>Ga0209138_1000001_pt1 | contig 437834 bp, 407 predicted proteins | sample SaaInl3SG_22_DNA_FD_184645 | JGI IMG/M metagenome (GOLD analysis project Ga0209138, IMG submission 184645) | Marine microbial communities from expanding oxygen minimum zones in the Saanich Inlet - ESP_153SG_22_DNA (SPAdes) (version 2) | ecosystem: Environmental > Aquatic > Marine > Intertidal...
AGAACAAAGACAAATACTAAAACAAAAATCTATGAAACAGCGAAGAAGAAATCACCTTAGAAGTAAATCAGCAATTTTTTTGTAATTTACTCCAAACAATAATGTCCAACTTCTTTGAAGACGTACAGAGGAAAGGTCTTCTAACTCCAATCGTTTACTTCGGTATAGGTCATGGACAAGAAAATGAGTATTCCTATAGCGCTAGAGGTGGATTTACCTACGGCTTTAAAAGTAAAGTCAAAACCAAGAAAAGGTTTAATAAAAGTAAAAGTTGGCAATAGTTGCATTGCAAGGCCTTACCGGGCAATAATTCACTCAACCTGATCTGGTTCATCTATTCGATTTACATTCGACCTTTTCTCCAGAACGTCTACTACCCGAGACCCGAAGACAAAATGTCTTCGGGTCTCGTTTTTCTCAGAAACCCAAGTTTCTATGAAACAACCAGTTCTCTCTAAAATTAGACGGATGTTCGAGGTTTGTTGTCATAAGTTTTCGGGACTTAATCCTCTTGTAGATAAAAGACTAATTGATTTTTCTTTATCTCAGTTAGGGTCCTATCAATCGCAACTCTAAAGCCAATTGTGCTTCTTGAACTCTCTGCACTATGAAGCGAAGAGACTTCAGGCATCAAGTAAATAGGTCCTTGCCACCAATTACCCCCCTTCACAATTTTTCCATTTGGTTCCTGGTCAATCAGACGTAAGTTACTTAGAAGACCATCGGCATAATTTTCTACCCAAAGTGGTTTTTGGATAAAGCCTCTAGTTTGGTATAACTGAGATGAAAGGATTTTATTAACCGCTGTTTCCAAATCATCATGACTCGATATTTTGTAAGGGTTCTCTAATGTCAGACCATACTCAGTCCACTCAGAAACATTACCCTGTAAGTCATATATGCCATGCCGATTAGGCTTGTAACTTTTAATAGGTGAGGGGTATAAATAGCCATCATTATCCCATCCTTTCAACATTATTCCATTTATATCCTCTATTGCACCGGAATTTGCCTGCTGTTTAGATGTTCCCAAAAATTTTGGAGCAAGCCATTTCTCTTTAGGAATTGACGCATACATATATTCAATTTCAGTAGGTAATCGAAATTGCATAATACTATACTTTTGGAACAGGCTATCATTATCCTCAAAATAACCGTTATATCTGTATCCATTTATGCAATAGAAGATGTCTTCTGCCATTCTATATGTGAGCCACGTGCAATAGGCTTGCGCTTGATACCAATTTACACCTACAACTGGATAATCATCATAGGAAGGGTGCGAGTAATAATATTTGGTCATTGAACGGTTGAAAGAATATGTGAAATCAAATTCCCAGCATAATGTATCAGGATATACAGAATAGCTCATTTGACGATTCTTGTAACTGTAAGGCGTGAAGTATGTATTGAAAATTGTATCATGAATTATAACCGTATCAAGAACTTTTAAATCAAATTCGTAAGATAATTTTTCAGTTTTTAAATAATCACCAAATTCAAAACCGTTACCATACATTTCTTGATGTAAAATAGAATCTGTCCAGTCAATAGGTTGATCTAAAACCAATTGTTCGAATTCATTTAAATACTTTTCCGGATAATACTTTGCTAAAATCTTTCTCGCAGTATATTCCTTTACCCACAGAACAAATTTCCGATACTCCTGATTAGTAACCTCATGGTCAGATAAGTAAAAAGAATGTATTGTCCTAATCGACAAATTATCGGAGGCCCTGAAATCATTTACGTCCATAATTAAACAGGAGTCTTGATCCGTTCTTTTTAATGGAAAATCAAGTCCGTCAAATGAATACGCACCTCCCTCTATATATTTGAAGTCTTTGGGGATAAAATAGCTGAGATCTTTAACTTTTATTTTCTTCAAGTTAAGATTGAATCCACGGAAAAAATCTCCCGGAACGGAGCCCTGAAATTCTTGGCCTTCTGCTTGTCCGAAAACTATGGAAGTGCTCGCTATCAGCGCAAATAAGATTGTTAGGTGTTTCATAATGTTTTATATTTAGCAAACTTGATCCATTGCTTAATTTTCAGGTAGAAAAAGGGTTCACTTTCTGTAAAAAGGAAAGCTAGACCTTAAAATTCATCTGTCGTTTAGCATGGCTAATTGGAGATGGACGCAATCGAACCCGCGGTCATTGTTTATATCGTAGTCTAGTTTTTATCTTGGTGTCACCATGAATATACTGAAAACAATGGGATGATGGAATTACACGTGATTCCAAACGTGTGTTCGGAATATTCCGAACAAAAAATTCAAGCCAATGGAAGGCCTTACCGGGCAAGAATTCATTCAACCTGATCTAGTTCATCTATTAGATTTACATTCGACCTTTTCTCAAGAACGTCTACAAGGAAAAGCCTTGATGCACAGCATCAGGGCTTTTTTATTTTTCGAGAATAGTTCGATTCCTTAGGATCGTAAGTCAAAATATTATTGGCAGTCAGAACTTAGTTTCCATAGTTTCATGCCACCTGAAAATTCTAATTTGCCACCGTCACATTCAAATGTGACTGCGCGTGGTATTCCATCCCATACTAAAGTATCTCCATCAAAAGAGTAATTATGAATTCCTGGAATTCTATCTGTACTATCTAAAGAGTTCCAGTAATCATCATCACCGGGACAAGTGATACAATAAGATGTATAGATATTTCCATCGATGAATTCATACATCGTATTTGCATCTGCTCTATTCTCAGTCGGGGACCAAATCCATTTACCTTCTATAGTGTATACGGGATTGCTTTTTTCGCAACTCGAAAGTGACGCGAATATCGTAATAGCGATGATAAATGATTTTCTCATGACAATGGTGTATTATTCTAATTTTTAGGGAATTAAGATAGGAAATAAAGATTAGACCTTTTCTCAAGAATGTCTACTCAGAAACCCTTTGAAGGAAACTTCAGAGGGTTTTTTCCTAATTACTCATAACTAACTTGTACAAGAAGTGTAGCGAGGTACGAGTTATGATTTCTGATACATTGTTGTAGCGAGTTTTTTATTTATCAGTTAATAATTTATCAATAGCATAATATCCAGATAATACAGCTCCTGGCACACCCATTTGCTGATATGTGTCATAAATTTCACCAGCAAAATAAATCTTGTTACCTAGAGGCTGATTAACAACTTTAAGGTTGGACCTTTTTTCATTGATGGCTTGTGTCCAAGTGCCTTGAGTAAATTCGTATTGTCCCCAATTTTCTAGAATATATTCTCCAGAGTAAAATGTGGAGGCTTTTCCATCAAACATTTCATCCAATTCTTCAAGTAAGCTAGAGATAATTTCCTGTTCAGATTTAAGATTATAGTACTTTTGAGTTTCATTTCCTGTACAAAGAAACCCTAACACATTCGATTGCGAATCCTTTTTAAAGGCGATATCGTAAAATCCTTTTTCGCCATTTTCCACTTTACAAGTTATAGCATCCGGGTAGAATTTTTCAGAGAAATTCATGGCCACTTTAAATCCAGGGTGGAAAGTGATAGTTTCAATAGCTTTCTTCTTTTCTTCATTCATTTTTGGTGTAAAAGTGATCATATTAGACTTCAGAACCCCAATAGAAACAGTTACTAAAACGCGGTTTGCTTCATAAGTTTTTCCATTTGTAGTTTTAACAATGACATTATTACCTGAATAGTCAATTGCATTAACAGGAGAATTGAATTGAATTTTATGCTTTACATTTTTAGCAATATTCTCATTAATGAAATCGTACCAAGTTGAATTTTTAAATTTAGACTCTGGCAAGAAATTATACATAAAGTTATTTTGCCAATGTGGATCGACCTTGTATTCTTTACCATCCCAGCTTGCTGTGCTGTCCAAATGGTAAGGGATTAGTTCTTCATCTATTTCTTTCCCTAGTTTCCCTTTCAATTTGTTCAAGGTAATCGGAGCACTATGAAGCCACTCAGCTCCAATGTCTACAGGGAAATCCGCTAATGTTGTGTCTTTTTTTAACCTTCCACCATATCTATTGGTTGCCTCTAAAATTAGATAATCAATGTTGTTCTGTTCTAATACCTTGGCTGCTGCCAATCCTGATGCTCCAGCCCCTACAATGATTATATTTCCATCATGTTTGTATGTTTTATGTAATGCAGTTTCTTTAGGGAGTTTGTTTTTAGCTCTTGCGGCCCATGTAAAACATCCAGTTAAACAGAAACTTAAAGTACTAATAGTGAGTAGAAGTAATACACTGCGAATTTTCATAAATAAATATTAATTGTTTGATATTATTCGCAAATGTCATTATGTTTCTGTGGGTGTCATTTGACAAATGTCACAAAACTATCTCTTAGCTCTTATTCTACTCAGGGTTTCTCTGCTTACTCCAAGAAAAGAGGCAATATCGGTTAGAGAAACTCTTTGTAATATTTCTGGAGTGGCTTTTATCAATGCCTTGTACCTTTCGTGACTATTTAAAAATTGTAGTTGGTAAAGCCTTTCTTCAAGAAATGTTGCGTGTTCTTCCCAAAGGTTGGTTAGTAGATGACTTATCGACAAATAAGTTTGTGTCAGTTCTTTTATTTTTTCAATATTTAATTTTATCAATTCAGAATTTTCCAATAATTCAATAGTCTCTTTAGAAAAGTCTCCTTGAATTGCAGAAGTAGTACCTATAATTTCATTTTCTAATGAAAACCAAACGCATACTTTTTTTGAATCTTTCGAGTAGTAGGATTTTACACTTCCTTTTATGATTAAGTAAATATAGTCGTGTTTTTTTCCTTCATAGATCAATTTAGTCCCCTTTGTAGATTTTAAATAGGATGAATGTTTTACTATGGCGTTCATAGCCCCTTCCTCTATGATAGGGAAGTAGGAGTATAGTGTTTCTTTAAGTTCTGAATTATCCATTTTTTGAAATTTACTACAACTGTGGGATAAACTTGCCATCTTCTGTTAGGTGATCAGGGGAGAATAAGCCCATATTCAGGTGTCGGCGCTGAAGTTATGGTTAAAACAAAATATTTGGAACTCTTTGTGCGCGGCCAAAGCTTATATCTAAATACCGTTAGTGTATTTGAGAGTAGCAATAGATACCAAATTGTAACGGGTTTGAGAGTACTGATATAATTGGCCAATGGTAGAAGATGTCTAAGAATTCTCTTACCCTGTGAAATAGGACGAATCATTCAAATCAAACTTCGATCTTTTCTCAAGAATGTCTACAAGGAAAAGCCCTGATGCACAGCATCAGGGCTTTTTACGTTACGGTTTTACCGTATTACTCCTTTTTCGCATAAGATTTATAGTACTTCTCTAAACTCAAGTAAAAGCTAAAGACCATAACGACTAGAATAACTGCAAAAGCAAGACCAGTGATTGTTGTTGCACTTTGAAGTGCGGTTAAACCACCATATAATAGGAGAACCGATGCTGTCGCACCTTCCATGGCTGCCCAGAAGATTTTTTGAACTTTTGGCGCATCATGACGCCCGCCTGAGGTTAGGGTATCGACAACCATAGATCCACTGTCGGAACTCGTTACGAAAAAGCTGGCGACAAGAATTACTGAAAGCCCTGACGAAATGGTTACTAGCGGGAATTTTTCCAATAGAATGAAAAAGGCAGTAGGTAGATTCGTGTTTACTGCTTCGGTAATGGAGTGATCTCCGAGTAATTCATAGTAGATCGCGCTGCCACCAAAGACACTCATCCAGAGAAAGGTGAGGATGGTTGGAACAAGCAATACTCCCGTGATGAATTCTCGAATGGTTCTACCCCGTGAAACTCGGGCAATGAAAATCCCAACAAAAGGCGACCAAGCGATCCACCACGCATAATAGAATACGGTCCAGCTGTTCTGCCAGGTGCTATCATCTTTTATCCCAGCATAGCTCTCCGTCCACATGCCCAGCTTAAAGAAATTATCGATGTAGTACCCGATGTTTTGTACAAAGCCTTCTAGCAGATAGGCTGTTGGTCCTATGGCGATAACAAAAACGAGCATGATCAAAGCTAGGCTAATGTTTACTTCACTTAATCTTCGGATGCCCTTGTCCAGACCGGCCAATAATGAGCCAGTAGCCAAAATGGTAATGACCATGATGATTAGTATCTGAACAATTCTCGAGTACTCGACACCAAAAAGGTATTCTAAACCGGCATTTACTTGCTGCGCACCCATTCCAAGTGAGGTGGCTAGACCAACTACAGTGGCAATTACCGAAATGATATCTATAAAATCGCCCCAACGGCCATAGATTTTATCGCCCAATAGTGGGTAGAAGATACTGCGGATGGTTAGGGGAAGTTTTAGGTTAAACGTGAAGAATGCCAAGGCCAATGCGACTACCGTATAAATCGCCCATGCATGAATACCATAATGTAAAAAGGTGAAGCCCATGGCGCTTTTTGCCGAGGCCACTGCATCTGCATTGTCTACGAATGGGTTGTAGTTGAAGTGAGAGATGGGTTCTGCCACTCCCCAGAATACGAGTCCAATTCCCATCCCAGCGCTGAACAACATGGCAAACCAAGAAGCTCTCGAGAAATCAGGCGTTGCATCCTTTCCACCAAGACGAATGTTGCCAAACTTGGAGAAGGCTAAGAACACTAAGAAGAAGAGAAGTACATTCACCAAAAGAATAAAAAACCAACCTGAAGCGTCGCTGATGACAGTTTGTGCACGGGCGAACAAGTCTTCGGCAGGTTCACCAATGATGATAGTAGCCGTGATGGTCACTAATAATACAATCAGCGAACCAAAGAAAACGGGTGGATTAATTGCAGCGCCAAAAAGCGTTTTCTTATCACTTCTAATGGGTGTACTCATACGTCTTGAATAGATGAAACCACGACATCCGAAGACGCCGTGGTTTTGGTTGCCTAACTTGGGTTTAGTCGATTACAGGTCTACTACCCACATTTTTGCATTTTGAGAATTACCGCCATAGGCATCAACGGCTGCTTGGTAATTATCAGGATTCAAACTTGCTTCATTTCCAGGGTATAGGAATCGCATTGGGAGTGCATCCCCATTGGTATTAGAACATGGTGCAGAGACAAAAGGAAGATTTGCCCAGGCACCATTTTCTAGGCTATACCAACGTCTTAACTCAAAATAGTTGTCCAAGCCAGTAAAGAACATAGCGAGCCATTTTTGTCTACGAATGCTTGTAATAGAGCCGTCGTAGCCTTCGCCAGAGTTGGCGATGAAATCTGCGAAATCTGTCCAGCCGCTCATGCTCCAATCAGCACCGTAGTAGTCCATCGATGCTTCAACGGCACTTGAGTGTAAGGTGCCTACATCATCAGAGATCCAACCATTATGGGCTGCTTCTGCGAGAAGGAATTGCTGCTCGGCATAGGTCATGATAATTCCTTCTGCCATTGTTCCTGCTTGCATATGCCCTGGATAGTTGTAATACGCATACCCAAGTCTAGATCCGTCCTTGTTACAGGCTTCACTCCCATTCTCTGCACCTTGATAAATAGGCGTTGTTGCTGGGTTTGTGAAGATGTCTCCAGCGTTGTATGGACGTGCATAAACATACATACGTGGGTCGTCTGTCGTATCAAGTTGGTGTAATGCATTAGTACTAATAGCTACCGCATCAAAGTCTCCTTGCTTCAAGGGAACCAAAGGGTATTCATTAGGGAAGCTACCCGTGTAAGTTAACGCTGCGTTATCCGCATTGCTCGACATCAAATCCTCATTTGCAACGATAGCCGCGAATTGGCTACTTACATCTTGCTTCTCGGAGATATACATTAATAAGCGTAATTGCATTGCATTCGCTAGTTTAATCCATTTTGAGGCATCACCATCAAATAGGATGTCCCCATCGACAGAACCTGAATTATTCAATAATTGAACCGCTAGAGCCAATTCATCCAATAACCCGTTGGTTCCTGTAATGATCTCTTCTTGACTGTCGTACCTCGGGAACCACTTTCCATCGGTTGAACCTGTGATTGCGTCGTAATACGGGATGTCTCCGTAGGCGAGTGTTAGCGTGGCAAATACCCAGCTTTTCATCACTTTCGCAGCACCTTCCATTTTGTTGTTGCCAGCCTCTTTCGCTACGCGCTCGGCCTCCATCAGGTTACCAAGGCTTAAGTAGTTTTGGTTCCAAGTATTAGGAAAGGCATTCCAGCTGTATTCACCCACTTCAGCACGGAGGGTTTTTGCAGCGACTTGGGATGCAACATTACCTAGTAAATAGCTCTGATTAACAGAGGTGTTTACGCTAGAACGAACTCCTTCAGTGAAGAGAACACCCGCATCCACGTTAGATGGTTCGTTAGGGTTTTCGTTAATAGTTGATAGTTTCTCGCAACTCTGAAAACTAAGGCTCGCCATTGCGATGAGCGCGCCGATAAATAATGATTTTTTCATTGTTGTGTTCGTTTAGAGATTAGCATTAACTGAGAATCCAAAACTTCTCAATGAAGGCATAGATGTACTTTCATAGCCTTGGATGAATAAGCCGTTACGGATAGAATACGTTTCCGGGTCAATGGTCGGCACCTTCGTAAAGAGGAGCAGGTTGCGGCCAATAAAGCTTACACTCAATCCTTTCAACATGGTGTTTTTTAATTGCTCTTTCGGGAAGTTGTAGGCAATACTAACCTGGCGAAGTTTTAAGTAAGACGCATCGAATGTTGAAGGCTCAATGTTATCTCTTCTCCAAACATTACCGTAATACTTGTAGTAGTAATCGCGAAGCGGCACAGAAACTGTGTTTTCTACTAAGTTCCCATTACTATCATACATCACACCGGCGCCAACTACACCACCTGCATCAGCGAGGTTGTATACAGGATTACCTGAGGCGTCGTAACTAACGTCATAAATCATACGACCATCGATCGCGTTCATGTCTAAATACGGATCGTCATCATTCACAAGATTACCTGCGGTATTGTGCAAGGTGTGTGAACGGGAGTAGATCAAGCCACCGATCTGGCCGTCAAACAAGATGTTCGCTTGCCAATTACCTGCGCTAAAGCTGTTCATCCAGCCTACACGAGCTTTTGGTTGGTACGAGCCTATGGTGCTTTTTTCTTCGCTCACAACAGGGTAACCGTTTTCATGAATAATGTTACCGTCGGCATCACGTTCAAAGGTCAGGCCTTTTAAAAGACCCAAAAGCTCTCCTTCAACCGCAACGTATTCCAATCCCGCTGTACCACCGTCATTTGGGAACATGCTTGATACAATTGGATACCCGCCGCTAACGCCTGCAGGAAGCTCCGTTACAACGGCACGGTTAGCACCAACATTCACTCGAGAATTCCAAGTAAATGCTTTGGACTTTACGATGTCCCCAAAAAGTTGAAGTTCCATCCCGGTGTTGCGAATAGCACCGCCATTGGCCAGACGGCTTGTGCGTCCAGTAGATGAAGCTACAGGCAAGTAGATGATTTGATCTTGCGTGGTCATATCGTAGAGCGCAAAATCTACCCCGAATCTACCTTTAGCAAAACGGGCATCAATACCCAATTCACTCGATGTAGTGCGTTCTGGACGAAGGTTTGGATTCGTTGCGAAGAGATTCACACCGAATGCCGGATATCCTCCAAACATCGCAGAAGGGCTGTAGGTATTATTCAGCAAGTATGGGTCCGTATCAGAACCAACTTGGGCCAATGCCGCTCGAACTTTCAAGAAGCTAATCTTACCTAGATCGGCCATCTCAGATACGATAACTGATGCGGATGCGGCCGGATAGAAGTAGCTGTTATTTTCTACGGGAAGGGTAGAAGACCAGTCGTTACGCGCGCTAAGATCCAAATAATACATGCTCTTGTAGGCAAACGAGGCCATCCCGAACAGGGAGCGAATAGCTTTCTGTGCTGATCTGCCTTCGGTTTGGACATTTGAGCGGTTATTGGTCAAGGTGAATACCCCTGGCTGCAAAAGCTGCGGGTTGTTCGCGATAAGCGATGAGCTTTGCTGAAGCATCAAGTTTCCACCAACCTTAGCATCAATTCTTAGGTCTTTTTGCTCCATCGGAGCCGCATTTGACCAAGAGAGTAGTGCTTCGGTATTGTTTTCCATAAAGGATAAGCGGTCTTCTCTAAAGCTTCCGAACAATACTTTTTTGGTTGAGGTTGCACGACGGTACTGACGGATATCATTCTTCATATCCTGACCCGTGCGTACTCTTAGATTCATTCGGTCGTTCATGTGGTAGGTAGCGTTGATGTCACCTAGTAAACGATTAGCACTAAAGCTGTTCGTATTTTCATTAACAATCATCCATGGATTGTTTCCCCACAACTCTTCAACGTAGGCCTGCTGCATATTTTCCATACCCGGCTTCCAGTAGTTGCGTAAGTCGTCAATAGGCGTATTTCTTGGGAGCCATAAAAACGAATACATAACGGATGAGCTTTCATCATAACCTGCATTTGGAACATTGTTCGACCCAGACCCTACATACATAGCGTTTGCTCTGAATTCCAATCGGTTGTTGAATAGCTTTTTACCTACCGAAGTTTGTAAAGTGCTACGATTCAAATCTGTGTTTGGAACAATGCCTCGTCTGTTCAATTGGGTTGCAGAAAAACGGAAATCGCCGTTTTCATCGGCATGCGAAATACTGACGTTATTATTGGTACTTACTCCGGTTTGGAAGAAGTTACGCATGTTATCTGGAGCAGCTGCAAAAGGAACGGCTTCACCATTGGAGTCCCATTGTTTGATGAGTTGGCCATTGGTTCTAGGTCCCCAGTTCTCACCAAAGGCATCGTAATAGTCTCCTGTATACGCCGTACCTGCATTGTAGCTGTATTTACCGTAGCCCCCGTTTCCAAATTGGTCTTGGAACTTCGGTAGTTTTAATGGTGTTTCGAAAACAGTGTTGGAGTTAACACTTATCCCCCAGCCTTTGGCATCTTTCCCCGTTTTGGTAGTCACGTATATAACACCATTTGCTGCGCGTGAACCATAAAGTGCAGCGGCAGCAGGTCCCTTAAGAACGGAGATGTTCTCAATATCATAGGAGTTGATGATTTGTGCGCCATTACCAAAGTCAATGGTAGAGGATCCATTCAAACCATCTCCAGGAGAGAACAAACCGTTTGTAATGGGCACGCCATTGACAATGAAAAGTGCTTGGCTGTTTCCGTTTAAGGAGGTTTGACCACGGATGGTCACATTGGAAGAGGCTGTAGGGCCTGAAGATCCTCCGGTAACATACACACCTGCCAGCTTTCCGCTAAGGTTATCAACGGCATTTGGTGCAGGTACTGAAGCAATGTCCTTACTTTTTAGGCCTTGAACAGCATAACCTAAGGCACGCTCTTCTCGAGAAACTCCAAGTGCTGTTACTACGACCTCGTCGAGTTTAATGTCACTCGCTTTCAGGCTAACGTTTAAAACAGCTTTACCTGCAGCATCTAGTGTTTGACTTTCAAATCCAAAGTAGCTAAACACGAGCTTGGTGCTTCCATCGTAAAGTTTGATGGAATACTGGCCCATTGGATCAGTAATGGTTCCGTCTGAACTGTTCAAGACGGTTACGGAAGCCCCAATGATTGGGTCTCCATTTTCATCAGATACCGTTCCTTTAACCTCATTTTGTGCTGCTGCGGAAAATGAGAGTCCAAAAGAGAATAATAGGAACGCAATAAAATGAGATAAACGATTTTGTCGTTCTCGCATAATTAATAGTTGTTTTAGGAATATAAAAAGATGCCCATGACCCATTCCAAAATGGCCATAGGTTGACAGATTTTCTGTCTAAGAGGAGGAGGGGACTAGCGCGCTTCAGAACTCAGAAAACTCCGTAGGTACAAGGAGTAGATATTTGAGCTCCGAAAGGGAAAGCGAACTTAGATTTTGATTGGGCGATGGGCTTGGAAGAGGTGTTGTCTTCAACAATGAAATCAACAGGATCAACTTCTTCTATGTAATTATCGGCGGGAAAAGCTGAAGCAACCTCTTCTAGCAATTGTTTGTTAAGAAAGTTTTGGTTTTGTCCGTCCATCGGGATCGTGAAGGTACAAATTATAGTCGAGCTGTAAAACTTAAAGTTTAGTACTCCTTGCTGCAAGTCAGGAATTGCAATGCTTTGTCCCACTGGTGGAACCATGAAATCTATTCAATCAAGATTTAGGTAAGAAATTAAACCTTCGACCTTTTCTTCAGAATGTCTACTTCCAGAGACCCCGAGACATTTCTTCTTCGGGTTTTTTCCTAGAATTCCAAGTATCTATAAAACAGTCAGTTATTTCTACAAGTAGATGAGTTTTCGAGGTTCGATATTCTTTTCCTTACTGATTATATAGTGGGTCATGCTCATTCATTATCTCATCTGCGAGAGCATGTAGGTCTGTATTGAATCCTGTTGAGTAAGAATTGGTTCCAAGATCTTCTCTATAAATACCTTTCATCCACATTAAAGTTCCTGCCTCGACAATAATCTGACCTTGATGCCCCTTGGCATCTGTAAATAAAGAAGTAGTCGATGGCCCTGATAACGCGATACTATCCAGTAAAAGTCCATCTTGTTTCATCTTTAAAAGATCGATGGCAGCCCAGCCTGTGGGTATGGTGAATATTGTAGTGTTGGGGAATTCAGCCCTCAATGGATCAACTACAGTTTTATGAATGACGGTGTTTACGAAGTAATAGTAAAACGATTCTATAGAGCTGAAACCATAGTGTTGAGATGTATCAGTCCAATTCGTTGGAAAATCAATAGGAGGGATAGAGATAAATACCTTCATATCCGGATTTTCTTTCAAGCCATATTGAATCCATTCACTGAACCCTTCTGTGCGATTGTCCGGTGAAGAACCTGAAGTCATTCCAAAGTATTCAATTCCACCTGCGTCAAAAGCAGCCTTAATTTCTTGGTGAGAATTACTAGTTGAATCATTCCAAAAGCTTATTGCCCAGCCATTCTCTCCTCCTCGAAATACACGTGTACTATTATGATTTCTATAACCTGCTTCGGCAGCGACATCGTCTAAATGATTGGCATAGGGCTTAAAAAAGCTATTCCCGATTAGTAGCATTCGGTGACCTGGATCATTATTATTTGTGCCCGTATTTCGCGAACAAGAGGAGATGACAATGAATGACAGTAGATATAATATGGATTTCTTAATCATAAAGTCTAAGCTATTGAAAATAAGACCATTTCAATCCCAAAAGGTTTAATTGAGACTATAAGATGCCAATTGATAATGGGTGTGCGTTGTGGCTTCTCCCATTTTACTTGGGAAATAGGAAATTCGACCCTTTCACCGAATTTTGAAGTCGTACCTTTGAAAGTAACTAAACACTGCCGTTTCAACATTGACTTCCACGAACACTCATATCGCCGCCCAAAAACTGCATACAGCGGTGCTTCAAACGCTGCGGTATTTTGAGTTTTTTGAGCACCCATTGTACGGCGAAGAGGTCCATAAATATTTGACCATTAAGTCTACGCAGGACCAATTATTTACTGCGCTCAACCACTTGCAAAAAACAGGAGAAATCGTATCGAAAGACGGACTTTATTCGTTGAGCCAAGCACACATTGAGCTTCGGTTGAAGCACATTGATAGAAACCGAAAAATGATGAAAGCCGCGAAGAGAGTTGGGGCGTTCATTCATCTTTTCCCCTACGTTCGCGGAGTCTATTTATCTGGGTCGTTATCCAAACATGGGATTACTGGGCAGGACGATGATCTCGACTTTTTCATCATTACTAAGGCGGGCCGAGTATGGGCCGCTAAGTTGTTCCTCATTGCGTTTAAAAAGATTGTGCTGCTCAACAGTGAGAAGTACTTCTGTATCAACCTGTTGATGAGCGAGGAGGAATTGGTCCTGAATAAGAAAAACATCTACATCGCCACTGAGGCCGCTTCTCTAGTGGCGTTGACCAATGAGCCTTTGCTCCATGCTTTTTTCGCCGCGAACCCATGGGTACATAGTCAGTTTCCTAACCTGCAAGTACAACCTCAAAAGGAGCGCCGTAAGGGGTTCAAGCCGTTGGAAGCAACCTTAGAATTCATAGGCGGGCAATCGTTGGAACGCAAGGCCCATAGCCTCTTTACGAAACACGTGGAACAGCAACGCAAAGCGAGCGGCTATTACGATACATCGGAAGGGGTAAGTGCGTATTTTCCACATAGCGTAGAAGAAAAATTACTGGCGTACCTCGCGCAGAAATCGGACAATCATGAATAGAAAAAATCTAGTATTCTCCATTGTAGTAGCCTTGTCGGCAGGAGTTATAATGTTCTTTAAACCGGCCCAATTCAAAGCCGAAAGCACCTTTTTCGTTCCCTTGACCTTGCTTGAAAAGCAGATCGATCAAAACGGGATGGGCTTCGGTTCGCCGGTGGAGGTGGATGCACATCTGGAATTAATGGACAGTCGAACCATTAGATTATTGGTCGAGGAGAAGTTTGGCCCTCAGACCACCTACGAAGTTAGCCGTACTCGCAATGGTGCGGTTTTGTTGGAAACACTGGCCTCGGAGGCACAGCTGGCGGCGGATGCGGCGAATGCCATAGTTGTCTTGACGGATTCAGTCAAACAGCAGATGCTTCGTCAGAATGTGGGGCAGAGTTTGGAGTTTGTGGATGAACGCACAAAGGAATTGGCCACCGAAAGTGAGGCCCTTCGAAAAGTTTTAGACTCTCTTCGATTTGAAGCGCAAACGGATTCTCTAGTATTGGCGGCACTGCTCTTTCAAAAAGAGCGTCAATATGGCGCAGCAGTGGTGGAGTGGACACAAGCCCAGCGCAAGCAAGAGGAACTCAAAGGCTACCTTCAGGTACCTGCACCTCGCTCGTATATCATTTCAGAAGCTGTTGCTCCGACAAGTCCAGCGGGCCTGCCTTGGTGGGCTGCCGGCATGTTAGCGGGAATATTGACCCTAGTAGGTCTTTGGGCGGTTGATGTGATGAAAAAATAACGCTCCGATGCACGTTGCGCCTCGGTTTCTTAAAGCTCTTTTGCCGGTTTTGGCGTTCCTTGCTGCGCTGTGGTGGACCGAGCATTGGGCCTTGGTATTTCTTGGGCTTTCAGCCCTTGCGGTCGCGGTAATTATTCACGAAAAGAATTGGCAAATCCCTGTCTTTCGAGCGCTCGCGGCGGTGCTCCCGTGGAGTGTAAAAGTGGATCTAGATGCAGTGAGTATAATGTTGCCTGGCGAATGGGGCATAGGAGTGCTAGCCACTGCGGTGGTGCTATATATGGTTAGGGAAAAGTCGTGGCCGAAGGGTTGGAAAAATTGGCTACCCATAGTCTGGATCCTATCTTTTGTCCTTCCCGTAGTACTGAGTTCAATGCTCAAAGTGAGCGTAAAATTTGCCCTGATCAACGCCATATACGTCGTGGTCTTCTATTACGGCGCCTTGAATTTTGGCAGGGATGAAGCTCATCGCTGGATCAGGAATTACTTCATCTCATTCGTGGGCGTTGCGCTTTGGGGTTGGGTCCAATTCTACCAATACGACTTCAACCCCATCACTATCGTGGGTATTTTCAAACCTTTCTACTATTCGAGCACCTATGTGGGTGCCGCAGCCGCCATCTTCGCGGGATATTTCACCGGCCTTGTGCCCAAAGCACGAAAAAATCTACTCTTTGCCCTGGTCGCGGTGGCCATAGTCGTGCTCTCAGAATCCCGAGCTGCCTTGCTGTCCCTTGTGGTCATGCTCTTTGCCCTTGGTCTAATACGCCTGCCCAAACCTGCCCGTATCATTGCGCCGGCTTTGATCATAGCTCTCGGTTTTCTTGCCATCGGCCCAGATAATATTCGCGAGGCCTTTACCTACAATACCGTAGAAAGCCACGACCCCAATGCTAATGTATTCGAAGAAACGCTTTCGGTGACGAATGTGCAGACGGACGTGAGCAATATGGAACGCTTAAACCGATGGGTGTCGGCCCTTACAATGTTCCAAGATCGACCTCATGTAGGCTTCGGACCTGGAACCTACCAGTTCCAGTATATCCCTTTTCAAGAGGCGGGCCTGAAGAATAGATTGAGTGTGAGAAATCCAGATGATGTGCCGCAAGGTTCTGGAGGTTCTGCGCATAATGAAGTTTTACTACAGCTTAGCGAGAACGGCTGGCCTTCAGCCATGGTCTTTGTATTGATGCTGGGGCTTTGGATAGGGCGCGGTTTGTGGGCGGACGCGAAGATGGATTGGGTGCCTTATTTTCTAGGCTTGACCTCCTACGTATTTCATATGAACGTCAATAATTTCTTGAATCAGCCCGGATTTGCCTTCCTCTTTTGGACCTTTGGGGCGATGATAATGATCAAAAGCCATGAGTGAGCAGTATTACGAAGAAGTGGGGGCCTATTACGATAAAGATGCCGTGGACTTCGAGCGTCGCTATTGGCAAAATGATGCACTGCAGCGCATACGCCAGAGCTTCCGCGAACAAGTACGTCAGCACGAATTTTATTCTGTGCTCGAGGTGGGATTTGGTCCCGGATTCGACCTAGTACATTTCGCACAAACACACCCACAGGCCGAAGTGTACGGGGTGGATATTAGCGCTGAGATGGTGCGCATAGCCCAGGGTAAGATCGACGAGGGGAAGTTGGCCAATGCGCATGTCGCACAGGGCAGTGTGGAAGATATTGAAAGCAGATTTCCCGAAGTCCGCTACGACATGATCTATGTATTCTTTGGCGCCCTGAACACTGTGGACGACCTAGGTTTGGCAATGAAGGAACTTGAAAAATTGTTGTTGCCCGGTGGTCGGATGGTGCTCACCTTCGTCAACAAATGGTATGTGGGAGGAATGGCTATTGAATTATTGAAAGGCAAGCCAAAATGGGCTTTTGCTCGACTCAAAAAAGTTTGGGGCGGGTATTCCCCGACCCAATTCCTCGCTTCCAAATGCTACACTACCAATGAAGTCAAACGTTCAACGGAATTGCCGTGTGTCGACCAGCGCGGGTACAGCATCTTATTCCCGGCTTGGTATTATCATAAGATTCATAAACTACTCCCGCGAAAGATCCGCATCTTGCTCTGGCGATGGGACCACAGCCTGACCCGCACCACCGTGGGTACTTTAGGCGAATACATGCTTTACGAGTTTCGCAAATAATTGGCCACCACATCTTCCACCATCGTGCGCCAGTCTGGAAATTTCAAAGAATAACTGGCCTTCCAATCCCCGTGTTTAGTACCCAGTGGAATAGATGAAGTCAAGGCTTCGGCAATAGTTTTGCCATATGTATTGACCAATTCCGTGTCCGCCATCACATAGATCTCTCCACCCAAGATCGAGGCGACTGCCTCGGCAAACTCTCCCTGCCGCACCGCTTCCCCGGCGTATAGGTTGTAGCGTTCCCTTGGCTCCCCATGCGTGGCGACATGTAGGAGTTGACCAGCAACATCCATCACATGCACCAAATTCATCATCGACTCCCCTGATCCTATTTGTGCCACTTTTCCAGTGGCTTTGAAGGGCTTCAAATAAAAGGCTTCGAACCAAGATTCGGGTCCAAAAATCCAAGCCGGATAGGCTATTCTGATATCCATTTTAGAAGAGCCTTCTTTCCAAGGCCGCTCTGCCCGCTCGTACGCTCGGGCATAGGCCATGGGGCGTTCCGCTGTGCCTTCCAACACCTCCGAGCTGTGATTGCCGTACATCAGTGTACCGCTGCAATACACTAATTTGACCGGATGTGGGAGTGCTTCCAACAGCCCCTTTAACCTTCGGTTGGCTAATTCCCCTCTACGCGCCGCTCTGAATCTTTTTCTATCGGTGCTCCCCGCCATTCTGGCACAATGAAAGACTACCGAAGGCGGATACTTTTCCAACCAATTTGGACTAATTTCCCCAAGCGGCATCATCAAAAAATGTGTGCGCTCCATGATCTCTGCATGTATGCTTTGATGCCCTACGGCCACAATTTGAGTGCATGGATCGTCCCTGTAGCGTTCCAAAAGCTCTAACACTAGGTGTTTGCCGACATAGCCGGTGGCGCCGAGGACCCAGAGGTATTTGATAGATGTTGATGAGTTTGAGTGTGCCATTACAGAAGTACAACTTACAACCATCTCGGCGGTAAAAAAACTATTGATTTACACCTACTGGAATATTCACAAATAAAAGCCCGTGGTTCAACCCCGGGCTTTTATAATTTCTTTGATTAAGACTTTACTATTCCATTTCTCGAGACATAGAAAAGTCCAATGATTGGAATTAAAGTTACAACCCTAAAATTATTGGCGGATGTTGTGATCCTCCAGATAAGAGCGTCACAAAATCTGGAAGCGTCCAAAATAAATGGATTATAAATAAAACAAAAGTGGCAGCTTTAAGTCCCTCTAGAGTTTTTAGAGTCAATGAGTAAACAACTGCTGCAATTGTCCCTGCCATTTTGCTATAATTTTGTTTTTCATGGTTATTTATTTCTGAATCAGAGATTAGTTGATTATTCAGTCTTTCCATGGAAAGGGAGCTGTACAAGGATCACATTCATAGGCCAATGTTTGTCCCACACAATATGCATTTTTCCCTATTCTGAAGTGCACATATGCAAGATCTAATGCTTCTGTGATTGTATTACCTTCTTTATCTTGACCCTCCAGTTTTACCTGATAGTAATTTTCATATCCTGTATGCTCATAATATATACGGGTGACTTTAATAATCTTAACTGGATCGTCTTGACAACAACCACACCATAGTAATAATTCAGATTGCTCCTTTAAAAACTCAGTAGCTTCGATTGCCTGGTTCAAGGTGATGTAACTGAGTTGGTCAGCTTTAGAAATTACTGAAAACAATAACATCGAACTGAGTAAAAGAATTTTTTTCATTTTTTATTATTTTTCGGTGGCTATTCCATTAAAATTTGTTGTTTTCAATTTCATAGATTAAACTGTGACAGCTAAAATTAGCGCCAAAATCTTTTGCCTTTTGAAAAGTTCTTGATCTTTACTTTACCTGTTTTTTTATAAAATTCCCACTGGCCATGTGCGAATCCATCTTGATCAACATTACCTGTAGCATAGATATTTCCAGATTGATCAAATAGTGTAGCTTTCCCCAAGTCTTCTGAAAACCAATTAATGGATGTTTTAACACGACGATTCCATTCATTTTCAACATCAAGTTGAGTCGATTCCCCCTGAACATCTATTTTTTCCAGTGGTCCAATCGTTTCAATGAAGTTGTCTATCAGTAAGAAGGACTCAATTTCTGCGAGCACGTATAATTCTTCGTTCAAATTATCCGTATCCTTTCCATAATATTCAGGTGGAAGAGAATAAAGATAATCATATATGGACATTAAAGATGCTCCTTCCCACTCTGGGTAAAAGTACGTGCTTTTTATCAATTCCCCTGATAAATACTCTTCTACCCCCTCGAGATAGCCCTGTTTCGAGAAGTAAAATTGTTGCCCTACTATATTGGAGTCTCTGTAGGCCGTAATAGAGCTAATTTTTCCTTGTTTTCCTGGGTGCGTTAAAATACATAGGTTACTATAAAAGGATCCATCCATCTGCGGATACTCTGGATTGCTAGTCAAGTGCTCTACATTATAAAAATGTAAATGTCCTTTTTTTTTGCTTATTTCCATTCTCCAGGCTTCTTCTGCCGTATCTCCTCGAGTTACATATGTTTGAATTGAAATGTAATTATCATTAAAAGTATAATAGGATGAGTCACCAACTCCTAGGTCAAAGAAGTTAGACATATATTCCTCGTTTAAAGAAAAATTAGCATTTAATAGTTGGAAAGGTTCAATTTCATTTTTGGTTGAATCAATTTCGACTTCCTCCCTACCCAAGTTAATATTTTGTCCAAAAATTCCTGTTATGAAAACACAAAATACCACGGTCAAGGTCCTTTTATTCGAAAACTTTTGATACATATTTTTCGTTTTTAAGTTTAATGAAAATAAGATAAATTAATTTATTGTTGAAAAGATTTTCTGTCTTATCTGAATGGATAAAATTACCTAATAGCAATGGAATTTATTAATATTAAGGTGGCTTTCCCGATCACATTAAAAAATTGCAGAAATGGGCTAAGTGATGGATTAGCTTGCAAATGAACCTACTGTATGGATTGTGTTTAGATATACTGAAAATGGCATCGTTCAATATTTTCATATGATATTGACATATTCCTGCGTTACCCTTAAAGTGACTCCCATAAATTTAATATCGTTTTAACTGTTTAGAATAATCAATTATGAAATGGCCTTTAAATTTCATTCTTTCGTGTGTGCTAAGTTTTAGTGCATCAGCTCAATCTTGGACTTCCCAACAATTAGAAAAAGCGAATACAGCAAAGGATATAAGACATTTAACGATGTTGGAGAAAGAAGTCATCACATATGTAAACCTCTGTCGACTATATCCTCAATTATTTTTAGAGTATGAGTTGTTAGAATATTATGGTCCAGAAGAATACGGCGATTACCTTCGAAATTCAAATTACAGAGAATCACTCGTGAACACATTAAGAGTAATAGAGCCGACGGAAGCGTTGTATTTTAATCAAAGAGCGTATTTAAGCGCAGAGTGCTTTGCCAAAGAACAAGGCTTAGCGGGGGATATAGGTCATACAAGAATTAACTGCACAAACCAAGCATTTAACGGTGAATGCTGTTCCTATGGAATGAAATCAGCGAGAGATATTGTGATGCAATTATTAATAGATCATAATGTGCCCAGTTTAGGTCATAGAAAGATTTGTTTAGACCCTAATTATAAAACTATTGGCGTCTCTATTCAGCCTCATTCCAGATGGGACACTTGTGCTGTATTAGATTTATTATTGTAGCTTTCTACTTTGTAGTTATAACAATCTCAAAGTTTAATTAAATGAAACACAAGAATTTATTTGTTGCCATTTTTGCTTTGTTTTTGATCTCTTGCAATACTCGAATCAACAACAATCTTGATGCAAAGGTTTTTAAAGAAAATGAGGTTGTTCCACTTCAATCACTACCAATTACTATTGAAAGAGGTCAGGTTGGTATAACAACTGATGGTTTTCAGGTAGCATGTGTTTTTAAGGACGATTCTACTTTTTCTAAACTACATGGAAAAATGTTAGTTGAAATTTATAATTGGGATCTTGCTGACGATGTGAAATTCAACGATTTTGATACTTATACACGTGGTTCATTGGTTGCATCACGTGAATTTGAATGTGCGGTAGATAAATTTGATGAGGAGAATACAACTGAAAGAATAACTTTTAAAATCATTGCAGATAATCAGCATTTATTGAAAACTTATTTATCCGCAAAGTTCACTTTTACTCCTGATGGTAATTACAAAGCCATCACGGGTGGTTCTATGTATGAAACTTTGTAACGACTGCGTTAATTTCATGGCGATCCCTACTGTTAGGATCATCCCAGAAACTAGACATCCATCTGTAGACTTACCCTTTTTCAGATAGGAATAAATTTAACAATATTCTGAATTTCTTCCTCCTTCCAAGAATCTAGAAGCTTGGAATATCTACTAGCGTTTTGGCAGCGTGCTGTGTGCTCTGTATATCCCGCTTCAGCAGCAACATCATCTAAATGGTTGGCATAAGGTTTTTCCAATAAGTAACATGCATTGGTCATTGTTCTGTCCGTTCGAAAAACTATTCAACATCCATAAAGCGAGATTGGAAAAAGCTTCATAACAGAAAAAACGCTTTGGCTGTAGCTACTGGAAAGTGATAACCATTTGTTGAACACAGGTAGATTTAAAGTATATTGCTACTCTGAACATGTTAAAAATAAACAATGGCACGAAGAGTAAAAATTCGAAATTTTCCAGTGAAGCTTAAGAAAAATGATATTGCAGAAATTCTTGAAGCAAAATATTCCTCAGCTGGATATCAAGTGACCAAAAGAACATTAAGCGTCAAGGTTAGAATGAGTGCTTTCATTGCCGCACGTGTTCAACCACATGGTAATTGGGTTAATAACGATGTTGATATCTATGTTCGAGGCTATACACCTAACTTCGGTGCTCGTGTAATTGAAAGACTCCTTCTCTTTCTTCCGTGGATTTATATGTGGTTACAACGTCGTAAATTTGTCACTGAAATTACAGAGTATTTAAGGTCTGATGAGTTCATTAATGATGCTCGCAGACATGTTGGAAGTTAAAAAATGAACCCCTTATCGATGCGGTTAGGGGGATTTTTTCCCAATGAAGTGGTTGCATAGAATTCTATTTTGTTTAGTTCTTTTTAGTTGTAGTAAGAAAGAGAATTGTTGCCCTCCTGCTAAGTTCTTGGTAGGGCAATCAGTTTCCAATGAAAGAGATTTTGTGCCTGTAGACTCGCTCTACGGTAAAAACACAACTCTCTTAGACTCTCAAGTGTATAAGGCATTTGTCTTAATGGCAGACTCTGCAAGAAAATCGGGTATTGATCTTTACATTTTATCAGGCTATAGGTCATTCTACTCTCAAAAAAGTATTTGGGAACGAAAATGGCAGAAGAATGCAAGCACCATGGATGATTCAAAGAATGCCAATCACATACTCAGATACAGCTCTATGCCCGGCATCTCTCGTCATCATTGGGGTACTGATCTAGATCTGAACAGTCTAAACAGTGAATATTTTCAGTCGGGCGAGGGCGCCAAAGTATATCAATGGCTGAATGCTAATGCAAATCATTTCGGATTCTTTCAACCATATACAACAAAGGATAAAGGCAGAACCGGATTTGAAACCGAAGAATGGCATTGGTCTTATTATCCTTTATCTCAGGGCTACTTAGATTGTTACCTGCAGAATGACAGTATTGAAGATCTTATTACTGGATTTAACGGCGCCCAATTTTATAGAATCTTTGACATCAAAAAGAGATATGTGCAAGGAATTGAAATGGATACAATAGAAGAAAGCATTCAATAGCTTTCTAATCAATCTTGTTAATTTGATTCCAGTCCTTTTCTTACTCTTTTAGCAACCTTACAATATCAATACCTCTTTCGGCGTCTGCTGTGGCGATCAATCTATTCTTGATGGTCGAGTTATCAGCATCAGGGTGCAGTGATTTGTACAGTGCAATTGCTCCTGCAACTATTGGGGGCGGTCGTACTTTTTTCGTCCCATATGAAAATTATTTCCAGGACCAGAGCGATCTAATTGTTACTCTGGGAAGAATAATCTCTTCCGCCTGTGGATCTTTAGCAATATGCTAAACCGATCAATAGTTAGAAATGTAGTAGGAATCATCTTCGAACCATATTTCATCCCCATACCAATTAGCTTCAGAAGAAGGATTTTTTCTGTTCAAATAGACTTTGTTTTTTCTATTGATGCTGATATCAAAATTTTCACTAGGGAAATCCATGTCCCAATGTATTTGAGCGTCTCCATTTCCGTCGAGATACATAATTAAAATCTTTTGATCATAACTATGAACACTCCGTAATACTACAAATAGATCTCTTTGTCTATCTCCATCACAGTCTCTTTCAGAAAGGCCATATTTTCTCGCAACCACTGTTTTGTATGAACTTTCGTCATTTTCCTCTGGTATTATCCATTCGCCCAGATAGTTCATTTGGATAAAGTACTCTACTAATTTATGTCTATAAGAAGAGGTGATGTAGGAGTTATCCTCAAATATTTGTTGTAGCTGCTGTGTTTTAAGTGAATCTGATACCCACGGTATTCCACAACTCGCAGTTGCCATCCATCCAGTGTAGGGGTTCGGCTGGTCTTTCGACCCCCAGCCATAAACCGGATGAAGTACGTTCACTTTTCTCCACGTGAAACTCGAACTGTAAATAGGTTCCTCTTCCGTATCATAAACAAAACGTGTCCCAGTGGAAAAACTTCCAATTTTAGAGGCATCATCATCAGGGTATTCACGCAGATTGAGTGCACTTACAAATATTTGTTGTTCACCCTCACGTTTTCTGAAAGGATCTTCTTCGGGCCAGAAGAAGTAAACCCCTAAAATTATTCCAGCAATAACAAGGATAACAGCTCCGGCTACACCCAAAATACCGAGGACGTAGAAGATCGGATTTATTGACTTTTTGTTCTTTGGCTCCATGGGTGTATTAGTATCAACAGTAGATGAGTATTTCTTTCCTTCTGAATTTATTGAGTGATCTTCTTCAGTGTTCATTAGATTATTATGGTTTAAAGGCAAATTACAAAAATATTCCTACGAAATACTCGACTTGATGAGCTGGAGGAAATGGCATAAAACTTTTTTGAAGTGAAATAAATTAGTCTCCCGTATGGTGGATTATTCATAGCACGCTGTTCAATGAAAAAGTTAATTACAGTGTTTTGCCATAGCGTCATAGGCACGTTCTTCTCCTAATTCACCTGCTTTCGATAAATACGTGCATGCATCACGATATTGTTTTAATTGAATTTTAGACATTCCTATGAGGTAGTAAGGCAATGCTGGATTTGAATTACGTGCGACCGTTCCTTCGACTAAATCTATGGATTTCAACATATCACGGATGCACGCTCTATAATTTCCTGCTCTGTAATGATATTCTCCTCTGGAGCCCCAAACATAACTTTCATTTGGCGAAAGCTCAACAGCTTTGTCAAGGTATGGTAAGGCTTCATTCAGGCGGTCCATTTGAATTAATTGGTATCCATAATTATTGTATACGGTACCCATTTGGTAAATCTTTGGCGTTGCACTCGCCTCTCTTTTTATGATTTCATCCAAATCAGCTAATGCGCCTTTTGAGTCGCTCAATTCAGATTTAATTAATGCCCGCATAAAATAAGCATCCGTGTTTTCGGAATTAATAGCAATGGCTTGAGAGAAGTCTTTGATTGCATCCACGTTCTTGGACAATTCATGGTTTGCAAGGCCTCTATACAAAAAAGCATTGTCGTTCTGGTCGTCCATTTGCAGGGTAACGGTGAAATTTTCTTTGGCTTTCTCGTAATTACCTATACCATAATAATAGATGAAGCCCTTCAAGAAATAGGGCGCTGAATAATTTGGTAATGCCTCGATACATTGGTCAACATGATCTAAAGCTGCTATAAAGTCATTGTCAACGAAGTATTCTTGGGCTTTTTCATAATGGAAAGCGGCTAGTTCCTCATTGGATCCAGAATTATTATCTAATCCACCGTTAGTTCTATTATCGTTTGCAACATTTGAGTTAGCTGTCTCCACTTCGGATATGATTTCCTCATTTACAGAAATTAAGAATGTGAAATTTGAAACAATGCTCATTTGATCCTTGAGCTTCATCCCTGTCAAGCTATTGTTCTCCTCTAAGGCAATTTGTTGTGGAAGAATATCTATGAGACTCTTCAAGTATGAAATCTTCACTGCGTAATTTACATTTTCCGCACCTTCATGTTTTGCACTAACGACCCCAATGATATTGCCATCCTCGTCAAATAAAGGCCCACCGGAATTTCCGGGTTGAACAGGAGCGGAAATTTGATACATCGTAATATCGCCCTGAAAACCGGTTTTGGAGTTCACGATACCATTGGTCAATTTTACCTCTTCACCCATGGTTTCTGTCATGGGATATCCTAACACAAAAACATCTTCACCAACACTTGCCGCGGAATTCCTGAATCCATATGGTATTGGATCGAATCCGCCGAAATCAGGATCATTGATTAATAGAATTGCCAAGTCATTTTTTTCATCGGAGACAATGACTTTTGCACTTAGTTTTCTTGATCCCATGGGCCCAGGAACCGCCACTGTAATATTCTCGGCATCTTCTACTACATGATAATTAGTTGCCACATGTCCAGCCACGCTGATTGCAAATCCAGTTCCAGTCGAATATTCGGGAATTGAGTAATTTACATCCTCATCGGAAATTAGACTATAGACAAGCATGAATGGTTCATCATCTGTTGAGACAAAGTAGATTTCAGTGCCCTCAGCGTCTATGATCATGAAATATTCGTTTCCTACATCGCTTATGATATCATAATTGAATAATTCTCTCTCCTCATCATATTCTGACGAGAGAATATCATATCGAGAAGTTTGATCTGATGTGATATGCAGGAAATAAGTGAAGTCTTCATCAAACTCGAAGCTTGTGAAATATTCCTTTTCGTTCACCACCAAAACCCAATCTTCTTGCAAATCATCCCAACGGTACGAACTGATTTTATCGGATGAAACATTCATCTGTGCAAATAAGCCCGATGAAACAATAGTCATCAAAATGAGATAAAGGAAGTGTCGTTTCATTTCTGAATTACTTAGGTGTATGTGAGATTGGTGGAGAATTTCATGCAGTACACAGGGTGCCTTGTCCAAATTTAAATAAATTAATCCGATGCCCTTCACCTAAATAAAATTCATGTAGGTAGATGTGATTCTCACATGGATTGTCTGCACCATAGCTAACGCTCCGATAGTTATTGTTGAAGTTTCAGATTATGTTTACACAACTAAACAGCTAAACTCATGACTAACCGTCTTAAAACCCTTCTGATAGGCTCAGGTGTATTATTACTTGTGCCATTTATTGGGAGCCAATTTTCTCAAGAAGTTAATTGGTCGGGATTCGATTACATTGTCGCCGCGATTTTACTTGGAGGAACCAGCTTCGTGCTTGACTTTGTGCTTGACAAAGCTAAAAACAAGCAAAGCCGCTGGGCGTGGGGTATCATTGTATTGCTGGCCTTAGCCCTGGTTTGGGCGGAGTTAGCCGTTGGCGTGTTCGGCAGTCCTTTAGCAGGGAGTTAATTCAATGTCTTTCCGGGCCTTTGATTCCCGCCTTTACTTCAATGTCTATATAGTTTTCTTTAGGGGTGATAGGACATGAATACCCGTCTGTATAGGCGCAATAGGGGTTGTAAGCGTAGTTAAAATCCAAAGTCATGGTGGCTCCTTCGGGGATGGAAACATCCATGAATCGCCCCGTACCGTAGGTGCTTACCCCCGTGGTTTTGTCCATAAAGGGAAGGAATAGGTGGTCTTTGTATTCTTCCATCGCCATCAATCGCTTGCTTTGGTACAGGAATAATTCAAAAGGTTGGCCATTAAGTTCAAAGGTTGCCTTGGCATAGCGGCGGTACTCTCTACTCATGCCTGAGCTAGTGGCCATGTTGAACCACGGTTCATTTTCGAGCACTTCAATTTTCGCCTCAACGGCCATCTTTGGATTGTAGCTAAAGAATTCATGTCCGTGGAAAGCGGCCCGTTCTTCTGGGGTTAGAGGACTGGTCGTGGAATCAGTATAAAAATCGTCCAATTCTTGTTGGTACTTCAATACCTCTATGCGTTCTGGTGTGGCCAATGGAACTAATTCTCCTACAACTTCATTCGGAACCTCAAAGCTCAAGCTATAGTGGTCTATTTTTAAGCCATCACTTGTGGCGCGCACAACACCAACGCCTCGACACTTGCCCATGTGTGGTGAATCCAATCGTTCATTGAACCATAGGGTATTGCCTTTTCTGTACCAATGGCGTTCGAAGGCCTCGAAGGTCCAAGCGCTTTCTCTCCGGAAGTAAGGAGCGGCCCAAGCTAGGAATTCTCCGGCTGTCCAATACTCACCGCCGTCGGTGCCTTGGAAGATGCTTTGTTCATTGTAAAAGGCTGCGAAATAACCGGCCGAATCTGCCGTAGCAGCGGCTAGGTGCCATTGGTCTACGAATGCATCAAGTGTTCGTTCGTCGAGATAGGAATTGCGGATTGCCTCCGCCATAAAACGGCCTAGAATTTGGTTGCCTTGAGCATTTAAGTGGAGCTTATCAGATATGAACAGCCCCGAGTCAACCTGGCCGTTGTTGTCGGTGAGCCAAGGCCAGCAATCCAAGAAATGATAGTTGTACGCTTCGGCTATTCCTTGTAGTTGACTATTTACCGCTTTGTATTTCGCCAGATGCTCCCATCGCGAAGGCGAAGGTTTTGGTGAAAGAAGAAATACGGGAAGATTAGGGTGCGTATTCTGGATCCAATTAAGAAGTGCCAAGCATCTGATATGAATATCATTTACAGGCCTTAAGTTTCCATCTTCCTCTACATGCACTATATCGTTGTCCCCCTCATAAATGACAAGGATATCTGGCTTGGTGCCCGAAATGAGTTGCTCTTTATAACGGTAAAGATCGTCGAAACACGAGCCTCCAATACCCGCATTGACCACCTCGTATTCTGGGAAACTTTCGGCCATGTTGTCCCACAGCCGAAAGGTGGAACTTCCGACAAAAACGATCCTTGTTTTTTCGTGAGGCAGTTTCTCGGATGCCTTGACAATCCGACGTACGTCGCGGTTGTAATTTTGACCGCATTGTCCAAAAGCGATGTTCGAGACTAGAAAGAGAAGGGTGGCAAAATGGAGGTGGCTACGACGCATTGGAAGTTAGTTTTATAGGCTTGAATATACTCTGATTTTTTCGATCTAAAAAGAGGTATAATTGCCCTTTAACCCCCGGAAACGCTATAATGTCCTGCAATTGTCCGGCTGGACTCAGGTAAACGTTTGTTAATATTGTCATGCCGCATTAAGAAAGGCTAGTTAAACCCAATAAAAATGCGGAATACAGTTGAAAATCAAAGGATTATAAATTCCTTTGATTTTATGGTCAAGACGGCCCGACAATTGGGATTTCCTTTGCAATAAGGCTCCCAGAACAAAACAAATGTATAATTGACACAACTTTGAATTACGCAGTGCCCTAACCCTGCGATTATTTACAGATGACTGAACAAGATCATATTTATCTGGGATTCATCCCTGCACAGCAAAGACAACCGGCCGTAGAAGGTGAGGCGGTAAGCATTGCCGGCGAATCATTCTATAAAATCGCGAACTACGACCAGATGCGTCCGTTCTTTATGAGCGTAGTTAGCTCCTCGAATCATTGGATGTTTATCTCTAGCACGGGAGGATTGACTGCAGGTAGAAAGAATAGCAACTATTCATTGTTCCCCTATTACACAGACGACAAAATCAGTGAGTCTTTCGAAACGACAGGGAGCAAATCCATCTTCATTGTTACTAAAGGCGGGAAGCGCTGTTTGTGGGAGCCTTTTTCAAATAGACTTAAAGGCATTTACCGAATAACTCGTAACCTTTACAAGAACTCTTACGGCAATAAGCTCATCTTCGAAGAAATCAATCACGATTTAGGCGTCGGCTTCTCGTACGAGTGGAATTCTAGCGATCAGTACGGCTTTGTTAGAAAGTCAGTGCTGAAGAACTTGAACGATAGTGAGGTCGCCGTTTCCTTATTGGACGGTATTCAAAATATTCTACCCTACGGCGTTGAAGATGCCTTGCAAAATGCGTCGAGCAATTTGGTGGACGCCTACAAAAAATGTGAGCTGGAAACAGATACAGGACTGGGTATTTTCTCATTGAGTGCCATTATCGTGGACCGTGCAGAGCCTTCTGAGGCTTTGAAAGCAAATACGGTTTGGTCGTACGGATTGCCGCAAACTAAAGTGCTACTTTCTTCGCGTCAGTTGGATGCGTTCAGAAATGGACAACCTGTGGTAGAGGAGGTAGATGTGAAAGCTGAGAAGGGCGCCTTCTTGGTGCAAGCAGAATTAACTATTGCTGCAAATAGTGAAGCGATTTGGGCGTTGGTTGCGGATGTGCACCAGGGACCTTCGGACGTCGCGGCGACAAAAGCGCGCTTGCAAGATCGTGATGCATTCTTCGCAGCTATTTGCGAAGATGTAGAGGCTGGGACGAAGCACTTGATAGAATTGGTTGCGGCATCTGATGGCCTCCAACTCACAGAAGATAGTATTCTCAATAATCGTCACTTCGCGAATACGATGTTTAACATCATGCGCGGGGGGATTTTTGATTTGAATTACACCGTAGAGAAGCAAGATTTCGTGCCGTATATGATGAAGGCGAATCGAGCGGTGGCGAAGAAATTTGAAAAGGAATTGAATGTCCTTCCTGAGGTCTTTGATGTATTCGAAATCCGCGCGTTGGCTGCGAATGCAGGGGATACTGATTTTGTCCGATTGTGTACTGAATACCTGCCGTTGAAGTTTAGTCGTCGTCACGGCGATCCATCGCGTCCGTGGAATAAGTTCTCGATCAACACACGCAACGAAGAAGACGGTTCCAAGATCTTAGATTACCAAGGGAACTGGAGAGATATTTTTCAGAATTGGGAAGCGTTGGCGCATTCTTATCCAGAGTTTATGGAGGGAATGATCCACAAGTTCTTGAACGCATCGACGTTTGATGGATATAACCCTTACCGAGTGACAAAGGATGGCTTTGATTGGGAGACCATTGAGCCAGATAATCCTTGGTCGTACATCGGGTACTGGGGAGATCACCAAATCATTTACTTGCTGAAGTTCTTAGAGTTCAGTGAGAAGTACTACCCAGAGAAATTGGCCTCTTACTTTAGTCAGGCGAGCTTCGTATATGCGAATGTTCCTTACAAGATTAAGAAGTATGAGGACCTCTTGGCCAACCCAAAAGATACCATTGAATTTGATTTGGCGGCGCATGAAGCCATTGAGGAAATGCGTGCGAAGATGGGCGTGGACGGCGCGTTGTTGCAGAACCAGCAGCAGGGTATCCACCACGTAAACTTCATTGAGAAGATCCTAGCGACAGTGTTAGCGAAGCTCTCGAACTTCATTCCAGAAGCGGGGATTTGGTTGAACACACAACGTCCGGAATGGAACGATGCGAACAATGCATTGGTAGGAAATGGAGTGTCAATGGTGACCTTATATTACCTGCGCAGATTCTTGGCATTCTTCGAGCAATTGGTCGAAGGGAACGAAGATGAGGTGAGCGTTTCAAAGGAATTGGCCACCTTCTATACTGAGGTTAAAACTGCCCTAGAATCTTCTCGCCAATTATTGAGTGGATCTATTTCAAATCAAGATCGCAAAGGCGTCATGGATGCCTTGGGTGGGGCGGCGGCAAAATATAGAGAGAGCATTTATGGTGCAGGATTTAGTGGCAAATTCGTGGAACTCTCCATCGCCGATGTGAAGTCCTTCTCTCAAACGGCACGTGAGCATTTGGAGCATTCTATTCGCGCAAACAAGCGTGCAGATGGATTGTACCATGCTTACAACTTGATGACGGTAAAAGAAGATGGTATTGCAGTGTCTTACCTGGCAGAAATGTTGGAAGGGCAGGTGGCCGTCTTGAGCGCAGGGTATTTGAATACAGCTGAGAGTTTGGCGGTATTGGATGCGTTGAAGGCCAGTGCATTGTTCCGTGAAGATCAGTACAGCTACATTCTATATCCGAATAAGGAGTTGCCTCGTTTTGTGGCGAAAAATGTCATTCCTACGCCGCGTGCGGAGCAATGTGACTTGCTAAAGGAATTGGTCGCAGTGGGCAACCGTCAGGTGGTGACCAAAGATTGCAATGGCAGCTACCACTTTAATGGAACCTTCAACAATGTCGACAGCTTGAAAGCAGCGTTGAAGGAATTGCCGGAGCAGTACCAGGCATTGGCACAACGCGAAACAGAGTTGTTGAGCACCATTTTCGAAGAGGTGTTTAATCATAAATCATTCACCGGTCGTTCCGGGACTTTCTTCGGCTACGAAGGACTGGGCTCGATCTATTGGCACATGGTGTCCAAGCTGTTGTTGGCGGCTTACGAGAACACTCAGCGTGCCTTGGATGAGGATGCCGATGGAGCTTTGGTAGGTCGATTGTTCGACCATTACTTTGAGATCCTTGCGGGTATTGGAGCCCATAAATCACCGAAACTTTATGGTGCCTTCCCAACGGATCCGTATTCGCACACCCCAGGAGGGAAAGGTGCGCAGCAGCCAGGGATGACCGGGCAGGTTAAAGAAGATATTTTGAGCAGGTTTGGAGAGCTGGGCGTTCGCGTTTCAGGCGGAGCATTGCACTTCACACCTCAGATTTTGAAAACATCGGAGTTCCTTTCAGAAGGACAAGTGTTCCACTACCGCGATGTGGCAGGTACGGAGCAGGAATTAGCATTGGAGGCGGGGTCATTGGCCTTTACCGTTTGCCAAGTCCCTGTGGTGTACAAGCGTGCTTCGCAAAGTAGCATCAAAGTCGTTCGCCAGGATAGCGTTCAGGATTTCGACGGGCAGGCCTTAGATGTGGCGACCTCGACGGAGATTTTCCAGCGCCGTCAATCGGTGGTACGCATTGAGGTGGAGGTTGTGAAATAATTGGACACTTCGAAAAAATGAAAAAGAGCACATGGAACATAGTCGGGATTGTTTGCGCCTTCGTCGCACTCTTCGGCTGTGCCCATGAACCGACAAATACGACGCCCATGAAAACCGCGGCAGAAATTTTAGGGAACCCGGAGTATCAGGCCATCTCCTATGGTGGCTACCGTGCGAAATCGCGTGAGGTACAGCCGACGATCCAGCAGTTGAAGAACGACATGAAGATCATGCATGCCATGGGCATACGCATGTTACGGACTTACAACCTACAATTGGACCATGCCCCTAATGTTCTTCGCGCCATTCGTGAGCTGAAGCAGGAAGATCCGAGCTTCGAGATGTATGTCATGCTGGGCGCTTGGATCGATTGCCAGGATGCTTGGACGGACCACCCAAATCACGATTTTGAGGACCCGATCAACAATGAAAGTGAGATTAGCAAGGCTGTTCACTATGCCAATGAGTACCCGGAGATAGTTAAGGTCATTGCCGTGGGTAATGAGGCCATGGTACACTGGGCGTGGAGCTACTTTGTCAAGCCTGGGGTCATCCTGAAATATGTGAACTACCTGCAGGAACTCAAAAGCATGGGCAAATTGAGCCCGGACCTTTGGATCACAAGCTCTGATAATTTTGCCTCATGGGGCGGTGGTAGTCCAGATTACCATAATGAGGACCTCGAAGCGTTGGCCAAGGCGGTGGATTATGTTTCTATGCACACCTATCCCTTCCATGATACCCATTACAATAGTGCGTTCTGGGAGGTTCACGAGAGCGCGGTGGCAGATGCTGGTGATGATGAGCGAGTGGAATTAGCCGTAGATCGCGCCGTATTCTATGCGAAGAATCAGTACAACAGTGTGAAGGCTTACCTCGACAGTATTGGGGTGGAAAAACCTGTGCACATAGGGGAGACTGGTTGGGCCAGCGTGAGTCGTGGTCTCTATGGCCCTAATGGTTCGTTTGCCGCGGATGAGGTGAAGCAGGCGTTCTACTACAAGAAGATGCGTGCTTGGACAGATTCGGCGGGAATTTCATGCTTCTATTTTGAGGCCTTTGACGAGCCGTGGAAAGATCCCAATCACGAAGAAGGAAGTGAAAACAACTTTGGTCTGATCACCCTGAACGGGCAGGCGAAGTACGCTATATGGTCTTTGGTAGACCAAGGAATTTTTGAAGGACTAATGCGCAACGGCAACACTATTACCAAGTCATTCGGTGGGGATAGTGCGGCCGCAAAAGCAACCGTATTGGTGCCTAAAACAGTGAACGAATAATGATGAAGGGATTGTATTTACGTTTTGGCTTTTCTCTACTTGCGGCTATTTTCTTTGCCGCTTGTACTGTGGAGCCCGAGAAAGAAACGACCGTGGAAAATAATGCGCCGATGTACATGAAAGGAGTGTGCTACCATCCGGTAGCCAAGGGCGATACCATGCGCAGTTTCGACCGAATTGATGAAGACCTTGCCTTGATGGTGGATGCTGGGATGAATACTATTCGCACCTATGCCCCTATTGAAGAGGAAGAGGTGTTGGACAAGATTGCAGAGAAGGGCATGAAAGTCGTTGTGGGTTTCGGCTACAACCAGAATGGATTTTACGACTTACTGTCAGGTTCTTACCTCGAGTATGTCGAGCGTTTCAAGGATCATGAAGCTATTTTGATGTGGGAATTGGGCAACGAGTACAACTACCACCCGGAATGGTTTGAGGGTGATATCATGAATTGGTACACCACATTGAAGGAGGCAGTTGATGCCATCCATGCCTTGGATTCTGTGCATCCTGTGGCGACAGCGCATGGTGAGTTGCCGGATTCTGTAGCCTTTCACATGGGCGCGGAAGTGGATATGTGGGGCTTGAATGTGTACCGTTGGGATCAGCCGGCCACCATTATCAACGAATGGAACGCTATGAGTGATAAGCCGTTCTATTTTTCAGAGGTAGGAGCGGACAGCTACATGCGCATTGCCGATGCAGGATTTGCACAAGGGCCGAACGAGGATGCCCAAGCGGTGGCATTGGATACGATCATTGATCAAATTTTAGCAAGACAATCTGAGAACCAAGGGTTGCTGTTGTTCTCGTTCACCGATGGATGGTGGAAAGCGGGTAATCCTGATAAACAAGATATTGGCGGTTGGGCCCCAAAAAGCAGCGGGGTGCCGTATGACGGTGCGCCAAATGAAGAATATTGGGGTATTGTTGATATCGACCGACAGCCGAAAAAAGGTTGGGATGTGGTTGTGGAGCATTTTACCAAGAAATGATGAAAAGAATTGGGCCACATATCAAAACTATTTTCCAAATCCAGGTGCTTCTCGTTCTGGCTTTGATGGTTGTTCAGTGTAGCCCACAAGAGCCGACTTCAATGAAGATATTTGAGACCTCGCGTGGAGGAAATTCCTTGACGGAAGTGTCGCCCTCAGCAGGAGTGCAATCGACCGCAAGTTTGAAGGTATTGATGGATCAAAAGCGCCAGACCATTACCGGTTTTGGCGGTGCTTTTACCGAGGCTTCAGCGTATTTATTGAATGTCATAAGCCCAGAACATAGAGAGGAGATTTTACAGGCTTATTTTTCGGAAGAAGGGGCCAATTATTCGCTGACGAGAACCCACATGAATTCTTGTGATTTCTCCTTGTCGAATTACAGTTACACCCCGGTGGAAGACGATGTGGAATTGGTCCATTTTAGTATTGAGGAGGACCGTTCAGATCTTATTCCTATGATCAAAGATGCGCAGCGTATCTCCAGCGAAGGATTTAAACTTTTCGCTTCGCCGTGGACGGCAGCTCCTTGGATGAAGGATAACAACAGCTGGGTTGGAGGCAGATTGCTGCCAAAATACTATCCCACTTGGGCGAAGTTCTTTTCTAAGTATGCTGATGCCTACAATGCTGAAGGTATTCCATTATGGGGCTTTACGGTGGAAAATGAGCCACACGGCAATGGAAATAACTGGGAGAGTATGTTGTATTCACCGGAGGAGATGACAGACTTTGTGATGAATCATTTGGGCCCAATTCTGGAAGCAGATGGCAAAGGCGACCTCGTCATTCTAGGTTACGACCAAAACCGAGAAGGCATCAAGGAATGGGCAGATGTGATGTACGCCAACGAGGCCCATGCGAAATACTACGGTGGTATGGCAGTGCACTGGTACGAGAGTACGATAAGCTATTTCCCAGAGATGTTGGAATACGCCCATGCAAAGGCGCCCGAGAAATACCTCATCGAAACCGAAGGCTGTATTGATGCTGAGGTGCCGGTGTGGCAAGACGACGAGTGGTACTGGAAGAAAGAAGCCACAGACTGGGGATATACCTGGCGTGAAGAGAGTAAAAAATACTTACATCCTAAATATGCACCGGCTCACAGGTATGCTCGTGACATTATTGGTTGTTTGAATCACTGGGTCGACGGTTGGGTGGACTGGAACATGGTTTTAGATCGACAAGGCGGACCAAACTGGAAAGAGAATTGGTGCATCGCGCCAGTCATTGTAGACCCCGAAGCTGATGAAGTGTATTTTACGCCATTGTATTACATTATGGCGCACTTCTCAAAATTCATGCGTCCTGGTGCGAGTGTACTGGCGCATGAGCTGAGCGATTCTGAATTAATGGCTGCCGCAGTGCAAAATCCAGATGGCAGTATTGCCATTGCGGTTTTCAATGAAACTGAACAAGAAAAGGTCTTTGATCTATCCGTTGGGAATGAATCGCAGATCGTACGCATATCTCCCCAAGCCTTACAAACGATTGTCATTGAACCTAAAGAATAACGCATATGAGTAGCGTCACAAAAAAGGTCCCGATGGGACAAAAAATTGCCTTTGGAGTTGGGATGTTGGCCAACCAAATGTTCCCGGCAGCCATGGGAATTTTCATGGTAGTACTCGTGCAGGATTTAGGCTTTCCTGGATGGATGTGGGGAGTGATTTTCTTCGCGCCACGCGCTTTTGATGCGATTTTAGATCCGATCATGGGGTATATCTCAGATAATACTCGTTCGCGCTGGGGACGTCGTCGCCGATATGTACTCGTAGGTGCTCTCATCATGGGTCTTTCTTTTGCCTTCCTTTGGCAGCTTTACAGAGAAAACAGCGTTGCCTATAACTTCACCTATGTGATGTTGTGGTCGTTCGTATTCTACCTCGGATTGACCATTTTCGGTGTGCCTTACGTAAGCATGGGCTATGAGATGAGTGACGACTACCACGAACGCACGAACGTGATGGCTATTTCTCAATGGATTGGCCAATGGGCGTGGGTTATTGCCCCTTGGTTTTGGGTGATCATGTACGACCCAAGTTGGTTCCCAACCGCCGATGAGGCCACGCGAACTTTAGCGGTATGGGTTGCAATAGTCTTTACCCTCTGTGCAATGGCGCCAGCAATTTTCATTAAGAGTGAAAGCACGAAGGACCGTAACGATTATGAGCCATTGAACATAAGCGGGATCTTCGGTAGCTTAAAGAACATCGCTTTGGGCTTTAAAGAGGCCTTTGCTTCGGTTCCGTTCCGCAGGCTTTGTATCGCAACGTTTTTGATTTTTAACGGATTCAATACCATAGCGAGTTTTACTTTCTTCGTGATTAAGAGTCATTTGTTCAATGACGATGCTTCCGCTGTTGGTGTATGGCCGACGCTTTTTGGTAGTGTTGGGGCCTTGATTACGACCTTCTTAGTGATCCCTATTGTTGCATGGATGTCCAAGAGCCTCGGAAAAAAGCGTGCCTTCATTTTGAGCCAGGCTATCTCTATCATAGGATACATACTCCTTTGGTTCTTGATGATCCCAGGGAAGCCGTACATGTTCTTATTTGCCCTACCGTTCCATTCATTTGGTATTGGCGGATTGTTCACCATTATGATGTCGATGACTTCAGATGTTTTGGATATTGATGAACTCAATACAGGCAAACGAAGAGAGGGCGTCTTCGGGGCGATCTATTGGTGGATGGTGAAGCTGGGCTTTGCTTTTGCTGGTGCGCTCAGTGGATTGATCTTGACTGCAGTGAATTACCAAAGTGGTGCGGTAGCACAACCGGAAGGTGCTGTGGATGGCTTGAGAATGTTCTTCTCGGGGCTTCCTATTCTTTGTACACTCATGGCCATTGCCGTGATGTGGAATTACAAAGTGGATGAAAATTATGCGAAAGAGGTCCGCGCAAAATTGGACCAAAGAAAATCAGAAACTGCTCAATAAAATTGACCAATACCTATGTCTTTTAGAAGAGAGAAATTTTTGTCGCTGGCCGGTCCAGTAGTCAATAATCTTAGTCTTGAAGAACTAAAAACTCAAAGCCGTCAAATGTTGATGGACGGCATTCATGGCATTTGTTTCAGTGCGTACGACGAAGGCCAGAAACCAGGTGATCAACTATCTGAAGCGCAGGTGCGCCGCAAGTTGGAAATTTTGAAGCCGCACATTTCTTGGGTACGTACCTTCTCTTGCACCGAAGGCAATGAAATCATTGCTCGCGTAGCACACGAAATGGGTATCAAAACCTTAGTGGGTGCTTGGTTAGGGGATGACCTAGAGAAAAACGAAGGCGAGATTGAAGCCTTAGTTACCCTTTGTAAGGAAGGGGTGGTGGATGTCGCAGCTGTGGGTAACGAGGTGTTGTACCGTGAAGACCTTACCGTTGTTGCACTTGTAGATTACATCAAACGTGTCCAAGCTCAGGTTACTGAAGTGCCTGTGGGTTACGTTGATGCCTACTATGAATTTACTGACCATCCAGAGGTGGCAGATGTTTGTGATATCATCCTAGCGAACTGCTACCCGTACTGGGAGGGCTGTTCATTGGAATACTCATTAATGTACATGAAGCAAATGTACTTTGAAGCTCAGGCAGCAGGAAAAGGTAAGCCAGTATTGATCACCGAAACCGGATGGCCAAGCAGCGGTCAGAGCATCGGTGGGGCGCACGCGTCGTTCGAAAACAGCTTGAAGTACTTTATCAACGCGCAGCGCTGGTCTAAAGCGGATGATATTCCAATGTTCTATTTCTCATCCTTCGACGAGAGTTGGAAAATTGAGAAAGAAGGCGATGTAGGTGCGTCTTGGGGTCTTTGGGACAAAGACGAAAAACTCAAATTCTAAAATCCCTAAAGGCAGAAATGCTGCAGGGTATTAAATAACAACGGGCTTGGTTTCAGAGAAACCAGGCCCGCTTTTTTTACTTTTTTTCGTCAGCTTACTGCTTGATTACTTTTTCGCGGTAGCCTTTGAATCCGGGTTGTAGGATTTCTAAAACATACATCCCTGGGGCGTATTCTGCTGTTGGGAGGTAAGTGCTTTCGGTGTGAGTGTTGGTGTATACCTGCTTGCCAGTAATGTCGTAGAGGTTGATGGTGCTTGGGCCGGTGAGGCGTACGAATAATTGGTCACCAAAAGGATTGCCAATAGCGCCTATTCCGTTACGGGCGGCTTCTTCCACACTTAGGTTGGATTGTTGGTAAATGCGTACGTAGTCGACTTCCATTGCGCTGCTGGTAAAGGTCGAATCGATAGAAGATTGGATTGCGATGTTGAGTAGCAAATATTGTGGATCGTAGAATGGCCAGGTACTCGCCGTATAGGTAGAGGGCTCGTAGGTGTAGTGCACCACGCTGTCTACGCTGAATACCATTTTAGTCTCGCTCCATTCGAGCGCATAGACGTGGTAGTTCGTGCTTGCGCCGCTAACATATTGCCCTCCCACATTGACTGTGCCGCCGAAACTAGAGGGGGTATGCATGGCGCTAGAAACATAGTTCTGGTTATGTCCCCAGTGCTCCATGATGTCAATCTCGCCACAAGCAGGCCATCCGGTCGTGCCATAGCCCTGCACTTGCCAGTACGCACCTATTTCAGTGATGTTCTGTCCGAGCATCCATATCGCAGGCCAAGTACCGACTCCAGTAGGGAGTTTGGCGCGTACTTCGATACGGCCATAGGTGAAGGCAAACTTTGAGTTTAGTCGGGCTGAGGTGTAGTCTTTAGTGACGTTTTGGTCTGTATAGGTCTCGCGAAGTGCCGTGAGGTGAAGGCTCCCGCCACTGACATAGGCATTGGTGTCGCGGTCCGTATAGTGCTGGATTTCTCCATTCCACCAGCTTTGTCCGTTGTTGGGCAGGATGGTTTGATGCCACCATTTTGAAGTGTCGAGGCCCCCGTCGACGTTGAATTCATCCGCCCAAACGAGGGTGTCAAAAACTTGGGCTTGTAAGGAAGTTGTGCTGATGAGCAAGGCAAGTGCAAAAATGGAACGCATAGCTAGTGTTGTTGTTGGCTATAAAAATCGGGTCTAATGGGGACTTGGCCCAATTTCTTTGAAGACAATTACCCGACAATAAAAAAACCGCCTGCAATTGTCGCATCTTTGCCCCATGGAACACAAAAGTGGCTTTGTCAATATCATCGGGAATCCCAACGTTGGGAAAAGCACCCTCATGAACGCCTTAGTCGGGGAGCGTTTGAGCATCATTACGCCCAAAGCGCAGACCACGCGCCACCGTATTTTTGGGATTCTCAACGAGCCGGAATATCAGATTGTATTCTCGGATACCCCTGGGGTCATCCAGCCTGCCTATAAAATGCAGGAGCACATGATGAAATTTGTGTCGGATGCCTTTGAAGATGCGGATGTGTTCTTGTATTTGGTGGAGCCGGGTGACCGTGCGCTGAAAGACGAGGGTTTTTTCAAAAAGCTGCTCAATACCAAGGTTCCTGTTCTGTTGATCATCAACAAGATTGATACCACGAATCAAGAGAAGTTGGAGGAGGAGGTGGCCTATTGGGCCGAGCACTTACCTAACGCTGAAATCATTCCTATTTCGGCGCTGGAGCAGGCCAATACCCAGTATTTGTTGGACCGATTAATTGCGCTCATCCCACTATCCCCGCCGTACTTTGATAAAGACGCCTTGACGGACAAAACCGAACGCTTCTTTGTAAGTGAAATTGTGCGTGAGCAGATCTTACTCAACTACAAGAAAGAAATACCCTACAGTGTTGAGGTGGATGTGGAAGAGTTCAAGGAAGACGATGATATTATCCGCATCCGTACAGTCATTTATGTGGCACGCGATACACAGAAGGGAATCATCATCGGACACAAAGGATCGAAACTTAAACAAGTAGGTATAGGTGCACGAAAGCAATTAGAATCCTTCTTTGCCAAGCAAGTACATTTAGAGACCTTTGTCAAAGTCAAAAAGAATTGGCGAGATAGCGACCTGCACCTGAAAAGGTTCGGTTACAAGAATTGATTACCTTTAAGGAAACAATATTCCTCTTGTCAATGCCCCGTTTCCTGCTAGCTTTCACGCTACTTTTTTCCGTTTCAACCTTCGCTCAAACACAAGATTCTTTGGTGCTTCAACCGGGCCCTATGGATGGTAAAGATGCCATTGTTTGGAGCATTACCCCTGATTCTACTTGGGGTTGGAACCAAGAAGCTACACTCACGGCTTGGACTTACGGAGGCGACCCTTCGTATAAGCGCTTTTACATAGAGTTCGATTACTCAAGTATTCCTGCGGGTGCCATTATAGATAGCGCCTTCTTGTTTTACCATAACAACCCTTCAGCACCTTCACACGGTGGATTGCACAGCGGTTCGAATACATTTTGGGTGCGTCGTGTTACATCCTCTTGGGATGAAGATTCCATTACTTGGAACAACGCGCCATCTGCCACCACCACTAACCAAGTGCAGGTGGGAGCTTCAAGTTCCAATACGATGGACTTTAAGATAGATGTAAAGAATTTGGTCGAAGACCAGCTGCAATACGGGAATCATGGCTTCTTTATGCGTTTGGTCACTGAAGCAACATGGCGTGCCGTGGTCTGTGCTTCGAGTAATGCTGCAGATTCGACCAATCATCCAGCCATTAAGATTTACTACACCGAATGTAACCCTCCCGTTGCAGCCTATACCTACAACGCTACGGGGAGTACTGTAGATTTTATTCCACTGTTCAACGCCCCAACTGGGGTGAGCCATCTATGGGATTTTGGCAACGGTAATTTCTCCATAGCGGATACCCCGACCTACACCTTTCCCACAGGGGGTGTGCATACCGTATGCCATACCGTAACCACATCTTGTAGCGCCGATACCGCTTGTCAACAGGTTGTGCTTTGTTCTCCGCCTACAGCATCCTATACACACTCGGTAGATTCCAACCAGGTATGGACTTTTGTGCCTCAGGATACCACCGCTAGTTCCTATTGGTGGGACTTCGGCGATGGTACGTTCTCAAACAACATGATTGGAGTCCATTCGTACTCTGTCGCCGGGCTCTACCCGGTGTGTTTGTCCATTACGAATGCTTGTGGTGTAGATACGATCTGCTTGACTTTTGAGGTAACCTTGGTGGGTATGGAGGAACATTGGAATCCAGATTTGAGTATTTACCCTAATCCGGTGACTGATGTGTTGCACATTGAAAATACCGGTGCAGAAGCGGTTTTGCGTTATGAGGTATACGATATGAGAGGGGTAATGGTCCAAATTGATTCGCGTCCCGCTTCCCAAATCAACCTCGAAAAGCTATCCTCAGGGACCTACCTTTTGAAAATAATTCAGAGGAATAGTACTTCTATGGTGCGTATTATCAAGAGTTAACGACCTTTGCGCCAAGATTGAAATCGACTTATGAGTAACATCGTTGCCATCGTGGGCCGCCCAAATGTGGGTAAAAGCACACTATTTAATCGTCTGATCCAGCGTCGTGATGCTATTGTAGATAGCATTGCCGGGGTGACGCGTGACCGTCATTATGGAAAAAGTGATTGGAATGGAAAAGAGTTTTCAGTCATTGATACCGGTGGGTATATCGAAGGTTCGGAAGATGTTTTTGAAGCTGAGATCCGTCGCCAAGTAGAATTGGCACTTGAAGAAGCCACCGTTATTCTATTCGTGCTCGACCTTCAAGCGGGGCTGACGGAATTTGATAAGATCATTGCCGGCATGTTGCGTAAAACTGAGAAGCCTGTAGTCTACGCAGTGAACAAGGTGGACAACAGCATGCAGGAATTAGATGCCGCTGAATTCTATGGATTGGGCATCGAAAAATACCACACCATCTCTGCCGTGAATGGCGGGGGTACCGGAGACTTGTTGGACGAGCTCGTAGAGAACATGGATGAAAATCCTGTGGACGACTATGAAGACCTTCCGAAGATGGCCATTGTAGGTCGTCCTAATGCTGGAAAGAGCTCCATTGTTAATGCCTTGTTCGACGAGGAGCGCAACATTGTTACTGAGGTGGCAGGGACGACTAGAGATACTGTAAATACACGCTTCAACAAGTTTGGTTTTGATTTCATGCTGCTCGATACGGCGGGACTCCGCAAGAAGGGCAAGACCATGGAAAACCTAGAATTCTATTCTAACATGCGCTCTATTCGTGCCATCGAGCATGCGGATGTATGTATGATGGTGGTGGATGCAACGCGTGGGTTTGAAGCTCAGGATTTGGCTATTGTCTCGTTGGTGGAGAAGAATAAGAAGGGCTTGGTGGTCGTGGTGAACAAATGGGATTTGGTGGAGAAAGAAACCAATACCATTCGCGATGCTGAAGCGTACATCAGAAAGAAATTGGAACCCTTTACAGATTTCCCCATCATCTTTACCAGTGCGTTGACTAAGCAACGCGTGTTGAAAGCTTTTGAGGAAGGTGTAAAGGTTTACGAGCGTCGCAAGCAGCGGATTTCGACGAGTAAGCTTAACGATACGATGTTGGACATCATCAAAGGATATCCACCACCGGCTGTGAAGGGGAAATACGTGAAGATCAAGTTCTGTACGCAGTTGCCTACACGTACGCCGCAGTTTGCCTTCTTTGCTAACATGCCGCAATACATTAAGGAACCGTACAAACGCTTCTTAGAGAACCAGATGCGTAAAGCATTTGACTTCCACGGCGCTCCAATCGAAATCTTCTTCCGTAAGAAGTAATTACAACTGGTAACAGATTACTGCATTGCCTTGCACGAGTACCAATACCGGTGCTCCAGATGGGGTCAATCGTCCTGCTTCTGCCTCGGATCCTTCAAATACAGTAATCGGCGCATCTGCCTCCTTCAATTGAGTCACATGAACGGTACCTTCGGTATCATAAATGATGCCTGTGCCGCCTGTATATGCTTCGATACGTGCAATGCTCTGTGGGAAAGAAATAGTATTGGTTGAGGTTTCTCCGCGTAAGCTGAGCTTATCCTCTGACCAATACAAGGTACCGTAGCTCATGGCCTTCATGCCTTGAAGGTTATTTAGGTCGTGCTCTAAAATGGCTGTGGTGCCGTCAAAACGCTGTTCTTGAATCTCACCTTCTTCACCCACTCTCCTGATGCTTGGTGGATTCCCGCCCATAACGACCCACGGCTGAGTAGCCGCAGTGAGGGCTGAGGTTTGAATACGCTCCTCCCCACGTCTGTTTACTATATGGGCGCGCTCGAGGGTAGATATTATTACATAATCCTTTCCGCCTCTTTGGTACAACAGTGGACTTTGGGTAATGGTACCGCTTGCCGCGTCGGTTTTCCAGCCTTCAATAGGCTGACCCTCGATACTGTAGTTATGAAGCTTTGCTCCTGCAGGCACGAGTATGCGGTAGTTGCGGTTCTTGTCATAATCCAAAACGGTGGCACCTAAGGTGGTTGCTTCTGCTAAACTTACTGGGAACCCTTCCACTTCACGTCCTAATATATCTACACAGTGCAGCTGATTTGCCGTAGCAAAAACCATCTGGAATTTACCGTTCTTGAACATATCAATTTGTTGGACAGCTCCTTTTATAGCTCCTGGAAGATTTAGACTCCACATTTTTTCTCCCTTCTCATCGAGCAAGTAACATTGATTACTTTCATCTTGAACGAGAACATTTGTCATGCCACTGCGGTGATTCGTGATTAAAAAAGGACCGCTTATCGCCTGTTGTGGGAGCGAGTGTGACCATAAATAAGCACTCACTGCTACATCTTCCCCGCGTTGTTGAACCGTAGCATTTCCGTAGGCAACGCCATCTTTTACTTCCAAATGCCCAGCTAAAAATGCTCTATCCAAAGCCGGTGGTAAGGATTCAAATAGGGGCCCTTCATCCAAGCTATTGAAATTAAATCCTACGGTGAAGTGTTCATTGCGATCCAAAGCATCTCCTAAAGCCTGTAAAGATTCTAGAGCACGCCAGTTTTTATTCATGTCCAATTCGCTGCTGTAGACTTCCAATAGGGGGGCACTGGTTCCTATCAAAAGCCACTGGTCCCAAATCATCCAAGAACTTTTTCCTAGATCAGAATATAACCAGCCAAATGCAGCGCTGAATATAAATTTGTGCTGTTCGTTTAAGACCCCTGTGGAATGGCCTTGGTACATGCTATGTTCACTACTTAACCGCTTGAGCGCTTCATTTAGATTTGAAGACGATTCTTTTAACCTCGCGGCGACAACAATCCCGTCTCCATACCCTGTTCGAACAAAACTGCCCTCAAAATTATTGGCGAATGTCATCGAAGAAAGTCCGGCATCTTCTATCATTTTTTGCGCCTTCTTCAAGCGTTGCTTCTTATCACGATATGGGTTGAAGGCTCGAAGCCAATCTACTGGGTCTCCAGTGTTAACCCCTATTGCGTATTTTGAGGAAGCGGCGATTATTGGGCTGATATCTGTGCCGGTAGGTCTCTGATCAAAAGTGCTCAAATAAGTATTGGTGGAGTCTGCACAAAGGGCCACTGTGGTAGCTATTGTTTTATTTGATTTCCAATCCAAATCCACGGAGGACCATTCCACAAAATGTTCTAACCAACTCCAATCTTGATTGAAATAATGATCGCCTAATCTCGAGACTTCTTTGTGTTGTATGAAAATATTTACCACATCTGTCTTAGATGAGTTATTCCACAACTTCTCAAAATGAGCATTGTCCATTAACGAGTGTCCAGCAACATGTTGATTAATGATATCCTGTAATAAACCATCGCTTGAGCTGAGCACCCAGCTGGGACCATCATTGTATGCATACATCGAATCCAAGGTGAAGACTTCGTAATTACCGATGGTAGTAGAGGCGCCGACGAAAGAGGTGAGGTCGTGCTCAGTGGTCCATACCCAATCAAAACTACTGGCGCCCGATGGTAGTAGCGCTCCTGTCCAACGCCCTGCATTCCACTGCTCCAAGGTCTTCGCTGGAATGGCGCTGAGGTAGGAAATGGAAAGTGTGTCGCTGGTCTCGCCGTACTGGTGCATATCATTGATACGCACGTACAATGGCGCATCCATAGGCAGCAAAGAAGTCGCCTCGGCAGGAGGGGCAGGTTGGCCACATTGTACCAAAAGGGAAGATGCCAAAATAAGGGCGCTTAGGGAGGCGAGACGCATAGCTAAATTTTTGATTAAAGCTACATGTTTACCGCGCCAAGAAGTGGGCTAGTGAGGGTCAGTTTTTCACAAATCGAAGAGGTTCAATTGGCTCGGAAGCAACTGAAAACTTTTGCGGTGGTGGGGCGATGCACCATGGGCTCGAATGCCGTCGCGATGGGCCTTCGTAGGGTAGCCCGCATTGCGCTCCCACTGGTAATGTGGGTGTTCCGTGGCCAATTCTCTCATCAGCTCATCCCTATACGTTTTTGCCAAGACCGATGCGGCCGCGATATTTTGATACGTAGCATCCCCCTTGACCTGGCAGTGATACGGAATATCCCCATATGGTTTAAACCTATTGCCGTCCACAGCAATGAATTGGGGCACCACATCCAGTTTCTCAATGGCCCTGTGCATGCCCAAGATGCTAGCGTTTAAAATATTGATCTCGTCAATCTCTTCCGGCCCGACATGCACTACTGCCCAAGCCACGGCTTCTTTCTCGATCAAGGGTCGTAAAAGGTTGCGCTGCTTCTCAGTGAGTTGCTTGGAATCATTCAACAAATCATTCTTGAAATTCGGTGGCAATATTACCGCTGCTGCCGTCACAGGCCCCGCCAAACAGCCACGTCCCGCCTCATCAGTGCCGGCTTCCACGACCCTTATGGGACTGTGTTGAAGCTTCATTCGCTTGCAGATTTCAGAACCTCGAGCCAAGGGGCGGCGCTTGCTGACCATGTGAATTGGCCCCCGCGAATCAATCCTTTTTCAGACCAATTTTCCCCGCCTTCTCCCGTCGCCTCCGAACTTCCTGCCATCGCTTCGAGCCCATCGGCCCAAGCTTCGATATCAAACGTGGGTAGCAACATCCCAGAATCTCCAACCACCTCCGTTAGGGCGCTGTTGTTTGAGGCCATCACGGGCGTCCCACATTGCATGGCTTCCACTACAGGTATGCCAAATCCTTCCATCGCACTGGGCATACAGAAAGCAATGGCCCCGCGATAGAGTTGTTCAAGCGCATCGTCTTCCAACCTTCCCAACCATTTGACCGTGTCCAAGTGTTTCAACTTGTCCATAGCGCTTTCGAAAATTGGATCCTTAAAATGAGCGTTTCCCGCAATATTCAAATGGAAGCCTCGGCGCTCCGGATGTTTCTCCAACCACAGGTCCCAAGCTTTCAAAAGGGTAATCAAATTCTTACGGGGAGTGAGGGCACCTACGGCACAAAAATACTTTCCTTCAAAGCGAGACTCTCCAGGTGACATGGGTCGCTGAGGAGCATTCGGCGTCACCACAATCTTCCCGGCAGCGACCCCATAGGTCTCCACCAAATCCCTAGCGCTCCACTCACTCACCGTGAAAAGCTGCTCCGCCGTGCGGGCGCCGCGACGTATGTGCGTGCGGTAATAGCGTCCCACGTGGAGCGGAACCCATTCCGGGTGGTGCTCAAAATTCAGGTCGTGGATGGTGAGCCATTGCTTGATTTTGGTGCGGGCGGGTAAGCCGTCCGGTGACCAATAACGCGCGGCGCCCCAACGCTTCAGGGCGGCCGGCACACCTATGCTGTTCCAATACCACCACAACCACGGGTGGCGGGCAGGAGGGAGGACAAGTTTATGGGTAATGTTGGGGGCGCTAAGAAAAGAGAATTGGTCCCTCATTCCATTCATCGCAGAAGGGCGGTCCCACAACAACAGAAACTCGTGTTCCTTTGCGGTGGGTAAGATCTGCTCGAGCATGCGCAAGGTGTAAATCCCTGTGCCTTCGAGCTTGTTTGGCAAAAGCCACCGTACGTTCACCGCAATTTTCATGGCTTAAATGTACAAAAGTGCGCCGCTGTAGCGTTAGATAAGCGGTATATTCGCACCCAACTCGCTACACAATCATGATTCAGCGTATCCTTCAATTCTTTAAGGATCCCACGGCTGCCACTTTAGCCAAGGGAAGCAGCGTCGTGCTCATCTTCAAAATCATTGGCGCCCTTGGGGGCTATGTGTTGCTTTGGTCCTTAGGCCAAGCGGGAGGTGAGAAGGCAGTTGGTGTGTATGAGGTGGCCTTCACCCTAATCCTGATTGCCTCGACGGTAGGGCGCTGGGGATTGGATACGGTGTTGGTGAAGGAATTGGGCAAAACCGAGCTTGGGGATGCCCCGTCGCGCGGACTCTATGGACACATATTTGTTCGCGTGCTGGCCATTACCGCCGCCCTGTCCATCTTGACCTTCTTCGCAGCTGAAGCATTGACCGAACTATTTTTCAATCAAACTCCCGAAGGCGTCTTGCGCACCGCATCGCTGACCGCCCTGCCTTTCACTCTCATGCTGTTGAATGCGGAGGCCTACCGTGGTTTGCACAAGCCGGTATTGTTCAGCATCAATCAGCACGGGACCGTTTATCTCATCCTTGCCGCCCTGCTCTGGTGGGTGCCGATGGAAAGCGCAGGTTTTGATGCTGAGGGCAGTGCCCAATTCGCTTTGTTCCTCCTCCTCGGCATTAGTAGTGTATTTGCCTTGCTCTCGACCGTGCACGTGATTTCGTTGTGCGAGCGCAAGCCGTGGCGCGGCGCAGCGCTCGCAGGAAACCTCATGAAAGTGGCCACCCCAATGCTGATCTCTTCCGCCCTGTTCCTGGTTATGAGCTGGTCAGATACCCTTATGCTCAGTTATTTCCTCGAAGAAGATGAAGTGGGCGTGTATCGCATTGTCTTTAAGATTGCCACCCTCATCACCTTTGCGCAATTCGCCCTCAACACCGTCGTCGCCCCAATGATTTCGGGGCTGCACAATGGCGGTTCGAACATGTCGCAACTCGCGCAACGCATCGCTACATTGAATTTGGTCACCGCAGGACCCATTTTCATAGGCATCATCGCCCTCGGACCATTCCTCATCGGCCTCTTTGGCGTTAATGATCCCTGGACGGCTTATCCTTGGTTGGTGATTTTAGCATGCGGCCAATTAGCCAATGCCTTCGCAGGACCCGTGCTCAACATTTTGAACATGACCGGATACGAGAAAAGTGCGCAAAACACCATGCTCGTCGTGGCCACCCTCAATATTATCCTCAACGCCGTGCTCATTCCTGCCTTTGGGCCGGGAGGGGCAGCCGTCGCCACGGCCTTGACCATGGTGGGTTGGAATATTTGGGCGGGGGTGCTGGTCTACCGTTTCCATGGAATTATCACCGTGCCATTCTTGGCGAAAAGAAGTCGATCATGAGTGCTGTAGCGAACGTATTCCTCATTGGCGCCGCAAAAGCCGGAACCACTGCACTGGCAGATATATTGACCCAGCACCCGCACATTGCCGGAATGCCCATCAAGGAGCCCGGACACTTCTGCACGGACCTACGTCCCGAAGTATTTTCCAAATCCTACAAGCGATTGATTCAATGGGATGAGACGGATTATTTTACTGAGGCAGAATTGAAAGAACGACATATTGGTTTTGTCGATGAGCGCAGTCACTACCATAGATTGTGTCAACAAGCCCAAGCCAAAAAGCCGGAGGCTACGCATATTTTGGATGCGTCTACGGCGTATTTGTATAGTGAGCCGGCCGTGAAAGAATTGGCCCATTACAATAACAAGGCAAAAATCATTGTCCTATTGCGCAACCCTATCGACCGCGCTTGGAGTCATTATACGATGGCACTGAAGTACGGTATGGAAAGCGAAGCGCCATTGACGGCGTTCAAGCGTGAGGCGGAGTTGGAGCAAGCTCAATGGGGTATGGATGAATGCTATTTGGAGTTGGGCAATTATGCTCGGCAGCTCAAACGTTGGAAGGAGAAATTTGGAGAGAAGCATTTGTTGGTGGTCTTTCACGAAGATTTGAAAAACACGCCACAGAAGGTGCTCAACCGCATTACAGAGTTCTTGGACTTGCCTACTTTTGTGGCAACCAAGGCGAAGGCTACAAACGAAGGTTCCGTGCCAAAATACCCGAAGATGAATGCCCTAGGCATGCGGGTGGTGGCGCCCATTCGTGAGAAACTGCCGAAGGAGATGATCAGCGCGATGAAAAAAGTGCTGCAGGCCAAGGCTCCGGATTTGGACGAAGATGTCGCCCGCTGGTTGAAACAACATTATAATGAGGAGATGGCAGAATTGGCCACTCTACTAAATTTGAATTTAACTCACTGGAAATAAGCTATGGAATACAGTAGTGCCAATTTGATTTCGTTTTTCTACACCCATTGGAAGAAACTGATGGTTGTGCCGTTTTTGGCCATGGTAATTGCGGTCATATTCAGCGGTCCCCAATTCATCAAGCCCTTGTTCGAATCTCAGGTCATCCTTTTCCCATCGACCACCAACTCGGTATCAAAGGCCCTCTTGCCGCAAACCAACGGCTATGGCGATGAGGATATCTTCGAGTACGGCGATGAACAACAGGCAGAGCAGTTGCTGCAAATCCTGAGCTCTGGAGAAATCCGCGACAGTGTGATTCGCAAATTCGATTTGATGAACCACTACGACATCGATCCTGATTCAGATTACCCACGCACCAAGCTGTTGAAGGAGTACGAGAACAAAATTGAGTTCCAACGTACCCAATTCATGTCTGTCGAAATTAACGTCCTGGATACTGACCCGCAGGTAGCCGCTGATATTGCGAACTACATTTCAAAACTGGTGGACACGGTGAAGCGCCGAGTGTCCCGCAGCCGTGCCGAAATGGGCTTGGAAATCGTCAAGAACGAATACCGCAGCTTGCAAGGAGAGATCCAGACCATGGAGGACAAGATCACACAATTGCGTTACAAAGGGGTCCACGATTACGAAAGCCAAAGTGCCGTCTTCAACGAGCAGTACGCCATCGCCCTAGCGGAGGGTGCCTCGCAAAGCCGTGTCAAGGAATTGGAACGTCGTTTAGATACCCTGGCTAAATACGGCGGTAAATATGTAGCTATCCGCGATGAGCTCCAATTACTCAAAGAGGAAGAGGTGAAGTTGAAAACGAAGTTTGACCAAGCGAAAGTGGATGTCAATCAAAACCTTCCTGCCACCTTTAAGGTCGATGCCGCACGTCCTGCAGAGCGCAAGACATATCCGAAACGCAGCATTCTGATCTTGGCAGTGGGCTTCGCAACCTTCATCTTGATATCTTTCTTCTTGATGGTTCAAGGCACCCTAAACGAACTTCGCGGCAAGTCCTAACCCGTGTTGGGCATTAGCCAAATATCAAATCGTTGGCTCGCCATCATAGGTCTGGTAACCTTGCCGTTGGTGGGGCTGGCCGTTGCCTATGAATTTTGGTACGCCTTCCTCGTGCCGCCAGCTTTATTGGTGGTGTGGATGACCTTATACCGATTAGATTGGGCCATGTGGTTCATTGTTTTTGCGACCCCGGTCTCCATCAACCTCACGGATCTAACAGGAGGTGCCGGCCTTTCTTTGCCTACCGAGCCCATGCTAGTGCTGGTCACTTTTATCGCCCTAGTTAAAATGGCCCTAATTGGGGAGTTTGACCGTAAAATCATTAAGCACCCGATTTCCATCGCCATCTACATCTATTTGGCTTGGATGCTCTTGACGGCCATCACGTCCCAGTTGCCTCTGGTTTCGCTGAAGCAATTGGCCACACGTATATGGTTCATTGTTCCTTATTACTTCGTTTTGGCCCACCTGTTCTTGAAGAGCGACCGCAACAAACTCACTTTCCTGTGGCTCTTTCTGATCACCCTCACCATTGCGGCCATCTATACCCTAGTCATTCACAGCCAATACGGTTTCACCAAGAAGACTTCCACCTGGGTGATGTTCCCGTTGTTCAAAGAACATACATCTTACGGCGCTGTCCTGGCCATGATGTATCCGGCGGCTCTTTACCTCACTTTTAGAAAGAGCAGTTGGGGTTTTAACGCAGTAGCCGGTGCAATGCTCGCCATCTTGACCTTGGCCACTGTGTTGAGTTATACCCGCGCGGCATGGCTATCATTAGTTGGAGCCGGTGCAGTGTATTTGGTGTACCTCTTTCGCTGGTCTAAAACCACAGTTTGGTCCCTCGCAGGTATTGCGGTTTTAATCGCCGCGCTGAATTTTTCGTGGATCTCCTCAAAGTTTGAAAGGAATACAACTGATTCGTCCGACGATCTCAACGAGCACGTGGCCTCAGTGACCAACGTAAGTACCGATGCCTCCAACCTCGAGCGGATCAATAGATGGAACTCCGCCATACGCATGTTCAAGGACCGACCCGTCCTGGGCCACGGTCCAGGAACTTACATGTTCCTCTACGCCCCCTATCAAAAGCCGTCGGAGAAAACGATCATTTCTACCAATGCCGGAAATCGCGGTAATGCGCACAGTGAATACCTCGGGCCCCTCGCCGAATCAGGGGTTTTGGGTCTGCTTACTTTCTTAGGTCTCATCATCACAGTGATTGCCGTAGCAGTCAATTCCTATGCGAGAGCATCCTCCCCATTTTTAAAATCACTGATACGCGTCGCATTCTTAGGGCTTATTACTTACTTTTTACACGGCTTCCTCAATAATTTCTTGGATATGGATAAGGCGAGTGGTCCTTTTTGGGGATTCCTTGCCCTTTTAGCTTCAATTTCGGTTAAATCGAGGGCAGTAAGAGCGAAATAATGCATTTCAATCACATTTTACTCAAAGTGAGGCAAGTAATGGCTTAAAAAGTCTCATTCGAGACAATCGTTTTAGCTTATTTCGAAAAAAAATCATCCAAATCCCTTATTTATTGCAGTTAACATTTGCATAATATTAGGAATAGTCTCAATTTTAGCATTGCTTAACATACGTTTAACAGAAAAACAGGTACAATGAAGAACAAATTGTCACTGTGGTCAGTGTTGGCTTTTATGCTTGCTGTAAACTTTGCGATTGCGCAATCGGTTTCAGGGGTAGTCAGCGACGCTGGTTCAGGAGAGCCACTACCAGGGGTAGCGGTTTCAGAGAAGGGTTCTAACAATGCTACTCTAACTGACTTTGATGGTAAGTTTACTATTAAGGTTGGCGAAGGTGCTACGTTGGTTTTCTCTTCTATGGGTATGGAAACTAAGGAAGTTGCTGCAACTTCTGATTTCCTACAAGTTTCACTTAACGGTACTAGCCAAAACCTCGACGAGGTGGTTGTAACTGCATTGGGTATTTCTCGTGATAAGAAATCTCTAGGTTACGCTACACAAGAAGTGGATGGTGCGGAAGTAACGAAAGTGAAAGATGCAAACTTCGTAAATAGCTTGAGCGGTAAGGTCGCTGGGGTACAGATCAAGAGTTCAGGTACTCTTGGTGGTTCTGCCAATGTCGTAATCCGTGGTTACAAGTCATTGACTGGTAACAACCAGGCTCTTTTCGTTGTTGATGGTGTGCCAATCTCGAACGCAACAGGTAACAGCTCAGATGTTGCTAGCGGTCGTGGTGGTTACGATTATGGTAATGCTGCCATGGATATCAACCCAGAAGATATCGAGAACATCTCTGTATTGAAGGGTGCGGCTGCAACTGCGATCTACGGATCACGTGCTGCGAACGGTGTAGTTATGATTACTACCAAGAGCGGTAAAGCTGCAGGTGCTAAGAAAACTTTGGGCGTTACTGTAAGCACAGGTGTAACTGTAGGTTCGGTTAACCCAGATACATGGGTTCGTCATCAACAGTCATACGGTCCAGGTTACGGTCCATTTTATGGTCCCAATTACCACTACTTAGCGAATGGTGATAGTGTATTTATTGATGCACGTGCAACTCCTTATGATGTAGATGGTGATGGTACTTACGAATTGACAGTACCAATGGGTGAGGATGCTTCTTGGGGTCTAGCTGTAGATCCAAGTCTACAGATTTATGACTGGGAATCTATCCACCCGCTTTCAACTCAATACGGTCAGTCAAGAGCACACACTGCTCCAGGTGCTGGAAATGATGGTATGTCATTCTGGCAACAAAGCGTTACTCGCAACAACAACATTGCGATTGACGGTGGTGGTGAAAACTCTTCTTTCCGCCTATCTGCTACAGACTTCACTCAATCAGGTATCGTTCCTGGTTCTGAAATCAATCGTAGTAACGTTAGCTTTAGTGGTCGTTTCAACGCTTCAGACAAATTGACTGTAAGCGCTAAAGCAAACTACGTGAAGCAAGACGGTAAAGGTCGCTACGGTACTGGTTACGATTCACGTAACCCTAACCAGAGCTTCCGTCAGTGGTACAATGTATTAACCAACATGACTTCACAACGCGAAGAGTACGAGAACTCTGGTGCAAACATCACTTGGAACCCTTACGGTTACGGTGCTGCTGCTCCTTACAAGCCTCACTACTTTGATAACTTCTATTGGACTGCACATGAGAATTTCTCTACTGATACGCGTAATCGTATCATTGGTAACATCATGGCAGAATACCAAATTAACGACTGGTTGAAATTGACAGGCCGTATGTCTGCCGATACATACTCAGAATTGCGTGAAGAGCGCATCGCAGTATCTTCTGTAGATGTTAGCAGTTACTCTCGCAACAACCGCAACTTCACTGAGCGTAACAACGATTTGTTCTTGAACTGGAACAAGTACTTTGGTACTGACGGTGAAATTTCTTTTGCGGGTATGTTGGGTTACAACTCACGTCGTACTTCATTCAGCTCTATTGGTGCTGCAACGAACGGTGGTTTGGTTGTTCCTGGCGTTTACGCATTGAGCAATTCTGTAGCCGCTCCAGCTGCTCCAGGTGAAACTGAATACCAGATTGGTGTTGATGGTATTTTCGGACAGGCTTCTTTCGGCTACAAGAATTTCTTGTACGTTGACTTGACTGCTCGTCAAGATCAATCATCTACCCTTCCTGTTGCAAACAACACTTATCTATACCCATCTGCGACATTGTCGTTGATCTTCTCTGAACTTGTTGATATTGACGGTTTGGACTTCGGTAAGGTTCGCTTGAATTATGCTTCTGTAGGTTCTGATGGGCCTGCTCAAGCTTTGGTTGATGCTTACGGTATCGGAACACCATTTAACGGTGTAACTTTGGCGTCTGCTCCATCGACTCAGCGCAATGCTGGTCTTCTTCCTGAAGTCACAGTAAGTACTGAGGCTGGTTTGGAATTGAAGTTCTTGAAAAACCGTGCTGGTTTGGATTTGAGCTTCTACAACTCTTCTACTTACAACCAGATTCTACCTGCTCAAGTATCATCAGCAACAGGTACTTACTACAAGTATGTGAACGCTGGTCAGATTGACAACTCAGGGGTTGAATTGAGTGCTTACTTTACTCCAGTAAAAACGAGCGACTTCCAGTGGGATGTGAACTTGAACTGGTCACGCAACCGCAACAACGTTGTTGAGTTGTTTGGTGATTCACAAACATTGCTTCTTGCTTCTGTACAGGGTGGTATCAACATTACTGCTCGTGTAGGTCAGCCTTACGGTACTTTGGAAGGAACTACTTTCCAGAGAGACGCTGCTAGTGGTGCGCCAATCGTTTACGAATGGTCAAGCTGGAGAGGTGGTCACCGCTACTTACGTGGTGATGTAGGCGCAGTAGGAAACATCCAGGCAGATTGGAGAGGTGGTATTAACAACAGCTTCTCTTACAAGAATATCACATTCTCTGCTTTGATCGATGCTCAAATGGGTGGTAACTTCTTCTCATTGGATACTTGGTACGGTTACGGAACAGGTGTTTATGACTTCCAAGCAGGTACTAACGCTAACGGAAATCAAATCCGTGAGTACGTTGAAAACGGTGGTGGTATGACTTGGGCTGATGTTCAAGCGTCTAACCCACATATTGAGACTCCTATCCTATGGGACGGTGCCACTGTTGATGGCGACGGAAACCCTGTTGGTTCAGGCTCACCAGATGCTAACTTGATGATGTACATGAACGGTTACGGTAACACTCTAGGTTGGGCCTTGGCTCCAAACGAGTTGCACGTATACGACGCATCATTCGTGAAATTGCGTGAGGTTGCATTGACTTACCAAGTACCAACTAGCCAGTTGGGTGATCTTCCAGTTGCTGGTGTAGATGTAAGCTTGATTGGTCGCAACTTGGCAATCCTTTACAAGAACTCTCCTTACTCTGATCCGGAAGCTGGTTTGAGTGCAGGTAACGTACAAGGATACCAAAGTGGTGCATACCCAACTTTACGTGAAGTAGGTTTGAACTTGAGAGTTAAATTCTAAGAAGTAATTGAGATATGAAAAAGTTATTATTCGCTGCAGCTGCAGCACTCGCAATCACTTCTTGTACTAGCGATCTAAGCGACCTAAACGTAAACGGCAAAGCTCCTGAGAGCGTACCTTCTGGTGCCTTGTTTGCCAACGCAGTAATGGGTTACTACGATTTTGATGCTGTACAAGATGTGAACTTGAACAACTTGCGTCTTTGGTCTCAGCACTGGACGCAGACTACATACGTTGACGAGTCAAATTTCAATTTGAACGAGCGTGATGTAAACGGAAGCACCTTCGTACGTATGTACGTAACTGTAATCCGTGACTGTGAAGAAGCACGTACTGCTGTTATGAACGGACCAGAAAGTGCCGACGCTAAGGCTGCTTCTATTGCAGCTATTGAAGTAATGGAGGTAATGGCATACCAGTACTTGGTGGATTTGTTTGGTGATGTTCCTTATTCTGAGGCATTGAGCGAAACAAACGTTCCTAAGTATGATGCTGGTTCTGATATCTATGCTGATTTATTGAACCGTTTGGATGCTGCTACAGCTGATTTAAGTGGTTCAAATACTTTCGGTTCATCTGATATCATCTATGGTGGTGATGCTGCTGCTTGGAAAAAAGCTGCTAACTCTTTGATGTTGCGTATGGCTGTTCGTATGATTGGATACGACGCTGCTGCTGCAAAATCTTGGGGTGAGAAAGCGATCGCTGGTGGTGTATTCACTTCATCTGCTGATGATATGCGTTTGTTCTACTCTTCAGCGCCTCCTCATACTCACCCAATGTGGGAAACTTTGGTTCAAAGTGGTCGTACTGACTACGTTGCCTCAGCGACTCTAGGTGATGTGTTGAACGGTTTGGCTGATCCACGTCGTGCAAGTTTCTTCAAGAACTTGGGCGGTTCAGATTCAGTAACAGGTGCTCCTCACGGATTCCAAGTAAACTATTACGACTACTCACAGCCAGGAACTGCGTTGGAAGATCCAACTTGGTCTCACGCTGCGATCAGCTACGTAGAAGTTGAGTTTTTGATGGCTCATGCTGCTGTTGCAGGTTGGGCAGGTGCTAGCGATGCTGCTACACACTACGAGAACGGTATCCGCGCTTCTATCGAAGAGTGGGGTGGTTCATCTGCTGATGCTGATGCTTACATGATGCACCCTATGGTTGCATTTAGCTCTACTACTGCTGCAACACAAATCGGTGTTCAGAAGTGGATCGCTATGTACAGCAACGCGTTCGAAGCATATGCTGCCGTACGTATGTATGACCTGCCTATGCAAACAGCTGCTTTGGTTGGTACCGTAACCCCTGCACGTTACAGCTACCCATTGGACGAGTATTCTTTGAATACTACAAACGTTCAAGCGGCTGCTGCTAACTACGGTGGTGACGATACATTCGCTAAAGTATTCTGGGACATGTAATTCGTACCTGAATTCTATATATAGAAACCCGCGCCTCCGGCGCGGGTTTTTTTAGTTCTCAAATTTTGGTGCCCAAAATTTTTTACCTTCTCGGGGATTTAAAACCACAAACCATGAAAAAATCTGTTCTGCTTCTCCTAGCTATTTGTTTTGGGCCTTTGGGCTTCGCGCAAGATTATAATGCCCAATTCCTCACTGCTTTCGAAGGCGGAAATGATTCTATACAACGAGTGGTGTTGGACGCTTGGAAATTGGCCACGCCTCAGGATGCAGAATACTTCGTGGCTGAATTCAACTACCATGTAAACTTGGCCTACAATGAGGTCATGGGTATCCTTCCGGATCCTCCACAGGGTGAGGCTTTTGCTATCACGGATAGTACGGGCGAGGTGGTGGGATATATGGGCAGCTATTTGAGTTGGGATTCTGTGCATACGGAATTGGCCCTGCAGACCATTCGTGATGGGCTTGCTGCGCATCCCAATAGGTTGGATATGCACTTCGGCTACATTCACTTTCTAGGTCAAGCAAAACGTTGGGAGGATTTTGCGGCAGGTATCGAAGCTGTGCTGGCCCAAGATGCGACCAATGCTCATGGTTGGATGTGGAGCGATAATGAACCATTTAATGAGCCTAATTTTCCAGGTTTCTTTCAGGCTTACCAAGTGACGCTGTTCAACGAGCAGGACCCGGCACTCTTTCCGTACAACATTCGAATCTCGAACGCGGTCTTGAAGTATTACCCCGAGGACATCCCGAGCATCTCAAATTTGGGGGTCATTGCTTATTACCAAGAGGATTTGGAAGGTGCGACAGTTCATTTTCAGCGTGCGGTGGATTTGGAACCCTCGGACATGATTGTAGTCTTTAACCTTGCCTATATGTACGAAACCTTGGGTGATGTGGAGAAGGCTATAGCAACCTATGAATTGGCCCTAGCATCTGAAGATCCAGAGGCTCGTGATCTAGCAAAGGCGATTATTGAGGAGTTGCGTAAATAGAGGTGTACGATTCTGAGAGGTTGTTCGTTCTAATTGGAATGAAAACCACTTCATGAGACCAATTTCCTTCTTACTCGCCCTCTTATTCCTTTGGTCGTGTGAACGGCCGGAAGATTTCAGATCAAATGATCCGTGCGATATTGTAGGGGCCAATGCTACGACGCCTAGATTACAGATAGAACCATTCCCAAACATGGATAGCTATTGGATTTATTATGGTAGCTATTGGTGGGGAAAGCATGAACATCATCGGATCACAGATTCAATTTGGTACCAAAAGGATACGGTAATTTCCATTCAAGAGGATATAACAGGGGTTGCATCAACACATACCTATAAGCTGCTAAGAGTCTTACGACGTGATGTTATGGATTGGGTTGGCCAACGTGATCCGAAGGGAGTACTGCATTCTCCAGAATCGCAAGTGACCATATATCCAAGAAATCAGTTTGTTAGAATTGATGATCAAGGCAGATGGATTTCACTAATGATTTGGATCTCACCTACAGGCCTGCAAAAATGGGAGCAAGTATTAATGGATGTAGGTTTACCCATTGGAACACCTTGGGTAGAGGACTACCGTGTGACTGAAACAGATACCGTTATTATTGATAATCGATGGGCTGTTCAAGTTTCTTTACGAGAACCCTACAGAATATCTGGGGTGGATTGGATAGAAGGAGTAGGTCCCAGCAGGAACAGCCTATTGCCGGGCTATGATGGATGGCAAACCACCTACTTTTTAAAAAAGCATTTCATCTATTGAGTGCATTAAGCGTTGGGCGTATTTTTACCCCATGAACAAAAGCATCATCCCTACTTTACAAAAGACCTTCGGCGATCGCGCCATTTCCCCGGAGGATAAGCGGGCTTTCGAGAGGGAGCACGACTGTCATTGGGGAGAGGATTGGTCGGAATATGATGAAGGCGAAGATTGTGATTACCTCACTCCGGAAATCTTAGAGTACCAAAAACCGTCTCAAGAGAAGTACGAAGCCCTCGGTTTGGGAGAACTGGAGGAACGTATTGTCTACGTCTTAGAAGAGGGTAAAAACATCAAATGGGGCAAGCTGGCCTTAGGGATGTGGCTGTTCTTTCTATTCATTGTGGTCTATACCATTGTAGAAACTCTTTTTTAGGTCCAATTCCCTCAGCACGACACCCATAAAAAAAACCACCGCAAGCGGTGGTTTTCTGTTTCAGAGTGTTGTGAATTTAGACTGGCTCTCGCAGCTGTTTTCGCGAGCTTGAGCTTAAGATTTACTTCGCGCGCTCTTTGTAAGACCCGTCTTCCGTGTTGATCACGATTTCTTCGTCGGTCTTGATGAACAAAGGAACTTGTACCTGTGCGCCGCCTTCTACCGTTACGGTTTTCATAGCGTTGGTAGAGGTGTTCCCTTTTACGGCTGGTTCAGCGTAGGTAACCTTCAAGTTTACGGTTCGTGGAAGTTCTACTGCCATTGCTCTGTTCTCAGTAGCGTGGAAGAGTACGAAACACATCATTCCGTCTGCTAGAAAATCTGGAGCGTTGATAAGGTCCTTCGCAAAGGTGAGCTGCTCATAGTTTTCTGTATTCATGAAATGGAAGTCCGTACCGTCGTTATAAAGGAACTGGTATTGACGAGTTTCTACGTCGATGGTTTCGATTTTCGCTCCTGCTGGGAAGGTGTTGTCTAGGACGCGACCAGTTTCCAAGTTTTTGATCTTGGTGCGCACGAAAGCGGCTCCTTTACCTGGTTTTACATGAAGGAATTCGATGATCTGAAAAGGTTGACCATTGAAGTTGATGCACATTCCGTTCTTGATATCTGATGTACTTGCCATGGTGTTTTTTGTTTTGCCCAAAGATAGGCCTTGCGGGCGTTAGTAGTGTTTTTCTAAAATGAGTTGTTCGGTGCAGAAGGCATATTCGACATCAATGTAGTTACTGGCTACAACGATGGTTTTCTCTGTGCCAAATTGGTGGATCAGGTCTTGGTAGAATTGAACCCCTTCCTTGTCCAAATTATTGGTAGGCTCGTCTAGAAGTAGGAGTGGTCGGTCAGAGCTGATGGCGAGCATGAGGCGCACGCGCTGCTGCATACCGGAGCTGAAGGTGGACAGTCGTTTGTGTAGGTGGGGCGTGAGTCCTGCTTTTTCCACCCAAAGTTTGGAATCAAACGAGGGAAGGAACGGACAGAAGTCTTGGTGGAACGCCAGGGTCTCTGCGAGTGAGAACATGGGGTTGAGGGCGACGTAGGGTGCTGCAATGGTGCAATATTGGCCCAATTCGCTTGCCGGGATCTCACGGTCCGCAATGTTGGCGACGGGCGGTGCATCGGTGGCTTCGAGGGCGCCGCTGAGGATTTTGATGAGGGTAGATTTTCCGGAGCCATTGGACCCGAGGACGACGGTTTTCGAACCCGTATTGAAGGTATGGGTGATGTGCTGCAGGATGTGCTGCTTCCCAAATTTCTTTTGAAGATCTTTCAGGACAAGCATGGCTGGGATTATTTGCGGATTAATCCTCGGTCACTAAGCTCGACAAAGATCAAAAGGGCTTGTACGCGATCGTTCAGAGTAAAGCCTGAACGGATGCGGTCAACAGCTTGGGAAATGTTGCGTCCGCTTTGGTAGATGATGCGGTAGAGGTCTTGAATCTCAAGGATTTCTTCTGTGGTAAAGCCGCGGCGTTTAAGGCCGACGGAATTGACACCTGCATAGGCCAGGGGTACACCGGCTGCCGTGATGAACGGCGGTACATCTTTGCGTACCATGGCGCCTCCACCTATCATGGCATGGGCGCCTATTTTTACGAATTGATGAACAGCGGATAGACCGGAGATAATGGCCCAATTTCCTACTTCAACGTGTCCTGCAAGGGCTACGGAATTCACCAAGATTACGTTATCACCGATGATACAATCGTGGGCGATGTGTACATAGGCCATAATGAGGCAATCCGTTCCGATGGTGGTTTTGCCATAGGCCTTGGTGCCACGGTTGATGGTCACACACTCTCGGATGGTGGTGCCGTCGCCTATTTCTACAGTGGTGGCTTCACCGTCGAACTTGAGGTCTTGGGGGATGGCTGAGATGACGGCGCCTGGGAAGATGCGGCAATTGGCCCCAATTCTTGCGCCAGGCATAATAGTTACATTTGGACCTATCCATGTGTTTTCACCAATAATGACATCCTCTGAAATGGTCGTGAATGGACCTATTTCAACACCGGCGGCCAACTGCGCGTCGGCGTGAACAGAGGATTGTTGGTGAACCATTATTTAGTAATCTGCGCCATTAGTTCTGCTTCGCTCACCAAGGTATCTCCTACGAAGGCTCTTCCTTGCATGTGCACGATGCCACGACGAATAGGCGTAATGAGTTTCAGGTCGAAGATCAGCGTATCTCCAGGAACCACTTTCTTCTTGAACTTCACATTGTCGATTTTCATGAAGAAGGTAAGGTAGTTCTCAGGATCTGGAACAGTGCTCAACGCAAGAATACCTCCACATTGCGCCATGGCTTCTACTTGGAGTACTCCTGGCATCACTGGGGATCCAGGGAAGTGTCCTACGAAGAACGGTTCGTTCATGGTGACGGACTTTACCCCTACCACGTGTGAGTCGCTGAGTTCGATGATCTTATCCACCAACAAGAATGGCGAGCGGTGTGGGATAAGGTCCATGATCTGCTCCACAGTTTTCACCGGGGTGGCATTGGGATCGTATTTCGGTGGACGGGGCTTGCTCTCCTCTTTGCGGATTTTATCGGCCAAGGCCTGGGTAAATTCTGCGTTGATTCCGTGTCCTGGCTTAGTTGCCATGATGCGCGCCTTCAATGGGCGGCCGATCAAGGCGAGGTCGCCCACTACATCGAGCAATTTGTGGCGTGCGGCTTCGTTCGAGAAGCGCAGCTGAATGTTGTTAAGTGTACCGTTTTGAGTCACTTGGACATCTTCGCGGTTAAATGCTTTTTTAAGTTTTTCCAAGGTCGCAGGAGCGATTTCTTGGTCTACATAGACGATGGCATTGTTGAGGTCACCGCCTTTGATCAGGCCTTGGTCGAGCAGTGGCTCAAGCTCTCTTAAGAAGCTGAAGGTTCGTGCGCTGGCAATCTCTTCGCGAAAGTTGACCATCTTGTCGAGGTGGGCATGTTGTGGCCCTAGTACAGAGCTGCCGTAGTCGATCAGTGCTGTGACTTCGAACTCTTCGCTTGGAATGGCCATGATTTCACCGCCGCCTTCACTTTTGTAGGTGAAGGTTTCCTCGAGTACGTAGTAGTTTTTATCCTCATCTTGCTCTTTGATGCCTGCTTTTTCAATCAAGGCTACAAGCGGCGCAGCACTTCCGTCGAGAATAGGGATCTCGCTTCCGTCCAAATCAATGCGACAGTTGTCGATGCCTAAGGCGTACAAACTGGCCATCAAATGCTCAACGGTACCTACAGAGGCATCGCCTTTATGTAAGATGGTTTGACGATTAGTGCGGTTCACGAATTTCACATCCGCTGGAATCTCAACATTGTCGAGGTCCGTACGAACGAACACAATACCAGTATTGGCGTCGCTTGGGTTAAGGGTTACGTGAACGGTTTCTCCAGTGTGAAGGGCAGTTCCTTCGAATGATATGGAAGAAGAAAGTGTGAGTTGCTTCATATAATTTATTCGCCTTGTTTCTTGAACGCTGCAAAGGATTTCAAGAAGTGTCTGTGTTCTAAAGCCGGCGAGCCAAAGATAGTCCTATTCGACGGAACATCGTGCATAACACCAGTCTGCGCGTATATTTTGACACGGTCCCCAATGGTGAGGTGACCTATGATGCCTACTTGGCCACCAATCATACAGTGTTTTCCTACGGTCGTAGAGCCTGCGATGCCCGTCTGTGCTGCCATGACGGTGTGCGCGCCGATACGAACATTGTGGGCAATCATACAGAGGTTATCAATTTTTGCGCCTTCTTCAATGACAGTTTCGCCGAGGGCGGCGCGGTCAACAGTGGTATTGGCCCCGATGCTAACGTTGTTTTCTATGCGTACAATGCCCAATTGTGGAATGCGATGATAGTGGCCTTGTTGGTCTGGCGCAAAGCCAAAACCTTCAGAACCAATGACTGCACCTGCTTTGATGGTGGTGTGTTCCCCAACGATACAGCCGTGTAGAATCTTTGCGCCTATGCCGATGAGGCTGTGGGCACCTACTACGGCACCTTCTTCAATGATCGCCCCGGCTTCTACAATGGCTGTAGGATGCACTTCGGCCTTGGGGTCGATGAAGGCAGAAGGATGCTGGCCTTTAGCTTCAGAGAACTTGCCTTCGATAAAACGCAGGTGAAGGGCAAAGCTCAGATAGGGGTCCTTGGCGCGAACGATGGTGGCAGTGGTATTGGTGAGCTCCACCTTCTCGCCGACGAATATGGCTCCGGCCTTGGAGGCGTTGGCTTGGTCAACGTATTTCGGGTTGCTCAAGAAGCTCAAATCTTCAGGGCCCGCCTCTTGCAAGGTGGCGACACCGGTGATGGCTTGGCCATCCTGTCCTTCAGGGCAGGTCAGTTGAAGGTTGGCGCAAATAGTGCCTAAAGTCAATGCCTCGTGTGTCATATTAGGTGTTTGAGTTCTCTTGGGAAGCAAATAAAGTGTCGTTCTACGGGTTCGCTCAAGGCCTTTATGGTCATTTGATCAGCAGCTTGGCCGATGTCGCTGGTGTGGCCGTCCTTGTAGAGGAGGTTGATGTGGCCTTTTTGATTGTTGTAGGCGTGATTTTTCACCTTTGCTTCAATGAAAAGATAGGCCTCTTCGCCTTCAGTGAAATGATACTGCTCGCGAATGGCAGATTGCAGACGTTTCAAGGTTTCCGGAGGGAACGGATCTGCTTGGATACGGATTTTTAGGAGGTTGCGTTCGGTAATGCGTCGGCTAAGCTGGCTAAGAATGATGTCGCCGTGCGTGGTCCAGTCCTTAATGCCACTCATCACATCGAAATCATCCAGTTCAAGGAATTTTTCTAGGATGGCCGGGTTTTCCTCAAAGTCGTTCCAAGTATAATCTGCATGCAGGAAGTGGCGTAGGGCCGCGGTGCCAGGAAGTTGGTCCCCTTTTTCGGCGATGTATTTGGCGCGTTTGAGGATGTTCACGAGCATAAACTCGGCGCTGAGCACGGTCTTATGCATGTAGACTTGCCAATACATGAGACGGCGGGCGACCAGGAATTTTTCTACGCTGTAGATGCCTTTGGAATCCACCACGAGCTGGTCGTCCTTCACGTTTAGCATGGTCAGTAGGCGCTCAGAATTGACACTTCCTTCGGTCACCCCGGAATAGAATGAGTCGCGGCGCAGGTAATCCAAGCGGTCCATATCGAGCTGCGAGGAGATGAGCTGGTGGAGGAAGGCTTTGGGGTGGTTGTTGGTGAAGATGTCGATGGCAGTGGTTAATTGGCCCCCGAACGTTTCATTAAGGCGCTCCATGATCTTCAAACTCAAGGCTTCGTGGCTTACCCCTGGGATAAGTGTGTGCTCGAGAGCGTGTGAAAACGGTCCATGGCCGATGTCGTGAAGCAGTATGGCGACCTTTACTCCGCGTTCCTCTTCCTCGGTGATCTCGTGTCCCTTTTGACGGAGGGTGTAGATGGCACGGCCCATGAGGTGCATAGCGCCAATGGCATGGTGGAAGCGGGTGTGATAGGCCCCTGGGTAGACTAGGTAGGTCAGGCCAAGCTGGCTTATGCGGCGCAATCTTTGGAAGTAGGGGTGGTCGATCAGCTGATAAATTAGCGGATCTTGAATGGTAATAAACCCGTAGATAGGGTCGTTAATGATTTTGTTCTTGCTGCTCAAAATGCTGCGTTTTGGCTAAAAGGTAAAAATAGCAAAGGCAGGGGGCGAATGCAGGGCCAATCCTCATTACTTTTAACATAGTTAAAAACGAAAGTTTATGCCGAATATTTTATGGGTCGACGACGAAATTGACATGCTCAAAGGGCACCTGCTTTTTTTGGAGGGCAAGGGCTATGCGATATCGACTTGTAATAACGGCAGCGATGCGCTAGATATGGTGCAAGAGACCGGCTTTGACGCAGTGTTTTTGGACGAAAATATGCCTGGGTTGAGCGGGTTGGAGACCTTGGAAAAAATCAAGGCGATGCAACCGGAACTGCCGGTAGTGATGGTGACTAAAAGCGAAGAGGAGCGCATTATGGAAATGGCCATCGGCTCGAAAATCGCAGATTACCTGATCAAGCCGGTGAATCCTATGCAGATTTTGTTGGCTCTGAAGAAGATCTTGGACGGGAAAGAATTGGTCACACAAGCCAACGTTCGCGGGTATCAACAGGAGTTCGGCAAGATGACCATGGAGATGCAGCAGCTTGACAGCTGGGCGGAGTGGTCGGAGTTTTACAAGAAATTATTGAGCTGGGAGATGAAGCTCGACGAGAGTCCGGAAGAGGGGCTTAAGAGCGTGTTGGCGACCCAGAAGAAGGAGGCCAATGAGCTTTTTGGAAGGTTCATTTCGACGGAATACGAACATTGGTTTGCCAGTGAAGAGGACCGTCCCATGTTGTCCTATGAGCTCGTGAACCGAGTGGTGGCGCCACAATTGCGTGACGGCAATAAGGTGTTCTTTGTGGTAATGGACAACTTGAGGTTGGACCAGTGGTTGGCGATCAAGCCGGCCTTGGCGCCGTATTTCCAGACCAAGAAGGAAGGCATTTACAACAGTATTTTACCCTCGGCCACGCAGTATGCGCGAAATGCGTTGTTTGCCGGGAAGATGCCCGTGCAGATTAAGAAGCAAACGCCTCAATATTGGGTGGAAGAGCAGGACGAGGGATCGAAAAACCAGTTTGAAGGGGAGTTGTTGAGGGAACAATTAAGCCAATTGGGCCTAGGTGCAAAAAAAATGGAATACCACAAGGTGGTCAACCTACGTGGTGCCAATAAATTGCTCGACAACATCCACCAGCAAAAGCACAACGACCTCGTGGCCTTAGTGTACAATTTTGTGGATACACTCTCGCATGCGAAGACGGATACGGAGGTCATCAGGGAATTGGCCAGTGATGATGCCGCGTATAGGCGAATTACCAAGACCTGGTTTGAAGGTTCGCCGCTGCTGAAAATGTTGCAGTGGGCCGGGGAGCAGGGCTATACTGTGATCATCACCACCGACCATGGGACCATTAATGTTCAGCGTCCCGCCAAGGTGGTTGGGACCAAGGAGCTTACCACCAACCTTCGATACAAGAATGGCAATGGGATGAGTTACCCGTCCAAACACAGCTTGGTCATCAAGAACCCTGAATCTGTCGGCTTGCCGAAGCAGCACATCGCGGACGAATACATCTTCGCCCTGTCGGACTATTTCTATGTGTATCCCAACAGGTTCAACCATTTTGCCCAGTACTACCGCAACACATATCAGCACGGTGGGGTATCTTTGGAGGAATTGATAATTCCTTATGCGATTCACGTTCCAAAATGATCATTGGTGCTATGAGGCCGTGACCTTGGCAGATCTGCCAACGCTCGCCACGCACATTCTCGATCATACCGAACACCACGTTAATCTTCTTGAAGCGCCCATGGGCAGTGGAAAGACGACTTTGTGCAATGCCTTACTTGAGGCCTGGGGAAGCGAAGACCGCGGGTCCTCGCCGACCTTTGCACTCATCGAAGAGCACTATGGTCCAAAGGGAAGATTTTACCACCTTGACGCGTACCGCTTGACCTCGGAAGAGGAGGCCTATGATGTCGGCTTGGAAGAATATCTAGAAGATGGCTGCCCGATGTGGATCGAATGGGGAGAAAAATTACGATCTTTATTACCCTACACTGTTGGGGTGGTGTACCTCACGGCTACACCGTCCGGACAGCGTACTGTGCGTTTTTACCCCAGCCTCAGCACACAAAAAATAGCGTGGAACTATGAGTGATTACATCAGCTGGTCTGAAACGGCCTGGGCAACACAAGAAGAGCGATTGGCGGTAGATACCAAGAGCATGAACTTGCATATTGGGCTTCCTAAGGAGCGCGAAATGAATGAGCACCGCATCTTGCTTACTCCTGAATCTGTACAAATCCTCACCCGCACCGGCCATTCTATTATGGTGGAAGAAGGCGCGGGGGAATTGGCGGGGTTCACCGATCGCATGTACGCGGATGCTGGGGCGGACATCATTTCCGATACTAGCACCATCTTCCAATGTGCCATCGTCGCGAAGGTAGCCCCACCCACGCCCGCTGAAATAGCGCTCATGAAGGGCAACCAAACCCTGATCAGTGCGCTTCAACTGCGCACTCGCGATCGCGCCTACTTCAAAGCGCTCGCCGATAAAAAAATCACCGCACTCGCCCTCGAGGAAGTGCGCAATTCCGAAGACCAAAGTGCCTTGAGAATGGCCATGAGTGAGATTGCGGGGCAGATGGCCGCGCGCGTAGGCGCAAGCCTACTCGCGGACGGCGCCCACGGCTCGCGAAAAGGAAAACTCATGGGCCCCATTCCCGGCGTGTTGCCAGCCCGCGTGGTGGTGCTGGGCGCCGGCGTCGCCGGCCTCTCGGCCGTGCGCGCGGCCCAAGGCATGGGAGCGCAGGTGATCCTGATGGACAGCAATATCAATAGGTTGCGCGATGCCCAGGAATTGTTTGGGAGCAGCGTGGGGACGGAGGTCATTCAAGAGTTGGTGGTGTCGAAGCGATTGATGAAGGCCGATATCGTCATAGGGGCGCTCAGGCCCGTGGAGGGTCGCACGCCGATGGTGGTGACAGAGGATATGATAGCGGCGATGGAGCCGAACAGTGTGATTATTGATATTAGTATCGATAGCGGGGGATGTTTCGAGACCTCTGAGTTGACGACACACGATGCGCCGACCTTCGAGAAATTTGGGGTTATACACTACATGGTGCCAAATATGGCAAGTGCCGTAGGACATACCGCAACTATTGCGATGAGCAATATTGTAGGGCCATTGTTGCAGCAGGTGGCCGACAGTGGCGGTGTGGAAGATTGTTTGCACTACGACTTGAATGTTCGAGCGGGACTGTACATGTACAAGGGGCTGCTCACTAAAAGACATTTGGGTGAGCATTTCGATCTCCCGTTTTCAAATGATAGCTTATTGTTTGGGGCATTGTAAAGGGAAGGGTTTACCTTTGCCTTCCCTAACCGCCGCCCACGGCAAAACCCTTAGAGATGGCATTTTTACGACGACTTTTATTCTACATCATCGGCATTGGTTTAGGCGTTGCTTTGGTTACTGTTTTTTTTGGGGATCGTGATTATGACTTTGCATATTTCCCTGAGGCTCGGGTGAAAAAGAAATTGCGAACAACAAGTTTGGATAGCGCTTCTTTGGTTCAGCCGTTGCTAGACCTTAGTAAAGACAGTCTCTACTATCGTGCTATAGTTGATGGTGAAATCGATCTAGGCAAAAGTGATCAGCGCAAAAAACCATGCGGTGAATACGCACTTTTCTACAGCCACGAAAGTTATCCGTATTTGATTCGTATCGAAAATTGTGAGGACACGGTCCGAGTTCTTTCTGTCGAACAACTCCCCGATTAAGCGCGCTTTCTGCGTTTGACCTCTTCTTGAATCAGTGATAATTCACGTCCAGTCTGTCCTTCCACAGAGGTATTTTCCTCGGCGCGACGGAACAGGTAGGGAAGCACATCTTTGACCGGTCCGAAAGGAAGGTATTTCGCGACATTCATCCCGTGTGCGGCGGCGTTAAAGCTGATGTGATCGCTCATCCCAAAGAGTTGCGCCACTGAAACACGTGGATCTCCAGGAAGCAAGTTCAGGGAGGCCATTTTCTCAGCGGCCAACTTCACGCTCTGCTCGTTATGGGTGCCAAAGACCACGGCCATGTGGTCGAGGTTGTTCAAGATCAAATCTACCGCGGCATTGTAATCTCTATCAGTCGCGGCTTTGTTCGGCTGAATAGGATCCGCATACCCCTTCTTCGCCGCGCGCTCACGCTCCTTTTCCATGTAGGCGCCGCGCACAATCTTCACGCCATAGACGAACCCTTCTTTTTGGGCTAAGGCCAAGGCATCTTTCAACTGCTGCAAGCGGTCGTGGCGGTAGAGCTGGGCTGTGTTGTAGACCAAAGCGCGCTCACCATTATACTGTTTCATGTAGTGGATGACCAGCTCATCAACGGCCGGCTGAATCCAACTCTCTTCCGCATCGACCATTACGGGTACCCCTAGCGCATGAGCTTTGGCAAAGATCTCTTCGTAACGGGCCTTCGTACGTTCCCAAACTGACGCCTCTTCTTCGCTGAGCGGCTGGCCCAGACTCACCTTTTCATAGATGGCAATGCTGCCTAATCCCGTAGGTTTAAACACGCTGAAGGGCACGTCGGCATTGGCCACGGCGAACTCGATTGTGCGAAGGGTGGTGCGTAGGGTACGGTCAAAGTCCGATTCCTGGGCCTTGCCCTCAACGCTATAATCCAATATGGCACCGACCTGGCCCTCGGCCAAGCGGTCGATCTGCTGTTGACATTCTTCGATGGTCTCGCCGCCACAAAATTGACGGAATACCGTGGCCTTCACGATGCCTTTGATTGGCAAGCGCAAGGCCAAGGAAGCGAGGGTCACATTTTTAAGCGCACCAACCACCCCGGGAGAACTCAGGGTAGCGAACAACAGTCGACTCTGTTGCAGGTCAGCATTGGTTTTCATACCGAATGCTACCTCTGTATTGGTGAAATCAATCATCTGCCTGTGAATTGGACTCCAAATATAGGTTTCAAATCGTACTTTTGGTATGTGAAACAACAAGGAACAGCACCGGTTTATTCAGCTTCGGGATATGCAGCATTAGATGCCTATCTCAAGGCCCAGCGCCCGTCGAAAACGTTCCTGTTGGTGGACTCAAATACCAGTGCTTGTTTGCCCGGTTTTGTGGGCCAATTACCTCATCTCGACGGCAATTTCGAAATTCTTGAAGTTGAACCCGGCGAGGAAAGCAAATCCATAGAAGTTGCCGCAGGACTGTGGTCCGTGTTGTTGGAATATGGCGCCGACCGCAATAGCCTGATGATCAATGTAGGGGGCGGGGTCGTCCTCGATCTTGGCGGATTTGTAGCGAGCACTTTCAAGCGCGGCATCCCTTTCATCAATGTACCCACCTCGCTGCTCGCCATGGTCGATGCCAGCGTGGGAGGAAAGACGGGAATCAACCACGATGGTATTAAAAACCAAGTAGGAACCTTCACCGATGCCGAACTCGTTTTGATCGATCAATCCTTCTTGAGCACCTTGCCGGAAGTGGAATGGCGCAGCGGGCACGGCGAGATGATCAAGCACAGTTTATTATCAGGACAGAATTGGCCCCAAGTGCTACAATGGACGCCCCAAACCCTGAACGACGCGCACCTCAAACAAAGCGTGGATACCAAGCTAGCCATCGTACAATCTGATTTTTTAGAAAACGGCCTGCGCAAGGTCCTCAATCTTGGCCACACCTTTGGCCATGCCTGGGAATCTTGGTGCGCCCAACACAGCCCTATCAGCCATGGTGCGGCGGTCATTCAAGGCCTTCATGTTTCGCTATACCTGAGCGATCAACACGATGCCCTCAACGCTATAGACCAAAGCTACCCTTGGACGAAGGTGGACGAAAATGCCCTCGACGCCCTGTGGACGCTAATGCAAGCCGATAAGAAAAATGCCGAGGGGCAAGTGCGCTTTGTGCTACTAGAAAACATCGGCACACCTACCTTCGATTGTCCTATTTCCGGGGACCAATTCCGTGCTGCCGTCCAACAACTGAATTCCCTCTAATGGACGCGTTGCTCCATCTCCCCAAGCATTCCGGTATCCTGAAAGGTACCGTGGATTTACCGCTAAACAAAAGCTTGGCGAACAGGGCCCAAATCCTTGCCGCCCTGTACCCGCACCTCACCCTAACGACTATTCCCAAGGCCGAAGATTCGCGCTTCCTCGCCCAAACTTTATTCTCCGATGAGCGCGACCTCCACGTTGGCGCCGGCGGCACCACCTTGCGCTTCGCCACGGCTTACTGGGCCACCCAACCCGGTTCCCTCAAGGTTCTCAGCGGCACCGATGCACTGAACAGCCGACCCATCTCGGAACTGGTCGACGCCCTCAATGCCCTTGGGGCAGATATTACCTATGAAGGGAAGGATCAGCACCCGCCGCTGCGCATTTTCGGGGCCTCACTCACCCGTTCCTCCCTGGCTCTTGGAACCCTGAAAAGTTCCCAATTCCTCACTGCCCTCATACTTATCGGCCCCGCACTTCCCAATGGCCTCGCACTGAGCTGGGAATCCGTGCCGTCCCGAAGTTATGTGGAAATGACTGTGGCGATGATGAAGGAATTGGGCTTCGACATCACCCTGGAGGGAAACAGTGTGACCATGGCGCCTTACACCGCCACAACCCCACGTACCATTGCGCTCGAACGCGACTGGTCCGCCCTGGCTTTCTGGTGCGAGGTCGTCGCCTTATCCACCTCCGCCTCACTTTTCTTCCCCGGCCTTCAACCCGACAGTCTCCAGGGCGACCGCAAGGTCCTCGACTACTTTGAACCGCTCGGCGTCGGCCATACGTTCACCTCTGACGGCCTCCAACTCACCAAAAAGCGCTCCCTGGTCTACGGTAAACTCGTCTACAACCTCGAGCAATGCCCAGACCTTGCCCAAGCGTTGATCACCACCTGCTTTGCCCTGCGCCAGCCAATAGAGATCTTCGGACTCTCGACCTTACCCCACAAGGAATGCGATAGATTGAAAGCCTTGGTGGAACTCGCAACGGAATTGGGCATCACGGTCCAAGCCACCGACCATAGCCTCGCCTGCACTTCCTACCCAGAAACATTCGCTGCCCTTGGCCCTCAACCTTCCCGCGAAGACCACCGTGTTGTCATGTCACTCGCCCCGCTTTCCATGCTCATGCCCCTGTCCATCGAGCATCCGGAAGTAGTGGCCAAGAGTTATCCGGATTTTTGGGAGCACTGGGGCCAATTCTCTTAAATCCCAGCGAAGCGATCCAACCACCTCAGGCGCTTCTCCCACATTCCAGCTGCCCAGCAGCGCCATTCCCCTGTACCGCCAGCCCACCGCGCCACCGAAAAAATCATCGTACAGCGCCATGCTAGGAATGCTGCCCGGCATATACGGCATGGTCATCCAAATAGGGCCCTCATGCACCTCCGCCGCCGCCCACATCCATTGCCAGCGGTGCTCGCCACTCACCAACTGCTTTCTCACGCTCACCCCCCGGCTACCTCCGTGACCGTAACCTTGCACCTTAAACCCATCGTTCTCGTAACTCACCACCGTTCGCACCCATTCCTTCTTGGCCACAAACACCTGCCAACGCCCTTTTTGCCACCGCGCACTGACCTGTCCCGCCCGCCAATTCCATTGCCAATCCCCCCAAACCTGCCGCCCGCTCATCAGCATATTCGGCACCCACTGTGCTCCCTCGCGCTCCACATTGCCTTCGACCAACACATCGTCCATCCATCCGTTCACCCCAATCCACTGCTTCTCCCGGCTCCATTCCCCATAATACCGCCAATTTCCGCCGTACCATTTTCCGTATACACTAGCCTCATCCCCGCACCAAGCGGCCCCCACATATCCCTTCTGGCCTTCCCACTGCGCCCGTCCCAAACCGCCGTCCTCGCCACGTCCCAAAGCGGCGGTCCACGAGCCGCTCACTCCCTCCATCGCCCAACCCCTCTCACTGCCATAGACACTGGCCGTCCCGCGCAACCCCTTCCCAAAAAACTCGCGGCTCTGCGGCACCCCGAAGGTGGGCGCGGACAGTAGTAATCCCTGACCGGCACTGAGAAAGAATTGGCCCATAAGCACGTTCAGTTCTACCGCGCCCGCCCGTTGGCGGCTTTGGAGGAACCCGCTGTATTGCATTCCGTCGTTGTGGTGCCAGCTTGAACGCCATAGGCCGCTTGGGTGGTGGATAGTGGTTTGGAGGGGCGTGGCGCTCGAGGGACGGAGACGACAGGAGGCGGAGGTTCCGCCACGCCGTTCGGTAGGTCGGTCTAGGGGCAGTTGCTCGATGAGGGTGTGGAGCATGGTACTGTCTAAGGAGGTGATGGGGATCAGCTCGTCGTAGGTGAGGATTTTCCCCACGGCATCGCGGTAGGCACAGACCTCAAATACAGCGGCCTTGCTCAGTCCGTAATCCTGCCAGAGTAGGGTGGGCGGGCAGTTGTTTAGGGTGAGTGTATCTCTTAGGGTCTCGTGCCACTGGCGGGTTTGGGCGGAAGTGTAGAGTTGGAGGGTTAAGAATATGATCAGGGAATAGGAGTGTACCATCGGGGCGGTATGAGAAGGTGTTGGTTTTGAATACCTACGCTGAGGTAGAGCTCCTTGTAGGGAAGATGAAGGAGGAGTGACCAATGAGGTCCGGACTGGAGATATTGTAGGTGCCAGGGGTTTTGATTGAATTGGACCGAATAGACTAACAGGCCGCGTTCTTGCCAATCCCAGCCTGCACTAATGGACCAATGTTCGTCGAGGGCAAGACCTTGGCGAAGCTTCAGGGCCCATTTTTCATCGCGCTCCACCGCCCCGTAGAGCCACATATCTTCCTTGCCGTAGAGGGTTTGCACGCCCCATGGTATGTGCCAGTGGCTTTGGGAAGCTAAGGCTGTTCGGGAGGGAGTGAGTTGGGATTGTATCCAGCAGTTCTCATTGATCCAGAGGCCGTATTGCCCTTGGATTTGCGTAGAGGAATAGGGGATCAGTTGTTCGTGATGGAGCTGAAGGCCGATGTTACCATTGCGGTAGCCGACCCGTGCGGAAAAGGCGCCTTCAAAGCTGTAGCCTTCTAGAAACAGTGATTGCGTGCTCGAGGGAGGAAGGTCAAAGGGATGGATGTGGGCTAGGTATAGCCATAAAGCAAGAGGTAGGGACATGGGAAGGGGTTTCCAAATAAATTGGACCCTAATCCTCTAAATCCCAAAAAATGTGGAAATCTAAAAGTTATCCTAGTAGTAACTGACGAGTTCTACCTGGAAAGCGATGGGGCTGTAGCTTGGTACAGTACTCGCACCGTTTTTACCATATCCTAGTTCCGATGGAAATACGATGACCCCGCGTCCACCTTCACCTAAGGCTTGAAGGCCTTGTTGGAAGCCTTGCACCAAGAACGGCATGGCTACGTGATCAGAAGCGTACCAACCCGAAGAAAAGATGGTGCTGTCGAGGAGGTAGCCAATGTGCTTAAAGCTCACATCGTTCGAGCTATCTGGAACTCGGTTGAGGTTGCCCTCCTTTGTAACGTGGTAATACAAACCGGTACCGGTAGGAGTAAAATCAAGACCCGTAGAGGCGATATAATCTTCAATTTCAGCGATTTCACGATCGTAACGCTGTTCGTCTGTGGTGCAAGAAGCAAATAATAATACCCCTAGGGCAATGGCTGTAATTCCTTTCATAGGACAAAAGTAATTAAGAATTGATTCCCTAACATTGTGATATGAAATGGTTTCCAAGGATTTTTACGCTTTTACTTGTTCCTGCATTGCAGGCACAGGACCTCGGCCGCGCCCAAGGGTTTCCAGCGGACCCGGTTATTAGCGCTTCCTTTTTCGACGACAGTTTGTTTTTAGGCACTCAAGGAGCGGGTGTATATGTTTTGAAAGAGGATGTAATTATACCTTCAAAGCGATTTAAAGAGTTCTCCCAAAGCAGTGTATATGGTTTCGATACAGTCAATAAAGTTGCAACGACTGAAGGGATAGTGCGTGAGTACCCAATAATCATTACAGGTGATTTTGGCATTCAGTATATCGTGACAGACGGAAATTTGAAAATAAAATACAGCGATGCCGCCCAAAAGAAAAGTAACAGTCCTTCTGGTATCTGGTCCTTTAGTCCGGATGAATTGCCATTGTTCCCCGATGGAGTATACTTTATTCGATCTGGAAACAAACTAGAAACTGTGGCTTATGATGGTAGTGATCTGAATACCTTCACTTCTCGAGGACTCATTTTTGATGTAGCCTACACTGAAAAAGGTCTGTTACTATCAACGGAAACTGGGATTTTTCGCTGGAGAGAAGGTTGGAAGTCCTTTTACACAGGATTACCAGTATTTAAATTCGATGGGGTAAACGCTAGAACACCGCTCGGCAGTATTCCTTTATCGCGACTTTTGTCGGGTAAATGGTCCATAGGTGATTTCAAATCTTTGCTAGAAGTAAAAGAAACACATTCTGAATATTATGACATTGATACACTTGGAGGCTTGTGGTATGGATTTCATTCTGGAGGGATTGATGTTTTTGACGAGGAGGGCATAAAATATACCTTGGATGAATCTCGGGAATTGCCACCCCTACGCCCGGGTAATTATGATGTAGCCATTATTCAAGAAGAGCTTTTGGTCGCAACTCCCATGGGGCTTTGGTCGTTTAATCGTCAAGGTAATCCATCGGAGATCAGAGGTCTTGCCATTGAGTTTACCGAAAATGGATTGAAGACGAAATCTCTAGAAAATTTAGAAGTTGAGCCGGCATCTATAGGCTTTACTACCTCAAACAAAAAGACCTCCTCTGCACGAATTCACGGACGTTACCGTATCAATAACGACCCCTGGAATGCTTTTACGCCAGGTGATCCTATACTTTTTGTGCGACCTGCTCCTGGAAGCTATACCCTGGACATTCAAACCAGCCATAGATTAGATTTTAAACAGAGTACGAATGCTCACTATGAATACCAAATTTCCGCATGGTGGTACAAACGTCCACTGTTCTGGTCCATCGCCATCATCCTTATCGCCTCAGGAATTTGGTACAGACAGCGCAAAGCCAAGATTCAGATTCAAGAAAAACTCGAACTTCAGGAGCGATTGGCCGATGCAGAATTAGCGAGCAAGCGCTTGCAGATGAATCCTCATTTCCTCTTCAACGCCCTGGACGCCATTTCGAACTTCATCTTTAAAAATCAGCCCAAGGATGCGGTGCAGTACATGGGAAAATTGGCCAAGATGATGCGCCTCACCCTCGACAGCTCACGAAGTGCCTCCATGGTTATAGCGGATGAAAAGGAACTCATCGAGAAATACCTTGACCTCTGCATCTTGCGTTACGGCACTTTCAACGCTTCCGTCGAAGTGGACGATGATTTAGACCCATACGATTACCACGTGCCGCCAATGCTCGTGCAGCCGTTGGTGGAAAATGCCGTGCAGCATGCCATTCGGCCTTTATTGGCGGAGGGTAAGGAGGGCAGTATTAGGGTCCAATTCTCACTTCAAGGCCCATCCGTCCAAATCACCATCACCGACAACGGCCCGGGTTTTGATCCCGCGCAGAAAGCCTCAAAAAGTCACGGTTTGGCCATCATTGAAGAACGTCTACACCTACTCTCTAAAAAGTATGGCGGCGAGTTCTCGTTGCGCTGCAACAGACTGGGCGAAGAACATTCACCCGATGGAATGCAGGTTTCACTCATTCTGACTATGGAAAATGACGGCTAACCCGTACATTAGAATTAAATCTTAACCGCCCATGCGTGCACTCTTGTTAGACGATGAACGTCCCGTTTTGGAGGCCCTTCAAGGGAAGCTCAACCTCTTCTGTCCCGAGGTAGAGGTCGTTGCATTGTGTCAAACTGTGAAAGAAGCACTAGAAGCACTGGACGAGGAAGATGTCGATGTCATTTTCTTGGATGTCAACCTCAATGGCGAATCTGGTTTTGATCTGATCGATCAGTGGACAGGCGGCGATCTCCCTGGTTTGATTTTCACCACCGCCCACGATGAGTTTGCCATTCAAGCGATCAAGCATGCGGCATTGGATTACCTGTTAAAGCCTATCGATGCGGAAGATTTGGTCAAGGCCGTACGAAAGGCAGGGGCTTCAAGAATTCCCGCCCAGCAAGCAAATATTGCAGCTGCGGCATCGAAGGAGGCACCGAAAAAATTGGTCATCCCTACGACAGAGGGAATGTACATTCTCAACGTTTATGAGATCGTTCGTTGCGAAAGCAGTTCAAACTATACCCAGTTCTTCTTGAACAACAAAACCTCTGTACTCGCGTCGAAGACGATGAAGGAGTATGAGACCTTGTTGCGTCCCGCTGGGTTTGAGCGGGTGCACAAGAGTCACCTTGTCAACCTAGAAATGGTGAGCCGGTACGTCAGCGCCGATGGTGGATATCTCTTATTGCATGATGGGTCTACAGTTCCGGTGAGCAATAGGAAGAAGGAGCTTTTGATTTCTCACTTGAAACGATTGTAGATGCCCGCTCAATATGCCCTTACTTACTATCTAGGTAGCGCTATTTTGGGCAGCTTGCTCTTGTCGGTATTAGTTATTCTGTTGATCAACATACCTAATGGCACGTTTTACCTTGACGGAGCTGGATTCGTATTCTTAATTAGTTGCGGAACCGCGATGGTTGGTTCATTGCCCTTTCATGCGTGGTTGAATTGGGTGTGGTATAAAAAGGTAGGTAGTAAGCCGTACGAAGATTTTTTCAAATCTTTCCTCCGCAAGTATTGGGTGGGGAGTTCACTTTGCCTTTTACTCGTCTACTATGCTTGGTTTCTAGAAATTCTCCCTACCTGGGCACAATGGGGTGGAGTGATTTCGGGTAAACTATTGTTGATCGCTCTAGGGTATTATCTACTGTTCTGGATCTCCTATGTCCCTTTGGGATGGTGGATCATCAAACGATTGAAAGGGGCGATGCAGCCTAGTGAAACGGACGTTTAATACGCCACCACAGTCTTTTGTACCATGGTGCTTTGATAATCACCACATCACCCAAAAGCATCACCTGTTCTTCATCCATGGCAATGGCCAAATCGTCGGTAAGTTGTTCAAATGTTCGTGGCGTTAATGGCGGGTCAAAGGATTTTCGAATGTCTGTGTATCCGATATAACTCACTACAATTGCGTCCACAGGATGCTCGGCTACGATGCTTTCTCTAACTCCAAAATAGCCGTCAAAATCTGTAGCGCCGCCGTAGACCATTTCTCCTTTGGACCATAACTGCACATTGGCAAATGGGATGGGTTCTCCTGTTTCATTTTCGTATACCCTTCCCTTAAGAATGACCTCTTGAGGGTAGGCATTGGCTTGGCTCTCGTAAGTCGAAGGGATTTCTACCACAGCCGGCGCTGAGGTTTGTGCCATCGCTGGGGTGCTCATCGAAAGGGCGGCTGCCGCAGCAATGCCCATGGGTATGCGTTTTTCTTTCGGCGTTGAGATGAGTCGATTGAGTTGGTCAGCGCGAAATTGGCCACAGATTTTCCCCTCTTTCTGATACGCCTTCCATATTTCTTTATCCGAGGACTGTGTAAAGTCTACAATGCATTTTTCACATACATCGCAGTGACGACCTCCTGGAACTGGGGTCATATTCTGCCAGCTTTCTCCGCATGGCTCAGGGATGGAAATATTGATAGGGCTTCGCATACCTAAAAGGTAGCGAAAATTGTGCCTTACTTAGCGTACTTCGCCTTAACCTCTTCAGCACCTTTGAGCACCTTCTCTTTCAGGCTTTCTTTATAAGTAACAATGCGCTCTAATACCGCTGCATCCGAAGAACCCACAATCTGTGCAGCAAGGATACCAGCGTTCTTGGCACCATCTAGTGCTACTGTAGCTACAGGAACGCCACCCGGCATTTGAAGAATAGAAAGTACGCTGTCCCAACCGTCGATCGAATTTGAACTGTGTACGGGAACACCTATTACTGGAAGCGGGCTAACGGAAGCTACCATGCCTGGGAGGTGTGCGGCACCACCGGCACCGGCAATGATCGCTTTAATGCCTCTTTTGTGCGCATTCTGACCGTAATCCATAAGCTTCTCTGGCGTGCGGTGGGCACTGACGATATCAACTTCATAGGCTAGGCCTAATTCGTCCAATACATCGATAGCTTGTTGCATAACTGGCAGGTCTGAAGTGCTGCCCATAATGATTCCGATCATGACTATTTGCTTTTGACCAATATACTATTCTTTGCCCACTCGGCGCGCTTGCGGGCTTCATCTCTATCTTTTGCCACTACCGTGACGTGTCCCATTTTACGGAAAGGACGTGTTTGCGCCTTGCCGTAAATGTGGATGTTTACCCCTGGCTCTCCGAGCAACTCGTCGTAGCCCTGATACACTACATCACCGCTATACCCTTCTGCACCTACTAGGTTCGCCATCACGCCCGCTGCTTTCAGCTCGGTTGAACCTAAGGGTAGGTCAAGGACGGCGCGAACGTGCTGTTCGAATTGGCTCGTGTAACAAGCTTCAATGGTGTGGTGTCCACTGTTGTGCGGACGTGGGGCTACTTCGTTGACTAAGATCTCTCCGTCGGCAGTGACAAACAACTCGACTGCGAGTAGGCCGCAGATATCGTAGGCTTCCGCAGTACGGATGGCTATATCATTGGCTTTTTGCTGCATAGATTCGTCCAAAACGGTAGGACAGAGTACGTATTCAACTTGGTTGGCCGTAGGGTGGAATTCTTGATCTGCCACAGGGAAGGTCTTCACCTCGCCACTTTCGTTGCGGGCGACAATCACACTTACTTCTAGTTCAAAGTCCACAAATGCTTCGAGCATGCCCGGGGCATCTGGGATATGTTGCACATCTTCTTCGCTACGGCAAACTACCACGCCAAAACCATCATAGCCACCGGTGGCAGCCTTCCACACAAATGGGATGGGCCAACGCTCGCGCGCAGCTTCAAATTCAGCCTTGCCTGAGACCATCTCAAAACGTGAGGTGGGGATCTTGTGGTCGGCGTAGAATTGTTTTTGCTTGGTCTTGTCCTGGATGAGCTCGAGGCTATCCGGGTTCGGATGCACCTTCTTGCCTTGGGCGCGAAGGTCTCTCAACGCTTGTACGTTGACGGCTTCAATTTCGATACACACGGTATCACAATCGGCGGCAAATGCCATGACGGTATCGTAATCTTGAAGTGAGCCTACTTGAAATTCGTTGGCGCCAAACTGTGCTGGGGCGTCGGGAGAGGGATCGAGCACTTTCGTGCGGATGTCAAATTTGCGGGTGGTGTAGAGCATCATTTTGCCCAATTGGCCCCCGCCTAAAATTCCCAATTTATAATCTGTCGAGAAGATATTCTTTGCCATGCGTGCCCCATTGTTTGTGGCAAAGGTAATTAATCTGCAGGGTCTATGCGGGCGACCAAGGGGATGGTATATAATCTTTTATTCCCAAGATCCATTACGAGTGCTCTAGTTCGGCGACGTTCTTGGTAGCGGAAGCGGCGCGTTTTGAAGTGAAATTCATCGCCAGGCGCCAAATCTTGTAATAATATCTGGTCGTCCTCGCCATCGAGCTGCAACAAGATGCTCTGTAGACTTGGGTCACCACCCACAGCGCTTTTCGGGCGCGCCGCATGGTGCAGAATGGCCTTTTTATATGCCTCAGGCCAGGGATGTGCCTCAGCTAGCGAAATCAACAGTGCTCCGAAACATTGTTTCCATTCTTTGCCGTGTGGAGCGGCCCTGCGGCCGTACTTTTCCCAAGTAATGAGGTGGGCTAGTTCGTGAACGAAGGTGGTGAGGAATTGGTAGGGACCTAAATTCCCGTTCATGGTGATGCTCGAGCGTTTTCCAGGCTTCGGCGGTCTGAAATCACCGAGCTTGCTCTTGCGGGGACGGGTTATTTTAAGATCAAAATCATAGGGAGCCATCCAGGCTTCCATCAATGGCAGCACATCACCCGTAGGCAGCAGCGGTTGGATGATGCTGAGGTCCATTTATGCCTTAGTAGTTTGTTCTACAGGTTGTTGAGAGAACGATGGGCAGTCGCAATCTTTCGCGGTACCGCAGCTGCTCAATGCCAATGCAAAAAGGGCGATACAAATAGTGGCAATTCTCTTCATAACATAGGAGTTTGTCCTTCAAAGAAACTGTAAATTAGCCATATGATCACGAACTTTTTTGAAGGAATGGGTGCTTATGTGCTGCTGATGACAAAAGTCTTCCGCAGACCCGACCGTTGGCGACTCTTCATGCGCGCTTTGGTGCAAGAGATTCGTTTGTTGGGACTGGATTCCATCAGCATTGTGGTCATTCTAAGTGTGTTTATGGGTGCGGTTGTGACCATTCAAACGGCCTTTCAGCTCAGCGATGACCCGCTGATCCCCACGTATTACATTGCCATGGCGACCAGAGAGAGTATCACTCTTGAGTTTAGTCCGACGGTGGTAAGCTTAATTTTAGCCGGCAAAGTAGGATCTAATATTGCCTCAAGTTTGGGTACCATGCGCGTCTCAGAGCAGATAGATGCTTTGGAGATTATGGGTGTGAACAGCGCAAGCTTTCTGATTTTACCGAAAGTTGCTGCCCTCGTATTGTTCAATCCTGTACTGATCATTCTATCTCTTTTTCTAGGTCTATGGGGTGGAGCGATGGCAGGTGATTTGCTAGGATTGGTTCCTTTTCAAGAGAGTATCATGGGCTACAGGCTAGAATATATCGTCTTTGAAAATGCCATTTATGGATTGATCAAGGCAACTGCCTTTGCTTTTATTATCGGCAGCGTAAGTGCATATTCGGGATATTCAGTTAAAGGCGGTGCCGTTGAAGTAGGAATAGCCAGTACCAACGCTGTGGTTCGCTCGTGTTTGGCAATCATTTTAGCGAACTATCTATTGACAGATTTAATCCTTACCTCATGATTCAGGCCAAAGGCATCGTAAAGAGTTTTGGTGAGAACCACGTACTCAAGGGCATTGATGTTGATTTCATTCAAGGTCAAACAAACTTGATTATTGGTCGTTCAGGATCGGGTAAAACGGTGTTTCTAAAGACCATTCTTGGACTCTTTGAACCGGATCAGGGCACCATCCATTATGGAGATGAGGTGCTGGGAGAAATGACCAAAGCACGTCGCAAAACCTTACGTCAAGAGATTGGAATGGTATTCCAAGGCGGTGCCTTGTTCGACAGCATGACCGTGGCGGAAAACATTCGCTTTCCGCTCGAAATGTTTGCAGCAATGACCGAGCAGGAGAAGGACGAACGTGTGAAGTTCGTAATGGACCGCGTACGATTAGAGGGTGCAGCGGATAAGTTCCCTAGTGAGATTTCTGGAGGGATGCAAAAGCGTGTTGCCATTGGCCGCGCCATCTCCATGAATCCGAAATACCTCTTCTGTGATGAGCCAAATTCAGGATTGGATCCAGAGACGGCTATTGTGATTGACCAATTAATTCAAGAACTCACCCACGAGTTCAATATGACCACCATCGTCAATACCCACGACATGAACTCCGTTTTGGAAATAGGGGATCACGTGATCTTCATGAAGGAAGGTCATAAGGTTTGGGAAGGAACAAACTCTGAAGTACTAGGCAGTACCAACGCAGATGTTGAAGATTACGTCTTCAAGAGCAAGCTATTCAAGCAGGTACGCCAAGCATTCCGCAAATAAAAATTGGGCACAAAAAAACCGGGCTCCGAAGAGCCCGGCTTGGGTATTTGTGTTAAGCGAGTGAGGCTTATTTGATTGAAATGCGCTCAACAACGTTGATGCCTTCACCTTCTACAGAAAGCAAGTACATTCCTTTTGCTTGAGTGCTTAGATCAATAGTCTTACGGTTACCAGCTACGAAGTTTTCGTTAGAGCGGTATACCACTTGACCTAGGATATCTACAACCGTTACAGTTGCGTTTGCATTAGCGTTCAACTCTACGTTTACCACACCGTTAGATGGGTTAGGGTAGATAGAAGCTTCTGTTAGAGCCAACTCTTCTGAACCTACAGTTGAAGTACCAGAGGCACGCAACCAGATCAAGTGAGAGTAGTTCATGTTGATGCTAGTTTGGTCGTTTCTCCAAGCAGAAGTGCCCGCGTGGTTACCGTAACGAGTATCCGTGAACAAGAAGTTAGAACAGTTCGTAGATGTGCTGTCGAAATCTTGGATGAAGTACCCCTGTGGAGCAGAAGTGTTTCCTTCACGGTAGTAGTAGAAGTAGAATGGGTTGATATCACCACTTAGTGTTTGGTAGTTGATGGTATCTGATGACCCTAGTCCGTCTGGAAGGTACTCAACGAAGATTCCCAACAATTCATCACCGCTCATCGTGAAGCCACCGTTCGGTACCTCTACGCCTACAACAGCTACTGAAGTATCGCCTTCGTCCAATGTGTACTCTACTTGAACAGTAGAAGTAGATGTAGGTCCACCTGCGACACCGTGTGATGTGCTACCTGCGTAAGCCATAGTTTTAGCCGTTGGCTGAACAGTTGAAGGAAGAGCCGCAAAGTAAGCCGCTGGGTACTGAACACCAGAGAATGGCGCTGAGAAACCATCTGCACCCTTGAAAATGGTGAAGCGGATTTTATCAGCATCGTTATCTGAGTTGTAGATTTCATAACCACCTACTACGAAAAGTGAATCAATGGTTACTTGATCGCCTTCGTCAAATTCACCGTCGCCCCAACCGTAGTAGTTAAAGTCATAAGTAGCCCCTACAGCATGATTGTACGATGCAGATGCACTACCATCGCTGTACACGATAGTGGTCGTAGAATCAGGAGTCGTTGTAATTGCACCCAATACCATGTCTGAGCTGTAGTACTGGTACAAGAAATCAGTGTAGTCGTATAATTCGTCTACAGCACCACCTCTTTTCAAGATGATATTTTCGATTTTTTCGCGGGCAGCTGAGGTTACGGGCACTTCTGCTTGCATCAAGCGTGCATTAACAGCATCTTGAGCGACAGCGCTGAATCCTAGTGCCACTGCAGCAAGGAGTAGAACTTTTTTCATAAATCTTATTTAAGTAGAGTTAAAGTGCCAACAAGATAAGTAAAGGAAACGAAATAATTATAGTTTCCTTACCATCATAATTCCATCTCGAACGCTAAGAATTACTTGCTCTACACGATTGTCTTGGGCCACGTGATCGTTGAGTGCTTGGATGGCCTTGGTGTCTTTGTCGTTGGAATTAGGCCCGCCTATGACCTTACCAGACCATAAAATGTTATCAATGAGCATGATGCCTCCTACTTGAAGTTGTGGGAGCAGCTGCTCGTAATAATGAATGAGATTGATTTTGTCGGCGTCTAAGAAGATCAAATCCCAGGGCCGCTGAAGCGATTCTAATACCTCTGCGGCAGATCCGATGTGAAGATGCATCTGATTTGCCTTTTCGTGTTTGGCCCAATACTTTTTAATGATGGTTTCCAATTCTTCATTGATCTCCACCGCATGAAACTCACCTTCGGGCTTTAATCCTTCAACTAGGAAATGCGAAGCATATCCAGTGTAGGTGCCTACTTCTAAGATGTATGTTGGTTGCAACATGCTCGAGAACATCTTCAATATCTGTCCTTGCACGTGACCGCTCAACATTCGCGGCATTAACACCTTGAGCCAAGTTTCACGCTCGAGTTCATCCAGATAGGCGGGAGCTTGGGTAGTGTGCCCTGCGATATACTTGTGAAGATCGTCACTTAAGAACTCCATTATTCTGCCTTTTTGTAGATTAACTCATAGCCTTGATCGGGTGATAAAAAATCTTGAGCAGCCTCCATTAGGTCTTCAGCAGTAATGCCCTGCATTTGAGCAGCAACATATTCGAAGCTATTGATTTTATCGAAATACAATAGTGCACGACCGGCGCCAATACATGCATTTAGTCCATTCTCTTCGGCTAAAGCCATCTGTCCTATGAATTGATTTTTAGCCTTGCTCAATTGTAAGGTGCCCAAGCGTTGTTCCTGCAGTTTTTTGACTTCTTTTGCGGCTAGGGCCGCGGCTCTCTCGGTTTGCGAAGGGTCACAACCGAGATAAATACCCAAGAGTCCTATATCACTGTAGAGGTTCAAAAAGCTTTCAATATTGTAGGCTATACCGTGTTTCTCACGAATGTTTAGTCCTAGGCGATTGTTCATGCCGGGTCCGCCTAAAACATTATTTAATAACAATAATGCTCGTCGCTGTGGGTGATGAATGCCAGGGGTACGCCATCCAATAATATAGTGATCTTGAAACTGTGCTACCTCTTCTACACGACGTTGAGGTTTATTGGGTGCCTCGAAATGTGATTCCCAAGTATTATTATTGAGTTGATGTTGGGCAAAAAACTCTTGAGCCATTTGCTCCACTCGCTGTTGACCAAAAGGTCCAACGATCGAAAGTGTTATCCTTTCGGCAGTGTAGGTGCGTCCTTGAAATTCAAAGATGTCTTCACGGGTTAGGCCATCGACACTTTTGGGTGTTCCAAGGATATTGCGTCCTAAGGCATCTCCTGCGAAAATAAAATCCTCATAATCATCAAAAATTCGATCTCCAGGACTGTCTAGATAGCTATGGATTTCGTCTTTTATGACTTCTTTTTCTTTTTCCAATTCTTTGACTGGAAAATTGCTTTTAAAAACAACATCCGCCAATAAGTCGGCCGCCCTACGAAAGTCTGTTTTTAGGAAGCTGGCATGGATGATGGTTTCCTCTTTAGTGGTGTAGGCATTGAGCTCTCCACCCACATCATCTAAACGCGACAATACGTGGTATGCCTTGCGTTTTTCAGTGCCTTTGAAGAGGTTGTGCTCGATAAAATGTGCCAATCCCTGCTGATGCTCAAGCTCGTCTCTCGAGCCTGCTTTGATGGTCACAGCCATGTGTGCAACGGTACTTTTCTTGTACTGAAAAGCACAACGCAGGCCGTTCGGCAAGGTGAAGCAATGGGTGTGTGGCATTATTTTTCGTCGATGACTTCGAGCAAGGTTCGGAACGCGAGTGCGTGATTCCCCCAAGCTTTCAATGATTTATCTCTGAGCTCAGGCGCGTACATCTGCATGTAGAGCTTAATGCTTTCCAAATCGCTGGCGCGGTATTGAATGCTGTAGCTTGGGTGTTCTTGCTCCTGCTCCGGAAAAACCTCTGTGAACAAGTAGCTTTTAAACATACCCGTTTCCATCACCTCTGGGATGTGGGTCTTTAGCATCCATTCCTTCCACTGTGCTTCAACGGAGGAATCTACGGCTACCGTAACATTATAGATGTGTTCGCTCATGGCGTAAAGGTACGGTAGAACTGTCTTGCTTCTTCAGTATAAAGGCCATTGGGATATTCGACGAGATAGTCCTCCAGCTCCAAGGCAGCAGATTCAGATTTCAGCAGTGCGGACATTTTCGCAGCGAAGTAAATGCCCTCTTCCAACCACATGCCGCCTTTGGATACTGCTTCGAGTTGGATAAAGTATTCTCTAGCCTGTGCATATTGGCCCAACTGTGCATGCAGCCTACCCAACCTGAGCAAGAGATCGTCATAGAGCTCATGAGCAATGAGGATGTTTAAGAGACTTTCGTACCGTTCAAGGGCCTGGCTGTACTCCCACTGCGCCTCGAGCAGGAGGGCCTCTTTCATGAGTTGAAGCCCTTCCATAAGGGTATCCTCCACAGTGTTGGCGCTGATCAATAGCGCATATTCCATGGCATCATTGGCGATGGTTTTACTGGTGCTTTTCAAGAGGACTTCGAGTTGTGTTTTGGCCCAAGTGATATCTCCACGGTACAACGCACAAAGGGCCTTTTCCAATCGAGCTTGGTCGCCTTCCTCAGAATCTCCCAAAAGCTGCTCTGCCCGTGCATAATCCATGAGTGCCTCGTCAAACTGGCCATAGCTGCGTTTTGCATCGGCTTCGGCGAGGTAGACCAATCCGCGTTGCTTGCCGGCAGGGTACATATCTCTTAGCAGTGCTAGGTTTTCACTGTAGGCACTGAGGGACTCCGGAGATTTTGACAAGCCTTTGAATTGCTGCGATTCCCGGTAGAGCTCCCACTGAAAAACCCCGCGTTGGCTGCCCATAGGGTATTGGCTGCTCAATTGTTGAAACTCATCATTGAGGTTACTGGCCACATAGCTTTGAGCGAGTTGGACAAGCACATATTCTAGTCTTCCCACATACCGAAGCTCTTGGGCATTGGAAAGCAGGAATTCTAGAGCATCCTGGGCCAATGGATGCTCCCCAAGTTCCACACATTCCTGCGCAATCTCAATCAAAGGCTCCACTGCCAGCGGTCCCTGCTTGGAGGACGCTTTTAGATAGGTAATGGCCTGAGCAAAGTTTCCTTCTTGCCGTAGGACGAAGAGGTAGAGCTGCTCAAATAGGGGATTGGCCCCCCGCTTCAAGGCGTCGAGCAGGACCTTTTTAATCGTCTGGCTGTGGATTCCACTCTCGTCGAAGCTGAGGTTCTGCGCGATCTTGGCTTCAATGGTAGCGAGGTACCCGCGATTTTGTTGTAAGGCTTGCAGGTAAGCTAGGTATTGTAATTCATATTGGCCCAATTGTGCATGCAGCAACGCCCGCTCGTAGGCCACATTAATTTGCGGCCTCTCAGATTCGGCAAGTAAGAACAAATCAATGCCCTCCTGTATATATCCATAGCGCTCCAATTGCTGTACGGTCGCCCGCACGGAAAATGGATTGCTGCGCGTTAAGTTTTGTATGACGACATAATCTGGACCGCGTCGGTCCAAACTTTTCGATAGGTGCCAATAATCGACATAATATTGCGGACGCATTTGCCCATGAGCCTTTGCTTGACGTTTGGCCAATTTTGTTGCGGACACCGAATCTTCATTCAGTAAGTAGGCTTGGAGTAACTTCTCATAGGCCGGACCGGTGGGGTTTTCCTGATGCCTATCTTCCAAGCAATGGATAGCCTCTTCTAGGGCAGAAATAGCCAACAAGGAATCACAGGGCACACCCTTTTGCTGTGCAAAGGCTACCGCAGATAATAGAAGGAAAAGTAGGGTCTTACTGCTGCGCATGTGGCGCCAAGATAAAACCTTTTAGAGAGTCTAGTTGAGCGACCAAAGATTCATAGTTGCGCAGGCATGAAAAACAGCCGCCGTAACTCTTTGCGATGACCTTGTCAGAAGAATGGAGGGCTGCAGCCTCTTGAATAAAATATGGCGCCGCTTCAGCACTATCAATAGAGCCTGCGGCAACATCGGCGCTCAAATGCTTCAGTTGCATGGTGGTGAATTCGGGATCCAAGCCGTCGCTGTAAGATCCGTTGACTCGGCCGAGGTATTTTACGCAATTGGCCATTTCATACAACGGGCCTGTGTACATGCTTCTGTCCACCTGCAGTGTTTCCATGTCGTTCAAATGATCTGTGAAGAACACCTCAAAGGCGCCGAGGGTATCAAAGGCCTCTTGCACTCGGTCCATATTGGTCGAGGCAATGACCTGCTCATGACTTTCGCTCAGCGTAATCATGGAATCCAGCTTTTGTCCCATCTCAATCTGCCAAGACTGCTTTTGGCAGCTACTTATGGACAGTACGATGAGGGCAATGCGGAAAACCTTGTTCATGCGTTAAGAAATCTTGTCGAATCCGGTGTGAGAAACCAATGCTTCTGGGATTCGGATGCCATCGGCTTGTTGGTGGTTTTCCAATAAGGCTGCCAATACGCGCGGTAAGGCCATCGCAGATCCATTCAAGGTGTGGCACAATTGTGATCTGCCCTCCTCGTCCTTGAAACGCAGCTTCAAGCGGTTGGCTTGGAAGGTTTCGAAGTTAGATACGGAGCTCACCTCTAACCAGCGTTCTTGTGCAGCGCTGTACACCTCGAAGTCATAGGTCAGGGCTGAGGTGAAACCGGCATCGCCGCCACAAAGGCGCAATACGCGGAATGGCAGCTCTAGTTTGCGCAACAAACCGGCAACATGTGCGACCATTTCGTCCAAGCGGTCGTAACTATTGCTCGGGTGATCGATGGTGACGATCTCCACTTTGTCGAACTGGTGCAATCTGTTCAACCCACGCACATCCTTACCGTAAGAGCCTGCTTCTCTTCTGAAACAAGGCGTGTAGGCCGTGCTCTTGATAGGGAAGTCATTGGCATTGACGATCTCATCGCGGAAAATATTGGTGATGGGCACCTCTGCGGTTGGAATGGCGTACAAACCGTCCACCGGCATTTCGTACATCTGGCTTTCTTTATCAGGCAGCTGTCCCGTTCCATAGCCAGAAGCGGCATTAACAAAGTGAGGGGGTTGGTATTCCGTATATCCTGCTGCGCGGTTTTCGTCCAAGAAGAAGTTGATCATAGCGCGTTGCAAGCGAGCGCCTTGGTTTACGTACACAGGGAATCCTGCCCCTGTAATTTTCACTCCCAACTCAAAGTTGATGAGATTATACTTTTCGGCCAATTCCCAGTGCGGCTGCGCATGCTCACCCAAGGAAGGGATTTCGCCCTCACGGCTCACTTCTTCGTTGTCTTTTTCGTCCTTACCGGCTTTCACGCTTTCGTGTGGAACGTTTGGCAAGGTCAATAGTAATTCGTGTTCGCTATCAGCCACCGCCTGAACTTGCTCGTTCAGTTCCTTTATGGCTTCTTTCAATCCAGCAGTCTGGGCCTTCAATGCATTGGCTTCGTCACCGCGTCCGCTTTTGTAGAGAATGCCTATTTCCTTCGCTAATTCATTGCTCTGGTGTTGCTTTTCCTCCAAATCGTGACGAATAGAACGACGTTTTGCGTCCAATTCTATGAGCGTATTCACGGTTTCTGTGGCATCAATACCGCGCTTTTTTAATCCTTCGATGATGGCTTCTGGCGCCTTTCTGATTCGCTGAATTTCCAGCATGCTGTTTAGATTTATTCGTTGATTGAGACGACGTTCTCAATTTCCGGTACGTACTTTTTGATAGTGGTTTCAATACCGCCTTTCAAGGTGAAATCGCTAACCTTACAACCGACGCAAGCCCCATGAAACTGGACCTTAACGGTAGTTCCCTCAACGGCAACAACGCTCACATCTCCGCCGTCATTGGCGAGGAAGGGACGAACTTCGTCAAGGGCTTTTTCTATGCGTGGAATTAGATCGCTCATAACCTATTTTGTTGAGCATCCTGCCATGGTCGTAATCCTCACAATCTCCGTAGGAGGAAGATTCTCATTGCGCTTTGCTACTTCAGCTACAATATTACGAGTGATTTCTTCAAAAGCCAACGGGGTCGCTGTTCCTTCTTGTAAGGCGGCAGGACGGCCCACATCACCCGCCTCGCGGATGCTTTGTACTAACGGCAGTTCTCCTAAGAATGGAATGTTCAACTGCTTCGCCAAATTCTGCGCACCTTCTTTTCCAAAGAGGTAGTATTTGTTCTCAGGCAGCTCCGGTGGTGAGAAATAACTCATGTTTTCAATAAGCCCAAGCACTGGTACGCTGATTTGGTCCATCTTGAACATGGCCACTCCCTTGCGCGCATCTGCGAGGGCTACTTTTTGTGGGGTGCTTACGATGACCGCTCCTGTCACCGGCACATTCTGCACCATGCTCAGGTGAATGTCTCCCGTGCCTGGAGGCAGGTCAATAAGTAGGAAGTCCAATTCTCCCCAGTGGGCATCATGAATTAATTGGGTCAAGGCCTTGGTCGCCATGGCTCCGCGCCACACCACGGCCTGGTCCATTTGTGCAAAGAAACCGATGGACATGATCTTAATGCCATACGCCTCTACAGGTCCCATCTTATTCTTGCCGTCCACGTGAACGCTCATCGGCTTGGCGTGCTGCACATCAAACATCAAAGGCGCTGAAGGCCCGTAGATATCGGCATCAATAAGCCCCACTTTGAAGCCCATTTTATGCAAGGTGATAGCCAAGTTTGCCGTCACGGTGCTCTTGCCCACACCGCCCTTGCCTGAGGCTACGGCGATAATGTTCTGCACCCCTGGTATTGGCGCGCCCTTAATAGGATTTGCGGGGGTGTCTTTGGCACGCTCACTAACGCTCACATTCACCACCACTTTGGCTTTCTCATTCACTCGGTCGTGAATGGCCTTCATGATATCAACCTCTAATTTCTTTTTGCTCTGTAGGGTCGGGCTGATGCTTTCCACATCGACGATCACCTCGTCCCCGAAAATCTGAATGTTGCACACTAGATCAGCCGCCACAATATTGGCTTCTGTGCTGTTGCCTACATGGCTCAATGCTTCTTGAATATCAGCTTTTTTCATAGGGAAAGAAATAGAGTTACAAAAGTAATAACCACTACCTTCACATTAGGTTTTAATCGATGGAAAGTACGGCAGCAATATTCATGACAGGGGCAACGGGCCAATTAGGTTCGTTCATCCTAGCCGATCTTTTGGGATTTGCCGGCCGTCCGGCATACCAAGGTCTCATTTATTGTGCTTCCCGCGCCTCGAGTAGTTTCGAGCAATTGGGGATGACCGCCACATTCCTCGGACTCGAATCCCACACCCTGCAAAATCACCCCCAAGTTCGTTGGATTTCCCTCGACCTACTCAACCACAACGATGCTATCACGGCCTTACCGGCTCAAGATCACGAGTGGGAAATCATCCACGCCGCTGCGGTCATTGATGTAAACAAAGGCACCTCTGGCGCCAACCCCAACGTTCGTTTGACACAGGAGGTGTTGTTACTCGCCGAAGCCTTGAACACTGAACATTTTACCCACATCTCGAGCATCGCAGTCATGGGAAATGCTGCGACCCTCGACGAGGAAACCGTTCTAGAGGTAGCTGACTTTCAACCCAACAAGAGCAAAGACTCCTTAGGTACGTATGCCAAGAGCAAGATTTTAAGTGAACTTGAGGTGTGGCGTGCCCATCAAGAAGGAATGAGCATCAGCATTATTCGCCCTGGGGTCATTATCGGCATGGGGCCTATCTCTGCCTCGCCGCAGGAATTATGGTGGCGCTTGTGGTACAAAAAACTTCCCATCAGCACAGACGGCCGTACCGGAATAGTCGATGTTAGAGACGTAGCTGAAATTGTAGGGCGAGCGCATCGCGAGCGCTCGCAAGGCCCTTTCGTTGCAGTGGGCTCCAACCCTGAATTCCACGACCTCCTGGGCGGCTTGCGCGATGCGCTCGGCCAAAATCAAAAATTGCGACCATTGAACCGCGACCCTTGGCTTCGTCGTATGCGGGCGCTGGATTCTTTAAAGTATTTGCCTGTTATAGGTAGGTTCTTTGGTGCTTCGATGCGTATCATGCTCTTTAGCCGAAATACCTACAACGGTCGTAGCGGTGCAGCCTTGCTGGAGAACGGGTATCGAGCTGCAGAGCAAACCTTCCAAGAGATGGGATTTGCCATGCGCGAGGCCTTCGAAAAGGCATAAAAAAACCCGATTCTTTCGAACCGGGTTCCTTCGTCTAAAACAAAATTCTTGTTATGCGTTAGGTACAACGCTAACGTAAGACTTGTTGTCTTTTTTCTTGCGGAACTCAACTTTACCGTCAACCAGTGCGAACAATGTATGGTCTTTACCTACACCTACGTTCTCACCAGGATTGTGCTTAGTACCACGCTGACGTACGATGATGTTTCCTGCGATTACTTCTTGGCCACCAAAGATTTTGATACCCAATCGTTTACTTGCTGATTCGCGTCCGTTTTTCGAACTACCGACACCTTTCTTGTGAGCCATAATCTATTTATTTTTCTGCTTTTTTAGGAGCTGCTTTCTTGGTTGCTGGCTTCTTGGTTGCTGGCTTCTTGGTTGCTGGCTTTTTTGTAGCTGGCTTTTTGGCCGCTGGCTTTTTGGCAGTAGTTGCCTTTTTTGCCGCAGGTTTTTTCGCCGCTGCCTTCTTAGGAGCTGCTTCCGCGTCTTCAGTTGCCTTAGCTGCAGCTTTCTTAGCTGGAGCCTTCGCAGTGATTTTGTTAATAGTAATAGAAGTGAACATTTGACGGTGACCATTCATTTTCTGGTAACCTTTACGACGTTTTTTCTTGAACACAAGAACTTTATCGCCTTTCACTTCGCCATTGACAGTCGCCTCAACTAGGGCACCGTCTATAACCGGGGCGCCAACCTTTACATCACCTTTCTCTTCGATCAAAAGGACACGGTCAAATTTAACCTTTTTACCTTCTGCAACGTTCAAGCGGTTTACGTACAAGCGTTGGTCTTTCTCAACTTTGTATTGAAGCCCTGCTATCTCTACAATTGCGTACATTATACTTGTTTTTAAGGGCTGCAAATATAGAACAAACTTGTGATAAACAAAGTGTTAAAATAAATGAGTTTGAAAGAATATCCTTGCTAGGGGTGAGGGCGGCCTTGAATTGGCCCTTATATTTGAGCAACCTTAACAAATACTTCATGAAAAAGATAGTTTTGACCGGGTTGCTGCTATCGACGCTAAGCGCTTGGTCCCAAAACAACATAGCCTTTGAAGAATACGATTTGGACAATGGGTTGCACGTCATTCTACACGAAGACCACAGCACGCCCATTGCGGCCGTAACCGTACTCTATCACGTTGGCTCTAAAAACGAAAATCCTGAACGCACGGGTTTCGCCCACTTCTTCGAGCACCTGCTCTTCGAAGGAAGTGAAAATATTGGTCGCGGTGAATTTGATAGCTACGTTACCAATGCGGGCGGGGCATTGAATGCCAACACTTCGCAAGACCGCACGTTCTACTTTGAATTGTTGCCGTCGAACCAAATGGAATTAGGCCTTTGGTTGGAGAGCGAGCGTATGTTGCACGCAAACATTCAAACCGTTGGGGTAGAAACTCAGCGCGAGGTGGTTAAAGAAGAGAAGCGTCAGCGCGTAGACAACCAACCTTATGGGTCTTGGTTGGAGAACATGATGAAGCGCTTGTACACCGAGCATCCTTATAATTGGGTTCCTATCGGTTCTATGGATCATTTGAATGCGGCCCAATTAGACGAGTTCATGGCCTTCTACAAGAAATTCTACATCCCGAACAATGCGACCTTGAGTATTGCCGGGGATATTGACGTTGAGAAGACCAAAGCATTGATTGAGGCTTACTTCGGAGATATTCCTTCCGGTACTCCTGTAGCACAGCCTACAGCAGTGGAGCCGCCACTAAGCGGGGAGAAATCGGCCACTATCTATGATAATATCCAATTACCTGCTGTAATGATGGGCTACCGCATGCCTCCACAAACCTCTGATGATGCTTATGCGCTTCAGATGGCATCGACAGTATTGAGCGGTGGACCTTCTTCACGCATGTACAAGCGCTTGGTCGATCAAGATCAAACAGCCCTTCAGGTATTTGCCTTCCCATTCTCATTGGAGCAAGGCGGTGCCTTCATCACCTTCTCATTAGCCAATGCCGGAAAAACCATCGACGATATGGTTCCTGCTTTGGAAGAAGAGATTGCCAACTTGCAGAACGAGCTTATCTCAGAACGTGAATTCCAGAAGATCCAAAATCAAATGGAGAGCAGGTTTGTGCAGAGCAACTCAACCATGGCGGGTATTGCCGAGAGCTTGGCTGATTACCATACCTATTATGGTGATGCCAACCTCATCAACACAGAGCTTGAGCGTTACCGCGCCGTAACTCGCGAGGACATCCAGCGCGTGGCACAGAAATATTTGGTCAAAGACAACCGCGTGGTATTGCGCTATTTACCAAAGAGTGAAGAACCAACAGCGGCAGCTGAATAACCCCGAGCCATGAGAAAGTATATCTATACCTTATTTATCGCCCTTGTTACCATCAGCCTAAGTGCTCAGGTAACCATCGACCGATCTACAGCACCTACACCAGGTCCTGCACGTACTCCGGAAATAGGTTCGTACGAAAGTTTTGAATTGAAGAATGGCCTCAAAGTCTTCGTGGTGGAGGACCACAAACTCCCGCGCATCACCATGTCCCTTATTTTGGACCGCGATCCCATCGTGGAAGGCGCAAAAGCGGGTTATGTCAGCATTGCCGGTGAGCTTATTGGTGCGGGAACTGCCAATCGCACAAAATCTGCTTTGGATGAAGAAGTCGATTTTATGGGGGCAAACTTCGGTACGGGATCAAACTCCATCCGCGTAGGTGGATTGAGCAAATACACCGATCAACTCATCGACATCCTTTCTGATGTTTTGTTGAATCCAAGCTTTCCAGAGGAAGAATTCGGCAAACTAAAAAGCCAAATGATTTCTGGATTGAAGGCAAATGCTGATGATCCAGATGCCATCTCCGGCAACTTGCGCGGTGCCGCCCTTTATGGTCTTGAGCACCCGTATGGTGAAGTGATGACAGAAGCAACCGTAGAAGCCATCACCATCGACGATTGTAAAGCATACTTCGGCACGTACTTCCGCCCAAACATCGCCTACATGGTGGTCATTGGAGATATTACTGTCAAGGATGCCAAAAAGAAACTCAACAAAGCGTTGAAGAAATGGAAACCGGCTGAGGTACCTGCGCACGACTATGCGAAAACATCTCGCGCGGCATCGTCTCGTATCGTTATGGTAGATAAACCCTCTGCCGTTCAATCTGTAGTATGGTTGGGTAATGTCATTGACTTGCCACAAGGTCATCCGGATATCGAGCCTTTGCGAGTAGCTAACCAAATTTTAGGTGGCGGTATGTCGGGACGCCTATTCACGAACTTGCGTGAGGACAAGGCCTTTACTTATGGTGCCTACTCAAACTTCGGTGTGGACGAGTTGAATTCGACATTTGGAGCATCGGCAAAAGTGCGCAACGAGGTGACAGATTCTGCCATCACTGAATTTTTGTACGAGATTGAGCGTATGAAAAAAGAAATCGTAACAGAAGAGGACCTAGTCGCAGCTAAAGCTAGCTTGAGCGGATCTTTCGGTCGTTCTCTTGAGAGCCCAGCGAGTGCCGCAAACTTTGCCTTGAACATCGCCCGTTACAACCTTCCTTCAGATTACTACAACAACTACCTGTCGCGTCTTGAAGCCGTTACAGCAGGAGATGTGTTGCGTGTGGCCAAGACCTATATGAATGGACCATTGACCATTACTGTAGTGGGTAAGGCTCAGGATGTTGCGGCCAAGCTTAGCGCCTTTGGTGAGGTAGAATATTTTGATGCCGAAGGAAATGCAACTGAGACGCCGACCTTATTGTTTATGCCGGAAGGCATCACAAAGGAAACGGTATTGAATAGCTACTTCGAGGCCGTCGGTGGTGCGGAGGCTTTCCAAAACATCACATCTTTTGAGCAAGAAATGAGCCTCGAAGCACCAGGTATGCCAGGAGCTGTTGGCATGAAGACGGTAAAGAACATTCCAAATTACTACTCGACTGAGCAAAGCATGCAAGGCATGACCTTGATGAAGGTTGAGTACAAGGATGGCGCAGCGACTCGTAGTGGTATGCGTGGCAATGCTGATTTAGAAGGAGAGGAATTGGCCTCAGCGGCTAAGGAAGCGAAGTACGTGATCAGCCAACTAGAATGGTTGGAAAATCCAGAGGCCATTACTTTCGACGGGCAAACCCTTGTCAATGGTAAGGACGTCTACCAAATCACGGAAGGCGAGCAAACGCACTATTTCGATGTAGCTACAGGTCTTTTATATATGAGTGTAGAGACTGCAGAAGGTCCTGAAGGGGACATTACTGTTACTACGGTATTCAAGGAGTGGCAGGAAGTAGGTGGTTTGACCTTCGTGAAGACCATCGAACAAAGCGCCGGTCCACAATCATTCACAGTAACCGTTAATAGCACTACCTGGAAATAACGTTCGGCATGGCCGAAAAATTTAATGACGAACCCCCCACGCCGCGGCGTGGGGGGTTTTTGTTGCATTATTTTTTCTTGTTCACCAAATATATCCCAGTGATAATGACCCCTAGGCCGAGGAGATGATTCCAGATGATCTGCTCCCCGTCCCACAGCCCCCAGAGCACGGCTACGATTGGAATGGCATAGGTCACCGAGCTTGAGAAAAGGGCATTGGTGATTTGAATAAGGTAGTTGAACATGATCACGGCAATGCCCGAGCCAATGACCCCTAAGATGGCGATGAAGCCGAAATTTGTCCATGCCTTCGGATCGTTCAGGAACACCTCATGAACGCCAGAGGCCAAGCTAAACACGATAGTGAACGGTGCAGCGGTCGCGAGGGAAAGGGTAGTGACTGTAAGTGCTTTGAGGTGTGGTAAATTTGACTTCAGCGTATTAACGCTGGTGCCGTACATCATGGTGGCGAGTACTCCAAAAAGCCCATAGCCCAATTCTCCTTCAATACTAAAACCGCCTTTGAGGATTGAATTCATCGGTAGAATGAGAATCACCGCGCCAAGTAATCCAACCGCCACACCTTGCCATTGGGTATCGGAGGCTTTTTGCCCAAAGAACCAGCCGCCTATAAGCACGGTGAACAGTGGCACGAGGGAATTAATTATCCCAACTACTCCGCTATCGAGGTGGTTGACAGCGAGAGGGAACAAAACGTAGGGAATGGCGTTTCCTAAGAACCCCACAATAGTTAAAGAGATGAGGTCTTTCTTGCGAAAATGCTTGAAATGACGAAAGCCAATGACCGCCATAAAAAGTGCAGCGATGCTCACGCGCAAGGTACCTACTTGGGTGTAGGAAAAACTTTGAAGGCCACGTTTCATCAAAATGAAGCTTGAGCCCCAGATGATGGCCAGACCGATGAATAGGATCCACGGTAGGGCCGGCGAGTGAGAGGTACTTTGTTTCGACATGCCGCAAAATTGTGACAAATGCCTCACACTTTGACGCGATGGGATGTAATTTTGCTGAAAATACTTGAGTATGAGAACCCTTTCCTTCCTTATTCCCCTTTCATTTTTAGTGGTTTCTTGCGGTCAGCCGGAGCCTGAAGTCATCGAAATGCCTGTGCAGGCGGAGGCCGTAAAGGTGGCCTCGAATGCGGATGCTAAAATGTTTGTTTCGGGCATGACCTGCGTGATGGGTTGTAAGGGTGCGATCGAAAAGTCACTCAGTGCCCACGAGGGCGTGGCGAGCTTTGCCATTGTGTTTGAGGACAGCGTGGCCACCGTGAGCTATGATAGCACGATGGTGAGCGCGGAAGAATTAGCTGATGCGGTCGGTTCGGTGGCCGGTGGCGGGCTGTATACAGCGACGTTATTAGCGGAATAATATGAGAAGCGCACGCATTCGCTTTTGGGCGACCACGTCTTTGGTGTTCATATTCCTTGTCATCTTGGCTGGGTCGGTGGTGCGTGCAACAGGTTCGGGCATGGGATGTCCCGACTGGCCACAATGTTTTGGCTACAATATCCCTCCCACAGATGTGGAAACCTTGACGTGGCGCGAGGGCAGAAGCTTTGAGGAGGGTCAGATGATTTTGTTACAGGACCAATTCTGGGTGGCAACCTCAGATTTCACTACAGGTGAGGAGTTTGCTTCGGAAAATTGGGCCCTATTTGATCGCCACGACTATAACATTTTCAACCCTGTACATACTTGGATTGAGTTCATCAACAGGTTGATCGGTGCCCTGAGTGGGCTGCCGGTGTTGGCGCTGGCCATCTTTGGAGTGTGGGGTGTACGACGCAATGTGTGGAATGCAGTGCTCGCGATGGGCGTGCTATTTCTGCTGTTATTCGAGGCGTGGTTGGGTAAGATTGTGGTCGATGGGAATTTAGTTCCAAACCAAATCACCATACATATGATGGGCTCGGTAGCCATTGTGTTGCTACTGCTCGCGCTTCGCGCTCGCAATACCGAAGGTGCATTCTCTTATCCTAAGTCTGTGGGCGTAGGCTTGGTGGCGTTGTTGGTAATGGTGGTGTTCCAAATATTCTTGGGCACGCAGACAAGGGAATTAGTGGATTATGCCTTGGAGCACGGGGTGATGCGCGCAGAGGTCATTGACTCTATTGAAGGGGCCATGCCGAAGGTGCACCGCAGTTTTGCTTGGGGGATTTTGTTGATGACGAGCATCCTGTTTTTCCTTCAGCGCAAGCACAGGGTTTCCATTCCCGGCTTTGGACCGCTGGTCTTCGCCATTGCGATGGAATGGGCCATAGGTGTAGCGTTGTTTTTTACGGGATTGCCGAAGGCGATGCAGCCAGTTCACTTGGTGCTGAGCATCGGTATTTTGGCGTCGATCAGTTATCCTCTTTTTCTTGCTGCACGTAAGTCTTAAGCAGCTCTAGGGCCCGTTCCCACTGTGCTTCGTGAACCAAAATCTTAATGCTTAAATCTCCGCCAACTGGCAAGACGCTGGCCATTTGGTAGTGCTCTAAAGTAATGCGAATACTTTGACTTTCTAAGAAAGTAGCAATGAGGTCCGCCTCTATAGGCGTAGCGGCGATATAGAGAAGTTTATGGCGCATTATTCCAGTGTAAAGAGCTAATCATTTCTAGAATCTCCGCTTGCATGAACTCAGTAACCGGCGCGAGACTATCTGCGTTAGGAGCACTGTAGTGATATAATACCCCACGTAAAAAGTGTTGAGTACTATCAGTTGCATAGAACTGTGTCGTGGTGGCCGATGCTCCGGAGAGTTCATAGTAGAGTCCATAGACCTTTTTGTCCTTGTATTCGAAAAATTGCTCGCGCATTCCGCTTGCTTTTACAGTGTGTTTATAGGCCAATTGTTGCGCATCACGAACCAATGCTTCAAGGTTGTTGTCGACAGGTTTGTAGGTGAATTGGACCGTGCTAAGAATTGATGGATAAACTACATCGAGCCAATATTCTCCTTCACGCACCTCTTCATTCCCTTCTTCGGCCAGTACATCCTTGACGATAACTTTGGCTTCGGCATTGATGTCCAGTCCGAACGGTGCGGATTCCTTTAGCGGGGCATAGTTATCGGTGCTGGGAAGTCCAATACGCATAAAGGCATCTGGTCTGGCCGTTGGTGCCTCATTGCAGGATAACCAAAGGAGAGGGAATGCAAGAAGAAATTTATGCTTCATGGTTGGGGTCTACAGTTACTTTTATACGGATTAGTTTACGTTGATCTACACTTTCTACCTTAAAAGTAAAAGCATTGTAGTTCACCTTTTCACTTTTCTCTAAAAACTTGCCGGCAAGTTCTAAAACGAGTCCTGCCAGGGTTTCGCTTTCGCCGTCTACAGTGTCGAATTGGTCCCTGGAAATCTCTAAAACTCTACAAAAGTCTATGAGAGGTGTCTGGGCTTCGAACACATAATTGTAGTCGTCAAGCTTGCTGTAGACCACATCTTCATCGTCAAATTCATCTGATATTTCACCCACAATCTCTTCCAATACATCCTCCAAGGAAATGACCCCTGAGGTTCCGCCAAACTCATCCACTACAATGGCGAGGTGGATGCGGCGCTGTTGGAATTCCTTGAGGAGATCATCAATTTTCTTGCTCTCGGGTACAAAGAAGGGAACCCTCATGAGGTCCTGCCATCTAAAATTATTAGCGGCATCCATGTATGGTAGAAGATCCTTCACATATACTAGACCCTTGATTTGATCGAGATTCTCTTCAAACACCGGAATGCGTGAATATCCACTCTCGGTGATGTGCTGCAACGTTTCCGGATACGGTGCCTTAATGTCTATGGCGATAACAGATGTCCGCGGCGTCATTACTTCCTTCACAGTCGTCGATCCGAAGCGAACAATCCCTTTGAGTATGCGCTGCTCTTCCTCGTTTGAATTTTCGTCCGCCGTGAGCTCCAAGGCTTGCTCTAGATCGTCCACACTTAGTTGGGGACCACGGCCTTCAATGTTGATGCGGTTGATTGTTTTACTTAACCGCGTGCTAATAGGATGCAAAGCGCTGTGAATCCTTGATAGGAGTGGGGTGACCAATTGTGCAAAGTGCAACTTCGACGCATTGGCATACACCTTTGGTAAAACCTCTCCAAAGAGTAGCAATACCCCCGTAATGGTTAGAATCTCTACTACAAATGTGAGCAAGGGGCTCCAGCTATCTGGCGAGAAGAAGCTGTTTAACAGATAGGTTGAAACAATAACGATCCCAACGTTAACGAAGTTGTTTGAGATCAAAATGGTTGCCAATAGGTGATCCGGTTCCTCTAAGAGTTGAAGTATTTTTTGTTGGCGTGGTTCATTTTCATCCAATAATTCACGGTCAGTAGGCGTGATAGAAAAGAAAGCCACTTCAGATCCGGAAATGAGTGCGGATAAAACGAGCAACAAGACGAGAACCAATAGCAGCAAAATATCTGCGGATGCAAGGTGCCCGAGGCTCTGGGTGATATCAAAAAATAATGAAGGAGGCTCTGTTTCCAAAGGGATGGTTTTAGTTCGACTTAGAACGGTAGGTCATCTTCATCCTGTGAGGGGGATGCAGCAGCCGGTGCCGTTGGTTGCGGTGCCGATGGTGCAGCATTGCCATAATTTGGTTGGCTGTATGCGGTGCCTTGTTCTGATGAGATGCCTTCGCTTTCGGCGCGAGAGGTCAGCATGGTCATCTGGTTGGCTTGAACTTCTGTGGTATATCGATCAGCACCAGTTTGGTCCTGCCATTTGCGTGTTTTAATGCGGCCTTCTAGGTACACTTTGTGTCCGCGCTTGAGGTATTTGTGTGCTACATCGACCAATCCTTTCGCATTGATCACGACGTTGTGCCATTCTGTGTTGGTCACGCGCTGACCTTCTCTATTGGTATAGGTTTCAGAGGTAGCCAAAGGGAATTTCACCAATGATCCTCCATTTTCGAAATGCATAATTTCTGGGTCTTTCCCGAGGTTTCCAATGAGCATCACCTTGTTTAGTGTTCCTGCCATGATCGTCTAAAATTTCTTGTTGTATCTTATCAAAGATAGGTATAATTGGTCCGTGAATTACAGCATGTTTTTAACAAAATTGGACACAATAATGGGCATCCCAAGTCCCTCCATTTCAGGCTTTCCATAATACTCTTGCGCCTCTCCAACAGCATCCTCATCCACCGCCCAAAAATGGCAATGAAGGTCCTTGTGAGAGAGCTTGTGAACGACGGGGTCTTGCATCAACACCCCTTTTTTGGGAGCGCTCTTCAGCCTTGGGAACTCATACAAACCGCCCCAGATCGACGAGGTATCGCGCTTATACATGGCCCACTTTCCCTCGCGCTCCACCACGGCAAAATGGATGGTTTCTTCGGTGCGCTTATTCTTGCGGATTTTTACCGGCAATTCGTCGATGATTTGGTGTTGATACGCATGGCATAAGGAGGCCAATGGACACCCTTCACATTTGGGTTTTTTCGGGGTGCAATGCAAGGCGCCAAACTCCATGATGCCCTGGTTGTAATTGCCAGGATGTTTGGCTTCTTGGACCAAATGATCTGCGAGCTCCTGAAACTCCTTTGGTCCTGAACCTTGATTTATGGGACTGTGAATACCAAAATACCTCGAGAGCACGCGATATACATTGCCATCTACCACCCCTTTTCGTTCGCCAAAGCAAATGCTGGATATGGCTGCTGCGGTGTAGGGTCCTACACCCTTGATGGACAACAAGTCTTTGCTGGTAGAGGGTAATTGGCCCTGAAATTCTACCATGATTTGCTGGGCACCTTTTCGCAAATTTCTCGCCCTACTGTAGTAGCCCAAACCGGTCCAAAGGGCCAATAGCTCGTCTTCTGGAGCCTCTGCAAGGGCTTTAATTGTAGGATAAGCGGCGAGAATTTTCTTATAGTATGGAGTGCCTTGTGCCACACGTGTTTGTTGTAAGATGATTTCACTCAACCACACCTCATAGGCCACTGGAGTCTTTCTGCGCCACGGCAAATCGCGCTTGTTTCGATTGAAGTACTCTTCAATGCTGATAATGAAGTGGTTAAATGCGTTATTACTCACGTTTAGCGTGTCCGATTATTTTATGCTTTTAATCTGTAAATAAGGAGAATAGGTGTATATTTGCGCCCCTCATTAACCAAGTCCGAAAGGACCTAAAAATACAGAGCAAATGACTAAAGCAGATATCGTTACTAAGATTTCTGACAAAACAGGAATGGAACGTGGAGACGTTCAAGCGGTTGTTGAAAGCTTCATGAAAGAGATTAAGCACAGCCTAGAAGATGGAAATAATGTGTACCTACGCGGTTTCGGTTCTTTCATCGTTAAGAAGCGTGCACAAAAAACAGGTCGTAATATTTCTAAGAACACGACCATCGTCATTCCGGCTCATTATATCCCAGCCTTCAAGCCAGCGAAAGTATTCGTTGAAGGGGTTAAGGATAACGTACCCGTAAACGACTAATTTGAAAAGAAACCAGATCATAGCAGTACTTCTTGCAGTCGTAGCCGCGGTTGTGTTGATGCGTATGCCCAGAACTGCCCCAGTTGAGGAGCTAGTCCTTGCCGCGACACAAAACACTGAGCATGACGCCAAGGTGGACGAAGCAGTGGCCATCATTCAGAGCGGTGAAGGAGCGCCTATGCAAGCCATTGGTATGTTGCTAGAAGTATTACAGGAGAATCCAGACCACGAGAAGGCTCTATTATGGTTAGGAAACTTTTCTATGATGAGTGGACAATGGGAAAAGGCGGTGGATCGTTTCCATCACTTGACCAAAATTCGTCCAGAGGTAGAAGTGTATTGGTTTAACAAGAGTCAATCTCTCCTTCAAATGGGAGATACGACCGCTGCTTTGACCAGTGCGCAAGAGTATTTGAACACACATCCAGAGGCAACCCGAATCAACGATTTAGTTGCTGGATTACAGAATTAATAATTTTTAAAACTTAGCATTATGCCAAGCGGAAAGAAACGTAAAAGACACAAGATTGCTACGCACAAGCGTAAGAAGCGTCTAAGAAAAAACCGTCACAAGAAAAAATAATCAAGTAGAGTATGCGCACAGAATTAGTTATTAGTGCTAGTTCTGACCGAGCGGATATTGCACTACTTGAGGACGGAAGACTTCAGGAACTCATTAAGGAAAAAGGAGACGATAGTTTCTCCGTTGGTGACGTATACCTAGGAACTGTAAAAAAATTGGCCACTGGCCTAAACGCTGCTTTCGTAGATGTTGGTTATGAAAAAGATGCATTTTTGCACTACCACGATCTCGGGCCGCAGATAAATTCCTGGCAATCCTACCTACGTCGCACCTTAAAAGGCAAGCAACAAAGCAACCTCACCAACTTTAAAAATGAAGCCAACATCCAGAAGGAGGGCAACATTGGTGATGTTCTAAAGCAAGGCGATCAAATCTTGGTGCAAATCACCAAGGAGCCCATTTCAACGAAAGGGCCTAGAATCACTGCTGAGCTTAGTATTGCGGGCCGATTTGTAGTGCTCGTGCCATTCTCGAACCGCGTGAGCGTGAGTCAAAAGATTCGCGAACGCGACGAGAAAGACAGACTCAAAAACTTGGTCAGAAGCATCAAGCCCAAGGGCTTTGGTGTAATTATACGTACTGTCGCAAAAGGACAGAGCGCAGAAGAACTGCAGGCTGACCTCGAATCGTTAATCCGCAAGTGGAAAGTACTCCACAAAGGGGTGAAGCGTTCGAACAAGCCCGTGCGTATTTTCAGCGAAATGAATAGAGCCAGCGCGTTCCTACGCGATGTGTTCAACGATAGCTTTTCCTCCATCACGATCGATAATGAAGATCTGTATGAGGAGGTAAAAGAATACCTCGATGAGATTCAACCGGGGGCGTCTAAAATAGTGAAACATTACACCGGTCAAATGCCGTTGTTCCAGTTCGCCAGTGTAGACCGCCAAATCAAAGGTGCATTCGGTCGTTCGGTCAGCATGCCTAAAGGGGCATACTTGATCATTGAGCACACTGAAGCCATGCACGTGGTTGATGTGAACTCGGGCAATAGAACCAATACGGCGGAGAACCAAGAAGCCAATGCGTTGCAGGTAAACCTGCTTGCGGCAGAAGAGGTGGCACGTCAGTTGCGCTTGCGTGACATGGGTGGTATTGTCGTCGTGGATTTTATTGACATGAATAGCGCAGAAAACCGCAAGGCGGTGTATGAGAAAATGCGCGATGAAATGAAAAGGGACCGTGCTCGTCACAAGATCCTGCCCATTTCAAGATTCGGTTTGATGGAGCTCACGCGTCAACGCGTTCGCCCTGAAACGAACATTACCACTCGCGAGGAGAATCCAGATAATTTGGTGGAAGCGCCTATCCAAATCATTGAGGCGATCAAATCAAAACTTGCGACCCTCGACAAGCGAGAAGTGTACATCCATGTTCACCCGTTCTTGGAGGCCTACATTACCAAAGGGTACTTTAGAAGCATCAAGAAAACATGGCAAAGTGACTTACGTAAGAAATTGGTGGTTGTACCGCGTGATGCCTACACGATGTTGGAGTGGAAGGTGAAAGACCGCGAGAATAACTCCTTGTAAAACTTTAGTTTTTCCACAAACCCGCTCCGTACTCATTATGGAGCGGGTTTTTTCATTAAAATTGGTTCATGACAACTTCCGAAGCTTTGCAGAAACTCCGTAGGTATTGCGCTTATCAAGAGCGCAGTCCTTTTGAGGTATATCGAAAGTTGGGCCTGTTGGGATTGCCGAAGGACCGACAAGAGGAGGTCGTGGCAAGCTTGATGGAAGAAAACTTCCTCGATGAATACCGTTTTGCGGAAGCCTATTGTCAGGGCAAGCTCAATCAAAAGCATTGGGCACCCTACCGCATTAGCATAGGCCTTCGGGAGCATCGCATTCCGAAGGTAACCATTGATAGGATATTGAATCAAATTCCCGACGAGCGAGTGGAAGAGAATGCATTGTATTTAGCCGACCGTTGGTTCAGTTCAAAGACAAAGGAACAACTTGCCGCTGCGATGCAACGCCGCGGGTATTCTTTTGAGATCATTAATAGGGCATATCAAAGGGTGGAAGAAGAACGCAAAAGTTCCCATTAACCTTTCCATGTACCGCCGTATCGGTAATGGCTGTTGCCTGGTTTGACTTCCAAAACGCATGCTTCACAGAGGAAATACCAAGTTTTGTCCGCGGGTTTGTATTGGACCCTGAACATCACAGAGTGTTCTTGATTACAATGTGGACACTTCTTTACTCTTGCCATCTAAAAATCAAAAGGACGCTAATGCCTCCTTCACCTTCTGTATTCCAGCTGGCGTTACATCAAGGTGGAAGACCATGCGGCATTTTCCTGGGCCCATTTGGCTGATGCCAATTCCCTTCTCAGCCAAGGTGCTGATGAATGCTTCTTGGTCCATATCCTCGTTCAATCCAAAGATCAAGATGTTGGTTTCTGGGGCTACTACATTTTTCACCCACGATTGCTGGCCCAAGAATTCTGCCATATCCTTGGCGGCGGCGTGGTCTTCGGCTAATCGGTCCACGTTATTTTCTAGGGCATAGATGGCCGCACCGGCTAAAAGACCTGCTTGACGCCATCCTCCTCCTATACGTTTGCGAATTCTTCTGCTGTGGTGGATGAATTCCTCGCTACCTAAAAGCACAGAGCCTACGGGTGCACCAAGACCTTTGGAGAGACAAATGGAAATGGAATCAAATGCCGTCCCGTAATCGCTTTCACTTTGGTTTTTGGCGACAAGGGCGTTATACAGACGTGCGCCATCGAGATGTAAGGTTAGGCCTTGAGAATTGGCCACCGCTCTTAGTGACTCTATTTCTTCCCATTCGTAACACGTTCCACCACCTTTGTTAGAGGTGTTTTCTAGCGCAAGAACTCGAGATTTTGGATAATGGACATCGTCGGCCTTAATGCAGCTGAGTACACCTTCGGGATGCATGATTCCGCGATCGTCACCCGTGAAAGAAACTGATGAATGTGCATTTGCCGCAATCCCACCGCCCTCGTAGTTGTAGATGTGGGCATAGGGATGGCAGATGACTTCATCCCCCGGGCTGAGGTGAGACATCAAAGCAATTTGATTTGCCTGCGTGCCGCTCACACAAAAAAGTGCTTTTTCCGTGCCGAAGCGTTCAGCGACCATGGCCTCAAGTTTTAGTACGGTGGGGTCATCGCCCCAGACATCGTCGCCTACAGGGCTGCTAATCATCGCATTTAACATGGCCTTACTAGGGCGGGTCACAGTATCACTGCGCAAGTCAACTTCAAACATGGTCTTTCACTGTTAAAGCGTGAAGATAGCAAGGGTATGCTTAACTTTGTCATCTATGGTTACAGCAGATCAAATCAAGTCTTTGGGCGAGCGATTGGAGCGATTGGCTTCCTATTTGAACCTTGAGCAAAAGCGCATTTATATTATCAACGAAGAGGAGAAGACCGCTTCGCCGGAATTTTGGAATGATCCAAAGGAAGCGGAGAAGGTGATGAAAGCCCTCCGCGGCGTGAAATTTTGGGTGGAAGGCTATGAGAAAGCAGAAGCTTTGTTCGGCGAGGCCGAGCTCAGTTTGGAGTTTTTTAAAGAAGGCGAGCTCGACGAGTCGGAGGTCAAAGAGGCCTATGAAGCCTGTGAGAATTTGATCGAGGAATTGGAATTCCGCAATATGTTGAGCGGTGAGGAGGATAAACTCAGTGCCGTGTTGCAGATTACTGCCGGTGCCGGTGGTACCGAAAGCTGTGATTGGGCGAGCATGTTGATGCGTATGTATTTGATGTATGCTGAGAAAAACGGATACAAGACAAAGGAACTGGTCCTACAAGAAGGCGATGTTGCAGGTATTAAGACGGTGACCATAGAGATCGAAGGTGATTACGCTTTTGGGTATTTGAAAGGTGAAAACGGAGTACACCGCCTTGTGCGTATTTCTCCGTTCGATTCGAATGCCAAGCGCCATACTTCTTTTGTTTCGGTATATGTATTCCCATTGGTGGATGATACCATTGACATTCAGATCAACTTGAGCGATATCGAATGGGATACCTTCCGCAGTTCGGGTGCGGGTGGCCAGAACGTAAACAAGGTAGAAACTGGGGTGCGTCTGCGTCACAAGCCTACTGGAATTATCATCGAGAATACGGAAACCCGATCTCAGTTGGGGAATAAGGAAAAGGCCATTCAGCTTTTGAAATCCCAATTGTACGAGATGGAGATTGAGGCGCGCAATGCCAAGCGTGCAGAAATTGAAGCGGGTAAGAAGAAGATCGAATGGGGTTCGCAGATTCGCAACTACGTAATGCACCCGTACAAATTGGTCAAAGACGTTCGTACTGCCGAGGAGACCTCAGATGTTGATGGAGTGATGAATGGAAACATTGACGCCTTCTTAAAAGCGTTCTTGATGAAACAAGGCGAAAGCGCGGCTGCGGACGAGTATTAATCCGTTGCTTCAATGGTGTATTTCAATGCGCCAATAACGAACAAAGTGCGCTAGATACTCCTTATCTTGGAGCTATGCGTTCCATATTGTTTTTACTGGCCTTTTTGATCTCCTGCAGCATTCACGCGCAGCAAGGTTTGGTGCATAATAGTGGACAATGGAACGACCCGTCCATCTTCCGAATGCAGATGGGCCCCAACAGCCTGTTTTTAACGCCAGATTCCTTGGTCCTATCGGTGATGGACCCTGCAGATTTTGATGGTGACCACATAGGCGATCACCACCATTATGCAGATACTTTGCACTACCACCATTTTAGCATGGTACTCGATGGTGCACAAGAAATGAAATGGGTGGGGGAGCAGGCCTATGAGGCACCCTTGAACTATTTCGTTGGTCCGCGTGCTCGGTGGCGCTCCAATGTGCGCAGCTACTCCAAGGTCCGCGCAAAGAATGTATATCCTGGAATTGATTTAGTGGTCTACGAGGCTGCGGGGGGATTTAAGTTCGATTGGGAATTAGCCCCGGGAGTGGATCCTGACCGTATTCAAATTCGCTACGGCGGTTTGTGGGGCGTTGAGGTTTTGGAGAAACAGCTTCATCTTCAAACGCGCTTTGGCTCGCTTGTGGAAGCCATGCCTTATGCCTACCAAGAGGACGGTGAGGTTCGTGCGCGGTACGACCAGCACGAGGGATTTGTGGGATATAAAATTGGCCGTAGAAAAAAAGGCCAATCTTTGATCATAGATCCCATTTACATTTTTAGCACGTACACAGGGAGCTCTTCGGACAACTTTGGCTACACGGCCACCTTTGACGACAACGGCAATGCCTTTGGTGGAGGTATAGTGTGGGGAACGGGATATCCTACTACGCTTGGAGCGGTGGACACCGTATTTAATGGCGGCTTGTTTGATGTGGCGCTTTCGAAGTTTTCCTCGGACGGGACCCAGTTGTTGTGGTCAAGCTATTTGGGCGGATCCAACTTGGACCAACCTTATAGTCTAGATTGTGATGAGAATGGTGATCTATATATTCTTGGCTCTACGGGATCGGATGATTTCGGTGTGACGGCCACAGCATATGATACCTCATTTGCGGCTGGAGCACAAGTCACCGCAGAATACTACACGTTCACCCAAGGCACGGACCTCTTTGTAGCACATATTAGTGCCAATGGAACCCAGTTAGTGGGAAGCACCTACCTCGGCGGTGCGGGTAACGACGGCATCAACACGAACCTTGGGTTTAACTATGGGGACAGCTACCGCGGTGACATTGAAGTAGGGCGCAATGGCGGACACGTCTACATCGCGAGCTCCACACTCAGTGGTACCTACCCAACCTTGGCGCCGGCAACCTCGCACCAAGGCAACCAAGATGGGGTGTTGAGTATTTTAAGTCGAAACATGAGCCAATTATTGGCCAGTACCTACGCCGGAACCTCAGGTGATGACGCGCTGTATTCCATTGCATTGTCGGATAAAAAAGGGTTGAATTATCCTGCGCCCAGCATGAAGTACAGTCCATTCTTTGTGGCAGGTTCTGTGGGTGCATCTTCAGACAGCACCTTCGAAATGGGTTGGGTGAATGCGGCGTACAGTACAGCCATACCGACCAATACGGATCAAAATGGAATATTACTTTCTGGATATATTGATGAGCTAAACCTCAGTATTCCAGGAGCGAATTTCGTCATGAATGCTCTCGACATTCAAGCGGATACCGGTTACAACCAACATTTCTTTGTGGAGGTGAATTCTGAAACCGATACGAATACCATCGTTACAGTAATGGGTCAGCACAAGGGCGGCATTGTGGGTGATGGAGGCCTTTGGGGACAACCAGGAAGTGCTCAATATTTTCAAGAGTTTAAGCGCAATACGAATTCAGGTTTTGACCTACGTCGCACGGTAGTCTGGGGCGATAGCTCCAATGCCACAGTGGATGTCAGCCCGACGGCACTACTAGTAGATGATTGTGGGAATACCTATTTCAGCGGCTGGGGCGGATCGCCTAACCCGGAGGGCAACACCAACAATATGGCTACTACGCCGAATGCGATTCAAAGTACTACGGATGGACGTGATTTATATTTCTTAGTACTTGGGCCGGATTGGAAAGATGCGCGATTGGCGACCTATTTTGGTGGGCCAAGTAGAGAACATGTAGACGGCGGCACCTCTAGGTTCGATCGCAATGGACGAATCTTCCAAGCGGTCTGTGCGGGATGTGGGGGCGCTTCAAGCTATCCTTCTTTTCCTTCAACAGCCTATTCCACTACCAATAACTCTACGAATTGCAACCTCGCAGTAACTGTCATTGATTTGGACATTCAAAATGCACGAGTGGAAACCTATCCAAATCCGCCAGCTTTCTGTCTGCCGAACACTTTCATTTTACAGGACTCCAGTGCGAATGTGCAGCAATTCACTGTCTACTGGGGCGACGGAAACTCCAACACAGGATCCAATCTTCCGAACGGTCATGTATATGCTTCGCCTGGCACTTACCCGGTTCAAGTCATTGGCCATGATACCATTTGTGATACTTGGGATACGGCGAACTTCAATGTCCAAGTAAATCCTGCCTACGATTCAGTCTTCACCCACTTTGACTACGATTATTGCGACCCAACGCGCACGGTTAACATATCACTGCGCAGCACCTTGGATTCGTCCATTATTACCGATAGAGTATTAGACTGGAACATTGCAGGCGCAAACTTCACCGCGGCCCAGTTCCAAACCAACATGCCCACCGCCGGCTACACCGTGATCACCCTTACCTCCCTAGATACGCTCTGTAACGTGGCGGAGGAATTTGTCGATACCGTATTCTTCAGACTCCCGCCATATCTGAACATCATCTCGGATGTTGAGGATTGTGAAACCCAAGAATTTGTGGAGTTTTCCCCTGCCTACAATAGCGTCTACCATGGGTTTGAATGGCTCGTCAACGGCCAAAACCAAGGTGCCATTAACCCGCTGACCATCGGCACTACCGGCATTTACGAAATCTCATTAGTGGGTTATGACAGCATATGTAATACCACAGATACCCTCACGGAAACCTTTGATATCTACTTCGCGGGTGAGCCCTTCACCGTGCCGAACATCATCACGCCGAATGGAGATAATATCAACGACAGATGGACGATGAATACCGATGAGAATTGGGACAGGTTCCATGCCATTCTCTTCAACCGATGGGGCCTCAAGGTCTTTGAAACCACTGCGCCAACCTTCGATTGGGGGGCGGATTATGATGGCAAAACTCTCACCCCTGGTGTGTACTTTTACCAAGTCGAAGCCGAAAACAGATGCGGCGTCGTAACCGAAGAAGGAACCCTACACATTACCTATTAATTATGATTACTGTATACCACAACCCACGTTGTCAAAAATCCCGTGAAGCCCTAGCACACCTCGATGCAAAAGGTGCTCAGTATAATGTTCGTCTCTATATGAATGACGAGGAGAGCATGACCGCTGCGGAGCTTGAAGAGGTTTTGGATGCGCTAGATATGGATGCCTTCGAATTGGTCCGTACCAAAGAGGCCCTTTGGAAAGAGGAGTTTAAAGATTTAGAATTGGACGAGGATGAGATTATCCTCGCGATGATTGAGCATCCTCGTTTGATGGAGCGACCAATTATTGTAAACGGCAGCAAAGCTGTGGTTGCGCGTCCTGCTGATGCGATGGATGCCATTCTTTAGGTAAGAACAACTTAGTTATTCAACTACTGTATTGATAGAACGAGTAACGAAGTCGTAATCTGAATTAATGCAGTAATCAATTGTGCCGCGAAATACCCCAGTACTAGTGGCCATGCAATGTAGTTCTACCGTCAGAGTATCATTCGGAAGAAGTGGAGTTCGAAAGCTATGAGACCACGTATCATCTAAAGGAATATACTGAACGTCTTTATAACCGGGAGTGGTGCTTAAAATGGCAATATTTTCAAGATAGGAGTCGCTAATATCGAGACTGTACACTTCTTGTATTTCTCGAGAATAATTGATGATGTGATTCGTAATCACGAATTCTTCATTTGCGGAAACAACATGTGGAGATTCTACTACAATATCGATATGACTTAGATCTGAACATGAGGATAGAACAACAGTTATTGCTGCAATTAGAATGCTAGGTTTTAATTTCATTGGAATAGTTCTTTGTCCTAAAGTAAATAAAAAAACCCGAGCCGGAGGCTCGGGTTTTTCATATACTTTCAACTGAATCCTTATTCAGATACCTCTTCTTTGTGGCCAATTATCGCATGTGCAAATCTCGGATTAATTGCTTCGAGACCAACTAGCGTGAGCCAGTACCCAACGAATAGACCTAGAAAAAGCAACATCGAAAAGCCCATCAATAAAACTATCATGAAGACGAGGAAACCGATAAATTTCATAGTGGTTGTTCTTTATTAAGGGCCAAAGATACATCACACAAATGTTTCAATAGGACTTCTGTGCCGTAAATTTGTACTGTAGATTTCGAACCTAATCAATACATGATGGACTACAGAATAGAACACGATACGATGGGCGAGGTGAAAGTGCCCGCTGAAAAATATTGGGGTGCACAAACGGAGCGCTCTCGCAACAATTTTAAAATAGGACCCGAAGCTTCAATGCCACAAGAAGTGATAGAAGGGTTCGCATATTTGAAAAAAGCCGCGGCCTACGCGAACTGCGACGCGGGTGTTTTAAGCGTTGAAAAACGTGACCTCATTGGTGCCGTATGTGATGAGATTTTAGAAGGTAAGCACTGGAATCAATTTCCTTTGGTCGTATGGCAAACCGGTTCAGGAACGCAGAGCAACATGAACACGAATGAGGTGATTTCCAACCGTGCTCACGTACTCGCAGGCGGTACTCTCGGAGAAGGTAAAAGCCTCATCCACCCGAACGACGATGTTAATAAGAGCCAGAGTTCAAACGATACGTTCCCAACCGGGATGCACATCGCGATCTACAAGAAACTCATTGAAACAACTATTCCGGGCGTAGAGCAGCTTCGCGATACGCTTGAGGCCAAGAGCAAAGAGTTCTGGAAAGTTGTAAAAATTGGTCGTACCCACCTTATGGACGCTACACCATTGACCCTAGGCCAAGAGTTTTCAGGCTACGTAAGCCAACTTAATCACGGGCTCAAGGCTCTTCACAATACCTTCGACCACATGAGTGAGGTTGCCCTCGGTGGAACGGCTGTAGGAACAGGGATCAACACACCGGAAGGGTATTCTGAGACGGTTGCGAAATACATCGCTGAGTTCACTGGATATCCATTCCGCACGGCTGAAAATAAATTTGAGGCATTGGCTGCGCACGATGCTTTGGTAGAGACACACGGAGCCTTGAACCAATTAGCCGTTTCTTTAAACAAAATCGCCAACGATATTCGCCTCCTAGCCTCAGGACCGCGTTCAGGTATTGGAGAAATCATCATCCCAGCCAACGAACCCGGATCATCCATCATGCCAGGTAAAGTGAACCCAACGCAAGCGGAAGCCATGACCATGGTCTGTGCCCAAGTGATGGGGAACCAAACTACCGTAACCATCGGAGGCGCTCAGGGACATTACGAACTCAACGTCTTTAAGCCAGTGATGGCCTACAACGTGCTTCAAAGTGCTACCCTCATCGGTGATGCATGTGTGAGCTTTAACGACCATTGTGCTGTGGGCATTGAGCCAAACTACAAGGCGATCGAAGCACACTTGAACAACTCATTGATGTTGGTGACGGCGCTCAACACCAAGATTGGTTACGAGAAAGCCGCGAAAATTGCAAAGACTGCACACGAAAACGGTACCACCTTGAAAGAGGAAGCTATCAACCTCGGCTACCTTACGGCGGAAGAGTTTGACCAGTGGGTAATCCCGGAAAATATGGTGGGTAGGTTGTAATTACACAAAAATTATACCTCACATATTGGTTACAAAATCTGCTATCGAATCGACTAGTGGAATTAAGGTCTGCTTCTGAGTCGAATCAAGAAAGTTATTGTTAGTAATGTTTTGTTTCGTGTATCCGAGATTATTTATGGTGACGGTTTTTTGGTCGTCTTGAAGCAGTTCAAATCTCGGATTGTTGTTATTCAACCCATTAATGACGTGGTTGCATACGAAGGTCATGGCTTCTGCCAACCATTCGTCCTTAGACAAGTAGGAGAGAGAGAAGATATCATCATAGATGAGTTGACTGTGGTCGCTTCTAGAAATAAAGGATTTTAAGATGACCAGTGTAGCGAGATGCTCCTCGCCATAATCTTTAAGGGCAGTGCCGAGGTATTGAGTTTCGAAAGAGTTACGTGCGCCGTAATTGGTCAACCAACCCAAATACAACCAGCCCAATTCATTTTGTAACCTATTATCTATCTCTTGTGTACCATCGCCGTTATCCTGGCTTCGTCGAGCTACATTACCTGCATCCCAAAGGGCATCTGCAATAGAAAAGCTCGCAATATCAGGGCTTAATTCATCCCCAAAATCAAAGTCGTTACTCGGGTCAATGGCGTGTTGGAAATACAAGGTGGCCATCCAGCGTTGATAGTCGAATGAGGTGGTAAAGTTGTAATAGTTATGTTCACCCGGGTGGCGTTCTCCTTCAGTCAGAGAGTAATGCGCCGCTAGCATGAGGGCGAGGAAATTCTGATTATTCGGATCGGTCAGGTAGGCCTCAAAGGCAGTACGGACATCACCCTCTTTTTCAGTCAAAAGGTCTATTTCGGGAATAAAATCTGTATTGTCATGGGTTAAAGAATTTGTTTCATCTCCAGCAAACCATTTAGGGAATTCGAAGGATATGGCAATGTTGTTTCTAAAGTCCCAATTATTGATTTGCATTTCAGTAAGCGGGGTCGTGCCGTTCCAAACGTTTTCGGGTAAAGTACCTGAAGGTATGGGCACTACAGTTGAATTATTGTTAGGAACGGTTTGGGTCGAAATCTGGAGGCTCCTGAGATACGCAGCAATATGATAAGCATCTTCGATGCTCACATGTCCATGACCCGTTTGAGGGTCGAATACCGCACGTTGAATGATGATTGAATCTTGAGCTCTTGAGTTAGATTTTCCAAAGAAAACCAAATCAAACCCTGTAGGCGATAAATGACAATTCACGCAACTGCGCCCATTCAAATCAGGTTGATCCAAATACAAATCCAACCCTAAGGCCGACGAACCGTATTGCGAGATACTATCCGACCAATTTACTTTAGTAATTGGAGTTATTTGTGGCGGGGTTTTGTTACAAGAGCTAAGAGAGTAAACAACCCAAATTGAAAAAATCAATTTCAATAAATGAGATATAGCCTTCATTGATGTGAACAGTTTCATGAAAAATACACTTCTACATCAAATAATCACGGGCAACTTATCTTACTGGTCGTAAACTTATCGTAATGAAGGAGTTCCCACGTCTTCATTCACAAATAAAACCCCGCTCGAAGCGGGGTTTTATTGTGGTATTATTTTACTAGCACTGAATCTGATTCCAGGCGTAAGGCTAGCCAGGCGGAGAGCTGTGCGGATCGAAGTGTTTTAGTACTGTCGTTTATTGATGAGGACCATTGTACAAAAGCCACAGGGATTCGTGTTCCTCTAGTTGAATCGGTGATGCCACCTTGTAGCGTACCAATGCTCAGGCTTTGTACTTCGGGGTAATTCACCTTAATTTCTTTGGCTAGGTTGGCTGGGATGAGCTGACCTTCGAGTAAAGATAATTGGGCCTCTAATTCTGAAATCTTGTCCTGATACGTTTTAGCCTCGGCTCGTCCTTCGGAATAAAGGTTGACCAGCTTACTCATCTCGAGCAAGTTATCATTGCCATTATCTCCTTGAATAATATCTAATTCACCCTCGAACTTGATTTTGAAGTCATTTTCCCATTTTTCAACCAAGTTATCTGGAATCAACTCACCAAAAAGCACCAAATTCACGTGAGGATTACCCTCGTCGAATGAAATCTCTTCCTTGACTATTTCAGTTCCAGGGAAAACAACAGTAGATTCAACAAAGGTGTGGACTTTACTTTGCGCTAAAGTGTTACTTACTGTTCGGTAGAATATCCAAATGGAAGGTATAATGACTACAACGATCGCAATGGAGAACCAACGTTTGGTTTGTTTTGCGCGCACTGGGTCCATGATTGTGACCATTGGAAAACGCAAATAGCGAGTAACAACGGTAGTGGCCGTCGCAATCAAAACACCATTTATCAAGAAAAGATATAATGCTCCAAAGAAGTAATTCCATTCCGCATGAGCTAATCCATATCCAGCGGTACAGATAGGAGGCATCAAGGCTGTCGCAATAGCAACCCCTGGAATTACATTAGATTTTTCTTTTCTTGAACCAGCGAGTACTCCTGCTAACCCCCCAAAAAACGCAACCACCACGTCCAATAATGTTGGGTTAGTACGCGCAAACAATTCACTGGAAGCTTCGGATATTGGGCTTATTAAAAAGTATAAGGAAGAGGCAAGAAGACCAATACCTACGGCGACGCCTAGGTTTTTCGCGCTCTTTGTCAATAATTTAAAGTCATTGATTCCAAGACTAAGACCAATACCCATGATAGGTCCCATTAGCGGAGAAATTAACATGGCTCCAATTACTACTGCTGTCGAGTTGACATTCAATCCGATAGATGCAATGATGATGCTAAACATCAAAATCCAAAGACTAAAGCCACGGAACTCTACATCTTTTTTAATGCCTTCAATACTGGAAGCAGGATCTGCCAGGTCAATAATTGAAAATCGTTCGCCTAAGAATCGTGAGGCAATACTTTTGAATTGACGCCATAGGTCTAAGATTGGATTAGACGGTTGAGGGCGTTCCTCATTGGGGGAATTTGAAACCTCCATGCGATTTAAGATTTAAATAAAATTACGCAAATATCAAACGTAATTTTCACCTAATTCAATCTTTACTGACTTTACTATCTGTTTTATCGCTTGATCATTTCCTTGGGGAAATGTTAAGGTACATTGGTCTGTTTGTACGACGATTTTATCGGAGAGATCGTTAATGACCAAGGCCTTTATTTTACTGCCATTGACGATGAGGCAATTGGTGCAATTTTGAACTAAGGTGTGGTCGCCAACGACTACATTACCTCTTTTATCTTTTGTTCCTAAATCGTAAATCGCTCCCCAATTACCCAGGTCACTCCAACCCATTTCTGCGGGAATGACACATACCTGATCAGCTCGCTCCATCAATCCATAATCAATAGAAATATTCTCGCATTCACCATAGATGCGATCAATGCTTTGTTTTTCGTATTTCGTATCGAGGTCGTTCCAAGTTTCTCCCAAAGTAGTCATCAACTCAGGAAGGTATTTGTCAAGACCATCGGAAACGGCTTCGATATTCCATATAAACATCCCAGCATTCCACAAGAAGTCACCACTTTCTAAAAAGAGCTTTGCATGATCGATGTCTGGCTTTTCGGTAAAGGCCTTGACCATAAAGACCCCCTTTTCGTCAGATGTATTTTCGTCGTATTGAATGTATCCATAGCCAGTTTCAGGCTTATGAGGTTTGATGCCTATGGTCACGAAACACCGGCTGTTTTCCGTGCGTTTCAATCCTTTACGTACCACTTTTTCAAAGGCTTCATCATCGGTGATCAAGTGATCTGCAGGGGTGATGAACATGTTTGCTAGTGGATCGCGCTTCTTGATTTTTAATGCGGCATACGCAATACAAGGTGCCGTATTACGACGTAGGGGTTCAAGAATAATATTGTTTTCAGGTAGTTCAGGAAGGTGCTCTCTGGTGAGTGCTGCGTAGTTTTCATGGGTTACGACCATGATGTGTTGGGCATCGAAAATACGACGCACACGCTTATAGGTCTGCTGAATGAGGCTTTCTCCAGAACCTAAGAAATCCAAAAATTGTTTTGGGGTTTGTTCTGTGGACATGGGCCAAAATCTGCTCCCAATTCCACCGGCCATGATGACGCAGTACGGTGTGCGCATGTTCAGAGTGTGTAGGTTGTTATGAGATTCATTGCTGAATTTCGTCTGCGAATCTACGATTTTCTGCGCTTAGGGGGTATCTTCGTGCCCTTAATAAAACGCTATAGACATGTTAAATCTAGTCCTATTCGGCCCTCCAGGGGCAGGTAAAGGAACCCAGAGTGCCTTCTTGGTAGACCGATACGAATTGGTCCACTTAAGTACCGGCGATCTGTTCAGATTCAATATTAAGAATGAAACGGAATTGGGCCAATTGGCCAAATCCTACATGGACAAGGGCCAACTTGTTCCAGATTCAGTAACCATTTCAATGTTGGAAGATGCCGTCAACAAAAACCCACAAGCCAAGGGTTTCATCTTTGACGGTTTCCCACGTACCAATGCTCAAGCACAAGCTCTAGATGCTTTCTTGGAAAGACGCGGTACTGGCATTACCAGCATGGTAGCGTTGGAGGTACCGGAAGATGAGCTGCGTGTTCGCCTGGCGGAACGTGCCAAAACTTCAGGACGTCCGGATGATGCGGATCCTGCAATTATCCAAAATAGAATTGATGTATATAATGCGGAGACCGCGCCAGTAAAGGATTTCTACGAGGCGCAGTTTAAATATCAGGGTGTAGATGGCGTAGGTTCCATCGAAGAGATTACTGACCGATTGGTGGGAATCATCGACGCACTATAAGCGCTAAACGAATACAATCGTACTTTTGCAAAGCAGTTTCCCATAGTGGGGGCTGCTTTTTCACATTATGTCAGGAAGCAACTTCATAGATTACGTAAAGATTTACTGCAAGAGCGGCCGCGGTGGTAGCGGTTCGACGCACTTGCTGCGCAATCGTATGACCTCCAAGGGAGGACCGGACGGTGGAGATGGCGGCCGCGGTGGTCACGTGATCGTGAAAGGCAATGCACAGATGTGGACCTTGCTACCCTTGAAATACCAGAAGCACATCAAAGCGGCTTCCGGTGAAAACGGTAGTGCCCAGGAACGCACAGGTGCCCAAGGTGACGACAAATACATTGAAGTACCCCTAGGGACGGTGGCCAAGGACGAAGAAACCGGTGAGGTGTTGTTTGAAATCACTGAGGACGGTGAGGAACACGTGCTGGTAAAAGGCGGCCGCGGCGGCTTGGGAAATGTGCATTTTAAGAGTGCGACTTTCCAAACGCCACGTTTTGCCCAACCAGGTGAGCCTGCGAACGAAGGTTGGTTCATTCTTGAGCTGAAAGTGTTGGCCGATGTTGGCTTGGTGGGATTCCCGAATGCTGGGAAGAGCACCTTGCTCTCAGTGGTCAGTGCGGCAAAGCCGGAAATTGCGAATTATCCCTTCACCACCTTGGTGCCAAATCTGGGTATGGTGAATTATCGCGATCACAAATCTTTTGTGATGGCCGATATCCCTGGAATTATTGAAGGTGCCGCCGAAGGCAAAGGTTTGGGACACCGATTCCTACGTCACATCGAGCGCAACGCGTTGTTGTTGTTTATGGTGCCTGCCGATGCAGAGGATTACGCGAAGGAATATGAGATTTTGCTCAATGAATTGGTCAAGTATAACCCGGAACTTGCCGATAAGGATAGAATTCTAGCCATCACGAAGAGCGATATGCTCGACGAGGATTTGCAGCAGGAAATCAAGGCCCAATTACCAGAGGGCATCCCCCATATTTTCATTTCATCCGTTGCCAACAAGAACATCATGCCCTTGAAGGACATGATTTGGGAACGACTCAATGCGCCCTCCTAATGTTTGAGGTCGTACATAGCTTCGATGTGGATGCGATGTGCGTATTGAATCATTGGTTGCCGGCCAGCACAGACACTTTCTGGCTCGCGGTAACCAAAACAATTACATGGATTCCCCTCTATGTGGTCATGTTAGAGCGATTGTTCAGACGCTCAGAGATGGACGTATTTATCAAGCGGTTGGCTTTAGTAGCTATTGGGGTATTGCTATGGGATCAAGGTGCAGAACTTTTCAAGAATTGGATCGCCCGCCCACGTCCCTGCCAAACAATGGAAGATCTACGAGTCCTAGTGCATTGCAGCCCTTATGGTTTTTTTAGTGCGCATGCAGCAAACGCCTTTGGACTGGCCTTCTTGTTCCGAAAATGGATGCACCCAAGTTGGTTCCCAGTATTATTGATCATTGCTCTTTTGCAAAGCTATTCCCGTATTCATTTAGGGGTACATTATCCTTCGGACCTCTTGGTGGGTGCAGTGTGGGGATTTCTCATTAGTTTCGTTTTGCACAAAATCGAAAAGACATGGAGTTGAACGTTATGGCCTATCTGGCGATATTCTTAGGTGGAGGTGCCGGTTCGGTGCTGAGGTTTGCCATGTCAAAAGGAATGGTGGCACAAGGATGGTTGCAAGGGCATTGGGCGACATTGGTGATTAATGTGCTTGCGAGCTTTGCATTAGTCTTGATTATCGACGCCTACGATGATAAATCGAAGCTATTTTACCTATTGTTATTAGGCACTGGGTTCTGTGGTGGATGGTCGACTTTCAGTACGTTCTCTTACGAAACAATCAGCTTAGTCGGTGAAGGTCGTCTTACAGAAGCGGTCCTTTATGTAGTTCTTTCTGTAGTCTTGGGTGCAGGTGCAGCAATTGCGGCCTCGATCTGGGTGATGCGTGAATACGCGGCCTAACGGAATAGAGTTAACTGACCTTTCTTTAAAATCAATATATCATTTTGGCCCTTGGCATATACGCTCCAAGCGTAGACACCTTCAATGGCCTCTTTTCCATTCGGGTGATTCCCGTCCCAGCCCTCAGTGGGGTCGGTAGATTGGAACATCACCTCGCCCCAGCGGTTGAAGATGATCAGTTCGTATTCCTTGATACCCACGGCGGTGCCTCGGAACAATTCATTTTCTCCATCGCCATTGGGCGTAAAGGCTGTTGGGATAAACACGAGAGTTTCGGGATTGATTCGGACCATGGCCCTGGAGGTATCGGGACAGTTAAAAGTGTTGATGACTACGTGCTCAACCTCGAACCAGCCGGTGTCGCTGTAAGCGTGTACGAAGCTTCTATTGTTATAGTACATACTGCCATCGCCCATGCCCGTGATGAGTTGGTCGGTGGTAGCTGCCGCGAGATCGGTAAACTCAATGTTAGACGTATAGATGGTGGCAGAATTTGGGTCCAGCATGAAGGAAGAGGTCGGAGAAGGATAGACGGTAATGAAATCCTGATAGTTGATAGTAATAGTATCAACACAGCCCTCAATAAAATATACTGTCAGTGTGAGGTCATAGGTACCTGGATTATTGTAGGTATATACAGGCATACTATCATTGCTCAACACTCCATCTCCAAAATCCCAATTGTAAATGACCTGCCCATCCGTGATGGTGCTGTCCCAGAAAGTAACGGTATAAGGTGCACAGCCTATTTGGTTCTCCACTGTCACGTCTGTCGCCGGCCTTCGATAAATGCGTACGGTATCTATGAAGGTCTCTTCACAGCCGTTTTCTTCTACAGTGAGGGTAATGATTTGATCCCCCCAATTGTTAAAAATGATGGCAGGTGGATTCCAACCGCTGAAGGTTTGGGTGGAGGCACTTGGTCCAAAATCCCAGGTAGCCACTGCATTTCCTCCATTCGAGCTTTGGTTTTGGAAGTTAATCACGTTCTCATCAAAACACACCTTTCCGTTCCAGCTGAAGGCGCAATTCACCGGGTTGTACAACTCGTACATCACCTCCGCGGTATCTGTACAAGGCCATCCAGGATTCAGGATCAACTGAATGGTATAGGTTCCGGTATCTTGGAATGTGTAGGTTGGATTTTGCTGTGTAGAGGAGGCCCCAGGATTATTTGGGTCATTGAATAACCACAAATAGTCCGTTGCGTTGTAGCTGCTGTCTAGGAAGGTGACCGTCGTCCCGTTACAAAGGGTGTTCGGCTGATAAATTTGTGGTGTAGGGTCTGAGACTACATTACTTTGACAGGTCGTTACATTGAACTGGTAATCCCTTCGAAGATTGGATAGTAGTACGCCGTTAGAATCGTATTCTTCCGCACATATGGCAAAGACGAATTGACCCGTTCCTGAGGGAGTCCCCGTTAAGATCCCGGTATTTGGATCAATGGCAAGACTCGGTGAGGCCGGCATAGGCGCGGTTGTTGAATATGGGAAAACAAAAGGGACTGGTGTAAAGGGAGGTGCAGATGGAGGCGATGGGGCAGGATTGCTTTGACTCCCTCCGTTTAATGGTTGACAGAAACTATAGTACACAGAATCACCGTCCAATTCCTGCGCTGAGAAATCTACATACAAGCTATCATCTTTACACATGACAATAGGCGGATCGTTGTTGAATGCCGCAGAGCTGTTACAAATAGAATCCTGAGGCGGGATTCGGATGAAGTAAGAGTTGCCCCAAGTCCCTGAATTAGCAACATTAGTGATTGTGTTATTGCGGCAACAGCGCTGATATACGATGGTATATCCGTGTGTTGCGACGGGGAGGGTGGTATTTGTAGTATAAGATGTCTTTTCCGTACAGACGTTTGGCGGTGTTTGTAGACAAGGGTTCGCCACGACCGCAGGAATTCCGACTATCAATCCACGGGCCACGCTCAGTGTTGTGACCAAAGTGTTTTGGTTTGGCCCTCCGTAGATGGCTATAGGTGCAAAGTTGTCAAAAGCGGCACCAGACGAGTTGCAATCGCGATATAGGACTAGTTTGATTTGATAAGTATTCCCGGAAGATGTGCTACTCACACATTTATACGAAATCTCCCCACCGACAAGGTGTGCTGCATGGGCCGGTGCTAATGACAAAAGGCCAACAAGTAAAATCAGGAGTATGCGCATGCGCTAAAAGTACCAAATATTGTGCCTAGATAACACAATTAAAGCGCCATGGTTTCGTAAGGAATAATTGTGTTGAATCCATTGGCCTTCAGCCACTGACGATTTTCCTCAAAGCGAGTGAGCATCACGAAATCTCCGCCCCATCCGCCGAGACTTTTTACTTGACCATGAATGCCCTTGAAAGGCCCTTCGATGGCACGCTCAAGTCCCAAATGATTCGCGATCAAAAGTTCGTGTTGTTCGATGATGGATTCGAGTTCGTCTAAGGAGTTGGCCTCAAGGAAGGCTTCGCTTAATAGGGAAATTTCTTGACATTGTGCAAGAGAGAAGGGTTTGCGTCCAACTAATTTCAAGCTGCTATCGGTCTGTTGTTTGGCGCCGCGGTAGACGAAAACGACGGATTGAAGTACTTCAGGTAATTGGACCGAAATTACCTCCGGCTCCCCATCTACGAGGGCATAGGAAATGGCTCCGCTCGCCTGTGCACAAGCCAAATCATAGCCACTGCCGCCGTGTAGTTTTCTATAGGTTAAGGCATCGATCTCAGCCCATTGTGCAAGGAGCGCACATATCGTTGAAGAGGTACCGAGGCCCCAAAGTCTTGGGAAATCAACCTTGGTCTGTACGCGTACGGGAGCGTTCCAAGCATTGGAGTTGCGCACCGGTGCTAGAAACCCTTGAAGTTTTTCGACCATGGCCGCTGAAGAGCAGTGCAGGACGCGACCCTCGTGATCAAAACCTGCGGTGAACCACTGCCTATTCTCATGATCTAAGGCTTCCCAAAGCACATGCTCAAGACCTTGATGAGATTCCACGCTGAGGTTTTGCCCGAAGGAAGTTGGCATGGCAATGCCTCGCGCACTTTGCGTGATTGCATATTCGCCAGTCAACAATAGTTTTCCGTGGGCGGTGAAGTTCACGTCGGCTTATTTTTCGACTTTAGGCACAGGTACTCCGCGTAGTTCACAGAAGTAATTGACTACTTCGCGGTGGTGCGGGACCTTGTCTTTAAAGAAATTGGCGACTTGGATTTTTTCTTCAGGCGTTGCCTCAAGCTGAGTCAAGATGTTCATCAGGTGCATCTTCATGTGCCCTTTTTGAATCCCGGTTGTTACAAGTGCACGAAGGGCGGCAAAGTTTTGTGCTAAACCGCTCACGGCAACGATGCCCATTAATTCTTCCGCATTGGGTTTGCCTAGCATTTCTAAGGAACTCACCACAAGTGGGTGTAACTTGGTCAATCCTCCTACAACCCCGAGGGCCAATGGAATTTCAATCCAGAAAGTGAAAGTGCCGTTTTCCACGCTACAGCCGGTCAAGCTTTTGTAGGATCCGCTGCGGCTTGCATGTGTATGACATGCGGCCTCAACAGCACGGAAGTCATTACCGGTGGCAATGACCACTGCATCAATACCGTTCATAATTCCCTTGTTGTGAGTGGTGGCTCTATACGGTTCGGCATTGGCAATGTCCACGGCGCGCTTGAATTTACGTGCGAATTCCTCCGCGCCTACTCCTTCGCTGGCTAATTCCACTACCGGACAGCTCACGGAGGCTCTAACCAAGCACTTCGGAGTGTAGTTGCTCAAGATGCGCATCACTACTTCGAGCTTATCTTCGGAAAGTTTTGGGTGCTGAGCTGCAAATTGCTCCAAGGACTTGGCCATTTCCTCGAGGTTCGAGTTAATGAAGTTTGCGCCCATGGAATCACACGTTTCGAAGGTAATTTCGAGCTGGTAGTAGTTTTCTAGTCTGTCGGTAGCATCGACCACGGTGATTTGACTGATTCCGCCGCCGCGTGCTTCCATATTCGCCACGAGCTTTGCAGTCGCTGCTCTCAATTCTTTCTCTAAAGCATCAAAATCTTCGAAAAAGGGAGTGGCGTCGCCTTCGTACATGAAGTGTACGTGGCCAATTTTTTCAGTGCTCAACACCTTGGTAGTAAATCCGCCACGGTCCATCCAAAAGCCAGCGCTTTTTGCCGCTGCGGCCACCACTGAACTTTCTTCAATGGCCATAGGGATGGTATACAATTTCCCATTGATTTTAAAGTTTGGCGCTACACCATAGGGCATGTAATAGTTGCTTATGGTGTTTTCGATAAACTCGTCGTGACGTTGCTGTAACGTAGCATCTGCATGCCAATAGGTCGTGAAAATATCACGTGCCTCTTCTGGTTGGTCAAAGTTGTTGTTGACCAACCATTCTAATTTCGCTGCTTTACTGAGTTTTGAGAAACCTTTGATTGGATCTTTCATGTCGGCGGATTTGTGTTGCAAAGATAACCTTCTGCGGACCAATTTGTTTTATTCCCGCAAATCTTATGAAAGATGCATGGGTACTTCCATGAGTAATACTCGGGTGTTTTCCACTACTGAATTAAACGAAACCTCATTCAAATCTGAAAGCCCAATAGCATCGCGTACTCCCAGTGTTTCTCCTTCAATTTCAATGCTGCCTTCAATCATAAATAGGTACAGGCCATTGCGAGCATCTTTGAGCGTATACGATTGAGCCGTTCCCGCATCAAAGGTCCCCATGTGGAACCAAGCATTTTGGTGAATCCAAACGCCTGCATCTTCCTCAATTGGGCTCAAGACCTGGTGCAACTCATTGTGCTTACCCAAATCTGGCAATTGTATTTGGTCGTATCGAGGGGTAACATTCTTTTTATTTGGGAAAAGCCAAATCTGCAAGAACTTCACAGGTTCCGAGGAACTGGCGTTGAACTCACTGTGCTGAATTCCCGTTCCGGCACTCATGACTTGAATCTCACCCGTTTTAATGATGGCCTCGTTGCCCATGCTGTCCTTATGCTTCAATTCACCAGAAAGCGGGATTGAAATGATTTCCATGTTGTCGTGTGGATGTGTACCAAAGCCCATGCTAGGTGCAACTTCATCATCGTTCAACACACGCAGTACGCCAAAGTGCATTTTCTGCGGATTGTAATAATTCGCGAAGCTGAAACTGTGGAAGCTTTTGAGCCAGCCGTGGTTAGCGGCTCCTCTTGATTGGGACGGGTGGAGTACTTTCTTCATGATGGAGTGTGGAATTTCGATGTTATAACATCGAGCATACAAGAATGTTCGGAAAATAGGAAAAGCAATAATTTAAGCGGTGTGTTTTTCGATCTCGCTATCAATAGCGTTTTGAACGTGCGCTAACTCAAGAGTAAACTCTCGTAGTACTGCTAGGCGTCGCTCAATCTCTTCATGATTAATGCGCTCACTATCTTCCGAGGCACGGTTGACGTGCTCGAGGACATTATTAACCTCGAATTTGATTCGATTTACTAGCCGATATTGATCTTTTTTCAGGGGGTGCATGATATTAATTGAGATCAACTTTCCTACAAGTAAAGTTCGATGATTAAACATCTATTTCGCACTGCGTTATTTTGAGTTATTCACAGTAAAAGGCCATCTTTTTTGTGGTTATCACAAGGACAAAATTTGTGAAAAGTATAGCGGTTAAGAACGTGGTTTTCCGGCATAAAAAAGCCCTTCGGCATACCAAAGGGCTTTTGGGTGGTGATGGACGGAATCGAACCGCCGACACAAGGATTTTCAATCCTTTGCTCTACCAACTGAGCTACATCACCGATAGGGCGGCAAATATACACCCACATTTGAAATGAGGAAATAGGAAATGAAAAAAGTTCAAATGTTCAATTCCTTGCACTTCAAGAGATTCTGCTTGAAAAGCGATGAGGAGTGAGGAATTAAGCTCATTTTTGCAGGGTGTTTATCGCGATTGACATAGGAAATACGATGCTCAAGGCTGCGTCCTTCAGTGAAGGTGTGGTGGAAGAGTTATTGGTGTTGCCGGCAGGAACGCATGTAGCTGAATTTGTCGCCGGAATTGAGCGTTGGCTATCTCATTCAAATGAGGTGGAGGCTTTGGCCAGCTGCAGCGGCCACTGGCCAGCGGCCATGCCTGAAGAAGTGAAGCGCATCTCGGGAGAGTCGAATTGGCCCCTAGAAATGCACTACGATACGCCCCGGACCTTGGGTTTAGATAGACTTCTCCTCGCGAACGCGACCTGGCTAGAGTTTCAGCAGAACATTTTGGTGATCACTATGGGGACCTGCATTACTTATAATATTGTTAAAAATGGTGCCTTCAAAGGAGGTGCGATTAGCCCGGGGTTGCAGATGCGATTCCGCGCTATGAACGACTATACGAGTGCTCTGCCGTTGGTGGAAGGGAACCCGGAAGCGCCCATTTTAGGGACGAGTACGGAAGGAAGCCTTCAGGCTGGCGTGAATGTTGCAATAGCGAAAGAGGTGGAAGGTATGAGTGCCCAATTTTGCCATGAATTCGACCTCAATACGGTGGTCATTTGCGGTGGGGATAGAAATGCTTTGCGAAACCACTTAAAAAAGCACATATTTGCACCCTCGAATTATGAACTACATGCCCTCAAACGCATACACGAATATTTTAAGAATCAAGGACTTAGTTAAGACTGCGTTTCTGCCGTTGGGCATTGTTTTTACCCTCGCCTTCAGCCAATTGGCCACAGCTCAAACAAACTCTGTAAGTCCGTTGAGCATTCAAGGCATTGGTGAGACGACTTTCGGAATCAGTCCGGCCTATCTTGGAATGGGAGGTACGGGTATTGCATATTCAGACAGATTTACTATCAATATCTTAAACCCAGCCGGTTACACCAACATGCAGTACACCACGTTGGAGATGAGTGGTGCACATCGTTCTTTCCGTCACCAAATCCCTTCTGATGGCATTGATCAGACAAACTTCAACACCTACTTTGACTACTTCGGTTTCGGCTTCAAGTTTGCGGACTGGATTGGTGGTGCTTTATCATTGGCGCCTTACGCTGCCAAAGGATATAATGTGAGTGTGGCGGATACCTCGGACGACTTCGGATTGTACGAATACCGCTCGCTTGGTTCTGGCGGATACGACCAGTTTACCTTAGGCCTTGCGCTTCAGCCTGTACCTTGGTTTAGCGTGGGAGGTAATGCGAAGTACATTTTTGGAGAGGAAGTTTCCAGCAACAAGACCATCATTGCAGATAATCGTTACTTATCGGTGAGCAAGACGACCAAGCATGGGATTAGTGATTTCACGTTCGATGCAGGGATGCAGTTGCAGGGAGATATCAAAAACTATCACTTGGTCGCTGGAGCAGTATACGGAGTAGGTGGTGAGATGAACGCTCGTGAGATTACGACGCAGTACACTTTTATCAATAGCGGTATTGTGGAAACCCCCATCGACACATTGTACTACAACTTGGCCAGTGACGGTTCCATGATCCTACCGTCATTCTACGGCGTGGGCTTAGGACTTAGTAAAAAGGTGGAAGGTATTCCGGTCAATGCTTGGGATTTCGTGATGGATTATCGCGTGACCAATTGGCATGAATTCCGAGGATTTGCCCCTACAGGAGATGTGGCCCCACAGACACAATTCAGCTTGAGTGAACGTGCAAGCGCTGGCTTGGTTTTTGTTCCAGCTTATGTGCTCCCGCAATTAAATCGGACATCCAATGTATTCGCTATTGCTCGTTACCGCTTCGGCGCTTCAAGAGAAATAGGTCAATACCACTGGGACGAACAGAGCTACACCACAAGAGAAGTAAACTTTGGTATTAGCATGCCGATCATCTACCGTTCTTTGGCGCCAGGTGAACAAAAGGCAAGCTTTTTGAATTTAAGTATGGGACTAGGGCAACGTTGGGACGGCGTCGATAGCCACCTTAAAGAAGATTATTGGAACATTAATCTGGGAATCACTTTGAATGACAAGTGGTTCCAGAAATTTAGATATAGATAAAATCAGATGATTATGAAACGAATCCTCTTAGTATTGGGAATTGTTTTTATGGCAACGGGCTTGAATGCTCAAGAATCAAAGTGGGGAAATTCCATCGCAGATTCTGTGTCATGTTTTGAGAATTACAACATCATGGGTTCTTACTACCAAGGCAAGAACTACGTTGATGCTTATGATTCATGGAAGGCATTGTACGAAACTTGTCCCGCAGCAAACATTCGTATTTATACGTATGGTGATAACATCCTAGAGGCAATGATCAAATCTGCCTCTGATGAAGCGTCGAAAAATGGCTACATCCAAGAGTTGTTGGGCATGTTCGATTCTTTTGCAACTCACTTCCCAGAAGAGAAAGCCAATGCCCTTTCTTCAAAGGCATACCACTTCTATAATTACTACAAAAAGGATGCAGATAGTGTATCAAAGGCAGTAGTAATGTTCGAAGAAGCAAAAAGCTTGTTGGGTGATACTATGTCCGTAGCTCATATTGACCGTTATTTCCAAGCGAATGTGAAGGAATTCAACAAGAATAAGGATGTTGAGCGCTTATTTGAGGTATATAATAGCGCTTTGGTTGCTTTAGAGTTCAATTTTAACACCTTCAACGTAGAGAACTACAACCTTGAATTGAAAGCAGATTCCGTCGTTGGTTGGATCGCTTATGCAGATAGTGTAACACCATACGCACAATCGGCAAAAGCCGAGTTTGACGCTGCAATGGCAGTGTACGATTCTACAAATGCGTATAATAACTCTTCAAAGAAAAGAATGAAGAAAGCAGCGAAACTGCCGCCACTAGTGAAGCCAGTGATGGACGATGCAACAGCAGAGCTTGTTGGAGTATTGGACAAAGCGGAAGAGTTGAAAACCAAATACCAATTGGACGAAAATGGATTTACCTCTGTGGATAAACGTAAGATGTCAAATAACGAGATACGTCTACGCAATATCGATAAGGTCCAAAGCAACATAGAAAAGATTCTAAGTCCTCTTCTAACCTGTGAAAAATTAAGTCGCATCTACAACGAAGAAGCCTTTGCTGCAAATCAGGATGATATCGATTGGTTGAAACGTGCTGGTAACATGTTGCAAGCCGAACGTATGGATGATAACGGTGAGATGACATCTTGTACGGATAACCCTGTATTTATCAAAATCGCAGAGAGATTATACGGATTGGAACCAAGTGCAGCAGCTGCAAGAAATATGGCTAAACTTGGCGTTAATCAGCGTGATTGGAAAATGGCGCAAAAATATTACCTAGAAGCAATCGAGCAGGAGGAGGACTTAAGACGTAAAGCAAATGATTACATGGGTCTTGCTTTTGTAAATACGAAACTCGGGTCACGTTCATCAGCAAAAAGTAATTATTTAGCTGCAGCCAAATTACGCAAGGACTGGGGGCTTCCGTATTTTTATCTTGCCACTCTTTATGCTGATATGGCGGGTAAGTGCGGTAGTAATGCGGTAGAGAAAAATGCGGTGTATTGGGCTGCAATCAATAAGCTTAATTATGCACGTAGTATAGATCCGAGTATTGATAGAAAAGCTTCTCAATTGATCAGCGCATATTCAAAAGCTGTTCCAGATAAAGGAGTTGCATTCCAACTTGGTTATAAAGAAGGCGATCAAGTACGAATTGGATGTGGTGTGAATGAAACAGTCACTGTAAAGTTCTATTAACCTCTATCTGAATTATAACAAGAATCCCTCGGGCTGTGCTCGAGGGATTTTCTTTTTCACGAAATTGTGTACATGAAACGTATTTCATTTTTACAGCTGATACTATTTTCTGTTCTTCTTGTAGGGTGCTCCAACAATGTGAAAGAAGTTCAGGTTGTGAATGATTCATTGAAGAACTATCCGCTAAATGAGCAGAGAAAAGCAACCATCATTTATAGCGATTCTGGTCAAAAAGTCTTAGAAATATATGCAGGATTAGTTCAGGATTACAGCAACCAAGATCCCTCCTACGTATTTTTTGGTGATCGTATTAAAGTACAGTTCTATTCTGGGAAAACATTGAACTCCACCGTCTTAGAGGCCGATTCAGCTAGACAATTGAAAGATGATGATTTATGGGCCATTGGAGGAAATGTTATATTAACCAATGATAAAGGTGAGAAAATGCAGACTGAAAGTTTGTATTGGAGTAAAAAGGAGGAACGCCTATACAGCGACGCAAAAGTTCAATTGAGAACGGATGGTCAATTAATTACAGGTAAGGGGTTCGAGACGGATCAAGAATTTAATACCTACCGTATTTTTAAAATGCAAGGTGAAATAACAATTGATGATGAATAAAGCATTACGATTAGTAGAAATATTATGGCTTGCAGTCGGAGCAGTTAGTGCTGTTGAAGTGTATTTGGCTTGGCAAAATTCAAATTTGACCAGAGGCATACAATTCACTCTTTTTCTCGCCGCCGCAATTTTCATGTACTTCTTGCGTCGACGTTCACGTATTAAAGAGATGAATAAAGACTAGTGGAAATATTTATCCCCATTGTACTAGCTGTATTCTTTTCGGCCCTATTCTCGGGGTTAGAAATGGCTTATTTAAGTATCAATAAACTACACGTTGAGTTAGAGCGACAAAAAGGTGGTTTGGCTTATAAATCCTTGGGGTATTTGATGGATCGTCCTGCCCCTTTTATTGCCGCTATTCTTGTGGGAAATAATGTTGCACTGGTTTTATATGGAAACTACATGCATCGTTGGATGGAGCCCATCTTCACAAGCTGGGGTGCATGGGAGTATATAATTCTTCTATTAGAGACATCGGTCTCAACACTTATCATTCTTGTACTCGCAGAATTTTTGCCTAAGGTATTATTTCGTCAAAATGCAGAGGGATTGATGAGTTGGTTAAGTATTCCAGCGTTTCTTTTATACTGGATATTAAGACTGCCAAGTGCCCTGATGTTAGGCATAAGCAAATTCTTTCTGAGGTTTGTTTTTAGGCTTGAATTACCGGAGGAAACAACTGCATTTGGCCGTGTTGAACTGGATCATTATGTCCGTGAGAGAGTTCCGAACAAAGGGGAAGGTGAATCAGAAGTTGACCCTGAACTCGAAATATTTAAAAATGCACTGGAGTTTCCCGAAACTAAGGCGCGCGAGTTCATGATTCCTCGCACTGAAATTGAAGGTGTCGAAGTACTTACGTCTCCTGAAAGGGTTCGTGAAATCTTCATTCATAGTGGATATAGTAAGCTACTTGTGTTCGAAGAAAACATAGATCGTATCATCGGCTATGTCCACGCTTTCGAGTTGTTTAAAAAACCAGAAAATATTCAAAGAGTTCTTCGGCCGGTAAGTTTCATTCCGGAGAGCATGCGGGCAGACGAGATTTTGAATTTATTCACCCGCGAAAAACGGAATATTGCTATTGTCCTTGATGAGCATGGAGGGACTAGTGGGATGATAACATTGGAGGATGTCATAGAGGAAATATTCGGGGAAATCGAAGATGAACACGATAGTGATGTGCTATTAGAAAAGAAATTGGGAGAAGGAGAATGGCTTTTTTCATCTCGGCTAGAGCTATCCTATTTAAATGAAAAGTGGGGTCTGGAATTACCGGAAAGTGAAAACTATAACACGTTAGGAGGATACTTACTAGATCTGTATGAAAGCATTCCTGAGAAAGGAACTGTGCTTCGAACAGAACAATTTTTGTTTGTAGTACAAAAAACCAAATCTAATCGACTCGAAGAGGTGCTTGTGAGGGTAAAATAATGCCACTCATTCCTTATATTCGCAGACTCATTCAATAAATGATGCAACATGGCAACAATCGAACGCATTAGACAGCGCTCAGGATTATTAATCGTCATAGTGTTCGTGGCACTGATGGCCTTTGTCCTTGGTGATTTATTCCGTTCAGGCGGATCAAAACTTTTCGGTGACCCAAATACCGTGGGGTCAATCAATGGCAAGGATATAACTCGAACAGAGCTCAACCAGAAAATGGAAGAGTTACGTGCGGGTAACCCACAGCAATATGCAAATACAAGCAATATTCAACTCGCTAATTTTGTATGGAATGCAATGGTCTCTGATGAAATTCTTTCAGAGGAACTAGCATCATCAGGAATGACGGTTAGTGACGAAGAAATTGCTATGGACATCATGAGTAACCCTAATGTTCGTCAAAACTTTTCTGATGAACAGGGTAGATTCGATAAGAACCTATTCAATAGTTATTTAAGCCAAGTCCGTGCGAACAAGGACAACAATGATCAAATGTCAGAGATGTGGATTCAATGGCTTGCATTTGAAAATGCCGTATCCAGTCAGTCAAAGAATTTTAAATATAACGCTGCCATAGAAAAGGCGCTCTTCATGCCTGCTGCGCTAACTGAGGTACAAACAGTTCGTAGCGATGCTCAGCATCCTGCTCAGTACGTATTCGTGCCGTACATAGACGTCAACGAAGATGAGATTTCGGTTGGTGAAGAGGAAGCTAAGGATTACTACCAGGCAAATAAAAATGAATTCACTCAAGATGCAGGACGAAATATAGAGTATGTCAATTTTCAATTAATGCCTTCAGAAGCTGATCGAAACGCAGTCAGAGCTGAACTTGTTACTCTCGGTTTAGAATGGATGAACGTTGAGGATGATAGTACCTTCGTGAACTTACACAGTGATGACAGGTTTGTCTCCGAATATTTCACTATTTCCGAATTAGCAGGATCAGGGTTGGATACTATAATTTCTGGCCAGGATGTTGGTTATCAAAAAGGACCTATCGATTTAGGAAGCGCATTTTCACTAATCAAATTAGTGGATAAGAAGATTATCCCTGATTCGGTTGAAGCTCGACATATTTTGATACCATTCGCAGGTGCAACAAGAGCAGACGCCAGTGTTAAACGTTCACCTATGGAAGCTCAAACACTTGCTGATAGTTTGTTCAAATATCTAGAAGCAAATCCAGAGGCTTTTGTTAGCGTAAGCGATCAGTTTTCATCGGATGTTGTGGCCAAAGGGAAAGGAGGAAGCTTGGGATATTTCAAGCGAGGATCTATGGATAAGAATTTTGAAAACTTTTGTTTTTTCCGCAAAAAAGGAAAACTGGGATTAGTACCCACTCAATTTGGATTCCATATTATCGAAATTACCGACCAACAAGGTGCGATTGATGCGTTTAAGGTTGGTCAGGTAACAAGAAATATTCTTCCTTCTGAAGAGACTATCCAAGCTACCTATACTGCTGCATCTTCTTATGCAGCCGATGCTCAAACTGCCGAGGATTACAGAGCATTAGCAACGGATCGAAATCACATGTTGCGACCTGCTAAAAATTTAGCTCGTTTTGATGAAGTAATACCTGGACTAGGACAGAACCGTCGCGTGGTTCGCTGGGCATGGGACGAAGAACGCGAGGTAGGCAACATCGGATTATTAGAAAATGACGGGAAAGGTTATGTAGTTGTCATTCTAACGGATATTCTTGAAGATGGAAAAGCTAGCTACGAGCAGGTTGCAGATGAATGTTTACTTGGCGCCAAAAAGAAGGCCAAAAAAGAACTAATAGGTGAAAGGGTAGTTCAAGCATTAAAAGATGCTACTACGATTGAGCAATTAGGAGAAGCCTTGGGTAAAGAGGTTAGAACATTGAATTTCCGAATCAATAGTGCTAATATTTCAGGCATAGGTAATGAACCAGATATCGTAGGTACCATATGTGGATTAGAATCCGGAGTTTTAAGCGATGTTTTGTTTGGAGAAAATGGAGCTTTTGTTGTTGTAACTTCTCCAGTTCAGCCAGCTCCAGTGGTTGATTACAATGATTTGGCTAAAAACACACAAAATAGTCTACGCTCATTAGTGAACGTCCAAGCATATAAAGCCCTGGAAAGTAAAGCTAATATTGACGATCAACGTCATATTATGTTCTAAAGAGATTCAAGAAAACTTAAAAAAAAGCCCGCAGTTCACTGCGGGCTTTTTTAGTTCTAGGACAATCTATTCCAGCGCTCTGCATCAAGTTTTATAAACACGAAAAGCAAGATTGTAAAGCCAAGTAAGGAGGAACCTCCGTAACTAAAGAATGGTAAAGGTATGCCAATGGTCGGTACAAGTCCAATAGTCATTCCAATGTTAATTATCCAATGCGAGAATAATATTACTGCAATAGCATAGCCGTAAACACGAGAAAAAGTGTCTTTTTGTTTTTCGGATAGCCACACAATTCGTCCAATCATTAGGGCAAATATTCCCAATAATAATGCGGAACCTAAAAACCCCCATTCTTCGCCAATACTGCAGAATATGTAGTCTGTACTCTGTGCAGGAACGAAATTTAGTTTTGTTTGTGTACCATTGAGAAAGCCTTTTCCAGTCCATCCCCCAGAACCAATAGCGATTAGACTTTGGAGAGTATTATAACCTGCTCCACTAGGATCATTTTCTAGTCCTAATAATACCTTAATACGAATCTGCTGATGTGGAGCTAGGACGTTTTCCATCACTTGGCCAACAGTAAATAGGGTTATAGATGAAAGCGTCAGTGCTATCCCATTCAATAAAAAATAAAAGCGTTTTTTTGGTAGGATGGCTAAGGCAATCAACGAGAAGATGAATACTGTGGCTAAAGTCCATTTCAATGGGTATATCAAGCCTATTACGCTTAAGGCCGCCAATGCAAGTACAATTCCTATATAATACCCAGGCATGCCTTCCCTGTAAAGAACAGCTATTAGACCAATGTAAATGAGACTTGACCCCACATCAGGTTGAAGACTGATGATAAAAGCAGGTAAAATGAAAATTAAGGCGGCTATCAATCTATGAGACCAAGTTTTTACATCCGTTTTAGGAAGAGCGATATAAAAACCTAACATCAAGGCAGTTGCGAATTTCGCTAGTTCAGAGGGTTGTAGACTAAATCCGCCTAAACTATACCAGCTCCGGGCACCACCTATTTTTTTTCCAATGAATAACACCCCGATTAGAAGACATAGGGATAGAAAATACCAAAGAGGAGCAAAGTTAGTCCAAAGCTTAAAATTAGATATTAGGATTCCAATACCTATGATCAAGCTGATACCTAAAAAAAGGCCTTGTTTCCCATATTCTTGAGTAGTATCAAAAATGCTATTTGCCTCCTCATTATATACTGCAGCATAAATGCTCATCCAGCCTGAGAATACTAGAAAGATGTAGGCTAATACCAACACCCAATCTAACTTCATTCTATTTCGATTCCCAAACTTTGCCATCAGAAATTAGGGGCAAATTTGACTTGAGGTCCATACAATTCTTTATGTTGAGCTCGATACTCTTGATAAAGATTTCCTTCTATCATTTGTTTTTCTAACGATGGCCTCGTGATGGTGTCAGTCAGATATTTTTCAGTCATTAAACTAGCAATTGGTGCCGCCCATCTAGACCCCCAATAACCATTTTCAATGATGACTGCTAATGCTATTTTAGGCTTTTCCTTTGGTGCAAAGCTCACAAATATGCTATGATCTTGTCCGTGTGGATTTTGGGCGGTTCCAGTTTTTCCACATTGTGATATGTGTGGGATTCTGGCACCTTTAGCCGTTCCATTTTCGAATACGTCGTACATTCCCTCTATTACTACATCAAAATGGCGGGCATCTATTGAAGTATAACGGCGTTTGGTGAAATTACTATCAATAGTAGCTCCATTACTTTTTGCTTTGATGATATGCGGAGTATAGTAAAACCCTTTGTTCGCAATTGCAGCAACCATATTGGCCATTTGAATAGGTGTAGCTACTAATTCTCCTTGACCAATGCCATTACTAACCGTTGTTGCACCTTTCCACCTAGTATACCCTAAGAACCTATCATAAAATGATGAATCCGGAATATTCCCACGCCGACCGGTTGGCAAGTCATTCCCTAAGTACATGCCTAAACCAAAGCTTTTTACGTGTTCACTCCATTTTTCAAGACCTAAGCGCGAGTTGCCGTTTCGATCTATTGTTCTTTGATATACGGAACAAAAATAATTGTTACAACTTTCTGAAATTGCCTTTCTCAGATCTAGTGGACCGCCTTTACAATGACAAGCTATGTGGAGATTGCCATAATGAAATCCATCGTAGCATGATATTGTTGACCTGGGTGTTATAATACCTTCCTGTAATGCGACTAAAGCTCCAACAAGCTTGAATGGTGAACCTGGGGGATACTCGGCTAGAATTCCTCTGTCGAATAATGGCTTATTTATGGAATCGTAATACAGTGTAGTATAATTCTTGCTCCGAATCCGCCCTACTAAATCGTTAGGGTTATAATTTGGAGAGGTAACCAAAGCTAAAATTTCGCCTGTTTCAGGCTCGATGGCTACAATTGAGCCTCGCTTTCCGTGTAATAGCTTTTCTCCATAGAGTTGGAGTTGAATATCAAGACTACTAGTTAGATCAATACCTGGGGTGGGTAATTCATCAAATGCTCCATTTTGCCAATTACCTAGCTTTCGATTTCTATGGTCGACGGTATAAAAGCGCTTCCCATTAACACCTTTTAGATCTGTTTCATAGCTATTGTCTATACCGCTTTTACCTACAAGGTCACCCATGCTATATCCTGGATTCGCTTGTATGTATTCTGTATTGACCTCGCCAATGAACCCAACAACATTAGCAGCGCCATTATTTGGGTAATATCTCAAGATTCTTTTTTGAACATGAAAGCCAGAAAACCTTCTCAACTCGCTGTTAATTTTGGTAAACTCTTCCTTGGAAAGCATCTTCATGAACATACTGCTTCGGAAGTGACTGTAACGCTTGGCATCAATCAATCTTTCTTTGATGTCTTCAACCTCTAGGCCAATCAAATCTGCGAAATCAACAGTGTCTAGATTGCTAATTAGATAAGGGCTTACCATGAGATCGTATACGGGGGCATTACCAATTAATAATTCGCCGTTTCGATCATAAACATATCCCCTTGGTGCATAAAGCTTTTCAGCTGTTGTGGCATTCCTTTCCGCCCGGGCAGCATAATCATCATTCAGTATTTGAACTTGAAATAATCTCACCAAAAACACTAATAGTGCCAGGACGATACTTATGTAAAAAAGATTACTTCTTCCCATATCGTCTCGCGGTTAAAGCCTGAATTATAACGAGTAGCAGTAAAGAAAGAAGTGAAGAAAGTAAAGTTCGAATCGCCAGAACACCAAAATGATTAAATCCGTAATTCTCGAGAGTAAATAGGACGAAATGATGACATACAACTAAAACTCCGGTTGTTGTTATAAATGCGCCTAATGAAAGTGCTGAAAGGCCTTCCTCTTCCTCAGGTTTTCGAAACCCTAAAAGAGTAGTCTCAATAGTGGGCTTCATTAAAACTAACATTAGACAAGCTATACTATGGGCACCACCACTTTGCTCAAAACTGTCCATTAAGCTTCCTATGAAAAACGCAATAAGTAATTGTTGTTGACGACTGGTCTGCGGGGGTAATATGAACAGTATCCATACATAGACATATGGGTTTCCATATTGACTAAGGGGTAATCCTTGTAGGAAGGCCCATTGGAAAATAATGGTGCCGACAGAAATCAGTATGAGTCTAAAAGGAATCATTCTGAGCTCTGGTTTAAAGAATTCAAAGATTCTAATTCCTTTAATCGACACACATAAACCCACGACATGTTAGCAAAGTCATTGCTAAGGTCAACGTCGGCAATCCATGTTAAGTCTTCTGCATTTTGACTCGTCCTACTCACAAAACCAGCAATTACAGGTGGCCCTACGCTACTACGTGTAAAACTGAATACTGTATCACCGGGCGTTGGTTGATGTTCACGTTGAATATCACTTAAAGTGACGACTCTATGATCTGTCCCTTGCCAATGCAGCTCACCAAGACCTTTGTTTGAAATTCGTGCTCCAATATTGCCTTTACTGTGAATTATGGGTATGACAGAAGAGTGATGCTCGCTAGTTTCTACCACAGAACCCACCCAACCAAAAGCAGAAATTACTCCCATACCGGCTTGAATACCATCGGCCTTACCGACATTGAGCAACATATAGTTATTTCGCTTAGTGTAGCTGTATTCGACGACCTTGGCTGGAATGAATTGATATTCGGTATTTATTTGAAAGTCAGGAAGTGAGTTTGAGCCTAGACTGGCCCGTAAAGCGGCGTTTTCCCTTGCTAATTCTTCATTTACGGCACCGAGGTTCCAATAGCTTTTCCAAGAGTTTAGTGTGCTTTGTATACCAGCAACAGCGGTAAAACCGACCTTATTAATCCAGTGTTCTGAGACAGGATTTTTATGTGAATGCCTAAAAAAGGACAGGGCAAGCAACACTATGAGCAACAAAGTGTCTCGATACTTCGAAAGGAAAAGTATCAGTTGCCTCATGGTGTTTTATTAGCTCTGAAGGATAGTTTTAAAATGCTCTAGATTTTTCAGGACAATTCCTGTTCCCCTAACTACAGCTCTTAGGGGGTCTTCTGCTACATATACAGGAAGATCTGTCTTTGCTGAAATTCTCTTATCAAGTCCACGGAGCATTGAACCTCCACCTGCAAGATAAATCCCAGAGTTGTATATATCGGCAGCTAGTTCTGGAGGTGTATTACTAAGTGCTTCCATAACTGCATCTTCTACCCTGTTGATACTTTTTTCAAGTGCGCGGCTTACTTCTGCATGACCTACTTGTACTTGTTTGGGTTTACCGGTAAGTAAATCCCGACCTTGTACAGAATATGGTTCTGGAGCATCCTCAAGATCTTCTATGGCCGCACCAACTGAAATCTTAATATTCTCAGCAGTACGTTCTCCCACAAATAAATTATGCTGTGAGCGCATGTAAAGGGCAATATCATTCGTAAAAACATCGCCAGCTACCTTTATGCTTTTATCACAAACGATTCCACCCATTGCAAGGACGGCAATCTCAGTGGTGCCTCCACCGATATCGATGATCATATTTCCTTTTGGCTCTAGTACATTAACCCCAATACCTATAGCTGCGGCCATTGGCTCATGTATGAGGTAAACTTCCTTTGCATTTGCACGCTCGGCACTGTCTTTTACAGCGCGCTTTTCGACTTCCGTAATTCCCGAAGGAATACAAATTACCATTCTTAAACTAGGCGGGAATAATCGCTTTTTGAATGATGGAATACTCTTAATGAGCTCACGAATCATATGCTCGGATGCCTCGAAATCAGCAATAACACCATCCTTCAGAGGGCGAATGGTCTTAATGTTTTCGTGGGTTTTACCATGCATTTGTCTTGCTTCTTGACCCACGGCTATAACTTGACCTGTTCTGCGGTCTTTTGCAACGATTGAAGGAGAATCTACCACTACCTTGTCTTGGTAGGTAATAAGCGTATTGGCCGTACCTAGGTCAATCGCTATATCCTCTGTCATAAAATTAAACCATCTCATAGGAGAACAAGGTAAGAAAAATTAGTGTTTGAAGTGACGGATTCCGGTTGTTACCATGGTCATGCCATGGGCATCACAATAGTCAATACTTTCTTTGTCGCGAATAGATCCGCCTGGCTGAATTACACAAGTGATTCCGGCATTATTGGCAATCTCCACACAGTCCGGAAAAGGAAAGAAGGCGTCTGAAGCCATTGCAACTCCTTTTAGGTTGAATCCAAAACGCTGTGCTTTTTCCACTGCCTGGTTCAATGCATCAATACGAGAGGTCTGCCCTGTCCCTGATCCTAGTAACTGTCCACCTTTTGCAAGTACAATGGTGTTTGACTTCGTGTGCTTACAAATCTTCGCAGCAAACTCTAAGTCATCTAATTGCTCATTTGTTGGTGAAACTTTGGTTACAGTTTCCATACTTGCCTGTGTTTCGGTTTGAGCATCTCTGGCTTGAACCAAGGTGCCATTTAATACAGTACGGATATTGAAGGCAGGAACTTCATAATCTTTAAGAATGAGTAGGACTCTATTCTTTTTGCTTTTTAATATCTCAAGGGCATCTTTGTCGTAACCAGGTGCCATCAATACCTCAAAAAATAATGTATTCATCTTTTCTGCCGTCGCTTTATCTACGACGCGGTTCGCAGCAATAACTCCACCGAAAGCGCTCACCGGATCACCCGCTAAGGCATCGTCCCAAGCCTCTGCTAGAGTAGGGCGCGTGGCCAACCCACATGCATTATTGTGCTTGATGATTGCTATCGTGGTCTCGTTGAATTCACGGATGAGGTTTACGGTGGCATCGATGTCAAGCAGGTTGTTGTAGCTCAGCGACTTACCATGAATTTGCTCTAAGGCATCATCAAGATTTCCATAATAGGCAGCTTCTTGATGTGGGTTTTCACCGTAGCGTAGGCTTTGCTTTTGACGACCGCTGATTTTTAAGTCAAGGCGATCGCCCGCGAAATAACGATAAATGGCCGTATCGTAGTTTGAACTCTCATCAAAAGCCTCAAGGGCATATCGACGACGGATATCAAGGGTAGGGCCAGACTCACTGTTTAATATCTCAAGAGCATTATCGTATTGTCCCATGTTAGAAATAATCCAACAATCATTGAAATTCTTCGCTGCCGCGCGAATTAATGAGATGCCTCCGATATCGATTTTTTCAATGATATCTTCTTCTGAGGCTCCTGAAGCGACGGTTGCCTCGAAAGGATAAAGATCTACAATGACAAGGTCCAAGTGAGGGATGTCATAATCAATCATTTGGGCTTTATCACCGTCATGATTTCTTCTTGCTAAGATCCCGCCAAAAACTTTTGGATGAAGTGTCTTCACGCGACCACCTAAAATAGAGGGGTAGGATGTCAAATCTTCCACACGCTCTACGGGGATTCCTCTTTCTTCAATAAATGTTTGAGTACCTCCTGTGGAATAGATGGTCGTTCCCATCGATTGTAATTTGTCAACGATAGGACCTAATCCGTCCTTATGGAAAACAGAAATTAGGGCGTTTTTGATACGCATGTAGAGCAGTCTTTAATGTGGAATACTTGTGAAAGCCCAAAAGTAAGGTTTTCGGTCGGCAGAATCTCTATGAAAAGAGCTAATTTTGAAGGAAATAATTATGCCTGTGCGCACCTTTTTCAGATTACTCCGAGAGAGCTTCATTTTCGCGTTTATTTCATTGACAGCGAATAAGCTTAGAACGCTTCTTTCGCTTTTAGGTATAACTATTGGGATATTTGCTATAATACTGGTTTACAGTATAGTAGATTCACTCGAAAAGAACATTAGAGATAGTGTTAGTCAGTTTGGAGATCAAGTAGTTTATGTTCAGAAATGGCCTTGGTCCGGAGGTGCAGATTTTGCTTGGTGGAAGTATTTAAATCGTCCAGTTCCATTAAATTCTGAAGCGGATATAATTCGACGCAGAAGCCAATATGCGGAACACGTGGCATTCGGCAGTTCATTGGGAGGGGCAACGGTGACAAGGGCATCGAATAGCGCAACGGGTGCCGAAGTCCTCGGAACTACTTATGACTACAACAAGATTTGGACTTTTGAATTGGCACAAGGAAGGTATTTTACGGAATCTGAAATGAATGCGGGACGACCGTATTGCATTATAGGTGCTGATATTGCGGAAGGACTTTTCTTACCGGGAGAAGAGATTATAGGTCAGCGAATTACCATTAGTGGTCAAAAGCTGAATGTAATCGGTGTATTTGAGAAAGTAGGAGAGAGTCTAGTTGGTCAAAGTTATGACAAGATGGTTATTGTGCCATTTAAAAAGGTAAGGACGGTGGTCAATACTGATCGTAATGAAAGTAATGTCATAATGGCTAGTGCTAAAGAAGGTATTACGGTAGCCCAATTAAAAGATGAACTGACTGGCATCATGCGATCCGTCAGAAGATTACGCCCTGGGGCAGATGATAATTTTGCGCTCAATGATCCCTCATTAATTTCGAATCAACTCGACAGTTTGTTTGGTGCCTTAGGGATTATGGGAACAATTATAGGTATGTTTTCTATTCTGGTTGGAGGCTTTGGCATTGCTAATATCATGTTTGTTTCTGTCCGAGAGCGCACAAATGAAATTGGTATTCAGAAGGCACTTGGAGCGAAGAACTTCATTATTTTAAGTCAATTCTTAACGGAGTCCGTGATGCTGTGCCTTCTTGGAGGAGTTGCTGGACTTGTACTTGTAGCACTTGGGGCATATATCGCAGCAGTTGCGTTCGAGTTTGATATTTTCCTAAGTTTTGGAAATGTAGTTCTTGGGCTATTATTGAGTGCAGGAATTGGTCTGATCTCGGGTCTAATACCGGCATGGATGGCCGCTCGTTTAAATCCAGTGGATGCCATAAGAATGCAGGCTTAGTCTAATCTTTCAGCTACAAACTCCACCACAAAATTTAGCAGTTCGTGATCTTCTGATGTAAAAGGATTTGTCTTGTGCGAATCAATATCTAATTGGCCAATTAGAATCTCACCTTTATACATTGGAACTACAATTTCACTTTTAGTTTCAATGCTACACGCAAGATAATTGTCCTGATCATTTACATTGGGTACTTCGAAAGTCTTGCCGCTCAAGGCAACTTGACCACAAATTCCCCGACCATATGGAATCACAGTATGATCTGTAAAAGCGCCTACATACGGGCCAATTTCGAGTTGTTGCGCTGAATTATTCATGAAATAAAACCCCGTCCAATTGTAATAATCCACTTCATGATCGAGCACTTGAACTACTGCCTCTTGAAGCCTTGTACCTCTTAATTCTTTCAGTTCTTCAAGTTTTTGAAGTATGCTTTTGACTTGATTTCGTGTCATATGTATGAATTGTTGATAGAATCCATGTATTAATGAGTAATCGTAGCATGGTAATTGCTGTTCTTTGGCGAAATTAGCAACAACACATTAAATAAGTGTTCAACTCAAATTAGAAACCTATGAGAAACGTTTTACTCGCCTTTTCATTCTTGTTTGCGTCAATTTTTGCCTCAGCACAGAGTGTTAATAGTGTTACTTTACCACCATCCGCGTGTCAAGGCGATACTATTGTCATGACGTTTAGTATCACCTCGCCCTACAATTTGGGGAACACATTTTTTGTGGAGATGAGTGATACGGCTGGTTCTTTCACGCCATCAACTATTGTCAGTAATGTTACGCCATTGAATACCGTAAGTAGCGGTAATACTATTGATGTTTATGTACCTGATAATGCTATCCAAGGTGCATATAAGTTTAGATTACGTTCCAGTCAAAACGGTGTAGAGACTGTGATTTCCAACATTGTAATTGCGGGAAATCCCGTAGCCAGTATTACAGCGGTAAATTATTTCCAACTATTCCCGGGTGGACCATTACTATTCTGTGAAGGAGATACAGCAATGTTAGTTGCTAATCAGCCACCTCTAGGGCAAGCTTACGACTATCAGTGGCTTGAAGGAGGCGCTGCGATGGCTGGAGAGACCAATGATACGCTTTACGTTACAACCAGTGGAGCTTATTCTATAGAGATAGGTCAGGGACTCTGTGATACAAGATTAAATGACACACTTGTGAACTCTTTTGACCCATATGCCGAAATAGGTGTGAGTCCAGGTATGGGTATTACTTTCTTGTCGAATGATTCCATTCAAATGTGTGTTGGTACAGTTGCCACACTTGGAGTTACATCTTTAGCTCCTCCTGGGCCAACGTATACGTATCAATGGATCAAAACCGATAGTGTTGATATATTCGGAAACACTGTGACGTACGCAGTTCCTGGTGCAACGAATCAGACCTTAGATGTTTCTACTACTGGTATGGTTTATCTAGAGGTTACCTCCCAGCCAGGTGGATGTCTCGATACCACAGAAGGCATTTATGTTCAAGTGGACTCAATACCTAACACGAAGGTTGAAATTCAAGCTTGGGGTTGGCAAACATTCCCATCCAATACCTTGTGTTTGACAGATTCTGTGCAGCTGACCTCAACAGATACAGTATTAGGGACTTGGGATTACCAGTGGCAAATTGCGTATCCTTCAGGAAGTGGTAACTGGTTAAACCTAGTCAACGATACTATGCCCTGGTTGACTGTAGATACAAGTATTATTGCAGATACTGCCGACTACAGATTAGTCATTGACAACGGAACATGTAATTTCTTCACCAACGATACGACTATTGGTTTTGTGAATTTCCCCACTCTGAGTATTCTTCCGGGGGATTCATTGGGATTCTGTGCCTATGATAGTATTCTTGTTTCCCTAGGTGGAAATGGATTGTCTTTCTCATGGAATAATGGTCTTTACGTAGGTAAACAAAATTTCATCAAAACGGTAGGTCAATACGTAATTGAGGCAAGCGGAGTAAACAATTGTAAAACCTACGATACGTTAGATGTATATAATTTCCCACTTGCAGCGGCAGCTATTGCTTCTCCAACTGTCATTAGCCCAGGAGAATCCACCTTGCTAAGTGCTTCTGGCGGATCTATGTACTATTGGTTTGCATCTTCACCTTCTACCTTTAGCAATCAACATGGTGCAAACACATTTGCTATTCCCACAGCAGATACCACGACCTACTATGTTCAAGTCCAAAATATGAACGGATGTACGGATACTGCTTCCGTCGTTGTAATTGTGGATGAACAAGATTCCACCATAATTAATGCAAACATTTATGGAAACCTGCAAAATGTGATTACACCTAATGGTGATGGGATGAACGATGTGCTTGATCTATATGAAATTATGAACGGTGATCCATGTGAATTCTCCGTTTACACAAGGTGGGGAACGCCGGTGTATCATCAAGAGGTATACAATAACGCTTGGGGCGGAACAACTGACGGTGGAAATCAATTAGAAGACGGTACCTACTATTTCATATTGACCCACGATAACAAGATCAGAGTTAAAGCAGCCATCACAGTTCTAAACAACTTCTAATTATGAAAAAGTTTGTAATTCTTAGCACAATAGTTCTTGGAAGTTGGACAGTCAAGGCCCAACAACTTCCGTTGATTTCAAATTACTTGAATACAGCATATTTGTTCAACCCCGCATACAGTGGTATTGAAGGAAAAACAGAGATTTCCATCTTAAATCGTCGCCAATGGACGGATATACAGGGAGCACCTGAAACACAATTCATGGCATTTAACGGCAACAGAGACGATTTGAAATTTGGGTACAGTGGCTACGCTTTTAATGACCAGACGGATATTGTGTCGCGCTCAGGATTTTATGGTTCTTATGCTTGGCATGTCAAGTTCACTGAGAGCAATAGTTTAAGTCTAGGTATGGGTGCCGGTTATGTCAACAACAACATTAACGTTGGCGGTATAAGGGTCCCTGATGAAATGGATCCTGTACTTTATTCCTCATTAAATTCTGCCAAGTTTGATTTGAATTTTGGATTTAACCTACAATTCGGTGATTTCAGTCTAGGCGCGGCAGTTCCTAATCTGCTTGCCCCAAAGGTTGATTTTTCAGATAATTACTTAGGGCCGTTCCAATACCATTACATGCGTCATTACGTAGTGAATACACAATATGACGTTAATCTTCAAAAGGGATTAATGACGTTGAGTCCGTTTGTCACCGTTCGTGCGAATTCTATAACTATGCCACAAGTGGACGCAGGATTGATGTTCAATCATAAGGAGTACTTTTATGTGGGGGCAGCGTACCGTTCATCTTATGCCGTAACAGCTAATACGGGGTTGCACCTAACGGAAAACATTACCATGGGTTATGCTTATGATTTCTCATTGAATACATATGGATTCGCATTGGGGAATTCCCATGAGTTTATGTTGAGATATACTTTTGGTGAGAGTAAAAAAGACAAGCGTCTCGAAAATGAACTCAAAAAGCTTAAAGATCGTCAACGCCGTTCCACAGAGGAGCTAGAAGATTTGTTGAATGATAGGCTCGATGAATTCAAAGACGAGATTTCTGCACAACAGAAAGAGATGTTTGATGCAGAGAAAGACGCAATGAAGAATGAGATTGCTGAAGCCGCGAGCCAAGGAGGTGGGGGTGCATCCCAGGGTAATGGGAATAATGGTGGTAATTCGATGAATAATGAGAATTCCAATAATTCATCGTTTCCAGCTGCACCAGCCGGAGGCAACAATAATGGCAACGGAAATATCCAAGGTTATAATCAAAATCAGTATGCAGGAAACGTACAAGCTGGTTCTTCTGGATACTACGTTACGGCTGGTGTCTTTGGTTCCCAGAATAACGCTCAAAAACTTAAAGCAAAATTGAGTCGTCAAGGTATCAGTTCTGATATTTTCCAAGATCCAAATAATAGTATGTATTACGTGTTCTTACTAAAATTTAGTAACTACCAATCAGCTAAAAATGCTCAAGAATCTGGATTAAACGGCCAGTACAACGGCAAGCTGTGGATCAAGGTGATGTAATAAAAATTTTCATTTACTAAAAAACCCGAGCCTCGCAGAGGCTCGGGTTTTTTTATGCATCCTTGGTGGGATAAATAAGATCAGGATTGTTTTGTTGGGACTGCTTGAGTAGTTGGCCCCCTTTTAAAATTCGTTCCGCTTGTTCGAGATGACGCCCTATGTGTGGAACGATAAGTTGTAGTGCGGTCAAGGCCTTGATGCGAACAGGAGGCAAAGCACTGATGACCTTGGTGTTGCGCAGCTCCGGACTCTTGGGGATAATGCGTAAGATTCTTTCGATTTGACTAAGGTCTGAAATGAAGTTCTCCATGACTTTTTGGGCGCTGATCTTGAGTTTGGAATCGCGCATACGACGCGGTTGAAGGGCCTTGGGAGCCGGGACCTTGGTGGCTCGAGGTTTGCTCAAGGGCGACATCCATTGGTAGGCATTGCGTTGAAACCAGCTAAGCGAGAGGTCTTGAGTTTGGGAGGCTTGTTCAAGCTGGCAAACTTTGGTTAATTGGGTCAAATAGGTCTCATTCACATTGTTGATGTGTTCTACACATTCGATCGCCGACCACTGCTCGCCTTCGGGGATGAAGAACAACTCCTCTTCCTCTAAGAAATAAAACAGGCGTTCAAAATGTTGTTTATGCTGGGCCAATTCCCCCAAACGTTCCTCTATATATTCTGCTGTGGTCATGCTTCCGCTGTTTTTTCAGTGTTCACGATGCTGCTGAGCATTTGATGAACGTCTTCGAGGCTACTAATGTTTTGTGCCACGAAGTTCAATTTTTCTGCTTTTTGCTTGACTTGAACTTTGCGGGGGTTGCGCTGTAAGTAGTCGAGGACGGCTGAGAAAATGGGCAGTTGGTAGTATTCGCTATTGTTCTCCGCAGCAAAATGTCCGATCAGCTTGCCCATCTTGATAATGAGTTTGGCAATTCCAATGTGCTTCGCGAGCCATTTGATGCGGACGGAATACAAAAGGTCTTTCACCTGGCGGGGCAGCGGCCCAAATCTATCCTCTAGCTCTAATTCAAAGAACTGCAACTCTTCTTCCGTTTCAATGGCACCCAAGCGTTGGTATAGCTTGAGTCTTTCCTCAATGTTGTTGACGTAGTTATCCGGTATATGAATGGCCATATCCGTATCGATCTGCACCTCGTCCACAAAGTCCGAGCCTTTATTTTTATCCGGGTTGTCGTATAGTTCCTTGAATTCGTTCTCCTTCAATTCCTTCACAGCCTCCGCCAAAATCTTCTGATAGGTATCGAAGCCCATCTCTGAGATGAATCCACTTTGTTCCCCGCCCAATAGATCACCGGCGCCACGGATTTCAAGGTCCTTCATAGCAATCTTGAAGCCGCTTCCTAGGTCGGTGAACTGCTCTAGGGCCTGAAGTCGCTTGCGTGCCTCGTCGGTCAAGGAGTGCAACGGCGGGCTGATGAGTTTACAGAAGGCCTTCTTGTTGGAACGGCCTACACGCCCGCGCATTTGGTGTAGGTCGGACATTCCGAAGTGATTGGCGTTGTTGATGATGATGGTATTGGCGTTGGGTACGTCAAGTCCGCTTTCAATGATAGAGGTGGCCACGAGGACATCGAATTTACCGTCCATAAAGTCCAACATGACTTTCTCGAGTTTCTTACCGTCCATCTGGCCGTGACCTATGGCGATCTGTGCATCAGGCACGAGTCGTTGTACCATCCCAGCAACCTCTTGGATGTTGCTAATTCTGTTATTGATGAAAAAGACTTGGCCGCCGCGCTGTATCTCATAGCTGATGGCATCGCGTATGGTTTCCTCGTTGAAGCCTATGATCTCAGTTTCGATGGGCTGACGGTTGGGCGGCGGAGTAGTCATGACGCTCAGGTCGCGCGCGGCCATCAAGGAGAACTGAAGGGTTCTCGGGATGGGGGTTGCTGTGAGGGTGAGGGTGTCGATGTTGATCTTAAGCGTTTTGATCTTGTCCTTGACGGCCACACCGAACTTCTGTTCCTCATCGATAATCAGAAGTCCCAGGTCCTTGTATTCCACCTGGGTACTGACGAGTTTGTGCGTGCCAATGACGATATCAATCTTGCCAGATTTTAGTCCGGCAAGCGTTTCTCTTTGTTGCTTGGCCGTGCGGAATCTATTGATGTAATCCACGGTGACCGGGAATCCTTCGAGGCGCTTGCTGAAGGTTTTGAAGTGTTGGAAGGCGAGGACGGTTGTAGGGACGAGTATGGCTACTTGCTTGCCGTTAGCTACTGCCTTGAAGGCGGCGCGAATGGCTATTTCCGTTTTTCCAAAACCTACATCGCCACAGATAAGGCGATCCATAGGGATGGTGCCCTCCATATCGTTTTTTACAGCTTCTGTGGCGGTTAATTGGTCCGGGGTATCTTCATACAAGAAGCTCGCTTCGAGTTCATGTTGTAAGTAGCCGTCCGGTGCGCATTGGAATCCCACGGCTTCGCGGCGCTTGGCATAGAGCTGAATGAGGTCAAAGGCAATCTGCTTGACGCGTGCCTTGGTTTTCTTTTTGAGGTTCTGCCATTGCGGACTGCCCAGTTTGTTTAAAACAGGTGCCGTTCCATCCTTTCCGTTGTACTTGCTGATCTTATGGAGCGAGTGGATGCTCACGTACAAGATGTCATTGTCGCGGTAGACAAGTTTAATGGCTTCCTGTATGGTGCCGTTATTATCTATTTTTTGCAATCCGCCAAACTTGCCCACCCCGTGGTCCACGTGGGTAACGAAATCGCCGAACTCGAGCGCGTTGAGCTGTTCGAGGGTGATGGCTTGACGCTTCTGAGCACCGTTTTTAATGTTGAAACGCTGGTAACGGTCGAAGATTTGATGGTCAGTGTACACGTAAAGTCCGGCATCTGGGTCTTCAAAGCCTTCGTGCAACGCAATGGTAGTGATTTGGTATTTTGGGTCTAATTGCAAGTCTTCGAAAATAGTCTCGAATCTATTGACCTGCTTGGCATTGGCGCACATCAGTACCGTTTCAATATCACGGTCGTTGGCGTCGATGAGGGTTTGTGCGAGGAGATGGAAATCCTTATTGAAGGCGCGTTGCGGGAGGGCGCTGCTGTTCAGCTTGATATTGGCCCACTCTGCTTTGCCGTACTCTACTCGGGTATAATTCAATAAGAGTCGTTTGAAGGCATCGCCACTCATGAACAGTTCCTCGGGGGTGGCGCGGCTGATGGTATCGGCGAGGTTGGTATAGGTTTGGTGGGCGAGCTCCATTAATCGGTCTAATCCTGCCACCACTAATGACGGTGTGTTGATCCAGAGCTGGGTATCTTTTGGCAAGTACGTTAAGAAGGGTGCACGCGCCTCCAGAAAGCTTTTGTTTTCCACGTTCGGCACGATACTCATTTTAGTGGCCTTGCCAATGGTGCGTTGGGTTTCGATGTCGAAGTAGCGAATGCTCTCCACTTCTTCGTCGAAGAATTCGATGCGGTAGGGGTGCTCCTTGCTGAACGAGAAAATATCTACGATGCCGCCGCGCACGGAGAATTGGCCAGGGGAGGTAACAAAATCCACGCGTTCGAATTGGTATTCGAAAAGTGTTTCGTTGAGGAAGTCAATGCCGAGGTTTTCGCCGACGTGCACTTTAAGGGTATTTGTTTCCAATTCTTTTTTGGTCACCACTTTCTCAAACAGCGCTTCGGTGAAGGTGATCACCAGAGGGGCTTTTCGGCGGCTGCTGAGGTGGTTGAGCACCTCTGCGCGCAACAACACATTGGCATTGTCGGTTTGTTCTACTTCATAGGGCCTGCGGTAGGAGGCAGGATAGAAGTAACACGGGGTTTTACCCAGCAGCTTTTCCAGGTCGTTCTGAAGGTAGGCGGCCTGCTCTTTGTTCTCGGCGATCAAGAGCTGGGTTTTGCCGGTTTTCAAATAGGCTGCTGCGGCCAACATGGCGGTATGTGAGCTCCCTGCCGTGCGGTAGCCTATGGCTTCCATACGGTCGGTTGAGGCGCTGTGTTCAAGCGCTAAAGTGAGCGGGTGGTCTAGGTAATGGGAGAGTAAATCCGCCGGTTCCAATAGTTAATTTTCGTATTTCCGCAAAAATGCGTGGGCGGTTTCGACCATACGAGGCGACCCAATAAAACACGGCACACGCTGATGCAATTCATCAGGTGTAATCTCCATGATTCGTTGGGTTCCATCCGTGGCCATGCCGCCGGCTTGTTCAACAATAAAGGCGAGTGGGTTACACTCGTACAGGAGCCTAAGCTTGCCTTTCGGGGCCATGGTTCCTGTGGGGTAAAGATACACCCCGCCTTTGATAAGATTGCGGTGAAAATCGGAAACTAATGAGCCAATATATCTTGACGTGTAAGGCCTATTTGTGGCCTCGTCGAATTCTTGACAATATTTGATATAACGCTTCACACCTTCGGGAAAATGCACATAGTTGCCTTCATTTACGCTGTAAATTTTGCCATCCTGCGGAATTTGCATCTTAGGATGAGAGAGGCAGAAGACGCCTATGGAAGGATCTAGGGTGAAGCCATTGACGCCGCTGCCGGTGGTGTACACAAGCATGGTCGAAGATCCGTATACGACGTAGCCAGCCGCGATCTGTGCATCGCCCGGTTGTAAAAAGTCTTTGAGTTCAACAGGACTTCCGGCGGGAGTGATGCGCCGGTAAATGGAGAAGATGGTACCCACGCTGACATTGACGTCGATGTTGGAGGAGCCGTCGAGCGGGTCCATGAGTACGACATAACGTGCATCGGAGTGAATATCATCGTCAAAGGCGACGTAGTGTTCTTCTTCCTCGCTGGCAACACCGCAGACTTGGCCCATCGAGCGCAAGGCACGCATGAAGGTATCGTTGGCCATAACATCGAGCTTTTGCTGTGCTTCACCTTGGATGTTTTCACTTCCCATAGCGCCAAGGATATCGGCTAGGCCAGCTTTATTTATTTCGCGATTCACCACTTTAGCAGCCAGGCGAATAGATGTGAGTAATTGGGATAATTCGCCCGTCGCAAAAGGGAAATCCTTCTGGTTCTCGACGATGAATTCGCCGAGGGTCGTTGGTTGTACCATGGTCAGTGGTTCTTTACGCTTGTGATAGTGCTCACAAGTTAGGGCTTTTAGGTGGAAACCCGAGGAAGGAAATCCTACCTTTGTCTATATGAGAAATCAAGGACAAGTCCGGGCAAAAAAGCATCTAGGACAGCACTTTTTGAAAGACGAGGGCGTGGCCGAGCGCATTTCGAAGGTGACCCCGTTGGACGGTGTCCAGAAGGTCTTGGAAATAGGGCCGGGTATGGGCATGATGACCAAATATTTGTTGGCCATGCCGGACGTAGAGACTTGGGTCATTGAGATTGATGGGGAGAGTGTAAGCTATTTGCAAGCCCATTACAACCAGCTCAGTGCTCGCATTTTGGAAACGGATTTTTTGCAGTGGAACCCTGCCAGCGTTTTTGGCGAGGAGCCCTTTGCTTTGGTTGGGAATTTCCCGTACAACATCAGTTCGCAGATCGTGTTCCGGGTATTGGACATGCGCGATCAGATTCCCGCCTTTGGGGGGATGTTTCAAAAAGAGGTGGCCCAGCGTTTGTGTGCGCCGCCGGGAAGTAAGACCTATGGAATTCTATCGGTTTTGTGCCAGGCGTATTACGATTTGACCTATGATTTTACGGTCCCTCCAGGCGTCTTTAATCCGCCGCCTAAAGTGGACAGTGGTGTGATGCACATGGTAAGAAAATCGGTTGACCCAAATATTGATTTTAAAATGCTCAAACGAGGGGTGAAAGCGGCTTTTGGCCAGCGAAGAAAAACCCTTCGCAATGCATTGAAAACACTTAACTTGCCAGAAGGTATTGAGCATCCGTATCTTAGCAAACGAGCGGAACAACTCAGCCACGAACAGTTTGTAGAACTGCTTAACGCCATTGAAGATGGAAGATCTTAGTGTGAAAGACCGTGTAACGCAGGCCGTTACCACTTCCGAAGAGGGGCTTTTTGCCACCTTGATGGAGGGGGTGCATGCGGCGGATATTGCTGAGGTTTTGGAATCTTGGGACCTCGTTGAGATTGAGTCGTTTTTAGAGCGCCTTGATACAGAATTGGTCGCAGATATCCTTGTAGAGATCGATGAAGATATCCGTGCGGACCTACTTAAAAGCTATACCTCAGAAGATATCGCTCATGAGCTCGTGGAGAACATGGACAGTGATGATGCGGCGGATATGCTTTCGGAGCTTTCGGAAGAGCTGACGAAGGAGGTCCTTTCGAAGGTGGACGATGTGGAGCAGGCGAAGAAAATTGCGCAGCTGCTTACACATGAGGAGGATACTGCGGGGGCCTTGATGGCGACGGAATACGTCAAAGTTCAAGAAGGGTTGACGGCACTCAGATGTGTGGCGGCCATGCGAACGCAGGCTGAAAATGTCGACCGAGTGCACGCTGTGTATGTGGTGAATGAAGATGATATTCTCGTGGGTACGTTGAGCTTGAAGAAGCTTTTGACAGCCAAGCGAACTGAAAATATTTCCGAACTCTATACGCCTATTCAACATACGGTGCTGTCCACTACACCGGCAGAGGAAGTGGCCAATACCATGCAGAAGTATGACCTTTTCGTTATTCCTGTTGTCAATGCCGTAGGGGAATTGTTAGGTCGTATTACCCTTGATGATGTGGTGGATTTCATTCGTGAGGAAGCAGAGCGCGATTACCAGTTAGCTTCTGGTTTGACGGACGAGGTGGAGAGCGATGATACTGTATTGCACATCACACGTGCTCGTATTCCTTGGTTGCTCATTGGTTTGTTCGGTGGGTTGATCGTGGCCCTTATGTTGGGTGAAAACGAAGGTGATATCGAAAGTGTGCCTGCCTTGGCTCTTTTTATGCCCCTCATTGCGGCAATGGCAGGAAACGTTGGGGTACAATCTTCAGCAATTGTAGTACAAGCGTTGGCAAGTAATAAGGCGGATCACAATATGACGAAGAAGCTATTCAAGGAGTTATCCGTGGGTTTGGTCAATGGATTGATTTTGGCAGCAGTTATGATGGGTGCCGGTATGATTCTTGGCTATGGCCAATTAGTTACGCTCACCGTCAGCGTTTCCCTATTGTCGGTTATCGTCTTTGCTTCTTTGTTTGGAACCTTCATTCCATTGATGTTGAACAGATTCAACATTGATGCTGCATTGGCCACTGGTCCCTTTATCACCACTGCGAACGATGTCATCGGCCTGTTGATCTATTTCCAGATCGGACGACTTATTATAGGTTATTGATGAACGCGGTACTGCTCGACTATACCCATCCGTTGTTAGAGCAAGGTCTTGAACAAGGCGGAATAAGCTTGTGGCGTGAATACGAATTGGCCCCAGAGCAGTTTCCATCGCACTATTTTACCGCGGAAATATTGGTTATACGATCGCGTTTTCCCATGACCCGCGAGATTATTGATCTGTTTCCAAACCTCAAGGCCATTGGGCGATTGGGGGCTGGCCTCGAGAATATTGATGTGGACTATGCCGAATCTCGTGGCATCGCCTGCTTACGCGTTCCCGAGGGCAATGCCCAAGCGGTAGCAGAGCATGCGCTAGGAATGTTGCTCTCATTGCTCAATCATCTCCCGCGTGTACACCGTGAAATCAAAGAGGGGAGTTGGCGCCGTGAGGAAAATAAAGGTCTCGAACTTCGAAGCCGTAGTGTAGGCATTATTGGTTATGGTGTGATGGGGAGCCAATTCGCCCAATTGCTCGCTGCTATGGGTACTACCGTGTTGGCCTACGACAAATACAAAACAGACTATGCCGATCCCGGCATTACGGAGTCCACTTTGGACGAGCTTCATCAAAAGTGTGATATCATTAGTCTACACTTACCGCTCACCGAGGAGACGCGCTATTTTGCCGATCATGCCTTTTTCAATGCCTTTCAAAATCCCATCTATTTTATCAATACCGCCCGCGGTCCTATTCTTCAGACTGATGCGTTGGTTCAAGCGATGAAGGCGGGGAAGGTCTTGGGAGCAAGTTTGGACGTACTCGAATATGAAAAGAAAAGCTTCACTAGCCTGTTCGAGGGGGAGATGCCTCATTCTTTGCACTGGTTGATGAATCAAGAAAATGTTTTGCTAAGTCCACACATCGCAGGATGGACGAAGGAGAGTTTCGAGAAGATGGGGGCTGGGCTGGCGGCTAAAATTCTCGCCGCGCTTTAATTTCTTTGAAAGGCGAACTGCACCGTATCAGGTGTGCGTTGTTCTTGTAAAATAGTTAATCCTTCCGTTTCGCGAACTACATCAGATTCGTTGTAATGACGAATGGTCAATAGCTCAACATTTGAAGTGAAGGTGAGGTTGAAATCACTTTGAAGGGCTGCAATGATTTTGGGAACGATGATGGCATCATTGTTTAGGCAGAACACTGCTTTGGTGGCAGTGTTGCGCATCATATTGACCACTACACCTTGTTCTGCAAACAGCTGGTACACGGCACTGAGATGATGCTCGGCGATAAATGCCAAATCCATCGTGCTGATCGAAAGCAGTGCTTGGTTTTTCTTTAGGATAAAGTTTGGAACCTGAGGCGTGGCTTGATCGGCACTGTTGATGACGGTGCCTGAGGCTGCCGGATCTACAAAACTTTTGATGTGTGCTGGAATGCCCTTTTTCTGCAAAGGTTGAATGGTCTTAGGATGAATAATGGAAGCCCCATAAAAGGCCAATTCTATCGCTTCACCAAAAGGTAATTCTTTAATGAGCGTTGTGTTTTGGAAGGTCTTAGGATCTCCATTTAGCATCCCGGGTACATCCTTCCAGATGGTGAGGCTATTGGCGCCAAGGCAGTAGGCGAATACAGCTCCGGTATAATCCGATCCTTCTCTGCCCAAGGTCGTCGGACGCCCCGTGGGATCACTACCAATAAAACCTTGCACTATATACACCTTCGATTCTTGAACGGCGGCGGCGATACACTCTTGGGTAGGGTCCCATTGTACGGTCGCACGACGGAACTGATCGTCTGTTTTAATCAGTGTTCGGGTATCAAGCCAAGCGGCAGGCAGGCGAGTGTTGACAAAGGCTTGCACGATACGGGTAGAAATGAGTTCACCGTGGTGTACGATGCTATCGTACTGTTCGCTGTAGGAGCGGTCGGACGGCTGGACTAATTGGCCTAAACCCTCATACCAATGCGCCAAATCTGCTTTCAAATCTGTGGGTACCTGTTCGAATAATTCAGCGATGATGCGCGCGTGAAAATCTTGGATGCCTTGAAGTGCCTCAGTGGCGCCAGGAAGATCACCCTGTGCCCAACAACCAACGACATTTTCAAAGGCATTGGTCATTTTACCCATCGCACTAATAACCACCACCATGGGACGATCTGGGTAGCGCTCAATGATGGCCGCGACGTTGCGTACGCTTTCAGCATCTTTTACGGATGCACCTCCAAACTTGAATACTAGGGGTGTACTCATAGGTATCGTTCTAAATCTTTACGGGTCAAGGTGCCTAGGTGCCATTCGGGATCTAGGTGCGCTTCGTATTTTTTATAAAAGTTCAAGGCGGGTTCGTTCCATTCCAAAACGGTCCACTCCATACGACCTACGCTGCGCTCGGCAGCCAGTTTAGCCACTCTTTTGAATAGCTCGTCGCCTATGCTGCGGCCGCGCATTTCCGGTTTGATGTACAAATCTTCGAGATGGAGGGTGGGGCCTTTCCAAGTGCTGTAACGAGGGTAAAAAAGGGCCATACCCACGAGGGAATTCGTCTCAGAATCTTCTGCGACAAAGCACTCGAATTTACCGTCCACAAATCCGTGTTGAATGAGGTCTGCTGGAGTAATGATCACCGCATCCGGCTCGCGTTCATACACGGCTAGTTCCATGATGAGTCCGTGGACTTGGTCCATATCTTGAGCAGTGGCAGTGCGATAGATTATCATGCGACTAAGGTAAGAATTCTACCCCTCAGTCATCACTAATTCTTTGAGTGTCGTTTCGTGCTTTGGTTCAAAGGCATCCAATTCTATTTGCCCGTGCATCAAATCCTCAAATTCCTCACGTGCTTTGATGAGTTTGGGTTTTCCATTAATGAGCATCAACTCTGCCGGACGCACGCGGCTGTTGTAGTTAGAGGCCATCGTGCTGCAATACGCTCCTGCATTGTGGAAGGCGAGAATATCACCGTTGCGCACTTCTGCAATTTTTCGATCATACCCAAAGGTGTCGGTTTCACAGATATATCCTACGACCGTATAGATTCTAGGCTCACCTTGGGGATTTGTCACGTTTTCAATGTGGTGGTAGGCATCGTACAGCATGGGGCGGGGGAAGTGGTTGAACCCACTATTGACTTGTGCAAAAACGGTAGACGGGGTCGTTTTTGTGCTATTTACGGTCGTTAAGAAAATCCCGCTTTCAGAGACTACGAACTTGCCCGGTTCAAAGATGAGTTTCAAATCGCGGCCATACTCCATGCAAAAATAGCGGAAGCGCTCGCTCATTTTGGCACCGAACTGCTCGATATCTGTGGTGTTCTCTTCAGGCCGGTAGCCTACCTTGAATCCAGAGCCGAAATCGATGTAAATCAACTCCTTGAAATCATGGGCGAGATTCATCAATAGGGTGGCGCCGCGCATGAAGGCATCGATATCAAGGATGTCGGAACCCGTGTGCATGTGGAGGCCGTGGACATGCAATCCCATGGTATTGACGATGCGGTGTAGATGACGGACTTGGTGAATGGAGATCCCAAACTTTGAATCTATATGTCCCACTGAAATCTTGGTATTTCCTCCGGCCATGATATGTGGATTGATGCGTACACAAACGGGTACAGAGTTCCCAAATTCATTGGCAAATTCCTCCAAGGTTTCGAGATTGTCGATGTTGATCTGTACCCCGAGCTGTGCTGCTTCGCGGATTTCATTCATGCCCACACCATTTGGGGTGAACAAGATTTCTTTTGGTGAAAAACCCGCGCGCAAACCCAACCTAACTTCTCCTACACTTACGGCATCCAACCCTGCGCCTAACGAACGAAGTAGTTTGAGCACATTGATGTTGTTCAAGGCCTTGCACGCATAGTGAATGCCGAGGGAGATGTTCGGATCGAATGCGTTGGCAATACGTTGGTACTGGGCGCTTATGGTTTGTGCATCGTAGACATACAGCGGAGAGCCAAATTCTTCTACCCACTGGGGTGCACTGTGCAATGGAAATCTTGTCATTCTTACTGAATTAGGGCGACAAAAGTATCCGTTCCCATCAGTGAAAACGGGAATTGCGCAAGATTAGTCTCAAAAATTACAGATTGTTATTTTTATAACAAATAAATCTAAGAGTGCGCCTCTTTAATGATAATTTCCACCACACTTGGGTCTAACAAGGTGGAAGTATCCCCGAGATTGCTTGTATCTCCTTCGGCGACTTTCCGAAGTATTCTTCGCATGATTTTTCCGGATCTAGTTTTGGGAAGTCCTGGAACGATTTGAATGACATCAGGCTTGGCGATGGCCCCAATTTCTTTAAGAACCGTGCTCAAGATTGCACTTTTAACCGCTTGTCTGTCGTGATCACCTTCTTCTAGAATCACATAAGCATAGATGCCTTGACCTTTGATGTCGTGCGGGTAACCCACTACAGCACTTTCAGTGACTACCGAAGAAGCATTAATGGCATTTTCAATTTCTGCAGTACCGAATCTGTGTCCACTAACATTTATTACATCATCTACACGACCAATGATGCGGAACATTCCGTCCTCGCGACGTGCACCGTCCCCGGTAAAGTAATGGCCCTCGTAATTGCTGAAGTATACGTTCTTACAACGCTCGTGGTCGCCATAAGTCGTACGCAGCATAGACGGCCACGGATGCTTCACACATAAATAACCTTCTACACCGTCGCCTGTGATTTCATTGCCATCACCGTCCAAAAGAACCGGCTGAATACCTGGAAGTGGACGGCCCGCATAGGTTGGACGTTGTGGACTGTGCGCCCCTAAGCCAGAAATCATAATACCTCCAGTTTCGGTTTGCCACCACGTATCTACGATAGGACAATTTCCGTGTCCAACTTTTTGATCATACCAATGCCATGCCTCAGCATTGATAGGTTCACCTACAGATCCAATAACCTTCAGGGAGCTTAAATCTGCACGCTCGACGAATTCGTCACCACAGGCCATTAAAGCGCGAATGGCCGTTGGGGCAGTATAGAATTGGTTGACTTTATACTTATCACAAACGTCCCAGAGACGACCCGCATCCGGATAGGTAGGTACACCTTCGAACATCATCGTCGTCGCACCGTTCAAAAGTGGTCCATAGATAATGTAGCTATGACCGGTGATCCAACCCACATCGGCAGTGCACCAGTACACATCACCCCGTTCGTATTGGAAGACATTTTGAAAGCTGTAGGCAGCATATACCATATATCCACCACATGTATGTACTACACCTTTTGGCTTTCCAGTGGAACCAGAGGTGTAGAGGATGAAGAGCATATCTTCCGCATTCATAGGCTCAGGCGCACAATCTGCGCTCACTTCAGCAGCAGCCTCTGCATACCAATGGTCACGGCCTTCTGCCATTTCTATAAGACTTCCGTCGCGCTTTACTACGATCACGTTCTCTACAGAAGTGCATTTTTTTAACGCATTGTCTACGGTTGTTTTTACCGGCAATGCCTTTGCACCACGGTACATGCCGTCTGAAGTTAAGACACAAACACATTGGCTGTCGTTGATGCGGTCGGCAAGGGCATTTGACGAGAACCCAGCAAACACTACAGAGTGCACTGCGCCAATTCTAGCACAGGCCAACACCCCAATAGTGAGTTCAGGCACCATAGGCATATATACAGCCACACGATCGCCCTTCTTTACACCTTTGGCTTTGAGGACATTCGCAAAGCGACACACTTCTGCGTGTAATTCTGTGAAGGTCATGCGCACCTCTTGTTCTTTAGGGTCATTTGGTTCCCAAATCAAGGCAATATCATCGCCTCTCTCTTCGAGGTGACGGTCCAAACAGTTCTCTGTGATGTTTAATACACCGCCCTGGAACCACTTTACATCGGGAGTATTGAACTCCCATTCTAAAGTTTTGTCCCATGGCTTTTGCCAAGTAAATGTATTGGCAATACTCTCCCAGAAGGCTTCGGGATTTTCTACTGAGGCTTTATAAGCTTCTTCGTATTTCTCGAAGCTATCTACGAAGTAGTGGTTCATTTAGAGTTCGGTATTCTTCTTTCCGAAGCGTTTTTTCCAAGTCAATACCAAATATTTGCTGTCTATCGGGGTTACCAATAAACCCCCATCGCCAAGATTGCTTTCATCACCCAAAAGAGCTAGTACTTCTTTGTGCTTCAAGATTTGAACTTCAGGTTGGACATTGGCAGTGGTCTTGGGTCGTTTGATGTTATAGGTTTTTACCCAATTCATCACGCTTACGTGTGACACGTTTAATATTCGTTCTATCTCTCTGAAACTAATGCCTTCCAAGTAGAGTTGAAGTGCTTTAATTACATATTCTCCTTCAATACGTTTTCCTAGCTTTTGAACCGTGAAATAGTAGTTACAGGATTTGCATTTAAATCGCTGTCGCTCTTTAATTATTCCACTTTTCACAAACTCCTCGGAATGGCATTTAGGACAATGCTTGTTATCAGTCATCATGTTGGCGGTTTAGATGTGCGGTTCTTAAAATTAAAAAAAATCGCCGTTAAAATCAATAACGGCGATTTGTTCACTCTGTAATAGGCTCTTGGGTAAGCCCAGGTATTTGCGCTAAGGTGCGCGAAATGAACTAAGAGATTTGAATAGGTGATCTCAATAGTTCAATATTTTCTTCTATTATATCCATCGTCTCAAAAAAGGATTGGGATTGTGTATAGCCCAAGGAATCTGAAATGGCAGCATTGAACTTCAATACAGCATCACGACTCGCATCGCGTTTTTCGAGACCTAGCGGAGTGAGCTTGAGCAAAACACTGCGCTTATCCTCAGGGTGGGCTTCTTTGAAAATAAGCCCTGTACTTTCCATATTCTTGAGCAAACGACTCAGCGAAGTACTTTCCATGCCCATTTTTGGTCCTAGTGCAGTCGAAGGAGTGCCATCTTTTACGTCGATATTCAACAAGGCAAAGCCAACAGATACGGTAATGCCACTGGCACTAACGAGTTCGTTGTACATCTTAGACATGGCGATCCAACATCTGCGAATGCGAAAATCAAAGGTTTCTTCTGGCCTCATGAAAATGATTTAAGAGGCTCTAATATAGAAAATTTTACTATGCATGCATAGTAAAATCCTAGTAGTCCAAACTTCTTTGGAGTTGGGGTAGGACGAAGTAATTGAAATCTTCCATGAAAGCGTTTTTGGCGCTTTGCATGGCACGTTCTTTCGAACTTGATATGGCAGTACCGTCCATGGTATTGGAGCTTTTCCAAAGTACATCCACATATTCTTCGATGGCAGTCATGATAAAGGTTCCTTCTATGATGACTTTATGTGTGCCTTGGGTGGAGGTTTCTGTAAACACATCTATCCTTGATTCTAGACCAATTTTAGCGCCTTCTTCGGTTTGTATCGCGAAATACTGAGATAGGCTCTGAGTCAAAGCTTCTCTTAATTCGTCCGGGCAATTCAATTGTAGAGTGGGTTTTTGGAAATTGATCACCGCGCCTTGGTTCCATTGACTTTTATTTTTTAGCCAACTTTTGGTGGCGAGATGACTGCTTTGAATCTTATCCCAATCCCAAGTAATAGCGAGTTGAACCACCGCCTCATTGCCGGTATGAAGACATTGAATCTGTTGTTCTTTGAAAATGAACTGACCTGAGCTTGATTGAATGGCCAAGGGAATTTGATCGCGACCTACGTACTGCCATTGCGCCTTGAAGGTTGCCGGCAATCCTAGATAGGCTAATTCCTCTGGTATAAGTAGGGCAATGGTCGTCGATTGCTCCAGCGTCCGCAGGGCTTCCGTAGCGCTGGCGTTGAGTTTGGTCTTGAACTTGATGTCCCCGAAGAGCTGAAAATCATGAGCCTTATCTAAGGCATCTATGAGAGCACTTAAACGCGCGGGTGCCGATAGTCGCACGTCTTTAGCTTCTATGAATTTTCCGTTAATCCACTCCATGGCCTCGGCATCTTGCAACGCTTTCTTTCTCAAAAAGGGTTGAAGATCTAAACGGTATAGGGTGTAGAAGCGAACTTCATCTGCATAGCTTTCGACTAGCTCGTAATCTTCCAGACGAAGGGCAGAGGTTGAGGTAGTATTGGATTCAAAAGCACTGTTGAAGCCCCCAGCGTCCTCCTTTTGCAGGAGCTTGGTTTCGTCGTAAATCTCGCTTTGTACTTCCTGAGCCAAATCCGCTAGGGCATTGGAACGAGCGGCTTGTTGATAGGCAGTGTTCGGATTGATGTAGCTGCTTCCTACGCCATACACATAGGTGCCCGTAGCATCTATAGGTTTTCCACTGATCCAGCTCGGAGGGGTGTTTTTTCTTATGCCACAACTGGCCAAGATCAATGCACTTAAGAGTAGAAGGAGGTATCTCATTCTTTGCTCAGTTTCTGTTGATTGACATGGGCAGCAGCCTTTTGAGCCAAATTGCTGATGGCATCCTTGCGCATGGACGAGGTGCTTTGAATGCGCTTATTGGCTTTGACTAATCTGTTCATGCTCCCGCTGTCGTTTCTGCGGCGGTCGCTTGGATGTTCCTTGTTTTGGTAGCGCCAATCTCCAGAAAACAGATCGCCTGTTCCTGAGAATTCGACATAATGAATCTCGTCTTGGTCTTCGTGATGGAAACTTTCGGACCACAGGATTTTTGAGGTGGCGCGTTCAACCATGGCCAATTGCATGTCGTAGCTCGCCTCATTTTGCTTGGTAAACTCCCTGTAGGTCACCTTTTTGTACATGGCCTTTTTGACTTCTTCACCCTCATCGTTTTTTGTGGTCACGTAGTAGCGCTCCCAACCTCTGCGGATTTGCTGGTTCAACGTGCCCTCATTTTCATACACGTGTGTGATAATGACTTTGAGGTAGGCATCTGCAGCCAATAACTCTTGCGTCACGGCGGCTTCGTTTGTCGTTCCATTAATGATGGCCTCTTGCTCTTGTTGCAGCATCTCAAAGTTGGTACGGTCTAGCAGTTCAAGGAAGGGATCGTCGTTTTTCTGGATCAATGAAATGACCGCGCTTTGAAGGGCGGCGGACATGGTTGCTTCGCTTCCGGTAATGTTGGGGTCCGAAATGATGCCCAGTCGGTATTTTCCTCGTTCGATGGCCTGCTCTTCGAGCTTTCTGAGCATTTCCTGCTTAGGGTATTTCTTGAGCATGGGCTGAAGCAGTTCGTGTACTTCGCGGAATTTGTTGCCCTCGAACAGGTCTAACGCTTGGACATAAATAGGTTCCACCTCACTGAATTCCAGAAGGCTTTGCACCTCATTGAAATTTGGGTCGAGTGATTTGATTTCTTCTAGGTTGGATTGTGCGCGGTCGAACTGGCGCGTGCGAATCCATTTTTCAGCACGGATATATTTTTGAGAGAGGAATCGGTCCAATTGGTCCGTATAATCTCTATCGTAGAACCCCTCGTAGCGACTCGTATTGATATAGGGTTTCAGATAATTACGCCACTTTTCAGCTTCCAAAAATTTGTAAATGGACAGGCTATCATTTCCATCGGCAAAGCGATAGTTGGTGTAGAGCTCCTCGAGAAGGGCGTTGCCTTGCTGATCCATGGCCATGCGGTACTTCACTCGGCCAGGCTTGCGATCAATGGCTTGCTTGTAGGCCGTGACGCTTTCCTTGAGCATGTGCGCCTTGGCGTATTTGTTCCCGGACTTGTAATAGTATTGCGCCCCACGACAACCGCTGAGGAGAAGTGCTATGGCAAGAAGTGGGACCAATTTTTTCATACAAACTCTTTACAACTACATTAAAACAAAAGCCATGCCTTAGGCCTTAAAGGTAGGGTACGATGTATTTTTATCCTATGAACAAACCCTTGATTCTTCTTTCACCCTCTAAAGGCATGCGCAGTAAAGCAGCCTTACCGTATTCAACCTCGCGACAGCTGATTTTTCCCAAGAAAACGGAAATGGTGATTACGGCCGTTCAAAAATTGTCCGAGAAGGCAGGTAAGGCCCTTTTTAAGGTCAGTGACAAATTGTGGCCTGAGGTCCACGCGATGTGGTCCAAGGAGCCCAGGCATTACCTGCATCCGAACCCAGGTGTGGCGGGCATTCATGCGTACTCCGGCGAGGCCTTCAAGTTCTTGGATAGTGAAAGTTTAAGTGAGCGCGCGCTGGCGCGCGCTCAAGAGCGTTTAGTGATCTTAAGCGCACTCTACGGCGTGGTACACGCCGATGCGTTAGTGGTGCCGTATAGGTTGGAGATGTTGTCGAAATTGGCCGCAGGTAAAGCCAAAAATTTATACGCGCTGTGGAAGCCGGTGTTGACGGCATGGGTGAACGAGGGCGATGCGGATTTTGTGGTAGATGCTTGCAGCGGGGAGTACAGTAAGGCTATAGATTGGAAGGCAGTGGAAAAACCCGTCGTAGCGGTGGATTTCAAGCAGCGTAAAAATGGCCAATTAAAATCTGTATCTGCCTTTAGTAAACAAGCCCGTGGAGCCTTCGTGCGCTGGATGTTGGAGGCCGATGTGCATACCATTTCCGGTTTGGAAGCGTTTAATGAACTTGGATACGAATTACATTCGAACGAGGATAATAAATTGGTATTTTTGAGGGATTCAGATTGATTATGAAATACACAAAATATTTGGCCTTAACGGTCTTGGCTCTCGGGTTTTCGACAGGATTAACCGCACAACGCTCGACTGCCTTTTTGGAATTAGGCGCCTACGGGATGACCCAAAACTATTTGGGCGATGTGAACGGCGGAAGCTTGAGCGCCCTGACTCAAGAAGCGCGTTTCGGCCTGGGGACACAACTCAAGTACAACTTTAGCAGCATCCTCAGCGTAGGGGCGGATGTAAACTACGGTAGTGTATACAGCCACGATAACTTGCATGGCAATGCCGATCGCGATTACCAGGTAGATACGGACCTATTGAACGTGAACCTCTTCACGAACATCCATTTCATTCCCTTTGGTAAATACAACCAGCGCAACCATCACACGCCATTTGTGCATGTGGGCGCGGGAGCGTTGACTTACCAGCCGCATTTGAACACCAACGCACAATACCCCGACGGCATTGCGTTGTACCCGGGTACAGGTCATACCTACACCTATGCTTTGGGCTTTGGATGGCGTATTCGCCGCTCGTTGAAGAGCTTCTACAACTTGGGTATCTATTACAATGGGTTCGGTGCTTCAAACATTGAAGGATTCAACTATGAAAGTGATTGGTTGGCGAACAACCCAGAGTACCGCAATGGCATGGACGGAAGCTTGACGTTCAAGTTTGGAATGAGCTTGGGCTTCTTCGAGCAATAATTTCGGCACAGCCTTTGAACCATATATAAGGCCCTCCTATGGAGCGGCCTTTTTTTGGCCAATGGTGACAGCATGTCGCGGAAATTGGCCCCTAACGACCTTTTGAAACAGAGATATGGACAGATTGTCATTCAGCGATATTATTGACGAAAACACGGAATTTATTCCATTGATGACTTCGGATGAAGAAGTGGAAATAGGGGATGACCAATTACCCGAACTTCTCCCCATCCTGCCGTTGCGCAACACCGTCATCTTCCCTGGGGTAGTGGCACCTATTACTGCTGGCCGAGATAAAAGCTTGCGCCTGATCAAGAGTATCAGTGATAAGGATAAATTTGTCGGAATGGTGGCCCAAGTGGACATGGAAACAGAAGACCCAGGCCAGAGCGAGGTGTATCCTATCGGGACCATGGCCCAAATCGTCAAGAGTTTCAAAATGCCCGACGGCAACACGACGATCATCATCCAAGGAAAGAAGCGTTTCCGTATCCTTGAATGGGTTCAAACCGAGCCTTTCAACATCGCGAGGGTGGAGTTCCTGCCAGAGTTCGTTCCTGGCGATGACGATGTAGAATTCCCCATCCTCATGGATTCCATCAAGGACATTGCGACCAAACTCATTCAAGAAAGTCCTCACATACCTTCCGAAGCGCAGACGGCCCTGGACAATATCCGCAGCAACACCTTCTTATTGAATTTTATCGCCTCGAACAGCAGCATGAAGTTACCGAAGAAGCAAGAAGTATTGGAGCTTGAGTCGTTGAAAGACCGAGCCGTCAAGGTGTTGGAAGGGTTGAACCTCGAGTTGAAGATGCTGGAGGTCAAAAATGAAATTCAAGACAAGGTCAAGCATGAATTTGACCAGCAGCAGCGCGAATATTTCTTGCACCAGCAGATGCGAACCATCCAAGAGGAATTGGGCGGTAATAGCTCGGAAAGTGAGGTGGAAGAAATGCGTGAGAAGGCCAAGGCCAAGAAATGGGACAAGGCTTCTGAGGAGCACTTTGATAAGGAGCTGCGCAAGTTGCAACGCTTGAATCCGCAGATGCCAGAGTTTGCCATACAGCGCAACTATTTGGAATTTATGCTCGAGCTTCCGTTCGCCGGTTCAGATTCAGGGCCAATTAATTTAAAGAAAGCCGAGAAGGTCCTCAACCGCGACCACTACGGTTTGGAAAAAGTAAAAGAACGCATCCTTGAACACCTCGCTGTGTTGAAGTTGAAAGGCGATATGAAGAGCCCTATTCTTTGTTTGGCGGGCCCTCCCGGGGTAGGTAAAACCTCTTTGGGAAAATCCGTTGCCGAAGCTTTGGGCCGCCCGTATGTCCGCATGTCTTTAGGGGGCTTGCGCGATGAGGCCGAGATTCGTGGACACCGCAAGACCTACATCGGTGCCATGCCGGGCCGAGTGTTGCAAAACATGAAGAAAGCGGGCAGCAACGACCCCGTATTTATTCTCGACGAGATCGATAAGCTCAGTTATGGCGTTGGCGGCGACCCTTCATCTTCGATGTTGGAAGTGTTGGATCCAGAGCAGAACGACAGCTTTTACGACAACTACCTGGAGATGGGCTATGATTTGAGCAAGGTGTTCTTCATTGCCACTGCGAACAACCTTGGTGCCATACAGCCGGCCTTGTTAGACCGCATGGAGATTATTGATGTAACGGGCTACACCTCGGAAGAAAAGGTGGAGATTGCCAAGCGTCACTTGGTCCCTAAGCAGTTAGAAAACCATGGATTAAAGGCCGATCAGTTTGCCATCGCAAAGCCGGTTTTAAAGTCCCTCGTCGAAGGGTACACCCGCGAAAGTGGGGTGCGTAACCTCGATAAGAAGGTGGCGAAACTCGTCCGTCACACGGCCAAGGATATTGCCATAGAAAAGGTGGAGAGCGCCGCGATCACTGCGGAGGATTTAGGAACCATTCTCGGTCCTTCTCGTGAGCGCGATGCCTACGAAGGGAACAACCATGCGGGTGTGGTCACCGGGTTGGCTTGGACGCCGGTAGGTGGAGATATTCTTTTCATTGAATCGTCGGTCAGCAAGGGCAATGGCAAGGTCATTATTACTGGAAACCTTGGAGATGTGATGAAGGAAAGTGCGACCATCGCTATGGCGTACATCAAGAGTAACGCGGAAGAATTGGGCATAGATCCAAAACTCTTTAGTGCTTACGACATCAATATTCACGTGCCACAAGGGGCCATTCCAAAGGACGGGCCTAGTGCGGGAATTACCTTGCTTACGGCATTGGTAAGCTTGTTCACCCAAAAGAAAGTGGCGCCAAAACTGGCGATGACTGGAGAAATCACCCTTCGCGGAAAAGTGTTGCCGGTAGGGGGTATTAAAGAAAAGATCCTGGCGGCGAAGCGCGCCAAAATCAATACGATCATCCTCTGCGAGAAGAACCGAAAGGATATTGAAGAAATTGAAGCGCATTATGTGAAAGGCATGACCTTCCACTACGTGCGTAAGATGAAGGAAGTGTTGGATTTGGCTATCTTAGACCAAAAGGTGAAATCACCGAAAAAACTAGAGGTTCCGACCGCACCCAAAGGTTGATTAGAAACGTACTCATAGCATTGTTTTGGACGACCGCTTTGTTTGGACAGAGCGGAGGCAACAGCGTTTTTTCATTTCTGGACCGCTCCATGTTTGCCGGAGCTTCGGCGCTAGGCAATGCGGCCTATGTGCACGAAGGCCGCGTGGGAGCGTTTGCCGTTCAAAACCCACTACTGCTCACGGATTCTTCCCTCTACCAACTCGAGATGAGCTCAGGAAACTTAGGCGAAGGCATTCAACTGCTTCAAGGTAGTTATTCGTTTGAGCTCAAAGGCCGGCCCATGATCGCCAGCGCACAAACCATTCAGTACGGAGTGTTCAATGGTACGGATCAATGGGGAAGTTCTACGGGCCAATTCTATGCTGGAGACCTCGCCTTCACTTTAGGAACCGAATTATTCTCCTGGAAAGGCATTCGTCTGGGGGCAACCGCAAAATTGGTCAATGGAACCTACGAAAGTTACCAAAGCTGGGCCGTTGCCTCGGATATCGCCTTGATGTACAGAGGCATTACCGGACCAAACTATGCTTTCATCATCAAGAATGCCGGCACCCAACTCACTACCTTTGGCGGGACTTACGAACCTATGCCTTTAAACATCTTGTTTGCTGTTGGGGATAAATTAGAGCACGCCCCTTTCCGCTGGACCTTCGTTATCGACCAGCTCCAACGCCCAAACTTGGGCTATGACGATCCAAACCTGGTGAGTGTAGATCCCGTAACGGGCGCCACCACACAGCTGGACATGAGCACACTCAACCTGGCGCTGCGCCACGTTAGCGGCTCTCTGGAGTTCTTACCCACGGACCGACTACATCTGATGCTGGGTTATAATTTCCGTCGTCAATACGAAATGAGTTTGCCAGATCGCCGCACAAGTGGAGGTTTCAGCTTTGGTGCGGGTCTGTATTTCAACAAGTTTCACTTCCACTTCGCGAACGAACTTCGCAGCGTGGCCGGGCGCATGAATACCCTATCTTTGAGCCTGAAATTCTAAGACCTGAGCATGCCAAAATCACTGACCATAGCCATCGACGGACATAGTTCCACGGGTAAGAGTACCCTGGCAAAGGAATTGGCCAAGGCTTTGGGCTATATCTATGTGGATTCGGGCGCGATGTATCGTGCAGTAGCTCTTTTTGCCCTGAGAAACCAATGGGTCAGTGCAGCCACCGGTTGTCAAGAGGATAAAATCAACCAATCCTTGCCTGATGTACAGATTTCCTTTGAACTCGATGCGCAGGGAATGAATGCCACGCATTTGAACGGCGAACGCGTGGAAGAGGAAATTCGTACCATGGAGGTGAGCAATGTGGTCAGCCATGTCGCGAAACTTGTGCCGGTTCGCAGACATCTAGTAGCCCTTCAACAAGCCATGGGCCGAGATGGCGGGGTAGTAATGGACGGCCGCGATATTGGTACTGTTGTTTTCCCAAACGCGGAATTGAAAATCTTTATGACGGCCTCTGATCAGGTACGTGCCGAACGCCGCCAACAGGAACTCGCCGCCAAAGGGCAAAACTGGACTGTAGCTGAGGTATTGGAAAACCTTCAGTCTAGAGATAAGGCGGATATGGAGCGCGCTGATTCTCCGCTTATTGCAGCCTCAGATGCTCGAACCTTAGACAACAGCGAGATTACCAAAGCGGAACAATTCGATTTGGTGTTGGCGTGGGTAAAAGAGTTGGAAGCTTAGGCGTTACGTGTCGCAAGCACAGTAATACCGCCCTTTACAACATCACCTTCTTTGACCTTGATATCGCTGTCCAGCGGCAAGAAGAGATCCACACGAGAACCGAATTTGATGAATCCAAATTCCGAACCTTGGGCAGCCATATGACCTGTTTTGGCGTACATCACGATGCGTCGTGCTACCGCACCAGCAATCTGACGGAAGACCACCTTGCCCCAGTTTTCATTCTCCACAGCTACTGTAGTGCGTTCGTTCAACGTGGAGCTCTTCGGGTGCCATGCCACTAGGAATTTGCCTGGGTGATGAATGGCATCAGTTACTTTACCGCCTAATGGATAGCGGTTTACGTGCACATTGAACGGCGACATGAAAATGGACATTTGAATACACTTGTCCTTTAAAATCTCATCCTCAAATACTTCCTGAATAGTCACCACCTTTCCGTCCGCAGGGCAAAGCATGCCTTTCGGATTGATAGTAATGGTGCGGGTAGGATTGCGGAAGAATTGCAAAACAATGGCATATAGTACAACACTTATAGCGAGCACAGCCAGTTCCAACCAGGCCAATTCCGTTAACCATTGCACAAGGCCATTAATTACGACCAAAGCAAGAAATACAACGGCTAGGGTGCCTTTACCTTCTCTATGTAGTTTCATATCATGTATTGATAAATGAGTATCGCGATGGGTGCCGCGGTAAGAAAGCTATCTAATCTATCCAAGGCCCCGCCATGACCCGGCAAAAATACACCGGAATCTTTCACATCAGCCTCGCGTTTTAAGGAAGAAGCGACTAAATCTCCAAAGGGGGCAGTAATGGATACTACAGCTGCTAATACAAGGGCCACATCTACATCTAAAAGATCCCAATAATGATTAACCGCGAAGCCGGTAATCATCGTTCCCACTAGGCCGCCGGCAAATCCTTCAATGGTTTTCTTGGGACTGAGTTTCGGGGCAAAGGGACGTTTTCCGAATGAACGACCGGCCAAATAGGCAAAAGTATCTGATGCCCAAATCATGGTAAAGATAAACAAGATTAACTCTGAGAAATCTCGCGTGGTCTGAATAATCAGGGCCATGGGGAGGAACACATAGGCCAGCGCAAATAATCCGCGGCGCATTTCATGCGCCGGACGCTCCGCACGCAACAAGGCTAATACCATCATGATTCCTATTGCTAATGTGGCGCTGATGATCTCTTCTGGTCCGCCCCAGTTTCCGATGGCTCCCCAAATTAAAAATAGCGATGTGAAGGTTAATAAAGGTAATCTGCTCTGCACATCGAGGATTCGCGCCACCTCATTTAGCAATAAAAGCGTGAAGAAAGCCAGCATATATGTGCCGTATGGGGTAAAGCCCAAAATACCGACGAGGCCACCGGCATAAATAAAGCCGAAGAGTGCGCGTTTTCCCATTAAACCTCGTCCTCTATTAAGATCAAGAATACAGTTCTCCCTTTATTTGGATCTGCAGAAGCTAATTCTACTGCTTGATCGTGAGGTGCGCGTATGACTGAAATATTGGTAGGCCTATGCTCACGGTATTTTTGATTTATCGCAGTCATTCCGTCTCTGAGGCTATCCACAATCTGCGAAGTAAAGGCAATGAGAACGTGATGTTTTGGTAGATCACTTAATTTCCTTCCCCCGGTATGATGAGAGTGAATCATTATTCCACCGTTGAATGCTATTAGTGCCTCGCAATTTGTCATTACCACAGAGAATTGACCATCGTTTTCAAAAGTTGATGCCAGCTTGATGCTGTTACTCCAATCAGCCAACCCCGAACTTGCTATAAATAACCCTTTCCACCCTTGTGAATCAGCATATAGTTGAAGTTCCGTAATGGCTTCCTCTTTAGAAGGGCAATAGATAAAATTTCCGCCCCCACTGGTAAATTGAGCGACAAATCTTTCGTCAAGAGGCCGTTCTTCTTTAGGAGCAAATTTGCCGACTTCTTCATCTTCAGAAGAAGTCCTGAGTAGACGGCGCTTTAGCTTGGAGAAAAATCCGTTTTGAGGGTCCATAATGCAGATATAAATCAAAAATAAGGTGTGATTCCTTATTTATCACTTAGCATACGTTGAGCTATCAACAAAAAAGCCGTGCCCAAGGGCACGGCTTTATATTTTGATAATCAGTGTGTTATCATTCTTTTGACGATTCAGAGTCTTTTTCTTCTGTCTCTAAAACTTCTTCCTGAATAAGATCTTCTTCTTTGTCCCATGGACGAGGACCGAATATTTCCTTCACATTCTCCTTAAAGATGACTTCTTTGTCTAAAAGTAATTCGGCCAATTGGTCGAGTTTATCTCTATTGGAACGCAACAATTCAATGGCACGTTGGTATTGTCCTTCGATGATAGTACTGATTTCCTTATCAATTTTCTCAGCCGTGGTTTCTGAATACGGTTTTTGCATGTATTCACTCTGGCCTTGGCTGTCGTAGTAGGTAATGTTTCCCAGCTCGTCATTCAAACCGTAGATGGTTACCATGGCACGAGCTTGCTTGGTCACTTTTTCCAAATCACTTAAGGCCCCGGTAGAGATCTTATTGAACACTACATGCTCTGCGGCGCGACCTCCCATGGTAGCGGCCATCTCGTCAAGCATTTGCTCTGTCGTGGTAATTTGGCGCTCATCCGGCAGGTACCATGCAGCTCCTAAGGAGCGACCGCGTGGAACAATCGTGACCTTCACTAGTGGGGCGGCATACTCTAGTAACCAGCTGACAGCAGCGTGACCCGCTTCGTGATAGGCGATGACCTTTTTCTCTTGTGGTGTAATGATCTTGGTTTTCTTTTCTAATCCGCCAACGATTCGGTCTACGGCATCTAAGAAATCTTGTTTGCCCACATGCTTGTTGCCTTTACGTGCGGCAATTAATGCGGCTTCATTACAAACATTGGCAATATCAGCTCCAGAGAATCCTGGGGTTTGCTTGCTCAATAATTTCACATCGACAGAATCATCTGTTTTGATTCCTTTGAGATGGACCTTGAAAATTTCTTCTCTTTCATTGAGTTCGGGAAGATCAACGTAAATGATCCGATCAAATCTACCCGCGCGCATCAAAGCACGGTCTAAGATATCGGCGCGGTTGGTTGCCGCCATAATGATCACATGCTCATTTGTTCCGAAACCGTCCATCTCGGTCAAGAGTTGGTTTAGCGTATTCTCTCTTTCATCGTTTCCGCCGGTGAAATTATTTTTTCCACGAGCTCTACCTATGGCATCTATTTCGTCAATGAATATGATACAGGGAGATTTTTCCTTCGCTTGCTTAAATAGATCACGCACTCGTGAGGCACCGACACCCACAAACATCTCCACAAAGTCTGAACCACTTAGTGAGAAAAATGGGACCTTTGCCTCGCCAGCTACGGCTTTGGCAAGTAGGGTTTTACCGGTTCCCGGAGGCCCGGAAAGCATGACACCTTTTGGAATGCGGCCGCCGAGCTCAGTGTATTTCGTGGGATTCTTTAGAAAATCAACGATTTCTAGAACCTCTTCTTTAGCGCCAGTCATACCCGCCACTTCATTAAAAGTGGTTTTCACTTCGGTGTCCTTATCGAAAACTTTCGCTCGAGATTTACCAATGTTGAATATTTGACTTCCACCGCCGCCGCCTGCGCCGCCGCCTGACATGCGTCGCATGATGAACATCCATATTGCAATCATGATGACTAATGGTAGCACCCATTGTATAATATCACCTAAAAAGTTCTCTTGACTTTCGTAAACAATGGCTATCTGATCCTCGCTAGGTTGCTGAGAATAAAATTCTTTTACGTTTTGTTCGAAGGTCTCCGCGGGATATTGGAAAGCGTAATGTGGTCCTGGGTTTATTTCACCGCCCCAATTTGATTCACGAACGTCAGCATATTTCTCCGCACCGCGAAGGACATCCTCTTTGATGAAAACTTGAATGCTTTTCTCGTTGATGATTTTTACTCGGTCAACTTCACCTAATTCTAGGGCTGCCTCAAATTCTTGGTAATCATAATCTTTCGCAGTGAAAGTCATTGCACTGAAAATATTCATACCAATGAATAATGCAATCACAATTGCATACACCCAGTATAATCTAAACGCAGGTTTCTTAGGGCCATTTGGACCGCTTCCTTTGTTATCATTATTGTTTTTGGCAAACTGTTTTTTCAATTTGTCAATTTGTTTTTGGTTGGGATTTTCGGCCATTATGCTGTTATAAATTTTCTAATACTTGTACTTCTGCATCGCCCCAAAGGCTTTCTAGGTCATAGAATTCACGGATACCCTTTTGGAAAATATGCACTACTACATTGACGTAATCCATCAAAATCCATTCGGCGTTTTCGCGGCCTTCTACATGCCATGGTTTATCTCCAACATTTTCTCGAACCATTTTGTGCACACTTTCTTGTAAAGCATTCACCTGGGTGTTAGAATTACCCTCAGCGATGACGAAAAAATCCGTCACTGCGTTTTCGATATCGCGTAGGTCCATGATGGTAATATTCTCGGCTTTGATCTCTTGAAGGCCGTCTACCACAAATTTTTTAAGGAGCTCCGAAGAGACTTCGGGTTTTTGATGCATGAATGAATGTTCTATTTGTGCTTAAATTACCAAAACATATGCCATCTTCGGCACAAGCATTAAAACAGGCCCTAATGTCGGATATAGAGACTATTTATTGGCTCGAACGCGTCGACAGCACACAGCTGGAATTAAAGCGTAAATTACAAGAAAACCCTAATATGGCGCACCTTAGCGCTGTGGTCACGGCTTCTCAGGACAAAGGTAGGGGACGTGGTGTGTCAAAGTGGCACGATATTCCGGGAAATTCGGTGCTTTTGTCCGTTTTATTAAGGTGGCCTTTACCGGTGAGAGAGAGTTTCGATATCAATCGGTGGGTTTGTTACCGATTATCTTCTGTCCTTCCTCCCTCCGTATCCTTCAAATGGCCCAATGATCTGATGGTGGCCGATCGAAAATTAGGTGGAATGCTTATTGAAAATCATTGGGGTTCTACGGGAATCAAAAGTTCCGTGTTGGGCTTGGGAATTAATGTTAGTGCTTCACAAAAAGATTTGTCCCGTAGTATTTCCATGGAAACCCTTGGCGCGGAAGTAGATTTGATGCATTGGGTACAGGAGATTCTAGCAGCTTTGCGACCACAGGCCAATGAGCTTGCGGATATTCCTGCATTGAGAAAGCACTATGATCTATTATTGTGGGGTCGGGATCAGTGGCGTTCCTATGAGGCTGATGGCGTGCAGTTTGAGGCTATCGTGGCGCATGTGCAACCGTCAGGACACATAGGTCTAGAATTAAAAAACGGTACCGTGGTGCATTATGACCTCGATGCCGTTAAATGGGTACACCCTTATTCGGAGTAATTATTGGCCCCAGCTTGAGGGGTCGACACGCCATTCTTTTAGCATGTCCAACTGATCCGGTAGTATTGAGCCTTGCGCCTCGGCTTGCTCCAATAGGTGGTGGTAATCGCTTAGGGTGTTCAATCGAACATTGGCTTCTTCGAAGTTATCGCGAGCGACTTGGAAATCGTAAGTGAAAATGGCCAACATCCCCAAAACTCTTGCTCCAGCTTCCTTTAGTGCTTCTACAGCTTTTAAAGATGATCCACCTGTAGAAACAAGGTCTTCGATGACGACTACATTGCTACCAGGTTCAAAAAATCCTTCGACCTGATTTTGACGACCGTGTCCTTTGGCTTTGTCACGCACATATATGAATGGAACACCCATATATTCTGCGACCAGTACACCAATGGCGATGGCTCCAGTGGCTACACCTGCTATGTAATCAGGTTTTCCGTAGATCTCTTCAATTTGCTTGGCAAATTCAATCTTTAGGAAATTTCTTATAGTGGGGAAACTCAAGGTGAGTCGGTTATCACAATAAATGGGACTTTTCCATCCACTAGCCCACGTAAATGGATTTTCCGGTTGTAATTTGATTGCTTTAATTTGCAACAGGCTCTCAGCCGTTTTGAGGGCCGTTTGTTTGTTTTCTATCATGCAGCAAAATTACGCGAAAGTTTTCATTAAAGGCGCCGTTTTAGTGTCTGTTCCGGGTGAGGAAGCACCAGATTTTATCAACACATTACTTACATTAAAGAGTGTAAAGCGATGGTTGAAAGATTGCTATAAGGGATTAGAAAACCGAACCTTTGAAATAGGTGAAGAGCATTTGTTTTGGTCGTTATTTGCATCCTTACATAAACGTGTTATTGCGGCAGGTGGTTGGGTACGAAATGAGGCTGGAGAATTACTGATTATTGAGCGTAATGGAAAACTAGACATGCCGAAAGGCAAACTTGAATCTAAAGAGACCATAGAGAAATGTGCAGTTCGGGAGGTTAAGGAAGAGTGTCGGGTGAAACGTTGTGTAATTACAGGCCCTGCTGTTGTGACTTACCATTGTTATCCGGATAAAGGTGATTACATGCTTAAGTCAACCTACTGGTTTCCCATGGTGACGGATTATTCGAAAACACTTAAGCCTCAGATCGATGAGGGAATTACCGCGGTATATTGGGCATCACCAGCTCTTTTGAAAGAGCGTATGGAGGAGTTGCCGACCTACAATAGTCTGACAGAAACCTTCGAAAAATTTATTGAGGAAGCTTACGGTTGAACCGTTGACGGAACGAATTTTTGGAAATCGCCGCCGTGGTTATAAACTTCTCGAACAATGCTGGAACTGATATAGGCGTGGCGTGCACTGGTTAGAAGAAATACGGTCTCTAAATCTGGCACCATTTCTCGGTTTGCTTGGGCGATCGCTTTTTCAAATTCAAAATCCGCCGGATTACGTAGGCCGCGCAAAAGAAATTGGACCCCCTGCTCCCTCGCGAAATCAACGGTCAAGCCTTCGTAGGTAATGACGCTAATCTTGGGTTCGTGTACAAAGGTCTGCTCGATCCATTCTACGCGTTGTTGAAGTGGGAAGAGGTATTTTTTTGCACTGTTGGTGCCCACGGCAATTTTAATCTCATCGAAAAGTGGGACAGCACGTTCGATAATATCAACATGTCCCAAGGTAATGGGATCGAAAGATCCGGGGAAAAGTGCAATTCTTGACATGGTACGAAGTTAGCCAATCTTTTTAGCTTGGGTTCTGGCGATGGATTCTTCGGCCAACTGGGCCACTACCTCGCTTAATTTCCAGCCCCTATGCGCAATTTGTTGCGGGATGATACTCGCTGGGCTGAGGCCAGGAATACTATTGATTTCAATCATTACCGGTTGCTGTGCTTCTGTGATAATGTAGTCTATACGAACGATGCCCTCGAGTTTAAGGTAGTCATAAGCTGCCATTGAAATTTCACTGATTTTTTCAGCAACCTCTTTTGAGATTCGAGCAGGGGTGATTTCTTGACTTTTTCCTTCGTATTTGGCGTGATAATCAAAAAATTTCGCTTCAGTAGGTACGATTTCCGTGAGGGCAATGGCTTCCGGTTGTTCGCCATTGTATCTCAACACTCCGCATCCTACCTCTGTACCTATAATACCCTCTTCCACAAGAACTTCATCGTCTTCTGAAAAGGCAAAATTAAACGCAGCTTCAAGTTCGTCTGTGGCTTCGACACGTGTTATACCAAAGCTGGATCCAGCGCGGTTTGGTTTCACGAATAGAGGGAAATTCCAATTTCCGAACATATTGAGATCTGGTAGCTGGGTAAAGAGTTGGCCCTTGGGAACATCATAGCCCGCCGTACGTAATATTTGGTTGCAGCGCGCTTTGTTGAATGTCAAGGCACTTTGGAAAGTGGGGCAGGTGCTGTGAGGGATGCCGAACACTTCAAGCATTCCTGAGATGTGCCCGTCTTCACCGGGGGTGCCGTGAATGATGTTGAAAACGAAGTCGGCGCCGAGGTCGGTAAGCTTAATTAATTGGTCCTCCAACCAAAATCCATTTTTCTTCAAAACAACGAAGAGCACTTTGTAGCCTGCCTCGACAAAAGCGGCCTCAGCGGTGCGTCCAGATGCGAGACTGATTTGGTGTTCTGTGGAGTATCCACCGGCAAGAACAACAACTGTTTTCATAGGGATTTGTATTAGTGTAAATGTAATGCATTGGAGACTTCTCTGGTAGGGTCCAAAAAAGTATCTTTACCATATGAAACAATGGATACGATTCATTTTATCGAAGCAATTTCTAAAGACGGTGATCTTTGGTGGCTTATTCGTGGTGTTGATTGGTGCAACTACCTTGTTTTGGATGCATAGAACTACGCAACATGGAAAATTTGTACAAGTACCGGATATTCGTTTGATGACCTTAGATAAGGCTATCCGAGTTATTGATTCTGTCGGATTGACCTTTGAAGTGATTGATAGCATGAATTATGTCCCTGGAGTTGAAAAAGGAGCCGTAGTTGAGTTGTTTCCTGAGGCATTTTCCAAAGTAAAGTTGGGAAGGAAATTACTGCTTAGTACCAATCCTAATGAACTTCCAAAGTTTCCCTTACCCAATTATAAAGATGAATTCGTTGGATATGTAACCTCCAAGTTTAATCAAAAAGGAATGATTATCGACGAATTAATCATGGTGCCAGATGTAAGCCACGACCTTGTATTAAAGGTGGTTGATCAAGAAGGTAATATCGCGGAGGAACAAGAATTATATACCACGGGCTCTCATTTCACTTTACATGTAAGTAGCGGTCGAGGTAATGTCAAGGCCTATATACCAGATTTGGTGGGCAAGACTATGGAAGAAGCTAAACAGTTATTGATGACCTATAATTTGAATGTTGGTGCCATGACTTATGGAGAACAAGTTTCAGATTCAACTAAGGTGATCATTGAACAACAGTATCCGCGCTATGGTGCTGACGTCCAAGTACCAGTGGGTAGTACAATAGATTTATGGTTGACCATTGACACGCTTGCGCAAATGCCATCAGCTAATCAACTGCCAGATTCTACCAACCTGCCATAAATGAAGAATTTAATTGTAGGCATGGCGCTCGTTTCTTGGGCGTCGACTTTTGCCCAAATACAAGAAGTAACCCTTCCATGGGCTAGTGGCGCTGCCATGGCGGCAGATGGCGCAGAGTCCACCGATACTATATTACCTCCCTTTGTCGATGATTTCTCACGTGGGGGTGGAGCACCAAATCCAGCCTTATGGAGTGATGCGAATGTCTGGATTAATGATGCCTTGCCCTTGTATCAGAACTCGGTGGGAGTGGCCAGCTTCGACGGTTGCAATGAATTTGGCAAACCCTATGTGCCCGGCAGTATCAACAGTGATACCTTGGCCGACGTGCTCACGTCGAACTACTTGAATTTGCAAGGCATGAGCAACGTGTGGTTGTCGTTCCAGTACCAACGCGCCGGTTTGGGTGAGGCGCCTGGTCCTACGGATAGTTTGGTGGTCCAATTTTATTCACCCATCGACGGCCAATGGACCTACTCTTGGGGAGCCAAGGGAACGGGCAGTGCCGATGCTTTCCGCACGGCGATGATTCCCGTTCAAGGGGTCAATTATTTGCAAAAAGGTTTCCGCTTCCGCATCGCAGCCTATGGTGCACGCGGTGGTGCCTTTGATATTTGGAATGTAGATTACGTGCAGCTGGACAAAGACCGTAATGCGGCAGATTCCATCGTTACTGAGCCCGCTTTTGTCCGTGCGCATCCACTCATTATTGGGAACAAGAGCTACACCTCTTGGCCTTGGTGGTTGGACATGAGCAATTCGCTCGCCAACAGACCTTCCTCTATGACCTTTACCTACAGACGGTTGGGTACTGTTCCTTCGGGAGGATGGAGTTTGAACTTAGGGCAATACCGATGGTTTGAGAACGGTACATTGGTTCAGCAATTGACTGCGGTTCCTGTGATCACCAATACGCAACACGACCAGGACCAAACCTTCGATGTTGCGGTGCCGGGCGCAGCCTTGGGAACGCTTACCGGACCCACTGTGGTGGAGACCAAGGTATGGTTTGACGGTTCTGCAGCAGGGCTTCGTTCGAACGATACCGTGCGCGGTAGATTGGAACTGGACAACTACCTCGCCTTAGATGATGGCACGGCCGAGCGGGCTTACGGTATTGAGAACGTGATCGGATCACGGGTGGCCCAGAAATTCATCACTGGCGGTTTGGGAAATTCAGATTCTTTGAAGGGCGTGGCGTTCAACTTCATCACCTTCGAGGACGACAATAACGCATTCAAGATTGCCGTGTGGGCGCCTGCGGACAGCGGCGACGCTCCGGGGCAACTCCTGTATATTTCTGACTCGACCTATGAAGGCTCGAGAGGCTGGAACATTGGTGATGTGGTTCCTTATGCTCTAGATTCTGCCGTGGACATCAGCGCCTACAATGCCGTGTGGATCGGTTATGTGGATATGAGCACGCAGAGCACGGTATATGTGGGTTTAGACCGCCATCGCGCATTGCCGAATAACATGCCGAGGTATTACGGTGATGGATTTAATTGGTACCCCTCACTCGAAACAGGAACACTCATCATGCGGCCGTATTTCCGTTATAATCCGGCAAACATGAGACTGCCTATTTGTACGGACGGACACGAGTTTAGGTTCTATCCTAACCCCGCGACAACGCAGCTTAATGTTGAATCTTACGGAGAAGGCGACATGATCGTTCGCATCGTAGGAATGGACGGCAGGGTATTGTTAGAACAACGCAGCACCCCACGCACCTCTGTGGACATTTCCACCTTGGCGGCTGGTGCGTACGTTATAGAGATTTTTCAAGGCGACCAATTCTGGCGCACAAAATGGATGAAGCGCTGATGGTAGACCCTGCGGACCAACACGACGAAGAGGAAAGAGAGGATTTGTACGTCCACCAAAGCTTCACCGCAGAGAAGGGGCAAAACCCTTTGCGTGTCGACAAGTTTCTCTTCAACTTTTTGGAGGATACCTCGCGCAGTCGCATTCAAAAAGCGGCCGATGCTGGGGCTATTCATGTCAACGGTCAGCCGGTAAAATCCAACTACAAGGTTAAGCCCGGGGATGAAGTAGCCATCGTGATGGCAGAGCCGCCGCGCGAATATGAACTCATTCCGGAAGAAATCCCACTCGATATCTTGCACCGCGACGAGCACGTTATTGTCATCAATAAGCAACCGGGGCTGGTATGTCATCCTGGACATGGAAACTTCTCGGGCACGTTAGTACATGGCCTGGCCTACCTCGCGGAAAATTTGCCGGTAGGCAAGAGCGGTAAGGAGCGTCCCGGTTTGGTACACCGCCTCGACAAGAATACTTCAGGGGTAATGGTAGTGGCTGCTTCGGAGCATGCGATGAGCCATCTAGCCAAGCAGTTCTTCGACCGTGCCACGCACCGCGAGTATGTGGCCATCGTGTGGGGGAATGTCAAAGAAGATGAAGGAACCATCACCGGTCACATCGGACGTAGTTTACGTGATAGATTACAAATGGCCGTCTTCGAAGATGGCACCGAAGGCAAGCATGCCGTGACCCATTACAAGGTATTGCAGCGCTTTGGATATGTTACAGTGGTGAGTTGCCGATTAGAGACTGGGCGTACCCACCAAATCCGGGTGCACATGAAGTACCTCGGTCACCCGCTGTTCAATGACGAGCGCTACGGCGGCGATAAGATTTTAAAGGGTACTACCTTTACAAAGTATAAGCAGTTCATTGCGAATTGCTTCAAGGCATGTCCCCGACATGCGCTACATGCGAAGAGTTTAGGATTTACTCATCCGGTTACTGGTGAACTCCAATTCTTCGAAAGCGTTATACCTGAAGATATGCGTGAGGTCATCGATCGTTTCGAGAATTACACGCAATACAATGGAGATGGCATAAAAAAGGATGAAGAAGAGTAAAATCATAGTGTTGGTATTGCCTTGGTTGCTTGCAGCGAGCTGCGGGGGACCGGAGCCGACGTTTGAACCTACTCCTTTAGCCCTTGAGTACCCAGATCACTTCCCAGCCCCACAAATTCCCGCGGATAATCCGATGACGGTTGAGGGCGCGCGCTTAGGGCGTCACTTGTTCTTTGACGAGCGATTATCCGGGGATAATAGTCAAAGTTGCGCCGGCTGCCATTTGCAAGAGAGCAACTTCGCGGAGCCCACCGCCTATAGTACGGGCATCGATGGGATTATGGGAGAGATGAATGCCATGGTACTGTCTAATCTTGCCTGGCAGAAATTCTTCTTTTGGAACGGTCGTGCGGTGACCTTGGAGGAGCAGGTTTTGGAACCGGTGATCAATCCCATTGAAATGCACGAAACTTGGCCGGACGTTATAGAGAAATTGGACCAAGATCCTACATATGTACAGCTCTTCGAGGAGGCCTTTGGGGAGAACGCCATCAACCAAGACAACGCGGCGAAAGCCCTGGCCCAATTCCTTCGTACGCTCATCACCGGCAACAGCAAATTCGATCAATACCTCGAAGGCACTTACAACTTTACCGCCAGCGAGCAGCTTGGCTTTGATATCTACAACAACGAACAAGGCGATTGTTTCCACTGCCACGGACTGGCCGCTACGGGCTACCAGATGGGGGCCTTTGGATTGTTGCAATTCACCAACAACGGTTTGGACAGCACCTACGATGTAGGCGACGGCCGTGAGGCGGTGACGGGTGATCCCGACGACCGCGGGTTGTTCAAGATTCCAAGCTTGCGCAACGTGGAATATAGCTTCCCATACATGCACGACGGCAGGTTCCAGACGCTCGCTGAGGTAGTGGAATTCTACAATATGGGCGGGCATCCCAGTGCGACCATCGATCCAAATATGAAGGCGGCGGGTGTAGGACGAAATTGGTCCGATGCGCAAAAACAAGGCCTCATCGACTTCCTGAATACCTTCACCGATACCGAGTTTTTGACCGACACGTCCTTCACATCTCCTTGGTAATGAGGTTACTGCATAGTGATACGGCGTTCATCGACCGCATGTTTCCCAACATGCCGCATCACGTGGTTTGTATTTCTAATGAGGTGGTGGCCAATTTTCCTAAAGGTGCTCGCACCCGCGTGGTGCTGCGCATCAACGGACAGGGCGATATTCAATGCGGCCTTAACACCCATTCCCCGGGCATTCGATGCATGATGGTGAGCAAGGCCCATATGAAAGCCCTCGATCTAATGGCTGGCGAAAAGGTCGCCATTGAAATCTTTGAAGACCCCAACCCGCTGGGAGTTGAAATCCCTGAAGTATTGCTCGCATTACTGGACCAAGACCCGATCGTGGCTGAGGTTTGGGCGCGCATGACGGACGGTCGGAAGCGCACCATTTGCCATTCCACCAAGCGCTTAAAGAACGTCGATCTCCAAGTAGAGCGCGCCCTCGAATTCTTCGCCGCAGAGCAGGAGAAGCAGCGCTCGAGAGGTCGAAAGTGATTTTGGCACGCCTTTTGGATTCTAATTCACAAGGACTCCGTAACTTAACCTAACTATTATCAATTAACACCGTTTATTATGAGAGCGAGATTATTATTTGTTGCAGCCATTGGAGCTAGTTTGATCTTAGCCAGTTGTGGGTCGAAATCAAAACTGCCGAAGGGTGAAGTTGAACTTACTGTACCATGTTCGGAATTTAAGAGTGATAGGAAAACCTTTCGCGTGTACAGTTTTGGGGAGAGTCTTGATCAAAACGTAGCAAAGAAAAAGGCATTGAGCAATGCTCGCGCTGAATTGGCTGGAATGATTAATAGTACCATGAAGGTAGTCGCTGATAACTATGTGAAAAGTACTGAGGTCAATAATGTTGAAGAGGTACTGGAAAGATTTGAATCAAATGCACGTACAGTAATTGATGAAAGAATTAGTGGAACAGTAACGGTTTGTGATAAATTAGTTCAAGAAACTTCAACCGGTAGGTACAAGTATTACATTGCTATAGAGCTTGATGGTGAGAAAATTGTCAAGGATTACTACAAAGCCTTAAGCAAGAATGATAAAATCATGGTTGATTATAACTATGAGAAATTCAAGGAAACCTTTGAAAAAGAAATGGAAAATCAGCGCTAGTTAAGCGTACGCTGCTAGAATCTGCATCACAATTTGATCCCAAGATCTGCTTTCGAGTAGTGCTTGGGATTTTTTTATGTCCAACGGTTCGGCTAAAGCTTCTTGAATACGCAATGTACAGGTGGCTTCGTCTGAAAAATCCATCCCTTTACCAATGGGTGCGAGGGTTTCTTTCATATCCGCTACATCATTGAACAGCACCTTCATGCCCCTAGCTGCAGCTTCCCAGCCGACCAACGAGAATGATTCAAAATGGGAGGGGATCACAAGCAATTTGTGGGAATCAAGCAAGGCCAGCAGCTCCTCGCCGCTGGTATATGGCAAGAAGGTAATGGTCTGACCTGCCACGGCTTTGCATTCTCGGTAATACCCGGGTTGATTTTTGTTGGGATCTCCCACTGCCGTCAGTGGCCATTGGTGCTTGCTGGCCCATTGAATGACCGTCTTTTGGTTCTTCAGCCATTCCAACCTGCCGAGCATCAATATGCCTTCCTTCTGGCCTTCCTTTGGCGGTGAGAGGAATTCTTCCGCTAAGCCCAAGGGCACCGTAATGGTCTTCGGTAAGGCACCAAAATCTTGCTCGAGGCGACGGGCCTCGCTATCGGAGGAGGTGAGCACCGTGTGGGTGTGTTTGAGCAGGGATTGTACGCTTCGGCGCTGTCCGCGGAGCGCGTAGGCGAGGCCCGGCCATCGGTCTGAACCGTTTAAGGCTCGGGCCAACGTTTTCAAATGTTCTAGTCCGTGCTTGCCCAAGACTTTGTACAGGAGGGGGAAGCGAACGGAATCGGCCAATGCGTAATCTACATAGATGCTGCTCAGGACTTTCTTTCCTGGAAAGGAGGTGAAGTAGGGCAGCATGTCGGCAGGTCGGCCGAGGTTAAAGCCGTGCAGGACGTCGATGTTGTCCGGTAAGGGTGTGCCGGAGGTGGTGATGCTCACATTGTGGCCTTGGCGGCGCAGTGCTGCTGCACTTTGCTCCACCTGCACTGTATCTCCGCCGGGTTGGCTATACAGGGTTTTTCGTGCCACAAAGGCAATGTGCATTAGTCGGCGATCATGTTGTGCTTCTCGAGTACGTCGAGGACATCGTCCACATCGGCATCGTCAGAGAAGGTCAATGGTTTATTGGGCAAAGAAGTATCCACGGACCAATTTCCTTCTCCAAGAAGTTCGTTCAGGTCAGTATTCACTTTGGCGATACATCCGCCACAATTGATTTTTGAATTTACGGTCATTTTGATAGGGATTTGTTGTGCATGCGTAGCGAATTGGCCACTACGCCTAAACTACTAAAACTCATGGCAATACTTGCCATCATTGGGGTTAATTCTAGTCCGTAAGCGACCGAGAAGGTGCCGGCGGCAATAGGAATGGCAATGATGTTGTAGCCGAACGCCCACCATAGATTGCCTTTGATGGTTTGCATGGTGAGTCGGCTGAGGACGAAGAATTGGGGTATTTGTGGTAGGCCTTCGCGGGTCAACACGATATCTGCGCTCTCCTGTGCTACGGCGGTGCCGTGGGCCATAGACATGCCTATGTTTGCTGCATTCAGGGCGATGGCGTCGTTGATGCCGTCTCCAAGCATCAGTGTGAGGCCGCGCTTTTGATATTCTTGCACGAGGGAGAGTTTGTCCTGTGGCAGGAGGCCGCCGTGATGGAATTTGAGGCCGAGGGCCGCGGCGCATTGGGCGACAGCTGCAGGTGTATCGCCCGAGGCAACGATAGGCACAATGCCGAGGTCGTGAAGGCGTTGGATGAGGGCGGGCGCGTCCGGGTGAAGGGCATCCTCGAAACTCACCGTGGCCAGTAGCCCTTCGTCGGTGAAGAAGAGGCTGTGAGTTTGTCTGAGGGTCGGGGGTTCGGTATTGCAGATTTCGCGGAAGAAATTTGCCGAACCGAGGTAGTAGGTGAGACCGTTAATCTTTCCTTGAATGCCTTTTCCTGGAAGCGCTTTGAAACGCTTGATGGTGAGAAGAGCGGGGGAATTGTTGGCGGCGAGGTGTGTTGAGAGGGCATGGTTCAAGGGATGTGTGCCCTTTGAATTCAGGGCAGTCAAGGCCTGAAGTTGGAGGTCTGAATGTTCTTGGGGCCAATTCAGTTCTAAGACCGTCGGTGCCCCCAGGGTCAAGGTGCCCGTTTTATCCAGCAGCGCATATTTCAGATCTTGGGCCGTTTGTAGGGCCGCCGCATTTTTAATCAATAAACCGTTTTTACTGCCCATTCCCGTGGCGGCAACCATGGCCAACGGAGTGGCGAGTCCCAAGGCACATGGGCAAGCAATGACCAGCACATCGATGGCGTAGATCAAGGCCTTTGGGCTGTCCATATAGAATTGCCAAAACACCCCGGTTGCCAGGCTCAGGGCTAGGATGGTAGGCACAAAGATTTTAGAAATACGGTCGGTCAATGCTTCTATGGGGGCGGCCGTCCCCTGAGCTTCGACTACGGCATCGATAATATTTCCGAGTGCGCTGGTGCGGCCGGTGTGGGTCACTTGGACCAGTAACCCTCCGGCACCGTTAAGGGTACCGGCCCAAACTTTGGCGCCTTGTTTTTTATCTACGGGTAGAGGTTCGCCGGTGAAGGTGCTTTCGTCGATGGTGGAAAGTCCTTCGACGACTATACCGTCCACGGGCACGCGCTCGGCGGGTTGGATGCGAATGAATTGGTCTAATTCTAATACCTCCACCGGTACCCGTTCTTCCTTTCCATCTTCCACGCGTAATGCGTGCTGTGGCTGGAGGGCAATGAGTTCCGCCAGCGCTTTGCTGTTGGATGCCTTGCCGCGGTCTTCGAGGTACTTGCCGATGAGGATGAAATAGATGATGAGTCCCGCACTTTCAAAATAAATCTGTTGGTGCTGGTGGTTGATCCAGCCTACGATAGAGAAGGTGAAGGCGACCAAAGAACCGAGGGACACAAGGGTGTCCATATTCGTGGCGAGGTTGAGGGCGAGTTGAAAAGCCTTTTTGTGAATGTGACGACCAAAGTATGCGGTGAGGGTAAGGGCAAGAAAAAATTGGACCCCCATCACCCACGGTGCCATGAGATGCATCATGCCGATGACCAGCAGCGGCAGTGCAAGGGTGGTAGCGAGGATTAATTCATTGCGCTTCCGTAATAAGGCGGCATGCTGGCTTGCAATGCGTTCTTGCGGCGTGCGGTATTCCGTGGTAAGACCATACCCAGCTTTGGCCAAATTTTCCTTGAGGCTGTGTAGGTCGAAGGTGGAGTGGTCGATGGTCGCTTTGAAGGCGCCGCTCGCGTAGCGGACTTGGACCTCATAAATACCGGGCATCGCTTCTGCAATGGTATGTGCGCTGTGTGCACAACCTGCGCAGGTCATTCCGCTTAAGGCCCAATTTACTCGCTCTTTTGCCATAGCTCAAAGGTAGGTATTGCGCGTGCTACACGTTATCTTTGAAGGAGAAATTAGCACTGCCCTTATGAACCCACTGATTGATTTTCCTCAGACTGCACACGGCAGTTTGGACTTCGCCGCCATAGCCCCAGTACATTTTATGCCCGCCCTAAATCATTGGATCGCGGTGGCTGAGCAGCGTCAAGAAGCCATTGTGGCAAATCCGGACGCTCCTACATTCGCCAATACGATAGAGGCACTGGAGTTTTCGACGAACGAGTTGAATATGATCAGCAGCTGCTTTTTCAATTTGAACAGCGCGGAAACCAATAGCGAGATTCAAGAAATCGCACGCAGCTTCTCGCCCAAGCTTACGGCGTTCAGTAGCCAGACGTTGTTGAACGAGCCTTTGTTTTTACGCATTAAGGCGGTAGTGGATCAAGCTGAAGCAGGATTGACTGCGGAGCCGGAACGACTGCTGAAGGAGACCTATGAAGGCTATGTGCGCAATGGGGCCTTGTTGCAAGGGGCGGACCGGGACAGATTAAAGGCGCTGAACGAGCGTTTGAGCACCTTGAGTTTGACTTTTGGGGAGCATGTATTGGCGGAGACACAAGCATTTGAATACCATACGGAGGATGTGGCGGTACTGGCAGGATTGCCAGAAGATGTGGTAGATGCTGCGGCAGAATTGGCCACTTCAAAAGATAAAATAGGCTACCTCCTTGGCTTGGATATGCCTACCTACATCAGCGTAATGAAATATGCAGAGAACGCAGCATTGCGCAAGCATTTCTACACGGCGTATGCTTCACGCGGTGCTCAGGCGAACGAACACAATAATGAAGAGGTGATTCGCGAGATTGTCAACCTGCGATTAGAACGTGCCAACTTATTGGGCTTCGAATCTCATGCGGCATTGATCTTGAGCAAGCGCATGGCTAAAACACCTGAGACGGTATTTGAGTTTCTCGACCATTTGAAGACAGTGGCAACACCTGCAGCTCAGAATGATTTGGCCGCGGTAAGTGATTTTGCTGCAAGTGATGGCGCTGAAATGCCTTTGCACGCGTGGGACTTTAGCTACTGGGCAGAGAAGTTGAAGAAGGCGACACTGAGCTTAGACGACCAAGCGTTGAAGCCGTATTTCCAACTGGAAAATGTGCTAGACGGCGCGTTTGCAGTGGCGGGCAAGCTCTTTGGTTTGACGTTTAAGCCGACGGATGCGGTGAGTGTATACCACGAAGATGTGGATGCCTACGAGGTCTATGATCGTGAGGGTACATTCCTGAGTCTATTCTATGCAGATTTCTTCCCCAGGGATGGAAAGCGCGCGGGTGCTTGGATGACTAGCTACCGCAGCATGTATGTGGAAGGGGGTACGGAGGTACGACCGCACATTAGCATCGTCTGTAACTTCACAAAACCTACGGCAACTAAGCCGTCACTGTTGACCTTTAATGAGGTGACGACCTTGTTCCATGAATTTGGTCATGCCCTGCACGGGATGATGGCCAAGGGTACCTATCCTTCTTTGACGGGGACGTCGGTGTATTGGGATTTTGTGGAACTGCCTTCTCAGATCATGGAGAATTGGTGCTACCAGCCTGAGGCATTGGCCTTGTTTGCTAAGCATTATGAAACCGGTGAAATTTTGCCTCAATCCTTCATAGATAAGATCAAGGAAAGCCAAACTTTCTTAGAGGGCTATATGACACTCCGCCAACTCAACTTTGGATACTTAGACCTGAGCTGGCACGCCCGCACCGAATCCTTTATTGGATCGGTGGCCGAGCATGAAACAGTGGCCTTGAAGGAAACCTCACTATTCGAATCGTTAGAAGGTACCTTATCAAGCACGGCCTTCAGTCATATTTTCCAAGGTGGATATAGCGCAGGATACTACAGCTATAAATGGGCTGAGGTGTTGGATGCGGATGCTTTTGAGCGTTTCGAAGAAGAGGGAATTTTCAATGAAACCGTAGCCACGGATTTCGCGCTAGTACTGAGCAGCGGCGGTACCGTAGCGCCGGATGAATTGTACAAGAAGTTCCGAGGCCGCGAGCCGAAGGTAGATGCGTTGTTGAAGCGTGCGGGAATGGCAGCTTAATCGATGCGTCGTACCTTATGCTGGAATCGCCAGTACAGGGCAATGGAAGCCAGGACTAACCCTATGGTCAGCCCAATCCAAACACCGAGGGGTCCCATTTTTTCGGTAATACCGAGGTAATAACACATTGGTACGGCAATGACCCAATAGGCCACAAATGCGATTATGGTTGGGATGTTTACATCCTGCGCCCCTCTCAAGGCACCTAAAGTGGTAGCCTGTAGCCCGTCGGGTAACTGAAAGATTCCGGCGGCAATCATGAGTACAGCAGTGTATTGCAATACCTCAGGATCTGAGCTATAGAATTCCGGCAAAAAATTTCGAAGACCGATCAATAACATCATCGTCAACACCATCATGGCTAGGGTAAGGTGGAACAAGCTTTGTCCAGCCAATCGGAGCATTGGGATATCCCGCTTCCCGAGCTGGTTGCCCACACGAATTGTCGCTGCTGCTCCTAGACCAGTGACCATCATATAACTGACCGAGGCAATGTTCAATGCGATTTGATGCGCGGCTTGCTGTACAGGACCAATCATTCCCACGATCACACCGCTCATAGCGAAGGCACCGGCTTCAAAAACCAATTGTAATCCACTTGGTACCCCAATTGCGAGAATATCTCGAATGCTTCGCCAAGTGATTTCTGTACTTCTCCAATGTGACCAGTAAGAGGCGAACTTCCTATGCTTTCGAATGTATATGGCCATCCCTGCGACCATTAAGAATCGTGTCGCTAGGGTGGAGACTGCAGCACCTGCCAATCCCAATTCCGGGAACGGCCCCCAACCGGTAATCAAAGGGTAGTTCAATAGGATGTTCAACAAGTTCGCTACCAAGCTCACACGCATGCCCGCTTTAGTATCGCTTAAGCCTTCCGCAAATTGCTTGAAGGCAAAGAAGGCCATCATAGGAACGATAGAGAATCCTACAATGTGCAAGTACGGCATGGCTTCAGAAACCACACGCTCGTCTTGTCCGAGAAGATGGGCAAATTGGGCAAAAATGGCTAAAACTCCATAGACTAATAATCCTAGTATGGAGTTAAGTACTAGCCCGTTTTTGAAATATTTGACCGCTTCTTTAGGATCGTCTTTCCCATCCGCGCCCGCAATTAATGGGGTTAGCCCAAAGGCCACGCCTATTGCGAAAACCATAGGGATGATTAAGATTGAGACGGCTAAGGAGATGGCCGCTAGGGGAATAGTTCCTAGGAACTTACCGACCATGATGGAGTCGGCGACGGATACAAGTATTTGACCTAATTGCCCCACCATTACAGGATAAGCCAATTTCAAACTCACCCCATATTGGGTGCGGTATGTTGTCCAGCTGTAGGCCACACTGGGTTACAGGTTGTAGCGCTCGACTTCGCGAGTATAAAAATCTTCGGCTTCTGCGATTAGCCCTTCCAAGGCCTTGGTCAGGTCGCCTTCACTTTCATCCGTGATGTCGTCCAACCACTTCACCTGGTCGTTCTCCAGGTTTAAAATGAACGCTGGGAATTCAGTATGCACTATAAATACTGCATCTGGAAGGTCCGTGTTGTCGGCTACTAAGAATTTTGGGAAATCCATGGGTCTACTTTTAATGTGACAAAAGTACGCTTATTTGTGCGCGAACTTCAGTACATCCTCCCGGGAAATTTCAGTACCTCCCAAGATGTGCAAACGCTCCATCACATTGCGGAACTCACGGATGTTTCCTGTCCAGTCGTAATCCTGCAAAGCTGCAATGGCCGCTGAAGTAATGGATTTCTGCGCCGAGCCGTATTCACTGGCCACATTATTTAAGAAGTGCTCTGCCAACGCTGGGATATCATCCTTACGATCGTTCAATCCTGGTACTTCAATCACAATAACGCTTAAACGGTGATATAGATCCTCACGGAATTTACCCTCAGCTATCTCCTTACGCAAGTCTTTGTTGGTTGCCGCCAATACGCGAACATCCACTTTAATACTTCGATCGCCACCTACCGGAGTAATTTTATGCTCTTGCAGCGCTCGAAGCACCTTAGCTTGTGCACTCAAACTCATATCGCCAATCTCATCGAGGAAGAGTGTTCCTCCATGGGCCAATTCAAATTTCCCCTTGCGGTCCTTCTGCGCCCCAGTAAAGGCTCCTTTTTTGTGACCGAAAAGTTCACTTTCAATAAGCTCAGAGGGAATGGCTGCACAGTTGACTTCAATCAACGGCTGACCACTTCGCTCGCTCTTCTCATGAATATGATGCGCGACCAATTCTTTTCCGCTACCGTTTGGTCCCGTTATCAAAATGCGAGCCTCCGAAGGCGCCACCTTTTCAATGAGTGATCTCAATTCCTCCATGCCCACACTCTCACCAACCATGGTGTACTTCTTGCTCACCTTCTTCTTCAAGGTCTTTACCTCTTGTACCAAGCTCTTCTTGTCCAAAGCATTTCGGACAGTGCTAAGTAATCGGTTCAAATCTGGTGGCTTTGGTAAATAATCGAACGCGCCCTTCTTCAAACAATCAACGGCCGTATTGATATCGCCATGTCCACTAATCATGATCACGGGTACCTCTGCGTTAATAGCCATCATACGTTCTAAGACCTCTGTACCGTCCATGTGAGGCATCTTGATATCACAAAAGACCAAATCCCAGGCTCCATCACCGAAAGCTTCTACGCCTGCCTTGCCATCCGGAGCTTCTTGGACTTCATGAGATGAGTCTTCTTCGAGCAAGATTTTCTTCAATACACGGCGTATACCTTCTTCGTCTTCAATAATTAGAATTCGACTCATGGGTTATTTGTTTTCAGGGTTCATATGCCAAACCGTACGTTGCGGGAATGGAATGGTAATGCCAGATTCACGGAATCTTCGGTCAATTTCAAATCGTATTTCACTCTTTATTTTCTCTACGAAAAATAGGTTTCGGGTATAAAAGAAGAGTTCGAATATTAAGGCGCTATCGCCAAAGTCTTTCAGGATTACCTGTGGATCATGCATGGGATCAGATTCTGGATGATCTGCTGCAATCTGCTGAAGAATCGTCTTCACCTTAGCGGTATCCGTACCATAGGCTACACCTACACGAACTGAAAAACGAGTGGTATCCTCACTATGTGTGAGGTTGATGACTGTTTCGTTCGTCATCTTGTGGTTTGGCATGATAATTAAAATATCATCTCGAGTACGCACGGCAGTGGTGCGCAAGCCAACAGATTCAACCTTTCCGATCTGCTCGCCCGTCTGTATGATATCTCCCACACTTAAGGTGCGCTCCATCAAAATAATTACTCCGGAGGATAGGTCTTTGAAGGCATCTTGTAAACCGAGACCTAAACCAACAAATAGGGCGGTAGAAGCCGCAAGGATAGCAGTCACCTTCACTCCAATGGTCTCTAAAGCTATGACAAAGGCTACCGTATATATAAGGTACTTCGAAATCTGTACAATGGTATAGCGCCTTCCTTCTTCAATAGCGGTGGTGCCTAGTGAGGTGCTGAGGGTACGATTCAATGTCCATATAGAGAATCGAGCCGCCAATAAGATGGCAAATACCTGAAGCAATCCCTTCACGCTCAAGCGGAAGTTATTGCTCTGCCAAAGTTCCATACTCAGGAAATCCCCAAGCTGAGCGCCAAATTCATTTAATGTTTCAACCATTTATACAATTCTTTCCAGGTTACTTTCTTCCCATACATCAGTATTCCGACCCGGTATATCTTACTGGCCAAAGCTACCATTGCAAAGAATGTGACTATTAAGATAGCCCCACTCAGAATTACTTCCCAAATTGGTATGCCAAATGGTAATCGAATCATCATTGAAATGGGAGCCGTAAACGGAATCATACTCATCCAGAATGCTAAATCTCCATTAGGATCTTGAATGACATTAGCAGCGGTCACTAAAGCAATGATCATAGGGACAGTAACCGGCATCATGAACTGTTGGCTATCAGCCTCCTGGTCGATTGCTGAGCCTAGTGCTGCGAACATTGCGCTATATAAAAAGTAACCTCCGAAGAAATAAAAGACAAAGCCACTCAATATCAAAGGGAAGTTAATCGCTCGTAACTGATCATAGATTTCAAATCCTGTTACTGGATTCAGCCCTGAGCCTTCTGGTCCCGCGGCAGCCTGCGTGGCAATCATTTCTGGGAAAAGGAAGTTAGTGACCACGAAATAAACTCCTCCGCTAAGTACCACCCAAATGATGAATTGAGCTACACCCACTGCTCCTATGCCCAAAATTTTACCCATCATCAATTGAAATGGACGGACACTCGAAATAATAACTTCTACAATGCGATTACTTTTTTCTTCGATAACCCCACGCATGACCATTACAGCATATAAAAAGATGAAGAAATATATCAATACACCTGCTAAATAGCCCAATCCCATTTTAAGGCCTGTAGCACTTTGCTGATCTTCTTCATCGTCCTTACCAATAGTATAGCTTCTGATACTTACTTGAGTTGTACTTTGGGCTACTACCTCGGGATCTACTCCATTGCGAAGGAGCTTTTCTTTGTTTAATCGGTCCTCCACAACCCCATCAAGGAATTGCACCATGTTAATACTTGGATCTTCCTTGCCGAACAGCAAAATATTATTTTTAATAAAGTCTGGATCCCAATTTTCACCTGTAGGTATGTACAATAGAGCATCGTAACTTGATTCTCCTAAGAATTTTTTAGCAGTGCCTAAGTCATTTTCTCGAGGATCTAAATATTCCAACTGATACTCATTCTTTCCCTTTTCAGGAACAATCAGCGCCGCCTCGTCCAGCACAATGATGTTCTTATCCTCCTCAGGCATAGAGGCCAAAATTCCTGGCACAATCAACAGGGCAGCAAAGACTAAGGGCCCTAGAATCGTCACTAGCAGGAAGGTCCTCTTGCGAACGCGCGAGAGAAACTCACGCTGAATAATAAGTAGGATAGGGTTATTCATGTTCGGCCAATTTTGCGCCGTTCTCGACAATCTCAATAAAAATATCTTGCACACTTGGCAACACCTCTTCAAAGGCGACCAAAGTTCCCTTCGCAGCTAGCTCGCTGACTACCGTCCCAGGATAGCTCTCAAACTTCACAGTGTAACTGTGGCCGGTGTGATGCTTGCTCTCTTGAAGTAGCGTGCCTTCACCCCAATGCACAACAGCCTCCTTGACCACAAAGGAATACGTACCGTTTTGGTAACGCTTGCGTATATCTAATAGCGGACCTTCTACCATTACCTGACCATTATTGATCAGCCCTATATGGTCACAAATCTCCTCCACACTTTCCATACGGTGGGTGGAGAAAATCACGGTCGCTCCATCCTCACTTAATCGGAGGATTTCACGCTTAATCAAATTTGTATTGATAGGATCGAATCCAGTAAAAGGCTCGTCAAAAATTAACAACTCCGGCTCGTGCAACACCGTCGTCACGAACTGCACCTTTTGCGCCATTCCCTTGCTGAGGTCTTCGACTTTCTTTTCCCAGAAATCAACCATCTCCAATCGCTCGAACCATTTCTTGGCCCTGAGCTTGGCTTCAGCGGTGCTCAGGCCTTTTAATCGGGCCAAATACAATACCTGCTCGCCAACTTTCATCTTCTTATACAATCCACGCTCCTCCGGTAAATAGCCAATGCGCGCAATATCTCTAGGTTGCAAGGCGCGATCACCAAAATACACCTGGCCTTCGTCCGGCGCAGTGATTTGGTTCATTATGCGAATGAATGACGTTTTCCCCGCGCCATTGGGTCCTAGCAACCCATATACACTTCCTTTAGGAATGCTGAGGTCGATGGCATCCAATGCTAGCTTTTGGCTGTATCGTTTGGTAACGTTGGTGGCTTTAATCATAATCTCAACGAAAAACTCCCGCCAACGGCAGGAGCGATAAGGTATAAAAGTTAGCTGAACATCTCTTTGACGCGGTCAAAGAATCCTTTGTCTGATTTTCCGGGATTCGGTTCAAAGTTTTTCGAGTCCTTCAATTTTTCAATGGCTTTCTTTTCGTCACTGCTCAATGATTTGGGTACCCATACGTTCACATGGATTAATTGGTCCCCCTTACCATAGCCCTGTACATTGGGCAAACCTTTGTTTTTCAATCTTAAAATCTTTCCTGGCTGCGTACCGGCATCAATATTTATTTTAACAGGGCCACTTACAGACGGGATTTCTACGCTGCAACCTAATGCTGCATCCGGGAAGCTCAAATTCAGCTCGTAATGTAAGTTCTCACCGTCGCGCGTCAAGGATTCGTGCTCTATTTCTTCTACCAAAACAATCAAGTCACCAGGTACACCGCCAAGTACTTCGTTCCCTTTACCGCCGACGCGCAATTGCATGCCGTCTTGCACACCCGCCGGAATCTTCACACTCACCACTTCTTCTTGGCGGTCCAAACCGTCCGACCCTACACCAGAAGGTTTCTGATCCACGACCTTTCCGCTTCCGCTGCAGCTTGAACAAGTAGCCGCAGTGCGCATCTGGCCTAAAATAGTATTGGTTACCTGCTGCACTTGGCCCGCACCATTACATGTGCTACACGTCTTGAACGTGACTCCGTCGGCAATTTTTGCGCGACGAATTTTAATCTTTTTCTCAACGCCATTGGCCACTTCCTCCAGGGTCAACTTCACCTTGATGCGCAAGTTTGATCCCTTGGCTTGGCGCGCTCTGCCGCCACCGCCAAAACCGCCAAACCCTCCGAAGCCGCCGCCACCGCCACCACCGAAAATATCTCCGAACATGTCGAATATATCATTCATGTTGCCGTGGAAACCACCTCCGCCGGCACCCGCCCCAAAGGCTTGGTGACCGAACTGGTCGTACTTACGTCGCTTTTCTTCATTACCCAGTACGTCGTAGGCCTCAGCCGCCTCCTTGAATTTGTCTTCGGCATCTTTATCGTCAGGGTTCCTATCCGGATGGTATTTCAACGCCACCTTACGGTAGGCCTTCTTGATTTCATCCTGACTGGAACTCTTGCTTACGCCTAGTACGTCGTAGTAATCTCTTTTTGACATCTTATGCTTCTTTACCCACTACTACTTTAGCGTAGCGGATCACTTTTTCTCCGATCAAATAACCTTTTTCTACCTCGTCGATGACTTTCCCCGCCATCTCAGGTGCAGGAGCTGGAATCTGAGTAATGGCCTCCATGGTCTCTACATCAAATGCTTGCCCCACAGTGCTATCCATTTCCTTCAGTCCCTTGCCTTTTAAGGTCTCTTTCAACTTGTGTGAAATGAGCTTCATTCCTTCCAATACTGATGCATTCGCTTCCGTCTCCTCGATATTCTTTAAGGCTCTGTCAAAATCGTCCAATACCGGTAGCATTACTGCTAATGTGTCTTTGTTGGCACTTTCTATCAACTCCAATCGCTCCTTAGCAGTGCGGCGACGGAAGTTCTCAAACTCAGCATATAAGCGAAGATTCTGGTCTTTCAAATCCTTCACCTCATCCTCGAGCTTCGCCACTGTGTCTAGGTCATGCTCCTGATTTTCAGTGCCTTCCTCTTGATTTGGGTCCAATTCCTGTTGCACTTCTTCCTCGTGCAAACCTTCTTCGTTCACTTGATCTTTATCGCTCATTAGGGTTGGGTTTTACTTTTATCTACTCTACCTAAGGCAAAATGCCTACCAATTCCTTTGTCGCTGACACCTTGTCAGCGGCTCCCTCCGTCCATAAAAAAAGTCCCACTATGGGGACTCTTTCATTAGACCCAAAATGCCCAATTATTTCTTCAATACTTCAAGGGTATTTCTCAACGCCTGACCGCGCAAGTTCTTCTTAATGATATTGCCTTCACCATCAATCAAATACGTCGCTGGAATGCTATTTACTCCATAAGTCTGTCCCGCTGCATTTCTCCAGCCCTGTAGATCACTCACATGGCTCTCCCATACTAATCCGTCTTGCTTAATAGCGGCCTCCCAAGAAACTTTATTTTGATCCAAACTCACGGAAAATACCTCAAAGCCATTTCCATTCTTAAAGCGAATATCCTTGTACTCGTTATAGGTCTTCACCACATTCGGGTTTTCCATTCTGCATGGGCGACACCAAGAAGCCCAGAAATCAATCAATACAACTTTGCCTTTCAAATCAGATAACTTACGAATATTCCCTTGTGGGTCTCTCATGGCAATCTCTGGAGCTTTGTCTCCGATGCCCAAAGTGGCCATCTGTGCTTCCACAACCTCCGACTCAGCATTAGTCACCTCAAAATCTTTTTGAGCTGCCATCAGTACTGCAAAAGCCCCTACGATTACACTCAATAGAATTACACTTTTCTTTACTCTCATCATGTCTTTTTTTAAAGTCTCACAATATCTGCACCTAAGGCTTGAAGCCTACCATCAATATTTTCATAACCACGATCAATCTGATTAATGTTATGAATGGTCGATGTGCCCTCGGCACTTAACGCAGCAATCAACAAACTCACCCCAGCTCGAATATCTGGGCTTGTCATAGTCGTTGCTCTCAAAGGTACTTGTTTATCCAAACCAATGACAGTAGCACGGTGTGGATCACATAAAATGATTTGCGCGCCCATATCAATCAACTTATCTGTGAAAAATAATCTGCTTTCAAACATTTTCTGATGAATAAGTACCGATCCACGTGCCTGTGTCGCCGTTACCAAAATAATGCTCAATAAATCCGGTGTAAATCCTGGCCAAGGAGCATCAGCAATGGTCATAATTGATCCATCAATAAAGCTCTCAATCTCATAATGGTCGTGAGCTGGCACTCTTAAATCATCCCCGATAAGCTCTGTGTGAATCCCTAAACGACGGAAAACTGTTGGAATAATCCCCAAATCTGGATAACTCACATCTTTTATCGTGATATCAGACCCTGTCATTGCAGCCATTCCTATCCATGAACCGATCTCAATCATATCGGGAAGAATTCTGTGATCTGTACCACCCAAAGCATCTACACCTTCAATGTGCAGCATATTAGAACCGATACCGTCAATTTTGGCGCCCATGCGTACCAACATCTTACACAGTTGTTGCAAATAAGGCTCACAAGCCGCGTTATAGATTGTGGTTTTGCCCTTGGCCATTACCGCCGCCATTACCACGTTCGCTGTACCCGTCACTGATGCTTCATCGAGCAACATGTAGGTTCCTTTCAGCTCAGATGCATCTACGCTGTAAAAAGAATCTTTAGAATCGTAATTAAACTTGGCACCCAATTTCTCAAAACCCAAGAAGTGCGTATCCAATCTTCTACGTCCAATTTTATCACCACCCGGTTTAGGGATATAAGCCTTGCCAAACCTAGCCAAAAGAGGACCGACAATCATAATGGAACCGCGCAAAGAGGCGCCCTTGGTCTTGAACTCTTCAGAGTGCATGAAATCCAAATTCACATTTTCCGCCTTGAACGTATAATCACCGTGTCCGTTTTTCTTCACGTACACGCCCAAATCGCCCAATAAATCAATGAGCTTATTGACATCCACGATATCTGGAATGTTGGTGATGCGAACCTCGTCCGGTGTTAGTAGTACAGCACAAAGAATTTGTAATGTTTCGTTTTTTGCACCCTGTGGTGTAATAGTTCCGTTGAGCTTCTTGCCCCCGTTTATTTTAAATGTGCCCATGTATTAGAAGCGTCTTTTCTTTTTCTTGTTGTTTTTCTTTTTGCTCAATGGATTGCGCTCAGCGGCACTAATATTGAAGGCCTTCGGATGTGGTAATTCAATGCCGTCTGCATTTAGTTTCCCTTCTGCCATCTCTTGCAGGTCCGCCAAAATGGTCTTATCATCTACCGTATCCTTGTTGAACTTTAGGTAGTTGCGTTTCATTGCGTAGGCAATGCCATATACCAATGCTTCTTTTTCCTCGCCATCTTCCATGCTCACTGCACGCCCCACCATCGTTTTCACAATGCTCCCATAGTGACGGAATTTCCTAGATTTCACAGGGTAGGGGACCTCATCGGGAAGGCCAACAAAACTTTCAGCAGTAGGTATAGGATAGGGACTTTCCACATCCAGTTTAAAGTCTGACATTATGAAGAGGTGATCCCATAATTTGTGTGCATAATCGGGCGCATCACGAATTGCCGGATTCAAATTCCCGATCACATCAATGATACTCTGTGCCACTTTGCTGCGGTGTTCTTTATCCTCAATGGTTAAGCAATAGTCCACCATACGCTGGACATTGCGGCCATATTCTGGGATTTTCAAAGTGGTCCGTTCTGTATTGTATTCCATACCCTCAAATAACTAATTTCTTGGTTTAAACCGCCTTAACCTTGGCGAATTTTAGCAACAATCTTTTCTCGCCGGCATTATCAAAGGTGATGATAGCCTTTGCATCTGCGCCTTCGCCTTCCAGCGCTTTCACTGTGCCAAGACCAAATCTTCCATGCACTACGCGCAATCCTTCGCTCAATTGATCGGGACTTAAATGATCTCCACTCGCCCCATAACTCGCGCCCGCACGCTGAACTGGCTTCAATGTTTTTCCACGAAGGGTAGGGGCAGCTGGTTTCTTAGGCGGGTCCGATTTTATCCCGCTCTTCTTGCCCCAATCTTTATTCTTATCGCGATAGACTGTCGAACTATTGCTTCCGCCAAAAGCACCACCAAAGGCTTGGTCCAGCGCTGGCGAACTAAAGCTCGTTGGCGAGAATTCTGGAATTTTGATGTCCAAGTATTTCTCGTCAATTTCGTCAATAAAGCGAGATGGTTCGCAATCAATCAATTTGCCCCATCTATACCTCGTGTGTGCGTATGTCAAATGTGCTCTCTTTTCGGCACGTGTCAATGCAACATAAAAAAGTCGACGTTCCTCTTCAAGCTCGCTTCGACTGCCGACACTAAGCATACTCGGAAATAAATTTTCCTCCATCCCCACGATATACACATAAGGATATTCCAATCCCTTGGCCATGTGAATGGTCATCATGCTCACCTTCGGTTGTCCATCGTCTACCTCATTGTCTCTGTCGGTCAACAAGGCCACATCGGCCATAAAGCCGGCCAACGATGGATCACCACCGTCCAATTCTTTTTGCTGTTCAGCAAAGTCTTTGATCCCGTTCAGCAATTCCTGGACGTTCTCATATCTCGTTACGCCCTCCGGCGTTTTATCCTCTCCCAACACCTTAATTAGTCCCACGCTCTTCGCAACGTGGGCAACCATATCAAAGGCATCGTATTCTTTCGCCAACACAGCGAAACTGTTAATCAATGTCGTGAAATCGACCAGCTTTTTCACCGCTGCGCCGCCGATACCACTTGGGATGGTATTCAGCTTCTCACACGTTTGCCACAACGACCATTTCTGCTGTTCTGCCGCAAGCGTAAGTTTTGCCAATGTCGTGGCGCCAATTCCCCTAGCTGGGTAGTTCACCACCCTGCGAAAGGCTTCCTCGTCGTTGGGATTAATGACCAGCCTCAAATAGGCTAGCACATCCTTGATTTCTTTGCGCTGGTAAAAACTCAGCCCACCGTAAATCTTGTAGGGTATGTTTTTCTTGCGCAAGGCATCTTCAAACGAACGGCTCTGCGCATTGGTCCTATAAAGGATACAAAAATCATCGTGCGACGCTCCTTGGTTCATGGCCGTTTGCCAAACATTGGTCGCCACATAATTCCCCTCGTCAGAATCAGAAACACTCTTGTGCACCACAATCTTCTCCCCACTGCCATTGTCCGTCCAGACATTCTTTTCAATCTGATCCTTGTTCTTGGCAATGATGCTATTGGCCGCCTGAACAATGGTTTTTGTAGAACGGTAATTCTGTTCCAATTTGAATAACCTCGTATCCGGATAATCTTTTTGGAAGTTGAGAATATTGCGAATGTTTGCCCCTCGAAAGGCATAGATAGATTGGGCATCGTCTCCCACAATACAAATGTTCTCGTACTTCGCAGCCAAAGCCTTCACAATCAAGTATTGGCTATGGTTGGTATCCTGATACTCGTCCACTAAAATGTACTGGAAGCGCTCCTGGTACTTGGCTAAAACCTCCGGAAACTTATATAGCAACTCATTGGTTTTCAGAAGCAAGTCATCAAAATCCATTGCCCCGGCACGGAAGCAGCGCTCCGTATATGCCTGATAAATTTCCCCAAACATGGGAAGTTTGGAGGCACTGTCTTGGGCTTGTAATTCTCCGTTTTGGAAGTATGCCTTTGGGGTAATGAGATTGTTCTTTAACGAACTGATTCGAGAGGCCACTGTCTTGGCCTTGTAAATGTCCTTGTCGAGGTTTTTCTCCTTGATTATGTTAGATATCACCTTTTTGCTGTCGTCTGCATCGTAAATAGTGAAGTTCGTTGGATACCCCAAACGTTCTGCTTCAATCCTTAAAATTCTTGCGAATATGCTGTGGAAAGTTCCCATCCATAAATTCTTCGCTTCTGATTCACCGACAATCTTCCCAATACGCTCCTTCATTTCTCGCGCTGCCTTATTGGTAAAGGTTAAGGACAAGATGTTGAAGGCATCTACCCCTTTGCTTAGAAGGTAGGCAACGCGGTAGGTTAGCACACGCGTTTTTCCGGAACCCGCGCCAGCTATTACCATCACTGGTCCGCTGGTGTGTTCCACAGCCTTGCGCTGTTCATTATTTAATTGGTTGAGAAACTGAGCCAATGGGGGGATAAATTTCCGTTCGACAAGATGCCAAAGTTAATAGTATAGTCGGATTTTTAGGGACCAATTCCAACTCGAGATTTCACAAGATTTCCACCTCGAATTAATAACCCCTCTTAATTAATTCAGAACGAGCCGATTATTTTCCCTTTTCACCGCTTGTATGTGCGAATATTTCCCCTACATTTGCAGTCCCCAAAAAATGGGGTAACTGATTATTGGAATAAACTAGAAATCAAAAGGTACGTATGCCAACGATTCAACAGCTTGTAAGAAAAGGTCGCAAACAGATCAAACAAAAGAGTAAATCTGCTGCGCTGGATTCCTGCCCACAACGCAGGGGTGTATGTACTCGTGTCTACACAACGACGCCGAAAAAACCAAACTCGGCGATGCGTAAAGTGGCAAGGGTGCGTCTATCTAACGGAAACGAAGTAAACGCCTACATCGGCGGTGAAGGTCACAACCTACAAGAGCACAGCATTGTGCTTGTGCGTGGTGGTCGTGTAAAGGACCTCCCAGGGGTTCGTTACCACATCGTTCGTGGTGCGCTCGATACAGCAGGTGTAAATGGTAGGACTCAGCGTCGCTCTAAATACGGTGCGAAGAGACCAAAGAAATAACACACTTTAGACATTAAGAACTCATGAGAAAAGCAAGAGCTAAAAAACGTCCGTTACTACCGGATCCAAAGTTCAACGATACGCTAGTTACTCGTTTTGTAAACAACTTGATGTTGGACGGTAAGAAATCAATTGCCTTCAGCATATTCTATGATGCCATTGACATTGTTTCTGAAAAAACAGAAGGCAATGGTCTAGAGGTGTGGAAAGAAGCATTAAACAACGTAATGCCACATGTAGAAGTACGTAGTCGTCGTGTAGGTGGTGCAAACTTCCAAATCCCTATGCAGGTTCGTCCAGATCGCAAAGTGACTTTGGGTATGAAGTGGTTGATCACTTTCGCCCGTGGTCGTAATGAGCGTTCTATGGCGCAAAAATTGGCTGCAGAAATCATCGCTGCTTCGAAAGAAGAAGGTGCTGCAGTGAAAAAGCGTACAGAGGTTCACCGCATGGCGGAAGCGAACAAAGCATTCTCACACTTTAGATTCTAATTGACAAGATATCATGGCAAAAGGAAACAGAGACTTAACGTACACTCGTAATATTGGTATTGCTGCACACATTGATGCTGGTAAAACCACTACTACTGAGCGTATTCTTTACTATACAGGTGTAAGCCACAAGATTGGTGAAGTCCACGACGGTGCTGCAACCATGGACTGGATGGAGCAAGAGCAAGAGCGTGGTATTACCATTACTTCTGCAGCTACACACTGTAACTGGATCTACAGCGGTCAAACATACGCGATCAATATCATCGATACTCCTGGACACGTTGACTTTACCGTTGAGGTAGAGCGTTCATTGCGCGTTTTGGACGGTGTGGTTGCATTGTTCTCAGCAGTTGATGGTGTTGAGCCACAATCTGAAACAGTTTGGCGTCAAGCGGACAAGTACCGCGTGCCTCGTCTAGGCTTCGTGAACAAGATGGACCGTCAAGGTGCAGACTTCTTCAATGTATGTCGTCAGGTAAAAGAAATGTTGGGTGGTAACCCAGTAGCTCTTCAAGTGCCTATTGGCGACGAAGCAGAATTTAAGGGTGTAGTTGACTTGATCAGCAAGAAAGCTATCGTTTGGAATGAAGACGATATGGGGATGACTTACGAAGAAATCGAAATCCCTGCTGAATTGGTTGGTACCGTTGACGAGAAGCGTGCTGAACTTATAGAAGCTGTTGCTGAATACGACGAGAACTTGATGGAGAAATTCTTCGAGGACGAGGACAGCATCACTGAAGATGAAATCATTGCTGCACTTCGTGCTGCAACTATTGATATGAGCATCATTCCTATGATGTGTGGTTCTGCATTTAAAAACAAAGGTGTTCAGGCGATGTTGGATGCAGTTATGCGTTACATGCCATCTCCGCTTGATGTAGAAGCAATTGAAGGTACTAACCCGGATACAGGTGATGCAGACTCGCGTAAGCCATCAGTAGATGAGCCATTCTCAGCACTAGCGTTTAAAATCGCAACTGACCCATTCGTTGGTCGTTTGTGTTTCTTCCGCGTGTACTCAGGTTCATTGGATGCAGGTTCTTACGTTAAGAACACTCGTTCTGGTAAGAAAGAGCGTATCTCACGTATCTTTCAGATGCACTCAAATAAGCAAGAGCCAATTGATCAAATCAATGCTGGTGATATCGGTGCTGGTGTAGGTTTCAAGGATATCCGTACAGGTGATACTCTTTGTGACGAGAAAGCGCCTATCATCCTTGAATCAATGACTTTCCCTGAGCCAGTAATTGGTATCGCGGTTGAGCCTAAGTCTAAGGCGGACGTTGATAAGATGGGTACTGCTTTGGCGAAACTTTCTGAAGAAGATCCAACATTCCGTGTTCAAACGGACGAGGCTTCAGGCCAGACCATTATTTCTGGTATGGGCGAGCTTCACTTGGACATCTTGATTGATCGTATGAAGCGTGAGTTCAAGGTTGAGGTGAATGTAGGTGAACCACAAGTAGAATACAAAGAAGCTCTAACGGCCACTGCTAGCCACCGTGAAGTATATAAGAAACAAACGGGTGGTCGCGGTAAGTTCGCAGATATCATTTTTGAAATCTCTCCAGCGGATGACGATTTCGAAGGCGAAGGCTTGCAGTTTGTCAATGAGGTTAAGGGTGGTAACGTGCCTAAAGAATTTGTTCCTTCTGTACAGAATGGATTCAAGGCTGCGATGTCAAACGGACCGTTGGCAGGCTTTAAAGTAGACCGCATGAAGGTTGTGTTGAAGGACGGATCTTTCCACCCAGTTGATTCTGACCAGTTGTCTTTCGAATTGGCAGCTAAGATTGGTTTCAAAGAGAGCGCACGTAAGGCAACTCCAGTTGTTATGGAGCCAATTATGAAGCTTGAAGCGGTTACTCCAGAAGAATACATGGGGGATATCGTCGGTGATTTGAACCGTCGTCGCGGTCAAGTTAACGATATGTCTGATCGCAACAACGCTAAAGTAATCAAGGCGGATGTGCCTCTATCGGAAATGTTTGGGTATGTAACAACATTGCGTACCCTCAGTTCTGGACGTGCGACTTCTTCTATGGTGTTCTCACACTATGCTGAATGTCCATCGAACATCGCTGAAAGTGTAATCGAAGAATCAAAAGCTTAATAAAGACGACAATGAGTCAAAAAATTCGCATCAAGCTTAAGTCTTACGACCACAACTTAGTAGATAAGTCTGCTGAGAAGATCGTTAAGACCGTGAAGAGTACTGGCGCTGTTGTTAATGGTCCTATTCCATTGCCAACAAACAAGCGCATTTACACGGTGCTCCGCTCACCTCACGTAAATAAAAAATCACGCGAGCAGTTCCAACTTAGCAATTACAAGCGTTTGTTGGATATCTACTCTTCTTCTTCAAAGACGATTGATGCTTTGATGAAGCTAGAGTTGCCAAGTGGTGTAGAAGTAGAAATCAAAGTCTAATAGACGTTTAAATTCCAGAAGAGATGCCAGGATTGATTGGTAAAAAAATCGGAATGACCAGCATTTTCAGCCCAGAGGGTAAGAACTTGCCATGTACCGTCCTAGAGGTAGGTCCATGTGTAGTTACTCAGGTGAAATCTGAAGATGTCGATGGTTACAATGCTATCCAACTAGGTTGGGGCGAGGCGAAAGATAAAAACACCTCAAAAGCATTGAAAGGGCACGTATCTAAAGCGGGTACCTCTGCTAAGAGAAAATTTGTTGAATTCACGGACTTCGAAGGCGAGTTCGCATTAGGTCAATTGATCGGTGTGGATTTGTTTGAAGAGGGTGATTTCGTAGATGTAGTCGGTACCTCTAAGGGTAAAGGCTTCCAGGGCGTTGTAAAGCGTCACGGTTTTGGTGGTGTGGGTCAAGCGACTCACGGTCAGCACAACCGTCTACGTGCACCAGGTTCTATCGGTGCGGGTTCAGATCCATCACGTGTATTTAAAGGTATGCGTATGGCTGGCCGTATGGGTGGCAAACGTGCGAAGGTTCAAAACTTGGTGGTTTTGAAAGTAGATGCTGAAAAGAATCTATTGGTCGTGAAAGGTTCTGTACCAGGAGCTAAGAATTCAACTGTAATTATTGAGAAGTAATGGAATTGAAGGTATTAGACATAAAGGGTAAGGAAACAAAGAAGAGCATCAAGTTAGATGCCTCAGTTTTCGGAGTAGAGCCAAATGATCACGTGATTTATTTGGACGTTAAGCAATACTTGGCTAACGCTCGTCAGGGTACGCACAAGTCTAAAGAGCGCGGAGAGGTTAACCGCACAACTAAGAAGCACCACAAGCAGAAAGGTACTGGTGGCGCTCGTGCTGGTTCATTGAAATCTCCAGTTCAAAGAGGTGGTGGTACCGTGTTCGGTCCACGTCCACGCACTTACGGCTTTAAGTTGAACAAAAAGGTAAAGCAATTGGCACGTAAATCTGCGTTGTCGATGAAGGTGAAATCTGATAATTTGAAGGTTGTAGAGAACTTCACATTTGAGGCCCCAAAAACGAAGAGCTTCATGGATGTGTTGGCTGCATTGGGATTGGACAAGAAAAAATCCCTCTTCATCATTGGCGATTACGATAAAAACCTATATTTGTCATCCCGCAATTTAGAAGGGGTTAAAGTTGTAAACGCTTTAGAATTAAGCACTTACGAAATAATGAACGCTTCAGAAGTGGTTCTTTCAGAAGGTGCGGTTGAAAAAGTTACAGCGATTTTAAGCTAAGAGCAATGGATATTTTAATTAAACCCATCATTACAGAGAAGGCAACTGCGCAAAGCGAAGATCAAAATGTCTATGCTTTTGAGGTAGCTCGTTCTGCTAACAAGGTGGAAATAAAAAAGGCCGTAGAATCATTCTACGGTGTGAATGTAGAAAGTGTTCGCACTGCTATCGTTCCTGCAAAATTCCAGACTAAGTACACTAAGTCTGGTTTAGTAAGAGGACGTAAATCAGCGTATAAAAAGGCGCTGGTTAAAGTTGCAGGTGGGGAGACCATTGATTTATACGGTAATATCTAATAACAATGGGTGTTAAGAAATTAAAACCAATTACTCCCGGTCAGCGTTTCCGCGTAGTCAATGACTTTGAGCAAGTCACGGCAGCGAAACCAGAGAAAAGCCTCGTAAAAGGTAAGACCAAGAGTGGTGGTCGTAACAACAGCGGACGTATGACAATGCGTTATGTTGGAGGTGGCCACAAGCAAAAAGTACGTGCAGTTGATTTCAAACGCGACAAGTTTGGCATTCCTGCAACAGTAAAATCTATCGAATACGATCCGCTACGTTCAGCGTATCTCATGTTGTTGGTATATGCTGACGGTGAGAAGCGTTACTCAGTAGCTGTAAATGGTGTTAAAGTTGGCCATACTCTTAAGAGTGGTTCAGGCAGTGCTCCAGAAGTGGGTAATGCGTTGTTCCTTGGCGACATTCCACTAGGTACAATTATCTCTAACATTGAGATGCGTCCAGGTCAAGGTGCGATCATCGCACGTTCAGCTGGCACGTTTGCTCAGTTGTTGGCTCGTGAGGGTAAATATGCCATCATCAAGTTGCCTTCAGGTGAGACTCGTATGATTTTGACCACTTGTATGGCAACTATCGGTACCGTGAGTAACTCAGAGCACATGCTTCAAGTTAGCGGTAAAGCTGGTCGCAGCAGATGGCAAGGTCGTCGTCCTAGAGTACGAGGTGTAGTTATGAACCCAGTTGATCACCCAATGGGTGGTGGTGAAGGTCGTGCGTCAGGTGGTCACCCACGCTCACGTAACGGTATTCCAGCTAAAGGTTACAAGACTCGTGCTCCAAAGAAGGCTACGAATAAGTATATCATCGAACGTAGAAAGAAATAATCTGAAAGTATATGGCACGTTCGCTTAAAAAAGGTCCTTACATCCACTACAAACTAGAGAAGAAAGTTTTGGCTAACGTGGAAAGTGGTAAGACAACGGTGATCAAAACTTGGTCACGCGCGTCAATGATTTCACCTGATTTTGTTGGTCAGACTATCGGTGTACACAACGGAAAGACATTTGTTCCTGTGTATGTAACTGAGAACATGGTAGGTCACAAACTCGGTGAATTTTCTCCAACCCGTAACTTCCGCGGTCACGGTAAGGACAAAAAGAAATAAGTAAGAGATGGGAGCTAGAAAGAAACAAACAGCTGATGCGCTCAAGGCAGCGAAGAAAGCTATCGCAATCGCTAAGCTTAACGATTGTCCTACTTCTCCACGTAAGATGCGTCTTGTAGCGGATCAGATTCGTGGTGTAGAGGTAGAGAAGGCGTTGGCCATCCTAAAATACAGCCCGAAAGAAGCTTCTAATCGTTTGGAGAAATTGTTGCTAAGCGCATTGGCGAATTGGCAGGCTAAAAACGAAGGAGCAAACCTAGAAGAGGCGGGTTTGATAGTTAAAGAAATCAGTGTAGACAGCGGTCGTATGCTAAAGCGTATTCAGGCTGCTCCACAAGGTCGTGCGCACCGCATCCGCAAGCGTAGCAACCACGTGACATTGATTGTAGGTAGTAAAGAATCTTAAGACAGGGAAGAATGGGACAAAAAACCAACCCTATTGGCAATAGACTAGGTATCATTCGTGGCTGGGACAGCCAATGGTATGGTGGTCGTAAGTACGGTGAGAAAATCGCCGAAGACGCCAAGATTAGAAAGTATTTATACGCTCGTCTATCGAAGGCCAGCATCAGCCGAATCATTATTGAGCGCACGTTGCGTTTAGTAACGGTTACCATCACTACTGCTCGTCCAGGTGTGATTATCGGTAAAGGTGGTCAAGAGGTAGATAAGTTGAAAGAAGAGTTGAAAAAACTTACTGGCAAGGAAGTTCAGATCAACATCTACGAGATTAAGCGTCCAGAGTTGGATGCAAAGCTTGTAGCTGATTCTATCGCTCGTCAAATCGAAGGTCGTGTAAGCCACCGTCGTGCCATTAAAATGGCTATTTCTGCGTCGATGCGTATGGGTGCAGAAGGTATTAAAGTCATGATTTCAGGTCGTGTGAATGGTGCCGAAATGGCGCGCTCAGAAATGTACAAAGATGGTCGTACACCGTTGAGTACTTTCCGCGCGGACATCGATTATCATTTGAGCGAAGCGCACACAACGTACGGCCGTTTAGGTATAAAGGTGTGGATCATGAAAGGTGAAGTATATGGTAAGCGCGACTTGAGCAACCAACTTGGAACTACCAAGAGTGGGGGAAAAGGTGGTCGTGGTAAGCGTAACCGTAAATAATTAGTAGAGATGTTACAGCCAAAACGCACAAAGCATAGAAAAGTCTTCAAGGGTAAGATGAAAGGTGTTTCACAACGTGGTGCACAACTCACCTATGGTGCTTACGGACTTAAGTCATTGGATTCTAAGTGGATCACAGCGCGTCAAATTGAAGCAGCTCGTATTGCGGCAACTCGTTACATGAAGCGTGAAGGTCAAATGTGGATTCGCATTTTCCCTGATAAGCCAATCACGAAGAAGCCACTAGAGGTACGTATGGGTAAAGGTAAAGGTGGTGTAGAATACTACGCTGCAGTTGTTAAGCCAGGTCGTATCATGTTTGAGATGGACGGTATTCCACTAGAAGTAGCACAAGAGGCATTGCGCCTTGCGGCTCAAAAGCTTCCAGTTCGTACCAAGTTCGTAGTACGTAGAGATTTGCAAGAGTAAGAGTCATGAAGTACACAGAAATTAAAGAGTTGACTACTGCTGAGTTGGCAGAGCGTTTGGCTGAAGAAAAAGCCAACTACACGAATATAAAATTAACTCATGCATTGAGTCCAGTAGAGAATCCAATGCAGATTCGTGAGGCTAGAAAAACTATTGCTCGTTTGAGCACTGAATTGAGTACTCGCTCAGAAGAATAAGAGTATCATGGAAAAAACAAGAAACTTGCGTAAAGAGCGTATTGGCGTAGTATCGAGCAACAAGATGGATAAGTCAGTTGTCGTGAAAGTTGAGCGTAAAGTAAAGCACCCTAAGTACGGAAAGTTTGTAAAATTCACGAGCAAATTCCACGCTCATGACGAAACAAATGATTGTAACGAAGGTGATACAGTAAGAATTATGGAAACCCGTCCGCTTTCTAAGTCGAAAAACTGGAGAGTTGTCGAGGTGATCGAAAGAGCTAAGTAATCATGGTACAGACAGAATCAAGATTAAGAGTTGCCGACAATACTGGAGCCAAAGAAGTTTTGGTAATTCGTGTGTTGGGTGGTACCAAAAGAAGATACGCTAGCGTAGGAGATAAGATTGTTGTAACCGTTAAGGAGGCTACTCCTGCTGGTAACGTAAAAAAAGGACAAGTATCGACTGCTGTAGTAGTACGTGTAAAGAAAGAAGTACGTCGTCCAGATGGATCATACATCCGTTTTGATGACAATGCTTGTGTATTGTTAAATACCACTGGTGAAATGAGAGGAACTCGTGTATTCGGTCCTGTTGCGCGTGAATTGCGCGACAAGCAGTACATGAAGATCGTGTCTCTTGCACCTGAGGTACTTTAATCTTAAACGACAATCGATTAAGATGGGAAAGCTTAAAATTAAAAAGGGAGACAACGTAAAGGTATTGGCCGGAACCAGTAAAGGTGAAGTAGGTCGTATTGTACGTGTAATTCCTAAGATGAACCGCGTCGTTGTGGAAGGTGTGAATATGATTAAGAAACACCAAAAGCCTAGTGCTACTAATCCACAAGGTGGTATTGTAGAGATGGAAGCTCCAATTCATATTTCAAATGTTGCATTGGTAGATCCAACTTCAAACGAAGCAACACGCGTAGGTAGAAAATTGGACGATAACGGTAACCTTGTGCGTTACGCTAAAAAATCCGGTGAGGTATTATCATAATGAATATGACACCTAGACTTAAAACAAAGTACAGCGAAGAAATCGTACCTAAGTTGAAAGAAGAATTCAACTACACTAACATTATGATGGTGCCTAAATTGGAGAAAATCGTAGTGAGTCAAGGTATTGGAGCTGCTGTGGCAGATAAGAAACTAGTAGACCAGGCTGTTGCTGAGATGTCAACCATCACTGGACAAAGAGCGGTGCCTACAAAGTCTAAGAAAGATGTGAGTAATTTCAAGTTGCGTAAAGGAATGCCTATTGGTGCCCGCGTAACATTGAGAGGTGAGCGCATGTATGAATTCTTGGATCGCTTAGTAAGTGCTTCTTTGCCTCGTATCCGCGATTTCCAAGGAATCAAGGCTTCTGGCTTTGATGGACGTGGTAACTACACTTTTGGTATTACAGAGCAAATTATTTTTCCTGAAATCGATATCGATAAGGTTAATCGTATTTCTGGTATGGATATCACTTTAGTCACCTCGGCACCTACTGATAAGGAAGCCAAGGCATTGTTAACTGCATTTGGTTTACCATTTAAAAAGTAAGATACGATGGCAAAAGAATCAATGAAGGCCCGTGAGGTCAAGCGTGCAAAACTAGCAGCCAAGTATGCCGCAAAGCGTGAAGCTTTGAAAGCAGCTGGCGATTACGAAGGCTTGCAAAAGCTTCCTAAGAACGCTTCGCCTGTGCGTGGTAGAAATCGTTGTAAATTGACAGGTCGTCCTCGTGGCTACATGCGTCAATTTGGAATCTCTCGTGTAACATTCCGTGAAATGGCGAATCAAGGCCTGATCCCAGGAGTGAAGAAAGCGAGCTGGTAATTTTATAATAAGTAGTATGTATACAGATCCAATTGCTGATTTTCTAACGCGCATTAGAAACGGTCAAAGTGCTGGCCTTCGCGTAGTTGAAATACCTTCGAGTAAAACAAAGGTTGCTATTGCTGAGATTTTGAAAGATCAAGGATTTATTCATGATTACAAAGTTGAGGAAGTAGCTCCACAGAATGTTTTGAAGGTTGCATTGAAATACGACAAGTTGACAAAGGTTCCTGCTATTCGCGAGATCAAGCGAATCAGTAAGCCAGGCCTTCGTCAGTACAAATCAAGTAATGATATCCCACGTGTGAAAAACGGTTTGGGTATCGCAGTAGTAAGTACTTCAAAAGGAGTAATGACTGATAAGCAAGCCCGCATAGAAAACGTTGGGGGTGAGGTTATTTGTACAGTCAGCTAATAACTTTAAATATGTCTAGAATAGGTCAAGCCCCAATTGCCGTGCCTGCAGGCGTAGAAGTCGCCATCAATGGTGATAGCGTTACTGTAAAAGGTAAATTGGGTGAATTAACTCAAGTTTTGGAAAGCGGTATTACCGCTAAGTTGGAGGATGGCATCATTACAGTTGAGCGCCCCTCTGAAGCCAAAGAACACAAAGCGAAACACGGTTTGTACCGCGCATTAATCAAAAACATGGTGGTAGGAGTTAGTGAAGGCTTCTCGCACACTCTTGAATTGATTGGTGTTGGTTACCGTGCAAGCAACCAAGGTCAAGTATTGGATTTGTCGTTGGGATATTCTCACAACTTCTTGTTCGCGATCCCAAGTGAAGTGAAAGTTGAGACCACCATGGAAAAAGGTAAAGCTCCAACCGTAACGTTGACGTCTCACGACAAGCAACTTTTGGGGGCTATTACAGCAAAGATTCGCTCACTTCGTAAGCCTGAACCATACAAAGGAAAAGGTGTGAAGTTTAAGGGCGAAGTAATTCGTAGAAAAGCAGGTAAATCTGCAGCTAAATAATAGATAAGAGATGGCATTAACTAAAGCAGAAAGAAGACTTCGCATTCGCAGAAGAATTCGCAAGGTAGTTACCGGTACAGCACAAAAGCCTCGTCTATCTGTATTCAGAAGTAACAAGGAAATTTACGCTCAATTGATTGACGATGTCAATCAAACGACCTTGTTGTCTTACTCATCTCGCAACAAGGAGATGGAAGGTGCAACAGGTACAAAGAGCGATAAGAGCTACCAAGTAGGTCAAGGTTTGGCAAAATTGGCAGCTGAAAAAGGTATCACTGAGGTTTGTTTTGATCGTGGTGGATACTTGTACCACGGACGTGTTAAACAATTGGCTGAAGGCGCTCGTGAAGGCGGCTTGAAATTCTAAAATGGCGAATACAATGCATAACGCACGAAAAGTAAAGCCTACGGGTATTGAATTGGTTGATCGCTTGGTAGCGGTGAACCGTGTAACGAAAGTAAACAAGGGTGGTCGTACTTTTAGTTTCTCAGCAATTGTTGTTGTAGGAGACGAAAATGGCACTGCTGGTTACGGAACAGGGAAGTCTAAAGAAGTTAGTGAAGCTATTGCCAAGGCGGTAGAAGATGCTAAAAAGAACTTGTATCGTTTCCCATTGGTGAAGTCAACAATCCCACATGAAGAATATGGTAAGTATGCAGGATCTCGCGTCTTTTTAAGACCAGCATCAAGTGGTACCGGAGTAATTGCCGGTGGTGCAATGCGTGCAGTTCTTGAGAGTGTAGGGATACATGACGTTCTTGCTAAAAGTAAAGGATCTTCAAATCCACAAAACGTAGTGAAAGCAACATTTGATGCATTGGGTAAAATGCGTGATGCAAAAGCAGTTGCTAAAACTCGTGGTATTTCGGTGGATAAAGTGTTCAACGGTTAATTTTTGAGCAATGGGAAAAATTAAGATTACACAGAAGCGTAGCGTAATTAATCGTCCAGCTCGTCAAAAAGCAACTATGGATGCCCTAGGTCTACGTAAAATGAATGCATCGGTAGAGGTTGAGGCAACTCCTCAAGTTCTTGGTATGGTGCGCAAGGTGAGCCACCTTGTAGAAGTTGTAGAACTTTAATAACAATAGATAAAATGGATTTATCAAATCTCAAACCTGCGAAGGGTGCTACCCACAGCCGTAAGCGAGTAGGTAGAGGTGAAGGCTCCGGACACGGAGGTACCTCTACGCGCGGTCACAAGGGTGCGCAGTCGCGTTCTGGTTACAGCCGTAAGATCGGTTTTGAAGGTGGTCAAATGCCACTTCAGCGTCGTGTTCCTAAGTTCGGATTCACTAATCCAAACCGTGTTGAATATAAGGGGATTAATTTGGACACTATTCAAGCCCTTGTAGATGCGAAAAAAGTAAAAGCTACCATTACTCACGAAGATTTTGTGAATAATGGACTGGTAAGCAAGAAAGAGTTAGTTAAGATTCTAGGTCGTGGTGAATTGACTGCGAAAGTATCTGTTACTGCTCACGCATTTAGTAAATCAGCAATCGCTGCTATTGAAGCACAAGGCGGTACAGCTACGACACTATAATCGCAATGAAAAGATTCGTAGAGACCATAAAAAATATCTGGGGCATCGAAGAGTTGAAGGCCAAAATCCTAACTACTCTTGGTTTGCTTTTGATATATAGAATTGGTTCGACGGTTCTACTTCCAGGTGTGGATCCATCAAGTTTGGACACGTTACAAGCAGAGACTTCAGAAGGGCTACTTGGTGTATTGAATGCCTTTACAGGAGGTGCATTTTCAAGAGCTTCGGTCATGGCCTTAGGGATTATGCCTTATATCTCTGCATCCATCATCATTCAGCTGATGGGTATGGCTGTACCCGCCGTACAAAAAATGCAGAAGGATGGAGAAAGTGGACGTCGTAAATTAAATCAAATTACTCGTTACCTGACTATTGTCATTGCAGGTGTTCAGGCACCGGCTTATTTGTCAACTTTAAACAACCAATTTCAGGCTGAATTAGTAGCTGGTATGGATGGTAGTACTTTCGTTTTCCTAGGTTGGATTACGTTGGTAACTGGTACCATCTTCGCGATGTGGTTGGGCGAGCGCATCACGGATAAAGGGATAGGTAATGGTATTTCACTCCTTATTATGGTGGGTATCATTGCAACTTTGCCACAAGCGTTTTTCCAAGAAATGACTTCTCAAGTTAGTGTAGGTTTAGGTTGGGTGTTTTTCATCATCGAGCTATTCGCTTTGTTTGTCATTACCATGTTCTGTGTTGCATTAACGCAGGCGGTACGTCAAATCCCTGTTCAATATGCGAAGCAAGTTGCTGCAGGTGGTCGTATGTCGGGAACACCGAGTGCTCGTCAGTATTTACCGCTAAAAGTGAATGCTGCAGGGGTAATGCCGATTATTTTTGCACAGGCGATTATGTTTATTCCTATGACAATCCTTACAAGTTTGGGTGTTGAGGGTGCTGGTGCTAGCCTTATGATCGATGTTTTCGGAGATATCGAAGGATTTTGGTACAACTTTACATTCGCTGTATTGATTATTGTGTTTACTTATTTCTACACAGCGATTCAAGTAAATACAAATAACATCGCTGATGACCTAAAGAGAAATGGTGGTTTCGTTCCAGGTATTAAACCTGGTGCTCCAACTGCTGAGTTCTTAGATACAGTACTAAGTAGAATTACATTCCCTGGATCATTATTGCTAGCGGTAGTTGCAATTCTCCCTGCGTTGGCTATGGTCGTTGGTTTGAATACTCAATGGGCATACTTCTACGGCGGTACGTCGTTATTGATTACCGTTGGTGTTATTTTAGATACGCTTCAACAAGTTGAAAGCTATCTATTAAATAGACATTACGATGGGCTCATGAAGTCTGGTAAGTTACGAGGTAGAAACACACAAAGTACATTTGGTTAATATGGCTAAACAAAGCGCAATAGAACAAGATGGAACAGTAACAGAAGCATTGTCAAATGCAATGTTCCGTGTGGAGCTTGAAAATGGTCATGTTGTTACAGCTCACATCTCGGGAAAGATGAGAATGCATTATATCAAGCTTCTACCAGGAGATAAAGTAAAACTAGAAATGAGTCCTTATGATTTGACTAAGGCTCGTATAACGTACAGATACTAAAGAAATGAAAGTAAGAGCATCAGTAAAAAAGCGTAGCGCGGATTGTAAGATCGTTCGCCGTAAAGGACGCTTATATGTTATTAACAAAAAGAACCCCAAGTTCAAGCAACGTCAGGGTTAACCAATAATAGAATAGAAAGACTATGGCAAGGATTGCAGGTGTAGACTTACCAAGAACCAAACGTGGTGTTATTGGCCTGACATATATCTTCGGAATCGGTTTAAGCCGTTCTAAGGAGATTCTCGAGAAGGCAGGGGTAAGTGAAGATGTTAAGGTTCAAGATTGGACAGATGACCAATTAACAAGCATTCGTGGCGTCATCGCTGATGAGTACCGCGTAGAAGGTGAGTTGCGTTCAGAAGTTCAGCTTAATATCAAGCGTATGATGGATATCGGTTGTAACCGAGGTATTCGTCACCGTTTGGGATTGCCTTTACGTGGACAGCGTACTAAAAACAACTCTCGTACAAGAAAGGGTAAGAGAAAAACAGTTGCTAACAAGAAGAAAGCAACTAAATAATAGTTAGTTATGGCTAAGAAGCAAACGAAGCAAGTTAAGAAGCGCAAGGTGCGCGTGGAAGCAATGGGTGAAGCGCACATCGGATCTTCATTTAACAATATCATCATCTCCTTAACCAATGCACAAGGTCAAGTTATCTCTTGGTCTTCTGCTGGTAAAATGGGATTCCGCGGATCTAAGAAAAACACTCCTTACGCAGCTCAAATGGCAGCAGAGGATTGTGGAAAGGTTGCGTTAGAAGCAGGTTTGAAGAAAGTAAAAGCATACGTGAAGGGTCCAGGTAACGGTCGTGAAAGCGCTATCCGTACACTACACAACCTAGGAATTGAGGTGGTAGAGATCATCGATATTACTCCAACTCCACACAACGGTTGTCGCGCACCCAAGAAGCGTCGCGTATAATTTTAATAGTAAGAACGAATTATGGCAAGATATACAGGACCAAAAACAAAGATCGCTCGCCGCATGGGAGAGCCAATCTTTGGCCCAGATAGCTCTTTTGAAAAGCGTAAATATCCTCCAGGGCAACACGGTAATAACCGTCGTCGTGGTAAGAAAAGTGAATACGCTGTTCAGCTAGAGGAAAAGCAAAAAGCAAAATACACTTATGGTATTTTGGAGCGTCAATTTGCGCGTATGTTTGATAAAGCATCTCGTAGTAAAGACAAAACAGGTGATGTGTTGTTGCAGCTATGTGAGAGCCGTTTGGACAATGTAGTTTACCGTTTAGGATTGGGAAGAACACGTGATGCTGCCCGCCAGTTGGTAGGCCACCGTCACATTACCTTGAATGGTGAAGTGGCAAACATTCCATCTATTACTGTTAAGCCTGGCGATGTTATTGCGGTGCGAGAAAAATCTAAATCAATGATTGTGATTGCAGATGCATTGGCTGGACATTCAGGTCAGTACCCTTGGTTGGAATGGAACGAGAGTAAAATGGAAGGAACCTTCTTAAATGTTCCTTCACGAGATGCCATCCCTGAGAACATCAAGGAGCAGTTGATCGTCGAATTGTACTCTAAGTAATAATCACCTTATACTCAATTATATGGCTATCCTTAATTTCCAAAAGCCCGATAAAGTAATTATGAATGCGTCCACGGATACAAGTGGCCAGTTCGAATTCAGACCATTGGAGCCCGGCTACGGTCTCACAGTAGGCAATGCGCTCCGAAGAGTATTGCTTTCTGGTTTGGAAGGTTTTGCCTTGACTTCCTTGAGAATTGAAGGTGTAGACCACGAATTCAGCACAATAGATGGCGTGGTAGAAGACGTTACAGAAATTGTATTGAACTTAAAACAAGTACGATTCAAGCAACAGATCGACGGTATGGACACAGAGACAGTGAAGTTCTCTGTATCAGGTAAAGAGCAGTTGTTGGCTGGCGATCTAGCTTCTAACATCAGTGCTTTCCAAGTTTTGAACCCTGACTTGGTTATTTGTAATATGGATGCTGGCGTGAGCCTAACCTTTGAAGTAGTAATCGAAAAGGGACGAGGATACGTAGGTGCCGAATCGAATAAAAAGGCTGATTCGCCAGTAGGTACGATTGCCCTAGATAGTATTTATACCCCAATCAAGAACGTTAAGTATGCGGTAGAAAACTATCGTGTAGAACAGAAAACGGATTTCGAAAAATTAGTTTTTGAAATAGAAACTGACGGTTCAATTCAGCCAAAGGATGCATTGACAGAGGCAGCGAAAATCTTGATTCACCACTTTATGTTGTTCAGTGATGAGCGTATCAGTTTAGAAGATGAAGAAACCTCGGAAGCTGAATCATACGACGAAGAAGCATTACACATGCGTCAGTTGCTAAAGACTAAGCTTCACGATATGGACTTGAGTGTACGTGCATTGAACTGTTTGAAGGCAGCTGAAGTGGATACTTTGGGTGACTTGGTTACTTACTCAAAGGCAGATCTGATGAAGTTCCGCAACTTTGGTAAGAAATCATTGACTGAACTAGAAGAATTAGTTGATAGTAAAAACTTGAGCTTCGGAATGGATATTTCTAAGTACAAGCTCGATAAAGAATAAGAATGAGACACGGTAAGAAAGTAAATCACCTAGGTAGAAAGTCTGCGCATAGAAAAGCTATGTTAAGTAACATGGCTTGCTCATTAATCGAGCACAAGCGTATCAATACTACAGTACAAAAGGCTAAAGAATTGCGTAAGGTGGTTGAGCCATTAATTACGCGTTCAAAAGAAAACTCTACGCACAACCGTCGTGTAGCTTTCTCTGTACTTCGTCAAAAAGAAGCAGTAACTGAGCTTTTCGCTGTAGTTGCTCCCAAAGTTGGGGATCGTCCTGGAGGTTACACTCGTATCATCAAAACTGGTAACCGTTTGGGTGATAACGCAGAGATGTGTATGGTCGAATTAGTAGACTTCAATGAAATCTACGGTCAAGATGAGAAGAAGAAAACTACTCGTCGTAGCCGTCGTGGTAAAGCTACCACAACTGAGACTCCTGTTACTGAAGCAGCAGTAGAAGAAGTTGCTGAAGAAGCTCCAGCAGTAGAAGCAAAAGAGGAATCTGCTGAATAAGAAGATATAATGCACCAAATAGGTCATTGTTAATTAACTTTGGGGGGAATAAGGCGCGGCCTTATTCCCCTTTTCTTTGAACACAACTACACACATGAAAGAAGCCACGAAAAAAGCGATTTTATTACTTGAAGACGGTACGGTATTTTATGGGTCATCTACTGGATTAGATGGGACGGCCTATGGTGAGATTTGTTTCAATACAGGTATGACTGGTTACCAAGAGATATTTACTGACCCCTCTTATTTTGGTCAACTGATGGTGATGGCTACGTCGCACATAGGTAACTATGGTGTTCATGCGGATGAAGTGGAGAGTGGGAATATCCAAATCGCAGGCTTGATAACAAAGAACTTTAGCGAGGTTGCTTCGCGCGCTGGTAAAAGCGATAGCCTTTACGGATATTTTGAGAAGCAAAATAAAGTGGCCATTGCAGATATCGATACACGAGCACTAGTGCGTCATATTCGAGATGCCGGTGCGATGAACGCAATTATTTCAACTGAAATTCATGATGTGGATGCGTTAAAAGGGGAATTGGCCAATTGTCCTTCAATGGAAGGTCTTGCGCTTGCACCAGTGGTTAGTACCAAAGAGTCTTATGAAGTAGGACCTGAGGACAGTGAGGTCCGCATTGCTGCATTGGATTTAGGTATTAAAAACAACATCATTCGTTGCATGACGGATCGTGGAGCGCGCGTGAAGGTATTCCCTTACGATACTACTACGGCAGAAATGATGGCGTGGAACCCTAATGGTCTTTTCTATTCCAATGGCCCTGGTGATCCGGCGGCTTCCCCTGAGGTAGTGGCAGAAGTAGCGAAGGGAATTGCCTCTGGTCTTCCTGTATTTGGGATTTGTCTTGGGCATCAAATGATTGCCTTGGCAAGTGGCTTGAGCACGTATAAGATGTTTAATGGCCACCGTGGGATTAATCACCCTGTAAAAAATGTGGAGACTGGATTAGGAGAGATCACCTCTCAGAATCATGGCTTTGTAGTGAAGATGGAGGATGTTGAAGGGGCTGAGAATGTCGCTTTGACTCACATTCATTTGAACGACCAGACGGTGGCTGGAATCAAGAGAACAGATGCTAAATGTTTCTCGGTTCAGTACCACCCTGAAGCTTCGCCGGGTCCGCACGATAGTAGATACTTATTTGACCAATTCATAGGAGACATTAAGAACCACACTTCCGCGAATTAACTCTGAACTAACACTCTAAACTGAAAACTTATGTCTGTTATTACGCATGTTCATGCAAGACAAATTTTAGATTCTCGTGGTAACCCAACTGTTGAAGTTGATGTAATCACTTCTTCTGGTGCTATGGGCCGTGCAGCTGTGCCTTCTGGTGCATCTACAGGTATTCATGAAGCTGTTGAATTGCGTGACGAAGACCCAACTTATTACATGGGTAAAAGCGTATTGAAGGCTGTTGATAATGTGAACGATATCATCGGACCGGAATTGGAAGGTGAGATCGTTACTGAACAAGCTGCCATCGATCAAATTATGTTAGATCTTGATGGAACTGAAAATAAAGGGAAACTAGGGGCTAATGCTATCCTTGCGGTGTCTTTGGCTGTAGCTAAAGCAGCTGCAGAGAGCACAGGACAGCCTCTATACCGCTACGTTGGCGGTGTAAATGCTCGTACGTTGCCGGTTCCAATGATGAATATTTTGAACGGTGGGTCACATGCGGATAACTCTATCGACTTCCAAGAATTTATGGTAATGCCGTTTGGTGCCGAGTCTTTCAGCCAAGCATTGCGTATGGGTACTGAGGTATTCCACAACTTGAAGAAGGTATTAAAGAGTAAAGGATATTCTACCAATGTTGGTGATGAAGGAGGTTTTGCACCTTCTATTGGATCTAACGAAGAGGCACTTGAAATCATTCTTGAGAGTATAGAGAAGGCCGGTTATACGCCAGGTAAGGATATTTGGATTGCCATGGATGCTGCAGCTTCAGAATTCTACAATGAAGGGAAAGGCAAATATGTTTTCCACAAGAGCGATGGTCGTGAATTGACTTCGGACGAAATGGTGGACTACTGGGCTACTTGGATCGAGAAATACCCTATCGCATCTATTGAGGATGGACTTCATGAAGATGATTGGACAGGATGGGCTAAGCTTCACGCGAAGATTGGTCATAAGGTCCAATTAGTTGGTGATGATTTGTTCGTGACCAACGAGAAGCGTGTAGCTCGCGGTATTGAGGAGGGTAGTGCCAATTCAGTACTGGTTAAAGTGAATCAAATTGGTACTCTTACAGAGACCATCAATACTGTAACGTTGGCTAACCGTCACCAGATGACAGCTGTAATGTCACACCGTAGTGGTGAGACGGAAGATGCTACCATCGCTGATTTAGCAGTAGCATTGAATACTGGTCAGATTAAGACTGGTTCTGCCTCTCGTTCAGACCGTATGGCGAAGTACAACCAATTGTTGAGAATTGAAGAGGAATTGGGCGATAGAGCAGTGTTCTTGGGTACCAACTTCCCGTATTTGAAATAATACCATAAAAACCACCTATCATGGATAAGATTAAAGAACAGTTTCGCGATACCTACCCTGGTATTGTAGCCGATACCAAGGCATTTTTAAAAGAGAATGCTGATAAAACTATTGGTGAGATTAAGGTGGGCCAATTATATGGTGGTATGCGTGGCATGCCGGCTTTGATTTGTGAAACGTCAAAATTGGACCCAGAGGAAGGAATTCGTTTCCGCGGGTACAGTATCCCTGAATTGCAGCAAAAACTCCCTAAGTATCCTGGGGGTGAGCAGCCTTTGCCTGAAGGATTGTTCCACTTGATGTTGATGAATGAGATTCCTACGGAAGATCAAGCTCGTCGATTGAGTAATAACTGGGTGCGGAGAAATAATGTTCCAGTACATGTATTCAAGGCCATAGATGCGTTACCAAACCGTACACACCCAATGACGCAGTTTTCGATTGCGATTATGGCGATGCGTACAGAAAGCGAATACGCAAAGGCTTACCAGGCTGGCGTACATAAGAGTGAGTATTGGGATGCAACATACGAGGACAGCATGAACTTGATTGCTCGTTTGCCGCGTGTTGCCGCGTATATTTACCGTAGAATGTACCACAACGACCAGCACATTGAACCAGATCCGAAGCTGGATTGGGCGGGTAACTTCGCGCACATGCTGGGGTTTGATAATGATGAGTTCAAGGAATTGATGCGTTTGTACATGACTATTCACGCCGATCACGAAGGTGGTAACGTGAGTGCGCATACAGTGCATTTGGTAGGTTCCGCGTTGAGTGATGCTTATTTGAGCTTTGCCGCGGGTATGAACGGTTTGGCAGGTCCATTACACGGATTGGCGAATCAAGAGGTTATTCGTTGGATTAACAATATGCGTCAGGAATTGGGCGGTGGATTACCGACGAAGGAGCAGATTGCGAATTACTGTAAGAAGACCTTAGCTGATGGAAAAGTGATTCCAGGTTTTGGTCATGCGGTGTTACGTAAAACGGATCCTCGATACACTGCGCAACGCGAGTTCGCGCAAGCTAAAATGCCAAATTCTGAATTGTTTAAGATTGTCAGCATGATCTATGAGGTAGTGCCAGATATCTTGAGCGCTACAGGTAAGGTGAAGAACCCATGGCCAAATGTGGATGCACACAGCGGTCAGTTGTTGACGCACTACGGCTTGGTTGAATATGAGTTCTACACTGTGTTATTTGGTGTTGCTCGTTCTTTGGGAACCTTATCAAACTTGATTTGGGATCGTGCGATGGGTATGCCTATTGAGCGTCCAGGAAGTACGACGACAGAACTGTTGAAAGAGAAATTAGGATAAGATTCTAATTTTGAGAGATATAGGCCCTGCAGCATTTTGAGTGTTGCAGGGCTTTTTGTTTGATTTTCAGTGGTTTTATGTTTGGGATTACCTTATATTTGCACCCCTTTTCGGACATGAAGCGTACTGCCGAGGGGAAGACGAAACAACAATAACCACTTTCGGACCAATGAGAAGTGTACGCTAGGATCCGAGATACAACAATATTTCTCTCATGTCAGAAGAGAATCAAGTACCACAAGAAGAGGTACAACAAGAGGCGCCTGTTCAGGATGCCGTTGCAACTGAAGAAACTGTAGACGAAACTGTGGAGCAAGCTCCTGCAGAAGAGGCTGCCAAGGAAGAAGTCATCGAAGAAGAAACTGTGGAAGAAGTTACGGCAGAAGAAATCGTAGCGGATGCACCTTTTAGCTGGGACGATGTAGAAGGTGGTGCTGCTACTGGAAACAAAGATCGTGAGGCATTGACTACTTTGTACGAAGAGACCCTAGGTTCTTCAATTGAACACCAAGTAGTGGAAGGTAAGGTTACTGCTAAAACCGACCGCGAAGTAATTATCGACATCAATTCTAAGAGTGAAGGTGTAGTGAGCTTGAACGAGTTCCGTTACAACCCAGAGCTTGCAGTTGGTGATGCCGTTGAGGTATTAGTTGACCGTCAAGAAGACAAAAATGGTCAATTAGTCCTTTCACACAGAAAAGCACGTTCTATCAAAGCTTGGGACCGTGTTAACGAAGCACACGAAAACGACGAGATCGTTAAGGGTTACGTTAAGGCACGTACTAAGGGTGGTATGATCGTAGACGTATTCGGTCTAGAAGCGTTCTTGCCAGGTTCACAAATCGATGTGAAGCCTATCCGTGATTACGACCAGTACGTAGATAAGACAATGGAATTCAAAGTGGTTAAAATTAACCACGAATTCAAAAACGTTGTGGTTTCTCACAAAGCACTTATCGAAGCTGATCTTGAAGAGCAGAAGAAGGAGATCATCTCTAAATTGGAGAAAGGTCAAGTTCTTGAAGGTGTGGTTAAAAACATCACCTCTTATGGGGTATTCATCGACTTGGGCGGTGTAGATGGTTTGGTGCACATCACTGATTTGAGCTGGAGCCGTATCAACCACCCATCTGAGGTAGTTGAATTGGATCAGAAAATCAACGTTGTAATTCTTGACTTCGATGAAGGTAAGACTCGTATCCAACTAGGTCTCAAGCAACTAGAGAAGCACCCATGGGATGCTTTGGATGCTAACTTGGCTATAGGCGACACTGTTAAAGGTAAAGTCGTTGTATTGGCAGATTACGGTGCATTCGTTGAAGTATTGCCGGGTGTTGAAGGTTTGATTCACGTGAGCGAAATGAGCTGGTCTGCACACTTGCGCAGTGCCGGTGATTTCATGAAAGTTGGTGATGAAGTAGATGCGCAGGTATTGACTTTGGATCGTGAGGAGCGTAAGATGAGCTTGGGTATTAAGCAAATGACTACTGATCCTTGGACTGATATTACTACTAAGTACCCACAGGGTTCACAACACAAAGGAACCGTTCGCAACTTTACTAACTTCGGTATCTTCTTAGAGCTTGAAGAAGGAATTGATGGTTTGATCCACATTTCAGACTTGAGCTGGACGAAGAAAGTGAAGCACCCATCTGAATTCACTTCTATCGGTGCAACATTGGAAGTAGTTGTGTTGGACATCGACGCTGAAAACCGTCGTTTGAGCTTGGGTCACAAGCAATTGGAAAACAACCCTTGGGACGATTACGCGAAAGCGTTCGAAGTAGGTTCTACTCACACTGGTACCATGATCAACTCTGGTGATAAAGGTGGTGATGTTAGCTTTGCTAGCCACGAAGGTGTAGAAGCATACTGTCCTGCTCGTCACATTATGAAAGAAGACGGTAGTAAGCTTGAAAAAGGCGAAACTGCTGAATTCAAAGTGATCGAGTTCAACAAAGACAACCGTCGTATTGTAGTATCTCACGTAGGTACTTACAAAGAGGTTGAGTTGAAGAAAAGTCGTTCGGCTTCTTCTAAGAAAAGTGGCGGTAACATGGTCAGCGCAAGTACTTCAACAGAGCGTTCAACTATGGGCGATTTGGATGCCCTAGCTGCTTTGAAAGAGCAAATGGACAACGAGAACAAGTAATTGTTCTTCCATTGAATATTGAGTCCCCGGGCCGAAGGCCCGGGGATTTTTTTTGCCCGCTGCGCGCGGCTCGCTTGAATGGTGTAAATTCGAGATATGAGAATAGGTCAAATAATTGAAGCATTGGAGCAGTGGGCTCCTCCCGCACTTCAAGAATCTTACGATAATAGCGGTCTCATCGTCGGAAACAAAAACTGGGAATCATCCGGTGTTTTGGTGGCCTTGGACTGTTTGGAAAGTGTGGTGGATGAAGCCATCGCGAAGAATATCAACCTGATTGTAGCACATCATCCCATTGTCTTTTCCGGTCTGAAGCGTTTCAACGGGCGCTCCTATATCGAGCGAGTGGTGATGAAGGCCATTAAACACGATGTGGCCATTTATGCCATCCACACAAATTTGGACAATGTCCTTTGGGGCGTGAATGCCAAGGTGATGGAGGTGTTGGGGATCCCCAAACATGCAATCCTAAGTCCTATGAAAGATGCTTTGAAGAAGTTCGAGGTATATGTGCCGACAGAACATGTTGGGGACTTGGAGCAAGCCATTTTTGAGGCTGGCGGCGGTAAAGTCAGTGCGTACGAGGAATGCAGTTTCCGTACGGATGGCACAGGGTCGTTTAAAGGCACGGGAGGTACTCAACCGGTCATTGGAGTAGTGGGTAAGCGTGAATTTGTCCAAGAGGCGAAGTTGGAATTTATCGTTCCTGCCTATGCAGCTTCTGCTGTGGAGCGTGCGGCGAAAGCGGCTCATCCTTACGAAGAAATGGCCTATCAATGGCTTGCGGTCGGTAATACGGCGACCCATTTTGGTGCTGGAGCTTTGGGTGAATTGCCGGAGGAACTTGGCTTTGAGGAGTTTTTGAAGAAGGTCAAGGCGGCTTTTGGTACGACCATTCGCTATACCGCACCTGTGGTTGAGCTTGTGAAGAAAGTGGCGGTATGCGGCGGTTCCGGCAGCTTTTTATTGGGTGCTGCGATGGCCTCTGGTGCTGATGTTTTCATCACTGCGGATTACAAATACCACCAGTTCTTCGATGCCGAAGGGAAAATCAGCATCTTAGACGTCGGACATTTTGAAAGTGAGCAATTTACAATCGACTTAATTGCTGACTTCATTGAGAAAAATTTCCCTAAATTTGCGGTTCTCAAAACTGAGGTCAACACAAATCCTATACAGTACTATTAGTATGGCTAAGAAGGCGAAAGAATTAAGCGTAGAAGATAAGCTAAGAGCTCTTTACGATTTGCAAATCATCGACCGTCGTATCGACGAGATTCGCGCATTGCGCGGTGAACTTCCATTGGAAGTAGAAGATTTGGTAAATGAGGTGGCTGGTTTGGAAACTCGCATCGAGAAGGTGAACAACGAGATTGCTGATCTTGAGAATGATATCAGCGAGAAGCAAAACTTGAAAGCCGAATGTGCTGAAAAGATTGCCAAGTACACGAAAGATCAAGAGCAAGTGCGTAACAACCGTGAGTTCGAAGCCATTGCTAAGGAAATCGAGTACCAAGAATTGGAAATCGAATTAGCAGACAAGCGCATCAAGGAATACAGCTCGAAAATTGAAAGCAAGAAAGAAGTGAATGGTGCTAGCGAAGAAAAATTGGCTGAGCGCCAGGATCACTTGAAGCATAAAGTAGCAGAGTTGGACAGCATCATGGCTGAGACGCAGAAAGAAGAAGATCTGTTGTTGGCTAAGAGCGACGAAACTAAAGCTTCTATTGAAGATAGATTGGTGAAAGCTTACGATCGTATTCGCAGTGCAACTAAGAACAAGTTGGCGGTAGTGAGTGTAGAGCGTGGTGCCTCAGCAGGGTCATTCTTCGTTATTCCTCCACAACGTCAGATGGAACTTGCACAACGCAAGAAAATCATGATTGATGAGCACAGCGGCCGTATCCTAGTGGATCCAGTGTTGGCTCAGGAAGAAGAGGAGAAAATGCAAGATATGATTGCCGGTTGGCTGAAATAACCTCCCAGTAGTAAAGTAAAGAAATACCCGCGCGTGAGCGCGGGTATTTTTATAATCTTTCATTAGAGCTCTCTCGAGAAATATCGCAGGCCCATGCCTGCCTCCCCAGTAAATCTCGTGCCTCGAAATAAGCGAACAGGACTCAATTCCACTATTTCGAACAAACGTAAAGTATCTCACGCACAGGCAGTGCATATTTCTCAAAGAAACCTACCGGGAGCTCTTTTTGTGCATCAAAGACAGTAACCTTGAATCCCGCGGCTTTTAGGCGATCTGGGTAATCTTGGCCATAGAGGCGGACGTGGTCGTATTGACGGAATCTGCGCTCGCGCTCTGCGGGATCTTTGATGGTAGTGTCTTCGTCTGTTTTTTCGTAATCCGGGTCCAGTGGTACTTGCATGATGGCTAAGCCTCCTGGTTTAAGGATGCGGTGTAGTTCTACCATCGCTTGGTGGTCGCTGTCTACGTGTTCTAGAACGTGATTACAGAAGATGGTGTCAAAGGTGTTGTCCTCTATGGGGATATTTTGAACGTCAAAGCGAAGATCTGCTAAAGGTGAGAAAAGATCCGCGGTGGTGTAATCGAGGTGTTTCATCTTGCGGAATCGTCCATAGAAACATTGTTCAGGGGCAATGTGTAAGAGTTTTTGTGGACGCGTTAAAAAGTCTGTATAGTCTTTGAGGTACAGCCATAGTAAGCGGTGACGCTCGAGGCTGTTGGTACCGGGGCAAAGAGCGTTTTCGCGTTGGTTGTTACCATATCCGTAGGGAAAGAAGCGGCTATATCCACGACCGTCAATAGGGTCTACGAATTTGTTGCCCTTAAAGATGACCGGTGCCACCCATTGGACCAAATAACTCAGTCTGATCAGTAGTGGACGAGGGACCTTTGCTAAGGCCCATTTCATTATGCGTGAGATCATAGTTTTTCGTATTCCGCAGGTTCCATGCCAAGGGCATCATAAATGTACTGGAAGGTACTGAGGATTTCAGGTTGGCCATTTACTACAGCGACATCGTGTTCGAAGTGTGCACTGTTCTTCCCGTCTGCGGTAAGGATGGTCCATCCGTCCGGGAGTTGTTTAATACGCTGGGTACCGAGGTTGATCATAGGCTCGATGGCAATGACCAATCCTTCTTGAATTTTCTTGCCGCGACCGCGTTTGCCGTAATTGGGGACTTGTGGTTCTTCGTGCATTTGCTTCCCCAGGCCATGGCCCACGAGTTCCCGAACCACCCCATAGCCTCTGCTTTCGGTATATTCTTGAACGGCTGCGCCAATGTCACCGACGCGATTGCCTGCTTTTACCTCGCGAATACCTGCGTATAAAGAGGCCTTGGTGTCCTCTAGTAAGCGCGCTGTATCCGCATCCACTTCACCTATTGGGAAGGTGTATGCGTGGTCTCCATAGAATCCTTTCATTAATACCCCACAGTCCACAGACATGATATCGCCTTCTTGTAGTGGATTTTTGCCAGGTATGCCGTGGACGACTTGGGCATTTGGAGACATACAAAGGGTGTTGGGAAAGTCGTACATGCCCAAGAATCCTGGGATGCCGCCGTGATCGCGGATGAATTCCTCTGCCTTCTTATCTAGCTCCAGCGGAATGGCTCCAGGGACCAATAGGGGCGCAAGCATACCTAAGGTCTTACTGACCAATTGTGCGCTTTCACGCATCAATTCAATTTCTTCCGCACTTTTGTATTTGATCATCCTTTAGGATTCAATAAGTTCAAACCAGTCATTTCCTCTGGCTGGGCAACACCCATCAAGGCTAATAATGTAGGTGCAATATCGCCCAATCGTCCTTCATTTAAAGTGAATTCTTTAGCACTGCTGCCGACCAAGAAGCAAGGGACTACGGTCGTTGTGTGAGCGGTATTCGGCGAGCCGTCTTCGTTAACCATACAATCGGCGTTTCCATGGTCGGCCAAGATGATGAACTGATAATCGGACCCTACTCCAGCTTCAACCACAGATTGCAGGCAAGAATCTACGGTTTCACAAGCCTTAATTGCGGCTTCCATGACTCCCGTATGGCCTACCATATCCGGGTTTGCGAAGTTCAAACAGATGAAATCCGTCGTACCTTCTTGTAATTTTGGAACAATGGCATCGCGGATATCTCCTGCGCTCATTTCAGGCTGTAGGTCGTAAGTGGCCACTTTAGGAGAGGGGCAAAGCAATCTACTTTCTCCTTCGAATGGTTTTTCACGTCCGCCTGAAAAGAAGAATGTGACATGTGGGTATTTCTCAGTTTCCGCAATGCGAATCTGGCTCTTTCCTGCTGACTCAAGGACTTGGCCAATGGTATTGACCAAATTATCCTTGCGGAAGACGACGTTCACATTTTCAAACGTCTCGTCGTAGCTAGTCATGGTCACATAGTGCAGGGGTAAGGCGTTCATGTACTGCTCGTGAAAATCCTGTTGGCTCAAGGCTTGGGTGATTTCTCGGCCGCGGTCTGTGCGGAAATTGAACATGATGACCACATCATTAGCCTCAATCTTTGCCACAGGCTGACCCAAGTGGTTAACACAGACATGTGGTTCCATGAATTCGTCTGTGATGCCGGCATCGTAACTAGCTTGAATGGCTGCCAGTGGATCCAATGTCGTGGCACCTTCACTGTTGACCATACAATGGTAGGCCTTTGCGACACGCTCCCAGCGTTGGTCGCGGTCCATCGCGTAATAACGTCCAACAAAAGTGGCCAAGGTCCCCGTAGTTTCGACCATATGGTCGGTCAAATCTGTCAAGAATCCCAAACCGCTCTGTGGGTCGCAATCGCGCCCATCTGTGAAAGCGTGGACATAAACGTTCTCGAAGGCCTCGGTAAACAACCAGCTACACAAGGCCTTGGCGTGGTTAAGGTGGGCATGAACACCTCCGTCACTGACTAGCCCAAGCAAGTGAATCTTGCTATTATTGGCTTTCGCATAGGCAAGCGCTTCTTGGAGGGTCGCATCTTCTGCGAAATCTCCATTCTCTGCGGCCAAGTTAATTTTCACTAAATCTTGGTATACTACGCGACCCGCACCGATGTTCATGTGACCTACTTCAGAATTACCCATTTGTCCTTCGGGAAGTCCTACATCGAGGCCACTGGTTTTGATCCAGGTCTGAGGGTAGTTTTTATATAGGCTATCAACGAAAGGAGTATGGGCCTTGTCGATGGCGCTAACTTCAGGATTGTCGGCGCGTCCCCATCCGTCGAGGACTATCAGTGCTGTCTTCTTCATAGCGTGAGTTGTGACCTCAAATTTACGGTTTATTAGGGCAAAAAAAACCCGCCATATTAGGCGGGTTTAGAAGTGTTTTTTCAATGTTAATAGACAGCAATCCAGGCGTCTCTTCGAATTGATCTTGCTTTGCGTCTTGAGTTTTTCGCATCCGTTTTGTTATCGTGCTTGCTGTAAACCACTCGATAGGTATTCAAATCTTTCATATGAATGATTTGAAGGTCACTGAGACCCAAACGCGACATGTGCCTTAGGGCTAGATCTTCTGATGGTAAAGAGCCAATAATTACATAATAGCCTTTCAAATTACTGGAATTGACGACTTGCTTGGTATCATTTTCATTATTAAGCGAATCTTTACACGCAGAGAGGGCGTCAGTAAGTTGTGCTACTTCTTCATCATGTGCTTTAGCTGCGGCATCCATTTTTTTCTTGAGGGTCTCATTCTTTTCCTCGGCTGCTTTAGCATCCGCCTGAAGCTTAGCAGCTTTTGCCTCTGCTTCTGCCATAGCTTCACGCGCTTTTTTTGGTATTCCATCTAGCCTGATGGCCGTATAAAAACGTAGAACAGCGTCATTAGTAGAACCATCCACATTTGTACCGTCAATGTAGTCGTCTACGAACATAGTGTAGCGAGTTCCCATTATTAATGTCCCAAAAGGCAATAGGTCTTTCATTTCCATATTAGCTCCTAGTACCGTGTGCTCTGAAAATCCAAATCGACCATTTGAAGATTCGGCTAAACCAGATCCAACCCCAGCACTTAAATTAAATTTCGAAATAAATGCACCTTCTTTGGGTGAAATCATGTTGTAGTGAGCGATGAATTCCATGGGAACAATTTTTCTTGAAAATGTGCCCGGAGTTCCAATACCTGTAACTCCTAATGTGATTTCACCAGATAATTGATCATCATGTGTATAATAGCCTCCTAGTCGAATACCTGAATTTGCAGCCATTAACTGAAGATTTGGATAGTTAAAGGCGGCATCTATATCGGTGTAATGTATGTTTTCTTCAACCGAGGCATAAGGTGACCATGTACCCTGCGCCTGTGCGGCGAGCAGGCATCCAAACAAGCCAAAAGAGATAAAAAGCTTTTTCATTAGGTATGATTTGATAATAATACTGGAAAGGTAAAAAAAAGACCTGAACACATCAGGTCTTTTAAGAATTGTCTCGGACTAGTTTATTTAAGAATAATTTCTGTTCTGCGATTCACAGCCCGTGCATTCTCGTCGGAATTAGGCAACATAGGATTGCTGTAACTCTCTCCTTTTGTTTCTAGTCTATCACTTGAAACACCTTTCTCTACTAACCACGATTTTACCGCTTCTGCTCTTTGTAAGGATAGTTTCTGATTAAATTCTACAGGCCCTGATTTATCCGTATGTCCAATAATAATTGCACTTAGGTTAGAGTTTGAGTTCAAAATGTCTAACAAAGACATCAACTCGGGAATATCTTGTGGACGTATTACACTTTGGTTTTTCTCAAAATGAACACTTTGAAGAACATAGGATTGTTTACCAGATGCGGCCAATTCTTCTGTTAGACGATCAATCTCTGCCTTTTGCTCGGCTTGTTTTGCTTTAGCTTGCTCTGAAGCTGCTTGAGCGTCAGCTTTGGCTTGTGTTAGATCATTGCTAAGGCTAGTTGCCATGCTCTTGGCCTCTGCAAGTTCAGATTTGAATTTTGCACTTGGCCCTAAGTTCACTCGCGTAGCGGTAAAGAATCGTAGCATTTGATCATTACCAGTACCATCGACAGGAGTTGCATCAATATAATCGTCGATAAACCAGGTGTTTCTTACACCAAAACTTAAAATGGCCAGGTCCTTAACGGGAATATCTAATGAAGCTCCTGCACTTAGATGTTCGCTCCATCCGAATCGCCCGTTTGCATTGTACGTATCGCTGTGCGCACGAACTAATCCAGAGCCAATCCCTAGGTCAGCGTTAAGTTTATACGGCGAGCTATTGCTTATAAGTGGTACGATATTGTAATGTCCGACAATTTCAATTGGAACTATTTTGGTAAACCATTCGTCAGTTCTTGAAGTACCCACTACACCTAGTGTGACTTCTGCTGCTAGTGAATTGTCCTTTGTGTAGTAAAATCCCGCTCTCATACCTGAGTTCGCCGCGAGTTGTGAAAAGGATAAAAAATTGAGTGTACTTTTTGAGTCACCATTTGTTATGGTTTCTTCGGCACTTACATGGAATGCCCAATCGCTTTGAGCGTTGGCGGTTATAAAGGCACTTGAAAATGCTAAAATCAATAAAGAGTTTCTCATTATAGTAATGAAATTTAAGTTAATGTTCACCCTTATCAAGGTGAGGTTCAGTTTTTTGGAAAGTTAAGGTTTTTTATTATTAAGCCACCACCATTAGAAATCCATAATTAACAATTCTTGTGGAGCTTTATTTTTCAAAAATAATCGCGTAGTGTGCTCGCCCTTGAGTTCCATGTGCTCGCCGTGCACTCGGATCCAAGACCCTTCGCGCAAGCCAATGACGGGTTGGTCGTTGAACTGATGGAACTCTTTGATGCGCGTCTCGCGGGTTTCTCCCATGTGGGTGCCTCCTTCTACGGGGTCAAGGTAATGCGGGTTGATGTTGAAAGGGACCCAGCCGAAAGCCTCAAAGCTAGGCGGGTAAATGATTGGCATGTCATTGGTAGTGCAAATGCTGATGCCGGTCAGGTTGCATCCTGCTGAGGTGCCCATATATGGTTTGCCGGCGCGTACGGCGGCATCAATGGTCTCGAAATAACCGGTGTTGCGAATGGTATCACAGAGCACAAAGGTGTTCCCGCCGCCGGTGAAAAAACCATCGGCCCAATTCGTTCCTTCCTCCGCCGTCTCAAATTCGTGTGCCCCGCGCATCTCAAACCCCCAGGCTTCAAAGACTTCTTTGGCTCGGGCGGTATAGGCGTCGTGGGTCATGCCGCCGGGTCGTGCAAAGGGGATGAATAGGATTTTCTTGGCGGAAGAAAAGAAATCTTTGCACTCCGTTTCAAGATAGCTCAGATAGGGTTTGCCGTATACAGTGGAAGTGCTGACGATTAGTAGATTCATAGTTATTTCGCTTCGTTGAATAGGTAGGTCCACACGCTTTTCTTGCCTTGGCTTAGCTCGGTCCAAATAGGACGAACCACACCGTCAAAGGCAGAGATGTGGTTGTAGTCGCCCATGAAGACGGCATCATTTGGGGTGAACGGGGCGTCGTTGATTTGTTGCTCGGTCCAAGTTGCTCCGCCGTCGTGGGATATGGCGAGGTAGGTGTTGGTGGCGGCATCTTCAAGGCCTCTGCGGTCGTAATACACGGCATAGAGGTAGCCTGTGGTGGGGTCGACGGTGAGCCAGGGAAGGAATTGGTCGCTTTGACCTCCTTCAGGGCTGATGGATTGTTTTGGGGACCAATTGGCCCCAGCATCGTCGCTAAACGAGAAATACACTTCGCCGCCCATGGAGTAATCTTGATCGCCCCAGCAGAGGTAAATGCGTCCGTAATAGGGGCTTGAAGGGCAGTGGTCTACGACAGTAATTGGCATGCCGTTGCATCGTGAGAAGCCTTCATAGCTCTGGGACCACCCGGCAAATTGGGTACTGACGAGGATATCTTGCCAGTGTTTTCCGTCGAGACTTCTGCTCACATAGAGTGAATCGCGCAGTGCCCAACCTACGTACATAGCGTTTTTGATACCATAGGCAGGAACAGCACCTTCTGCCGTGCCATCATCATCGATACAATCCCCGGCTTTGTCGGTAATAATCACAGGTGTGCTCCAGGATTCCCCTTGGTCATAGCTCTGAGAGAATAGGATGGTGCTTTTGCAATCCGGGTTATCGGTGCCGTACGAATCGAATTGGGTCCAACTCAAGCCAATGGTGCCTTTGGTCGGGTGTTCGGCTACCCATTCTTTGTCGTGTTTCTTGCCATTGATTGCGGTGAAGCTTCCGTCGTTGAAGGTCCCGTCCGGTCCGTCCTTGGTCTGACAAACCATACGGTCGAGGATTTGGTCACTGCGCCAATTCGTGCCTTCAGGGTCGCTGAGGTGGAAGAAATATACGCGGCCCGAACGATCGGCGTGCAGTACGGGATCGCCCCAAACGCCGTAGGGAGAAGTTAGAGCTTCGGTGGTCCAAGTCGTTCCGCCATCGGTGCTTTGGTAAAAGTTATTGAGGACGCTACCCGCATAAATGTTTAAAGGATTGGTGGGGTCCACGGCGATGGAGGGCTCGCAAATGCCTGTTTTAAAGGCGGGGCCTTCGTGAATTTTTATGGCTTGGGCGGTTGCAGCGAAGCCGGCAAATAGCAGTGCGATGGACAGGGCTTGGGTCGAAAATTGGCGTATTTTCACATGCATGAAATTTTTACTTGTCTTTTGGTTTTGGTGGGCAGGGGCTGTGGCCCAAGACCCGGCTGTGCACACTAAGGTACGGCATGAGTTCTATGTGAGCGTCACGGATTTCCATGTCGATATAGAAAAAGGAAAAATTACGGGGGTGGTGAAAACCTTTCCCGACGATTGGGAGCGCGCAATGAATGCGCTGTTGCAAGAAAAAGTGATGCGCTATGTACAATTGGACTCCAACCAAAGAGCAGCTTTACACGGTCAATATCTTGAGCAGCACATCCAATTGAAATTGAATGGAGAAGAGATGGCCGTGGAGTATTTCGGTACCTCAAGAGGTCCGGATGAAGTGTATTTGTTATTTACCGCGGAGTACGGAGATAAGGAATTGGAAGAGTTGAGTGGGAATTGGTCCATAAAACATACCCTGCTCGCAGATATTTATCCTTCCCAAGAAAACATTGTGATTTTCCATTACGACGGCCGCAAACAGACCAATAGCTGCCGCGAAAGCAATGATTACCGCTTAAACTGTAATTTTTAAATGTTCTACTTCAACCTAGGCATTCGCCATATTACTGATCTTGAAGGATACGACCATATGTTGTTCTTGTTGGCCTTGACGCTTCCGTTGAGCTTCGGGCAATGGAAGGCTACGCTGAAGTGGATAACCGCATTCACCATCGGGCATAGCCTTAGCCTGGCCTTGGCCGCCACAGATGTGGTTACGCCGCCGAGTGAGTGGTTGGAGCTGGGCATTGCCGTGACCATCGCGATGACTGTGGGGTACCACCTGATCAATGGATTCAAGGTGGTGCAAGGAGCCATGTGGCTCTCGGGAATATTTGGATTGATTCACGGATTGGGATTTGGGTCCTACTACTCATTCATTGCCCAAAGCGATTCTTTTTGGTGGGCGTGGATTCCATTTAATTTGGGAATTGAGGCGGGTCAAATTCTCGTGGTTCTGGCCTTGCTTTTTGTATATTGGGCAGTCGAAAAAATTTGGCGCAATCCCAAAGCCATGAAGTGGATGCTTAGCGGAATGATTTTAACCTTGAGCATTCAAATGATTTTGGACCGATTGTCCCTCTAACTTGTACATAAAACCTCTCTTTATGAAGCGCATTTTAGTACCTCTCGTTGCCTTAGCCACCCTTGGCCTCTCGGCACAAAATGTAAACACTTCGAAATTCAGACAATTGGGCCAGGAGCTTCCTACTCCAAACGTCTACCGTACCGCTTCAGGTGCACCGGGTCATGAATATTACCAGCAGCAGGCGGATTACAATATGTCCATCACCTTGGACGATGAAACGCAGCGTATTTACGGTGAGGAAACCATCACCTACACCAATAATAGTCCGGACGAGCTACGCTATTTGTGGGTCCAATTAGACCAAAACATGCGCGCCCAAAATAGCATGACGCAACAAATCAAAACGGGCGGCATCTTCAACGACCGCACCGGAACACCACAGACGGCGTTCAATCAGTTAAAGAAGAACCAGTTCTATGATTTCGACGGTGGATTCAAACTAGATTACGTTCAAACTACTTCAGGAAGCAACTTGCGCTACACCATCAACAACACCATGATGCGTGTGGACCTGCCTTCGCCATTGCGCAAGGGCCAGTCGTTTAGCTTCAAGATCAAGTGGTGGTTCAATATCAACGACCGTATGGATATTGGCGGCCGTTCGGGTTACGAATATTTTGAAGAGGACGACAACTACCTCTACACCATTGCTCAGTTCTTCCCTCGCATGGCCGTGTACAATGACGTGGAAGGATGGCAAAACAAGCAGTTCATAGGACAAGGGGAGTTTACCCTGCCTTTTGGTGATTATAAGGTGAGCATCACCGTACCGACAGACCACGTAGTAGCGTCTACCGGTTCGTTGACGAACGCTTCACGTGTACTAACCTCTGTACAGCGTGCCCGTTTGGCGAAGGCTGAGAAGAGCTTTGATGATCCTGTGATCATTGTGACGCAAGACGAAGCCATTGAAGCGGAGCAGAACAAATCGAAAAGTACCAAGACTTGGGTTTTTGAAGCCGAAAATGTGCGTGATTTCGCCTTTGCGACGTCTCGTAAGTTCATTTGGGATGCACAGGCCGTTGATATTAATGGCAAAACCACGATGGCAATGAGCTACTATCCGAAAGAAGGTAACCCATTGTGGGAGCAGTACTCGACACGAGTAGTGGCACACACCCTTAAAGTATATAGTAAGTTCACCGTGGATTACCCGTACGAAAAAGCGATCTCGGTTCACACGAAGTGGATCGGTATGGAATACCCGATGATTTGTTTCAACGGTGGTCGTCCAGAGGCGGATGGCACCTACAGCGAAGGCACGAAATACGGTATGATTGGGGTCATCATTCATGAAGTAGGTCACAACTTCTTCCCTATGATTATAAATTCCGACGAGCGCCAGTGGACTTGGATGGACGAAGGTTTGAACACCTTTGTACAGTACTTAACAGAGCAAGAGTGGGATCACGAATACCCATCACGTCGTGGACCGGCGCACAAGATTGTGCCTTATATGAGTGGTCCAAAAGAGGAGATGGTCCCTATTATGACAAATTCTGAAAGCGTTCTTCAGTTTGGTAATAATGCCTACGGTAAGCCGGCTACTGCATTGAATATTCTTCGCGAAACCGTTATGGGTCGTGAACTGTTCGACTACGCATTCAAGGAGTACAGCCGTCGCTGGGCATTCAAACACCCATCTCCGGCAGATTTCTTCCGTACCATGGAGGATGCGTCCGGTGTAGATTTGGATTGGTTCTGGCGCGGGTGGTTTTATACCACCGACCACGTGGACATCGCCTTGAAGGATGTACAGTGGTACCAGATGTCTACGAAGAACCCAGATATTGAAAAGCCTTTCCAAGAAGCAAAGGCAGAAGAGGCAGATGCCCATATAGGCAAACCTCGCAATAGTATCATTCGTACCATGGTGGATGAAGTGCCAGAAACGCGTGATTTTTACAACTCATACAATCCATATGCAGTAAGCGAAGCAGACCGCGAGGCCTATCAGCGCTACCGCGACGGATTGTCCCCCGAAGAAGCAGCACTGTTAGATGCAGGCCACCATTTCTACGGTCTGACTTTCGAAAACCAAGGTGGTTTGATCATGCCATTGGTGTTGCGATTCACCTTGGAGGATGGGCAAGAAGAAGTTGTTCGCATTCCAGCTGAGGTTTGGCTGAAAAATGAAGACGAGTTTACGAAATGGTTCAACTTCACTCAGCCGGTCGTTCAAATCACGCTGGATCCATTCTTGGAAATGGCAGATACGGATCGTTCAGACAACTATTGGCCAGCCCTACAAGAGCCTAATAAGTTCGATGTGTATTCTCGCGGAGCCACAAGTCGTTGGGACCGCAACGGTCGCTCGAACCCTATGCGTGAGGCTCGTGCAATGGAAGGCAGGTAAGTAAAAAAACAGTGAAAGATGATAAGAACCCCCTGAATGACTCAGGGGGTTTTTTGTTTAACAAAGTCTTACCATTTTATGAATAATGTGGTGTAGTGGGCCGGCGTTCTATTGCCAAAAAATTAACCACTATGAAGTTTACCGAGAAACCTGTATTCAAAATGCTAGCCATCGGCGTGTTGGCCTTGTTACTACTCATTCCCGCTGGATTAATTCAAAACCTTATTAATGAGAGAGAATTCACACAGGATTCAGCCATAGCTGAAATGACCAGTGTTTGGGGCGGCGAGCAGATGCTCGTAGGTCCTTACCTCACTGTACCCTTTGACGATCCTTATACGGTGACCAATTCCGACGGCAGCGAAGAGATCAGTTATGCGCGAAAGTACCTCTACATTCTTCCCGAAAACCTGGTGGGCAATGCGGAGGTATTACCGGAGACTCGTACGCTTGGAATCTATGAGGCCATCGTTTATAAGAGTGATATTGGAATCAGCGGTTCCTTCGTTTTACCGGATTGGGAAAAGGTCGGGGTGTTACCAGAGCACATTGCCTGGGAGAAGGTGACCGTGAACATTGGCATCTCTGATTTACGAGGGGTAAAAGGGGCCTTCAATTTTAATTGGAATGAAGAGCCTCTGGCCATGAGCTCTGGACTGGTGACCAATGATATATACAGCTCCGGCATCCACACCAGCGTAGATTTGAAAGCGGCGACGGAATACAATTTCTCTTTTTCGACCGGATTGCGAGGTAGTAGAAGGCTGTCGGTAGTGCCACTGGGTAAGCAGAGCACTTTCAGTATGGAGTCCCCTTGGACCGAACCAAATTTTGAGGGGAGTTTCGCTACTCAGAAATACGAATCTGATGAAGAGGGTTTCACGGCTCACTGGGAGGTCAGCCATTTGAATAGGAATTATCCTCAGAGTTGGATAGGCAGTCAATACGCGCTTACGTCCGATTATTTCGGAACCGAATTTGTGCGCACGGTAGATAGCTACAGCAAGACAAATAGGGTTGCGAAATACGCCATCCTCATCATTGCACTGACCTTCATAGTCTTCTATTTCTCAGAGTTGATTAAGGGCTCTAAAGTCAATGCCTTGCAATATGTATTGGTTGGATTGGCATTGGTGCTCTTCTACACGCTGCTGCTGTCTTTTAGCGAACACATTGGTTTTAATGCGGCTTATGCGGTGGCAGCGTTGATGACCATCGCCATGGAATTTTTGTATTCGAAAAGTGTCTTGGGTAGTGCAAAACTCGCCGCATATGTAGCTGGAGTATTGGCTATGCTTTATTCCTTCATTTTTGTGTTGATCCAATTAAAGGATTTTGCTCTCCTCGCGGGAAGTTTAGGATTGTTTGTCATCCTTGGTGTGATCATGTACATCTCGAGACAAATCCGCTGGGAGGAATGAAAAAAAGGCGCCCATCGGGCGCCTTTTTTTTTAATGCTTTGGAGCTTAGTTCATGACCATGTCCAGGTATTGACTCAATCTGTTTTTGAGGTTTTTGCGCTCCACGATAAAATCTAGGAAGCCGTGCTCCAACAAGAACTCTGAAGTTTGGAAGCCTTCGGGCAAGTCTTTACCAATGGTTTCCTTCACTACGCGAGGTCCAGCAAATCCGATCAAAGCACCAGGTTCTGCGATGTTGATATCGCCTAACATGGCGTAAGAAGCCGTCACACCACCCGTTGTTGGATCCGTAAGGAAAGAGATGTACGGGATTTTCTTATCGTCCAGTAGGGCGATTTTAGCTGAGGTCTTGGCCATCTGCATCAAAGAAAATGCCGCTTCCATCATGCGGGCGCCACCTGATTTAGAAATCATGATAAACGGAGCCCCGGTCTTTAGGCTTTGGTCCATCGCACGTGAGATTTTCTCTCCCACTACGGAACCCATAGAGCCGCCGATGAAATTAAAGTTCATACAAGCGACCACCACTTCGCGGCCGTTCATCATCCCGTACCCGGTAGTGATGGCGTCCTTCAGTCCTGATTTCTTTTGGCCTGCTTTCAGACGATCGGTGTAAGGCTTGGTATCCTCAAATTTCAGAGGGTCCTTGCTTTGCATGTTGGCGTCCAATTCTGTGAATGCCCCGTCGTCAAACAATATTTCGAAGTACTCTTTCGCGTTAATACGGTCGTGATGTCCGCAATTGCCACACGTCCAGAGCGTTGCTTTATGATCGTCTACACTTACAATGACCTTACATTTTGGACACTTGTGCCACAGGCCATCGGGGGTTTCTTTTTTGTCCTTAGTCTCGGTAGTAATCCCCTCTTTTGTTCTCTTAAACCAACCCATTTAAGTTGCTCTATTTAAGTTTCAGTTTGCTAATGTAGATAAAAAGGGCACTCCTTCTGCAGGAGTGCCCTTTGAGTTTATCGGAAAATCCCTCGCTTATGCGATGGTGATTTCGTCGTTCAAGTATACATCTTGTACCGCGTGAAGTAGTGCGATACCGTCCTTGTATTCCTTCTGGAAAGCCTTGCGACCTAGGATCAAACCTTGACCACCTGCACGTTTGTTGATCACGGCAGTGGCTACTGCTTCGCTCAAGTCGTTAGCGTCATTTCCGGTAGAAGCACCACCAGAGTTGATCACACCGATACGACCGTTGTAGCTGTTCAATACTTGGTAACGTGTCAAATCAATAGGGTTATCAGTAGTCAATTCAGAGTATACTTTAGGGTGTGTCTTACCGTGACCTGTTGCGTTGTAACCGCCATTGTTCTCAGGTAATTTTTGCTTGATGATATCTGCTTGGATGGTTACACCTAAGTGAATCGCTTGTGAGCTCAAATCTGCAGAAGTGTGGTAATCCACGCCGTCCACTTTGAACGCGTCGTTACGAGTATAACACCATAGGATGGTAGCCATGCCTAGTTCGTGCGCTCTTTCGAAAGCCATTGCTACTTGCTCTATCATTTCACGTGATTGTGGGTGACCGAAGTAGATGGTAGCACCTACTGCACAAGCACCCATGTTCCATGCCTCGTCTACAGAACCATAAGGGCTTTGGTAGAAAGTATTTGGTGCGCTCAAGTATTCGTTGTGGTTAATTTTTACCACGAAAGGAATCTTGTGCGCCCACTTACGAGCTACAGTGGCCAATACACCGTAGGTAGAAGCTACCGCGTTACAGCCTGCATCAACTGCCATCTTAACGATGTTCTCAGGATCGAAGAACATTGGGTTAGGTGCGAAAGAAGCACCAGCACTATGCTCGATACCTTGGTCAATAGGTAGGATGCTCAAGTATCCAGTGTTTGCCAAACGACCTGTGCCGTACAAACGCTGCAGTGAGTTCATCACTTGGATACTGCGGTTAGATTCTGTGAAAGATTCCGTGACAAAGTTGCCTGAAGGTAGAATCGCCAAAGAATCTTTGGTGATTGCAGTAGAGGTGTGGTTTAACAACGTATCTGCTTGGTCTCCTAGCAACTCTCTAATTTTGTCAATGGACATCATAGTTATAGGTGTTTTAATGTGCGGGCTAAAATAGGCCAAAAATGCACAACAATAAACCCCTGTTCTAGAAAGGATATCCTATGCCTAATGTTAGGTTAAAATCGTGCCATTTCGGGTCTTGAATAACCCAGCTTGATCGGTCTACAGCCCCCGGATGATGGACTTTCAGTGCGATATCTGCACGCATGATGAAAAATTCCAAATCGTATCGGAACCCAACACCTGTATTAAGACCCAATTGTTTGTAGAAAGAGTTCCATCCGAAAGTGCCTTTGGAAATAGCCTCTAATTGGTCCGCGGTTAAATCATTTCCGTAAGATCGGTTGTAGAGCCACATATTTCCGGCATCCAAGAATACAGCGCCTTTCCAAGCGTCGTGCATGGTGAATCTATATTCGGCATTGGCTATGAATTTGATGGGGGCGGCAGCAAAGTATCCACTTGTACGCAAGAGTTCTTCTGAGGTAGCGCCCGGTCCAAAATGGTAGGCGGTCCAGCCGCGCATGTCCATTGCTCCGCCCATGAAAAAGGACTTTTCAAACGGCATGAAGCTTTGGTCGGGGCTCCAGTGTTCGGACAGGCCTAGGAATGTTCTGAAGGCAATCTCGCGCTGGTGTACCAAGGGCTGGTATATGCGGAAGTCTACGGACCCTTTGGCAAAGGGCATCAATGGCACGCCGCTAATAGAGCTAAGTCCCATGCTGCGCCACAGGTGTCCGCCGGTTTCGAGTTCTATGGCGGTGAAGTACCTCGTGTTGCCTTGGGTCCAAGTCTTGTTCATCCTGTAGCCGCTTTGTGCGAAAACCAAATCTTGGAAACCGCTGAAAAGAAAGGGTGCCAGGGAGCTATCGGAGTTGAAGTCAATCTGAACAAATGAGAATCGCCATGGGCTCAGGGTGTGTTGCGCGCCGTTGACTTTCCAGCGGTACTCGAGGTAGGAGCTCAGTACATTTCGATTGAATTCGTCTACGCGGAATTGGAAAGAGGATTTGAGCCCAATTTCAGTGCGAGGTTGCCAGTATTTAGATTTTACGGGGAGCAAAGCCTTTGGTAAAAGAAACTTAGGAAAGCGCAAACTTCCGGATGCGTTGAGTTCGCGGGCATCCAGTAACCAAGTGGTATTGGTGGAGTTGCGTTGTTCGGTGACCGAGCCTCCTAGGCTTAAGCGGAGTACTTCACCCCCTTTGAATAAGTTGCGGTTGTCCCAGCTGAATTGCCCCCCAAGACCTATGCTGCCGTTGTTGCCCAAGCCTTCAATACCTGCGCTTACGGAGCGCTTTGACATCGGCGTGAGTTTTAGATTGGCCATTAGATCGTCGCCGGATTCGACAATGTCGATCTCCACACTTTTGAAGACACCGAGAGCCACGAGGTTCTTATAAGTTTCTTTAATCGCACTGCTGTTGTAACTATCGCCGGCAGATAGAAATATCTGTTGATCTATAAATTCGGGTCGGAACACCAGGCCGTTTTGTACTACATCAATGCCGTGGGAGGTACGTGCGCTATCAGTGATTACAGCGGTGGTACCATAATCATAGGTAGGCTGAGCTCTAATGCTGGTGATTGATCGGCGACGTACATCGCCTCCAAAGCTGTACGGGTCGACCACACCTGTGAGGTGAACGTCGTTGGGACCTTCAGTGGTATCTACTTCGAAATAGACCCAACCTAGTTGCGCTTTGTAGTATCCGTTGTTTTTGAGAAAGTTTGTAAGGTCTAGCTGAGCCTGTTCGATTTCCTCGGCAATCACGCCGTTTCCGGCTGAGAACGGTGGTGGATAATGGGCGAGGGCAGAGTCAATAAAGCGGTTAGTGGAATGGAGCTCGAAGGAGCTCAGGATGTGTTTAGGTCCTGTGTTGACCTCGTAATAGGCCTTCGCCTTTCGGCCTTTAACTTTTTCATAGCTCGTTACTTCGGCGTTGAAATAACCAAGGTTGAAATAATGTATGCCCAATTGTGCCGCACTTTGTACCCTTGACAAGGAGTCGAGGTAGACAGGAGGTTCACCAATATTCATGAGCCATTTACCCACGCCAGTATTGTGGATTTTTTCTCCGGCTCCGTACATACTTAAGAAGAATCGTACCCCTGCCCAGCCTTTGTTGGGGCGCTGACGCAGGATGTCGTAATCATCATCACTTTGGCTGGCCTTGCCATTGATCGTGATATTGTTTTCAATCAGTAGGGGTTCCGTGTGGCTTGCCTGTTGCAACCCGGAACAAGAGGAAAAGGCGAGCAGCAAAACCGCTGCACGCGAAAAGGAATGTATTTTAGCTCGAAATTCAATCACTGTGCTCACCAAAAATCAGGAAAAACTTATCCGAAGCCTTTCCATTCGAAAGAACCGAAAAAAGACCGGGCTATTCGTCGCTGAGGGAATGAAGTTAGTCACAGATTTCCTTAACAGTGGCCTTGTTGCGGAGAATATTTTCGTGGTAGAAACTGCCGACGTACAGGAGATTACTGGATCTATCGAGTGGATTAGCGAGGCCGAAATGAAGCGTATTACGTTTTTGGAGACGCCGTCGCCCGTGTTGGCGCTGTTTGAGGTGCCGCAGGCTGAGGATCTGGATTGGGCGGGCATGGTGCTCGTGCTGGATCGCTTGCAGGACCCCGGTAATGTGGGTACGCTGTTGCGTACGGCGTTGTGGTACGGCATTACGAATGTGGTGGCATTGACCGGTACGGCGGACTGTTGGTCGCCAAAGGTGGTTCAGAGCAGCATGAGTGCGTTGGCGCATGTGAAGGTGCATCCGATGGACGAAGTTGAGTTTTTGAGTGCGGTAAAAAAGGCCGGGGCCCACTTGGTTGTTGCGGACATGGCTGGAACGTCTGTGCGCGGATTTAATTGGACTCACAAAACAGCTCTAGTACTGGGCAATGAAGGCCAAGGCGTGTCCCCTGTGCTGAAAGAAATGCGAGATGCGACCATTACCCTGCCGGGCGATGCGAGTAAGATGGAAAGTTTGAATGTGGCTGTGAGTGGCGCTACGCTCCTGTACGAGTACGCTGTTTCGCAAGCCTAGCCTTGTACTGCAGGTTCAGCAGCACCCCGCCAATAACCATGACGATTCCCAAAAACATCGTGCCGTTCGGGACGAAATCGAAAAGAAGAATGTCCCAAGTAAGGGCAAAGATGACTCCAATGTATTTTAAGGGAGCGACGGTGTTAACCTCAGAGCTTTGATAGGCCTTGGTCATGTAGACTTGGGCGAATTGGGTCAAAATTCCAACGGCGATCAGGAGCAGCCATTCTATGCCTACGGGGGTGATCCAATTAAATAAACTGAAACCAATCATCACGGGAGTGGCCACAAGCGGGAAGTACATGACAACGACCAGAGGGGCTTCGTTTTTAAGTTTGCGGATGGCGTTGTAGGCCAAGCCTGAGAACATACTGGAAACGACCCCAAGCAGGAGCAGGTCCATTGGGATTTGGGCACTGGACCCTTTGACGATAACGATACCGGCGAAGGATAGGACAAAGAATCCCCATTGTGCCCATCGCGTTTTTTCCCCGAGCAGGAATCCCGCAATAAAAGCAGTGAAGAAGGGGCTGAGGTATTGAATGGTCACCGCAGCGCTCAGGGGCATTTTCTGTATGGTGTAAAAGAAGATGGTCAGAGCCGTGGTGCCTGCAATGCCACGGATCAATAACCATTTCTTGTCGTTTCCCCACGGGTTGATTTTTCGTCTACGCAACAGCACATAACTAATGGCTAAAGTGATGATGGAGCGAAACAGGACCAATTCCGTTGCCGGGATATTTGGCAAGAATTTGATCATGAGGTTGACCCCGGCGAAGCAGCCGACAGAAATCAACATGTACTGTATGCCCTTCTGCACTATTCGAAGGTGAAGTTGATGAGCACGGCGCGGTTTCGAATGCCATCCAGGGCGCTGACCTGTGGGGTGCCGTCTTGCACCAATAGGTTTGTCAATCCCCAAGATGCGCGGATCTGAGGGGAGAACTTGAAGTATTCAAAGTAGAAATCCGTGCCGAATCCTATCTCATAATCCGCGGTGTGGCGCTGCAGTTTGAACAAGTTATCGTCCACCACCTTGGCTTTGGAAGCGAGGTCGTTGGCGTAGCGAATGCCGCCCATGAGGTACAGGCGGTAGTTGTCGATACGGACACTTTTGAATTTGAGGTGTAGGGGAAATTGGACGTACGAACTCTCAATCTGGCGGCTGATGGTTTTGCGCTCATTGGTGAACGGATCGTTCATATCAAAGTGCAGATTGCGCACGGTGGCCGCAAAGCCTGGGGTGAAGCGTAAGTCGAAATGCTCGCTGAGGCGAAGGTTCGAAATGATATTGATGTTGTAGCCGGGCAGGGCTTCGCTGGTCACTCCATAGATGCCATCCACCTCGGTGAGGTTTTTGGTGTCCATGGTGAAGTTGTACCAATTCAGTCCGATATGGAACCCGAAGTGCAGCTCGTTTTTGTCGTACAAGGGTTGGTTGCGCAATCTCGCAAATTGGGCCGAGAGCGCCGAAGGCAACGCCAAGAACAATAAAAGGAGCTTGAGATTCTTCATGAGAAGGTTAACGCTGAAACGCCTATTTTCTTGCTTGATAGATGGTCGCGATGCCGAACGTTACGGGCTTCGTTTTGACCGGCTTCAAGCCTGCATCGACCAATTCTTTTTCAAAAGCCGCTCCAAAAGGAAAGGCTGCCACACTCTCCGGAAGGTAGGTGTAGGCGCGAGGGTCCTTGGAAATGAGCTTGCCAATGGTGGGCAGCACAGCCTTGAAATAGAACCAGTACAGCTGCTTGAATGGGAAGTGCTTGGGGGTGCTGAATTCCAGTACGACCAATTGTCCTCCAGGTTTCAACACGCGCTTCATGTCGCGCAAGCCGTTTTGCAAATTCTGGAAGTTGCGCACGCCGAAGGCAACGGTAATGGCATCAAAAGTGTTGTCCGCGTAGGGCAGGTTTTCACTATCGCCTAGTTCCAAGACAATCTTCTTGTCCAAACCTTTTTTATGCACTTTTCCGCGGCCCACCTCGAGCATGCCTTCGCTAATATCTGCGCCGGTAATACTTGCGCCTGTTCCTTTTGCAAGGGCGATTGCCAAATCTGCCGTTCCGGTAGCCACATCCAGTACTAGCGACGGTTGGTCGGCAGCCACCATCTTGACCACTTTCGTACGCCAGCCCTTATCGATGTTCAACGATAGGAGGTGGTTCAACAAATCATAGCGCTTGGAAATGTTGTTGAACATGTCCGCAACTTGCTCTTTTTTGTCCGATTTAGGGTCGTAGGGTTTAATGTTTTCTGCTCCCGCCATTTTTACTGAATTGATGCGCAAAGGTAGGCCATAGGACGTAACTTCGCAGGTATGAGTAGAAGAAGAGAAAAGTCATCGAATCCGGACGAGAAAAAACGGAAAATGTTGACCGCCAAAGATTTGGGACAGCTCCGTAAAATCATGGCCTATGTGAAGCCGCATGCTGGACTTTGGGCCCTTGGATTTTTCTTCCTCTTGATCACCATGGGCACCTCCTTGCTCTTCCCAAAACTCTTGGGAGGACTTATGTCTTCATCGGCGGATAATTTGCGCCACAACATGCTGCAGATGATGGGACTATTGGCTGTTCAAGGTGTGGCGGGATTCTTCCGAGTAGTGTTGTTTGTGATGGTGACTGAAAGGGCCTTAGCGGCCATCCGCGGTGACCTTTATACCCATTTGCTGCATTTGCCTATGTCGTTCTTCACCTCGAAACGAGTGGGGGAGCTGAACTCTCGAGTGGCTTCGGATACCGCGCAGATTGGGGAAACCTTAACCACGACCTTGGCTGAATTCCTGCGTGGATTGAGCATGGTCATTGGGGGCATCGCCATTTTGGCCTTTACCTCCATCAAGTTGACATTGTTCATCGTGGGCGTGATTCCGCCGCTCATTATTGTGACCTTTATTTTTGGCCGATTCATCCGTAAATACGCCAAGAAGGTGCAGGATGAAATCGCCGAGAGCAATACCATTGTGGAAGAGACTTTCGCAGGCATTCAAACGGTGAAGGCCTTTGCAAACGAGGCCTGGGAGCGTTCGCGCTACCGCGAGCGCATTCAGAAGGTGGTTGGATTAGCCATCACGGGCGGTTATTACCGCGGCGCCTTTTCAAGCTTTATCACCTTCGGTTTGTTTGGAGCCATCGCCTTGGTCATTTGGTTCGGGGCTGGGATGGTGCACGAGGGAGAATTGGCCGCAGATAAACTCAATGAATTCATTTTATACGCCCTATTTATTGGCGGGTCTATCGGCGGCCTGGCCTCTGTATATGCCCAGCTGCAAAAGGCCGTTGGGGCGACGGAGACGATATTTTCGTTGATGGACGAGGAGCCGGAATTGGTCGGTGGAGAAGATGTTACCGCTGCGCAGGTGGAAGGCATTTCATTTAAGGAGGTCCAATTCTCTTATCCCTCACGCCAAGACGTTCCCGTTATTCAGAGATTGAGCTTCGAGCTTCCAAAGGGGCAGACCCTCGCGCTCGTGGGCAAAAGTGGTTCAGGGAAATCTACGGTGGCTTCCCTCTTGATGCGCTTTTACCAAAGCCAAGGCGGACAGATCTTCTCTGGAGCCGATGCCTTAGAATCTTATGATTTGCAGGCCTGGCGGAAGTCGTTGGCCCTCGTGCCTCAGGATGTGCTACTCTTTGGCGGCAGCATACGCGAGAACATCACCTATGGCAAAACATCGGCCACGGAAGAAGAGATCATTCAGGCTGCGAAAGAAGCCAATGCTTGGGAGTTCATCGAAGGTTTTCCGGAAGGTTTGGACACTAAAGTAGGGGACCGTGGGGTGCAACTCAGTGGTGGACAGCGTCAGCGCATTGCCATTGCGCGCGCCCTATTGAAGGACCCGCAATTGCTCATCCTAGACGAAGCGACTAGCGCATTGGACAGTGAAAGTGAGCGATTGGTGCAAGAGGCATTGGACCGATTAATGCAGGGCCGTACCTCGGTAGTGATTGCACACCGATTGAGCACCATCCGTAAGGCTCATCAAATCCTTGTGATGGAGCAGGGGCAAGGTATTGAGCGCGGTACCCATGATGAATTGATGAAGCTCGACGGTGCCTATGCGGAGTTGATCCGATTGCAAGATGTATTGGGCAGCGATACCTCGTTAGCAGAGAATGTAGATTAAGGTCTTGCCGACCCAAAAACCATTAGTAAATTGAAGGGATGAAATTATTCGAGAAATATCCAGCATTGAAGTGGCTCACCAACAAATACACGTTGACGGGTTTGGGCTTTGTGATTTGGATGATCTTTCTCGATGCGAACAACTATTTCATTCACACGGAATTGGACCAGCAAATAGAAAACCTCGAAAACGACATCGAATTCTACGAAGAAACGTTGGCGGAAGAGCGCGAGTTGCTGCACCAGTTAGAAACGAATCCAGAAGCCTTTGAACGCTACGCCAGAGAGAACTTTGGGATGCACAAAGAAGGAGAAACCATCACCATCATAGAATACGAAACGGAGCAGGATGAGTAAATCCACCCACAGAACCTATCCGGACGGGACACCCGTTCAACCGCTATATACTGAAGGACCACCACAACAACCCGGATTTCGGGAAGAACCTTGGTGGACCATGGTACAAGAGCACCTCGTAGACCGTGAGTTTCAAGCCAATGATTGGGCCCTCGAGCGCCTAAAGCAAGGGGCCAGTGGATTGCTGTTCTACCTCACCGAAGAGCATTACCTGCCCCGTATTCTCAGAGACATTCAATTGCCCTACATCAATCTAGGACTGGTCGTGGAAGGCAGTGGACCCGCCGTGATGGAAGCATTATTGCACCACGCGCACGGGGAAATTCTACCGGTGGATAAACTCCAAGGCTACATCAACATTGATCCCGTCGAAATCGCCGCACGCACTGGCTACTGGCACGAAGAGAAAATGTACGAACTAGGGGAGCTCAGTCGCTTGACCCCACCCCAATTCAAGTTCATGTGCTGCAACGCTAATTTCTACGGAAGTTGTGGTGCCTCCGTGGCAACCCAGCTAGGACTGGCAGCCGCTCATTTGGACTTCTACCTCGACAACTTCGGCAGTGTGGGCTATACCCAATATTGGCTGGCCTTGAATGCTGGGACTCACCCCTTCGAGGAAATGGCTAAGATTCGAGGTGCCAGAGTACTTTGGAAAAAACTTCTCGAAGAGTACGACCTACCACACCTGCCGCTGACCATTTACAGTGAAACGGCGACGACCCACCAAACGGCGTTCGACCTGCATTCGAACCTCTTGCGGGCCACCTCTAGTGGTTTTGGTGCCATCGTCGGGGGTGCGGATCAAGTACAATTGCGTCCTTACAATAGCGTCGTTGCCTCGGCAGATGCGGAAGGTGAACGCTTGGCGTTGAACCAGCACTTTATGCTTGCCTACGAAAGTCATTTGGACCAAGTCAGTGATCCTGCCGCCGGTTCCTACTTTATCGAGCAGAAAACGGCCGAATTAGTCGAGAGCGCTTGGCAGTACTTGCAGGACATCCGTCAACAGGGCGGCATCATTGAAGCGTTACAAAGCGGTACCATTCAAGATCGTATCACTGATGAGGTCGCTGCCGCACAGCCTAGTGAGGTCTTAGGCGTGAACCTGTATGGATTAGAAGGAGAAACACTCCCGGAGGGCTATGTTGCCCGTGCGCCTATAACAAGAGCGGAACACCAAGACAAATACCAAGAAGCGGAATTTGAGCCGTTGCAACCCGTTCGCTGGGCCGCCGCCGCAGAGTTCGAGCGCATTCAACCTTCTTCAAAATCGTAAGTCATGGCTGATCGCAAATCTTGGATGACACCAGAACAAATTGCCGTGCAGCTGGAATATGGCCTGCAGGATTTGAAGAATGCACAACATTTGGGAACCCTTCCGGGGAACCCACCATATGTACGTGGACCCTACAGTACCATGTACGTGGGACGCCCTTGGACCATACGTCAATATGCAGGCTTCTCTACAGCGACCGAATCCAACGCGTTTTACCGCAGAAACTTGGCTGCCGGTCAAAAAGGATTGTCCGTTGCCTTCGATCTGGCCACCCACCGCGGTTACGACAGTGACCACGAGCGCGTCCAAGGGGATGTTGGGAAAGCGGGCGTTGCCATCGATTCGGTGGAGGATATGAAGGTGCTTTTCAACGGCATTCCCTTGGACCAAATGTCCGTGTCGATGACCATGAACGGTGCGGTGTTGCCCATCATGGCGTTTTACATTGTGGCGGCATTGGAGCAGGGGGTGGAATTGGCCCAATTAAGTGGGACCATTCAAAACGACATTCTCAAAGAATTTATGGTGCGCAACACCTACATCTACCCGCCTACACAGAGCATGCGTATCATCTCGGACATCTTCGCATACACGAGCGAACACATGCCGAAATTCAATAGCATTTCCATCTCAGGATATCACATGCAGGAAGCCGGCGCACCCGCCGATATCGAAATGGCCTATACCCTTTGTGATGGCCTGGAATACGTAAAAACGGGCATGGCGGCGGGCCTAGATATCGATGCTTTTGCACCGCGCCTGAGCTTCTTCTGGGGCATTGGCATGAATCCTTTTATGGAGATTGCCAAGATGCGTGCTGCTCGTTACCTCTGGTCCAAGCATATGGAGGCCTTAGGAGCTGAAAACCCAAAATCATTGGCGCTGCGTACGCACAGCCAAACCTCGGGTTGGTCCCTAACCGAGCAAGATCCGTTCAACAATGTGACGCGCACGGCCATGGAAGCGATGGCGGCCACCATGGGTGGAACCCAAAGCCTACACACCAATTCCCTAGACGAAGCCATTGCTTTGCCGACGGATTTCTCTGCGCGTATTGCCCGCAATACTCAGTTGCACTTGCAATTGGAAACCGATATTACCTACACTGCCGATCCATGGGGCGGCTCCTACTACGTGGAAAAGCTCACTGCGGACCTCATCGATCGCGCCGAAGCCCTTATGGCTGAGGTCGCAGAGCTGGGCGGAATGACCAAGGCCATAGAGGCGGGTATTCCAAAACTTCGCATCGAAGAAGCTGCCGCGAAAAAACAAGCGCGCATAGATAGCGGGGCCGATATTATTGTTGGGGTAAATGCTTTCAAAACGGAGCAATCCACAGAAATAGATATTCTCGAGGTACAAGGTGAAGAAGTGTTGAAGCAGCAGCTAGAAGGACTTCAAGCCCTTAAGAAAAATCGCGACGACCAGGCCGTATCAGCAGCTCTCGACGCTCTGAGCCAATGTGCGAAAAGCGGACAAGGAAACTTGCTGGCCATGGCGGTGGACGCAGCCAAAGTCCGTGCAACACTTGGTGAAATTTCCCTAGCTTTAGAGCAGCACTGGGGTCGTTATGTGGCGAAAACACAGACCATCAGCGGTGTATATTCGAACGAAATGAAGAAAAACGAAGATTTTGAAGCGGCTCGTGCTGCGTCCGATGCGTTTGCAAAGAAATTCGGTCGTCGACCACGCATTATGGTGGCTAAAATGGGGCAAGACGGACACGACCGCGGCGCCAAGGTAGTGGCTACTTCATTCGCCGATCTCGGTTTCGATGTCGATATGGGTCCGCTGTTCCAGACCCCTAAAGAAGCTGCCAAGCAAGCCATAGAGAACGATGTACACATTTTAGGAATCAGTTCATTGGCTGCAGGCCACAAGGCACTTGTCCCCGCAGTCATGGACGAACTCAAGGCGCTAGGCAGAGAAGATATTATGATCATCGTCGGTGGGGTCATCCCAGCGCAGGATTACGATTTCTTGTACGAGAGAGGGGTAGCCGGCATCTTTGGACCGGGAACGCCCATTGCCAAGGCGGCCACGTCCATCCTCGAATTACTCTTGAATATGGATTAAAGAAAAAGCCCCGCGCAGCGGGGCTTTTTTATGGTGTCTGTTGCTAGGCCCGAAGCCTAGAACGTGTGCCAATCCTTCCCAATCTCAAAAGTGAGGGAACACGAAGTTCCTCTGCAGGGCATTGGAGTGGGTGGTCTGTTACTAGGCCCGAAGCCTAGAACGTGTGCCAATCCTTCCCAATCTCAAAAGTGAGGGAACACGAAGTTCCTCTGCAGGGCATTGGAGTGGGTGGTCTGTTACTAGGCCCGAAGCCTAGAACGAGTGTGCCCTTACTTTTGCGCCCGTTTGCGATCGTGCTCGTTCAACAAGATCTTTCTCAAACGAATGCTCTCTGGGGTTACCTCTACGTATTCATCTGGGCCAATGTATTCCATGGCTTCTTCCAAGCTGAATTTAATAGGGGTGGCTAGCGCAGTGTTGTCGTCCTTACCGGCGGCACGCATGTTGTTGAGCTGCTTGGCCACACAAGGGTTCACCACCAAATCGCCTGGCTTGTTTTGCTCACCGATGACTTGACCACCGTAGATTTCATCACCTGGTTCGATGAAGAATTTACCGCGGTCTTGGAGTTTGTCCAAAGAGTAGGCACTGGCCTTTCCAGCTTCCTTGGCAATAAGTACACCGGAAATACGACGTTCCATATCGCCTTTGTACGGCTGGTATTCTTTCAATCGGTGCGCCATGATGGCCTCGCCTGAGGTGGCTGTGAGTACGTTGTTACGCAAGCCCATCAAGCCGCGCGAAGGGATTTCAAATTCCAATCGGGTCAAATCGCTCTTTGGTTCCATCACTAGGAGTTCACCTTTGCGACGGGTCACCAGTTCGATGGCTTTACCTGAGGTATCACCTGGACAGTCCACGGTGAGTTCTTCGATAGGCTCGTGTCTCACGCCATCGATGTCTTTGTAGATCACCTGTGGCATACCTAATTGCAATTCGTAGCCTTCGCGACGCATGGTTTCGATAAGGATACCGAGGTGCAGGATACCGCGGCCGTGAACAATGAATTGGTCCGCAGAACCCGTCTCATCAACTTTCAAGGCCAAGTTCTTTTCGATCTCTTGCATCAAACGCTCACGAATCTTCTGTGAGGTTACGTGCTTACCTTCTTTTCCGAAGAACGGCGAGTTGTTGATCGAGAACAACATGCTCATGGTTGGCTTATCAATTTCCATGTGCGGCAAAGCCTCTGGGTTTTCAGCATCCGCGATGGTATCGCCAATTTCGAATCCTTCAATACCGTTTACCGCAACGATCTCTCCAGCATGTGCTTCGTTGGTTTTGCTTTTGCCCAAACCCTCGAAAGTCATCAATTCCTTGATGCGCGCTTTTTTGATGGTGCCATCGCGTTGGCACAAGCTTACCGGCATGTTCTCGCGAATGGTTCCGCGCGTCACACGACCTACGGCAATACGACCCGTAAAGGAGCTGAAGTCCAAAGAGGTGATCTGCATTTGCAAAGAGCCTTCGCTCACCTCTGGGGCAGGGATAGTCTCTACAATGGTATCGAGCAGGTAGGTGATGTCGTCGGTTGGTGTTTTCCAATCTGGACCCATCCACTTCTCCTTACCCGATCCGTATACGGTGGTAAAATCGAGCTGCTCTTCTGTAGCGTCGAGGTTGAAGAAGAGTTCAAAGACTTGGTCATGGACCAAATCCGGAGTACAGTTCGGCTTATCAACTTTGTTGATGACCACCACTGGTGTTTTGCCCAAAGCCAAAGCTTTCTGCAATACAAAACGCGTTTGCGGCATAGGGCCTTCGAAGGCGTCTACCAACAGGATCACCCCGTCGGCCATGTTCAATACACGTTCTACCTCGCCCCCAAAGTCGCTGTGCCCTGGGGTGTCGATGATGTTGATTTTGGTATTTTTCCATTGAATGCTGACATTCTTGGAAAGGATGGTGATCCCGCGCTCACGCTCGAGGTCGTTGTTGTCCAACAGGAGGTCGTCCACTTGTTGATTATCACGGAAAAGCTTCGCAGTGTGAAGCATGTTATCTACCAAGGTGGTTTTACCGTGGTCAACGTGGGCGATGATGGCGATGTTGCGCAAATTCATGTGCTGAAAAAATTTGCGGCAAAAGTAGGCTCTTTTATCGCGATAGGCTAACTTATTAAGAACCAGTTTTCACCCTTAATCTTTATTTGCCATGAAAAACTTCCTTTTTGGGGCACGAACTTGGCGTGTCCTTCTTTGCCTGAGCTATGTGCTTAGTGTCCAATTTCTTACTGCACTCCCCGCCGACACTACCTCCTTCGATTTTCGAACCATAGGTCACGGTGCACAGAGTTTCCAAGCACAACTTCATATCGATAGCCTCGGTGGGAGTATGAATTTAATGCCTTTTTGCGATCAGATTTTCTACGGGTCGCTGCGCGACCCGCACATCGTCCTCGAAAAATCATCGGATTTCATCTCGTCCGGCTGCTTTCCTTTGCGCTCATACTATCCTTTGCGCATTATGGGCGAGGGGTGGCTGACCAGCAGCGGCGACAAGGGGTGGTTCTTCGTTCCGCCAAATGTCTTGCCGGGCGACACAAACGTGTTCTTGCCAGGGGTGGGCCCCCACAAGGTTTATTGGCTCAGCGCAGATCATCCCGACGGTGTTGGGGTGGAAAGTATGTGGGACGGTCGGCGGGTGAAATCCATCTACAAAGACGGCCGATGGATCAAGCGGATTCGGCTGCCATAATCGGACAGAATTCACTAAGTTGCACCTTCAACGAATACGCATATGTACAGCACACCTTGGATGAGCGATATCGTGGTCGGCACTATGCGCTGGGGACTTTGGGATGCCAAATTCACTACAGCGGAATACGAGGCCATTATTGCCCACTCGATGGAATTAGGGTTTACTATCTTTGACCATGCCGATATTTACGGGGACCATACTACTGAAGCGGAATTTGGGGCGGCGTTGAAGCTGCACCCGGAGTGGCGCTCTCAAATGGAATTGGTCACAAAATGTGGCATCATTAGAGTGTGTGATCAAAAGCCTGATCATTACGTGAAGGCCTATGATTTTACCAAGGCTCACATCCTTAAAAGTGTGGACGACAGCTTGATTAACCTGCACACGGATTACATAGACGTTTTACTATTGCACCGTCCCGATGTCCTGATGGATCCTGATGAGATCGGCGAGGCCTTTGAGCTGCTCTACCAGAGCGGTAAGGTGCGCAGCTTCGGGGTCAGCAATTTCACTCCTTCACAGGTGAAGTTGTTGCAAACCACCGTGCCAGTGGGCGTACATCAGATCGAAGTATCGGTCCAAGAGGTCAGTGCCTTTGATGACGGTCGCTTGGATCAGTGCATGATGGATAATATCATCCCTATGGCTTGGTCGCCCCTAGGCGGCGGCGCATTGCCTGAAGAACTTATGAAAACCTTAACGGCCATGGCGGCAGAATTTGGGGTCAGTCCGCAGGTTTTGGCCATCGCGTGGTTGTTGCAGCACCCTTCTAGCATTTTGCCGGTAACGGGGACGACGAAAATGGAACGCCTCACAGAAGTAAAAGAAGCTTTGAACCTACAATTGGACCGACAGCAGTGGTATTCAATTTACCAGGCATCAACCGGAAAAAGCTTGCCTTAAATTATGGAGCACAACGAAAACCTACTTCCAGGTGCAGCCAACTACGAGAGTCATGTTGGACTGAAATTTCAATTGTACAATTCACTCTTCTTGACGCTTCCACTCGACGGCATCAAGAACACAGGGATTTTTATTCCTGTACTGAACGAATATTGTCTGAATAGATTGGCCGAGGGACACAGTCCTAAGGAGATCATCGAGCAGTTCTTTGACGAATACAAGGACGGTGAGAACGAGCAGGAGCAAATGGACTTCTTATTCAAGGTCATTCAATACATAGAGCGCCAAGTCGTTTTGGTGGATGCCCTAGAGGACGCTGCCTACAGCAAACTGAATAACCTCGGTGGGAAAGGCTCCTTGAGCGAGTTTATGATTCGTATGGAGCGTGCAGGAAACCTGAATGAGCTGATGAATCGCCTGCAGGCATTCTCGATCCGTCCGGTGCTAACTGCTCACCCGACCCAGTTTTACCCGGGCCGCGTACTTGCCATTATCACGGACCTTACCGATGCAATTCAAGCGAATGACCTAACGGCCATTCGTACGTATTTGAAGCAGCTCGGAAAAACTCCATTCTTCCAAAAAACTAAGCCAACCCCGTACGATGAGGCCATCAACCTAATCTGGTATTTACAGAACGTGTTCTACCAGAGTGCGGGAGATATTACGGCTGAGATGCGCCGCTCTTTACCGAATTGGGACGGGACGTTGAATTTGATCAACCTCGGGTTCTGGCCTGGCGGTGATCGCGACGGCAACCCGTTTGTGAGCGTGGATACGACCCTACAAGTGGCGGGCCGACTGCGCGATGTTCTGTTGCAATGCTATTACCAAGATTTGCGCAGGTTGCGCCGCCGTATTTCATTCTCAGGGGTGTACGAGGAGCTCATGGACATCGAAAAAATGGTCTTGAAGTGTATCCGCCACCAAGAGGAATGGGATTTCATAAAGTTCAGAAGTGCTTTACATAAAGTCCTGTCAGATTTGCACGAACAGCACGATGGAATCTTCGTGGAGCTCGTGGAAGAGCTCCTGGATAGAGTGGCACTTTTCGGATCGCATTTTGCGAGCATTGATATCCGTCAAGATAGTCGCGAGATCAAGCGAGCCTTTGATGCCTTGGCTGAGCAATTGGGGGTAGAGGTACCAGAAACTCCTGGCGAGTTGTTTACACTGCAAGCAGCCTGGGACGGCACCCTTACCGGGGATGACCGCATTGATGATACCTTGCAGAGCTTCCGCGTGATTCGTGAAATACAAGCCAAAAATGGTCCTAAAGGGGCCCACCGTTATATCATCTCGAACTGTCGTGGAGCCATGGATGTGGCGCGCGTGTTCGCCTTGGCGAGATGGACTGCCTTCGGAGATGAAAAGATTACGGTGGACATTGTGCCGCTCTTTGAAACCATCGACGATTTGGTCGGTGCAGGTGCCTCAATGAATACCTTGTATTCTGAAGCCAATTACCGCGCGCACCTCACCCAACGCGGCAACAAACAAACCATCATGCTCGGGTTCTCAGATGGAACTAAGGATGGTGGATACATGAGTGCCAACTGGAACATTTACCGTGCGAAAGAAAACCTCACGCGCATTTCAAAACAGCACGACATCGATGTGCTCTTCTTTGACGGTCGAGGCGGGCCGCCAGCACGTGGTGGTGGTAATACCCACAACTTCTATGCGTCCTTGGGCTCGCAGATTGCATCATCAGAAATCCAATTGACCGTGCAAGGTCAAACGATCTCGAGCAACTTCGGTACGCCAGAGAGTGCGCAGTTCAATATGGAGCAGCTCATCACGGCTGGTTTGGAAAACATCTTGTTGACCGATGAGACCAAAACCTTGGAGCCACAGGAACGCCAGCTACTAGAGGAATTGAGCGACATCAGCTTGAAATACTATACCGAACTCAAGGAGCACTCACTCTTCACCGAGTTCTTAGAGGAGATGAGCCCACTCAAGTACTACGCTATGGCGAACATCGGTTCACGCCCGTCGAAACGTGGCAAGGCCAAGAAGCTTGAGCTGGACGACTTGCGAGCGATTCCGTTTGTGGGGGCTTGGTCACAGCTGAAGATGAACATCCCGGGATTCTATGGTCTGGGCAAAGCCTTCCAGGATTTGAGCGAGGCGGGTAGGTTGCATGAAGTGCAAAGCCTGTATCGCAAGTCTAAATTCTTCCGTACCCTCATTGAAAACTCGATGCAGAGTATGTGTAAGACCTTCTTCCCGTTGACTTCGTATATGGCGGACGATGCCAAATTTGGTGCTTTCTGGGGAGTGCTCAACGATGAGTTCGAGCGCACAGAGAAGTTTGTATTGAAGGTCAGCGGACAGCCGGAATTATTGAGCAATAACCCTGGTATCAAAGCTTCCATTGCCTTGCGCGAGAATATTGTGCTTCCACTCCTGGTCATTCAGCAATATGCGTTGATCACCTTGCGCGATCAAAACCTCAGTGACGAAGTGCGTGCGAAGTATGAGAAAATGGTTGTTCGTTCCCTGTACGGAAACATCAATGCTTCTCGAAACAGCGCGTAGCGCAAAATTTTAGACACCATAAAAAAGGCGCCCCGAGGGGCGCCTTTTTTTATTCCTGAAATCTCAGGTCGTACCGCCAACCGGCATAGACCTGACGACCCATAATAGGGCCCCAAACGATGGAGGCATCGAAATTTCCGTCAAATGGCAAATCGCCACCGACGATAGGGTCCAACTGACGAACGTTCAACAAGTTCTGAAAGCCGACATAGATTTGCCCATAGGCTCGTCCTTCTTTGCTGAACTGAGCGTTGAGCATGGTGAACGCTGGACTGCGCTCAGCATAGCCCGCTGTTGGTAGGCGCTGTGAGCTGTTGTACGTGGCATTCAGTTCAAATCCTAGGCCCTTACGCCCCGAATAGCTCACTCCTCCATATATCAAATGTGGCACGTATAGAATTGCCTCTTCCAAAACGGGCTCGTATTCTCCCAAAGTAGCAGTGTTTACCTGCTTAACATCTTGATAACGGTAAGCAAACTTGAACATGGTCCTATGAATAAGCTCGTATTGGCCGCCGATTTGAATACTGGTTGAATACGGCATAGCGCCATTGGCATAGCCGTAGTAATAGGTGGCGGAATCTAAGGTGTTGTCAAAGTCAAATACCGCCTTATTCATGAATAAGGTTTTGTACACATCAAAGTAGAACTGTAGTTCTTTGAAGAATACATCCTTAGTGAAAATGATGCTCTGCCCTGTGGTAATGGCATCTTCCACAGGTAGTTCAAACGATTCTTGTGTTTCGTTATAAAATTCAAAACTCCGGTTGTTTGCCATATAACCCATGTATTCTGATCCAAGGGTGGCAACACGGTAGGAATAGCTTAGTTGGCTGCGGAAAGACCAAGGCCCGGCAGTGTATTTTAGGTGTGCACGAGGTACGGGGTAAAAGCCTTTTGAGCCGCCGTCAAAATCTTGCAAATAATCCAATCGTTGACCAAGTATCAAACTAAGGCCTTCTCCATCTGGTGATGCCACATAACTATACTCAGCATAGGCGCCAGTGGTCAAGATGTTGTAATCTCCGTTTCGTCCCCAAATCTCTTGGTCGAGGTTCCTCCAATTATAATCTAGTCCGGCTTTCAACGTATAGCGGGTATCGCGGATGTTATCTTGGAAAATTAAATTTCCATAGAGATTACGCTCTTGTGCATTAAAGGTTCGGGAGCCAAAGTAGCTCTCGAGTTCTTGGTAGTTCGCGGCCAATTGGGTTCCAATACTCCTGTTGATTCCACCATCTAAAAAATAACCACGCTTCGCCCAGAGTTCATAGCGGTTGGTTTTTAGCTCATGCGACCAAATAGGAACCAGTGTCGGATAACCATACAGGGTGCTGCCGCCAATGTTTTTAATGGAACTGGCTTTGATTCCAAATTGTGCTTCGCTATTCTTTCCATTATGCTGCCAAGCGTTTTGAACGAAAACATGATCAGATAATGGAGCATCTAAATACCCATCGTTATTACCGTCCCAGCGGAATAATTGTTGACGGCCATGTACCATTGCGTTAGAAGACCAACGTGGACTCTGCTTCCAAGTAAAGATTGCATTTTGCTCAAACCTACCTGGTCCGGCAAACAAGTTGAAATGCGCCTTCTCCTTGGTGAAACTTGGACGCAACTCATAGTTGATTTGTCCACTCATTGCACTCGCACCATTAACAACACTTCCGGGACCTTTGGACAACTGGATACTCTGAATCCAGGCGCCTGGAATCAGAGATAAACCCAAAACAGAGGACAAGCCTCCCATCGTTTGCAAGTTGCCTCGGGTATACAGGGCATAAGGGCCTTCAAGTCCAAGGAGTTTGATCTGTCTCGTTCCGGTGACGGCATCAGTATAAGAGGCCGAGATAGAAGCGTTAGTTTCAAAGCTCTCGCTGAGGTCACAACATGCTGCCTTTCGCAACTCCACCTCGGATATGAGTTCTTTGCTGAGCACCGATTTTTTAGACAGCGAGATGCCTGGGTCCATGTCGACCTGAACCTCTTCCAGTGTTTCGAATAGTTCTATCGCGGAGGTATCCACGACCTGAGCGTTCATCGTACCCGCAGTAAGCAGGCCGATCATCACCCAAATATTTCGGAAAATCATGGCTTAGTGCTTGCGCTTATCGCCGTGTGCGTGGTGCTCTTCGTGCGTTTCGCCAGGCTTGCAAAGTGGTTCTTCGGTTAATCCATGCGCTTTACGCTGCTCAGCATCTCTGAACTTGCAACATCCATGGATATTCGCGTATTGTTCGTCGGTCGCAGGGTGGTCTTTAACATCGTGCCCTACTTCGTTGATTGCAGCGATGATATCTTCAAGTGCGACTTTATCAGATCGATAGATGAGGTCCAATTGGTGTGTTTCTTGACTCCAATCGGCCTTTTTTACGCCTTGAATGTAGGCGGCGTTTTCGATACGCTCTTCACACATGCCGCAAAGTCCGTCGACTTCAATGGTAGTTTCAGTGAATTTGTTTTGTGCCCCTAGGGCCATTGCGCTACAAAGCGCGATAGATATAAATAATGATTTCATTGTACTTGATTATTTGTGAATTAAGGATGTTGCTAAAAACAATCCTGAAATCACGCGTACAATGTCAATCTATGGAGAGTAATATAGAGTGGAGGTCCCGTCGATTGTACTACAAGGATAGTATTCGAGATAGGGCCGTCTATATTTAAATGCTCTGTGCATTGAACAATTTCGGGTGTGATAAAAGGCAGTGCAACGCTCACCTCACTGCTTTTGACCATCAGGTCTAAAGAGGTGTAGGTCGTTTCGCAGCAATCTTCTTCACTTTGTTCCGTCTCTGTGCCACATAAGCTGGTTTCAGCATGGCAGCAGGAAGGTTCTGTGTTAACGGTATGATGATCCTCGTGCGTAATGCCGAGGTGCACAGAACTGTCATGTTGACAGAAATGCAATAACCCTACTGCACCGGTGGAGGCCGTGGTGTAAAAGAGTGTGAAAACCAGTAGGATGAATCTTCTCATGAAGACAAAATTACTCAATACCTTAGACTTAAATGCAAAAACTATGCAAAAAGTACTCTTATTGGGATCTGGAGAATTGGGTAAAGAAGTAGTTATCGCTCTGCAACGATTGGGTTGTACAGTGGTGGCATGTGATGCCTATGAAGGTGCCCCGGCCATGCAGGTGGCGGATCATTTCGAAGTGTTTTCCATGTTGGACGGAGATGCGCTCGAGGCGGCGGTTAAGAAACACACACCGGATATCATCGTCCCAGAAGTAGAGAGTATCCGTACAGATAAATTGTACGAGTTTGAGCAAGCGGGTATACAGGTAACCCCGTCTGCAAAAGCGGCAAATTTCACCATGAATCGCAAGCTCATTCGCGATTTGGCGGCCAAGGAATTGGGCTTGCGTACCGCGCCTTATGCCTATGCCACGAACATAGAAGAGTTTGAATTGGCTGTGAAAGAAATAGGGTTGCCTTGTGTGGTGAAGCCCTTGATGTCCAGTTCGGGTAAAGGGCAGAGTGTGGTGAAGAATGCTAGTGAATTAGAGGCGGCTTTTACTTATGCTATGGAGGGAAGCCGAGGAGATTTGAAGGAAATTATCGTGGAAGGGTTCATTGATTTTCATACTGAAATCACCTTGCTAACGGTTACCCAGAAACACGGACCTACGCTGTTTTGTGCACCTATTGGACACCGTCAGGAAAGAGGCGATTACCAAGAAAGCTGGCAGCCATGTGCTATGGATACGGCACAACTACTCGAGGCACAAAGTATGGCCAAGAAGGTAACGGAAGCGCTAGGGGGAGCTGGTATTTGGGGTATTGAATTTTTTTTAGGCGATGATGCTGTGTACTTCTCAGAGCTTAGTCCGCGCCCTCATGATACAGGCATGGTCACTTTAGCAGGCACTCAGAACTTCAACGAATTTGAATTGCATGCTCGCGCATTGTTGGGCTTATCCATTCCCGAGATTGAATTGAGATATCCGGGGGTTAGTGCGGTAGTCCTAGCGGAAAAAGACGGTGATCCGGTATATGGCGGATTAGATAAAGCTAGTGCTCAGCCACAGGCTGATTTCAAGATTTTTGGCAAGCCTACCACTCGCCCTTACCGTCGCATGGCCGTGGCACTTGCCTATGATAGAACGGGTGAAGAATCCATGGAGGCGCTAAGAGACAGAGCGGCTCGTATAGCCTCCTTAATTACAGTACACTAATTTTTGCGCGAATGGCCTCCTCGAATTTGTGGATGCCGTCCTTATTTAAGCCATCGAGTACCTCTCCCTGCATTCGATGGTAACGGAGACCTCGCTTAAATGCGTCGACAATGTTGGGGTTACTGCTTTTTAAGTAGTTGATGGAGCTGTAAGAGAACAGTGCCACACTATGGTGGTCTGTGATTTCAAGAAGTGCCCCGTCGTTAATGGTGAGGTATTCACAGAGCATCATATGATAGGGCTGCCCCTGTGCGGTTTGCTCTTTTTTAATTTCTTGGACCAATTCTGCCAACACCTCTTCCAATTCTCTCTTCATGGCAGAGACTAATCGGTCACTCGCCAACCCTCTATTTTTGACATAGTGAATTTGATTGATCAAATTGTCGAAAGAGGAAAGCGTCCAAAATTCGGTCACTTTTAATTGACGGCTTAATTCGCTTAACTCATGGCCCTTTTCGAAGAGCACTTGCGGTGTCTGACTAGAGTCAAACCTATCGTTTCGGCGCATGTGCTCGTGGTTCCATAGATAAAATCTGAACGCACTGAGGGTAGGGCGGTCCATGTAACGATAAATGGGAACTTCTTTGGCGATAAAATATAATTGGGCCCCAGGAACATTTACCGCTTGATTCAAATTTCGCCTCGTATTATCAAGGTAAAAGTCGATATCGTCGTACCCCTTGATCGGTGGAAGGGTCGTACAAACCACGACCAACGAATTCTCTTCGGCATTCTTTCTCAAGGCATCAATACTCAGTGAAAAGTGATCCGCCAATCGAATGAGTTCGTCGGTCGTCAATGGGGTGGTACCTGTTCTTTTACGGTAAAGCGAAGCTCTGGAACAACCGAGTACTTCCATGAGTTCTGCCGTGATTTTACGCTTACCTTTGGTGGAGCTAAAAATCTCGTCGAACAATTGAGTTTGGAATTCGTTCGGAGTATACATGTCCATTAACTTGAGAGTTAAAGTTAACTAATTGCACGAACCCTTGACCGCAACCTCCTTAGAATCTTCGGTTTTAGATAATATTCCTGGGCAAATTCTCCATTTACCTACAGGGGAGATGCTGCCCATGACCACACCTGAACTGCGTAGAAGCAGTGGCAAGTATTTAACGCTTCGTGGTTTGCGATTGACTAATGCGATCATTCGTAAAGGCATTTTGCAGGTGGCAGGTAGCCCGTGGTTGCCAGGTTTTTGGAACTTGAGCGCGGAAAAAGCTGAGGTGGTGCTGCAGGCCTTCAAGGGCCAGGGCGCTTCATGTAGGTTATTTTTATCGTTTACGGATGCCCCCGTACGTTCCAAAGGTTGGCACAGTTACAAAGGTGATCCTTATATGGTGCTGCCTATTTCTTGGTCCAGTTTTGATGAATATGTGGCTGATATGAAGAAAAAGTACCGTGCTCGCGTTCGTAAGGTGCAAAAGAGCAATGAAGGAATACGCGTTGAAGTATTACCGAAAGAGGGACCTCAGTTTGAACAATGCGTAGCCATGTTGGAGGCTACTTTAAAAGATAAGGTGGTGGCCTTGCCGGGGAACTTGGAACATTTGCTAGGGACGTTTAACCGATGTTTCGGTGGGGCGTTTAAGTTGTTCGGTTTTTACAGCGGTGAGAAGCTGGTGGGTTTTATTTCTTGTATTGAAGATGGTCCCGTGCTTCGAGCCATGCATTTTGGTCAAAGTGATGATGCACCTGAGGACTTTTACAGTCATGCGATGTTTACCCTAATTGGACACGGAATAACGACCGGCGTACAAAAGGTGCATTTAGGCAGGACCGCCACAGAAATCAAAAGCACCTATGGCGCCGTACCGGAAGAGAACTATTTCTCCTTCTACAGCTCTAGTAGATTTTGCCAATTCTTGATGCGACTGGCAGATCGTTATTATCGTCCAAAGGCTTACACCTTGCGCAGTCCTTTTGGAGATGTCTCTAAATAGAGTATCTTAAAGGCAATAACAAAACACTACCACATCATGAATGATACGTACCGCAAGGTTTTCGAAAACAACAGAAAATGGATAGAAAGCCATACCTCTAAAAAACCTGATTTTTTTGAGCATTTAGCGAAAGGGCAAAGTCCAGAATTTCTTTTCATCAGCTGCGCAGATTCTAGGGTTCCTGTGAACAATATCATGGGGCTAGACCCCGGGGAAGTTTTTGTGCATCGAAATGTTGCCAATCTTGTGGTTAATACTGATATGAATATCCACAGTGTAATTCTTTACGCTATTATGCATTTAAAAGTGAAGCATGTTGTAGTCTGTGGTCATTATAATTGCGGCGGTGTTGCTGCTGCAATGGGAAATCAAAGCTTAGGGTTAATTGACGGATGGTTACGAGAGATTAGGGACGTTTATAGGCTTCATGCAACAGAACTTGACGAGATAAAGGATGAAGGTACGCGTTACAATCGCCTTATCGAATTAAATGTATTTGAGCAGTGTAACAACATTCTCAAAACGGAGTACTTTCAAAAAAGTCATGCAGATGGCGATACTCCATCTGTGCATGGTTGGGTTTTTGATATTTCAAAAGGTGAATTAATAGATCTTGATTACGATTATAAGGGTCAGATGGATAGAATGAAGTCCATCTACGACATCAATGGATAAAATTGAAATATTTTCAAATAATTGGGGCGCCTTTACTGTAGCAAGTAGAGGCGCTTCTTTGTTGTCGTTGCAAATAGGAGGGAGAGAATTGCTCCATGATTTTGGCGATCAGCGGCAACAGTGGGCCGCTGGAGCGGTGATGTTCCCGTTTCCGGTTCGCATGGCATCAGGGACGGTGATGACATTCGAAGGAGCTGAATATCATTGGCCCATCAACGATGAGAAACACCGGGCGGCGCTGCATGGCTTTACGCCTTGGGAAGAATTTGAATTGACCCAACTGCCACACGGTATACAAGCTAGCTGGAACTATGATGGTTCAAAAGAATATTATCCTTTTCCGTGCTCTTTAACTAACAGCTATACTCTTGATGAGCATGGACTTACCCTTAGCGGACGTATTGAGAATCTTGGCAAAGTAAATTTGCCCTTTCATATGGGGTGGCATCCCTATTTTAAGACCAGTACACCAAAATTAAGCCCGGCACCTGTTCATCGATTGAAGAAGAATGAAGTAAGCCATCCGGGCGAAAAGATTCCTATTGAAGGTTTTAATTGGACTGAAGAAGTGGACGGCGCCTTTTGTATGGAATTGGTCGAGCTTGGGGATGTTAGTATCCAACCGCTATCCACCATTACTCAGGTATTCCGACCTGCTGGGGCTCCATTTGTGGCTGTTGAGCCGATCACGGGCCTAGGTCACCCAGATTTCCCTTGGCGTACCGTTCCGCCAGGAGAAGCGGATGAGGTAGTGACCATTATTGGGTTGAAGCGTCAATAAAGGCTTTTAATTCGGTTGTACTAATGAGCGGGTTAGCTCCTTCTTTACTGGCGATCATAGCTCCAAGGGCAGCGGCGTAATCTAGCGTGTGTTGTGGCTCTAGTAGGTAGGAAATACCAAAGAGCATGGCGGCAAGAAAGCTATCTCCAGCACCTACGGTGTCTTTTACCGTTACTGCAAAAACCTTGCTTTGAAGGGCACCAAGATTATTCACCCAAAGCGCTCCTTGTCTGCCTCTAGTTACGATGAGTTCTTGGGTGCCCAATCGTTCGTGCATTGCTTCGAACCCCAGCTCGGGATCAGCATCTATTTGTAGCCACTCAGCAAGCAGTTCATATTCTTCTTGGTTCACCTTGACGATTTCCGTGCCATGAAGCAACGCTATGATTCGTTCTTGATCAATAAAAGGCGCTCTGAGGTTGAGGTCGAATACACGCATAGTGGCCTGCGTTCTGAGCACGTTTAATGCATCGAAGCTGTTCTTATTTCTAGTCGCTAGCGACCCGTGCAAGAGTAAATCTCCGGGCTCCCATGAAATTGCAGGGGCACCGATGAAATCCCAAGCGCTTGGTTCCTCAATAGTGGAAATGACGGCACTTTCTAGTCCCAAATTCTGTGCATGAATAGCGACGTTCATAGGTGCTCCACCCGGCTTCGCGCCGCTGGGGAAGAGGTCCCACAATACTTCGCCAAAGCAATAGAGTTTAGGCATCTTTCGAGGTCAATTGGTCTTGCAATTCCTCCAAACTAACGCCCTTTGTTTCCGGCATCATGAAATGCGTAAATAACAATTGTAGCACCATGAAGGCTGCGAAGAAGGCGAATACTGTCCATCCTGGGAACGCTTCGATTACGATCTCACCGAGCATGGTAATGAGCGCTGCGAACACCCAGTGGGTTCCGGTGCCCCAAGCTTGACCCGCTGCTCGCACACTGTTCGGGAAGATTTCGGAAATGAATACCCATATGACGGCACCTTGACCTACTGCATGGGAAGCGATAAACGTGAGAATGAAAAAGAGGTTGAACCCTGCAGAAGCCTCAGTTTTGAACCCATAGGCCACCATCGCCAGAGAGATGATGTAGCCTAGTGAACCTATGTACATAAGCGATTTACGCCCCATTCGATCGATGAGATAGAGGCCTACAAAGGTGAAGATGAGGTTGGTTCCGCCTATGGAGATGGAGGAGAGGAGGGAGTCCGACGAGGCGAACCCTGCATTCTCCAAAATCACCGGTGCGTAGTACAGGATGAAGTTGATCCCGCTCAATTGGTTGAAGAAGGCAAGTAGGAAGGCTAAAAGTAGGCTCTTGTTGTATTTGCCGCTGAAGACCCCTTTGCGGATGGATTCTTCTGAGGTATGGTTTTTTATTGCGTCCAATTCCGCTTGTGCGTTACCCGCATCACCATGAATAAGTTGCAGCGTAGGGAGGGCTCCTGCTTCGTCGTTCTGTTGGACCACAAGCCAGCGAGGAGAATTGGGCACCCCAAAAATCAATATGCAATACAAAGCGGCTGGAAGTGCTTCTACACCTAACATCCAGCGCCAGTCGCTATTGCCACCAACGCCGTCCAGGAGGTAATTTGAGATGAAGGCGATGAGGATACCGAATACAATGTTGAACTGGTACAATGCCACCAAACGGCCCCGTGATTTTGTAGAGCTGATTTCACTGATGTAGGTGGGGGCTGCTACGGTTGAAGCACCCACGCCGACGCCGCCAAGGAATCGAAAAAAGGAGAACATATAAGGATCAGTGGCTAAACCAGAGCCCAAGGCACTTACTAGGTAAAGTACGCCTACCCAAATGAGGGTTTTCTTACGGCCTATTCGTTTAGTTGGAATACCCCCGGCCAAAGATCCAAGCACCGTGCCCCAAAGCGCCATCGACATGATGAATACGCCATGAAACCAAGCGGAGGTTTGCCAAAGTTCTTTGATGGGTGCATTTGCACCAGAGATTACGACAGTATCAAAACCAAACAAGAAGCCGGCTAAGGCCACTGTTAGGGACCAATTCCAAGTTTTGTTCATTTCAGAGTGAGTTAACGAGCTCACAATGTATGGAATAAGCACATTATTCGTTTAGCTACAGTCGGTAGAATTTAAATTGAATTGATGTGCCTGAAGGTGCCTAGACCGTAAAGTGAATATTTTTTCAAATTCAATGGTGACCTCAGAGGGTAAAAATTCTATCTTTTAATTCGTCATTATATTAATCAAGAAAACGCCAATTATTTATGAATCTTGTCTTTCAAAAAGTCGCTATTGTCTCGACCTTAATAATATGCTACACCGCTCATTCTCAAACCAATTCAAGTGCTGATACAGTAGATAGCACTGCGCACATCCAGTATTATACTGAGTTGTTTGGATTGCCGTGTGGTGAAGACAAAGCAACTGACAATCGAGGTAATGGGAATGACTTGCTGTACGGAACAAGAAACTTTAGAACCATTTTGCATGGAGCAGCGTACAGAGGCGGAGGTAATAATTATTATCACGAAACCGATAAGCGGAATAATAAAAATCCACTGCCGAATGATGGGCTTAAGAATCTCGCGGATCTAAAATTTGGTAGCGCAGTTTACTTATACTCAACGAATTTTGAAACCGCACCTGTAACAACCAAAGGTAATGAGGGTAATACTTTAAACTATTATCAGATAGGCGGGAATACTCAAGAAGAAATGCGAGAAATTCTTGAGATGGTCCATACATCAATTACTCAGCCTGAAAGCGGTCCAGTGTATTTACATTGCTGGAATGGATGGCACCAAAGTGGTTATGTATCGGCAGTTGTTCTTCGTCAGTTTTGTGGATTATCAGGTGATGAAGCTGTCCATTACTGGAATAATAATACAGATACTTGGAATAAAGGTTATGCAAGGATTAAAACGGCCATTCGTGAATTCAAACCTTACGATGATTTGCCCATATCAAATTCTCTAAAAGCTGCTGTCTGCCCATGTCTTGATGAGATGCCTGAACTGCCCACTCTAGACGAGGATGCTCAGGTTAAGTTACAAAATACGCTATCTGTAAAGGTGCCTTTTGCGAAGAACTCCTCTGATATTACCCCTGGGGCTCTGACGGCGATAGACGAATATATAATCGTCATGAAAGAGAGTCCTTTTTTAAATGTTGAAATAGGTGGGCATAGTTCAGCCCCGGGTACTTCAGACCTTAACCAGAGATTATCTGAAAAGCGGGCTAAGTTAGTTTACGATTACATCGTGTCTGAAGGAATTGAACCGGAGAGATTAAGTTTTAAAGGATATGGTGAAGAGAAGCTTCTTGACTTTGGGAATACTGAAACTGCTCACGCGAAAAATAGACGAATTGAGTTTAACGTAACTTCATTAAATCTCGAAGTACAGTTTTTAAAGAACGAATATGCATTGCCTGAGAGTTCGTATTCACAATTAATGTTGATAGCGGAAGTGTTAAAACTAAATGCTAATTACAACGTCGAAATTCAGGGTCATACAGATATAAGTGGGGATGCATACTTCAATCAAAACCTTTCAAGATTGAGGGCTAAATCAGTCTATGAATACCTACTAAAAACAGGCGTAACTGAATCTCAACTTAGTTATGCTGGGTATGGCGCCGAGCAGCCCAGATATACGAACGCTACAGAAGCTGGACGTAAAAAGAATAGACGAATTGAGATTAAGCTGAATAATCTAAATTGAGAAATACATTAATACTTTTCGCGTTTCTGCTTTCCTTTCAAAGTTTCGCTGAAAATGAGGATACAGTTATAGTATCACACGAAAGTGGTTGGTATACACCTTTCTATTTACACGCCCGTTCACAGCATGGTACTGTTGTGTACGAACTTGATGGAACATCTACGAATTCGAGGAGCAACGTATTCGAAGATAGTATTCTAGTAAATCAAAATATGGTCATTCGTTATGGGGTAGTCTCTGACGGGCAAGTGATTTTTGAGGAAACTAAAGTGTACTTAATTGATTTTGAGACGAATTTCCCTGTACTATCCTTAACAACAGATCCAGATAATTTATACAGCTCGAATAGAGGCATATATGTCAAGGGGAACTACGCTCATCAGGATAGCTCGGGGTATTGGATAAATGCAAACTATACCAAAAAATGGGAGCGTGAGGTATTCGTTAATTATCTAGTTCCAGGTAAAGGCGAAGTGATGTCTCAAAGAGCGGGATTGAGAATATTTGGCGGTATGACGCGCCATAGAGCAGAAAAATCCTTAAGAATCATTGCCAGGAAAGCTTACGGAGAATCGTCTTTTGACTTCCCTATTTTTCCCTATCGCAAACACAAATCATACAAGCATTTAGTGATTCGTAATTCTGGAGGTGACGCAAATAAAACGAGATTTAGAGATGTTCTAAGCACCCAGTTGACCAAGAATTTAAATGTAGATATACAGGAATTTCAGCCGGTCAATTTGTTCATGAATGGTAAATTTTGGGGTGTGTATAATCTCAGAGAAAGACTGGGTCAACATTATCTGGAATCAAACTTCGGTGCTGATAAATCTGAGTCAAACTTACTTCAAGGACTCTACACAGAGGATCATGGAAGCAATGAATCGTATAAAGAGTTGTTGAGTTACGTTAGATCAAATGATTTATCTGATGATAAGGTTTTTGATTCGGTGGCCAAATTGATAGATATCGAAAACTTTAGGAATTTTCAAGTGGCCCAAATAATCATTAGTAATTCGGATTATATGGGTAATATTAGATTCTGGCAATCCGATGATGTGTCTAGCCAATACAGGTGGATCATGTATGATACTGACCTTGGATTTGGGTCGAGTGCACGGGTCTCTTTTGATTTTCTTTCCGCTCGTTTAAGTCCTTATCAAACTATGTGGTACAATAGAACGTGGTCTACGTTTTTATTGCGAAAGCTATTGGAAAATCAGTCGTTTAAAGATGGATTTATACACCAGGTCTCTTATTCGTTTAGTACCGTTTTTAGTACAAGTAACGTCCATAGATTGATTGATTCACTGCAAACTGTATATGAGCCTGAAATGCTTCGTCATTTTGAAATGGTTAGAGGGAATCCTAAAACTTGGAATAGAGAAGTACAAAAACTGCGTGACTTCGCTGAGGATCGTCCCGCATATATGTTAGAACATACTCGAAAATATTTTGATTTGACTTCCCCGGTAACCTTAAATGTGAGTATCAAAAATTTAAGTCATGGAGAGGTATATTTCAATGACAATAGGGTCAAGACTTCAGATTTTAGTGGGTTGTATTTCGCAGATAGACCGTTGTATATATCGTCTAAACCAGAACTTTTATACAGACCAAATAAACCTCGTGTCGATAACGTATTGAAGGAGGGATATGATTCTATCGCTTATCAATTATCCTTTGATTTTGTGGGATATTCTCCTTCACATGGTAAACTAAAAATCAATGAATTTGGGGGATTATCAGGCGATTTATTTTCTCCATGGGTCGAATTGATCAATTATTCAAATGATACAATCAACCTTAAGAATCTATGCTTAATTTCAAGAGAGGGTTCTAGAGTTTTAGAGGGTGATTTACCACCAAATTCAGTTGAAGTTTTTCAATTGCTTGAGACTGATTCGTTACCCATTTTGGATTCAATGTTGATGCCAGACCGCAATTTCCTCTATCTCATCGATCACTCCGGATTAATGATTGATACCATTGGTTGGGATCGAGAGCTTGGTTCGATTTATGGGTTTTATAGAAATGAACCTGTGAAAAGTGGATTCAGCTTATTGTTAGACCAAGGCACTCCAAACGAATTCAATCCAGGTCATCTTCGCGAATTAATGCTAACTGAAAGAAAAAGACGAATCTCCATGGCCTGTTCCATGGTTGCAATTTTTATAGTCTCAATTCTTCATTGCATTTTCGAAACAGTTAGGCTCAGCTGACTAATATCCGTTGCTTAGTTGCATCCAATACGCCCAGGTTTGTCCGAGTTCAAATTCCAATTTTGCGCGCTGAATCATTGCTTTGGCATAATAGCCAGTTCTGAGATTTACTTTTATCAGCTCACTATCACCTAGTTCAAGCTTTCTTTGCTCGGCCTGAAGTAACCGCTCAAGTGTCTTTTGATTCGAGATTCCTGCACTTACTGCTGACTCCAGATAAAAGAACTGTCCGGCTACACTTTCCATAGCATTGCGCCATTCGTTTTCCATGGAGGAGCGCTCCCATCTATAATTTTCTAGTTGTAAACGCTGACTCTCATTATATCCCCTTCCTTCTCTTAAAAACAGAGGGATCCCTAACTGGGCTTTAATAATTCTGTTTTCTGAATTAAACATGGTTAGATTTGGTGGGGAACTAACATTGCCTGCTAAAAGGTAAGCGCCACCTATAGCAATCTTAGGCTTAAGGTACTCTGCTGATAGTTTGCGTTTTAACTGAAACTGCTCTTCTTTTTGATTATTGTATCGGAGCAGCGGATGATCGTCACTCAATGTAGAAGAGTTCGAATATTCTGGAATATCCGGGGAAGGCTGTACAAAAGGCTTTAGAACAATAGGCTTTTCATCCATCGACCATAACCAATTACTAACGATAAACTTTGCATTGATTGCTTCTGCTTGAGAAATATAATATTCAGTTTGCCATGTATTCACTAATGATTTTGCCTCTAGTGTGTCCATTAAGGACGCATCTCCTGCCTTATAGGATTGTAGGGTGAATTCATAGATCTCAATAGCTGCTTTGTATGCATTTTCATTCGCTTCAAGATTCGAATAAGCATAGTACCATTTCCAGTAATCCTTGACAGCTTTTGTCAAGAGTTCATTTCTATATAACTCGGCCTCAGCTCGGCTTAATTCTATCCCTGCTTTTGCTAGGGCCAGATCTGTTCTGCGACGATCTGTTAACAATCCATTTCCAAGGTCGATCATTCCGCCAATTGCAAATAGACCTTCCTCTGGTAGTTTATCTGATGGGTTGGTGTAGAGTCCGGAACTTGAGTTCCAGTTCATTCCAAACCGCAAAGGAGATCTAGTAGCTGCAGTAAGTTCCCAGCTTGGTTGATTGTAATAAACTTCACCATCAAACTCTTTGGAAGTAAACTCTGTACCAAAGTAGGGGTCGAATGCACCTTGAGTTTTTCTATGTTCTGCATTCGCAATGGGTACGAGATTACCAACAGATTTTAAAATGGGGTGTTGTTGGTCTACCCATTGAATAAAATCTTTAACTGTTAAAACGCTATCTACGGGTTGAGCATGACTGACTATGACTGACAGCCCGTACGTGAAAATTAAAATTGATTTTAACTTATTCATCGTAGTTGCTTCCTTCTGGTTCATAATAGTCCGGCGGGAATGTATTCAGCTGTCTCCACATTTCATACCAGATGGGAACCGTATTTAATAATGCAATTCCTCTAGCTCCAGTACCCGCTCTTAGGTTTTCCGGCCATTTTTCATCTGGTGCTACTAAGACCCTGTACATTCCGTTTTCATTCGTGACCCGATCAATAGCTACCACGGAACCGTTGAATGTCCCGTAGCTGGTGTTTGGCCAGCCTCTGAATACTATGGCAGGCCACCCATCAAATTGAAATTGAACCTTGGAATTTTCGTGTATCAATGGCATGTCCATTGGATTTATAAAAAGTTCAACGGCCAGTTCGTATGCGGATGGTACTATCGTGGCTATCGAGCTACCTTCCTTTACGGTCTCTCCTATACCTTGTTTTTTAACTTTGGCTAGCATACCGTCTTGAGGTGCTACAATGAAGTAATATTTGCTACGAACCGTATAGTTGCTCAGGATATTTTGAAGTTTGGCTCTTTCTCCCTGACTAGATGCCAATGCACCTTGGGCAGTGGCCAGTTCGCTTTGTGCCTTTGAGATTTTCTCTAAGTAAGCATTGCCGTTGTTTTTGAGTGCGAGTTTTGCTTCTAATAGCTTGTTTTTACTCATTTCCCATTTCCTTTCGGCTTCTTGGGTTTTTGCGTTACTCTGTGCCAATTTTACCCGATACTGTTCCACTTCCGTGCGGCTTTTGAGCCCTTGATTGAATAATTGCTCAAAACGGTTAGCCTGATCTTGCGCAACTTTTAAATTTTGAATTTCGGCAGCATAATTCGAGGAATCTGCCTGTGCCGCAGCTCTAGAGGCTTGAAGTTTAAAAGTTAGGCTCTGTGCACTAATTTGTTGATTTGTGCGTAATGTGGTTATCAGCGATTGTAGGGCATCGACTTTTGCGAGATAACTTTTAATACCGTCGTTTTTCGCATCCAATTGTTCCCTGGTGCGTGCGATCAATTCGGGATCTAAATATTCGTTCTTAATTTCTTGGAGTCTAGCAATGGTATCTCCTTTTGTGACCAAGTCTCCTTCAGACACATACCATTGAGCGATTTGTCCAGCAATAGCTGCTTGGATTTCACTTGGTCTTTGCTCAGGCTGTCGCATTGTCACGGTACCTTTCGCTTGGATATTTTGCGTCCAAGGAAGGAATAGGCCACCGAGGCTAATGATAGCGGCGATGAAAAAGGTACGTTTCACCTTAGGGCCAATAAAGGGATTATTGAGCTTTTCGAAACTTTTGTAACGTTTCGTATCTAATCGGTCGTTAATTCTCTTCTTCGAAATATTTAGCATGGCTTATAGTTCGATGGTTAGGGTGCTATTCTCTTTTACGGTCGGTAGATTAGACGCTGCAACTAGGGTCCAAGGCTGGGTAGGGTCCCAGATGAACTCAACAATGCTCTTTCTCTCTTTTGGGTCAAAAAGGTGGAAGATATCGTCTAACAAGAGCAGGCGTGGACGTACTACAATGGCACGAGCTAATAAGATTCGTTCTACTAAACTACTGGATAGTGGCCGTGCTGTTGGTCCCACCATGGTTTCGTAACCTTTCGAAAGAGATTGAACAAAAACTTGTAGCCCTAATCCCTCTACTGCCCAGTTTACGTCTTCCAACTCAATTTCAGGCCGTCCTAAAGTGATGTTCTCAATCAATGTGCCTTCAAAGAGAGTCTCACTTAAAAAGCAATCGCCAACATGATATCGAAGGTCTGCTGTATTCAGATTGCCAGATGGATAACCATTAAAATTTACAGTCCCATAAGTGGGATCGTATTGAACGGCTAATAACCTCAATAATGTAGACTTCCCAGAGCCATTAGAGCCGGTAATAACTGTTCGTGCTCCTGAAGGTATGCTGCAGTTCAATTTATCCAGAATTGCTCTTGAACCATCCTCTGACATGTAGGTAAGATCTTTGATCTCGACTGACGCTCCCATGCCAGTATCAATTGATTCAAAGAGCATTGCGCCTTGATCTTCCTCTAGTGGAATGTTTGTGACGGTACTCATTTTTTCTACTGCGGTGAGAACGTCATAAATAGGCTCCATGGTAAGAATCAATTTTTCCGCAGAGTTGATGATGAGAATGATGACGATTTCTGAAGCAACGAATTGCCCCACATTGATTTCGTTTTGAATCACCAAAAGCCCGCCTATAATCAATAGGCCTAGTGTAACAAAGGCTTTGAATCCAACGATGTTTGCGTATTGGAAGATTAACAATTTCCAGTGACGCTTGCGATGTTCTAGGTATGTATTGACTAATTCATCTGTACGTTCTAAAGGCAATTCTGTATGTCCAGCTCTCTTAAAAGTGTCCATAGTTCGGGCGATTTCCTTTAGCCAATGAGCAATCTTATACTTGTAAGTACTCTCTTGCATGCTACTGTCCATTCCTCGAGGCCCCGTGTAATAGAGAATAGCTACCAAAACGATGATGAGTGCTACACCGAATGTGATGAAGAATGGGTGGTAGGTACTAAGAAGAATCAAGCCTATGAGGATTTGTAATGATGAAGCACTGAAGTCCATGAGAATTTTGGAAAGCCCCTTCTGAACATTTAAGGTGTCGAAGAATCTATTGATAAGCTCAGGAGGATACTGTCCTCGTATTGAAGCATTCTGAAATCTTGGGATCCTGTAAGTGAATTCAAAGGCAGCCCGCGTGAAAATACGCTGTTGAAGGATCTCGGAAATCGATAATTGTAAAACTTGCAAGACTCCGCCGATCAGCACCCCTGCGGTAACGACGGCACTTAAAATAATCCAACTAGTGCTCACTGTACCGGCTTGGATGAGACCAATAATAGCTTGTACGCCCAAGGGTAAGCTAAGATTCACTATAGCGTAAAACAGTGAGTAGGCATATAAGTACATAATGTCTCTGCGGTCCTCCGAGAGCATCGCTATAAATTTTTGAAAAGGGTTTTTGGTCATTTCTTTTGAATCGAGTTAAGGGTCAGTTCGGTTAGAAATTCAACAATAGCTCCGCGCCCTGCGGAAGCATCTGAGAGGCGAGGTAGGTGTTCAGTGAAGAACTGCTGGCTTTGGGCCGCAGAGATTACGGTCGAGAATAGACTATGTGGGTATTTATATTCAGGGTTCAGCTGAAGGGCAAGATTACCAAGGGTATCGCAGAGACGTTTGTATCCGAGAAAATAACCTTCTTCATTTTCAGCATCTACCTCTTTGGTCAAATAAATTTTAGGGTATTCTGCAACCACGATTCGTTGTAAGAGTCCTTCATCAATATGTGGTATACGATTGTCTTCGCCCATAGGATTTACCAGTAATTCAATGGCGCGCTTGAGTTTGTCTTCGGCGTTGTTTAGCATCATGAATTCCTGGGCCATTTTCACTTCAAGCCAACCCCAGTACCAATTGATGAGGTAGGCGAGGAGCTGATGTTTGTTCTGGAAGTAGCGATAGACACTTGCTTCCGTACTTTCTAAGGAGAGTCCAATTTTTTTAAAAGTCACATGCTCATATCCCATCTCTTCCATGAGTTCAATACTCTTGGATAGGATGCGTTTGCCGAGGTCGGTTTCCTCGGGATTTTTATTGTAGAGCTTGGCGCTCACTGAAATATTCAGTGCATTCATAATGATACTAACGCTAAAGTCAAATAATTGTTTAACAATGCAAATATAATAGTAATACTATCATAAGAGCGGTCTATCCACGGAATTAAAGTACCTTCGCATAGCGCTCTATGACGTTCGCACCTAATACCACTTTATGACATTTGATTCCTTAGGACTCGATTCTCGAATCCTTACTGCCTTGAAAAATCAAGGATATACCAAGCCAACACCGATTCAAGCTCAGAGTATCCCTATTCTTTTGGAAGGGTATGATTTACTCGGTACCGCACAGACCGGTACAGGTAAAACGGCTGCTTTTACCATACCTATTATAGAGCATCTGCTACAGGCAAAATCTTTTAATACTAGAAAGATTAAAGCCTTAGTAGTTACCCCAACTCGCGAGCTCGCGCTACAAGTGGGGGAAAATGCTAAGCGTTACAGCTACGGTACGGGATTACGTACTGCTGTCATTTTTGGGGGTGTAGGTCAAAATCCACAAGTAGATCAGCTTAAAAAAGGTGTAGATTATTTGGTCGCCACCCCTGGTAGACTATTGGATCTGCATCAGCAAGGTTTCATCGATCTAAGATTCTTGACGCATTTCGTGCTGGATGAGTCGGATCAGATGTTGGACATGGGATTTATTCATGATATCCGTAAGCTTTTAAAGATTATTCCTCAAAAACGCCAAAGTTTGTTCTTCTCGGCCACCATGCCAAAGGATATTATCTCCTTGAGCGAGCAAATCTTGAAGCCGAATTATAAGCAAGTACGCATTGCTGTAGCGAAGCCAACGGCCGAGCGCGTCTCTCAGGAAGTATATTATGTTTCGAAGAAGGAAAAACCAGCTTTATTGGTTGAGTTGCTGAAGTCTTTCGACGGGGAGACGTTGGTCTTCGGGCGTACTAAACACGGCTGTGATAAGGTCGTTCGTATCCTGTCCAAAAAAGGTATTAAGGCTGCTGCCATTCATGGAAATAAGAGTCAAAATGCACGTCAGAAGGCGCTCAAAGGATTCAAGGACGGGGAATTGAAAGTCTTAGTTGCTACCGATATCGCCGCTCGTGGTATTGATATTTCAGGATTGGAATATGTAGTGAACTATGAGCTACCCAACATTCCAGAAACCTATGTACACCGTATCGGGCGTACGGGTCGTGCAGATGCCTCGGGGAGCAGCGTATCTTTCTGTTCGGCGGACGAGCGGGAATATCTGAAGGATATCGAGAAACTGATAAAATTGGACATCCCTCTTGTAGAAGATCATCCATTTGCTGCTGGGGCTGCAGAGGAGTGGGCAGATCCGGAAAACCGCAAGCCTAAAAAGCCCGGCCAGCGCGGTCCTCGACCTGGGTATAGCGGCAAGCCTAAATCTGATCGTCCAAAAGGTTCTCGTGGTGCAGGAGGAGGGAAGCGCAAGCCTCGGAGAAGATTCTGAGCAGCTGCTATTCGTGGATAGATACTCGTTGGGAAATAGGAGTATTCATTCAGTTACGCCTAGAATTTGATTGAAAAATAAAGCCAGCGCAAGAATTACGCTGGCTTTACTATTACACACTAATGATTTTGCAAAATTGGATAAAATTACAAGTCAATAAAGCGAGTAAATAGTTTTAATTATATAGTTCACCGTAACTACACTGGCATTTAGTATGAAAAGCCATTTCAATATTTTAGCCCCCTGATTAAATCCGATAAACAGGTGTAGTGCGAAGTAAAAGACTAATGCCAGCGTGAAAATTAAGGGAGGATAAAGAGTAAAACTCTCTAGTAAATCTCCTTTAATCAGGGCAATAAGCGATCGTTGCATTCCACATCCAGGGCATGCGGTGCCGAAATATTTTACGTAAAAGCAAGAAAGCATGTTGGCTTCAAGCCAATTTACCAGTGTATTCAAGATGGAAGAATTCTCGACTAGTTCCTAATACATGTTCATCATTTCAGTAATTGATAGTGCGCCGTACAGGAAGAATACGACAATATTGTAAATGAAATAAAGGACAGAAAGACCTATTCCTATCATTGCACAAGTCTTACCTGTTTTGATATTACTATGGGATTTTTCGGTATACAGAGCTGAATTCTCAGCGTATAATTTTAATCCCTTGGAAGCCATGCTTAAAGCGACAATTCCCAAAATGATACCGAAGATTCCATAACAGCAACAAGCTACAATTGAGCCTATTCCTAAGCCAAGTACTAGCTGGTGATTTGGCAGGTCTTGTTGATTTACATTAGTTGATTCCATAATAAGAGAGTATTGATTAGTTTGTGGTAAGATATGTCGGATAATTCATATTTGTTTCGCTCGAAATAATTTTTATGTAACGATGTATTCGAATATTCCAATCGTTCATGTGGCAACAAGAGAAAATTATCTATCGGAAAATGTAGTATTACAATTCGATATTTTAACAAAAAAGCCAGCGCAAGAATTACGCTGGCTTTGTTCTTTATAGGAATCACCAAGTGGAGCTGGCGAGAATCGAACTCGCGTCCAAACAAGGAAGCCTGAGGCTTTCTACATGTTTATCTTGTGATTAGGTTTTAGACCAATCTCTGAGCACAAGCACCCTAATCATGGCTTAGCCTCTAAACTTGAATTAGCCCGTGAGGCGAGAGCTAATTGCATTCCCGAATTTTCCACACCTCGTGATCAAGCGCCTCAGGACTTGGGCTCTTGCGAGATGTTCAGCTCCTACACCTGGTGTAGGATTAGCAAAATCGACATCCTGTCAGATTAAGCGGCCAAAGCGTAAGAATCTTCGCCAGTTATAAAAAGTGAAGCGGTGTATTAACGAGCTGCCCCTTCCGCGCTCGACATGCTTACATCAACCTTCGGCTTGCTGTCAAAACCAGTCAGCCCCGATGAAGTATGCAAAGATAGCGTGATACCGACTTTATTATTGAAAGAGTCCAAGCTTTTAATTATTTTAGGAAGGAATTAAATAAATAGACAATGAAGTATTTCGTACTCACCTTAGGTTTTTTGTTTTTACAATGCGGGGAACAACCTGGTCAAGTTGTAGAAAATGTCAAGGATGTTTCCGTGAATGAATTCTATGCCACTGGTGGCGAAAAGACTGTCGATTGGACAAAAAGGATTAAAGAGGAAGAAGAGGAAGGACCGGGTTTGTGGTTTGCTTGTGTCAATGCGCCATCCGAGGTTACATCCTCTTCACATTTGAAATCTCAGGGATCTAAGAGCTACGAAAGCGGAAACCTAAGTGATTGGGATCCGAGAACTGCTTGGGTAGAGGGTAAATCAGGCTACGGCATAGGAGAGTTTTTTGAAATCAAGTCTGAGATGGGAGGAAATAGCTTTCAGATTCTTAATGGTTATCAGAGTTCGTATAGTTCTTGGAAGAAAAATTCAAGGGTAAAGGTGTTTAAAATCTATGTGGATAACGTGTTGATTGGAAATTTACATCTTCAAGATTTGATGGGTGAACAGCGATTTGAATTACCTGGAAATAATTATGATAAAACCATAAAATTTGAAATCGCAGAAGTATACAAGGGAGATACCTGGGATGATGTATGTATCTCTGAAATAAGTTCAGTCGGCTGTTGTTTTAGAGAGGCTTCGATTAGTCTAAGCGAAGGATCTAATGTATCTCTTGACGGACTCCAGATTGAAAAGGATAAAATCTTTGTGCCTCAGTTAGAATCTGGCCAATTAGGTGCGAGTACAGTACGATCAATTTATCATCAAGAGCACAATCGGCTATTACGTCTAAAGGCAGGAGATAATGAAATTGAGCTTACGAATACACATCCCTTAAACTTCAAAGGTTATGGTTTTATTTCACCGGTTAAGTTGTTGCATGAAATGGGTGAAAATGATTACAAAGCTCTCGAGAACCGAGTGGAAGTCATGGTCTACAATAAGGAGACAGAAAAAATGGAATACACGGTGGTCTCAAGCATTGAAGAATTGGTCGGAGAATTTGATACATATACGATTGGAGAACTGTCTGAAGGGGACACTTATATCGCAAACGGATTTGTCACTAAAGTCTATTAGTAGTTTGGTACCTTAGATGCATGAAAATCGGCATTCTAAGAGAGGGTAAAGTTCCCGTAGATAAGCGTGTAGCATTGACGCCGCAGCATGCTTCTGTATTACAACAAACATTTCCTTGCACGGTAGTGGCACAGCCATCGCACACCCGTGCCATTGGAGACGACGAATATGTGGAAGCTGGTATTGAGCTGCAAGAGGATATGAGCGATTGTGATGTCCTCTTTGGAGTGAAAGAGGTGCCCATTAACCAACTTATCCCGAACAAGACATATTTTTTCTTCTCACATACTTACAAAAAGCAGCCCTATAACGCCAAATTGTTAAAGGCTTGTGTGGAGCGTAATGTTCGTTTGATTGACTATGAGTTACTCACTAAAAATGGTGCCCGTGTGGTCGCCTTTGGCAGATTCGCCGGACTAGTAGGGGCGTACAACGGCTTGCGCGGATGGGGTCAGAAATACGGTCAATACACATTGAAGCCTGCCCACGAGTGCAAGGACATGGAAGAAATGTTTGAGCAACTTCAAGGCATAGATTGGCCTTCGGATGTTCGCATTCTATTGACTGGAAAAGGCCGTGTGGCCTCAGGTGCAGTGGAGACGCTAGTGGCGTCGGGTATTCCTCAGATTTCCCCGGAAGAGATTTCGGGTTATGAAGGTTGTTTTTGGAGCCAATTGGACGTAGAAGAATACTATAAGACTAACGACGGACGGCCATTCAATCGCAAGGAGCTCTTTGCAGATCCAAGCGGCTATGAGAGTGATTTCATGCGTTATGCGCCTTTTGCCAGGCAATACATCGCTGGGCATTACTACGATAGCCGGGCGCCTTTTATTTTTACGAGAGAAGATGCCAAGCAGCTAGATTTTGCCATTTCTTATGTGGCCGATATCAGTTGCGATATAGACGGTCCGGTGGCCTCGACACTTCGAGCCTCGACCATTGCAGCTCCGTTTTATGGCTATCTAGCTTCTGAGGAGAAAGAGGTAGGGCATGATCATCCTGAGGCTATTGGAGTGATGGCGGTAGATAATCTGCCGTGTGAGTTGCCAAGAGATGCCTCGCTAAGTTTTGGTAGTGACCTAATGACCCATGTCATTCCAGCGCTCTTTAATGGAGATGAAGAAGGTGTGCTAGGACGCGCTACAGAATGTGCGGACGGTGCATTGACTGATAAATACGTTTACCTTCAAGCATACATAGACCAAGCCTGATGGCTAAAAACACATTGCATACTCAGAAATCGGCCACCGATGGGCCTTCCTTGAATCCAAAGTTTCAGGTGGGTAAAAGACCGGCATGGAAAGTGGAGGAGTTGGAGCAGGCCATTCGTAAAGGAGATCGTGCTGCGCTTGCCGCGGGTATCACCTTGGTAGAAAGTGAAGCGACTGAGGATGTGTTAAAGGCAGGGGCGCTACTCGAAAAGTTGTTGCCACATGCTGGAAAAAGTGTGCGAATGGGGATTTCTGGAGTTCCTGGAGTAGGAAAGAGTACGTTCCTGGAATCCTATGGGGTACACTATTTAGAGTCGAATGAAAAGGCGCGGTTGGCCGTGTTGGCCATTGACCCATCTTCGTCGAAGTCTTATGGTGCTATTTTGGGGGATAAGACCAGAATGGTAGAGCTGGGGAGCCATGAGCGTGCTTTTATTCGTCCTACAGCTTCTTCGGGAGCACTGGGCGGTGTTGCACGAACAACGAAGGCAGCCATTGTATTGTGCGAGGCAGCAGGGTATACCCATATTTTCGTGGAGACCGTTGGTGTGGGACAGAGCGAAACGGCAGTATCCCAAATGGTCGATGCATTCTTGTTTTTAGCCATGCCGGGGACTGGGGATGAGCTCCAAGGCATCAAGAAGGGGATTATGGAGATGGCTGATTTAATTGCCATCAATAAAAGTGAAGGCGAGCATGCTCCGGCGGCCAAACGAACGCGTGTGGAGTTACAGCGCGCGTTGCAATTGACTACGAGGGACGAGTTTAATTGGACCCCCACAATTACCCTGATTTCAGCATTGGAAAGCCAAGGATTCGAGGAGTTGGATGCGGCCATCGATCAGTGCATTCGCCATTCTAGAGGGCAAGGTTGGTTCGATGAGAAGCGTCGTCGACAATCAGAATACTGGTTTGAAGTGGAAGTGCAGCATGCGTTGCGAAGTGTGCTGCAACGACATGATGGGTTGCAGGCAGCATACGATGATTTGCGAGCAAAGGTGGGCCAAAGCGAAGTAGGCCCATTGCAGGCATCGAAACTATTTATCGAAGAGTTAAGACGTCGGCTCGACCGTTAGAAATTGCGAGCGGCTTCGTGCTTGAGTAGAAGGATTGCCGCCTTCGTTGGGAAGATATCTCCCGTCATTTCGAGTTCAATCAACTTACGGCTAAGGTCTGCGGCGGTAGCATTTTCGTCCATTTCAGCAGCAACCTTGTTGATCATACTCACCACTTGACTTTTGGCGCTTACGATGCTATTCCAGCTCTTATCGCTAATATATACCTGTTGGGAAACATTATAATCGTACTCTTGTCTAATGGTGTCTACCAAGATTTTCCGATAGGCGCCCAAAGGCATATTACCAGGCTTCACTCTTAAAACTAAGTGATTAGGTGTGATTCTCTCCAAAAAGACAGTAAGTCTTTCAAATGCTTGAAAACGCATAGGAAGTGACTTTTTGTTGAGGTCTTTACGCAAATAAAATTGGCGGCGTTTTTCCTCATTATCCACAAAATTTGAGAGGAGTAAATACGTGAGCAGAAGCATTAAAGCCGCTGGAATAGTATACTTGATGATTTCAATAAATGCGTCCATATAACTACGTTAAGGGTTACAAATATCGTTAAATTTGTTGCCTTATTACACATCTACACTACTTCTATAATGCAAGCACTTTCACAACGCGCACAGGAGATGGGGCTTCCCATGACAATTGAAATGGCCAAAAAAGCACGAGAACTTAGTGCTACAGGGAAACAGGTCATCAGTTTATCCCTTGGCGAGCCGGATTTCGATACCCCAGAATTTATTAAGGATGCTGCGGTGGAAGCGATGGAACAAAACTACACACATTACATGCCGGTTCCGGGATTCTCTGATCTTCAGGCGAGCATAGCGAAGAAATTTAAACGTGATAATGGCTTGGATTACGATCCAAGCCAGATCGTGGTGAGTACAGGTGCGAAGCAAAGCTTGTTGAATGTCTTTTTAACTCTAGTTGACCCAGGGGATGAGGTGATCATTCCAGCGCCGTATTGGGTGAGTTATATGGACCAAGCCAAGTACTGTGGCGGCGAGGTGAAAATCCTTCCTACGACCATGGAAAGCGGTTTCAAGATTGCGGCAGCCCAGTTGGAGGAGGCCATCACTCCAAAATCGAAAGTGTTGATTTTCTCTTCACCTAACAACCCTTGTGGCGCCATTTATAGCAAAGAGGACCTCGCTGCGATTGCCGCTGTGGTGGCGAAACATCCGAACCTGCACATAATTTCTGACGAGATTTACGAGTTATTGAACTATGGTGAAGTGGAGCACGTAAGTATCGCAAGCTTTCCTGAGGTCTACAGCCAAACCATCACGGTCAACGGGTTGTCGAAGGGCTTTGCGATGACGGGTTGGCGTATTGGCTATATCGGTGCGCCAGAATGGATTGCTAAGGCCTGCACGAAATTCCAAAGCAACTTTACTTCCGGAACCAACTCTGTGGCACAGCGCGCATGTATCGCTGCGGTCGAAGCGGATCCGTCGACCGTACAATATATGGTAGATACCTTTGCTACGCGTCGTGCGAAGATGGTAGATTGGATGAATGAAATCCCAGGTTTTGACCTTGACACGCCTCCAGGAGCTTTCTATGTGTTCCCTCGCATTTCTAGTATCTTGGGTAAGAAATTTAATGGTAAGGTCATTGAAACTTCTCTCGATTTGAGCATGTATCTTTTGGAAGAAGGATTGGTGAGTACCGTGCCTGGTGATGCCTTTGGGTTGCCGGGATATGTACGGTTCTCTTATGCTGCGGCAGAAGCAGAATTGGAAGAAGCGATTCGTCGCGTGAAAGCGGCCGTTGCCAAACTAGAAGACTAAAAATGAAAATTGAGGTATCCAACGGCGAAGTGTTGGACAAGTATTCGATCCTCCAAATCAAGAGCGAAAGAATTACAGATCCCACTGCGCTCAACAACATACGCCGAGAGCTAGAAAGCCTACAGCCTGCCGTGGATGCCATTCGTTCCTTAGAATCTTCTGGCGCCCTGCATACTTTGCAAGACCAGCTATTGAAGGTGAACACCTCACTCTGGGAGGTAGAGGACGTGTTGCGTGGACTTGAGAAATCGCAAGATTTTGGTCCTTCGTTTGTGGCAGCCGCCCGCAGCGTGTACCAGCTCAATGACCGCAGAGCCGCGGTGAAGAAAGAGATTAACCTTTTGACAGGTTCGAACCTGATTGAGGAAAAGTCGTACGAGAAATACGATTAGAATGCTTGATTCTCATAGAATCGGGGTAAATTCGATAAACGCAAAAGTCACATTGTGAATTTGAAACAACGCATCAACGCTGCGCGTGAGTTCATCAATATCCGTCTGTACGATAGCCGAGATTTTGTGATGTCTTCCTTGACCACGGGAAGTCTCTTTGTTGCTACGTTTACCTTGATGGTACTTGTATTTTACCATGGGTATGAACTCGAAGCATGGCGGAGCCAGCTCGTTGAATATATCGTTCGGGGTTCCATAGCTTTTTACTTACTGAAATTCTTTCTTGAGCTGTTTTACAATTTCCATCCGAGGGAATTCTTAAAACATCGGAAATGGGAAGGGCTACTCATGTTGTTCATCATCATTGATATCCTGGTAATCAATGTTTTCAAGTTTGAAATCTTGAATGAATTGGGCCAATTCCTTAAAATCCCTGGCCTCCAAGAAAGCTTTATGTTGTTTTTACAACTTTACTTCTTGGTCATTGTAGGCCTAGAATTCGGTAAAGTTGGCGAGGTTCTGCCGAGGAGTAAGCTGAGTCCACCAACGTTGCTGATTTTGAGTTTTGTAGTGCTCATATTAATGGGTACTGGTCTTTTGATGCTGCCTGAAATGACCATCAAAGGCCACAGTGGATTGGACTTCTTAACGGCTTTATTTACCAGTATATCTGCCAGTTGTGTAACGGGATTGAGTCTTATAGATATCAGTCAAATTCTTAGCGGAAAGGGGCAAATCGTCGTTATGATTTTAATGCAGCTTGGGGGTTTAAATATCATCTCATTCGCCGCTTTATTCGCCATACTGAGAGGTGGCTTCGGTATGCGCCAAGCAAACTTCATGAGCGAAAACCTCGGGGAGGACCTCAAGCGCAGCCGTTCTTTAATAGGTGCCATTTTTAGATTGACCATTTTCATTGAATTAATTGGGGCAGGATTGTTAGCCATTCTTTGGCGAGGCAAGTATGACGGTTTAGGGGAGAATCTTTTCTACAGTCTGTTCCATAGTATTTCTGCCTTCAATAACGCGGGCTTCTCCTTATTCAGTAATAGTTTGGCAAGTGACGGTGTGAGCCACGAGTTTGGGGTACATGCGATCATTGCGATCTTAATTGTCTTGGGCGGTATAGGATTTGGTACCATTTCGGACTTACTGAAGCAGCCTTGGCGTAAACAGCCTATGGCGAAGTCATGGCGGAGTTTGCGTGTAGGTACCAAACTAGGTTTAGTAGTGGCCGGAGTGCTCATTGTCTTTGGTGCTGCGGTGGTATTGATGTTGGAAGGGGATCAGGGACCAATTGGTCCACAGCTCAGCCACAGCATCTTCCAAAGTATTACCGCACGTACGGCTGGATTCAATACGGTTAACTTCGGTGCAATGGCCACTCCAACATTGTTGTTCTTCATCTTTCTCATGTTTATTGGCGGAGGCTCAGGATCAACTGCTGGTGGGATTAAAACGAGCACATTTGCGTTGGTTTTTATGAGTGCCGCTGCGACCATTCAAGGCAAGAAAAACGTAAATATTTACAAGACTCAAATTCCGTGGGAGTTGATGAATAAAGCCTTTGCAATATTCTTATTCTCTGCCGTGAGCATTCTAGTAGGGATCTTTTTATTGACCCTCTTCGAGCCGGAGAAAGCCTTATTGGATTTGGCTTTTGAAGAAGTCAGCGCTTTTTGTACAGTAGGTTTAAGTACTGGGGTCACACCTAGCATGTCACTGGGGGGCAAGGTAGTATTGATGGTCTCCATGCTCATTGGTCGTGTGGGAACTTTGACCTTAGCCTTCGCGTTGAGTGACCGTAAAGTGGAATCAAATTCCTTCAAGTATCCGAAGGGTTCAATGCACGTGGGATAAAAAAAACCGCCCGAAGGCGGTTTCATTAGTTCTTGTCTTGGAAATCGAGGTCTTTCATCCCCAACGTCTTAAGCAGCTTCTTACCGTTTATCTTCAATGTTTCCTTGATTCCGGTAGCCATTTTACGAACTGTACCGTCATCAGGACGTGAGACGAACTTAGAATCTCTATAGGTTACACCGTCCTCCGGTTTTGTGTAGAAATAGGTGTAGAAACTCTTGCGTGATTCTCCTTCTGGAATATCAATTTTACCATAGCCGTGCGGACTATTGTCGTCCGTGTAGAAGATGACCGCCGTATTGAATGTTGGTGGGACTTTTGTGACCAATTCTGTCATCTCTTTATTCCACAACTCCAAATCACCACCGTATTCCGGTTGCCAATTTTTATTGAGGTAGACCAATAGGTTCAATCGGCGCCACAAACCCAATTTAGGGTTCATATTGACATCGATATGTACGTCTACGTACGAACCATTACGGCCCTGATGAACCCCGGAGCCTAAGGCATCCGTGGTGGTGTGTAATCCATCAATGCTTGTAATACGGCCCAATTGCTCGCTCCATTCCTTCGAACCTACTGCAGAACGAACTTTTGAGAACGATGGGTGCCAGCGCTCAAAGTGGTAATCTTCACTTTTATCTTCATTCAAGCTCTTGCGCTTCACATTCAATTGGTCAATTGAAGGGAAGTTGTTGAACAAGTCCAATGCAATATCCTCCTGAAAAAAGTTTTCCAGAACAATGTGCTTGCATGGCGATGCCGTATCGTAAGCAGTCTTTAGTTCTGCTGCAAAAGCAGGATCTAGGTATTTGGGGTTGATGATTCCTTCGACCATGATATTAATCTTGTTGTCCAAATATAGTAGTTGCTACTTTTTTCCTCTAGTCTTATCTGTCAGTTTTCCGTAGACTTTGAAAAATATTTTTGGCCAGTATCTTTTAAAAGTCACGGCCCATTTTTCATATCCACCTATAACAACATGCAGGGGCGGTTGGTTCTTTTGAGTGATACGGTAAAATTTTCGGGCCAATTCCTTTGGAAGCATTCCTTTCTCCTGGGCTACACTGTTTTTACCAATAGGCTTGCCATCAGGTCCTAAACTACTCAGTGTCACATTAGTGTTGATGAAGCCAGGACTCAAGATCCCTGCATGCACTGGAGTTTTGCGTAGCTCATACTGTAGGCTTTCCATATAACCAACGACCGCGAATTTACTCGCTGCATAGGCCGCAAGCTTGGGGCTACCGAAGTAAGATAGTATGCTGGCCACCGACCAAATCTGTCCCGAGCCCTGCTCCAACATCATAGGCACCATGGCTTTGGTCAAGGCAACTGTACCCCAAAAATTGGTATGCATCACCTTTTCCTCAATATCGAGCGCCATCTCTACGACCTGACCCAAGTGTCCCATACCGCCGTTATTAACTAAAATATCAACCTTGCCAGTATGGCTCAGCGCCTGCGTGGTCCATTGTTCAGCCTCCTTGTATTGGGCCAAGTCCAACACCAACGTAGCGCTGTTTTCTGGATAGAGTAGCTGATGTTGAACTTCAGCAAGGACTTCAGCACGTCTGGCACTCATAATGGTAAAGTAACCATGGCGATTAAATTCCATCGCCATAGCCTTACCTATTCCACTGCTACTTCCTGTAATCCAAGCTGTTTTCATACGCCTAAAATACAGGAAAGTTTAGTACTTCTTGTTGCGTTTTCCGCCCGGTTTGCCTTTTGCACGACCTCTGTTTTCACCTCTTGGACCACCGTACCCGCCTCGTGAGCGCGAACTGTTTGAATCAAAAGAAGGGCGGTCACTACGGTGGCGTGGACGGCTGTCGTCGCTGCCTCTGAAATCACCACTTCTGTCGTCGCGTCGCTTTTTCGGGCGATCGTCGTTGCTGCGGAAATCATTGCTGCGGAAGTTTTGGTCTCGATCGTCTCTGCGACGGTCTCCACGGCCACTGCGACCTTCGAAGCGATTATCACTGCGGAATTTCTTTCCGCTAGAGATACGCTCGCGCTTTTGACGACGTTGGCCACCAGAAGTACCACCGCTAGAACCAGAGCCTTCTTCAAAGTAGGCATTGACTACATAGGAGCCTGTTTTCGCGCCGCTCAATCTCACGGCAACTTCTACGGCAAAACGATCTTCTACATCAATACGAGTGAAGGTTTTATCCATATCGATTTTTCCGATGCGGATTTTCTTGCCTTCCATGGTATCGTTGATTAATCCGATCAAGCGACTTGGGTTTACGTTTTGACGGTATCCTAAATCTACTACGATGGTTTTAAAGCCTTCCTCACTGCCACCACCAGATTTGCGTGGACCGTGTTCCTTGAATTTTTTTGGTTGCTCGTTAATATCACGTGCACCGCGGTAACGACTCAAAATCAAAGAAGTTTCATGACCCAGGAATCGTTCAATGAGTTCTGCTTTGTTGAGGTGGGCCAATTTATCCATGGCGCTCTCCAACAACATCGGATCCAATTCATTGGCGAATTCAAATTCTACCAACTCATCAATGGCTTGACCTATTTTGATTTCACATATTGCTTCACCGCTAGGTACTTTTTTCTGTTCGAACTCCTTACCGATAATGCGTTCTAGATTATTCACTTTACGCATATTTCGTCCGTGGGTGATTACAATCGAAATACCGGAAGATCCGGCACGTCCTGTACGACCTGAACGGTGTACATACACTTCTGGATCATCAGGGATATTTACGTTGATCACATGGGTCAATTCGTTAACATCGATACCTCGAGCAGCCACATCCGTAGCTACCATCACGTTTAACTTACGGTTGCGAAAGCGATTCATCACTTCGTCGCGTTGCGCTTGGCTCAAATCACCGTGCAACGCTTCTGCACGATACCCGTCAGTGATTAGCTGTTCAGCAATGCTCTGCGTTTCGCGACGCGTTCTACAGAAGACAATACCGTACATGTTTGGATTGAAGTCCATGATGCGACGCATTGCTTCGTAGGTGTGCTTGGCACTTACTACATACAGTTCATGGCTCACGTTGCTCGCTGAAATATTGCGCTTGCCCGCAGAGATTTCCTTGGGCTCATGTAAGTACTTCTTAGTGAGTTTTTTCATGCCATCGGGCATGGTGGCACTATAACAAAGTGTTTGCTTGTGTTCAGGAGTATTGGCAAGAATAGCGTCCAATTCATCTTGAAAGCCCATGCTTAACATCTCATCAGCCTCATCTAATACCAAGAATTGAACATCTTCAATGCGAAGTTTCTTGCGCTCGATCAAATCGAGGGTACGTCCTGGGGTACCCACAACGATTTGTGGTCGTTGTTGTAGTTCTTTAATCTGCTTAGTAATGGGAGCACCACCATAGACGGCAGTGACTTTGACCGGCATGAACTTCGAATACGCCTCGATATCCGTTGCAATTTGCAAACACAATTCACGTGTGGGTGCCAAAATAATGGCTTGAACATGCTGTACATCTTCTTCAAGTTGGTGAAGAATAGGCAATGAGAATGCTGCTGTCTTACCAGTTCCGGTTTGTGCAAATGCAATTAAATCCGTGGAATTCTCGAGCAAATGTTCAATGCTCATCTTTTGAATTGGGGTGGGTTCAACAAACCCGAGTGCTTCTACACCCTGTACAATTTGAGGGTGAAGACCGCTGTCTTTAAACGTTTCCATAATGTCGGGACTTAGCCCTGGTTAAATTACCCAGTTCCGCTGGGTGCGCCAATTGGACGTCAGCGCTTCCCAGTTTAAAGTTCCCTGCCATTGGAAAGATAGACGCCCCCTCTTTTCAGCGGCGAAGGTAGTGAGAATTAATGGGATAGAATTATTTTTCTGCAATGGCTCGAATGACCCATGCCATGCCTTGGTGGTACATGCCCTCGTTGAGCTTAACACATTCTTCCCACACCTTGATATTCTGAAAATCCGATAGTAGGGCCTTGATTTTCTCTTCTGTGAAGAGCATGCTAAGGTTTTGAGGCCCGCCGCTTCCTAGGCCCAAGTTTTTCTCAGAGAATCCTTCGAGTATAACGGTGCCTCCAGGTTTTAATTGGCCAAAAATGTGTGTATACATTGGTTCTAGAATGCCCTCAGGCGTGTGGAAATAGCAGAGCCCTACTGCATCTAAGGCTTCAGGACACCTGTAATTCATAGCGTTGCCCATATGGTAATGGATCTCTACGTTTTGATTTTCTGCGAGCTGTATTGCCTTCTTTTTGCCTTCCTCACTTTGATCTACTGCCCATACTTTCCAACCTTCGGTAGCAGCATACACAGCATTACGGCCTTCGCCCTCTGCCGGAAAGTAAATCTTTCCAGGAGCTAATCCTTGAAGGCTCCGGGCAATGAATTCATTTGGTTCTGTGCCGTAGGCATAGGATTCCTCGCGATAACGGCTGTTCCAAAAATCTTGTGGGTTCATAGGTTCTAGTTGTAACTTTGCGAAATTAGGTCTCTGAGGAGGTTGTTCCTGGACCTACGACAATAAACTTTTTTAAAAATTTGGTTTCTCAGGGATTGTGAAATAGAAACTCTATTCTATATTTGCACCCCCGAAGACCAACGGGTAAATTATATTGTTATGAAACGCACATTCCAGCCCAGCAATAGAAAACGTAAGAACAAGCACGGATTCCGCTCAAGAATGGAGTCGGGTGACGGCCGTAAGGTGTTGGCTTCTCGTCGCGCTAAAGGTCGCAAAAGCTTGACCGTTAGTGATAAAGGAAACTACAAAGGGTAATGTTCAAAACCTTTTGATAAGATATAGGTGTTGCCGAAAGCAACACCTTTTTTTTGGCTTAATCCGCACCTAACTTTGTACAAATCTTAAAAGCACATGCCGAAAGACAACTCCATCAAACACGTCCTCATCATCGGATCTGGTCCTATCGTTATTGGTCAAGCCTGTGAATTTGATTATTCTGGATCCCAAGCATCACGAAGCCTTCGAGAAGAAGGAATCACCGTAACACTCATCAATTCTAATCCAGCCACCATCATGACAGATGAGGTTATCGCCGATAACATCTATCTGAAAGCATTGACTGTGGAAAATATTGAGGAAATCCTCAAATTACATCCGGATATTGATGTTGTACTGCCTACTATGGGTGGTCAGACGGCGTTGAACTTGTGTATCGATGCAGATAAACAGGGAGTTTGGGAAGAGCACAATGTGCGCATCATTGGGGTAGATATTGATGCCATCAACATTACCGAGGACCGCGACGAGTTCCGCAAATTGATGGAGCAAATCGATATTCCGATGGCCCCTTCACGCATTGCAAAGTCATTCTTGCGTGGTAAGGAAACTGCTCAGGAGTTCGGTTTTCCATTGTGTGTTCGCGCATCCTTTACCCTAGGAGGAGCTGGAGCAACTTTTGTGCACACCCCGGAGGAGTTTGATGAAGCCTTGAGTCGTGGATTGGAAATCAGCCCTATTCATGAGGTAATGATTGATAAAGCCTTGCTTGGCTGGAAGGAATACGAGCTAGAGCTGCTTCGCGACAAGAACGACAACATCATCATCATTTGTTCTATTGAGAATATGGATCCTATGGGTATCCATACGGGTGATTCTATTACCGTAGCACCGGCGATGACATTGAGCGATACCACGTACCAAAAGATGCGTGATATGGCGATCAAAATGATGCGCAGCATCGGAACCTTTGCCGGAGGGTGTAACGTTCAGTTTGCAGTAAGCCCAGATGAAAAAGAAGATATCGTCGCGATTGAGATTAATCCTCGTGTAAGCCGTTCTTCAGCGTTGGCTTCAAAAGCAACCGGATATCCTATTGCGAAGGTGGCTGCGAAGATGGCTATTGGATATACGCTGGACGAACTCAACAACCAAATCACGAAGACGACTACCGCGTATTTCGAGCCAACCTTGGATTACGTCATAGTGAAAATCCCGCGTTGGAACTTCGAGAAGTTTGAAGGCGCTGATACCCGTCTAGGCATTCAAATGAAGGCTGTAGGTGAGGTAATGGGAATTGGTCGCAGTTTCCAAGAAGCACTCCACAAAGCCGCGCAGAGTTTGGAAATCAAGCGCAACGGCCTAGGTGCAGACGGTAGAGGATTGACAGATCAGGACACGATCTTGCACAAACTAGAATATGCTTCATCAGATCGATTATTCGTCATTTATGATGCGATCCAGATGGGCATTCCACTTCGTTCCATTTACGACATCACCAAAATAGATATGTGGTTCCTCAAGCAGATTGAGGATTTGGCGCGTGTCCAAGGTGAAATTGAAAAACATACCTTGGAATCCTTGCCTAAGGATTTGATTCTTGAGGCCAAGATGAAAGGCTTCGCGGACCGTCAGATTGCACACATGATTCATGCCTTAGAAAGTGAAGTACACAGCAAGCGTACGGATCTTGGTATCAAACGTGTATGGAAACTGGTGGATACATGTGCCGCAGAATTCCCTGCCCAGACGCCTTATTACTACTCTACTTTTGAAAATTCTTTTGTTACGGCTGATGGTATAGAAGTTATTGAGAATGAAAGTGTGGTAACAGACCGCGAAAAGATTGTCGTTCTTGGTTCGGGTCCTAACCGTATTGGTCAAGGGATTGAATTTGATTACAGCTGTGTTCATGGGGTATTGAGTGCTCGTGAAGAGGGCTATGAAACCATCATGATCAACTGTAACCCAGAAACGGTAAGTACGGATTTCGATACCGCAGATAAGTTGTACTTCGAGCCGGTATTCTGGGAGCACATTTACGACATCATCCTACACGAAAAACCAAGAGGGGTCATTGTACAGCTCGGAGGTCAGACAGCATTGAAGCTGGCAGAGAAGTTGAGCCGTTACGGTATTGAAATTATCGGTACTTCATACGAAGCATTGGATTTAGCCGAAGACCGCGGTCGTTTCTCTACGCTTTTGAAAGAAATTAATATCCCTTATCCAAGGTTTGATGTAGCGACGAATGCTGATGAGGCATTGGATATTGCAGATGATCTTGGGTTCCCTATTCTTGTTCGCCCTTCCTATGTATTGGGTGGTCAAGGAATGAAAATCGTCATCAATAAATCAGAATTAGAGCGCCATGTAGTAAATCTCTTCAAAGAGTTCGAAGGAAACCGTGTATTGCTAGATCATTACCTGGATGGGGCCATTGAAGCTGAGGCAGATGCTATTTGTGACGGTGAGAATGCCTATATCATAGGAATCATGGAGCACATCGAGCCTTGTGGTATTCACTCGGGAGATAGCTCAGCAGTATTGCCGCCGTTCAACCTAGGTCCCTTGGTCATGCAGCAGATTGAGGAGCACACTGTAAATATTGCTAAGGCGCTTCAGACCAAAGGATTGATCAACATCCAGTTCGCTATTAAAGATGATATCGTGTACATCATCGAAGCTAACCCGCGTGCTTCTCGTACTGTACCATTCATCTGTAAGGCATATGGTGAGCCATATGTGAATTACGCTACTAAAGTGATGTTGGGCACGAAGAAAGTCACTGATTTTAATTTCAATCCTGAATTAGAAGGATATGCGGTGAAGATCCCTGTCTTTAGCTTCAGCAAATTCCCTAACGTAAATAAAGCCCTGGGCCCAGAAATGAAATCAACGGGTGAAGCCATTCACTTCATCAAAGACCTGAAGGACCCAACCTTTAGAAAATTATACAGCGAGCGTAGCCTTTACTTGAGCCGCTAAGGAAACAGTTCGTAAACGGAGATCCCGGCGCCCTTGGCGCCGGGATTCTTTTTTATCTTGACGAAAATTTTTCCCTCCATGCTTCGTTTTATAGCCCTAACGGTACTCGCCTACTTCATCTTCAGATGGCTCGATAGATTTTTTGGAGGCGGGAAACCTTCTGGTCCTGCAAAGTCGTCGCCGAAAAAGAAGAGCACTACTTTCTCTAAGAATGTGGGCGAGTACGTGGATTACGAAGAAGTCAAAGACGACAAGAAGTGAAAAAAATAGGCATCATCACCTACTATTGGCCGCCCGCGGGAGGTCCAGGCGTGCAACGCTGGCTGAAGCTGAGTAAATACTTGGCTAAGGAGGGGGTGGAACTCCATGTGGTGACGGTCGATACCGATAAAGCCACCTATCCGCTTCGCGACGAAGGACTGTTGAATGAGGTGCATCCAAACATTACAGTTCACCGGACTGGTACTTCAGAGAAGTTCGGCGCCTATAAAAAGGTGACGGGTAAGAAATCCGTGCCCTTCAGTGGCTTTTCTGGGGAGGAAGCTAAAGTGAGCTTCTTACAAAAAGTGGCCAGATTTGTTCGAGGAAATTTCTTTGTTCCGGATGCCCGAAAAGGTTGGAACGCTCACGCCTACGCGGCAGCCGTTAAGATTGTTCAAGCACATGGCGTGCAGCACTGGGTTACAACATCGCCGCCTCACAGTACCCAATTAATTGGACTCAAACTTCAAAAGAAGTTAGGTATACAATGGATCGCAGACTTCAGGGATCCATGGACAGATATTTACTACTACCGCAAGTTTTATCCTACACCACTGACGCGCTGGTATGAGAAGGGGTTGGAGCGTCGCGTATTTTCAAGTTGTGATGCGCTGATTAGCGTGAGCCCTAGCTGGAGTGAGTTATATGAGAAAAAGGGCGGGTTGCCGAAGGGGAGTGTGCATACGCTGACCAACGGTTTTGATCCCGAGGATTTTGCAGCATTGAAGCCGCAGCGTCCCGAGGTATTTACCTTGCTTTATGCCGGAACCTTGGCGGGGCAATACCCTGTGTCGGAATTGGTCGAAGCGCTGAATACCTTGAGCTTTCCCATGCATATCAAAGTCGTGGGATCATGGGACGGTAAAAGCGAGGAAGATTTGGCCCAAGCAAGCGATCACATTCAGGTAACCTTTGAGGAATATGTTCCTAAAGCGGCCTTGAATCAGAAATTGCTCGATTGTCATATGATGCTGTTCTTGTTGCCAAACGTGGCCAGTGCCACCGGCCATATTCCAGGGAAGCTCTTTGATTATTTAGGCGCGGGTAATCCTATTTTGGGATTAGGTCCCACGGCAGGTGATGCAGCTTCCATCATTCATGAAGCAGGGGCGGGGCAATGTTTCGATTATGCGGATAAGGCAGCCATTGCCCAATACGTTCAGCAGCAGTACGACCAAGGAGCTCCAAGAACTGAAGCTTCTCGCATTGCGAATTATGCTCGAGATGCGCAGGCCAAGCGCCTGCTTACAGAGATATTGAAATAAAAAAGCCGCCTCGAGGGCGGCTTTTTTTATGCTTCCTTGCGCTGTTTCCAGCCCATCCACCCCAATAGAAGTAGGAGTATGCCGGAACCTGCGAAGTTGATCTTGCGTCCCACATAGTAGGACTTAGGCGCGAATTCAAATGTAATGGTATGTTTACCTGCCGGCACTTGAAGGCCACGCAATAGGTAGTTCGCGCGCAGGTGGTCCACTGCTTCCCCGTCTATGTAGGCTTGCCAATCATTACCGGAACCTTCGTAGTATATCTCTGAAAATACTACAAAGGCATCATCACCTTCGAAGCTGTACTCCAAGAATTTTGGGTCATAGGTGGTTAATTTTATGCTACCTGATCCAAAGTCAGTTTTACCGTTTAAGGCTGAAGCATATCCCTGAGACACGATAGCAGTTTGCTTTGGGTCAAAATTTGATAGCGCTGCCATTTCAGCATCTGCATTTGCCGCATATTGTACCTTGCTCACGGTCCAAGCGTTGCCACAAGCTTGGACATTGCGTTGAGCTTGTGGTTTGCCATTTTGTCCTTGAGTAATTACCCATTTGGCGTTTAACATATTGAAACACGCCATGTTTTGTTTGTCAAGCTGGTTATCAATCAAATCTTGGTACCGTTGCAATTTAGCACCATGATAACCGCCTATGCTCTTATGATGATAGGAGGTATAACTATCGCTAGTTAATGAGGCTAGCGTATTCCACACTCGGAAATGTGGATCTTTGTCTTGTTGGATCTGCTCATTTGCAGGATTAGCGGCATATTGAGATTCCCACTGACGTTTAGAAAGAAAATCGTCCGTTTCTAATTGGTCTCTATCAAATGTCCATAAATCCGTTAATGCAACAACACCAATGATGGCAAATGTTGCCAATTGTTTTAATTTTTCGATATGCCAGAGATACAGCGCTCCACCAACCAATAAACCCATCACTAGAGAACGTGTTGCGGAAGAGGTAATCAAAGCTCTTCTGTCACCAATCATTTGATCGATAGAAAAACCGTTTTGTGCGAACTGTGCATCACGAGCAGTTTCTAGATCCATGAAATAAGGCGCTAAGAAACCGAATACGAAAAGGAAGCTTGCGAATAGCGCGGCACCTTTCCATAAAGCTTCGAAGCGAGCTTTTTTCTCCAAATCAAGCCAGTGCTGTAGTCCTAGTAAGCCATAGAATGGAACGAGGAAGAATAATACGACCATAGCCATTGAGGGTACTCGGAATTTGTTGTACAGGGGTAAATAATCGAATAGTAGACTGTTGAACCAATCCATGTTTGAGCCCCAACCCATAAATGAGAAAAGAGCAATACTAGCGATGACCCATTGACGAATGCTTCCTCCCACAGTGAAGAATGCCAAGCAAAAGAGGAAAAAGATACTTGCACCAACATAGTAGGCTCCGTTTCCCATGCTTTCACCTGTCCATTTCATAGCAGCGCCACCTAAAAATTGATTAGCCTGCATAGATGCTTGTTTAGGGGACATTCCTTGTTGTCGTAAAATCCTTACAGTTTGATCGTAAGTCTGTATTTTCTTATTCTCGTAATCCACATTTACTCCACCACCCGCGGCATCCGGAATTATCAGAGCGACAGTTTCATAAATGCCTGCTGACCAACTCATGGCATATTCATAAGACAAGCCGCCTTCACCTTGATTTTGGTTTTTCTGTGTCAATTCACTCTTACCACCGCGCATACTCTCCTCTGTGTACACTTTTGTAGACCAGATGTTTGCGATGTTTGGGCCGATAGCTAGAATACCAGCTAAAAGTAATAAGGCAGTATATTTCCCGAATTCAGGAAGTGCTTTTTCTCTGGCATATTTAATCAAATAAGTAAGCCAAATAACGCCCATGAACAGTGCTGCGTAATATGTGATTTGAAAGTGATTTCGGTGGATACTCAAACCTGCGAAAAGTGACATCAGGATAAAGGCACGCCAATTCTTTTTCTCAAGAATCAACAGTAGCGCAAGGATCATCAATGGGATGAACGCCGCAGTGTTGACTTTAGCATTGTGCCCGGCCGCATAGCCAATAATGAAGAAACCACTATAGCCATAGGCAAATCCACCAATGGCACTAAGCCAGTGGTGCACACCCATGCCTCGTAAGCCGATAAAGGCCGCAATCATTAAGTAAAAAATAATGTAGGTAGATGAAGTGCGACCTCCGATGGTACGCACAGCAGCTGAAATATATTCGAATAGATTTCCTCCATATTCTGTAGAAATTTGTGTAGTTGGCATTCCACTGAACATGGCATTTGTCCATAACGCTTCCTGTCCTGTTTCGTCGCGATATTCACGTGTTTCCTTGCTCTTTGCATAGCCTAGTTTAATATCATCTTGGTCGAGTATATCTCCTTTGATGTAGGCAGGGCTTAAAAAAGCTACATTGATTCCGAGCAATACGATCATTGGGACAATCCAAGTCGTTAAAAACGGGGTGTATTTCTTCAGGGACATAGTTTGTATTTGTATCCATGCAAACTAGCAAAACTTGTGGAATAATCGGACCTAATTCATTGATAAACGGCAACTAGATGTGTATTTTTGACCTTCAACTGATTATCATTTTATGGATAGCGAAAAAGCCAATGTCATTGGTAAAGAACAAATTCTGGATGTCCTCGTAGAAGGATGTGACGAACGAGTTCATCAAATCCCGGAGACGGGACTCAATAAATACCACCTTAATCCAATCGAATACGAAACATTGTTTCAGCGAGGTTCGTGTACAGCCAATGTGTTGACGCGCCGTTCTTACAGTGTGACGAAGGCATTTTTGGGTAAGTATGAAGATTTGAATTACGAGAACTTGCTGGAAAACCAAGCGAACCGCCTTCGCAATTTGGTGCAGGATGAATTCAAGGATCCTTTTGATGTCTACTTTGGACCGTCCGGATCGGATTTGGTGTACTATCCGTTGATGTTTCAAATGATGTTGAACCCCGGGAAGCGCTTGCTGAATATTGTGAGCTGCCCGGAGGAATTAGGCTCTGGAAGCAAGTTCGCTTCGGAGACCAAGTTCTACGCGAACTACAATCAGTTTGGTCAGACTATTGAAAAAGGTGCCTTCGTAGATTCAGAAAACGTCAGCGAAGTAATTTACTTAGATGCCCGTGATGAAGAAGGGAATATCTTGGACCGTACGGCGGCCATCAACAAAATTATTGCTGAGAATCAAGATGCTGCCATAGTAGGAAGCTTGGTATTCGGCTCTAAGTCTGGGATTAAGGATGATTTGAACGTCATTGATACCGACAGTGATACCATGTGGGTGGTGGATTTGTGTCAATTCCGAGTGGATCACAAGCTCATCCATGAGCTGTTGGCCAAAGGTGTAATGGTCATGTTAACCGGATCAAAATTCTTTCAAGCTCCACCATTCTGTGCCGCGATGCTTGTGCCACGCAAGTGGAGTGAAAAGTTGAAGCACATGGATGCTTCGATTATTCAGCCTTACGGCAAGTTGTTTAGTGCATATGATTTGCCATGGTTCATGGAAAATATGCGCGAAAACCTCCCCGCAACAGAAAATAAGGCCCTGCGTTTGCGATGGGAGATTGCCCTAGACGAAATGGAAGCCTACAGTTATTGGTCAACACGCCAGACGGACAATATCATTACTCGTTGGGCCATGGGGGTTATGGGCAGATTAGAGACCTCGCCGTATTTCAAATTGATGCCGGACCAATTAAAAACCAATATGTCCATCATCTCTTTCCAAGTATGGGTGGGCGGACGTGCTCTGGATAATGACGAATTGAAAAAGATGTTCGCTGCTATCACTACGGATAGACACGAAGGATTTAAAGGCGGGTACGACCGGGTATTCTTCGGCCAGCCAGTACAATACGGTAACAAGAGTTTTATCCGCCTCGCAGTTGGCGCCTTTAGTGTACGTGCGTTCTTGGAAAAAGATGCCGTAGATTTAGAAGACGATTATAGATTGATTGAAATCATCGAGTCGTACGCTGAAGAAATGTTTGGGTGATTCAAGCCGGAGAAATAGAACGCATTATGGTGGACATGCTTCCGAAACTAGGAGCAGAAGATACCGCCGTGATTGGTGTGAACCTCCCCGTATTAAAGGCTAGACTGCGCCATTTACAAGATGCTTTCCCGGAAGGGGTTCAGCACAGCATTGCTATAAAGACCAATCCTCATCCGAAGATGCTCGAATTCCTTGTTGCTCAGGGATTTGGTTTGGAAGCGGCCTCCATTGAAGAGGTGCGCATGGCATTAGCGGCGGGTTGTTCACCAGCTCAGATCGTTTTTGATTCTCCTGTAAAAACACGTCACGAGATACGTGAGATTTCATCCTTGCCAGGGATGTTGGTGAATGTGAATTCGTTGGATGAATTAGATCGATATGATTCTGGTTTTAAGGGGATTTTAGGAATTAGGATTAATCCTCAAGTTCATACAGGGGCTCCAAATCTGTTCGATGTAAGTAAGAATGAAAGTAAATTTGGTGTGTCTATTGACATCAAAGAGCAAATCATTGATGCCGCCATTAGGTATCCTGTTCAAGCTTTGCACATTCACAGTGGCTCACAAATGAAAGATTTGAATATTCAACGCGGTGCATTGAAAGAGCTGAGGAGAATAGCAGATACCGTCAATAGCGTATCGCCTAGAAAAATTAAAATTCTTGATATTGGTGGTGGATTACCCACTGAATCACTTGATGAGTTCACGCGAATGGAGGCTTATGGCCAAATGGTGAGAGAGGTCTTCAGAGATTCAGAATACTTGATAGTCACTGAATTTGGACAATGGGTGCATGCTGAAGGGGGATTCGCAATAACCTCCATCGAATACGTACTATCACCAAATAAGGTCTTTATTCATTTGGGTGCAGATTTTTTCATGCGCGATGCCTACACTAGTTCAAGGTCATTTCCAATGAGCGTTTGGAATGGCGATGCTACTCAGTTGAAAGGTGAGGATACGGCTTACGATATTGCAGGTCCATTATGTTTCGCTGGAGATTATTTGGGACATGGTGTTGCTTTACCGAAAGGAATTCAAGAAGGGCATTACCTTTTTATTGATCATACCGGTGCGAATACTTATGCGCTGTGGTCACGTCATTGCTCGCGAACACTGCCTGCAACCTGGGCCTGGAACGGAAATTCAATGGTAAAATGGAGCAATAGGTCAACTATTGGTTTTTAATCTTATTTTTGGAACACAAGCATTTATGATGAAGTACCGTTTTTTACTCCTACTTACGGCATTTGCACCGGCATTGTTCGGACAGCAAATCATGACCGTTTCGGTAGATCAAGATAATTTTATTGTTTGTCCAGACGAGATAGTTGAGGTAAGTGCCTCACGCTCGACGACATTGAATAATTCTTTGGACTTCAACGGATCTTCAGATTATTTGGAGATTCCGAATAATGCAGCATTTAACATCGGCACTACGAGCTTTACCGTTGAGTTTTGGGTCTTGACAAACGATATGTCAAATCTGGAATACCTGGCTGTTAATAGAAACAGCACTGGTATTGGATGGGCTATTTGGAAGAATGCCTCTGGTACTGTTGGGTTTGCAGCAAGAGATCAATTGGGAAATTATGATTCCATGTTTGGTACGATTAGTCAAATTGATGATGGAGGTTGGCACCACGTTGCAGTAACATGGAGCCGAGGAGGTGCTGCTACCTTGTACATTGATGGTGGGTACGAAACTCAAAAGACACTCAATGTTGGTGGAGATATCTCGCACACGGGTGACATTACTTTAGGTTATGGTGTATCGCCAACTACAGGAAATGCTACTTACCTAAACGGTGAAATGGATGAATTCCGCATTTGGTCGGAGGAACGAACTAGCGGTGATATTGCCACCTATATGAGTACGCACTTAAATCCATCATCATTTCCAACCTTGGCAGTGAACTTCGATTTTAATGAATTAACTAATGCAGATGACTGGTACGATTGTGCGAGCGGTATCATTGCTCCGACAGGTACTTCAGTACCATCAGTAAATCAAGCTGGCGGTCCATCCATGACTTTCAACTTTGCCTATACTTGGACGAATACTTCAGGTAATACACAAAATGGAGCCAACTATCAAAAGTCTTTCCGGCTCCAAGATACCGTAGTGGTGGAAGCGGGGTACTGTAAATACTTGTGTACGGATACTTTCTATGTGGAAATCGCAGATTGTGATACCGTGAAAGATCCGCGTGATGTGGCTGCAGTATTTGCGCCAACAGCCTTTACGCCAAATGGTGATACCAAGAACGATTACTACATTGTTAAGGCCAATGCCATCAGCTATTTTGAAATGCAGGTGTACAATAGAGATGGAAACATTCTCTTCCATAGCAAAGACATCAATACCGGCTGGGACGGCTCGTTTGAGAACCGTCAGTGCACGGAGGGAGTATATATCGCACAGATTATGTACAGAGATGTTGAAGGACTTGAATATATCAAGTATCAACAGTTCACATTGATGCGCTAGCCCTATCGAATGAATTTAAAAGCCCAAGAGTGATCTTGGGCTTTTTTTATGAAAAAACCTATGGCCTTGTCCAGGTTGTACTTCGTCCTAGCCAGGTTATACCCAAAACATATCCCTTAAAATAAAGAGAACCATCGGTATTTAATTCGCAGTAGCATTCATAGGTTTTGCCATTTTCCGGATCATAAATGGTTCCATTCTGCCATTGCTTTTCGGCCTCGTTGTACTCTAACCCTTTTAAGATGATCAGGTTTAATAACGGGGTGTTTTGACGACCCTCATCGGGATTCAATTCATCGACTCTTGGGGTAGTTCCATCTGCATTAAAGTCTTCTTCAAGCCATGCGATTTTCCCGTTGTACTTCCCATTTGTGGCTTTGTAAACCCTCACGATGGAGGATTTTTCTGCATTGTGCCACTGACCTATGATTTGGTCTTGTGCTTGAATTGAGGCACTCAAGCAAAATAAAAAGGTTAGGAGTAACCACTTTTTCATCACTCGTTGAGGGTATCGTTTTCTTTTTCTATTTGCGCTCCAGAAATACTTGCATTTAGTTCGAATCCTATAATCAATCCGAAGGCGTTTACATATATCCACAATAGCATAATCATAAGTGTTCCTATAGAGCCGTAGAATTTATTGTACGTAGAAAAATTATCTACATAAAAACCAAAACCTTGTGACGAAATGATGATCAATAGGGTTGCCAAAATACTTCCCGGACTTATAAAACGCCAATGTCGACGGCGAACGGGTCCATAGTTGTACACCAAGGAAATACCAAGTAAGGTTGCAGCCAAAAGAACAAGTAATCTGGCCCATCCAATAATATCAGTGGTGTATTCTGTCAGGTAGCCTTGCTCAGCCAGCCATCCGGTAAATCCTTCAGAAAAAATAAGAGCGACGATAGCGACTAAAATTAACAGCGCGAGCAAAATGGTCAGTAGAAACGCACTAAAATACTGCCACCAAAAATTTTTCACATTTATGTTGTGATATGATATTCCTAAGTTACTTATTAGGCTAAGTGTACCGTTGGTTGCAAACAGTAGCGCCGCGACGAATGTAATAGAGAGGAGGCCGCCACGTTTTATGGTCAAAAGATCTTCTATCGTTTCAAATGCCATATCATGGGTACTTGGTGGCAAGGCTGTAGCCAATAATTGAAACAATTCTTCCTGAAAAATATCGAGTGGCAGGAATGCTATCAATGTGAAAATAAAAATGATGCCAGGGAAGAGTGCTAGAAAAAAGCTGAAGCTGACGGATCCTGCACGAGTTGAAATAGCACCTTCATAAATTCCGCGAAAGAAAAAAGACAAAACATCCCACAAAGTGAGGCCATCAAAAAACGGTGGTTTTATTGCGGACAATAGTTGTTTTATCTGATCGCCAATATTGATCATCACTTTCTTCTTTACACTAATGTCTCAGGTCAATAAGTTCGACATCAATTTTAGACGTTACAATATCGAAATTATCTGACATAGTTCGGTTAACCTCGTGCGGCGTACTCCCCGTATACTTAGAACTTCGGCATTGGAGATGGCCATTTGTTTGTCCGCCAAAGAAAAATTGGGCATAAAATCTTCTTTCGCAGACATATTCCTAGGGGATTCCTTTAGTGTTCTCAGTGCAAGTTAGCATCTTTGTAGGGCACATGAAGATTGTATTCACGGTTATTGGTAAAACTTCTGAACCATTCCTTAGGGAAGGAGCCCAATTATTTGCAGGGCGCCTCAAACACTATATCTCTTTTGAATATGCTGAGTTGCCGGATGTTAAAGGCGGAGGCAAGCTCAGTCCACAAGCATTGAAAGAAGCAGAGGCAGATGTTTTTCTAAAGTTTTTCCAACCTGGAGATACCATTGTGTTGCTCGATGAAAAGGGCAAAGAATACCACAGTCGTGGATTTGCTACACAGCTGCAAAAATGGATGAATGCTGGGCCGAAGCGACTAGTGTTTGTGGTTGGGGGTGCCTTTGGTTTTTCAGATCGCATGTACGCCGCTGCTCAATCAAAACTGAGCATGAGTAAAATGACCACCTCACACCAATTAATCCGTGTTGTATTTTTAGAACAGCTCTACCGCGGCATGACCATATTGAATAACGAACCTTACCACAACGACTAATGGGTGCATATAGCTTTGAAAGCATTGCCAAAGATCTCAAGGCAGGCAAGTACGCTCCCGTTTACTTCTTCGCGGGTGAGGAGCCGTTCCATGCCCAGCAGCTGTTGCAACTCATCGAGAAAGGAATCTTAGATGAATCCGAACGCAGTTTCAACCAAACCGTATTGTACGGCAAAGAGACGAACATGTTACAGATTCTTGAGGAGGCCAAGCGCTTTCCTATGATGAGCGAACGCATCGTTGTGGTGGTCAAGGAGGCGCAGCATTTGAAGGCGGCGGATTGGGAACTGTTGGCCGGTTATTTGGACCAGCCACAACCAAGCACCGTACTGGCCTTTGGATACATGCACAAAAAGCTGGACAAGCGCAGCAAGGCCGGAAAAGCCATCAAAGCGAACACCGTGTTTTTAGAAAGCGATCCCCTGCGCGATTACCAAGTAATGCCGTGGTTGGAAAAGGAATTGGGTGCTAAGGGCTTCCGTTGCTCCTCCAATGTGGTGGCGGCTATGGCCGAACAGGTAGGCACGGATTTGAGCCGCTTGCATAAGGAAGTGGAGAAGCTCGATGTAGCCATGGGTGATCAACGCGATTTAAGCGCGGATGATATCGAGCGTAATATCGGTATCAGCAAGGATTATAACAACTTTGAGCTCGTGGCAGCCATTGCTGAACGCAATATTGCCAAGGCCTTCAAAATCGTCCATTACTTCAGCAAAAATCCCAAAGAGCATCCCGTGCAGATGACCACTGGTATCTTGTTCAATTTCGTGAACAACCTGCTGCAGTATCACAGCATGAAGGGCAAGCCTGAAAAATCCATTGCCTCGGCACTTAAGATTCACCCATATTTCTTGAAACAGTTCGCGCAGGCCTCACGGCATTATAGCGGTGCCCATGCACTTGTGATGCTAGAAGAGCTCCTTGTATTTGATAGAAAATGCAAAGGGGTGATCCCTTCCAGTGCAAATGAATACGAACATTTGAGAGAATGGCTCATCAAGTGCATACTTTAACGCAGTACCTTAGCCTTATAAATGAAGAGATTCCTAACTATATTTTCCCTGCTTTTAGCGACGGTATTGTACGCTCAGCCTCAAATGCTGCGCGGTTTCGTCTATGAAAAAAGCAACGGTGCCCCCATTCCTTATGCCAACATCGTTGTAGAAGGAGAAGCACGCGGAACCATTACGAATTTGGACGGCTATTTTCAGATCGCGGATCTCCCAGTAGGCGAGATCCAAGTGACCGTGAGTTTTTTGGGGTATGAGACTGTGAGCGAGACGGTTCGTATCTATAAAAACAAGCCCAATACCATTAAGGTCTTCTTAGACGAAGGTTCACAAATGCTAAATACCGTAGACTTGAATATAGAACGGGCGGAGAAAAAGGTTAAGGTAAATACCGCAGTAGTCAACCTCAATCCTAAAGTCATCGAAACATTCTCCGCAGGGGGAGATCCGGATCTGATGAAAGCCATTTCTGTCTTGCCGGGGGTGGTGACCACTGGGGATCAAGGGGGCCAATTATATATTCGCGGTGGCGCGCCCATCCAAAACCTTGTGTTGCTCGACGGGATGATCATCTACAATCCATTCCATAGTATAGGATTCTTCTCTGTTTTCGATACCGACGTTTTGCAAAGTGCCAAGGTCTACACGGCTGGTTTCGGCGCTGAATATGGTTCTCGAAACAGTTCGGTGATGGACATCCGTACCCGCGACGGGAACCGTTCTGAAACCACGGGAAAACTCTATTCTTCTACCTATATGAGTAAACTTCTGGTAGAGACCCCGCTGGGTAAAAAGGATAAGAATGGATTGGCAAATAACAGTTTATTCTTGAGTGGGAAGACGAGCTATTTACGCCAATCGGCCCCAATTTTTTACCCTTATGTTGAAACTAGGTTCGGTGGATTGCCCTTCACCTTCAACGACATCTACGGGAAGTTCACCACTCAAAGTAAGGGTGGATCGAAGCTGAGTGCAAAGGCATTTAATTTCTCAGACGCTGTAATGTTGGATAGCGCACAAGGTATTCAATGGGATAGTTGGGGATATGGGGCAAATTTCACTGTCATCCCACCAGGTTCCGCCACTCTGATTCAGGGTGATTTTGCCCAGAGCTATTATTACATCTCAAGCACTGAAAACCCGGATCAGCCGCGCAATTCTTCCATCAATGGATTTAATGGTGGATTAGACTTTACCTATTTCTTAGGCAAGGCGGATGAGATCAAATACGGCTTAGACCTCATCGGATATACCACGGACTTTAATTATACCAACTCACTAGGATTAGGACTTAATCAGCAGGAGAGTACTACAGAGCTGGGTGGGTTCTTCAATTATCGCAAGGTTGGAACTTTATTTATTCTTGAGCCTGGTCTCCGATTGCATTACTATGGATCTCTAAGTGAATTAAGTGTTGAGCCAAGGTTAGGTTTGAAGTATAGTATCACGGAAGATTTTCGATTTAAAGCTTCAGGGGGGAAATACAGCCAAAATCTCGTCGCTGCCAATAGCGACCGAGATGTAGTTAACCTGTTTTATGGTTTCTTATCTGGTGCCACAGATTTACCTTCCACATTCCGTGACCGTCCTATTACCTCCAAGCTCCAAAAAGCAACTCACGGTGTAGCCGGTTTCGAATACGATCTGGGCGACCATTGGGATGTGACTTTGGAATCTTACATCAAAGACTTTTCGCAGATTTCCAACATTAACCGCAATAAGCTCTACGACGATGTACCAGCCTACAGCGATCGGCCGGAAATCTTACGTAAAGACTTTATCGTCGAGCACGGATGGGCCTACGGATATGATGCCTTGGTCAAGTTTGAGAAAGGACGTTATTATTTCTGGGGTGTCTATGCATGGAGTAAGGTGCAGCGCGACGACGGTATCCAAGTCTATGCGCCGAATTTTGACCGTCGACACAATGTGAATTTGGTTGCGAATGTGAAGATGGGCAAAGAGGAGCGCTGGTTCTTGAGTGTGCGTTGGAATCTAGGAACTGGATTCCCATTCACTCCAACCCAAGGCTATTATCCTGGAATTGATTTCTTGGATCCATTTGGAAATCCCGATATAAACTTTGATTACACAACGGCCAATGGTGACCCTAGTGTACTCTACGGTGCCTTGAACGGTAATAGGTTACCGACTTATCATAGGTTAGATGCTTCACTGAAGTACAGTACAACTTTGAAAACGGGTCAGGCTGAGGTTGTTATTGGTGCGACGAACATATACAACAGGGAAAATATTTTCTACTATGATCGCGTAGCTGCGGAGCGCGTGAATCAGCTCCCAATCATGGCAACGATTAGCGCAAGTTTTACCTTTTAATTGGCGCCAAAAAGAGGTACTTTTGTGCTGTTTTGATTCAAACTATGGCGAGCACAAAGTACATCTTCGTCACCGGAGGGGTGACATCTTCATTAGGTAAGGGTATTATATCGGCTTCTTTGGCCAAACTCCTTCAAGCACGTGGCTACCGTGTGACCATTCAGAAATTAGACCCTTATATAAATGTTGATCCAGGAACACTGAATCCCTACGAGCATGGAGAGTGTTATGTTACCGAAGATGGTGCTGAAACAGATTTGGATCTAGGTCACTACGAGCGTTTCTTGAATACGCCAACCTCTCAAGGAAACAATGTTACCACGGGTAGAATATACCAAAGCGTGATTGACAAGGAGCGCCGTGGGGATTATTTAGGAAAGACCGTCCAAGTCATTCCTCATATCACAGATGAAATCAAAAACCGTGTGAAGATTCTGGGTGAAACCGGAAACTTCGATATCGTAATTACTGAGATTGGTGGTACGGTAGGGGATATTGAGGCATTGCCATATATAGAATCAGTGCGCCAGCTAAAATGGGAGTTGGAACGCAATTGTATGGTGATCCATTTGACCTTGTTACCATTCTTGAAAGTAACAGGCGAATTGAAAACTAAGCCTACGCAGCACAGTGTGAAAACCATGCTCGAGAGTGGGGTACAGCCTGATGTTTTGGTCTGTCGTTCAGAGCACGCGGTCGATGAAGACATCAAACGCAAACTAGCGCTGTTCACAAACGTTCGTCAACGCAATGTGATTGAATCGCGTGATGCGAGTACCATCTATGAGGTGCCGCTGATGATGTACAATGAAAAGTTGGACGAGGTCGTTTTAGATCACTTTGGATTGGCGACAAAAACCCAGCCTGATTTGGACAAGTGGCGTGAATTCCTGACACGATTAAAGTTCCCTAAGCGTACGGTTGAAATTGGATTGATTGGTAAATATGTGGAGCTAAAGGATAGTTACAAGTCTATCTCTGAGGCTTTCATTCATGCTGGTGCGGCTAATGAAGTAGAGGTGAAGGTGCGTTGGATTCATTCTGAGTACTTGACTCCTAAGAATGCTGCGAAAACCTGTCAAGGACTCGACGGTATCTTGGTGGCACCGGGCTTTGGCGAGCGAGGTTTCGAAGGCAAAGTAGCGACAGTACATTATGCACGTGAAAACAAGATTCCGTATTTCGGTATTTGCTACGGTATGCAGGCTGCTGTGATCGAATATGCGCGCAACGTCCTAGGTTGGTCGGATGCCAATACTACGGAGGTAAATCCAAAGTCTAGCAAGCCAGTCATTGCCTTAATGGACGAGCAAATGCACATAACAGATATGGGTGGGACAATGCGTCTAGGTGCTCAAAAATGTGAGCTCAGCCAAGATTCTAAAGCCTTTAGTGCATACGGTGAAAAGGCCATTACCGAGCGTCACCGTCACCGCTATGAATACAATAACGATTATAAAGAAGAGCTGGTAGCCGCAGGTTTGAAAGCAACGGGTATTAACCCGGAAAGCGGCTTGGTAGAGGTTGTTGAGATTGAAGATCATCCATTCTTTGTTGGTGTACAATACCATCCAGAATACAAGAGTACAGTGCTTAATCCGCATCCTCTTTTTGTATCTTTTGTTCAAGCAGCTGACCTATACCGTCAAAACAAATAATTCATGGAAAATCAGAAAGCGGGATTTGACCGCAATCAACTCATAGGATTCTTACTCATCGCCGCCATTATGGTGGGGTTTGGCTGGTGGCAAAGCACCAAAGCACCTGAGGGAGACACAACTGCCATCGTTGAATCATCAGATAACACGGAAGAAGAAGATAGCCCTGAAGTATCAAAGAACGACTTGTCCGCTATAACTGATACGGTTGACATTCCAGATTCTAGTGCTTTCGAAGCACAAGAGTTGACCATAGAGAATGAAAACCTAAAGCTAACCTATTCTACATTGGGAGCTCAGCTCTTGCGTGCGCAGATTAAAGGTTATCAGACGTATGATTCAAACTCAGTCTATTTAGTGGATAGAAACCAAACTTGGGATATCAAACTGCCCGGAGAAGGCGGTCTTGGTAATAAGGAGTTTGAAGTGGTCTCTCAACAGAGTGGTTCGCTGGTATTCAGCGATGGATCAACTCAAGTAAAGATTGATTTACCGGAAACAGGTTTCATTGCGAGTTACTCTATTTCGGGAAATTCTGGAGCAACCGGACAACCAGAAATGACTTGGAATCGTACAGCCTACCGAACTGAAAAAGGTGTTAGTACAGAGCGCGTCTATTCAACATATTGTTACAAACTCGAGGAGGATGGTGATGTTGAGAATTTGAGCGGTCGAGGTGGTGATGATCAAGAAGATGTTGAGGCATTGGATTGGCTCGCTCAAAAACAACATTTCTTTTCGTACATCATACAGCCCGAGCAAGGATTTAAAAGTGCAAATATCTCCACGGAAAATGGTACAGATGAAAATGAAAACATTGTAAAGAAATACGCTTCCACTGCAACATTGAATCAGAATATATCCGGAGAGTATACCCTGCCATTTTCAATTTATCTTGGACCAAACCACTATCAGACATTAAAGGACCTAGATCAAGACTATGAGAAAGTCATCAACTTTGGATGGGGGATTTTTGGTTGGATAGGTAGAGGCGTTGTAGTGCCCATCTTTAATTGGTTAGACGGATATGGTTGGAGCTACGGCGTCATCATATTAATTATGGTCTTAATCATTAAAGGCGCTCTATCTCCACTGACTTTTGCGTCGTATCGATCTATGGCGAAAATGAGGGTTCTCAAGCCCCAGATCGAGGCTATTAACGAAAAATTCGGGGAAAAAGACGCTGTAGCTAAACAACAGGCTCAAATGGCGTTATATCGAGAAGCAGGTGTGAATCCATTAGGCGGTTGTATTCCAGTATTGGTACAGATGCCTATTCTATTTGCCATGTTCCGCTTCTTCCCGGCATCTATCGAATTGAGGGGGCAGAGCTTCCTTTGGGCAACGGATTTGAGTACCTATGATGCTTTGATTTCTTGGGAATCGCATATTCCAATCTTGAGCACCTTGTATGGAAACCACATTTCCATCTTCACCTTGTTGATGACAGCTTCGACCATATTGTATACTCGAATGAATCAAAGTATGACGGCCTCCACTGGTAATGCGGCTCAAATGAAGCAGATGCAGATAATCATGTACTTAATGCCGCTGATTTTCATGTTTGTATTGAACAGTTACCCAGCAGGTTTGACGTACTACTACTTCCTCTCTAACATTGTAACCTTCGGTATGCAATGGGCCATCCGCAGAAGTGTAAACGATGAAGCGATTTTAGCGAAGATTGAGGCGAAAAAGGCACAGCCTAAAAAGCAAAGTAAATTCCAATCTCGCTTGGAAGAGATGCAACGCCAGCAGAATTTGAATCGCTCGCAGCGCAGAAAATAATTGGGATTTCTCCCTGCAAAAAGCCCCGCCATGAGCAGGGCTTTTTTTATTAGCACAGTTCGATGCTTTGGTTCTCGAAGTTTATGATCGTTGGTCCTCCTGTGCACCCGCCGATCTCATCGAGATAAACGTCCTTCTCATCGTTGCTGATGATCCATTGGCCGCTTTGGTGTTTTCGCAGTGTGCCCTCTTCAATTATATCACAGGGGTTGAGTCCCATCCAAACGGCATTGCTGTTCTCAGATACCTTGAGGGTAATATGACCGTCTTTCAAAACAACGATGATCTCATCGCTCATGGTCTTTCCGTCCCATTCTGCAAAGGCTACCTCGTATATGTAGGTGCCGTTCTCAGGAACCTCGCTTTGTGGTGGTTCCAAACAACAACTAAACGTCAGAAATAGGTGCCATAGTAGAAAGATACAAAAAAAGCCCCGCAGTTTCCTGCGAGGCTTTGGTAAGCTTATCGAGTCGGCTTAGTGAACGTGAGTCACTATACCGTTTACGTAATCGTAATCTCCTGAACCGTCTTGGCGCAATTCCCAAACGATTGTCGCAACACTGTAATCAGCGTTAAAAGGAAGTGTAGGGATGTCGATGTGGAACTGCATTGGCGTGTAACGAGTGCCGTACACATCGCCAGCAGCGAAGGCATTGCCTAGTGGGTTCAAATCTCCCAAGTTCATGCCCCATGGTCCTAATGAAACCATTGAAGTATCAGAAGTTGCAGCATCGTCGCTCTCAACCCAGCCAATCACAGCTGCGGTGGCGTGACGGTACAATACTTCGTCGTGAGTGTAAATGGTTCCAGACTTGATCAGTGGTGTTCCGTTTACCAAGGCTGCATCTTGTGCCCAAGTAGTTGGAGTCGCACCAGAACCAGTACTTACCTTTGGCAAAGAACTTACTTGGTTCAAATCAACACCGTTGCCGTAATCTTTGGCTTCAACACCGTTGAGTAACAAGTAAGATTGGATCATGTATACGTTATCAAGGTTTGTTTCCAAAGCTTTCACGCGAGGGTAAACGATGAACTTCGTACCAGTGTTTTCAATATCAGCTTCCAAACCGAAAGCAACTTCTGCTAGGGTACCAGCAGCGGCAGCGGCAGCAGGGCTCTGACCTACGTCTGTGTTATTGACGTAAAAGTTAGGCACACCTGAAGTAGGGAAGTTATCGTCAAACTTAGCAGAGGCAGCGTTATCTGTAGAGAACCAATCACCCACGTGATTTGCCATTAATACTACGCTATCTCCCAATACACCGTCAAGGATGGTCATGATTTCAGCGCCGTTTGGACAGTACTGACACCACGCACCGGTAGTTTCAATTACCAATGGACGGGCAGCATTGCTCACGGTCAATGAGTCACCTGGGTAGGTGGCAGGCTCAACTGCTGGGCCGTTTGGCTCACAGGAGGTCATAAATAGAGCGCCTACGATAGCGCCAAATGCTACTAATTTTTTCATTTCTAGGTTATTTGAGTTACGAAAATATCGAAAAAACCCTAATTACCACACATTAAATAGTAAATGGGTAGATGGTCCGAGTATCCGAAAGAAAATCTATGGCCTATCCAGGAACGTTTTGGCTTCCTTCCACCCCATTTCGTGTCGTTTTCAAGCAGAGCATTTGGCGTTAAAACTTCCCCTTGTACTTTCCCGTTTTTCACCATCGCCCAGTCCAGATCATTCCAACGTCCGCGGTACTTGTAGGTGCCTTTCTGGTCGCCATTCATGGAGGCCAGTTTCCAATGGTGTGCTGTGGCTAAGGCCATCATGCTTGGGGTAGGTTCGGTATTGAAATCACCGGCGAGCAGGGTAGGTGTTTGACAGGTATCTAGGCTGTTTATTATTTTTTCGAGCACCCTCATTCTTTTGAGATGTGATTGTTGGGCACCACCCCGTTTGGAGGGAAGGTGGATGAAAATGAGTTGGGACAGGGAGGAATCGGGCCATTGTAATCGCAAGAATAAGGGGTCCCTAGTATGCCATGCTTCGGGCATTCGAAGCGTATGGGATTGAAGAATCACAACTTCCTCATGCACTAGGGCGGCTACATCTATGCCTCTAGAATCGCGACTGTCATAAAGCACAGGTTGCCATGGGCCTAATGAACGAAGTGCCGTATGCCGACTTAAAGCCAACAGTGCGCCGTACGTTTCCACCTCGGCGAGGCCTATAACCAATGGGGGTCTAGGCGATTGAACGTATGCTAGTCGCAAGGCGCGTGCGGTTTGGCGGATTTTGAGCCAATAGGTTATGCTGTTGTTTTGGCGCGGACCCTCGGGAAGGAAGTCCTCATCAGCATGTCCATAATCATTGACGGTGTCGAACAGGTTTTCGACGTTGTAGAATAGTACTGGTTGGCTGATGGCGAGGTAAGGAAGTAGTAGGAACAGGATTGATTTCAACATGAAAATTCAACGAACCCGTAGCCTGAAATCTTGCTGTTAGTTTCCTTGAAATAATAACAAAGAGGAATCTCCGTAGCTTAGAAAACGGTAATTATGATCTAGGGCGTGTGTGTAGATTTCGCGCCATTGTAGGCCCACTCCCGCACTAACTAGAAGCAGTAATGTGGAGCCGGGTTGGTGGAAATTAGTAACGATGCCTTTGACTGTTTTGAAGGAATAGCCCGGTTTGATCATGAGTTGGGTGTGCAAGGCAAGTTCCATAATGCCACGCACTTTCAGGGCGTCGAGCAGGGCTGAAAAGGTTTGGGTGACCGTCAAGGAGGGGTTGAGGGTGTAGGCTTCGAATTGACCTAAGGGGCTCAACTCTCCGGTTTCTATCAATTTTGCGCCTATCCAGTGAAAGCTTTCCAAGCTTCTCAGGCTTGTGGTGCCGACGGCTATTTTTGGACCCTCGTGCCCCAAATACTGCTCGAGCCATTGCTGAGACAGGATGATTTCTTCATAGTGCATCTGGTGTGCCTCAATTTCTCCTTCTCCCAATGGTTTAAAGGTGCCTGCGCCAACGTGCAGGGTGAGTTCCACTTTACTATGGCCAGCTCTTTCCAAGGATTGAAAAACGCGGTCTGTAAAATGAAGGCCGGCGGTGGGGGCAGCCACAGATCCGTTCGTATGCGCATATACGGTTTGGTAACGCTCTACATCGTCGGAGCTAGCGTCGCGATTCATGTAAGGCGGCAGTGGGATTTTACCGGCCCACTCGAGAACTTGTGCAAAGGTGAGGTCGCTGTCCCACGTGAAAGAAATGATCCAATAGGCTCCGTTTCGGGAGATTTTTTCGGCTCGAAGCGCGGTGCCATTATCAAGGGCCAATTCCAATGGGTGATCCTTCCAACGCTTGAGGTTGCCGACCAAGCATTCAAAGTTGACATTGTGCACACTATTCATCGCTTCCTCAACACTTTGGGCATGTGGCCCGAGGCAGAAGATTTCAATAGGTTTCGCGCCTTGGGTTTTGACGAAATGAAGGCGTGCACGGACCACGCGGGTGTTGTTGAAGATCAGCTGGCTCTTTGGCGGCAGCTGGGCGGGGAGGTCAGTAAATAATTGGTCCCGGATCATGCTCTCTTTAAATACGAGCAACTTGCTTTGATCGCGCTCCGACAAGGGATGCACGGCAATGCGTGAGTTTGGTAAGTCGTATTCGAAATCTGATTTTTGCATAATGACCGGTACTGCGGATGCAAATTTAGCGTTCCCTACCTTTACACGTCTTATTTCGTGCCAACAATGCCCAAACGAATTGTCATTTCCACCTCGAACGACATCAGTACCGATAATCGGGTGCACAAAGTCGCCATGTTGCTGCTATCGCTCGGGTACGAGGTAGTTTGGGTGGCACGGATGTTGCCCACGAGTACGGCGATTGATCGACCCTATGAGTTGCGTCGCTTGTCCCTAGTGTTTAAGAAAGGAGCATTGTTTTATGCGGAACTGCAAGTGCGCTTGTTCTTTTTCTTGCTCACGCATCGAAGCACACATTTGTTGTCCAACGACCTGGATACGCTGTTGCCGAACTATTTGGTGTCCCGATTATTTCACAGTACCCTTGTTTACGACACTCACGAATATTTCTGCGGTGTGCCCGAACTAGAGGGGCGATGGGCGAAGAAGGTGTGGCAACGATTAGAGCGCAGTTTGTTTCCGCGTGTGGACCACATTTGGACGGTCAACGAGAGCATAGCAGATTTATACGAGGCCGATTATGGCAAGCGTCCCAAGGTCTTCAGAAACATTAGCCCCATGCCGGAAGGGTTTGTCCGAGTGACCAGAAGGGAATTAGGCCTGCCGGAGGATACATTCATCGCGATCAATCAAGGTTCGGGAATGAACGTGGACCGTGGATTGGAGGAAGCTGTAGAGGCCATCGCCGGAATGTCGGAGGAGTGGATGCTCTTGTTGGTGGGGTCTGGAGATGCCATTCCCGCCTTGAAGGAAAGCGTTCGTGCGAGTGGGCTGGTGTCCAAGGTGTTATTTGTGGGTCGCGTGCCTTATGCCCAATTGTTACAATATACCGCCGCCGCAGATGTTGGCTTGAGCTTGGATAAGGATACCAACATCAATTACCGCTTCAGTTTGCCCAACAAGCTCTTCGATTATTTGCATTGCGGCATTCCCGTCGTTACCTCACCTTTGGTTGAGGTGGCGCGCATTGTGGAAGGCTATGGTGTGGGGGCAACGGTGGAGCCGACGGATATAGAGGCCTTAAGAAATACAATGATCCAAGTTGTAAACCAGCGCCAGTACTACACCAAAGGAATTGAACGGGCGCAGCGAGAATTGAATTGGCCCCAAGAAAGCGAAGCGCTTAGGAAATTTTACGACCAACTGTAGGTTGTGCCGCACAGAGCACCATTAGCTTGTACAAATCAAACATGGCCACCGATCCACGTCCAGCAATGAGTCGCCCGAACATCCACGGAGCCAAAACAGGTTGAAGTAAGCGCAACAGCACCGCGCCTCCCCATGATTGCAGCCTTTTATAGGTCGAGTATAAGCGCACATCTTCGTCAATTTTACCTGCATTGATCAGTGCAGCCAATCCCATTACGGCGGTTTTGGTTTTTTCCATAAACACCTCATCTGAATCGATACCCAAATGGTACGCCGGATTGTCCAGGTGCTTTACAGGGATACAGCGGTGCCTTAATTCCAATCCGAAAAGCGTATCCTCGTGACCGTATTCGAGCATTTTCGCGTCGAAGGCAATAGTTTTAGCCACCGCTCGGTCCATGCATACATTGAACGCTGAAAAACTACTGTACGGCTTTTGACTACGGCTTTTGGCCGAAATACTCTCCTTCTGAACGCCTACTTTATAGCGCAACCATTGCTTATGGTCACTGTGATAGGCAGTGCCCCCCACAAGGACGGTCTGTGGGGCTGTATGCTCGAGGTATTGAGCGATGAAATTCGGTTGAACCGGGAGGGCATCCGCGTCCAAAAACAGCAATTGAGCACCTTGGCTCAACGCAACGAGGTGGTTTCTATTGGCAGCGCGTCCTCGTAGTTCCGTGTAGTGATGGTAGCGCACACGTGGGTGTTGGGTCCAATTCTTTTGCAGAGGGTGAGCCTCGGAAAATTGGTCCGAGATGAGAATTTCTGTGTTGTAAAGGGAAGTGTCAGCTTCGATTTCGCCCAGTAGTGCCTCAATCAACGCCCCGACATCATTGCCGTAACTGGCAATACAAATGCTGAGGTCGATGCTTTGGCGGTCCATGAATTAAAGGCTTTGTCCCTTATTATCCGTAACCGTCCCGTCTGCTATTTTTAGTGTGCGTTGGTGGTATTTGTGGATCATTTGGTAATCATGAGTGGCCATAATTACACTCTTATTTTCTTCGGTCAAACGAATGAGGAGTGCCATTAATTCTTCCGAAGTACGCGGGTCCAAGTTACCTGTAGGTTCGTCGGCCAAAATGATTTTTGGATCGTTCAAGAGTGCTCGGGCAATGGCCACGCGTTGTTGCTCTCCACCTGAAATTTCGAAGGGGCTTTTATGCTTTTTGTTTTGCATGCCTACCCATGATAGAACATCCACGATACGCTTGGCACGTTCTTCTTTGTCCTTCCAGCCGGTGGCGCGCAACACGAAGTCTAGGTTAGCCTCTACAGTACGGTCGGTGAGGAGCTGGAAATCTTGAAATACAATACCCAATTCTCTTCTAAGGGTAGGGATATCCTTGTCCTTCAATCCCCGTAGGTCATGGCTTCCTACTTGGCCACTGCCCACCTGAAGTGGTAGGTCCCCATAGAGCGTCTTCAACAATGAACTCTTGCCAGATCCCGTTTGACCGATCAGGTAGACGAATTCACCAGGTTGTACGTCAAAACTCACATTACTGAGCACCAAGTGTTTGCCTTGGAAAATACTTGCTTTATCGAGGGAAACTAACGCCATAAACAGAGATATATGCAGTGTTGGATAGACAGTTTCAAATGTAGGATAAATACCAAAACGGTCTACTTAAGCGTTTTTTTGATGTGAATAACTCCAATGAATTGGTCCTTAACCAGGAGGATTCCCCGTTGGAGGACACGTATTTTTAAGGATAAATCCACAAATAGATGAGAATCACACTCCTCTTAATCCTTTCGGTAGTGTTTTCGGGGGCTACGATGGCGCAAGAAACAGCGCTAGAGCACGGACATGAAGCCGGATTTAATGAAAGTGTCGCCCTTTTTGATGAAGGACTATACGCTACGGCCCGTGTAGGGTTTGATGAAATTCTTCAAACTGATTTACCTGTCCAGAGTTTTCTAAAGGAAGAAAGTAGTTATTATCGCGCCATGTGTGCGTTGTATTTGATGAATGAAAACAGTGAATACTTCCTGACATATTTCGCAGATACCTACCCTCTTAGCCCAAGATGGCAAGAAGCACACGTCAGTGCGGCTAATTATTATTTCAATAACCGTCGATACAATAAAGTGGTGCAATGGCTAAGTGCTATAGATGCCGCCGATATTCCTGCGTCCTTTAAAAGTGAATACTATTTTAAACTTGCTTACAGCCATTTAATGGAGGAAGAAGTTGAAAAAGCAAGAAATATCTTCTTTCAAGGAATAGCATATACCGGTGAATATCAAAATCACCATAAATACTATTATGGACACATTGCTTATGATGCAGAGCAATATTCAACAGCAATTGCTCAGTTTCAGTCACTCATAGGTGATCCCCAATTTGGAGGTGTTGTTCCTTATTACCTGAGTCAAATCTATTATAAGACAGGAGAGATAGATGAATTACTTAGTGTGGGTCAACAGTTACTCGATAACGCCGTTGCGAGTCGTGCTCCTGAAGTAGCCAAGCTTATTGGTGAGGGCTATTACCAAAAAAAGAATTGGTCCGAGAGTGCGAAATTCCTTTTGAAACATCAGAGTTTAGGAGGGAAACTCAAAGGCGATGACCATTACAAACTAGGATTCGTGTTATATAAAACAGGCAGATATGAGGAGGCTATCCAAAGCTTCAATAAAATTCATAGTCGTGGAGATGATATGGCCCAAAACGCCTATTATCACTTAGCTGATTGTTACCTGAAAACGGATAAAAAAACAGAGGCACAAACGGCATTTTTATCATCTAGTAAAAGTGGCTCGGACGATGCTATACGCGAGGATGCGTATTTTAATTATGCCAAATTAGCTTACGACAGCAGTACGCCTTTTGAACAGCCTTTAGACATTTTTCAGAATTTTTTAAGGCTTTATCCCAATAGTAAGTACCGCATAGAGGCTAATGAATATTTGGCCAGCTTATATCTAAACTCCAAAGATTACGATAAGGCCTTAAAGGCAATTTCAGCTGCAGGTTTGGAGCAACCCACAATGCAAGCTGCGTATCAAAAGGTAGCCTATTTCAGAGGAGTACAGCATTTTAACGCTATCCAATATCCGGCTGCGAAAAAACTATTTGAGAAGTCATTGGAGTATCCCTTGAACAATGTGTATACCGCATTATCGCATTATTGGTTAGCTGAAATTCACTATCGTCAAAAAGAATATGATTTGGCCTTGGCCTCTATAAATGCGTTTGAAGCGACTCCTGCTTCAACTTCATTGAGCGAATATAAGCGGAGCTTATATAACAAAGCTTATACCTATTTCAGTAAGGAAGACTATGAGAATGCAGCCACTAACTTCAGGCTATTTTTAGATCGCTCTAAACAAGTCAGTAGACTATCCATCGATGCAGAATTAAGGCTAGCCGACGCTTATTTTATGACAGGGCAGTACGATAATGCCATCAAATACTATAACTACTACCTCAGTCATGTGCCAGCAGATGCGGATTACGCCTATTTCCAGCGTGCGTTGTGTTTTGGACTGGTGGACGAGCCAGCTAAAAAGGCTACTGCATTAGAAGCGCTGGTCAGCAACTATCCGAAATCCGTGTACGCGACGGATGCGTATTTCGAATTAGGAGAGACCTACATGAAGCTCGATAATACAACTAAAGCGGAAAGCATCTTTATAGATTTCATTGATGATTACCCTAAATCTCGCTTCATAAAAAATGCTAAGATTGCCTTGGGTTTGATATATAGAACGCAGAATAAAGGAGATAAGGCTCTGGATGCATTTACTTCAGTGGTTGAGGATTATCCAAACACCCCTGAAAGTAAGGAGGCACTAGGCTTGGCTAAAATTCAATATTCAGAGCTGGATCGACTCTCAGATTATGTGGATTGGATTCAAACGCTAACTGGAACGAACATTGGTCAAGGTGCCCTCGATTCTACCCTATATAATGCTGCCTTTGACCGTTATAGTTTTGGCGATTGTGAGGGTGCAAAAAAAGGCATGTTGGAATACATCGCGAAATTCCCAGATGGAATCTTTAGAGTTCCCGCTAATTATTATGCGGCAGAATGTGCCTTTGCGGCAGGAGATGATGAAGTTGCACTCGCTGGCTATGAATTTGTAGAAAGCTCGGGAGAGTTGAGCTTCCGTAAGCGTACGGTAGAGCGATTGGCAAGTCTATATTATGCTAGTGAGGATTATGAAAACGCCTTTACTTATTTCCAGCAAGTGGTCAGCTTAGTAGGTAATGCAGATGAAGGCCGCCGAGCTAGATTGGGATTGATGCGTTGTGCTAAAGCGTTAGATGATACACCTGTCATCATGCAGTATGCCGAAAGCTTGTTGCAAGATGAAGGTTTGCCGGTAGAGTGGAGGTCAGAGGCTTTACTGAATGCAGCCCAGAGTGCCTTAGCCTTGAATGATAGCGCAAATGCAAAGTTGTATTACACTCAGGTCGCGGCTGAAATTAAAGGTGAAGCTCAAGCCGAGTCAAATTACTATCTGGCCCAGTTCGAATATGTGCAGTCCAAATATGAGGCGTCTAATGAGCGCATCTTCTGGATGATTGATAATCTGCCAACCTATCCACAGTGGAGATGGAAGTCCTTACTATTGATGGCGAAAAATTATGCCGGTTTGCAAGACGATTTCCAAGCAAACTACACCTTGGATTACATCATTGATAATACGGAAGGTGATATCGCAGAGGAGTCTAGACAGTTTAAATCGGATTTGGCTAGACAAAGGGCCGCTGAGGAGGCGCAGGCCCAAATGTCAGATACCATCCAGGTTGAACCAGCGGAGTTAGAGGAGTTAGAAGAATTAGACCAAGAATAAACCGACAAGAGCAATGAAAAAGATCTTATACAGCTTATTATTCTTGGCTCCTTTGAGCTTGTGGGCACAAGGGGAAACAGGAGATGAAGTAAAAAGCGTAGAAATTCGGGTAGTGGAAGATTACAAGGCGCAAGTGCGAGCTGCACACAAAATATCTGAGCAACCATCATTTACGGATACTACCTCAGATAAAATTCCGGTACTGGTTCGTATCCAGCCTAAGGGCATGAGCATTGATTTTCAGCCAAGCCCCATTCCTGCCATCAAACTGGGCCGTGTGAAACTGCCTAAACTGCCTACCCAACGCCTAAGTGTTGGGGGTGGTATGTACAGCAGTTCCTTTGCGGATGTGGTCTTCTCATCACCGCGTTCGAGAAAGAACGTTTGGGGCATCAAAGCGCATCACGAGGGCGCAAGATCAGGTGTGCTCAGTACCGCTTATGATCTGCAGCCAGCGTACGAGAATTCCATACTCACAGACTTTCAGCGTGCGACGAAGAATTGGAACCTGAAAACCCAACTCCTATTAGATGCGGATTATGCGAGCTTCTATGGGATTATGGACACTTCGGGGGCAACGGCATTATCGCCTACACCACACGAGTGGAATTTGAGTGCCGGGCTGAGCCAACAATGGTTGAGAACGTCGAATCCCACGTCCAAAGTACCTGCCGCGTACCGCAGTGGTGGCGTGGCTTACCAGTTTACGAATGCAGGTATTGGTGCGCATGAGCATTTGGCGAAAACCATGCACCGCATCGAAGTATATGCCGATGAGGCGCAGGTCAATGTGGATTTAGGGTACCAATTTGGTCAATATTCCCTCACCGAAATGGTCTTCGAGACTCGTACAAATCAGTACCATCATTTCTACCTAAGCCCTCAGACGCAAGGCAAAAACGGGATGTTGAACTACCAGTTTGGATTGACGTTCGCCGGGACGATCAATAACGAAGGTGTGGAGAATCAAGGCACCTATTACATCTTCCCAAACATCAACCTTCAAGCGGAGGTGTTGAAGCGTACCTTGGCGGTGTATGGCGGTTGGGATGGACGCGCTCAGCAACAAACTTTAAGTACCTTACTAGCCAAAGTGCCAGTCATCTCAGGTGATCAGGCCTTGGCTCTGATGGGTGAGAACAGAGGGTATGTAGGAATGCAAGGTGCATTAGCAGGTAAGCTACAATACCGTGTGGAAGGTTCTCTAGCCTTTATAATGAATGATGTACAATTCGAGCGAGATAGTACAACCTCTATCATCAACGATATGGCGGCACTTCGAGTAGGCTATGCCAACTACACGCGTTCTCGACTTCGTGCGGAATTAAACTTGCCTATGGATGCATTCACAGCCAGTGTATATACTGAACTCAATGCCTATGCGGGTGCCGATGAATTTGTAGGCGCCGAAGGGCGTGTTTTAGGTGCTTTGTTGCGAGTAGATCAGGGCGACGTTCACTTGACCTCCAACTTCAAATATGTTGGAGGACGTTATGTGGGTAATTCTGAAAAGGGCATCTATGATTTAGGCGATTACATCGATGTCAGTTTAGATTTAGGCTACACCATTAACGAGAATTTAGCGGTGAGTTTAAGGGCTTTTAACCTATTGAATCAACGCTATCAATTATGGAGCGGTTATGAGGTTCGAGGTACCCGTGGACTGTTTGTGTTGAACTACCAATTTTAATCGTCCAAATCCTCGGGAAATACCGAAAATGTTGATAACCTTGTTGGTAACTGCAAGAGGGGCTGCGGCCCCTCTTGTCGCTTTTTGAGCCCCTAAAAGTTATCTTTGTTAAGATAGCATTTAGCTAACCTATGCGCTGATATTTATGAGTGAACAAGAGAAGAATTACGACGGCGGTTCCATTCAAATTTTGGAAGGACTAGAGGCCGTTCGAAAACGCCCCGCCATGTACATCGGAGACATTGGTCTCAAAGGATTACACCACCTTGTTTATGAGGTAGTTGATAACTCCATTGATGAGGCATTGGCCGGTCACGCGAAAGACATCTACGTGACCATTAATGAAGATAATAGCATCACCGTTAAGGATGATGGTCGTGGAATCCCCACGGATATGCACCCCAAAGATGGACGTTCTACCCTAGAGGTGGTGATGACGGTCCTTCACGCCGGGGGTAAATTTGATAAAGATTCCTATAAGGTTTCCGGTGGTTTACACGGGGTAGGGGTTAGCTGTGTGAATGCACTGTCTATTATGCTCCACGCAGAAGTGCACCGAAACGGTAAGAAGCACGAGGTTGAGTTTTCTCGTGGGGTAGCAAAATACCCTACGCGTGAGATTGGTACTACAGATTACCGTGGTACTATTGTAACCTTTAAGCCGGACCAAGAAATCTTCGAGGAAACCGAATACCACTATGAAATTCTTGCGAAGCGTATGCGCGAATTAGCCTTCTTGAATAAAGGCATCGCCATTACTTTGAAGGACTTGCGTGAACTCGATGAAAAAGGTGAACCTATTGGTGAGCGCTTCTTCAGTGAAGATGGATTGGCTGGCTTTGTGAAGTACATCGACAGTAACCGCGAGGTAATCATGCCCGAGGTGATGTGTATGGAAGGAGAGCGTGATGGTATTCCAGTGGAAGTGGCCATGCACTATAACACGACCTATAACGAGAACATTCACTCGTACGTTAACAACATCAACACGCACGAGGGTGGAACACACTTGGCGGGATTCCGTCGTGCTTTGACCCGTACGTTGAAGAAATATGCGGACGAAAGTGGGCTGTTGGCCAAAGAAAAAGTTGAAATCGCCGGGGATGATTTCCGCGAAGGATTGACAGCGGTGATTTCTGTTAAGGTTATGGAGCCTCAGTTTGAGGGTCAGACCAAAACAAAACTGGGAAATAAAGAAGTCAGCGGTGCTGTGGATAAGCTCGTTGGTGAGATGTTGACGAATTTCTTAGAGGAACACCCAAACGAAGCGAAAGTCATCGTTCAAAAGGTATTGCTTGCTGCGAAGGCTCGTGTAGCTGCGAAGAAAGCGCGCGAAATGGTACAGCGCAAGGGTTCGATGTCATCTATGGGCTTACCCGGTAAGTTGAGCGATTGCTCTGAAACGGATCCTCAAGTATGTGAAATCTTCCTCGTGGAGGGTGATTCTGCGGGTGGTACGGCTAAACAAGGTCGTGACCGTAATTTCCAAGCCATTCTTCCGCTTCGTGGTAAGATTTTGAACGTAGAGAAAGCCATTTCTCACAAGGTGTTTGAAAACGAAGAGATTAAGAATATGTACACTGCTCTCGGAGTAAGTGTGGGTACCGAGGAGGATAGCAAAGCCTTGAATCTGGTCAAACTCCGTTATCACAAGATTGTGATCATGACGGATGCCGATGTGGACGGTAGCCACATTTCAACGTTGATCTTGACCTTCTTCTTCCGCTACATGCGTGAATTGGTAGAATTGGGCTATGTATATATCGCTACTCCACCACTGTATTTGGTGAAGAAGGGCGCGAAGCAAGCCTATGCTTGGGATGATAAGCAACGCGATCAAATTGCTCAAGAGTTCGGCGGTGATGCAGGTTCCGGTGTCGGTATCCAGCGTTATAAGGGTCTTGGGGAGATGAACGCAGAACAACTTTGGGATACTACCATGAATCCTGAAGAGCGCATCTTGAAGCAAGTAACCATCGACGATAGCGCCGAAGCGGATCGTGTCTTCTCGATGTTGATGGGAGATGATGTGCCGCCACGCCGTGATTTCATCGAGCGTAATGCTAAATACGCAAACATTGATGCTTAATACAGGCATAGTGATACGAAAAGCCTCCTTTCTAGGGGGCTTTTTTGTATGCCTTGTACTCACTACACTCGCGGGGTGTGAGACTCAAAGGGAGGCGGATAAAATGGTCTTCAGGTATAATGAGCCTGCAGGCATACCTACCTTGGATCCCGCGTTTGCTAAGGATAAGAGCACCATTTGGGCGGTTCAGCAAGTGTTTGAATCCTTGGTGGCCTTAGATGCCGAGAATGAAATAGTTCCTGCCTTGGCGGCTCATTGGTCGGTTTCGGAGAATGGCCGTGTCTATGAGTTCTCCATGCGTGAGGCCTACTTTCACGATGGAAGCAAGCTCACTCCCTCAGATGTGGTGTACAGTCTTAAGAGATTACAAGATCCTACTATTGCCTCTCCGGGCAGCTGGGTGTTAGAGGATGTCTTAGATATTCATGAGACTGTGGCGGGTACAGTAATCGTTGAGCTTCAAGTACCAAATGCCTCGTTCTTATCTCTTTTGGCCATGCCGTATTGTGGAGTGATGCCTGCAGGGTCAGTGGAGGCGGCCACTTCGCCAGTAGGTACGGGGCCATTTAAATTACACCGCTGGCATTATGGGGAAAAATTGGTTCTTCATAAACATGAGCAATATTGGAAACAGGACGCTGAAGGGAATTCTTTACCGTATTTAGACGGCATCAGCGTATCGTTTTTACCGGATCAGCAAAGTGCCTTTTTGGAGTACCTCAGTGGGAATTTTGATTTTTTACCAAACCTCGATCCAAGCTTTAAGGACGATTTGTTGACCAAATCTGGTGAGCTGCAATCGCGATACCAAGAGGGTCATCGGCTGGAGCGTACACCGTTTTTAAACACAGAGTATTTGATTTTCAATGCGGAAAAAGGGTTGCCAAAGGAATTGCGTTGGGCAATTAATGCGGGGATTAACAGGAATGAAATGATACAGTCCCTTCGCAATGGAGTGGGTATACCTGCGGGCGGGGGAATTGTGCCTTTTGGGTTACCAGAATACCAGGATAGTATAGGGACGACCTATTCCCCCGATTCGGTGGCAGGACTTTTAGCCTCGATGGAGTTGCCCGAGTTGACCTTAGTCACTGTATCTAACTACCGTGATTTATGTGAATATGTGCAGGGCGAAATGGCCAGTTTAGGTTGGCCTATAGCTGTTAATGTGGTTCCTCCTGCGACGTTGAGGAGTGAGAAGAGTGCCGGGACATTGGGCTTTTTTCGAGCTAGTTGGATTGCAGATTATCCAGATGCTGAAAATTATTTGATGCTTTTTTACAGCGGGTATAAGGCGCCTAATGGGCCAAATTACAGTTTGTATGAGGATGCGCATTACGACGCAATGTACGAGCAGATTCGTGCGCTGCCGCCGGGTGAGGAGCGCAGTGCCCTAATGCGCAAGGCGGATCAATACCTGATGCAAGAACAAGCGCTCGTGCCTTTGTTTTACGACGAGGTGTTGCGCATTTATCCAGGATATGTTAAGGGTGTGGAGTCGAATGCCCTAAATGCCCTTAATCTTCTTGAGGCTCGATTCGAGCGCTAAAGGTGGTGATCAGCGGGCGGTGATCGCTGAAGGCTACATCGCTGAGGTATTGTCCGGAATAGGGGAGTTTTTCATCCACTAAGGTCCAATCGATGCGCAAAGGAAATCCTTTTTGCAACAATGGTAGGTAGGAGCCCCATGCGCCGGATCCTTTGAAGAGGTATGGATCGTCTAATTTCCATAGCAAGCGCGCATATATGTTCCCGCCTGGAACGGAGTTGAAGTCCCCGGTGAGTACCACGGGATAAGGACTTTCGTCGACCCATTGCAATATGCTTAGGCCTTGTTTGGCACGAACTCTGTCTGACCGCGCGATTTTTTTAGCCATGAATTGGCCCTTTTCAATCCATTCCTCGCGAGAGGGCTCAATCTCCAAGTCCATATCCTTGATGCCGGTGGAACTCAAGTGAATGTTGATGAAGCGAATAGTATCATAGGGTAGGATGATGTCTGCATATCCAGCGCTGTGTTTGGCGTAGGAGTTTTCTTCAATGGCATCGAATAACAAAGAACCGTGCTTGATGATGGGGAATTTCGAATAAATAGCAGTCCCGATTCTCTTGTTATTCGGCGCATACACACGGTAAGGGTAATGTGCAGCTACCGGATTGGCGACGCTGCGACGCATTTCTTGAGTACATAAAATATCGATACCCTCTGATTGCGTCCACTGTGCGATGTCTTTGGCGATGCCGCGCTTTTGGTAAAAGGCTCTTACGTTGTAGCTGGCCACTTTCCAGGCAGTTTGTTCGGGTGAGGGGGAAGCGCTTACAGGAAATTGCGCCATCACCGGAAAAAATGTGAGCACAATGCAAATAGCATTGAAAACCAACAATTTAGATTGGTAGCGAATTGCAATCAACAACATGATTAATTGGGGGATAATCAGTAGTGGAAATATTATGTTCAGAATTCCTACTCCTGGTATCCAGTGACCTGGCAATAAGGTAAATAAGCCGAGTATAACGGTAAGGAAGAATAGACCTAAGTTCGCCGTTTTCAGTAACCGGAAGCGTTTTTTCACTCTTCTTTTGAGATTTTAAAAAGGTATTCCTTTTCCTCTTTACTTAAGCTGTCGTAACCTTTGTCTTTGATTTTATCTAAAATAGCATCCATTTTAGAGGTGTCGTTGGTTTTAACTTCTTCGAAATGAGAATAATTTTGTTCTCCAAATTTGAAGCCCTTTCTTTTGCGTTTACTACGATAAAGCATAGTACGGATAGCATCGATTACTTGGAAAAGGTAGACATTCCATTCGTGACCATTTCGCATGCTTCGAATGAAAAAATAGGCAACTATGGCTCCTCCTAAATGTGCTATGTGGCCACCTGCATTCGTACCTGTTAAACTCAAAATGTCCAATAAGACTATTCCCGCTGCGAGCATCCAATATTTTACCTCAAAAATCCCCCACAAGCGAACTGGCATATTTGGCAAATAAGTTGCACCCGCTACAAGCACAGCAATACATCCGGCGCTTGCTCCAACCATAGATCCTGTTCCTAATAACGGGCTAATGTTGTACAGTATGATGTAAAGTAACCCACCTCCAATACCTCCATAGATGTACAGGGCCAACATCCTTTTCTGTCCAAGATATTCCATCAGCATTTTTCCCGAGAAATAAAGGATCAACATATTAAAAAGTATGTGACGGAAGTTAAAATGGGTGAACATGTAGGTAAGTATGGTCCAAGGTCGTGTAACTAATTTCCAAGGACTTGAAGGAAGGGCCAATACATCATCAGCGAGTTTTGGAATAAAACCTACCTCGGCTGTTGAAATAGAAACAATAGCATTAGAAATACTATACATCAAGAAGATGCCAATGTTTAAGTACAACAACCTTGTGAGGTAGTTGCCATGAAATGCATCATTTTTTATGTTGTTGATGAAGCTACTCATGATTAGTGCTCAAGAAATCTAAAGATACATTTCTCTCTTCCATTTTCGGATGAGCAGGAATCCGAAAAGCATTCCTCCTAGGTGCGCAAAATGGGCTATACCACTATTGCTTACGGCAAATCCATTATAGAGTTCAAGGAGGCCGTATCCAATTACAAAATACTTGGCTTTAATCGGGAAGAAGAAATTTAAGTATATGACTTGGTTTGGAAAGGTCATCCCAAATGCGAGCAGTACGCCGAAGACAGCACCAGAGGCTCCGACCATCGGTGTGTTTAGTAAACGATTCATGGCGCGCCAAGTGGGATCGGTATAATTATATCCTCTGCTCAAAAGGTCATCGCCCTCTCTTATAATGGTTTCTATTGAAAGGCTATCGAGTTGAGAACTTAGTTGAAAATACTCCAACGAATTTACTCCTATTTGAAGAGCGCTTGCCCCTAATCCGGTAAGAAGGTAATAAATGAGAAATCGCTTAGGGCCCCAATAATTCTCCATTGCACTACCTAAAAACCAGAGCATGATCATGTTTGAAAAAATATGCCCCAGATTACCATGCATGAACATATGAGTGACTAATTGGAAAGGAATAAAGCTTTCAGATAAAGGGAAATACAGTCCAAGCCAATTAGTTATATCAATGCCGAAACTATTCTCAATACTGTACATTCCCAGGAAGAATAATCCGTTTATAATTAACAGGTTTTTGACTACTGTTGGCATTAAACTGAATCTGCGTTGTACGATCATAGTGCTTTTTCTATTTCCTCAGGGCTCCATTCTACGATGATTTTCTTGCCCTTAGGAGTGTATTGTGGGTTTGAACTGCTTAGGAGTTGTTCTCTTAACACATAGAGTTCCTCTGCGGTTCTTGGATCTTGTGTGGCGGCACCATTTTGTGCGACGGCCATGGCGATACTTTTAAGTAGCTTGTTCTCGCCTACTTCCTCTTGCTCGTGAAATTGTTCGAACAGCGCTTCTAGTGTCGGTACGGCCTGTTCAACATTGAGTATCATTGGGATGCCTTTAATGTCATATTCGCCCTCTGTAGTTCCAGGGGCCAAGTCAAAGCCTGCGATGGTGAAATCTTGTTCGTGCTCTTGGTATAGCGCTCTCTCGCCCAAGGACAAGGAAATGCTCTTGGGGAACAAAACTTGTTGCGAAGGCACTGTCGCATCTTGGAGCTTGGACCAGATTTGGTCGTACAATATTCTGAAGCGTGCGCCTTTGATATCAATCACTAGTGCCTTGGTACCTAATGTTGTAATAGCATACTGGCCCCAGCGTATGATTTTCCCACTGACCGGGTCTATAGGTAGGGCATCTTCGATATTCCATTCTTTTGGGGCGTCAAAAGCTTGCTGAGTGTTGAGGTATTTTTCATTTTTAATACGCTCATATCGATCGTCGTTGGACCTGATACGCGGCGGATTTGATTTGGTCGACTCGAATGGATTGAAGTTCGGATTGACTTGAATCTGAGGCAGTTTTGGAATATGCCCCTCTGGTAATGGTGGAACTTTAAAGCTTTGTTCAGCATCAAAGTCTATGGCGGGTGCGACATTGAATTGTCCTATCGCATGTCGGGCAGCGCTTCGGAGTACAGCATATATGGTGCGCTCGTCTTCAAACTTCACCTCAGTTTTAGTGGGGTGAATGTTTACATCCAAACTCTGAGGGTCTACTTGCAAGTGTAGAAAATATCCGGGATGGTGGTCTGCGGTCAACACCTCTTCAAAGGCTTCGCGAAGCGCGTTATGCAGATAGGGTGATTTGATGAATCTATCATTTACGAAGAAAAACTGCTCGCCACGTTTCTTTTTAGCAAACTCAGGCTTCAAAATAAACCCACTAACTTTCACTACTTCAGTTTCTTCCTCAAGTGGAACGAGTCGCTCATCAAATTTCCGCCCAAATATGCCGTTAATTCGACGACGTAAGGGCTCAGGCTTGAGATGGAACAAAGTGTTGCCATCACTTTTCATAATCCACTCGATAGCAGTGTGAACTAGTGCCACGCGGTGGAATTCATCAACACAATGGCGCAGTTCGACACGATCATTTTTGAGGAACTTCCGACGTGCAGGTACATTGTAAAACAAGTTCTTGACCTCTACATAGGTCCCTAGGGCACAGGGGTAAGGGCTCTTGGCTACAATGCTACCGCCTTCTAGCGTGATCTCAAGACCAAGTCCTTCTACCTCGGTATTCGTCCGCATCAATGTATGAGATACAGCAGCGATGGAGGCCATAGCTTCCCCACGAAAGCCCCGAGTGTGAAGATTAAAGAGATCTTCTGCGTTTTTAATCTTACTTGTTGCGTGTCGCAAGAAGCAGCGCTCAGCATCTTCCTTGCCCATACCGCTTCCGTTATCAGTGACTGAGATGAGTGTACGTCCCGATCCCTCGAGTTGTAAGGTGATCTTTTTAGCCCCAGCATCAATACTGTTTTCCAATAATTCTTTAACCACAGAGGCTGGGCGTTGCACCACTTCCCCTGCAGCAATTTGATTGGCTACATGGTCTGATAAAACAGCAATTATTGTACTCATCCTATATAGTATACGGCTACGGCTGCAAGAACAGCGAGGGCTATAAAGCTTACTAGCATACGTTTTATAAATCCTTCGCTAGCGCCTGCACTACGCTTTCTCCGGAGGTCCCAATTCTCTCTCAAGCGATCGCGGTATTTCTCTTTATTTTGGAATGGAATCTCATCGACACTTTCATTTCGTTCCAAGATTCGAAGTCGTTCCTGTCGCTCATCGTGAAATCTTGGCTGGTGTTGAAAACCGCGAGGTTGGCGTCGATCAAAGAATCCCATATGTTTGTTATCTTTTCCTTTCAAAGGTAAGAACCCCTTGGCACTTTATCGACCTATGCAAGCACGCTTTCTCAAGGCCATATTTCTGGCAATTTCATTGACTATTTTACCAGGTAAAAGTATATATGCTCAATCATTTAATGTAGACTCTGCCTTGAGTTTGATGTCTTTAGATGAGAAAATTGGCCAATTATTCATGGTTGCTGCATACAGTAATAAAGGTGAAGGCCATCTAGAGGAATTAGAAAAACTAGTGCGTGATTACCACATTGGAGGTGTAATTGTCATGCAAGGAGGACCGGAGCGTCAAAGGAAGTTGTTACACCGTTTACAGGGTGCGGCGGCATTTCCATTACTCGTGGGACAAGATGCAGAATGGGGACAAGCTATGCGTTTGGATAGTACCTATAAGTTTCCGACATCGCTCACTGTTGGAGCTGCTGGCAGTAATGAAGAAGCGTATGATTTAGGGAATGCAATGGCTGAAGAGTGCAGTGCAGTTGGCGTACATATGAGTTTCTCTCCGGTGCTCGACGTCAATACGAATGCAAATAATCCTATTATTGGAGCGCGATCCTTTGGTTCTGATCCAGATGTAGTGAATGCTATGGGTGTAGCTGTAGTTAACGGGATTCAAAGGAATGGGGTAATCGCTTGTGGTAAGCATTTCCCAGGCCACGGCGATACTCATCAGGATAGCCATAAAACCTTACCAAAAGTCGATCGTACCCTAAGTCAACTCATGGAGGTGGAGTGGGTGCCGTTTAAGGGAGCTATTGACGCGGGCGTTGGAGCTATTATGATTGCCCATTTGAATATTCCATCCCTTGAGCCCTCTGGAAAACCCACGAGCCTTTCGCGTAAGGTCATTCAAGAGATCTTACGAGATCAATGGGGATATGAAGGCCTCATTATTACCGACGCGTTGAACATGAAGGGGGCTGCAGCTTTTGCGCCTCCTGGAGAGTTAGAGCTTGAGGCGTTTACAGCTGGTAACGATATATTATTGTTTCCCATGGATGTACCAAAAGCCACTAAAGCCTTCCAAAACGCGTTGGCCACGGATAAGATAACCATGGAATCAATCGACGAGCGTGTGAGAAGAATCTTGGTTGCAAAATCAAATTGTAGGGCGTATTCGGATTGGCTCGAGGCTAAAAGGTCGGCTGATCCAACGTTGCTAACCTCAGATCACGGTTCTTTTGAAAGAGAAGATTTAAATCAGAGAGTGTCGTTCAACCTCATTCGGAATGCTGCTACGTTGTTAGAATTGGGTACTTTACCATTTCCTATCGAAAATCTTGAGCAGGATTTTTTGCATATATCCTTGGGTGATTATAAGTCATCGGAAACCGTCAATGAATATTTGGACCGCTATGTAGAAATGTCGCATCATCAAGGTGTGAATGTAGATGAGGACGATATATCGTCGAAAGATGTTTATGTGGTTAGTTTTCACCAAAACGTTAAGAATCCATGGAGGCGGTATAAATTAGAATCACAAGAGAAGGAGCTGCTTAAGCGATTGTCAGCAACTGGAAAACCATTGTATATACTACATTTTGCAAATCCATATGGGGTGATGACCTATCCTAGTTTAGGTCAAAATGCCCGTATTTTGATCATGTATGAGAATGATCAGTATGCACAACTTTTGGGGCCTCAATTTTTGTTTGGAGCAAGAGCAACAAAGGGTTCTTTGCCGGTTGATCTTCAGCAATGGGGAAAAGCGGGTGACGGAAAAAATACCGAAGAACTTCTTAGATTAAAGTACGGCATCCCTTTTGAGGTGGGCCTTGATGCGGGGCATTTAAATCGCATTGATTCGACCGTCCATCATGCCATATCTGTTGGGGCTACGCCTGGAGCCCAGGTTTTGGTGGCCCGTAATGGTAACGTTGTCTATCAAAAATCATTTGGACACCATACTTACCAGGGCAATCGACCTGTTGGATGGAAAGATTTGTACGATATCGCTTCTGTTACCAAAGTGACTGCAACTCTTGCTGGTATAATGAGATGGTATGAAAAGCAACCCTTGCTCTTGAAAACCAATATTGGCAATCATACCGATCGTATGGACGGTTCTGGAAAAGAGTTCTTAGTACTAGAAGACGTCCTAGCACACCAAAGTGGTTTACCAGCATGGATACCTTTTTATGTGCAAACCATCGAAAATGATAGTTCGCGAAATTATTGGTACCGTGATACTCCAAGTTCGGACTATGTAAAGATTCAATCCGGTATGTATTTACGCGAGAGTATTCGTGATACTATGTATGCGGTTTTAGCGCGCAGTAAAATGAAAACTCCAGTTTACAGATATTCAGATCTAGGCTATTATTTATTCCAGGAAATGTTGGAAGATAGATTCAATGAACCCTTGGATAAGTGGGTATCAGGTACATTCTATGGTCCTTTGGGGGCAAAAAGGTTGACATACAACCCATTGAAAAATGGATTTGAATTAAATGAGATCATCCCGACCGAAGAGGATACTTATTGGCGTAATTCCGTTGTTCACGGAACAGTCCACGATATGGGAGCAGCGATGTTCGGCGGAGTTGCAGGACATGCTGGACTTTTTGCAAATGCTAATGATTTAGCGAAAATGATGCAGATGTATCTAAATGGGGGTTATTACGGAGGTGAGAGATACTTCCAAAGTTCCACCATTGAAAAATTCAGTAGCTGTGCCTTTTGTGAGGTTCAAAACCGCCGAGGTCTAGGTTTTGATAAAAAGCAATTAGGAGATGGGCCTGGCCCAAGCTGTACCTGTGCTTCAGATTTAAGTTTTGGTCATACTGGTTTCACCGGAACCATGGTTTGGATGGATCCTGAAGAAAATCTACTTTATATTTTCCTAAGTAATAGAACATATCCTAGTGCTGAGAATTGGAAATTGAGCACCTTAGATGTGCGAACGAATATTCAGGGGTATATTTACGACGCCCTAAATTAGTCCCTGGCCTGTATGAAAATTGGTGTAGTTTGTTATCCTACCTATGGTGGATCTGGAGTTGTAGCCACAGAATTGGGCATACAAATGGCTAAAAAAGGTCATGAAGTCCATTTCATTACTTATAGTCAGCCAGTGCGTCTTGATACTCTTGAAGAGAATATTTATTACCATGAGGTAAATGTTCATGATTACCCCTTGTTTGAATACCAGCCCTACGAACTTGCTTTGAGTTCTAAAATGGTAGATACTGTAATCAATGAGGGGTTAGATATTCTACATGTGCACTATGCCATTCCACATGCATATGCTGCATATATGGCCAAGAAAATTCTCTTGGAAGAACATGGTAAATATGTGCCAGTGGTAACTACGTTGCATGGCACTGATATCACACTGGTTGGAAAGAACCCGTCATATAAACCCGCCGTTACTTTCTCAATTAATAAGAGTGATGTAGTGACCTCGGTCAGTGAAAGTTTACGTCAAGATACTCTAGACTCCTTTGAAATTAAGAAAGAGATTAAGGTTATTCCCAATTTTATCGATCTGGATCTATACCGCACGGACAAGAATTGCCGTCGTTCGCAGATTGCCCCGAATGGCGAGAAAATTATAACGCACATTTCGAATATGCGTAAGGTGAAGCGAATTCCGGATATCATCAATGTCTTCGCAGGTATTCGTGCTCAAGAAAAATCGGTTCTGCTCATGATTGGAGATGGACCTGAGCGTGAAAAGGCGGAGAAGCAGGTACGTGAACTGGGGCTTACAGATTGTGTGAAGTTCTTCGGCAAGACTAACGAAGTTCGTCGATTACTTTGTATGAGTGATTTGTTTCTCTTGACTTCTGAATCGGAGAGTTTCGGATTAGTGGCGTTAGAAGCGATGGCGGCTAGCGTACCAGTTTTATCCACAAATGCAGGAGGTATTCCTGAGGTTAATATACATGGTTATACTGGGTACTTATCCTCAGTAGGGGATGTGCCATCTATGGTGGGGTATGGTTTGGAGCTCCTTCAAAATCCTCAAAAACTCATGGAGTTTAAATCGAACGCCACGGAGCGTGCCAAAGCTTTCGGGATTGAGTCTATTGTCCCTAAATATGAAGAGGCCTATGAACGTGCGCTTGCGGAACGATTCGAAGTCTCATAAGAAACACAATTGCTGTACTTTCGATTGTTAGGCAATAGTAAAAAAATAAGTATTAATACTTAACTATCCGCCAATTCGTTTTGTGTGGTATCCCAGAGATTTAAGCTTGTCCATGGCTTTGTCGCGAACATTGCCCTGAAGCAGGATTTCACCATTTTTTGCCGAACCACCGACCCCGCAATGTTGTCTTAGTTGCTTGCCTAACTCTTTAAGTTGATCCTCCGGTCCTTCGAATCCTTTGATGATCACCACCTGCTTTCCGCCTCGTCCTTTTTTTTCAAAATGACAATGGAGTATTTGCTTGGATGGGTCAAAAAACTCTTCATATTGGTCCGCTGGTGCTTCAAAATCTGGATTTGTACTAAAAACAAAGCCTCCCAAGTCCTCTAAATTGATTTTCTTTGGTTTGTCTTTTCTACCCATCTATGAATTATTTAATTACAAGCACTTCGAATCCAAAAGTAAAGGAGATTGTCCAATTATTGACAAAGGCCCGCGCTCGAAAGCAAAGTGGGTTATGTGTTGTGGAAGGTGCGCGTGAGATTCAGCGTGCTTTATCTGCCGGTTGGATGGGTGTGGAGCTTTGGTCAAAGGAAAATACTTCACAGGCACATTGGATGGAATCTTTTGAGCATCACTATATCGCTGGTTCCAAAGTCTTCGAAAAAATTGCTTATCGCAGTGGTACGGAGGCTCACGTCGCGCTATTCAAGCAGCGCCATTGGAAATTACATGAGTTAGGTGCTTTATTGAGCGAAGCTCGTGGGGTTTTGGTAGTTGAAGGGATTGAGAAGCCCGGTAATGCAGGGGCTATACTTCGAACGGCACAGGCTGCCGGAATGGCTGCGGTTTTCTTTGCGGATGCAGCCTTAGATCTTTACGGCCCTAATGTCATGAGAAATGCAACTGGTGCCATTTTCGAAGTCCCAACAGTCTTGTGTTCAAGTGTACAGGTACAATCGCTCCTTGAAGAGTATGGCTTTCATATATATATAACCCACATGCACAAGGATTCGGTATCCATATTTGAATTGAATTGGCCCGGCAAATCAGCCATTGTTCTCGGTGAGGAAAGTGGTGGATTAAGTTCGCATTGGTTGCACGAAGGCTATACCAATACGATAATCCCTATGGAAGGAGAAGCCGTAGATAGTCTGAATGTAAGTGTGGCGGCAGCGGTCTTGATGTACCACTGGAAATCGAAGTTGGTCTAAAGAAGTACGGCTCGCAAAGCGAGCCGTACACCAAACCAATAAACCTAAGCTACCCATTAAGGTAGGATGTAAAGATACAAGAGGTTTTTTAGATAGATGACTCGATTGAGACCTTAAATAGACACGACAATCACATTAAGTATTTAATACTATTTTTAGCTTTTGTCTACTGTCTCATATGCAACCTTCTTTGTTTGAGCAGTGCATCTTTTGTAGGACTTGACTTTATCCCATTGATATTTGATGGTTTTCCTGAATACAGAAGTTGTCCACCAAGCTCTCCACCCTCGGGACCAATCTCAATCAGATAATCGGCTCTTGCTATAACATCCAGGTCATGTTCAATGACAAGAACGGTGTGACCCATCTCTACCAATGCATCGAACGCCTTCAGGAGTTTGTTGACATCGTCAAAATGTAGACCCGTGGTTGGTTCGTCGAAGAGGAATAGAGTGTGCCCAGCTTTTTCGCCCTTTGATAAGAAAAAGGCTAGTTTGACACGCTGCGCTTCCCCGCCACTCAATGTTGAGCTGCTTTGTCCAACTTGTGCATAGCCTAATCCTACATCTTGAAGCGGCTGTAGCTTCTTGACAATCTTGTGTTGCTTATGGATTTTAAAAAAGTCGATGGCTTCATCGATAGTACTTTCTAAGATATCCGCAATGTTCTTGTCTTTGTAGGTAATCTCAAGGATTTCAGCTTTGAATCGCTTCCCTGCACACGTCTCACACGGCAGATGAACATCCGCCATAAATTGCATTTCAATGGTTACCTCACCTTCACCTTGACATGCATCACAGCGACCACCATCGGTATTAAAGCTGAAGTGCTTCGCTTTATAGCCTCTAATCTTCGCAAGTTCAGTGGAGGCATATAGATTTCGGATATCGTCGTAAGCCTTTAAATAAGTGACTGGATTAGATCTGCTGGATTTTCCAATAGGGTTTTGATCAACTAATTCTACTTGGTCAATTGCCCCTAAATCTCCGCATAGCTCCTTATGTATACCTGGACGCTCACTCACTTCATGAAAGTGTTTTTTTAATGCTGGATACAAGATTTTCTTGATGAGCGTGCTTTTGCCCGATCCACTTACACCTGCAACTACACTAAATACCCCTAATGGAATTTGAACATCAAAGCCCTTGAGGTTATGGTGTCGAGCACCTTTGATCTCAATCCATTTTTTTGGAGTTCGGTGAGATTCAGGGGTCATTATGCTTTTGGTGCCATTCAAATATTGTGCGGTCAAGGAATTTGGGTTGGACAGTACCTCGTTTGAAGTGCCTTCTGCCACAATGGTTCCGCCCAAATTGCCGGCTGCTGGACCGATGTCAATCAAATAATCGGCAGCATGCATAAAAGCCTCCTCATGTTCGACCACCACGACAGTATTCCCCTTATCACGTAAGGCATTGATGACCTTGATGAGTTGCTCGGCATCCTTCGCGTGGAGACCTATGCTCGGCTCGTCCATGATGTAGAGTGAACCTACTAAGGAAGATCCTAGGGAGGTGGCCAATTGTATACGCTGGCTCTCGCCGCCACTCAAGGTACTACTCACGCGATTTAAGGTAAGGTAAGGAAGACCTACGTCTACTAGGAATCCCAATCTACTTTCAATTTCCACCAATAGGCGCTTAGCAATGGCCGCATCTTGTTCGCTCAAGACTAAATCATTGAACCATTGTTGCAGCTTGTTCAGTGGCATTTCTACCAGAGCTTCAATAGCGGTATTATTGATTTTGACATAGCTCGATTCCGGGCGTAATCTTTTGCCTTTACACGTAGGGCATTTGGTTCTTCCGCGGTAACGGCTGAGCATCACGCGAAACTGAATTTTATAGCTCTTGCTTTCTAAATGTTTGAAGAAATCGTCAATGCCCTTAATGCCTTTGGCGCCTTCCCAAAGCAGTTGCTTTTCAGCATCATTTAGGTCGATATATGGCCTGTGAATGGGGAAGTTGTGAGCTGCTGCTCCGAGGATGAATTTTTCTTTCCATCGCTTCATTGTTTCACCGTGCCATGGTGCAACGACTCCTTCGTATACGCTGAGGTGCGGGTTGGGAATGACCAGATCCTCGTCAATGCCCATGATGCTCCCAAATCCTTCACAAGATGGACAGGCCCCCAAAGGGTTGTTGAAGCTAAATAGATTTGTGGACGGCTCCGTAAAGCTCATTCCATCTAGTTCGAATAGATTATTGAAAATCAAAGGAGCTTCACCATTGGCGAAATCAATCCAACATTCTCCGCGTCCTTCAAAGAAAGCGGTTTGAATTGAATCTTGGAGGCGATGCTCGTTTTCTTCGTCGCCGGGTCGAACGACCGCACGGTCAACCACCAAGTGAATCACGTCCTCATTGTAGGTACCCTCTTGAACAACATCTTCAATGCGCTCTACGCTGCCGTTGTGGAGGATGCGGGAGAAACCTTGTTGTGCAAGTATATTCAAGTGTTGTTCAGCAGAACGGTCGCTATAAGTGACTGGCGCGATGATCATGAATCGCGTTCCTTCCTCGAGTGTATTCAGGTGAGCAATGACATCTTGAACTTGGTGTCTTTTGACTTCTTCCCCGGAAATAGGCGAATAGGTGCGGCCCACACGTGCAAAGAGCAGTTTTAAGTAATCATAAATCTCTGTGGTCGTTCCGACTGTCGATCTTGGGTTTCGGCTGCTCACTTTTTGTTGAATGGCGACCGCTGGTGGGATTCCTTTAATAGATTCCACCTTTGGTTTGTCCAATTTTCCTAGGAATTGGCGGGCGTACGCACTCAAGCTTTCTACATATCGTCTTTGGCCTTCTGCGAATAGGGTGTCAAAGGCAAGGGACGATTTGCCTGAGCCACTGACCCCAGTGATTACCACTAATTGGTTGCGCGGAATACTGACCGAAACTTGTTTCAGGTTGTGGACTTCAGCGCGTTTAATATCGATGGTTGGGGTCATGAGCAACAAGAATAAACAACAAAAGTAACCCTTTACTTGTTTGTGAAAAACCGTTAAAGCTGTGAATCTTTGGAACGGTTATTGAAAGATTAGTTTATATTCGTCACAGAAACACGCATTAAAAAGTTCTGCTTATAGAGAAACTGCTACGCTAAAATTTGATTTTATGATGTTGAATCAGAATGAGGACCACGTTCTAGTGGAACTTTACCGTAGCGGGAACGAGCGTGCTTTAGAGGTGTTAATCCGAAGACATCAAAAGCGCATCTTTTTACAGATATATTCCAAGGTCCAAAATCAGGACGTTGCGGATGATTTGTTTCAAGAAACGTTCATTAAAGTGATTAAATCATTACGTAAGTCTAACTATGTAGAGGAAGGAAAATTCCTGCCTTGGGCGTTACGGATTGCCAATAACACAACCCTAGATTATTTCCGCAGAGAAGCGCGAAAAAAGGAAGTGCGTTCCACTGGTGAGTATACGGTCTTTGACACCTATGGTGAATCGGATCGGCCTCTGGAGGCTAATTGGATCGAAGCTCAGATCAATGAAGACCTTCGCAAGTTGATTGATTATTTGCCTGAGGAACAGCGCAAGGTGCTGCATCTGCGTATGTTCTGTGAATACAGTTTCAAGGACATTGCCGAAGAAACAGGGGTGAGTATCAATACTGCTTTAGGCCGCATGCGTTACGCAATCAGCAATATTCAAAAGCTGATGGCCCAGCACAACATCAGCCTAGAACAATAAAAATTTGAATAGATATACGAAGCAGGAATAAGCGCCGTTATTCATGTATCATTAACAGATACACTATGGCGAAAACCTTACCCTACGAAAACTTGGACGTGGGAGCGTCTGAAAAAACCATCCAAAGCATTCTAGAATTCAGTAAAGTCACGTCAAACCTGCCATTACCGAGCAGCCCGCAAGATTTAGAATTCTACTTCAAAAATTAGAAAAGCCCGCATCTGCGGGCTTTTTTTAATTCGCTACATCTGAGAAGAATTTCAACCGGAGCAGCTGCAGTTCTTGCTCGTCGTAATCGTCCCTAAATTCTTCCAAGAGTTCCTCCATCGAGCCGTGTTCAGCATCTTCCGTTAAAAAGTCGAATACCTCCTCAATGCTATCCTCGTCCATGATGTCTTCGAGGTAATAATCAAAGTTGATCTTGGTTCCGCTCAACACGATGCTTTCCATTTCCTCGATGAGCTGGCCCATCTTCAATCCTTTAGCGCTGGCGATATCGTCGAGCGGCAGTTTGCGGTCCGTACTTTGAATAATGTACACCTTCAAAGCACTCTTATTGGCTACGCTCTTGAAGACCATATCTTGCGGACGATCGATGTCGTTTTCCACAACATAGGCTGCAATAGCGTCGACCATGGGTTGCCCAAATTTCTTAGCTTTCCCTTCACCGACCCCTTGAATATTCTTCAATTCATCCAGCGTACAAGGATAGATGGTGGCCATCTCGCTTAGGGAGTTCTCCGCGAAAACTGCATATGGAGGTACACCCTTACTATTGGCAATCTTCTTCCTGAGGTCTTTAAGAATGCTGAGCAGACCTTCATCCATGGCGACGACCTTTTTGGTCTCATTGACACCACTGTTCAAGGTGGTGTAATCTAGTTCTTTTCTAACTCTGAAAGCCTTTGGCAACTTGCCTGTGTTTCCTTTTTCGGTCACTTGCACCGTTCCATAAGATTCGATGTTTTTCTCGAGGTAGTGACGAATGATCCCTTGACGGATGACAGCGCGTAGGTGGGTTTCGGATTTGTCTTTATGCTTGCCCCAATTTTCTAACTGGTCCGCATTGTTTTGTGATAGGATCGCGGTCATGGAACCACGCAAAATGTTGACGACTTCTGAGGTCTTGAATTTGGCGTGGGTCTCGTTGATACATGCAATCACGTCTAACAACTCACGGCTGGCATCTACTTTCTCTCTTTCGTGACGGCAGTTGTCACACATCTTCTCACAATCATCTTCATGGAACGATTCTCCGAAGTAGTGCAGAAGAACGCGTCGTCTACAAATGGCGGCCTCGGCATAACCAGTAGCCTCTTCGAGTAGTTGACGTCCTATTTCTTGTTCGCTGACGGGCTTCTTGCTCAAGAATTTCGCCAGGCGTTCGATGTCTTTAATGTCAAAGTAGGTGATGCAGCTTCCTTCGCCGCCGTCGCGGCCAGCTCGTCCAGTTTCTTGGTAATAGCTTTCCAAGCTTTTGGGCATATCATAGTGCAAAACGAATCGCACATCAGGCTTATCGATTCCCATCCCAAAGGCGATGGTAGCCACAATGACGTCGCAACCCTCATTAAGGAAGGCATCTTGGTGCTTAACGCGTTTGGCGGCTTCTAGTCCGGCATGGTAGGGTAGTGCGTTGATGCCATTCACGACCAGCTGTTCGGCTAAATCCTCCACCTTCTGGCGCGACAGACAATATACGATGGCACTCTTGCCCTTGTTTTGGCTTAAAAGCTTGATGATATCGTGGTCGATATCGCGTTTAGGGCGTACCTCGTAATAGAGATTGGGCCTATTAAAACTGCTGAGGTAAATGTCCGGCGCGTCCATGCCCATGGTTTTGATGATATCCGTTTGGACTTTTGGTGTTGCTGTCGCCGTTAGGGCGATAATAGGCTTACGCCCAAGGGCTTTTATGCTCTCTTTGATGGTGCGGTAATCGGGGCGGAAGTCGTGTCCCCACTCGGAAATACAATGCGCCTCATCAATGGCGAAAAAACTGATGGTAATCTTCTTCAGCAGCTCGATGTTGTTGTTTTTATTGAGCGATTCTGGTGCGACATAGAGCAATTTAGTCTTACCTGCTATAAGATCTTCGTGTACTTGGTCCAATTCTTTCTTTGTCAAAGAACTGTTCAATACGTGCGCCACGCTATCTGCTTCAGAATGTCCGCGAATGGCGTCCACCTGGTTTTTCATTAGGGCGATCAAAGGGCTCACGACGATGGCAGTTCCTTCGGCAGCTAGAGCGGGTAGTTGGTAACAGAGGCTCTTTCCTCCTCCGGTTGGCATAATCACAAATGTGTCCTTACCACCACTAATACTTTCAATAATGGCGCGCTGGTTGCCTTTAAAATCCGAAAAGCCAAAATGGTGTTTAAGTTGATGCTCCCAATTGGTAGACATGCTGCTTGTACTTTGGTTCTTTAATATACGGGATTTTTCAGAGGTTTTCGAAGGTACTAAAGATTGTTTTTCGGATTTTTGACCTCGAATATTTTATGAACAAGAAGAAAGACAAGAATAGTATGAGCTTTATGGAGCACCTTGGTGAGCTCCGTTGGCACTTGATGCGAAGCACAGCAGTGGTGGTTGTTTTCTCAATGGTAGCATTCTCTTCTAAAGCAATCATTTTTGATCAGATTATTTTTGGTCCTAAACAACCTGATTTCCCTACATACACTTTTTTCTGTTGGCTCACGGGGTATGTTGGTACAGAGGTTTTTTGTTTTAATGAGACTCCATTTGAATTATTGAACATGAGAATGAGTGGTCAATTTCAAATGCACTTGTGGGTAAGTTTCGTTGCGGGATTGATCGTAGCCTTTCCATACGTGTTTTGGGAGATTTGGCGCTTCGTAAAGCCAGGTTTATACGGAAATGAGAAAAAGAGTAGCAGAGGGGTAATATTCTTTACCACTCTATTATTCGTTTTAGGTGTTGTTTTCGGTTATTACGTCATCGTTCCTTTAAGTGTCCAATTCCTCGGGACGTATGCAGTTAGTGCTGAGGTAGTAAATAGGATTGATTTATCTTCCTACATAAGTATGGTAAGCTCCGTGACCTTGGCCACTGGTATTCTTTTCCAATTGCCTATTGCGATATACTTTCTATCGAAGATAGGCGTTGTTACCCCAGAATTACTAAAGAAATACCGTCGTCACGCTATTGTTGCTATCCTTTTATTGAGTGCAATTATTACCCCTCCGGATATTGCCTCGCAGGTGTTGGTTACGCTCCCAGTTTTAGTACTGTATCAAATCAGTATTTTTGTGAGCCGAAGGGTTTGGAAGAGAAAGAATTTAGTTAAAACTTGAAGTTAGAAGCAAGAAATATTGTCAAGAAATACCGCGCTCGCACTGTGGTAAATGATGTGAGTTTTGAGGTGAATCAAGGCGAGATAGTGGGCTTACTGGGACCGAACGGTGCCGGTAAGACAACTAGTTTTTATACTGTAGTAGGCCTTATTCGTCCCTACAGTGGTAACGTGTTGCTAGACGATACACCGATAGAGAAACTTCCAATGTATAAGCGTGCCCAGATGGGAATAGGATACCTAGCACAAGAGGCTTCGGTATTTCGTAAGTTGAGCGTTGAGGACAATATTAAAGGTGTATTAGAAATGACCTCTCTTTCAAAAGCTGAACAGTTGGAACGCTTGGAAGAGCTTCTCAATGAATTTGGACTTCAGCATATTCGTGAGACTCGTGGAGATTTACTCAGTGGTGGAGAGCGCCGCAGGACTGAGATTGCTCGTGCTTTGGCAACAAAGCCAAAGTTCATTCTGTTAGATGAGCCTTTTGCCGGCGTAGATCCCATTGCCGTCGAGGATATTCAAAATATTATTGCGGGTCTCAAGGATAAAAATATCGGTATACTCATTACAGATCATAATGTACAGGAGACCTTGGCCATCACAGATCGAACGTATTTGATGTTTGAAGGTAAAATTTTAAAAAGCGGTACCGCTGAAGAGTTGGCTGCGGACGAACAAGTGCGCAAGGTATACCTAGGTCAGAATTTCGAGCTCAGAGCACGAAAATAGTTTGCAATCCTAGTTTTTATTGGTGGTTTTGGAATGCGTGGGGTATGTCCTTCGTAGGCTTTTAGAGTAGGTGAAAATCGCTCTACCGCGGCGGCATAGAGGGGCAGATCGTAGGCATTCATCTCTGCCCAAACCGCTCCTGGTTCTACCGTTTTCGTCCCGCCTCGATTGTGGTGCTCTACTTGAGTGTTCTTCCAATCAAGAAGCTCCCCAAAATAGGCGATAGATGCGGCGTAGTGTTCGGTAAAGCCTACAGCATCTAATCGGTCAAAGTTCTTTAACGCCTTCTCCAATACTGTCGGGTCCTTCAAGAACTCTTGCTGATTCAAATACCCACTCAAAAACGCCGTTTGACGGTTGTTACTTTGCACCAATCTCGTGAAGTCCTCAGGCGTATGAATTCCCGCCATTAGCTTCTCGTGCTTCTCATTCATGCGTTTGCTGTAGTGGTTGTAATGACTCATGCTTCGGGCAATGGGCTCGCGTAGCAAGGTCATCACCATTGCCTGAGATTCAATCACTACGGGGCGCAGTGGAAAGTGACCATAGATGCATTTGATCTTCGGATCGGCCAAGGCTTCGGCCAGTCTTTGGTCTAGATTTTCATGGGAATAGATGCCTATTCGCTCGTCTTCGCGGTAATTTGACTCCAACAATAATCGCAAGGAAGTCCCTGCGGTCTTTGGGATGTGGATAAAAACGAGTTTCTTTGAATTCGACATTGGCCCGAAATTACGTGTTAAAAAGCAAAGTACAACCCCCGGTTTTAATTCTAGGTATGCACCGCAGCGGTACGACTATGGTCGCTGAGGCGCTGAATAGTGCGGGGGTATATGCAGGAGCTATTTGTGATCACAATAGGGAGGCGCTATATGCTGTCGACTTGAGCGAAAGAATGTTAGAAGCTGCCGGAGGGAATTGGTGGCAGCCGCCCGTGAGCGACACGCTTGAACGAACGTATGCCAATTTTCAGCCAGAACTTGATTCCACGCATTTGTACGCAGCACATCTCAAGATTAGAAGCGGGAAAACTTGGCGCCAAAAGATGCACTACAATGGGCCGTGGCTCATTAAAGATCCGCGACTCTGTCTCACCTTACCTTGGTGGCTTAAACGCTTTCCTGATGCCAAAGTTATCTGGGTACTGCGTGATGAGCAGGCAGTGGCCAGCAGCTTATTACGCCGTCAAGGGAAAACTGATGAAGCACAAAGTAGCCTGAATGAGGAATCGGCATTGAATCTACATAGATTTTATAACCAACATACATCGGCTAACTTGAAAGTATTAGGTGTAGATTTTCGAGCCGTTCATTATGAAGATTTGGTGAGTACTGATACTGAAATCCAACGTAAAACGTGGTTTGGATTGTATCAGTTTGCTGGGGTTAAACCGGGCAAGATGAATGGTTTCGAAGCTCGAAATAAGATAGAAAAGCGCAATATTGAGGAAAGAACCACTGTATTTCCTATCGATGGACCATTGGTTAGTGTGATTGTTCCGAATTATAATCATGCATCGTTCATAGAACAAAGAATCCACTCTATAATCAATCAAACTTATCAGAACATTGAGGTCCTTATAATGGACGATTGTTCCACTGATGAAAGTCGATATATCATTAAGCGTGTAGCGAAACAAGATGAACGTATCTCATTGATGTTCAACGATACAAATTCCGGTAGTCCATTTGCGCAATGGGAAAAAGGAGCGAATTGGGCCCAAGGTAAATACCTGTGGATCGCCGAAAGCGACGACTATGCTGCTGAAGATATGCTTGCCCTACACGTGCAAGCCCTTGAATCCAATGACCGCGCTGTCATCGCCTACAGCCATAGCCATATGGTGGATGAAAGTGGTAAATTTCTGCGTGATTTTAAGGAGGATTATGGTTTCATTTTTGGTGATGCCTCTAGATGGACACGCGATTTCACGTGTAGCGGCCAAGAAGAGGTGGCTCAAAAGATGGTTTTTTCTAACACCATCCCCAACGCCAGTGGGATCTTGATGCGCAAGAGTGCGTTTGACCAAGTAGGGGCGCCCGCCACAACATGGAGATTGAACGGAGATTGGCTTTTTTATGCCCGATTACTTCAGCTTGGAGACTTGATGTTTTTTGCCACTGCGCGCAACTATTTTCGCTTCCACACTCAAACACAACGCAGTCGATCAATTGCTGGCTATGAAGCATTTGATGAAATTTTAGCCATGTATCAAATTTTTGAAGCAGAGCAATGGGCGGCGGAATCATACATTACTGCTGCACGAAGTCAAGTTGCTATGTGGTGGGCAGGTAATGTCTTTTCAATGCGTTGGTCATTGGACGTCATTAAGAACAACATGAGATTGTACCGAATCTTTCGAGGTTATCGAAGCGGATTGGCGATATATCTATTCAAAAGTGCTTTAATCAAAAGTGTTGGGGGTATGATCAAGGCCCTTGGATTGAAAAAACCTGCAAAGCGTATAGCTGCTAAATTATTCCCTAAAACCTTCTTTCCGCACTAAATGAAGATTTCCGTGATCATACCGGCCTACAATGCGGGGGCAACGCTTCGCGAAGCGTTGGATTCTGTGCAAGCCCAGAATCACGCCCCGCACGAAGTTATCGTGGTGGACGACGGTTCTACCGATGATACAGCTGAGATTGTGCGTGCTTACCAGGAGGTGCTGCCGCTTGTGTTGGTGCAACAGGCGAATGCAGGTTTAGGCGCGGCGCGCAATGCGGGGATGGACAAAGCAACCGGGGAGGCTTGGGCGTTTTTGGATGCGGACGATGTGTGGTGCGCGAACAAATTGGGCATTGCGGTGCGCTATTTGGAAAAATTCCCGTCGGTTCAGTGGTATTACACGCCCATTTTTGAATGGAGTCCTGGCGATGTTGGTGCAAGAATGCGTGAGCGTGCTTGTCCGAAGATTCGAAATGTAGAAGATTTCTTGGCCTTTAATCCCATTGTGCCGAGTACGGTAGTCATACGCGCGGAGGTGTCCTTCAGATGGGAGGAAGATCGCGCATTGCAAGAAGATGCTGGGGCATACCTAGCCTTGTTCTCCAAAGGCGTGATGCCCATGAAGATCCCGCATTGCACAACGAAATACAGGTTGGATTTCGGAATGACAGCAGATGCCGAAGGTCATGTCGATAAGGTGATGCGCGCGGTGACGAAGGCCCGAAAATTGGGCCACATCAATGATGTTCAATTTGCACTCTACGAAGTTCGTAAGGCATATGAGCTGGCTCGTACGTACAAGAAGCGTGGCGATCAGGCCATGCAAAAGCATTGGAAGAAAGAGGCGTTGCGTAAAGCCGAAGGGGTGGAGGTGCCTGCTCGACTTAAATGGCGTTTGCGATTCCTTATTTAAAAGAATACTTGGTGCGTGAGGGTGAGGTAGGAAAAGGGATAGTCGTTTAGCCCTTTTGTCCATTGCAAAACGGATCTGCTTTTTCCGCCAAAGTTTCTATCAATGCTCAGGTTCAGAATTCGTGGCCAATCGCCATCTCTAAAATATCCGGTAAAGGTTTTTAATTCGGCATGGAGGCCGAAGCCATTGTCCATTCTTTGCGTGATTAAGACGTTACCGAGAAATCCATCGTTTTGAGGGTAATCCACCCAGTGCGTTTGATAGACTTGGAAGCCTGCATTTGAGGAAATCCACAATCGGGAATACTTTGGATTCCAGCGTCCGGTGAAAAAGAAAGCATAGCCAGGTGCATCGGTGAATCGGGCGTTGTTTAGCGGACCTGCCGCAGTCTTTAGATGCGTAGTAAAGTATACTTCCGTTCGTCCATCATCGTCATTTCCATAGATTCGATGAGAGATATTTACAATGACGTCTCCTGCTTGTATGCCCTGCCCACTTTCTCCGCGTGAGGCACGTAGATCACGCACATCAGTGGTTGTTCTGAAGGCTTCTACACTTTGGTGTACCACGTTAAACAAAGTCTTTCCGGTGACCAATTGGACTTCGTTGTGCCAATTCACGAATTGATCGTCTCCGCGAAGGCTGATTTGCGCACCGGAGCTCGCGTAGTTACTATGCGTACCGGCTACATTCGGTATGGGCAACGCATTCGGCCCTAAGTAGGCGTGGGAATAGGTCATGTATTGCGTCCAAGGCGTCGCTCCATCCCAATTGTGGATTTGATTCCACCAATCGAATTGGGCCTGTGCGTTGAACGAAAACAGCACCATTGCTATGAACAGTACCCGGCGCATCACTCGAGATCCGTTTGAATTTTCTGACGCAGATACACCAAATTCGGGTTTTTTTCTGCCATGTATTTGAATTTCTCCTCCGGTAAATACAGCTTACGCGTTTGCTCGCGTTCTACCATTTTAACCTCGAAGCGAATGTTTGCGTTCTTAAGTTTGGTGCGCAGATAAGGGACCAATTTCTGTTGCTCCTCATTGAAATACCCCATCTCGATGTTGTTGTCCACCTCCATCTCTAGGGTGTTCTTATCGAGAATCTTTGGCATCTGACCCAGAAGCAGACTGCGCACAGCCGTCTTCACATCGCGTCTTTTGGCATATTCGGTAATGGCCGTTTCCAGCGCTTTCTTAGAATAGACCTCCGCAGGTCCACCTTCTACAACAGGGATATCTGGCGCAGCTCCGTCTTGAACTTCTGTTTGTTCAGGAACAATAACTTCTTGATTTTCAATGTTTTTGAGCGTATCCATGACCGACAATCCGCCGGAAGGAGGTCGGGCATCTCTCTTTATGACACGTCTACCGGTGGTACGTCGCGGCGTGGTGGCCGGAGCGGACGCAGCTGCAGGAGTAGGCGTAGAAGCTGGGGTTGGTGTAGGATCTGTGTCGAAGGCTGCCGTGGGATCAACCACAGGAGGCGCGGTGACGGGCTCGTCCGGCAATGATTCTGGTGCTTCTAGAGGATCGACCGCTTTAGCTGGAGTAACAGGCGCGGTAGCCGTGGGCTCTTGTAAAGCCTCTGTGGGGGCGTTAGGTGCAGGAGCCACTGGACTCCCTGGGTCATGTGTTGCAAGTGTGTTCTGGTCGCGTTTGGGAAGTGAATCTGGTAAAAAGCCGTCCGTGGAATCCGTAGTGCCGCTATTTACTTGGGGCTGCTGCTTTTTTTTTTCTTGCGAGATAAACTCGACTAGTTTCAAAAGACCCAATTCTACCAAGATTCTTGGCCGGCTCGAATTCTTGTATTGTCCGTCAAGCTCGTTGAAGACCTTGAGGCCGTGAAGTAAGAAGCGGGTGGAAGAGGCAGCACTCTGTTGCAAATAGCGTTCTTTGATGGCGGGGCCTACTTCGAGTAGTTCTACGGTTTTAGCCTCTCTTGCCACCAATAGATCTCTAAAGTGTTTGGCCATGCCGACGACAAACTCGTGGCCGTTGAAGCCTTTGTCCAATACTTCATTATATAGTAGCAGAAGATCAGGGTAGTTCACACTTTGTGCGAGCTCTACACCTTTGAAATAGTAGTTGTAATCGAGGATGTCGAGGACTTCAACAACCTGAGTATAGGTTAAGGTGTTACCGCTGAAACTGATCATGCGGTCGAACAAACTCAATGCATCGCGCAAGGCCCCATCTGCCTTTTCCGCAATCATGTGCAAGGCCTCTGGTTCGGCATTGATGTCTTCCTGACCCGCAACGTAGGCGAGGTGGTTGGCAATATCCTCAACGGTAATGCGCTTGAAGTCGAAAATTTGACAGCGGGAGAGGATGGTCGGAATGATCTTGTGCTTCTCTGTGGTGGCCAAGATGAAGATGGCATGGGCCGGCGGCTCTTCCAATGTTTTTAGGAAGGCGTTGAAGGCTTGTTGAGAGAGCATGTGGACCTCATCAATAATGTAGACCTTGAACTTTCCGGTTTGTGGTGCGAAGCGGACTTGGTCAATCAAACGTCGAATATCGTCTACCGAGTTGTTCGAGGCGGCATCGAGTTCGAAGATGTTCAAAGCTAATTCGTCGTCGCTGAGGTTGGCGCCTGCATTGATGACTTTCGCAAGAATACGCGCACAAGTAGTTTTTCCAACCCCGCGAGGGCCACAGAAAAGCAGTGCCTGAGCCAGGTGATCGTTCTCTACGCTTTTGAGCAGAGTATCGGTAATATGAGACTGACCTACCACGGCTTCGAAGGCCTGGGGACGGTACTTTCTTGCTGATACTACGAATTGCTCCATACCACAAATATAAGCGGATGATTGGGCTATTTTTGCCCTCCACAAAAAAGAGCTGTAAACACGTTGCTAACAGGCTTGGTCCGTATTAAAAAGTCGTGTACATTTGCACTCCTAAATTTTTAGTTCAAATAATTATGAATCAGTACGAAACCGTTTTCATTTTGAATCCCGTTTTATCTGAAGATCAGGTAAAGGAAGCGGTAGATAAGTACGTAGGCTTCTTGAAAGAGAAGGGTGCGAACATTATCAACAAAGAGAATTGGGGCCTCAAAAAGATGGCTTACCCAATCCAAAAGAAGAAAAGTGGCTTTTACCACTTTATTGAATACACTGTAGGTGGCGATGCGATCGCTCCACTAGAAGTGGAATTCAAACGCGACGAGCGCGTAATGCGCTTTTTGACTGTTAAGATGGACAAATACGGCATCGAGTACGCTGCAAAGCGTCGTGCTAAAGTAAACGCATAAAAGACTAGACTATGGCAACTAAAGGAAAAGGTGATGTGCGTTACTTGCAGCCCATCAACGTAGACAGCGGCAACCAGAAGAAGTACTGTCGTTTTAAGAAAGCCGGTATTAAATACATCGACTACAAGGATCCAGATTACTTGTTGCGTTTTGTAAATCCACAAGGTAAAATCTTACCTCGTCGTTTGACCGGTACTTCATTGAAATACCAAAGAAAATTGGCTACTGCAATCAAGCGTTCACGCCATATTGCATTGATGCCTTACGTAGCAGATAACTTAAAATAATAGAGTACCATGGAAATCATTCTAAAGAAAGACGTAGAGAACCTAGGTTTTGCGGATGACGTGGTCACTGTAAAAGATGGTTACGGACGCAACTTCCTTATCCCACAAGGATACGGTGTGTTGGCTACAGAGAGTGCTAAGAAAGTATTGGCTGAGAACTTGCGTCAACGTGCGCACAAAGAAGCTCAAGCCATTGCTGATGCAAAAGCTACTGCTGAGAAATTGACAGGTGTTGAGTTGAAAATGGCCGCTAAATTGGGTCAGGGTAACAAACTCTTCGGTTCTATCAACAACGCAAATGTTGCTGATGAATTAGCTACTGCAGGTGTTGCTATTGATAAGAAATTCATTTCTATCACTGGTGGTACTATCAAAGCTTTGGGTCACTACAACGCAACAGTACGTTTGCACCGCGAGGTAGTAGTGAACTTCGAATTTGACGTTGTTGCAGAAGCCTAATCTTCGAGCACTTCAATAATAAGCGGAAGCCATCCCTCGGGGTGGCTTTTTTATTTTATCTTACCCACATGGAGAAAAAAGAAGATAAGATCATTGCCCAGTTCACCAGTTATGGCCTAATGGCGGGTGTTGTCTTTGGAGTCCTTAACGAGAACCTAGGGCTTTGGATCGCCATTGGTGTGGCCATAGGAGCCGGACTAGGTGTTGTGAAGATGGAAAAGCGCAAGGACGGCTTAGAATAATCTATTCGTAGCGCAACGCCTCTACTGGATCAAGTTCCGCGGCTTTCTTTGCTGGATACCACCCTGAAATCAAACCTACTCCCACAGACATAATGAAGGCTACGACTATCCATCCCCAGGGGATGAAGAAATCTCCGCCAATCTGCTGTGCTACTACGTTTCCGATGGCAATACCAAATAAGATTCCCGTCCATCCACCCAGTTGAGTGATGATTAGGGCTTCGGTTAAGAATTGCTGAGTGATGCTTAGTCGCGTTGCACCTATTGCTTTACGTGTTCCAATCTCCTTTGTGCGCTCGGTGACGCTCACCAACATGATGTTCATCAGGGCAATCGATGCTCCTAATAAGGTGATGATGCCGATAATAAAGGCTACGACCGTGACCATGCTGAGGTTTTCAATCAGGCTTTTGGCGATGCTGTCGCTGCGCATGATGCTGAAGTTATCGCGCTCTCTCGGGGAGAGTTTGCGTACACTGCGCATGATGGCCATCGCTCTTCCTTCAACGGCAGTGAGTAGTGGCGCGCTAGGACTCATGGTGCTGATGGTATAATTTGGAACGCCGCCACTAAAATGAGAGCGTGCATACGTCAAGGTTACCCAAGCTCCGCGGTCTCCCGAGAATAAGCTAGAATTTCCCTTCTCTGCTAAAACACCCACAACCAAATAAGGCTGTCCTTGAATTTTAATGACTTCCCCAACCGCTGGACCATCACCAAATAGGTCTCTGCGGGTTTCGTTCCCAAGAATGGTATAATTTCTTCCGGCATACACATCGTCTGCGGTGAAGTTTCTTCCCTCTGCTAGTTCAAATCCACCCGTGAGTAAGTAGTTTTCATCGGTGGCTGTGATTGTATTGTTTGGATTCGTAGTGATATTTTCATAGGCCAATTTCGCTGTACCACTCGCTATGTAGGTCAATGATGTTGCTGAACCGGGGAAGTCCATACGTTTTTTAAATGCGAGGGCCTCTCTGTATGTGATGGATGGATTTTCCCGGTATTCAGAGTCGTCTACAAAAAATCCGCCCTGTGAACTTCGAACAGTCAAGGTGTTGGCACCTAAACTTGTGAAGTTTGATTCTAAGCTCTGTTTAAGTGCGTCCGTAGCGCTCAAAATGCCCACGAGGGCCATGATACCAAATGAGATAATAAGTGAAGTCAGGATGGTTCTGAGCGGTGCCGCAGTAATGGCTCTCCAAGACAGGAAGGCGGTTTCTAAGTATTTGCGGTGCTTCATCATCAAGATCTTGGGGCTAAGCCAAAATTAGCAATTACTTTTACGTTGTGCAGCAAGATTTCAAACATACCTTGGGATTTCTAGCCGGTGGCTACCAAAACATTGCCCAATTAAAGGGTGTTTCCCTGGCGCCGTACGAAGAACTGCTGGCGCCTAGAAGTTTCCACTCCTTACTCATCGGGTGGGATGCAGCGGATTGGGCGGTGGCCATGCCATTGCTCGAAAAAGGTGCGTTGCCAAATCTTGCTTCCCTCATGCACGGCGGGCTGCATGCCCCCCTCGCTTCGATGGATCCGCCTATTTCTCCGATGTTGTGGACCAGCATAGCCACCTCGAGATGGCCCATTGACCATGGTATTCACGGTTTCACAGAATGGCACGACGATCACATGCGTGCGGTGCGTGGCACCTCTATTCTGATGCCCACCTTTTGGGAAGTACTGGAAAGTGGAGGAATCCCGGCCTCTGCGGTGGCCTGGTGGCCATCGCATCCTTCACGACCCTCTTTGCATGGTGCCGTTCGGGTTTCTAATCTCGCCGTTGCAGAAGAATCTAATTGGCTCGAGGAGGGGGTGTTGCCCAGTGCCTTGCAGCCGTTGTTTGAAGCATTGAGGATTCGTCCGGAGGAGGTGCCTGCCGAAGCGTTGGCGTCGTTCTTCCCTGGTCGGGAATTGGACAGTACGGACGATGTGGTGCGCAGCGTTTTGAAGATTCTCGTACATGCCTTGAATGTGCACCTTGCTGCGAGTTTAGCGATGGTGGCGGCTCCTGGTGGACACCTGAGCATCTATTTCGACGCGCTCGATCACTTCAAGCACCTGGCCATGAAATACCATCCGCCCCAATTATCTGCGGTCACGGATGAAGATTTTGCGAAGTACCATTTCATTGTGGAAGCCGCCTACAGGCTCCATGATCTGTTCTTAGGAACCTATATCGAATCTCAACCTAAGGCCAATACCTTTTTGATCAGTGACCATGGATTTAGGTCTGGAGAGGAGCGTTGGACCGCCCTGCCAAACCACGCCGGGGCGCCAGCCTTGGAACACCAATTCTATGGCATGTTCGTCGCTAAAGGTCCCCAGATTCCTGCACTCGAACAGCTCAGCGGGCTCACGCTGCTCGATATCGCCCCTATGCTTTTGGCGACCCACAACCTCAAGGCCTTGCCGGAGATGGCTGGCCACTTGCCCTCCTATTGGCCCGCACCGACCCAAGAGGTGGTACTGGCTTCAGCGCCGCCTGCAGTCGAGCAGGGCCGGTCGCCGCAGATGGAAGAGGAATTGTTGGATACCCTAGTCAAACTAGGCTACCTAGATGCGCAGGATAGGGCGCAGGGCGGAGCGCGTTTGGTGGAAAACGGGTATTACCTCGCCCTGAGCCTACGGGCGCAACAGCGCCCGCGGGAAGCTTGGCAAGTGCTGCAATCCTTAGAGTTGGGGCCGGGGAGTCCGAGCCGGTATTTGTTGCTGGGGGCGGCTTTGTTGGCAGAGTCGAAGCAATTTCAGGCCTTGGCGGAGTTTGTGGATTGGATCCAGGAGGATGCTTTGGCGGGGGTAAAGGAATATTATTTGAGGCTGGTGAAGGTGTCCCGAGGAGGGGACTTGGAGTTGCCCGAAGGGTTGTTGGAGCCGATGGACGGTGGGGTACTGCCGAAGGAGCAGGTGGTGCTCTGGGGCCGATTATTGGTGAAGGCAGGACGCTGGGAGGAATTGGACCTGTTGCTTCAAAAAACCGATTCACAAGCGGTGGATGTTTTGAATCTGCGTTTGAAGCTTGCTCTAGAGCGAGAGGATTGGCAGAGCGCAATGGAAGCGGCTTTGGCTAGTACGGGGCAGGTATTTCATCAGCCGAAAGTGCACGGGGCTTTGGCCTTTGTGTTTGGGAAGTTGGGGATGTCTCGCGAGGCTAGTTTTGCTCGAGGGGTTTACCAAAATATGATGGGTGAGGCCGTGACGCCGCATATTATTGTAACTGGGCCGCCAAGGAGTGGTACATCGCTAGCTATGCAAGTGTTGCGGGCGGGTGGAATAGAATTGGTCACAGACGAAAAACGGACGGCGGATGAGCACAATGCCGTAGGATATTTTGAGCATGAATCGATTAAGGAATGGCAGTGGGATGCAAGTTGGATCGAAGAGCAGCGCGGAAAGGCCATGAAGGTAGTGTTCCCATTGTTGCGCCAGGCACCATTGCCGACAGGACCAAAACTTATTGTGGTGATGCGCCGCGGAGTGCAAGCTGTTTTACAGAGTCAGCGCCGCATGGCCAGTGCGGAAGGAGCACCCTTGCAGTGGGAGGAGCACGATCGCTGGGAACAAGAGTATGTGAAACATGAGCGCTGGTGGGGCATGGAACCTCAAGCGGAAGTGGTGGAGCTGGTCTATGAGGAGCTTTTGGATGCGGTAGAACGTGGCGAGGTCTTGGGGGAATTGGCCACAGCATTAAAAAACCTCTCCAAATATTGTGTTAAATCCGTGGATATTTCCATGCTTAAAGCCGTCGTGAATAAGGACTTGCGAAGGTTTTAAACCTATATTTGCCCCCATGGAAAAAAACAACTCGACCCCATTGGCGAAATACATGGCCTCGGCAGTAGCCCTTCTAGGGACTACCGCAGCGCAGGCGCAGTATATGTACACCGACATTGATGATACGACCATCGTCGATGGAATCTACGAGTTGGACCTAGACGGCGATACCATTGTTGACTTCACCATTGAGCACATCTTAGGCGGTGGACAGTTGGGCAATGTGAACGCCATTCTTCTGCACCCTGGGGATAGCATCGAAGGGAATTTGGCTATGGGAAGTTTAAGCAATGGTTTTGCTTACGTGGAGCGTGTGGTGCCAGGTACTACTATTGATGCGAACACTCAGTTTCAGGGCATCAATGCCTCAACCGGTATAGGATATATGGCCTTCCGTGTGGACGGTCAAGCCTACCCAAACTCAAACTGGGCAGGGCCATTGACAGACGGATATTTAGGCTTTCGTATCATGAAGGACGATACCGCTTGTTACGGTTGGGCGCGCATTGATGTAGAGGATAGTGCCAAGAGTTTTACCATCAAGGATTGGAGCTTTAACCCTGCGAAGGATTCGTCACACACAGCGGCCTTTGAGTTGTTGGACATCATGCAAACGGTGCTCGAGGATTTGCACGTACGTCAGAGCAATGGATGGCTAGAAATTTCAATGGGCGGAGCTTATGGGACTACGATTTACAATGCGGCAGGGCACCAGATCGCGGCTATGGATCCACGAATGCTACATCGTTACGATACCGGCCTTTGGAGCACAGGTATGTATGTAGTGCGTGTGGAAGGTGAAAATTGGTTCCACAATTTGAAGGTATGGATTCAATAATCCTCAAAATCACCCCCTCTTTTTTACGAATTTATAGATTTTCATTCCTTGAAAAAGTGAATGTAGGAATCATTGGTTTAATCTATTGATTCTTAACGAAATCCTGTTAGGTGAGTGGCCAATTATGTGGTATTTTCGTGCTCGCTAAATAAGTTAACTCTGATTTTATGACGTTCGATATCGACATGATTCGCAAAGTGTATGAGCGCTACCCAGAGCGTATTGCTGCTGCTCGTAAGGCAGTGGGTAAGCCATTGACACTCTCTGAAAAAATTTTATACGCCCACTTGTGGGACGGAGCAGCTGACCAGGCCTTTGACCGTGGTGCTAGCTATGTAGACTTCGCGCCCGACCGTGTGGCCATGCAAGATGCAACTGCCCAAATGGCTTTGTTGCAGTTCATGCAAGCTGGTAAAAGTCAAGTAGCGGTTCCTTCTACGGCTCACGCGGATCACTTGATCCAAGCGAGAATCGGCGCAGACAAAGATTTGCAAGACGGAATCAACAAGAATAACGAGGTATTCAACTTCCTTTCTTCAGTATGTAACAAATATGGCATCGGTTTCTGGAAGCCAGGTGCTGGTATTATCCACCAGGTAGTACTTGAGAACTATGCCTTCCCAGGCGGTATGATGATCGGAACAGATTCACATACGGTAAACGCTGGTGGTCTTGGTATGGTTGCTATCGGTGTCGGTGGTGCAGATGCAGTAGATGTAATGGCCGGTATGGCTTGGGAGTTGAAATTTCCTAAACTCATAGGTATAAAGCTAACTGGTCGTTTGAACGGTTGGACGGCGCCTAAAGATGTAATCTTGAAGGTGGCAGGTATCCTCACGGTGAAAGGTGGTACTGGCGCAATAGTTGAGTACTTCGGTGAGGGTGCAGAGAGCTTGAGTGCTACAGGGAAAGGAACCATCTGTAACATGGGTGCTGAGATCGGTGCAACCACTTCAACATTCGGTTACGACGACAGCATGCGTCGTTATCTGGCAGCTACGGGTCGTCAAGATGTAGTAGATGCTGCTGATGCAGTTGCTGAGCACTTGACAGGTGATGCTGAGGTGTACGCGAACCCTGAGCAGTACTTTGACCAAGTGATCGAAATCAACCTAGACGAGCTAACGCCACATTTGAACGGACCGTTTACTCCGGATCTTGCTACACCAGTTGCTGAGATGAAGGAGAAAGCGGCAGCAAACGATTGGCCAACGGATATTGAGTGGGCATTGATTGGTTCATGTACCAACTCTTCCTACGAAGATTTGACACGTGCTGCTTCTATCGTTGCGGATGCAGTAGATAAAGGCATTGCTCCAAAGGCGATCTTGGGTATCAACCCAGGTTCTGAGCAAGTGCGTTACACTGCAGAGCGTGACGGTTTGATCGATACGTTCAACAAATTAGAGGGAACGAGAATCTTTACCAACGCTTGTGGTCCATGTATCGGACAGTGGGCGCGTGAAGGTGCCGAGAAGCAAGAGAAAAACTCTATCGTTCACTCGTTCAATAGAAACTTTGCGAAGCGTGCTGACGGTAATCCGAACACACACGCTTTCGTTACTTCACCAGAAATGGTTGCCGCTATCGCAATCTCTGGTAAATTAGATTTCAACCCGGTTACCGATACATTGACCAACGCTAATGGCGAAGAGGTGAAATTGGCAGAGCCAACAGGTCACGAATTGCCATCAGCTGGTTTTGCTGTCGAGGATAATGGTTACCAAGCTCCGGCTGCCGACGGTTCAGGTGTAGAAGTAGTTGTGAGCCCAGATTCACAGCGTCTACAGTTGTTGAGCCCATTCGCTCCATGGGACGGTACCAACATCGAAGGCGCGAAGCTTTTAATCAAGGCCTTTGGTAAATGTACTACGGACCACATTTCTATGGCTGGTCCATGGTTGCGCTACCGCGGTCACCTGGATAACATTTCGAACAACTGTTTGATCGGTGCAGTGAACGCTTACACCCAAGAAACCAACGCTGTAACGAATCAACTTGATGGGTCAGTGGATGAGGTACCAAACGTGGCTCGTGCATACAAAGCAGCTGGTGTTCCTTCTATCGTTGTGGGTGATCACAACTACGGTGAAGGTTCTTCACGTGAGCACGCGGCAATGGAGCCACGTCACCTAGGCGTTCGCGCGGTGATCGTGAAGTCATTCGCTCGTATCCACGAAACGAACTTGAAGAAGCAAGGGATGTTGGGTCTGACCTTCGATAAAGAAGCAGATTACGATTTGATCCAAGTAGACGATACGTTCAATTTCACGGATCTTGAGTCGTTTGCACCAGGCAAGCAATTGACCCTTAAGGTGGTTCATGCCGACGGATCTACAGATACTCTCAAGTTGAATCACACGTATAATGCACAGCAGATTGAGTGGTTCAAGGCAGGCTCTGCATTGAACTTAATCAAAGCACAGAACGCTTAAGACGAAGCGGAATGCGAAACAAAAAAGCCCGGGCGGATGCCCGGGCTTTTTTTATGAATAAGGTTTATGCTTATTTATTCGGAAGGAGGTAACCTACTTTCAACGTAAAGGATACGGTCAGTGGTGTGCCGCCTTGTGGGCCAAGGCCACCGGTGAAACCATAGTTGCTCAGGTTCCAAGTATCCTTACTAGTAAATCCGTAGCCTAAACCAGCGGCATAGTCGATAAGGAATTGGTCAGAGAAGACTAATTGGTTCCCAAAATCAATCATTACGGCGCCTGCGGTGGCAGATTCACGCGTCGTAGGGTACTGGAAGGTCACTGGATCTGGCGGGTGATCGTAATCAATACGATCATAGTTGAATACGTTCAGCCAAAGATTTGGTTTTACATACGCACCGCGTAAGATGTGTCCGTAACGCATGCGCTCCATGTAGAAGTTTGGACTGCGTTTGAATTTATATCCGACGTTTACTCCAAGTCCCATCGCATTTTCTGGATCGTTCCATCCGTTGTTGTTTTCAAAACCGGCGCCGATAAAAATCATACCCGCTTCCCAGCTGGTGCTCGGATCTACCGCCTGCTCGTAGGAGATAAAGGTGTAATTACCGCTGGCGCCTGCAACATCAATTTTAATAGTCTTATCTCGCTGACCCGCATATACGCGTTCGTCGTTCATCATGGATTGACTGAGGTCCATTACTCGACCACTTTCAAAAATGAGTTTCGAGAGGTAATCTCTTTCGATGGAGAAAGTGACTGAGTTGATGGGGGCACCGAACTCACGGTATTTTACATAATCCGGGGTGACTTCTACAATTGTCACCTCGTCAATGGTTTTGTCTTTGTATATGATCATGTCTTGCGCGAAAGCTTCTAGGCCTGCGAAGACAAAAAGCATCAAAAGGGCGATTTTTTTCATGGAGTGTTAATTTGCCTTGATGAATCAAATATAATGCCGATTCGAGTTGTAAATTGGAATCATCATGAAATTCACGAAAACACAACGCGGCTGGGCCATGTATGATTGGGCAAATTCTGTCTATTCCTTGGTCATAAGCACTGTTTTGTTCCCTATTTACTATGAGGAAGTGACCAAAAATGAGACAAATAGTGTCTTATTCTTGGGGAGAGAGTGGGAAAACACTATTATTTACAGTTATGTCATAGCCGCTTCTTTTTTAACCATCTCGATTCTCTCTCCGTATTTCGCGGCCATGGCGGATCGAACTGGGCGTAGAAAGGTGTTCATGCGGACGTTTATGATTATTGGGGCAATCAGCACGGCAAGCATGAGCTTTTTTACATCACAAAATGCGTGGTTGGGTTTATGCTTGGCCTTCTTCGCAAGTGTGGGCTTCACCGGAAGCATCGTGTTTTACAATAGTTTTTTGCCGGTTATTGCTACTAAAGAATTACAGGATCGCTTGTCGGCAAGAGGTTTTTCTTTGGGGTATTTCGGTAGTGCATTGTTGTTGATCCTTTGTCTGGCTTTGGTCCAGATGCCGGAGACTTTTGGTTTTGAGGATGCCGGCGTAGCATCACGTGCTTCTTTTGTTCTGACTGGGATTTGGTGGCTAGGATTTGGATTGCCGGCCATTCACAAATTACCTAAAGACGAGGTCAAAGATTTTTTTGAGGGAAGGCTGTTCTGGAAGAGTTGGGAAGAGCTCATCATGGTGTTTCATGAGTTTAGAAAAATCAAGCCACTTCGCGTATTCCTCGGAGGTTTCTTTTGGTATAGCGTTGGGATGCAGACGATTATCCTACTCGCTGCAGTATTTGGTTCCAAAGTCTTGGGCTTAGAATCTGCCGAGCTGATTATGACCATCCTGATCATACAGTTTGTGGCAATCGCGGGGTCTTTTGTGTTTGCCCGATTAAGCGAGCGAACCACCAACCTCTACGCCATTAAAATAGGGGTGGCCGTTTGGATGCTCATTTGTTTCGCAGCTTACTTTGTGCAAACGGCGAACCAATTTTACATCGTGGGTGGTTGTCTTGGTTTTGTGATGGGAGCGGTGCAGAGCTTGTCTCGCTCCACCTACAGTAAGATGCTGCCGCCTACAGAAGACCACACGACCTATTTCAGTTTCTATGATGTCATGGAGAAACTGGCCACCACCTTCGGGATGTTCAGCATAGGCCTTCTAGAGGCCTTAACAGGAGATCTTCGCAATTCTGCGCTCGCCTTAACCGTGTTTTTTGCGTTTGGATTATTTCAGATTTTCAGAGTCCGTGGGTTCGAGAAGAAAGGCACCGCCCACACGGACTAACGTATCTCCGAAAAAATCATCAATCTCAATTCCTTGATAGAACCCTTTCATGGAAACGTAGCCACTCGTCGGCCAAGTTTTCGTATCCGTAGAATCTCTGACTACAATTACGCCATTCGGTAATGAAACGCTTTTGCTTTCTGCGCTTCGAATGGTATCCCGTACTAGTACCACATCGCCGATTTCGAATGTGGCAGCTTTACCAGCCATGGATTCCGCATTACCGGTAAAGGCAGGAGGGAGGTCCATTGCGGCAGCCGGAGTTCTGAAATATTGGTACAGTCCAAAAGAAACGGCCGCCAAAAGGACGACCATTGCTGTGAGGTATATTTTCTTTTTCATGAGGTTTAGCGCTTGGCCTGACCGATGTAATTACTTGGAGTAATATTTTTCAGCTCAGCCTTAATTTGGTCATCTACTTCTAAGGTATCAATAAATTCGGCTATACTCTGCGCAGTGATCGCACTATTTGTGCGCGTCAATGCCTTCAAGGCCTCATAAGGTTTTGGATATCCTTCGCGGCGCAAGATGTTTTGAATGGCTTCCGCTACTACGGCCCAATTTGCTTCCAAATCAGCGGCAATCTTTGCCTCATTGACCAGTAGTTTGCCAAGGCCTTTGTTCATACTGGCGATGGCAATCAACAGGTGACCAAAAGGAACGCCTACATTTCTCAGTACAGTGGAATCTGTCAAATCACGTTGCAAACGCGAAATAGGCAGTTTCCCTGCCAAATGCTCAAACAATGCATTGGCAATGCCCAAGTTTCCCTCGGCATTCTCGAAATCAATAGGATTGACCTTGTGAGGCATCGCGGAAGAACCCACTTCTCCTGCCTTGATCTTCTGCTTGAAGTAATCCATGCTCACATAGGTCCACACGTCGCGACAGAAATCTATGAAGATGTTGTCGATACGCTTCAGTGCATCAAATTGTGCGGCTAGGTTATCGTAGTGTTCAATCTGAGTAGTGGGGTAGCTGCGTGTAAGGCCAAGGTGCTTGGCTACGAACTGATCGCCCCAGCTGTGCCAATTTTGTCCCGGATAGGCAACGGTGTGTGCGTTGAAGTTCCCTGTAGCGCCACCAAATTTTGCGCTGTGAGGCACTGCTTTAAGTTGGGCGAGTTGGCCGCGTAGACGAGCAGTGAACACCTTGAATTCCTTCCCTAGAGTAGTTGGAGAGGCAGGCTGTCCGTGTGTGCGAGCCAACAAAGAAATGTGATCCCATGCAGTAGCGTGGGCATCGATGGCATCGACAAGCTCCTCTAATTGTGGGTACAGGATCTCCTCCAAAGCCTCCTTGATAGAAAGGGGGACTGAGGTATTGTTGATGTCCTGTGAGGTAAGGCCAAAGTGGATGAACTCTTGGTAGCTGGAAAGTCCCATGTTTTCGAAAGCTTCTTTGATGAAGTATTCGACGGCTTTCACATCGTGATTGGTGACTTTCTCGATGTCTTTAATCTTCTGTGCGTCCTCCGTGCTGAAGTTTTGGTAAATGGCGCGAAGCGCAGGGAATTGGTCCCCGCTTACCCCCTTAAGCTGTGGTAAATCACTCTCGCACAATGCGATGAAGTATTCAATTTCCACGCGCACACGATACTTGATCAGTGCATATTCCGAAAAATACTGAGAGAGCGCTTCCGTTTTTGAAGCATAACGACCATCAACAGGGGTGATGGCATGTAAGGCTGTAGACATGAGTGAATCCGTTAAAGCGCAAAATTAACGGAGTCTGCCGCGATTTCCTAATTCAATCACCTCAAGGTTTTCAATACGTCCCTTCGCCGAGGGTTCCCCTTGAACCACCTCGAATCTTAACATGGTGCGTACCTTGTGGAAGCCATGCTGGCCGGCAGCACCTGGGTTCATATGAAGACATTGGAGTTTTTTATCATTGACCACTTTTAGAATATGGCTATGGCCGCAAATAAATACATCGGGCGGATTATGTTGGATATCCTCCCTAATTCTGGGGTTGTAGCGCGGGGGATAGCCGCCGATATGGGTCATCCAGAACTTCATGCCATTTAAGCTAAACTTTTGATGCAATGGATAACGAAGGCGCATGATGTGGTCGTCAATATTGCCGTATACACCCACTAGTTGTTTGCTGGCCGCTTCAAGATCATCCATGGATTCGTGGCTCCCCATATCTCCCGCATGCATCACAATATCGGCTTGCTTGGCAAATTCCAAGATACGTTCGTCCATGTAGCTGTGCGTGTCGGACAGGAGCAGGATTTTCGTCTTTTTTGCGGGCATCAAGTTGTACCTTTGGGGCGTTCAATGAACTCAAAAGTAATGCGCACAGTCTTGAAACTCGCCTTTGATGGCACGCCTTTTTGCGGTTGGCAAGTCCAGCCGGAGGACAGGACCGTTCAAGGCGATCTCAATGATGCGCTTTCCAAGCTTTTAGGGCAAGAAATCAATACTGTCGGTGCGGGCCGCACGGATACTGGTGTGCATGCGACTGAGATGTATGCGCATTTCGACTGGGATCCGGCTGCAGCCGCTGCCGGGATGGATCATACCCACTTGGTGCACAGATTGAATCGCTTTTTAGATCCGGCCTTACGCATTCACGAGGCTAAGGAAGTAGGCGAGGACTGGCATGCAAGGTTTTTAGCGACGAGCCGCAGTTATGAGTACAAACTCGTGGAGGGCGGCAATCCTTTCTTGCGCGAATGGGCTTGGAATATCAACGAACCATTGGACTTTAATGCAATGAATGCTTGCGCTGCTTTACTTTTGAAAGAGGAGGATTTCGCGTCTTTCTGCAAAAACGGCTCGGACAATAAAACTACTTTCTGCGATGTATGTGAAGCCCGCTGGGAATATCGTGGCGACCATTGGGTATTTCACATCACCGCGGATCGATTCCTCCGCAACATGGTACGCGCCATCGTCGGCAGCTTGATCGAAGTAGGCCGCGGAAAATGGACGCAAGAAGAGTTCTTGACCCGTCTTCAAGCAAAAAACCGTGGTGCCATGGGAACCAGCGCCCCCGCCCATGGGTTATATCTTTCACAAGTATTGTATCCCCATTTCTAGATGTCAAACGTAGGCGGTAAAGCATTCGATTTTAAGTTGTTCCTCAAGGTATTAGGCTATGCAAAGCCCTATCGAGTACTCTTCATATCTGCGGTTGTATTGACAATCTCCCTAGGGGCTATGGGGACGGCACGCCCTATTTTAACGCGCCAGGTCATTGACGACGCTATCCTAGGCAACGATCCGGAGCTCCTAGTGAACCTTATGTTATGGCTCATCGGGCTGTTGCTCGTTGAAAGTATTGGGTCCTTCGCATTTATGTATGCGGCCAATTGGCTCGGACAAAGCATCATCAAAGACATTCGTATCGAGCTATATGATAAGCTGCAAAATTTTCGCCTTGGATTTTACGATAGAAGTCCCGTGGGCCAATTAGTCACTCGCGTCGTCTCAGACATCGAAACCATAGCCCAAGTATTCTCCGAAGGAATCCTCGTCATCTTTGGCGACCTGTTCCGCATCGCGGTCATGCTCTTTGCCATGTTCTTTTTCTTCAATCCGATGCTTGTGCTTATTAGCCTCAGCGTCATCCCCGTGCTATTTATTGCCACACGCTGGTTTCAGCGGGGCATCAAAGGTGCCTTTCAAGCCGTACGGAATGAAGTGAGCAACCTCAATACGTTCGTGCAAGAACACCTTGGGGGAATGGCGATCGTACAAGCCTTTGGACGTGAAGCGCAGGAAATGGGCAAGTTCGAAACCATTAATGCCCGACACCGCGACGCCAACATCAAGAGCATCTTTTATTATGCCCTTTTCTTTCCCATCATCGAAGTCCTAAGTGCCATTTCCATCGGACTGGGCGTATGGTACGGAGGGATGAATGCCGCCCAGGGCGGTGATGTGACGGTCGGTGAGCTCACGGCCATCATCATCTTTATTGGAATGCTGTTCCGTCCACTTCGTCAATTAGCGGATCGCTTCAACACCCTGCAAATGGGTATGGTAGCTTCGGAGCGCGTATTGAAACTGCTTGATAGCGACCACGAAACAGAGCCCAAGGGCCAACGCCAAATCGATTTAGAAGGAACGATCTCCTTGGAAAATGTCGCGTTTCAGTACATTCCCAATGAACCTATTTTAAAGGAGGTCTCCTTTGAGGCGGCACAGGGAGAGACCGTGGCTATAGTTGGTGCTACCGGTGCTGGAAAGAGTACCATTATAAGTGTATTGATGGGTTTCTATCCGTATGAAAGCGGGGATGTTAAGATTGATGGGTGCTCATTATTAGAATTAGACACACATCATTTAAGAACTCAAATGGCGCTGGTACTTCAAGACGTCTTCCTCTTCTCAGATACCGTTCGTTCCAACATTGTTATGGGCAATATGGATATCACTGACGAGCAGATTTGGGCAGCGGCGGAGCGTATAGGCATCAAATCATTTTTGGAGGATCTTCCAGAGGGATTGGACTACAATGTGCGCGAACGCGGAGGGGTACTGTCCGCCGGCCAACGCCAACTCTTGGCATTCTTACGCGCTTATATCACCGATCCTAAGGTTCTCATCCTTGACGAGGCCACCTCTAGTATTGATTCTCATACGGAAGAGCTCATCCAAAATGCGCTCATCGCGCTTACGCAAGACCGTACCTCCATCATCATCGCTCATCGATTGTCGACCATTCAGCACGCCGACAAGATTATTGTTTTAGATAAAGGCAAAGTCATAGAGGAAGGCAATCATAACGAACTATTGAAAAAACAAGGAGCATACTTCAACTTGTACGAAAAGCAATTTACCTCCGGAGATTAAAAAAGCCCGCTCATCGAGCGGGCTTCTTTATTAGAATCGATAGCCTATATTAATACCAGATCTTACATGAATAGGCACTCCATAAAAGTCCGAGAGTATAGATTCATAAGTGTCACTATGTTTAATATTATTGACAAAATTATATCCACCTCCTATATAAAGTCTAAATGTCAGACCATTATCTAAAGCGCCGTGCCAACCGAAATTTAAACCGGCACCCATGGCAGTTTGAGAGAAATCAGCATCATATAGATTACCATCATTGAGGTCATACTCTTGCCAACCTTCTGTACTCATCGTTTTAAAACGTAAATAAGGGCCTAGGTAAGCACCTTCATTATCATCACCTTTTGAATTGAAGTATACAATGTATTCAGGGCTAATAGCAAATCCATTTGCCGAAGCTATTATATTGTCGCCATCTTCAGATTCTAGTGAATTGTTTATCGCACGTAATTCTAAGTTAAAGGATTGATTATCATCAAAGTGATACATACTCTCTAGTTTTATGGAACCAGAGGCTAAGGCTCCTATGCCTAAAGAGGCTTCAAATGATTGTGCCACGACTGTTGTACTTGCAAATAATCCGGCAGCTAAGAATAAAATTTTTTTCATGTTCTATTAGGTTTTTTTAAGTTGAGGATAAGATAATAAAAAAGCCCGCTATATCAGCGGGCTTTTTGTTATCCATTCATGCTGATTAAAAATTCAGCATTGTCTTTGGTCTTTCGAATTCGGTCGCTTAGGAATTCCATAGCTTCAATTGGCGTCATATCAGCTAAATATTTCCTCATGATCCACATTCGCTGTAGTACATCAGGCGATAAGAGCAAATCCTCCTTGCGTGTACCGCTTTCGATGAGGTTGATGGCTGGCCAAATACGACGGTTCGCAATACGACGATCCAATTGCATTTCCATATTACCAGTACCCTTAAATTCTTCGAAGATCACTTCATCCATTTTCGAACCAGTATCGATCAATGCGGTGGCAAGAATGGTCAATGAACCACCACCTTCAATATTACGCGCGGCTCCAAAGAAACGTTTAGGCTTCTGCAGTGCATTGGCATCCACACCCCCAGAAAGGATCTTACCGGAAGCTGGACTCACTGTATTGTAGGCGCGGGCGAGACGAGTGATAGAATCTAACATTATGACTACATCGTGGCCACATTCTACCATACGCTTGGCCTTTTCCAACACAATATTGGCGACTTTCACGTGGTGTTCTGCAGGCTCATCAAAGGTAGATGCGACAACCTCCGCATTCACACTGCGGCTCATGTCGGTCACCTCTTCCGGGCGCTCATCTATGAGTAAAACAATCATATAAGCTTCGGGGTGGTTGGCGGCAATGGCATTGGCAACCTCCTTCATCAACGTGGTCTTACCGGTTTTTGGCTGTGCAACCAATAATCCCCGCTGTCCTTTACCTATTGGAGAGAAGAGGTCAATGATTCTGGTTGAATCCGTACTTCGACGTGATGTAATATCAAATTTCTCGTCAGGAAACAGAGGAGTCAGGTGTTCAAATGCAACTCGGTCACGTACATATTCGGGAGTACGTCCGTTGATGCTGTTCACTTTGACCAATGGGAAATACTTTTCGCCTTCTCTCGGAGGACGGACTTCGCCACTTACAGTATCTCCAGTCTTCAGAGCCATGCTGCGAATCTGATTCTGGCTTACATAGATATCATCCGGAGAGTTCAGGTAGTTAAAGTCAGAACTACGAAGGAATCCGTATCCGTCTGGCATGATTTCCAAAACACCCTCGTTAGCGATAATGCCCTCGAAATGAAATTCTTTTGGACGTCTTCGATCACGCTGGTTTTGGTTATTACCGTTATTATTTTGTTTATGATGCTTAGGATTACGTTCACGACGTTGGTTTTGGTCGTCGTTGTTGTGCTCTGATTTCACTTTTTGAGGGCGATCAGGCTTTGATTCTGGTGCTTTTTCAGGAGTCGCATCCTGCTTGGGTGCACCTTTGCCAGTTACCGATAAAATGGCGGTAACGAGCTCCTCCTTTTTCATGTATTTCGCTTTGGGAATACTTAAGGATGCACCTAAGTCTTTTAGTTCGGGCAACTTGCGTGCCCGCAAATCGTTTTCAGTCAACATGTCTGTAATGGGATAGTATAAAGAAGAGGATGTAGGTAATGGGCCTACTGTCGGGCCTCTACGCCACAATAATAGGGAGTTTTCCCAGGATTCAAAGGATTGGGTCCAATTTTTTTTGAACTTTGTATTAAAATTTGGTCATGATTCAACGCATTCAAACCCTTTATTTATTTGTAGCCGCAATTTTAAGTTCTTTGGCTGCGTTTGTATTCCCCATGTATGTGGTCGACGAAAATGTCTTCAGGGCTACAGATTCCATGTGGTTATTTTTTACTTTTGGATGGGCCATGGCTACTTTTTCTGGAGCAATTCTAATGTTCCAAAAGCGCTCATTTCAGTTGCTTTTGGTTAGAATAGGAATGCTTAGTTCACTGATCATTCTAGGCTTATTAATCCGTGAAATCATGAACGCGGAAGCGGCTTCAGCAACTTATGGAGTAGTTGTACCAATGCTGAACATCATCTTAGCTTTCTTAGCTTCTCGTGGCATTCAAAAAGATGAAGCGAAAATCAAGAGTTTGGATCGTTTGCGCTAGGCAAGGACTCCAAGGCTTTGTGGCCAAGAATATCCCAGAAAATATGCTGCTTACCATTGGTTAAGTACAGGTACTTTGCTTGTAGACTTTGGTTGTAGTTGAATGCTTGATTGAATACCTTTTGGTCAATTTTAACTGATGGTGCCTTGCATTCTACAAGGATAAAAGGCGCGGTGTTTTTGTAGACTAGCGCATCCGAGCGCTTTTCCCTGAATCCCGTGCGCAACCCACTCTCTGTTTCCATGAGAGAAAATGAATACCCCAGGATATGTAAATAGTGTAGTGCATATTGACGCACCCATTCTTCGGGTGTAGCAATCAACCATTTTTTACGACAAGGGTCCCATAGCAATGTTTGGTCCTCCTTCTTTTTGTGACGGACTAAGGCAGAAACTTCTTTGGGAAAGTTAAGTTCTAATTGCCCCATTAATGAATGACTTTATTGTATAGCTCCGGGTATTTGGCTGTAACATTCTCATAAGTGCTTTGAATCTGATCAAAGGTTGCTTTTTGAGCTCCAGCTGGGATGATATCTAAGATTCCAGAGTATTTTTTACCGTAGTCTAAATATCCTAGACTTATATTTTTTCCAGATTTCACTGCGATGTGATAAAAACCAGTTTTCCATTTCTCAACAGCTTTTCTAGTGCCTTCGGCAGGAACCATTATGGTGATATCATCACGTTCTAATAGAAGTTCAGTAGCATAGTCCACTAAGTTGCTTCGCTTTGATCGATCCACCCCTATGGCGCCAAGCCATTTGAAAAAACCAAAGAAATACCATTTAGTGTAGAAATCCTTGATGAAAAACTTTACCGGAAGCCTCATAAGCCAGAAGGTTCCCATCGCAAATACCAAATCGTAGTTCGAGGTATGGGGGGCAGCAATCATAACTGTATTTCGTGCTGCAGCTATTTGCTCTATGGAGGCATCCAAAGTCCAGCCGGTGAGCCAGAAGACTATTTTTGCTATCAAGTATTTCATCCTTGCTCTTGTTCTGAATTCAAAGATATTGTACCGAACCAATTCTCAGGAAAGCCAACGAGATAAACTTTCATTGTTGCTCGGGTCATTGCTGTATAGAGCCATTTAAAATAGATCGGGGAGGGGCCATCTGGGAGGTAGGGGTGCTCAATGACTACGTTTTCCCATTGTCCGCCCTGACTTTTATGACATGTGATGACATAACTGAACTTGATTTGAAGCGCGTTGAAATAAGGGTCATTCTTGATGGCCTCATAACGGCGGCCTTTGCTAGTGTATCGGGCGTACTTCACGTTCATTTGCTCGTACAAGGAATTGTTTTGTTCAGTACTCAAAGCCGGGCCATCGCTCATTAGTGTACTGAGATTACACATCACGTCAATGGCTTCTTGCTCGGGGTAGTCGAGGAAAGCAACGGTTGCTTCGCAATAGGTCAAGCCGTAGCGTTCGTGAATGTTACGTATACTTTTAATGGTGCCAATTTCTCCGTTGGCAATGAAACCCATGGCGCTTGTTTCAGGGAGCCAGAAATAGTTGTTTTTGACCACCATGAATTGGTCCCCGGCGGCTATCTGATCTTCCTGCAACTTGATGCGGGCGCGTATTCCTTGGTTGTATTGGTTGGCTTTTTTATTGCTGCGTACGACCATTGTGTTATTGCTGCCGTCGCTGTGGTAAAGGTTTTCGAAAATCTCTTGGAGCTGGTAGCCGTCCTCCACACGAATTAAGTCTTCCCCGACTTCAAAAATGGGATCCTCAGAACTATCCTCTTCAATTCTGTTGCGTAGAGCAGTTGCATTTTTCAATATATAACTATCTAATGCCTGACGAACGACTTGTCTCAAGGTATGACCTGTAGCATTAATGCCTAGGGATTTCACGAAGAAGTCCGTTAAAAGTGCAGGGCTATGAGGCTGACCAATAGGAGGAAGCTGTGCAGGGTCGCCCACAAGAATCAAGTTGTTTGAGGGGTCCGCAAAGACGAAGGTGATGAGGTCTTCTATCAGGGCATTACCGCCCAGGGTAGAATCAGTGGTTGTTCCTACTAGACCGGCTTCGTCGACAATAAAGGTGGTATTCTTTAAGTTGTTGTTGGCCAATACGAAGGTGGCCGTTCCACCGCTGCCTACCCGCGGGCGGTACAACGAACGATGGATGGTATGTGCTTTTGATTCCGTAGCTCCAGAGAGGACTTTCGCCGCGCGACCCGTTGGCGCCATTAACACCACTTTGCGTTGGTGTTTTTTGTGCGTGGCGACTACACTGCGCATTACAGTAGTCTTTCCAGTACCTGCATATCCTTTAATGATAAAGACTTCTGGGAGTACCCTGCGAATACTGAGGTAAACAGCCAATTTCCTTAATAACCCGTCCTGATCTTCGGTAGGTTGAAAAGGAAAAAAGCCTTTTAAATCTGCATATGTACTTTGGGGTGCAAGCAACGGAAAAATATTGTAGTTTTGGGACCATTAAATTCAAAATGATCACATGAATTCAAAGGTACAAACCGCAGTCAAGGTAGCACTTATAATAATTTCTGTCTTCTTGACGTATCGCATTTATACGAGTATAATGCAGCCCATAAAGTTTAACAGAATTTATGATGTTAGGCTTTGTGAAGTAACCGAGCAGTTAGAAAATCTGCGTGAAGCACAACTGGCGTATAAAGGCGAAAACGGAAGTTTCTGTGCTGATCTTCAAACCCTCGTGGCATTTGTTGATACGGGTGTTGTTAGCATAATTGAACGAAAAGACACGAATTTCATGTACTACGATAAAGTATACCAGAAGGACATGAATAAGGATTCTGTGATTATTCGTGTTCTCGGGCAAGAACCCGTTAAAACCCAAGTTTTCGGTGAAGGTTTTGATGCCTCAACGTTGTTAAATATTTCAGGCACGGACAGTTTGTTTAGTATGAATGCGGGCAAGATTGTTAAGAATGGAGTAGAAGTTGCTACATTTGAAGTAAGTGCTCCGTTCACCACCATTTTTGCAGATGTATCTAATGACTTCCCCGATGCCTTTGCCAAAGTAAAAAATGAACATTGGACCATTGGATCATTGACACAACCGACCATCAGTGGTAACTACGAAAACACTAAGTGTAAAACAGACTAACATCGATCCAGCCTTCGAAACAGCGAAGGCGGAGGAATGCACATTGTCCATCCTGTACCAGCAGGATGGACTTTCTTTTTTGGTGCGACACCAAACCACGCGTCAGCTGTACATGGCTGGATATATTCCTCGCGCAGAATGGAGTGATCAGCCCGTTCAAGACCTCATTGATTCCTTTCCCCAGCCGCTTGCTGAGGTGGTTTATGGAGTAGAGGCCCCTCACAGTGTGCTCATCCCACAAGTCATGACAGATCCTGAAGATTTGGATTGGACAGAAGATATGTTAGGGCACAAGGCAAATTTCTCCGATGTCAACGAGTCCCTCGGAGTTGCAGTGTTTGCGTATTTGCCAGAGGAAGATTTAAAACTTAGCAATACCGCTTCATTGGTGCGTCGTCACCATTGGGCATTACAATTGGATCAAGTAGAACCTACAGATTCTCCAATGATTTGGGCGCATATATACAACGATGCGGTTCAGATCATGGCAAGTAAAAAAGGAAATTGGACACTTATCAATAGCTTTCCTTGTGCCAATGAAAGTGAGCTTATGTATCATTTAGGAAATTGCGCAGAGCAACTGGATTGGAACCGTGCAGATTGTGCTATTGAAATCAGTGGTTTGAGTGCAAAGGCGTACAAAGATGTGGTCCAGCCGTACTTTGGGACGGTGCGTTTATTCAAGCCGACGCAATGGTCGAAAATTAGCTCGGCGATGAAAGAATTCGATGCCTTAGCCTTTGCTACCTTACTACGTCTATGAGAATAGTTAGTGGTAAATGGAAAGGGAAGCGCGTTGTCGCACCTAAAAATCTGCCGACAAGGCCAACAACAGACTTCGCCAAAGAGGGACTGTTCAATATTTTGAATAATAGGTTTTTCTTTGATGATTTGCGCATTTTGGATTTGTTCGCAGGCACGGGTAACATCGCCTACGAGTTCGCATCCCGAGGAGCGGGCGAGATTACATGTGTGGACCTGAACAAAGGCTGTGTGCGATTTATAGGCGAGATGGCTGATGATTTAGGAGCGAATATTCAACCGGTCCAATTAGATACTTGGCTCTTCGTTCAAAAGACCACCACCTCCTATGATATTGTTTTTGCAGATCCTCCGTATGATTGGGACAAGCACGAGGCGCTCGCCGAGGCCTTGATTCAAAGAGGCTTTTTGAAAGAGGGTGGGGAAGCCATCATCGAGCACAGCGCAGATACGGATTTAAGTCATCTACCTGGATTCTTCGAGCACCGCAAGTACGGGCATGTTCAGTTCAGTTTTTTCAGTCGTCCAGAGGATTTGGGCGCTTAATCTTGTGCGATTAGGAAATCGACTAATCCTCTAATAGCGCGGCCGCGGTGGCTGATCGCGTTTTTTGCAGCAGCATCCATTTGAGCGAAGCTGTTTTGATGCCCTTCCGGAACAAAAATGGGGTCATAACCGAATCCCTTGCCTCCCATGCGCTCCGTGGCAATGGTGCCGCGAACGATTCCTTCGAAGATTTTATACTCGCTGTTCCAGTGAAGGGCCACTACAGTGCGGAATTGGGCCCCGCGATTTTCGGCTCCTTCTAACTCTCGTAAGACCTTGTCCATGTTGTCCTGCGGATCCTTGGCCGGCCCTGCATAACGTGCGCTATACACTCCGGGCGCCCCATTTAAAGCATCAATCTCTAATCCGGTATCGTCTGAAAAACAGGGCAGCCCGTGGCGCCCCCATACGGTCTGTGCCTTGATGATGGCGTTCCCTACTAGGGTGGGGGCATCTTCAATGATATCTTCATGGTCATTTAAATCATGGAGGCCGATGACATCGTATTTTGGTGCGAGCATCTCGCGGACTTCTTGTAATTTACCGGGGTTATGAGTTGCAAAAACGAGCTTCATATAATCGCACATTAGATGATCAAATTTACATCCATTATCCGTTGGCTGGGCCCCGTGCTCGCCCTTGTTATCAGCATTGCTGGTCAAGGACAGTCCCATTTTATTCTATTGGGAATTGCGGTATGGATGCTGGGGTGGTGGATTACGGAAACGGTACATCTAGGGGTCACTGCTTTGCTACCATTACTCCTTTTCCCCTTATTGGGACTGGGAACGGCGAAGGAATTGGCAGGCTATTATGCCCATCCGCTGGTCTACTTATTTTTTGGAGGGTTTGTACTCGCCTTGGCCTTGGAGAAGTCTTCCCTACATTACCGCATCGCCTTGTGGATCTTAAAGCGGACAGGTACGAAAGATACGGGTTTGATCGCTGGATTTATGTTGGCCACGGGCTTTATGTCCATGTGGATTTCAAATACGGCCACAGCCATTATGATGTTGCCCATCGCCACTAGTGTGCTTGGGGTATTGAATGAGGAGAAACAATCCAAGTTGTCCAGGCCAGTGCTGCTTAGTGTGGCCTGGGCTGCAAATATTGGGGGGATGGCGACGATCATCGGAACGCCACCGAACATGATTTTTGCGGCATTTATGTCGGAACAATTGGACCGTCCCATAGGATTTATAGAATGGCTCCCTGTGGGATTGACTGCTACTATTGTCCTCGGGATTACTGCCTATTGGATCATAACACGAGGCCTGCCTAAGGACGTGTTGAACGATGAGGAAGAGCAGAATACGGCCCAATGGATTGCGGGAGAGTGGCATTCCTTGGGAGGGTTGAAGCCCGTGCAAAAGCGCGTGGCGGTCGTGTTTGCTTTTACTGCCGCATTGTGGATTTTACGCCCATACTTAGCGCAATGGACTCCAGTGATTCAATGGTCGGATACTGCCATAGCACTGGCCAGTGCAGTGATGTTGTTCGCCCTTCGCGACGGAAACCAGGGCAACATATTGAATTGGGAGGATACCAAGAATTTACCTTGGGGTATTTTGATACTCTTTGGTGGAGGCTTGGCCCTTGCGGGTACCTTGCAAGGAAGTCAATGGTTTGAACTGATGAGCGCTGGGTTGGAGAATTTGGGCCAATTACCGCAGTGGGTTTGGCTCCTAATCGTCGCCATCATAGGAGTATTCGCCACAGAATTATTGAGTAATATGGCCTTAGTTAGTGCCCTTTTGCCTCTGCTGCTTAGCCTGAGCCTAGCCATCGGTATCCCGATGGATATGTTGAGTTTGCCCTTAGTGTTAGGGGCCAGTTGTGCCTTTATGCTACCCATGGCCACTCCTCCAAACGCTATTGTCTTCAGCACGGGGAAACTGACCATTTCCTATATGGTCTACCGCGGGATAGTAATGAACCTGTTGGCTATTGCGCTGATTGTGCTCCTGTTGCAGGTCGTAGGTATTACGGGCTGATAATATGGTCCGATTTCTCTAGCAACTTCCCCGGCAACGTACTCTGAATAACGGCTGCCATCGCTTGAATCCATTCTTGTTTGAGTTGCGTGCGCGTATACAACATGCTAATTTCCCGAGAAGGTGTGGGCTCTGCAATGGGCTTAATCCCTTTCTTGTATTTCGACGCCAAATCCAGCGTATTCAGATAAGGCAACAAGGTCATACCTAAACCGCGATGCGCCAGCTTCACAAGGGTATCAAAGTTCCCGCTTTCCATCTTGATGCGTTGGTCTTGCTGTAGTTCTGTTTGGCAAATCTTCAACACACTACTTCGAAAGCAGTGCCCCTCATTCAGTAGCAACATGTTATTTGCATTGAGCTCCGAAGCCAGTAGAAATTCGTCGTTAATCATCGAATGGTATTCGGGCACGAAAGCCATAAAAGGCTCATAGTACAATGGCAATTCTTCAATACCTTTCTCAGTGAGTGGCGTTGCTGCGATGCCTACGTCTATGCGATCTTGTCTCAGGGCTTCGATCATATCCTCAGTCTTGAGTTCCTCAATCTTTAGTTTGATATCGGGATACTTCTGTGAGAACTCAGGAATGAACCTTGGCAAGAGGGAAGGCGCCACGGTAGGAATGACGGCAAGGTTGAGTTCTCCTTCGAATTTTCCGCCAATTTTTTTAGCCATTTGCTCCAATACTTGGGCTTCATAAAGCACTGAACGAGCCTGCTCAAGAATTTTAGCTCCTAGTGGTGTAGGAACAATAGGATGTTTGGATCTATCAAAAATGAGAATATCCAATTCCTCTTCAAGCTTTTGCAATTGCATACTCAACGTGGGCTGCGTCACAAAGCAAGCCTCTGCTGCCTTGGCGAAATGGCGATGGTTGTCCACGGCCACAATGTACTTAAGTTGAGTAATAGTCATCCCTTATTGTTTTTGAGATCTCGATAGATAACAAAGATATTCCGAGTAAGTTCTATGACCTTGGAATGTGCCGTATTTTTAACCAATGACCCTCGAAGAGCTGAAAGATAAATTACACGTACCCCTGCCCGGCATCTCCGGCCAGCGCGAAATGATGCCTTCTTACCGAAATGCTGTGAGTTTAGACGATATTGCCCCATTAAAGCCTCGAAAGGCGGGTGTCATCATCCACATTTTCCAAGGCCCGCAAGAACTCGAGGTACTCTATATGAAGCGCCCAGCCTACGATGGCACACACAGCGGACAGATTAGCTTCCCAGGTGGTGAACTCGAAGAGTTCGATCAAGACCTGATGGCCGCAGCCTTCCGTGAATGTGAGGAAGAGGTCTATTTAAGGCCCGTCGAACAGGAATTCTTTCGCGCCATGACTTGGTTGTACATCCCGCCATCCAACTTCTACGTTGAGCCTTTTATTACTCTTGGAACGGCGGCTCCTACGGTCGAGCTGGATCCACGAGAAGTAGACCGAGTTTTATTCATCCCCTTGTCCAAATTAATCGACGGCTCCCTCATCCGCCAAACCAGTATTAAGACAACCTACGGAACGCTCGTAGTGCCTGCCTATCACTGGGATGGGGAAATTATTTGGGGCGCCACCGCAATGATGACTGCGGAACTCGTTGCGCTATTGAGATAGCCTTATATTTGCATCCTTCCATAGGAATTACAACAATGTTGAACCCCTTCAAAAAGGACAGCTTCGGCTATAATCTTCTGATCAAACGAACCGTGATTTTCGTGTTCGGTTTGATCACTTGGTACCGCTATACTCGGATAAATTCTATCAAGGTTGTTGGCGCAGAAAAGTTGAAAGACCTTCCTCCACAAGGGGTATTGTTCGTATCCAATCACCAGACCTATTTTGCCGATGTGAGCGCCATGTACCAGGTGTTTAACGGAGCTGAAAACGGCGTGTATAATCGTCTACCGTTCTACACCTTGTTCCGTCCCAAACTCAACGTATTCTTCGTTGCTGCCGCGGAAACCATGAAAAAAGGCTTGCTTCCTAAACTTATGCAGTACGCAGGCTCTGTGAGTATCAAGCGTACCTGGCGTGAAGCGGGAAAGAACGTCAGTCGAGGTGTGGACCCTAAGGATATTGCCAACATCAAAAAAGCCATGGAAACAGGCTGGACCATTACCTTTCCTCAAGGTACTACGCGTCCATTCGTAAAGGGCCGTCGGGGTACGGTGCACCTTATCCGCGAACTGCAGCCGTTAGTGGTTCCTGTGGTCATCGATGGATTCCGTCGAGCCTTCGATAAAACGGGTATGTTTGTGAAAAGCACTGGTAACTTGTTAAATGTTACCTTTAAAGACCCGTTGGTGCTTGATTTTGAGCAGGAAAACGATAAATTGTTGGACCAAATCATGGTGGCCATTGAACAGGCTCCAGAGTTTTTGAAAATAAAAGACGAATGAAAAAATTAGCCATTCTTACGGTACTTATGGGCGTATTGCTCGGATGTGAAAAGTCTATACCTGTCGTAGATCCTACGGCCTTGGATAACAGAAACATCTACATCCGTATGTACAAGTACTTTGACGGTAATTTGTTGGATACGTCTAAAGTCTATCAAATCAACGGAGACTTAATCAAAATCAACAAGATCTACACGACATTAAGTGGTGCTGAATTTATAAGTTACGATGAGAGCGATACCATTCGCACGGAAAGTGATCTTACCATGCTCGATGTAACTACCACCAGTGAAGTTAAATTGGCTCATTTACCCCGCGGTTCTTATAATGGTTCAATTAACTACATGATCGGCCTAGATTCTGCACGTGCCTATGCAACGCCGGAAAGTTTGGAAGATGGTAACCCATTGAAAAACGGTGCAGTTTGGAATGGAAGCGACATAGGTCACAGCTACTTCCAGATAGAAGGTGGTATTTTTGATCCTGCTGATACAGTTTTAACGACCCCCCAATCAACCTTTGTTTGGCGTTTCGCTACACCAGATTTGGTGGTGAATATCAATGAGAAGCGCAACTTTAGTGTTGCCAATAACAAGGATGTATTCTTTGTGATGAACTTGGATGTAGAAAAGCTCTTTTTAGGTCTTACGCCAAGTCAAACACCTGTCATCAACTGCGACCCTGCAGATGGAACCGACTATAACAACGCCAAAATCTTGCGTGATAACGTAATCAGTGAGTTTGTGTTTGAACTATAACACCACGATTATGAAAAACTTGCCTAACCTAGTTGTTGCTTTCCTAACGACCCTATTGTTGGCATCTTGTGGCAATGGTGATTCGACTGTTTCAATGGAGGTGCGACTTACCTATAACGATGCCCCTTATTCAGTGGGTGAAATTGTTTATAAAGGAGATACTGCTGTTAAGTTTGAGAAGTTTTATTTCTACTTGTCCGACCTTCAAATTGGCGATCAATTGGTTGAGGAGGTGATGTTCTGCAACGCAGAAGATAGTACTACTATGAACTATGAGTGGACCTTGGACAAGAAGGCCAGTTCATTCAATTTTTGTGTTGGGGTAGATTCCTTGAACAATGCTATGGATCCTACCTCTTTCGATGTGGGTCATCCGCTCTCTAGCGCTAATGATATGTATTGGTCATGGGCGACGAAGTACAGGTTTTTGCGCATAGACGGACGATCAAATACTTTAGGCACGCTAGGTACGGACGACATCCTGTTGGCCTGGCACACAGGCAAGGATGAGTTATATCGCTGCGTAGACCTTTCCTCACAATTGGGCCGAGCCATAAAAGGTGGTGATCATTTGATTCTTGAATTTGAATTGGACCAATTCATTCAAGGCATGTCCCTCGAAACCGAAAGCATGACTCACACCATGGCAGATGATTACGATATCGCTGTTAAATTGAGCAATCAACTTCCAGGTGCGTTTCATCTCCGGGTGGAATGAGAAAAAATTTGACCCATCAAAAAACGCGGCCCATGGGCCGCGTTTTTTGTGCGCTCATCTGCCCTGTGGGGCTATCTAAATAGAATGCTGATTCTAACGCCGCCAAGGATAGCTGGCGTTGCATTGCGGCGATTGATAAGTTCATACTGACCCGTGAAAATTCCCGTAATAGGGTCAAAGGCTTCAACATATTCTGAGGTACTTCTACTTTTGTTGCGAATGGCTGCGCCGATGAACCAATCTAATATCATTCGCTCCGAGGGTCTGTTTTGGTAACCCATAGTGAAACCAAAGTCATTCCAACTAAACCCTTCATTTACAGTTGTATCAATGCCTGAGAACGGATCGGTGATATAGAAATCTTGGGCGTAGTTACGGTGATTGAAATTGAAGGCGATATAATACCCGTCTTGGAAGGCATTGCCCTCTGGGAAGAATTTAGCGTTGAAGGTGGCGCTATAACCAAGCTTACTCAACGTCTGACCGTCTTGACGCAAGCTGTACCCGCGGATCAACTCCTCGGTCATATTGAAGGTAGTGATGCCCAAACCTCCTTCGAGGCTCAAATAATCTGTCACCTTGTGCTCATAAGAAAGCGGAATATCGCCCGCAATGAGTGCGGTTGGCGATAATTTCAATGCGTGGTTGTAGCGGCTGTAGTAGGCGCTAGGGTTCATGTTACTGCTCATCGCAGGCGAGGACATCGTATTGACTTGCCCTGCACCGCTAACGTCGAGGTTACGCTTGCGCACAATCACAGTCTGTGCATCCGCCCAAAGCCCGGTGCAAAGTAGAATGGTCAGCGTATAAATAATTCGTTTCATATGCGTTGTACTAGGGAGGGGTGATGTATCTTGACTATCACTTCCAAAATTTACGAAAACAATACAATCTTCCTATGAAAACGTCTCAAAAAGGTAGAATGTTGGCTATTGTGGGCATTTTTTTCGCGACCATGGTCCATGGACAAGGATCTTTTCCTGTGTTGGAGTGGAGTCCAGAGTACAATGTGCGCAATGCCAAATTTGACCGACTTCTTCAGGTCGGAGATAATGGTTTTTACACCTACCGCGGTAGTGCCATGAGTTTGATTGCGGGCAATAGAGACGAATATTTCGCGTACTACAACCGTTACGATTTGAGCGAGCAATGGTTGATGAAGAACCCAAGATGGGAGTGGAACGGACGTCGTGTGGATTTTAAAACGAGCTTGATTATTGGTGATTTACAATACTTGTTTTACGAGAGCTACGACAGAACCGCCGATATACGCTACCTCCTTTGCCGCACCTTGGATGCTGAGGCGAATCTAGGAGAAATCAAAGTGCTAGAAGTGCTAGACAGTCGTTTTAGAAATAGAGGGGAGTTCGATGTCCAATTATCTAAAGACCGCTCGAAGATTGCAATTTTCACGAACCCGCCCTACGAGCGTCAGAAGGCCGAGAACTTTTACCTCCGTGTTTTCGACCCTGCGTTGAACGAACTATGGAATGCGGATATTGAGCTGGTCTACCAAGACCGCAACTTTGGTATCATGGACTTTGAGGTCAGCAACGACGGTGATGTGTTCATCTTGAGTTATTTCGATCGTTCGCCGAACCTGACCTTTACCAACAACCGTGACCTCGACTACAAGCTGATGAAAATTGGATCCGGAGAGGAAAACGAAATCATCGAATTTGACCTGGGACTTCAAAATATGCGCGTTCACAGTTTGGGCATCGAATGTGATATTACGAATGGGGAAATGGCCATATCCGGCTTTTATGGCCGCCGAAACTCTTGGGATATGGACGGTGCTTTGTACTTAGCATTCGACCAAATCGCTGGCGAAGTCGTTCAATCTACAATCGAGCCATTTTCTGCCGAAATTGTAGCCCAATTCTCCTCCAAGCTACGTGCTAAGCGGGGTAAAGGCATACGTAAAAACTTTGTATTCCGTCAATTCGTTTCACGTCCGGATGGAGGGGCCTATGTGATCGCCGAGGATTACGAAGTCATCGTCCGTACCGTCCAAACCGGACGAGGCACTACCACCACAAATTATTATTACTACTACCGTGATATCATCCTGTTGAGTATTGACAAAGAAGGAAAGATTGTTGCTTTCGGACATGTTCCAAAAGAGCAAAACTCAATGAACGACGGTGGATACTACCTAGGATACACCTTCCTTATGAACGAGGACGGTCTTCACTTTGTCTACAATGACCACCGTGGTAATGCTAAGCGTTGGGGCAAAAAACGCCTCCGTCCTATCCGAAATGTGAAAGCAGGAAACCTGGTTATGGTATCGTATAAACATGAAGATTTAAAGAAGTCTAACGAAGAAGGTTTAAATCCAAGATTAGCACATGGAGACTACCGCGTGCTCAACAAGAACAAACGTCAGAAATTCCGTGTGGCACCGCGCTCTTCGCGGTTAGCAAATGATGGAAAAGACGGTGCCATTTTGTTGTCGCTCCGCGGCTCCAAGATTAGATTTGGCAACCTAAGATTTGAAGAATAATTCATGAATGTTCACTTCATAGCCATTGGGGGAAGTGCCATGCACAACCTCGCCATCGCATTGCAACAGGGCGGTCATACGGTTACCGGCTCGGACGATCAGATCTTCGAGCCGTCCCGCGGACGGCTCGAATCAAAAGGCCTGCTCCCGGCCCATGAGGGTTGGTTTTCCGAGCGCGTGCACGAAGGGTTGGATGCTATCATTTTGGGTATGCATGCCCGTCAAGATAATCCTGAGTTGGCCCGTGCACAGGAATTGGGCCTGACGATTTACAGCTATCCTGAGTTTCTGCATGAGGTTAGCAAGGACATGACCCGGGTGGTCGTCGCCGGATCTCATGGAAAGACCACAACTACGGCGATGGTGCTGCACGTGATGAATCACGTGGGCCAGCCGGTGAATTACATGGTTGGTGCGCAATTGACTGGGTTCGATTGCATGGTGGAATTAGAGAGTGGTTCGGAGTTCATGGTGATGGAAGGGGACGAATATTTGAGCTCGCCCATTGACCGTCGTCCGAAGTTCCATTTGTATAAGCCGAATATCACGGCCATCACGGGTATTGCTTGGGATCACATCAATGTGTTTCCCACGTTTGAGGATTATGTGGACCAATTCCGCTTATACCTCGATACCGTCGAAGCCGGCGGGGCGGTCATTTATAACGAGCGTGATGCAGTACTCAAAGAAGTGGTGGAAACCTCAAGCGCAACGGTCAAGCACTTTGCCTATTCCTTGCCAAATTATGAGATTATTGATGGCCAAACCTTTATTGAGACACCAGAGGGCATGATGCCGCTCCAAGTTTTTGGTGCGCACAACCTCAGTAATATGGAGGCGGCACGTTGGTTATGCCTCGAGATGGGTGTTCAGGAGGAAGAGTTTTATGATGCCATCATGAGCTTCACTGGTGCACAGAACCGTATGGAGGTGTTTCATGACGGGACACAAACGAAGGTGTTCCGAGACTTTGCACATGCTCCTTCTAAGGTGGGGGCTTCGGTTAAGGCGTTGAAAGAGCAGTTTGGAGAGGTGCGCGTGGTGTTAGAATTGCATACGTTTAGCAGCTTGAATCCTGAGTTTTTGCCGGAGTATAATGGGGTGATGGACGGTGCCGATGAGGCCTGGGTGTATTATAGCCCAGCAGCGGTCGCACACAAGAAGTTGCCGCCACTCAGTAAGGAGGACGTGAGCGAGGCCTTTGGGCCTGGAGTTCAGGTTTTTGATGATGCACTGGTATTGGAATTGGCCCTTCAAAACAATGGTTCAATCAAGGCTATGGCACTGATGAGTAGTGGAAATTTTTCTGGCTTGGACTTGAAAGCTATTGTATCCCACTATTAAATAGTAAATTTGCGGCATGAGCAAGAGAGAAATCATTGATGCAAGAGAACTGAACATCGCATTGAATCGATTGTGTTGCAAGCTCATTGAAAACCACGGTGATTTCTCGAATTCTATTTTGATTGGGCTCCAACCTCGCGGGGTTCAAGTAGTGGACAGATTAGTCAAACTTTTAAAAGAAACCTACGGTGTCGCTGAGGTGCGCACGGGAAAATTGGACATCACCTTCTTTAGAGATGATTTCCGTAGACGCCCGGGACATTTGCAGCCAAACCGAACACAAATCGATCATTTGGTCGAGGATCAACGCGTGGTTTTTGTGGACGATGTACTGTACACGGGTCGTAGTATTCGCGCAGCCATGGATGCGATTCTAAGCTACGGAAGACCTGCAAAAATGGAATTACTTACTCTGATAGATCGTAGATTTTCTCGCGACTTGCCTATCCAACCGGATTACAAAGGACGTCAAGTGGACAGCATTGCTTCCCAGCGTGTCGAAGTTTTGTGGGAGGAGGTAGACGGCCGCGATGCAGTCTTATTAACTGAGAACCCATCATGAGCGAACTCTCTGTCAATCACCTGCTAGGCATCAAGCACCTCAACAAAGAGGATATCCAACTCATACTTGATACCGCAGCCCAATTTAAAGAGGTCATCAACCGACCCATTAAAAAGGTTCCGACACTCAGAGATATCACCATCGCCAACTTATTTTTCGAAAACTCTACCCGTACGCGCCTTTCTTTTGAATTGGCCGAGAAGCGCTTAAGTGCTGATGTGGTAAATTTTTCTGCCGCCTCGTCCTCAGTGAAGAAGGGCGAGACTTTGGTGGACACGGTCAACAATATCCTGGCCATGAAAGTGGACATGGTGGTCATGCGTCACCCAAATCCAGGGGCTGGGGAATTCCTATCACAACACGTGGATGCCTCTATTGTGAACGCCGGTGATGGTGCTCACGAGCATCCCACTCAAGCTCTGCTTGACGCTTTCTCCATTCGCGAAGCGATGGGAACCCTTGAAGGCACGAAGGTGGCAATCGTTGGGGACATTGTCCACAGCCGAGTGGCACTCTCGAATGTCCTGTTGCTCCAGAAAATGGGGGCTGAGGTTATGGTTTGTGGTCCTTCCACTTTGGTGCCAAAATATATGCACACCTTGGGGGTGAAAGTGGAATACGACCTACAGAAAGCGATTGAGTGGTGTGATGTCGCGAACATGCTGCGTGTACAGCACGAACGTCAAGATATCAATTACTTCCCGTCTATCGCGGAGTACCGTGCACAATACGGATTGACCATGGAGCATTTGGACGGTTTGGAAAAGCCGATTACCATCATGCACCCTGGGCCGATCAACCGTGGGGTAGAGATTACCTCTGAGGTGGCCGATAGCGAACACTCCATCATCCTGAACCAAGTAGAAAACGGGGTAGCTGTACGGATGGCAGTCCTGTACTTGCTCGCGGAGAAGCGCAAACTAAATAAGGAATAATGGCACTGGAATTGGTAGTCATGGGTGCGGCAAGTGCCACCCCAACGTCGAACCAATACACGACCTCGCAACTTTTGAAGATGCGGGAACACTATTTCCTCATCGATTGTGGCGAAGGCACTCAGAAGCAATTGCGTCGGGGTAAAATCAAGTTTTCGCGCATCAATCACATTTTCATTTCACACCTCCACGGCGATCATTTCTTCGGGTTGGTGGGGTTATTGAGCAGCTTTCATTTGTTGGGCCGCACGACGCCATTAACGGTCTATGGTCCGCCGAAGTTGAAGGATTTAATATTGGCCCAATTCCGCGCTTCAGGCACCTTCACCTCATATCCCATACATTTTGCGGTAACCCAACACAAGGTGCCGCAGGTGTTGTTGGAGACGGACGATTACACTATATCGAGCTTTCCACTCAAGCACCGTATCGCCACGACAGGATTTTTGTTTGAAGAGAAAGAGCAAGCGCGCAAGCTCAATAAGCCTGTGGCCGATGCCTATGGGGTACCGGTATGTGATTACCACTGGATCAAGGACGGTAAGGATTGGACGAGTGAGGAGGGCCAATTGGTCCCTAATAAAGAACTCACCTTCGACCCGCCCGCTCCTCTGCGCTATGCCTTTGCCTCTGATACGATGTACACACCTGATACCGCGACCTATATTCAAGGCGTGGACCTTTTGTACCATGAAAGTACTTTCTGTGAGGATAAGGCTAAACGCGCACAGGAAACAATGCACAGCACGGCCAAGGAGGCGGCCATTGTCGCTAAGGAGGCAGGGGCTACACATTTACTATTAGGACATTTCAGTGCGCGATACCGGGACTTTCAGCAGTTCAAGGAGGAAGCTTTGGAGTGGTTTGATTCCGTATGGTTGGCAAAAGAACTTCATTCATATCGCTTGAGCTCAAAAGGGCTAAAAGTAGAATCACTCACCACGAGTCCTGCGGATGAAAAATAAAGCCCTTGCAGTCTTATTTCTGACCATCTTTTTAGACCTCATGGGTTTTGGGTTGATTATTCCCATCCTGCCTACTTATGCCAAGACGTTGGGGGCTACGGATGCAATGGTGGGTTTATTAGGGACTTCCTTCAGTATCATGCAATTCATCTTTGCCAGTTTTTGGGGTGGATTGAGCGACAAGTACGGTCGTCGCCCTATCATGTTGATTAGTATTGGAATCATGGTGGTGGCCTATGTGCTCTTCGCTAATGCGACGGTACTGTGGTTGCTCTTTGCGACCAGGTTATTGAAGGGTTTTGGCGCGGCGAACTTGAGTGTGGCGCAGGCGTACATCAGTGATATCGTTCCACAAGATCAACGTACTAAGGCCTTTGGAATCATTGGTGCTGCATTCGGTTTAGGATTCATTTTCGGACCGTCCATAGGTGGGGTGATCAATGAATATTATGGTGTTTCTGGGGTAGGGTATTTCGCGGCTATTTTAGGAGGGGTGAACTTCCTGATGGCTTGGTTGTATTTAAAAGAGTCCTTGGTGGAGAAATCCACCACTCGCGATCTCTTCCCGAACCCGTTTAAGGATCTTGTTAGATTCCGTCACATCCCTGGGGTCAATGCTTTATTTACGATCAACTTTGTATATGTGTTGGGCTTCTCGATGATGCAGATTACCGCTACGTTGCTGTGGGCGGAACACTTTGGGTTGAGCGAGATGCATATAGGATATGTATTTGCCTATATCGGATTGTTGGCGGTGATTATTCAGGGCGGTTTGATTGGGTATTTTAATACTTGGTTCGGAGAGCGGAATTTATTGGTGCTCGGGACTTTGTTTGTGGCCTTGGGGCTATACGGAATGCCCTATGTGCCTACGGATCACTTTAGATTAGAATTGGTGTGTATGACCTTTCTGTCTTTGGGAAATGCATTGTTGACGCCAACGGTGAGCTCGTTGTTAAGTAGTTATGCACCGGAAGGGATGCAGGGTAAGATTTTGGGAACGAATCAGAGCGTTGGTTCGCTCGCCCGAGTGCTGGGACCTGCCATCGGTGGGGTAGCTTATGGGCTTCATTTTTCATATCCGTATTTGCTTGCGGGTAGTATCACATTGATCGTGAGTGTTTTAGCGCTTCGATTGCGTCGTAAGCATTTGTAGGAAGGGGTTTCTGGGCAAATTGGACCATGAAAAATTTAATAGATGTTTAAACATTTAAATACCTTTTGAGTTATACATTCGTAACCCATTTTAATAACCAATTATAATAATGAAAAAACTAGCATTGATGGCCGCTATAGGCCTTTTCGTTGCAAGCTGTAACTCAGATAAAGCAGCTGAAGCAACTACCGGTGAAGCACAAGAAGTAACGGCAAATGGTGCCGCAGAAACTATCGCATTGGACTCTGGTTCTACTGTGGCATGGAGAGGCTTTAAGACTTATACTCCAATGGAATCTCAGCACCTGGGTACGGTGAATGTTCAAGAAGGTACTTTCGATGTAGCTGAAGGTAAGTTAGTAGGTGGTTCAATCACCATTGATATGAACTCTATCACCTGTACTGATCTTGAGGATGAAGGCAAGCGTGGTTATTTGGAAGGCCACTTGAAATCACAAGATTTCTTCTTTGTGGACAGCTTCCCAACCGCCGTATTTGAAATTGTAGAGGTAGTGGATCCTAGCGAGGCTACTAAATATAGTACAGTCACCGGGAATTTGACCATTAGAGGGACGACGAACAGCATTACATTTCCAGCGGATATTGCCGTTGTTGAGGATGGTGTGAAGTTCATGGCGCCTACTTTCAGTATCGACCGTACGTTATGGGGTGCTAATTTCCACAATCGGGATGATGCGACTATCGCTGAATCATTGAAAGATGATTTGATTGATCACAGCATTGAGTTAACGATTAAAGTGAAAGCTACGAAGTAAGCTTTTGGTTGAGATTAATAACCGACCCCTGCCTTCTGGTGGGGGTTTTTTATTTGCCGTAAATCTGTTGAAGTGCTTGTGCTGCCGAGGAGTACTGGAAGGTAAAGCCAGCGTCTACAATTTTTGTAGGGCTTACCTTTTGACTCATCAAAGCTAATGTGGCCATTTCTCCCAACACCAGTTTTAAGGCAAAGCCCGGTACTGCGGGAAAGACCATAGGTCGACGCAAGGCACGGCATAATTCCTTGGTAAATGCTTTGTTAGTCAAGGGTGATGGACCTACGGCATTATAAGGCCCTGAAGGGATGGATTGGGTGGCTGCGAAGTAGAACATGCGCGCCAAATCCTCTACGTGAATCCAACTGGTCCACTGCTTACCTGAACCCAGGGGAGAGGCAATACCCCATTTTGCAAGGGGTTCAAGTTGTCCCAATACTCCGGCGCCTTGGTCGAGTACAATGCCGATGCGTAGTTGTACGCTTCTGCAGCTGCTGGATTTAAACTTCTGTGTATAGCTCTCCCATGTCCTCGTTACCGAAGCTAAAAAATCATCCGCGGCAGGTGAGGTTTCAGTCAGTTCGTTGTTGAAGTCGCTTCCATATATCCCAATAGCCGAAGCACTGACTACAGAAGAAGGACCATTCTTGACAGTTTGCAAGGTATCGATCAATAATTGGGTGCCTTTGACGCGAGAGTCCATGATGGCTTGCTTGTATTTTGGGGTCCATCGCTTGCTAACGGTAGCACCTGCCAAATGAATGAGGTGGTCGGCACCTTCTATCGCTGCCGTATCGATGGTTCCTTGGTCTGTATTCCAAGAATAAACTTCCACACCTTCCATGGCCCATCCTTCTCTTGTGGAAAGAACACGTACGCTATGGTTTTCTTTAAGAAGTTGGTTAACAATTGCTTGTCCTACCGATCCGGTAGCACCTGAAATGGTGAAAATGGCCATGGCTGAAATTTCTGTTGTGAAACTAACAATGCTGCGCCACTTTTGTTATCACTTGAAACGAATATTTCTCCATGCATACTATTGAGCCTTACTATAATTGGCGTCATCTATACCAGTCTTCGGAAGATCCGAGAAGTCCATTATATGGCTATTTCAATAGTGAGGTGTATTTTACAGATAGCATTTACGACCACGTGATTCATCCACAATGGGACAGCATAGGTTGTGAGACCTTGTACTTGAAGGTGTTGTTTGTGGATTACATCACAGGTTATTGCATTATCGAGTTTCTCGGTGAATGGAACGATGCGGTACACAACGACATCATGCGATTAAAGCGGGATTTTGTGGATGAATTGATTCCCCAGGGTATTGAAAAATACATTTTGATAGGAGAAAACATCCTGAACTTCCATGCGGATATTCCGGATTATTACGACGAGTGGTTAGAGGAAGTTCCAGGGGGCTGGATGGCCTTTATTAATCTTCGTCCTCACGTTATTCAAGAACTTAACCAGTACGGTTTAGACGCTTATTTTGTTCTAGGTGGAACCTTAGACGACCTCGCTTGGCGCACAGGTTCTCCGAAGAAATTATTTGAAAAAGTGAATAAGGTGGTTGGACGCAGATTAGGCTATTGATGCAGCGTCTTTAAGAAAGCCTGGAAAGCGGCTCTATCATTCTCGAGAGTAAACCAGCTGGCACTATTTTCATCCGCAGGTAACCAAAGCATTTGCAACAAGTTCTCATCGGTCTTTAGCACCCATTGATCGGCCGCCACAGCTTCGTGAGCTTTGAAGTAGTTCAGAATGAGCTGTTCATTAGGACGAAACCTAGAAACAAAGGCATGGGTGGGGGTATAAACGTGGGTCCAATGCAGCGGTCCACTAAACGCACTGAATTCTTCCTGAATTTCTCTATTCAAGCATTCGTGCATGCCTTCGCCTACCTCTTGACCACCTCCGGGCAACTTATTCAAGTGTACGCCGCTCCAAAGTTCCCGTAAGACCAATACGGCACCTTCTTCATTTTGAATAAAGGCGTAGCAGCGCGGTGTGAATTTGGTTGGTTCTATCTTTTCCATGCTCTAGTCATTTCCCTCTTCCGCGGAGGGCCAGGTAAGGCTTCTACCTCGAATCCCGCTCCCTTCATCGAGCGCTTCACCACGCCTTTGGCACAATAGGTAACCAATGCTCCACCGGGTTTGAGCAAGCCGTACATGTTCTCAAAAACGGCATCAGTCCATAGATCTGGTTGCGCACTAGGAGCGAAGGCATCAAAGTATATGAGGTCATAAGTACCCAGTTCGCCTTCAAAGGTTTTCAAATCTTCTACCAATAGTCTAAAGGTGAACTGCTCGGCTATTTGGGTTATTACTCCTGGTTTGGCGCTTAGAAATGACGCCTCTTCACTCATGCCTTGTAAACCTATAGCGGCAATCTCCTCTTTGGTCAGCGGGAATTTTTCCAGGGCATCGTAGCATATGGCTAAACCATCTTGTTGTGCCTGGTCCAAGGTGAGTCGTGCATTTAAGGCTGTGCCTAATCCCACTTCTAATATGTGAACAGAGGATTTACCTATTGCCGTGAGCCCAGCTTCGATGAATACGTGTTGGCTTTCTGTGAGTGCGCCGTGAATGCTGTGGTAATGTTCCTCCAAGCCTGGTACCCATAGCGTCGTACTACCGTCAGCACTTTGGGTAATATGTCTTTCCCCAGCGGTTGACATTTATCTTACGTACAACTTTTCGATACGTGAAATAGGGCCGTCGCAAAACTGTGAGTGACAAGCGATACACGCATCTACCATATTGTTATGTGCCTCTATTTGAACGCTAATCTCTTTGGCCGTATGAATTTGATTATAGGTCCCAATGAAACTCTTAGCATAAGGTTCATATCCTTCGCCTTTCATGTGTGGTTTAGTTGGATGCGCAGTAATCATGTCGAACAAAGTTTCTGAAAGCGTCAGGTCCAGCTGACCTTGTTCCAGCGATATTTTACGATTCGTTGCCTCCTCGTGCATATCGCGCATGATTTGCGCGAGTTCACTGGGTTGATCTAGTTTCGGGGTCCAATTTTGTTTAGGAGTCGATTCTTTTTCGGACCCAGTGCAACTGCCGAGGGCAATGAGCCCAAGGATGAATAAAACCGTTAAAATCTTATGCATCGGTAGGACGTTCTATTTTCACTCCCTTGGCCTTGAACATATATTCTGCTACCGGCTCAGTTATGGCATCGATCTCTTCTTGACTGGCACCACGATCTTCGGCATAATGACGTAACTGAGCTACGGTCGTCGTATCCCAATAGATATAACCGTACATCACCATATTTTGACCTTGGCTGTTCGTAGGGAGTAAAAATTCGTAATCGTAATCCACAAATAGATTATTGCTAGAATCAATGGCGGTGCTCATCCAACATCCCTTGGTGGTACACACCTGTGTTATAGGCCCTGCTACTGTTGCCCATGCAGAATCTTCTCCTGATGAAGCAAAGCTAAATACGAGTTCAGCAGCAGAAAATGCGTTCTCCACAGAGAAAGTACTATCTCCAAAATTGTAGTATTCGGTGGTTAGTGATTCTTGCGCATCTTTCGGTTTTCCGCCGTTATTATTAGCACTTTGGCAGGAAAAAAGTGAAAATGCTACAAGGCTCGCAATAATGAGTTGCTTCATAGTAATTAGATGTATATTATATATTCGTTCATTGAGGATTCCATAGGGGGAAATCAAACAAAGCTCCTACAAATTTAGTACATTTGTGGTCCCAAAACAGCAGTCCATGAAATTAGAGTTGACCACACAAAGCCGCATAGGCTCGATAGATTTTTCAAACCTTCCTTTTGGAAAATACATGTCGGATCATATGTTGGTGTGTCACTTCAAAAAAGGCCAATGGCTTGAGCCTGAGATTCGTCCATACGGACAGTTGGAGTTTTCATACGGTTTGCATGCCTTGCATTACGGCCAGGCAGCCTTTGAAGGAATGAAGGCGTACCGTAAAGAAGATGGTACGATCAGTATGTTTCGCCCACTAGATAACTTTGCAAGATTGAACAAGAGTGCCGAGCGTCTTATGATGCCGCAGGTTCCTGAAAGTATCTTTATGGATGGTTTGAAGAAGCTCTTAGAAATCGATGGGCAATGGGTTCCTTCGGCAGAAGATCATAGCTTATACATCAGGCCATTCCTATTCGCATCCTCGGAATTCATTGCAGCTCGTCAAAGTGATGATTATACCTTCTGTATTCTAACTTGTCCGGTTGGCCCATATTACAACGGAACAGTTAAGGTAAAGATTGAACAAGAATATACGCGTGCTTCCGGTGGAGGTATCGGCTTTACGAAGGCCGCTGGGAATTACGGAGGTTCGTTCTATCCTACAGCACAAGCAGTAAAAGAGGGATATAATCAAGTTATTTGGACTGACCACCGTGACCATCAGTATATAGAGGAGAGTGGAACTATGAACCTCATGTTACTGGTAGGGGATACTTTCCTTACACCACCACTTACAGATCGTATTTTAGCTGGTGTGACCAGACGCTCGATTATTGCATTGATCAAAGAGAAGGGTTGGAAGATTGAAGAGCGCATGATTAGCGTAGACGAAATCGTCGAGGCTGCAAAAACTGGAGCTTTGAAAGAAGCCTTCGGAATGGGGACTGCCGCAGTTGTGAGTCAAATCGATACTATAGGCCATCAAGGTACAAACTACTCTATACCCGTTCCTACAGACGGCAAGGCCATGGAGATCAAGAAAATGTTGAATGATATCCGCACCGGCTTAGTAAAAGATTCTCACGGGTGGATGATGGATATACAGATTGCGGAACCCGCATAAGTGCTATCCTAAGAATATTTAAAAAGGCCGCTATAGCGGCCTTTTTTATTGGAAATAAGGTTCAAGCATGTGCACGAGTACGGCCGTATCGAGTCCTACCACACTATTGTAATTTCCTTCAATTCGTTTGATGTAGGCCTGGCCAATCCATTCTTGGATACCATATGCTCCTGCTTTATCAAATGGTTTATAAGCCTCAATGTAATAATCTATAGCCCAATGAGGTATGGGGTGAAAATGCACAACCACGGTGCTTACTACGCTGCGCATGGGCACCAGATTTTCAGGATCAATCACTGTCATGCTGCTGTGGACTTCATGTGTGGTGCCGCTCAAGGCCTCGAGCATTTCTTTTGCAGTTGCAACATCGGGTGCTTTTCCAAACCGATGTCTGCCTTGCCAAACCTCGGTATCGCTGGTCAAGCCTATTTGCCCTTTCTGGAGCAGGGGAAGCAGGGCTTCCGCTTTGAGTTCGCTCACAAAGGTTGCGGTTTCGGCAGGGCTGAGGTGTGCAGGAGCAGTCTCATCCAAATCCAGCGGAATGGCGGTGAAGGCGAGGCCCAAATCTTTGAGGAATTGTGCACGGCGAGGGCTTTGTGATCCTAGGACTAATTTTTTCGTGAGCTCCATCACCAAGTACGATCTTCCTTACGTCCCCATTTACCGTGAATCTTGAGCAATTGCTCTAACACATCGCGTACACAGCCACGGCCACCGTCTGAAGGGCTTACGTAATCAGCAATAGCCTTTATTTCAGGCGCAGCGTCTTGTGGGCAGCATGCCAATCCGCAAACTTCCATCACATCATAATCTGGAAGATCGTCTCCCATGTATAAGATTTCCTCATCGCTGAGGTCGTAGCACATTTTTAGGTCTTCATACGCGTCCATCTTTTGCGACGCACGCATGTAGATATCTTTGATTCCAATACCTTGAAGACGCTCTTTCACATCTGGCGAAGTTCCTCCTGTGATGATGGCCATACGAATGCCATTGCGCACCGCCAACTGTAAGGCATATCCATCTTTACTGTGCATTTGCCGAACGGGTTCAGCCCCTGGGATGAGTAAGATCTCACCGTTTGTCAGTACACCATCGACGTCGAGGACCACGGTAGTGATGTTCTTGAATTTCTCTTTGTAATTCATCAGGCCTTGTATTTTGCTATGCTTGCGCTTAAAAGGGTGTAGAGTCGCTGTACTTCTGGATCACTGATTCGCTGCAAGTGCGTATCAATGGTTTTCTTGTCGCCGCGTGCCGCCGGTCCGGTTTGTGCGGCTTGTGGCCCCATGGCAATGGCTTTATCAGGTCCTTGCTTCATAATAGCAAACAAGGTTTCCACCGGAAGGTTGTGTTCCTCGGCGTGTTCAAAGGCTAGGGTGTAGAGGTGGTTGGTGAAGTTGTTGACCATTACTGCGCTCACGTGAAGCTGGTTTCGCCCCTCACTATTGACCTCGTAGGTAAGCGGTGAAAGGGCTTTTGCGATACTTGTTAATATGGCCAGGTCCGCTTTGGAATGGGCTTCAAGTAGAAAAGGGACTTGGGTCCAATTCACTGTTGCCCCTTTCGTAAAACTGTAGAGCGGATATAGTACACCGCTTCTAGGGGTTTCGCACATTGGTACAGCACCAGCGGTATGTACGATCATTGCATGCTGAGGTAAGGCAGCACAGACTTGCACAGTTACATCATCCGGTACACAAACGATAATCACCTCAGCGGTAGCGGGGATATCTAGTGCACGGCCGTGGGTGGTGATTTGAAACGAATTTTCCAGTCCACTTGCGAGATGCTGTCCCAAGTTGCCTTGGCCAATGATGGCGATATGTGAACGGCCTTCCGACATTATTTGCGTTCTCGTTTTACGCGCTGTGCAATGGCGATACCAGTTCCTACCGCCATCAAAATGGAGCCCAACCATAAAAGATTGATCCAAGGAAATACTTCGGCCTTTACCAAAATGAAGGGCACTTCGGCTTCGGTGTGTTCGCTTGCGATAATGACAGGTTTATTGCTTTCGTAGTTGATTCGATCGAAGCTGAATTTCAACCCCAGCTCTTTTATTTCAGCGTCGACTTGTTGCGCCTGATTGCCTTGAACGGCGTAGACGGGCATTACCTTATACACGCTATCCTCTAATGTGGTGATGGTTAAACCTGCACCTAAAATAGCATAATCTAGTTCTCCTTCTGAATGAGGAGCATCAACCACTAGAGTGTCCAATTCTAATTGGTACTTCCCATATAAAAAGTGGGTATCGCCCACATTCAATTCCAGTTCAAACTCATTTTTCCACTCGTCGGTTCCGCGCTCCTCCTCGGTACGTAAGTCGGCGTAGGTCACGTGGGTATAGATGTCTTTGGTGAGGGTATGCCTAGTACTAGGCTCGGCTACATTGCCCATGCGTTCGTTGAGCTGAATGCGGGGACTAAGGTTGAATGCAGCTTCAAGCTTACCATCGATTTCTTCAAAGAATTCCAACTCGTAATTGATGTAATAGCCTTCTTCATTTTGTCCGGACCATGTTGCCCAGTACTTTCCCATCTCCACCGTGTCGCCGAGCGACAGCAAAAGGTTTTCATTGGCTGGGAAATCTTCATGTATGAAGGTTCTGTTTTGTGAGATGATGTCCTTGTTTGCATTGCTGACCAAGGCGCCGGCAATTAACAACCCAAAACCAACGTGCGCCACGGAGGCACCTGCGAAGTTCCATTGTCCTTTTCCCCAACGAATCCAAAACTCAAGGTTAGCGATTACTGCATAATAACTCGTCCACATCAAGGTGATGTACATTGGGTTCCACATGTCCAGTGCCCAAGCGCTTAGGCCAGTAAGAATAGTGGTTGCCACGAGTGTGGTGATTTGACGCTGGAAAAACAGCTTGCTCGAGGTTTGGCGGTAAGAAAGGAATTGGCCCGCACCTATTAGTAAGGTGATGATGATCGCGAACGGTACTTGTATGGCATTGTAGTGTTTGATCGGATCATTCAATACCTTATTCTCATCGTAAAGGTGGATCAATCCTTCTGGGCCAAACAGCTTGTTGAATACGGGGTAGGAAGTGCTTAGGGTAATCTGCAAACCGCTGATCAACAGAACTAAAGCTCCAATGAACATCCAGAATTCACGGCTGTCCATACGGTCTTCTTTTTCTTTTTTGGGCAAGCCTCGGTATCGAGCCAGGAAAAGACCAAGGCTTCCAAGAGTGAAGAAGAGGAGGTAAATTAATAATTGGCCACTCAATCCTAAATCCACGAAAGCGTGCACCGAGCTATCTCCTAAAATTCCGGAACGCGTTAGGAAAGTGGAATACAAGACTAACAAAAATGAGATGATCAAAAGGAACAAAACAGACGGCATTACGCCCCCTTTATTGCGTTGGATGAGTAAAAGGTGTGTGCCAGCAGCCATGGTAAGCCACGGCACCAATGAGGTGTTTTCTACTGGATCCCAAGCCCAGAATCCACCGAAACTCAAAGCCTCATAGGCCCAAGCGCCGCCCATCAAGATTCCGACTCCAAGAATACCTACAGAGAATACGCTCCATTTCAAAGCGCTTGAAATCCAAGAAGTGTAGTCTTTGCGTAATAATCCAGCAATGGCGTAACTGAATGGAATGAGGGTAGAGGCAAAGCCCAAGAATAGTGTAGGTGGGTGGATGGTCATCCAGTAGTTCTGAAGCAATGGATTCAGCCCGGAGCCGTCCATGAAATTTGGGAAGCGGGTGAGGTAGTCCTCGAACTGGGTCCAAGGCAATCCTAGGTTTTCAGGAAGTTCACGAACTAGGTTGAAGGGACTGTAGCCCAACTGGTAATCGCCAATCCAAATGCCTAAAATCATGCTTACCAAGAAAGCTTGAACCGCGGCGAAAACACCAACTACCGGTCCTTCAAAGTTCTTCGCAGTGTAGGTCAGGACCCACCCCAATATGGCATTCCAGAACATCCACAGGAGGAAAGAGCCTTCTTGACCTTCCCAAAACGCGGAGAACAAATAGCGTGGCGGAAGGTCTAAAGAGGTGTGTTTCCATACATAGTCAAACTCGAAGTAGTGGTTGGCCATGATGAAAAACAACGTGCCAATTAGTCCAAAAAGGGTGATGGCATGTAACCGAAAGGCCAAGCGGCCGACAGTTTTCCAGTCTTCTCCTTTGCTGTAATAGGCGAAGGTGGAAAGCAGTGCGAATACAAATGAAAAGGCCGTTAAACCCCGTCCGAGTTCAGCGGCCCATAAATGTTCTCCAATGTAGTTCATAGGGGTTATTTGTAGATTTTATCCGAATCCACTTCGTTTTGTTCGTTGTATTTCGATGGACACTTCATCAGAATGTCCGTGGCAATAAAGGCGGAGTCGGTGGCGTATCCGGTCATGGTAATTTCCTCCGAACGCTCGAAATCTTGAGGTTTAGGCTGGTTGTAAACCACGGTGCTCGCATTTCCCTTTTTGTCTTTGGCGGCAAAGGTGAGCGTTACGGTTTTCGCGTCGAAGCTCATGGGCTCCTCTAGGTTGAGGTAACCGATCACGGTAGTGGTTTCGCCTTGCTTTAAGCTGGCATCTGCGAAACTGCTGTAGGTCGCACTATTGCCTAGGTTCACTAGGGTGAAGCCAATGAGTACTGCAATGGCAATGATGATGGCAATCTGGCTATTTTTCATTTTCCAGTTTTGTGATTTTACGGTCCAATTGGACCAAGTACAACGCCAAACCCACAAAAATGACGGCGATGACCGCTACTACTACATAAATCTTGCCGTTGCTGTACATCGGGTTGTCATTTTGTGCCCATCCCATAAGTGGCAAGCACATCGCTAGAAGCGGTAAGAATTTTTTCATTCTTGAAGAGCTTTTAATCTATAACGCAAGGAAGCGATCCATGTTCCCACTAAAATCCAGCCTATTACGGCAGGGTAGAACACTATGCGCAGTCCGTTATCTAAATCATAACTGTTGAATCCTGGATTTCCGCCATTACCCGGGTGCAAGCTGTCGGTCATGCGAGGGAGGATCCCGATGAAAACAATCATCATCACAAAAGCGAAAATGTTGTAGACAGCTGAAATTCTCGCCTTTTTACGGGCGTCGTCCATGGAGTTGCGCAATACGAAGTAGGCCAAGTAAATGAGTATGGTGATGGCCGTACCGTTGAGTTTTGGGTCATTGGTCCACCAAGCGCCCCATGTGAATTTGGCCCAGATCATTCCTGTGAACAGTCCCATAAAGGAGAAAAACATTCCCATTTCGGCTAGGCTGATGCTGCGGCGGTCTTTGGCCAAATCTTCAGTGCCAAGGAAACGAATGGCGTTCCAAAAACTCGCCGCCATCATGGCCACCATTGCGAACCACATACTGACGTGATAAAACAGATTGCGAATGCTTTCTTCGATGATAGGCATGTCGGGCACCTTGGTCAACAAACCATAGATCAAACTGTAAACGACCAATAGCACCCCCAATACCTTATAAATGCTTCCTTTCATGTGTTGTTTTAATCCTGCCAAAGATACGGAAAGAGTAGGTAGGCCAAGAGGCCTATTCCCATATCTAAAGCAACTAATGTTCCCAATACATTGGCGGCATCGGTAAGGGTCACACCCACAATGGCTTGCAGGTTTATGGCACTGGTCAATTGGAGCACTGGAAATAGCAAAGGGATGGCTAAAATGGCTCCCAACGTGGCATTGCCTTTGGTGCGGTGTGCGATGCCGCTGGTCAAGGTCAAGACCACACTAAACCCTGTTGCGCCTAGTATGAGTCCAATAAAGAATAAGGCGGTGTTGTACACCGGGTTGCTAAAGAACACGCTGAACAGGCCCCAAGTAGCCATACTCAATAACATGATGTATGACACATTGAACAACATTTTGGCAATAATGGTGTGCTTGGCAGTAGCGATCGTTTGGTAGTAATAGAAGTAGGACCCACTTTCGAACTCGAAGCTTCGAGAAGATAATTGGACCGATCCAAAAAATACAACTACCCAAAGCAAGGTGTTCCATGCTGAATCTGATGGTGTGCTGCCACTCAATAAATAAATGAGGTAGGACACGCCAAGTAAGTACAGGCCTAGTGAAAAAAGCACATTGCTATTTCTCACCTCTTGGCGAAAAAAACGAACCAGCAAGCGCATAATTTTTTGCATTTCACAAAATTACATCAAACTATTCCAGCACCTTTGATGTTTATCACAAAAACCCCAAACATGAAACGAATTTTATCACTGCTATCTTTTGCGTTGCTTTTCTCTTGCAGCAACGGAACACAAGAATCCACCTCTAACACACTAGCCATGAGCGCTCCACCCATTGATTTTTATACGCTGAATACCACAACGATTGACGGAAAACCTTTCTCGTTCTCTTCCTTGAAAGGGAAAAGAGTACTCATTGTAAATACTGCTTCTAAGTGCGGTTATACACCCCAATACGAGGACTTAGAGAAATTGTACCGCGCCTACGGAGGAGATAATTTCACAATCATTGGTTTCCCTTCGAATGATTTTGGTTGGCAAGAGCCCGGTTCCGAACAAGAAATTATGACGTTTTGCTCAACACAATATGGTGTGACCTTCCCTATGATGTCAAAGGTGAAGACAGGGGCAAATCGCGGAGACGACATTTACCAATGGTTGTGTAATAAGGAACAGAATGGTGTTTCTGATGCCAAGGTCAGTTGGAACTTCAATAAGTTCTTAATCGATGAAAATGGTAAATGGGTGGCACATTTCCCTTCATCTACGAGTCCGATGAGCATGGAAATCACGACTTTTGCTTCAGGAAAGTAAAGATTATGAAACTTGATATTCTTGCTTTCGGTGCTCACCCCGACGATGTCGAGTTGGGAGCTGGAGGTATTCTAGCCACTCATGCCTCTGCAGGTAAGACCGTAGGAATTGTGGATTTGACCCGTGGTGAGATGGGGACGCGAGGCACTCCTGAGCTACGCGATGAAGAAGCGGCTGAGGCAGCCAAAATCTTAGGATGCGTGGTTCGAGAGAACTTATGTATGCCTGATGGCCAAGTCGGCTATGATCATGATTCACAATTATTAGTGGCCAAAATGGTGCGGAAATACCGGCCCGAAATTGTAATTATGAATGCACCGACGGACCGTCATCCTGATCACGGCAGAGCTTCTCGTTTGGTTGAGGAAGCTTGTTTCATTAGTGGTTTGCAAAAGATTGAATTGGAAGAAAATGGAGAGAAATTGGCTCCATGGCGTCCAAAAACAATGTATAAGTACCTGCAGTTTTATAATCTAAATCCTGATCTTATCGTAGATATATCTGCTGGATTTGAACAAAAATTAGCCAGTATTAAAGCACATAGGAGTCAGTTCTATAATCCCAATAGTAATGAGCCAGAAACTATAATTGCGAGTAAGGAATTTTTAGATAGTGTAGTGGCTCGTGCTCTGGATTGGGGGCGTATTATTGGTGCACCATATGCAGAGCCATTGATCGCAGTTAGGCAGGTGGGAGTTGAAGATTTAACAACTTTGAAATAAAGTTCTATTGTCTCGATTGAGATGCATAAAGTTTCTTTAAAAAATTCATGTATTTTTGTTGCCTACTTAATAATTAAAACAAGAGTTATTTATGAAACCAAAGGCAGTAGTTAACTACATCCGCGAAAACCAAAACAATAACAAAACCTTGAAGTCACTTTTTGCTTCACAGTTTTTGGGGAAATTTTCTGATGAGGAATTGGCAGGCCTAGCACGTTCGATTGAAAAAGAATCTATACGTCGCCAGCAAGCTGTTGTTGATGAGAAGATTGCCTACCTACAGTCTTTAGGTTACACTGTGAACAAATAATTCACACGTACATCTTAAAAAAAACCGCGCCGAAAGCGCGGTTTTTTTATTCAATTAAGTCAATCTTAATCTCTACTACTTAATAAAGAAAAGTAGTAGGCGAGCTGAGCCATAGAAGCCAACGCTGCGACAAGGTAGGTGCGTGCCGCCCAGTTCAAAGCATCTGCTGCTTTTTCATGTTCCGTGGTATTGATGGTTCCTGTCGAGGTTAGCCAAGCCAACGCGCGATTAGAAGCGTCGTATTCCACGGGTAATGTTACCAAGGTGAAGGCTGTAATGGCCGTTTGCGAGACAATCAATACCCAAATGATGGTATTAAAGCTGAACAGGTCGAGCATTCCAAATCCTAGGATCATACTCCACATCACGATGTTCATAATGCGTCCGCTAGCACTAGCCAGTGGAACGAGTTTAGATCTCATGTCGAGCCATTGGTAACCCACGGCGTGCTGCACAGCATGTCCTACTTCATGGGCAGCCACAGCGGCGGCGCTTACACTGCGTCCACTGAATACCTCCGGACTCAAGTTTACTGTTTTATCGACTGGGTTGTAGTGATCGGTCAATTTACCAGGCACGCTTTGAATGCGTACATCCGTGATGTTGTGGTCGTCCAGCATTTTCTGGGCAATCTCTGCGCCGCTCAAGCCATTGCCGAGGGCTTCTTGCGAATATTTCTTGAATTTTGATCTCAAGCGTTGTTGAACGACAAAGCCTAAAACCACAAATAGGATGATAATAACGAAGTACATTTTGGTGTTATAAAGTTGTTTGGATTCAAATAAACAAAATTTATGCCTCTCCTTTACAAAATGTAACTTTGGCAGATAGCCCAAGAACTTATGACAAAACGCCCTATAATTTTAGTGACAAACGACGACAGCGTTGTTGCACCAGGTATTAAAACGTTGGTAGAGATCGCCAATGAATTTGGCGAGGTATACGTCGTAGCGCCTGATGGGCCTCAAAGTGGAAAGGGCCATGCCATTACCTTGGACCAGAGTCTAAGATGCAATGAAGTGCCCACTGAAGGGCCTCAGAAAGAGTACAAGGTCAGCGGTACACCTGCAGATTGTGTGAAGTTGGCCATTAATGTGGTCTTACCCCGTCGCCCAGATTTGATTCTAAGTGGAATTAACCACGGGTCAAATGCTTCTGTGAATGTAATCTACTCCGGAACAATGAGTGCGGCAGTAGAAGGTGCATTGGAGCGCATTGATAGTATTGGGTTTAGTTTGGATGAATTTCCATGGACAGCATCTATGGAGGCCGCGAAGCCTTACGTGCGCACGGTTATTGCGAATGTGTTGGAAAATGGATTACCGAGCGGAGTGTGTTTGAATGTAAATATTCCTGCCAATGATTTGGTGCCGTATAAAGGATTGAAGGTTTGTCGCCAAGCGATAGGGAATTGGGTAGAGGAGTTCGACTCTAGAATTGATCCATATGGACGCCCTTATTACTGGCTTACCGGTAAATATGAACTGTATGACCAAGGAAGTGATACGGATATTGCAGCACTTAGCGAAGGTTATGTGAGTGTTGTTCCTGTGAGCGTTGATTTAACAGCACATGAATCCTTAGCAACTTTAAACCAATGGAATTTTGAAATCTAAGAATAAAATTGACCTAATTATCGGTATTGTAATTGGGCTTTGCGCACCCCTGTTTTCAATTGTTATTGCTGGTGAAACCTTCCCTGTATTGCAGGAACTTGGTGAAATTGCAAATCCTGCTTGGAAACTTATAGCGATGCGTGCGGTATCTTTTGGTGTAATTTTGAATGCTGCATTTTTCTTCCTCATTATGAATTGGGGTAGAGACCATATGGCAAGGGGTATATTGATTGCTTGTGTTCCTAGTATTATAGCAGTGATTTATTTCCAATTCATTGCTTGATGAAAATCTATTGGATTGCGGGAGAGCCTTCTGGAGATGTACAAGCGTCAGCGGTAGCAAGAGCATTATTTGCTCGTAATAGTAGTATTGAGCAAAGGGGATGGGGAGGTCCTGAGCTTAAGGGTGCCGGCGTCCAACTAGATCGAGATATTTGTTCTGAACCGTTTATGGGCTTTGTGGAAGTTCTGTTTCGTGCAAGAACGGTTACAAAGCGATTTTCAGATTGTAAGCATGATGTATTGGCATTTCAACCAGATGTGTTGGTACTAGTAGATTATCCCGGCTTCAACTTGAGAATGGCCGCTTGGGCTAAATCTCAAGGTATTAGAGTAGCTTACTTCATTCCGCCAAAAATATGGGCTTGGAAGGAGGGCCGTCTTAAAAAATTGAGTGAAAGTTGCAATGCTATATTTAGCATTTTACCCTTCGAACGTCAATGGTATTCTGATCGCGGAGTAAGCATTACGTACGTTGGAAATCCACTAGCATTCAAATACCAAAATCTGGTTGCCTTTGGCAACGAATGTGTTGCGCTCCTGCCTGGCTCTAGAAAGCAAGAAATTCATCGTCATTTGCCGGTATTCTTCGAGTTTGCAAAATTGCACCCAGAGCGAAAATTTAAGGTTATTAGGCTTCGGATTACCGAGAAATTTTGGCCTCAAATTGAGGTTCCAAATAATGTAGAAATATTTACAGGTCCCATTCAAAAGGGATTGGAAAGAGCCATGTTTGCGGTAACTTGCAGCGGAACAGCATCGCTAGAAGTAGCTTTACTTAAGGTGCCACAAGTTGTTGTATATAAGGCAAATCCAATATCATTGTGTATTGCAAAGTTCTTCGTTAAGGTAAAATACTTTTCTCTACCTAATTTGATCCTGAATCGGCCTGTGATTATAGAATTATTGCAAGGAGAAGTCACGGCATCTCGATTATCTGATTGTTTTAAATCATCTGTCAAAGAATTGGGAGCAGTATCTTATTATGATGAATTGTTAAATATCTTGGATCAACATGATCCTGGTGACAAAACCGCTGTGGAAATTATAGACCTTCTATCTTCGTAATAATGAGAATTCTTTTAGTCTTTTTTATTCTTTTTCACTTCAGCCTTTCTGCCCAAAAAACTGAAGTTAGAGACTCACTGGATGGTCCTCGCGTCTTCTTATTCGCTGAAGATTTTTATTCGCGCGCCCAGGTCAAAGTAAAAAATGGATCCTACACATTAATAGGGTACGGAAAGGATACAATCTATACCAAACGCTATGGATCGGAGGATATACACCCGTTATACACTTTTCGAGCAGAGCTAATGATCAATAAACTAGAATTTGATTCTATTCAGTTTACCTCCAATGATACAATTGTTCTTAGAGTCATGAGAAATGGAAAATGGACGGAGGAAAGACCATATATAGGAATTCTCACATTACGCAACAATCTAATTTATATCGATGCCATTGGAAGGTGCTCGATGACCAATTATCTCGCTGGTGTTGTGGAGGCAGAAGGTGGGTTTGAAGGCAGAGGCAGTTATCTCCAAGCTCAGGCGGTTCTAGCCAGAACCTGGTTGATGAGTAATGAGAAAAAACACATCAAAGATGGATATCATGTCAAAGATGATCAGAGTTCACAGGCATTTAAAGGAGTTGCGCATGGAAAGCATGCCACTGAAATGATGGAATCCGTGTGGAGTGTAAAGGACACGGTGGCCCTCTATAATAATGAGCCAATTATTGGTTTTTATCACAGTAATTCAGGAGGACAAACAGTCTTGCCTCAAGATGTATGGTCTCAACCATTACCTTATTGCAGGTCGGTAATTGATCCTTTTTCTTTAAAAGGCTCTAAGGTCCAATGGACCCAGTCTTATACATGGAATGAATGGACAAAATATTGGTCTTCAGAGGGTGTTGATCTCTCTACGGAGGACTGGACTAAGTTTTTTGAATCACTCTCATCTGATAGGTTGACACATTGGGTAATTGGGTCTAAAAAAATCAAATTAGAAACCGTGCGTAGGGATTTTAAATGGCGCAGTGCGTTCATTCAGTGTCAAGCGACTTCAACAGGTATTACCGTAACGGGTAAGGGCTTTGGCCACGGTGTTGGTATGGCTCAGCAAGGGGCAATGCATATGGCTAAATCTGGCTTTACGTGGAAAGAAATCTTGGATTTCTATTTCAACGATTTGACCTATGATTTAGTTAGCAACAACTAGATTTCCACAAAACTTTTTTTTCTATTCGGTAGTGACCAGTTTAATTGGATGCCACTATATCCATTATTCATTGTACTCATTGCCTTAGCCTTGCGTGATCAATATTCTATTTCTTTTGAATTAGTCTTAGGTTTTTTTTTGTGGTCGCCGAGTTGGCGATATTTTAAACATGATGTATCACTACTCCTTCTCGCTCTACTCGTCATTACATTAGGCTCTCAGTTTATGCAATGGCGGACTTGGTACATTTTTGTGCCTCCACGAATTATTACAAGTTTAGGCGAGCAATTGCAGTTTTGGCTGATCGAACAAATTGCAAACGTATCACATGGTCAGCTCAATTCATTCCTTAGCGCAGTATTAGTAGGAGTAAAAGGAGGGTTGGACCAAGAAACCACTGAGGCATTTGGGATACTTGGTATTAGGCATATGCTCGCGGTCAGTGGCTTTCATGTGGGTATTTGGACGAGTTTATTTTTGCCAATAACCAAGGTCCATCATCATAGATATTGGCAATGGCTTGTGCAGTTGGGGCTGGTAGGGTATTTAATCATTTATGTGGCGGCGGTAGGGAGTGGACCTTCTGTCATACGTGCAGTCGGCTCTTTCATTTTAGCAAGAATTGCGCTGGCAAGACATCTTAAAATATCCGCAATGCACTGGCCTTTGACCATTGCTGTGGGCTGCTTTTTACTCAAACCTGATATGATCCAAAAACTAGGCTTTCAGTTAAGTTATGCAGCGGTCATTGCCATACTATTGTTTTTAAGGCAATCCCCTTGGGCAGATTTCTTACAGCATTATCAGGTGGTGAAACATAGAAAGCTACCATTTTGGCTTTTGACTATTCAAATTTCTGTGGCAGCTTGGATAGGCACATTACCGTTGGTGGTGTATTACTTTAATTACGCTTCGCCCTATTTTTTGATCGGAAACTTATTAATCGTGCCCATTTATATGATGTTTATTTGGACCGGGCTAACCGCAATACTCATTGGGCCTTGGATACCGATCGAATTTCTTGAAAATTGGAATTCGATCTTTGAAATTTGGCATGAATTAGTCGTTGACTTTGCTTCTTTTCTTTCTGCCTAAAATCAATAACCTTTCCTCAAGCATCGTGTTTGATACTTGTTCGAAGGATCCGTCGAAAAATAAGTGAATACTACCAGTTTCTTCGCTGATGGAAATTGCGAGCGCATCTGTCCGTTCTGAAATACCCGCGGCTGCTCGGTGGCGCAATCCAAATTTTGAAGGAAGCTCACTGCTTTCACTTAGCGGGAGAATTGAGCCCGCTGATACGACAACATTACCTGTGATGATCGTAGCTCCATCGTGCAATGGGGCATTTTTAAAGAAAATACTTTCTAAAAGAATTCTACTTAAAGATGCATTGAGTTCATGACCGGTTCCTGCAAATGCACCAAGCGGATCTTTTCGCTCTAGTACTATAAGTGCCCCAATTTTATTCTTCGCTAATTGCTCTGCAGAAGCAGATATTATTTCAATGCTTTGCAAATCAGTTTGATCTGCTTTCCCCATTTTTAGTATGTTGCGCCAGCCCTGACGGCGCGTGAAGGTGGCAGATCCTACGACCAAGAGGAACTTTCGGATTTCCTGTTGGAAGACGATGACCAAAATGATCAATCCGACCCCCATAAAGGAGCCGAGAATTTCGCTCAGAAGGTTCATCTCCAAGACTTGGACCAAACTGTACAACAGGTAAATGGCGACCATACCGATGAGTATGCGAATGGCTGCCGTGCCTTTTAACAGACGGTAGACTTGGTACAGCAAGAATGCTGCGATGATAATGTCGAGGGCATCGAGGACCCCAAAATTTAACGCTCCCATGATCGCAATAAATGTGGTACTCCTTCCGGGTAAAGGTGGGTAAACAAGGTAATGGTTTCTACGGCTTCTTTCACATCGTGTACGCGTAGGATTTGAGAACCTCCAATCAATGCGGCCATGTGTAGGGCAGTAGTGCCGTTGAGGCTAAGTGCTGCATCACTTTTTAGGGCCTTATAAATCATGCTTTTACGGGAGATGCCGGTGAGAATGGGTCGGCCCAATAATTGAAAAGCATGTAACTCGCGCAGCAACTGGTAGTTGTTTTCCAAGGTCTTACCAAATCCAAAACCTACGTCCACAATGGTATCATGAATACCCATCGCGTGCAACTTTGGCAGCTCCTGTGAGAAGAACTTCACAATATCCTGGGTCACGTGATTGTAGGTTGGATTCTGCTGCATATCCTGTGGTGTGCCCTGCATATGCATCATGATGTAGGGACAGCGGTGTGCGGCTATAACCTCATGCATTTTAGGGTCCAATTTTCCTCCGCTGATATCATTGATTATATGCACCCCAGCGTCCAATGCTTTCTTAGCTACTCCACTTCGGAAGGTGTCGATCGAGACAAACGTCCCAGGGAACTCCGCCATCACGGCTCGCACTGACGGAAGAACGGCTTCCAATCGCGCCCATTCCTCATCTTCTGTGACGTGGTCGGCGCCCGGACGAGAACTGTAGGCGCCTAGATCCAAAATGCGGGCGCCCTCCTCCAACATCTTACGGGCTTGGGTCGTAGCAACTTCAGCAGTGCCAGTGCGGCTTTCCGCGTAAAATGAATCCGGGGTACAGTTGATGATGCCCATCACCCAGGGTGTGGATATCGTGTGAATTGTCCCTTGCACATTGAGCATGAACTCCGTCATTGTTCTCGTATCTTCGTTGGTAACGCAAAGTTAAGTAATGAATACAGCTGACCAATTCGATGCCGTACTAGATAAATGCCACGGCTTATTTGAGAAAAAAGGAAAGGATTACGGAACCGCATGGCGCATTCTACGTCTGCCTTCGTTGACGGATCAAATTTTTATCAAAGCCCAGCGCCTGCGCAGTATAGAAGAGAAGGGAACCCAAAAGGTGGACGACCCGCTGGAGGGTGAGTTCATCGGGATTTTGAATTACAGCATCATGGCCTTGATTCAACTCGAACGCGGTGTTGCGGAGCAGCCGGACATGAGCTGGGAAGAGGCTAGCGCGGCGTATTTGGCCAAAGCGAACGAGGCAAAGGAGCTAATGTTGCGCAAGAACCATGATTACGGTGAGGCGTGGCGCGACATGCGTGTTTCAAGCTTCACGGACCTGATCATTCAAAAGCTGTTGCGTGTAAAACAAATTGAAGATAATCAAGGCAAGACCTTGGTAAGTGAAGGCCTGGAGGCCAACTACCTCGATATGGTGAACTACAGCGTGTTTGCGCTGATCATGTTTATGGAACGCGGAAAATAACAGGACCATGATCAAACGTATTCTTATTCCCATTATTCAGTTTCTCGTAGGGGGACTATTCGTTTTCTCAGGTTTGGTGAAGATGAACGATCCGGTCGGGTTCTCCTTTAAGCTCGAAGAATATTTCAGTGAACCGGTCTTGAACATCCCGTTTTTGGAGCCTTTAGCGCTGCCATTGGCCATTGTGTTGGTCATTGTGGAGGTGTTGCTGGGGGCAGATTTATTGATGGGCATCAAGCGCCGCTGGACCATGGTGCTACTCACTGTAATGATCGTCTTCTTCACGTTCTTGACCTTTTGGAGTGCCTATTTTAACCAAGTGACCGACTGCGGTTGTTTTGGCGATGCCATTCCACTGACTCCATGGGAGAGCTTCTACAAGGATGTTGTTTTGAGTGTGCTGATAGCAATATTGTGGTGGGGCGAGAAGAGTCAGATTAATTTCTTTCCAAAAGGCGCCGTGCGTTTCTTGGCGCCGGCCATTTTGTTGGGATGTATTGGATTCACCTACCACGTGATGAATCACCTGCCCGTGAAGGATTTCCGTCCGTATGCGGTGGGAGAGAGCATTATTGAAGGGATGAAACCTGCAGAGGAATTGGGTCTAGATCCCCCTCAATATGAAGTCATTTATACCATGGAACAGGAGGACGGCACGCGCACGGAGATTACCTCGGAGCAATATATCGATGAGAAATGGTGGGAGAAAAAAGAGTGGGTAATGCTTTCAGAATTGAGCAAGACCATCAAGGTGAGCGAGGGTTACGAGCCGCCCGTGCATGATTTTAGTTTGATGTCGGACTACGGCGATATGACTGATAGTATTCTGGGGCTAGAGGAAGTTTGGTTGCTCGTGGCCTACAATGTGGAGAAGACCCACGCTAAAGGATGGGAGAAGGTGGTGCCGAAATTGGCCCAATTATCTAAAAACAACATCCCACACGTGGTGCTCAGCGCTTCCATGCCGGAGGAATTACATACTTTAGGCATGCCGATCGAGACTCCTTTTGCCTTTACCGACGAAACGACCTTGAAGACGATGGTGCGTTCTAACCCAGGATGGGTGGTGCTCCAGCGTGGAAGGGTTACTGCGAAATACCATTATAACGATACCCCGAATTGATCCGATTCGCCCTTCAAAAAATCGCCCTCGCTGTGCTTACCCTCTGGGGTGTAGCGACATTGGTATTTTTGTTGTTTACGCTCGTTCCTGGTGATCCAGCGCAAATGATGTTGGGCAAGCGCGATGATCCTGAAGCCCTCGCGGCCGTGCGCGCGAAGTACGGGCTCGACCAGCCGCTAAACGTGCAATATGTGCAGTATTTGGGCCGCATCTCACCAGTGAACTTTACTGGGGAAGGTCCGCTGTTCAAGGCACCGGACTTTGGCGAGAGCTTCCAACGTCAGGGACAAAAAGTCAGCGCGTTAATAGGGCAGACCTTCCCGAACACAGCCTTGTTGGCACTAGTGGCCATAGGATTTGCCGTAGTGGTGGGCGGAGTACTTGGTGCGGTGGTGGCCTATCGGGAAGGAAGCATTTTGGACCAATTCCTCACTGCCTTCAGCGCCCTAGGAATGAGCTTGCCGTCCTTTTTTACAGCCGTCCTCTTTGCTTGGATTTTCGCGTACCTGCTCGGGCCTTGGACGGGATTGAACCTGACAGGCTCCCTATATGCCGTGGACGATTATACCGGTGAGCGCTACTTACAACTCAAAAACCTCATTCTTCCGGCCTTGACCCTGGGCATTCGTCCCATCGGTGTAGTGCTGCAACTTACCCGTAATAGCGTACTTCAAGTTGCCCAGCAAGACTTTGTGCGCACCGCAAGAGCCAAGGGCCTAAAGGAAGGCCGAGTCTTTTTCCGACACATCCTGCCGGTTGCCTCGAATCCCATCATTACGACCATCAGCGGTTGGTTTGCATCGCTCTTGGCTGGGGCGGTATTTGTGGAAATTATTTTTGGTTGGAATGGCATGGGAAAATTGCTCGTGGAAGCGTTAAATACTCGAGATTTGCCAATTACGATGGGGTGCGTCATGGTCATCGCCGCCATCTTCGTTTTCTTAACGACGTTAGTGGATGTACTGTACGCAGTGCTCGACCCAAGAATACGAGCTGAACTATTTTAAGAACACACAACAATATCAATAAATAATCATGAGAAGAAAGATTGTAGCAGGTAATTGGAAAATGAACACGACGTACAACGAAGCCATGGATTTGGTCGCAGAATTGAAGTCGTCGTTGACGGAGGAAGTGGTAGGAGAAACAGGTGTGATCATTACTCCTCCATCCGTATTCTTGAGTGATGTCGTAAATGAATTGGTCGATAATCCATTCATCGCTGTCGCCGCACAGAACTGCCACGAACAAGATAATGGTGCTTACACCGGTGAAATCAGCGCCCCTATGTTGGCTTCTTTGGATTTGGACGCCATTATCATCGGTCACAGCGAGCGCCGTCAATACTTCGGTGAGACCAACGAGAGCTGTAAGGTGAAAATAGGTCAGGCATTGAACAACGAATTGGCCGCGATCTACTGTATCGGTGAAACCTTAGAAGAGCGCAAGAGCGGCAACTACATGGACGTAATCCTCAGCCAATGTGCTGAAGGCCTAGAAGGCTTCTCAGAAGAAGATATGGACAATATCATCTTGGCTTATGAGCCGGTTTGGGCTATTGGAACGGGTGAAACTGCTTCTCCAGAGCAAGCACAAGAAGTACATGCCGGCATTCGTGCTTGGTTGGTAGAGCGTTTCGGCGGTGAAGCGGCCCAAGATATTTCGGTATTGTACGGCGGCTCATGTAAGCCGGGCAACGCAGCAGAATTATTTGGACAACCTGATATCGACGGTGGTTTGATCGGCGGCGCCTCATTGAGCGCAGCAGATTTCACAGCGATCGTAAAAGCTAGAACCGAAGCCTAATGTCGGAAACCCCAGTGTACATTGAATTGACCGCAACGGTCGTTCCCTTGGAACCCTTCCGCGATGTGTTTATTGCACAGCTCGGGGAATTGGGCTTTGATACCTTCACCGATACGGAGGATGGGTTTCAGGCGTACATTTTAAAGGACCAATTCTCTTCTGATGCCATCGCCGAGACCCTTCAATGGGACGGTGTTCAGGCCACTTATTCCTTGCAAGAAATCGAGCAAGTGAACTGGAATGCGGAGTGGGAGAAAAACTTTGATCCTATTGATGTGGACGGTCGCGTGTATATCCATGCTCCTTTCCACACACCAAAACAAGGCTATGAGCACCTCATGTTGATCGAGCCAAAGATGTCTTTTGGTACCGGCCACCACCAAACCACCCACATGATGATTCAGTGGACCTTGGAGTTGCCGACCGAAGGCCTGCGTGTCCTCGACATGGGCTGTGGTACAGGTATCTTGGGTATCCTTGCCGGGATGCGTAATGCGGCTCACATTCACGGGATCGATATCGACACCTGGTGCGTAGAAAACACCTTGGAGAATGCACAACGCAATGCCATTTCCATGAGCTGTGACCAAGGAGGGGCGGAAGCCATCAAGGATACCTATGATTTGATCTACGCCAACATCAACCTCAACGTGCTCCTAGCGGACATGGACGCTTATGTGGCCGCTTTGGCCAGCGGCGGTACCATCTTGTTCAGCGGTTTTTACGAGGAAAATGTGCCTGCCCTTCGAGATCGTGCTGCGGGCGCGGGGCTAACCTATGAGGGGATCAAAGGTCGCGATCAGTGGCGCAGTGTTAAAATGAGAAAGTAATGCGAAGAATTGGACTGCTTGTTGCGCTTTTATTGAGCCTAGGGCTTCACGCCCAGAAGGCAGTTAAATTCTCTGAAATCGAACTTTTTCAGGAGGAATTCCTCGATATCGTTGACTTAAAAAAAGAGCAGAAAGCCCTCTTCAAAGACAGTCTATTACCAAATGCTGTGTTGGCAGCAGACGAATACGGCGAACTATGGATTGATTTAAGCAATCAAATGATTCGTAAGCGTCTCGTGCAGTCAGAGGTTTGGGAGGAACTCATTAGACTAATCTACGGAACATATGAGGGTGAAGCAGATGGCATCTCGAAGCAAATGGTCGAGCACCTCTTGAATTATTCAAAAAAGAATTCCTCGAAAAACCTTAAAGACTACATACACCTAAACTATCTCAATTACAACAAGCACATTTTCAATGATGAGCGCAAATTACTCTGGAGTGCCCCAAATGCTTTGTGGAATCTAGGGTTTAATGACGGCAGTCCAGTCTATAGTTTCGATTCAGAAGATATTTTTGGTCTATACAGGGAGGATACCACAGAGATTTTTGGAGCTACATTCAAATACTATCCTGAACAAAATGAAATTAAAGGTTCTGGAGGCACCGTTTTTTGGACAAGGTTCAATATTTCTGCGGATGAACGATATGCAATACTGACTTCTTGGAATATTGATATTACCAAAGCCGGTTACAAGGCGAAAGCAATTTTATACGCTCCAGCGTTATATCCAGATTCTATTCCTGGAATATTGGAAGAACGAATGACGGGCCTGAAGACTAAGCAATACCCTGAATTCTCCAGTAAGCGGAACGATTATGTCATTGAAAATATTTTCGAAGATGTTCACTTCAAGGGCGGTTTAGGTGTTGTTGGTGCCCAATTATATGGAAACAGTCCTAATAATAAATTATGCGAGTTAGTCTTCACTAATGATACCAGTACGGTCATTACCTTAAAAAGTAGTCGAATAGCGTTTAAGGATAATGGTATAGTCGCAAAAAGAGTTGAAGTGGTAGCGCACCTCGGAGCAGATAGCATATACCACCCTTATTGTGAAGCGCGATACGACCCATCTAAGGGACAACTACGTATACTGCGATTTCAAAATGGATTGGGTAGGTGTTCTTGGGTTGATAGCTACCATTCAATGGAGGTGGACGTAGATCAACTCATTTGGAATAAGGACACTCCTTATTTGAATTTTAGAAATCTTAATCTAGGTTCAATGCAGGCCGCTGTTTTTGAGAGTAATCAATTCTTTAGGGTCACACGAATGGAGGAGTTGGCTGGACTTCAGACCGTTCATCCACTGATGAATTTAAGGGAAGCGGCTTCTCTATGGGGCTTCAAAGAAGTTCCAGTCAAAGATTTGATTTATGCCCTGCGAATGCCCCTAGCAGATGGTGAGAATTTCATTTACGAGATGGCCATTCAAGGCTTTGTGTTCTTGGATGAGGATAAGAACACAGTTGTGGTGACAGAAAAGCTTTTTGAATATTTAAGCAATTGGATAGGGAAACGAGATTATGATGTGATTCAGTTTATTTCCCGAGTAGAAGAAGGCTATAACGCGCAGATTAATCTCATCAACAATCAAATGCAAATCGCGGGCATCGGTATGATTGCGGTTAGCGATTCACAACAAGTAAGTCTCTATCCAAATGGCGGACTCATAGCCGTGAATGAAGATATGGACTTCAAGTTTGACGGCCTCATTAATGCGGGATTATTCAGTTTTTGGGGAAGTAATCATGAATTCAAATACGATCAGTTTATGGTTGATATGCCGAAAATTGATTCCATGCGATTCAAGGTAAAACAGTTTAATGTACCCCCAGGAGAGAGAGCTGGTTTAGTAAATGTTCAAACTGTTTTATCTAATTTACAAGGGCGATTAAAAATAGACCGGTCTGATAATAAGAGTTCGAAGGAATACTATCCAGAATATCCCATATTCGAAGCCTTGAACAACTCATTCGTGTATTACGATCATCCGAGTATTCATAATGGTGTATATAATCGTGAGGATTTCTACGTAGCAGTAGAGCCTTTTACCGTGGATTCATTAGATAATGCTACAACTGATGGATTGTTATTCGATGCAACCTTCCATAGTGCCGATATCTTCCCAACCTTTCCACAGCCTCTCATGGTAATGCCGGATTATTCATTGGGATTCGAACGAATAATGTCTAATGCCCTTACTTACAAAGGTTCTGGTCAATTTGAGGGGAGGCTTGCATTGTCCAACAAAGGATTACAAGCCTCTGGATATATCAAATACATTCAAAGTACGTTGGCCAGTAACGATATATTATTCTTTCCAAAACAGGCTTCTGGAAATGCTTCGAAATTCGATTTAACACAAAACACTACGATGGGTAAGGGTTATCCAAAAGTTGCAAGTTCGGATAACCCATTTCTGTGGATGCCATACGAAGACGAATTACATCTTCGAACCCAAAGTGTACCATTCAATATGTTCTATGCGCAAAACCTGAACGCCAGAGGTGAATTAACCTATGGAAGTCAAGGTCTATTTGGAGTAGGTGAGTTGCGATATGGCACCGCAATGCATAGTAGTAAAGAAGAGGGCTTTACATTTTATAACACTTCGTTTGTATCGTCTAACCAAGATTTCCGTGTAAAAACAAAATTGGATGATGAGCAATGGGCATTCCAAATGTTGGATGCGAGTTGTAACGTGAATTTTGACAAGCAATTAGGAGTTTTTGATAAAATTGACCCCTACAGTTATATAGACTTCCCTGCAAATCAGTACGTAGCTTTCATGGATCATGCTGAATGGAAAATGGAGAGTGCCACAGTAGATATCAATCACAGCAAGGATGATAAAGCTTATTTGGTAAGTACTAACACTCTTCAGGATAGTTTAGACTTCACCGCTGGTTTTGCTCGTTTTTCTCTCGTTCCAAGCATTTTGGAGGCTTATGACGTTCCAGAAATAGAAGTTGCTGATTCTCGTGTTATTCCAGATAGTGGTTATGTGGTTATTCGTACGAATGCAGTCATGGACCCGCTTGAAAATTCTAAAGTTATCGCAGATAGATTTTCAGAGCTTCACAATTTCTATGACAGCCATATTCGTATTCGTGGGAAGTATTTGTTTAGTGGTTATGGTACTTACGACTATGAAGACGAAGAAGGGAATATTTGGCCAATTTCTTTTGAGACAATTAAACCTGATACTTCAGGCACTACCATAGCCGAAGCGGAGATCCTTGAATCTGATGAATTTTATTTAAGTCCGTATTTCAGTTATCGCGGTGAAATTTCACTCCGTGCCGATGAAGTAGCTATGTATTATAAAGGCGCTATCAAGTTGTTGAATAACTGTGAAAACCTTCAAAGTACTTGGTATGATATTGCGACGACAATCGACCCGTCGGATATCGTAATTGAACTGCCTGAACCGGATTTAAGTACATTCAGAGACAATACGTTCAATGGTATTTTCATTTCACAGGATAGTCTAGGAGGACATAGTAACTTCCTGTCCAAATACGCCGATAGACGAGATATTGAAGTTATAAGTGCTAATGGTGTTTTATTCTACGATCATGATGAGGATGGATATGTGATCACCACCGTAGACAAATTGATGGACTTCTCGGTTCCAGATCCCTATCTGGTCTTTTACAATAACGAATGTGAACTGTACGGTTCGGGGCCACTCAAAATACTCGAGAATACAGGATTAGTAGAAAGTCGAATGGGTGGTGCAGCTCGACATAACCTCAAGACTGATGAGGTGAGTATTGATGCCGTTTGGAGTATTGATGCACCACTAGATAAAGATCAATGGGAGACAATAGCTAAACTTTTCGGTGATTTCTCAGGAACAGGTCGAATAGATGACTTTAACTATCAAGAAGGTATTTATACGTTGATGGGTTCAAAGGAAGGGTCCAAATTTTTAGATGATTTGGCGGAATCAGAAGGAGATGGTAAGCTTCCAAAAGAGCTTCGAAAATCACTTGTTTTGAGTAAGATTGAAATGGCGTACAAAGGCGAGTATCGAACCTTCCAAGGAAATGGCGAAGCAATCATCCAAAATATCTATAATGTACCTGTTTTCGCCAAAGTAAATTGCTTAGTTGAGGTTAAAGAACGAAGTCGAGGAGGCGAGTTCACCATTTACCTGGATAATGGCACAGATTATCTTTTCATGAGTTATAAACGTAATGTTATGAGCATAAGATCGTCAGACGATGCCTTCAATGATGCAATATTGGCCAAGGATAATAATGCTCGGAGCGTAGCGGCGAAGGGTGATAAACCTAGTTTTTCCTATAACCTAGCCGGAAGAGGAAAGGTCACGTTGTTAAAGCGTCGATTTGGTATAGAAGATTAGGTTGAATAATTTTTAGGTTGCACTTGCATCCATTAGGTTAAAGCATCTAAATTTGAAGACATGAGCACGAAAGAGCAATTCCAAAATCAACACGAAACCGTACTTCAAGCGGAGCGTTCTCTGGTTCTATTCAACGACCATGAGAACACCTTTGATTTCGTTATCGACGTGCTCTGTGCTGTATGTGAACACACTGAGGAACAAGCCGAACAATGTGCTTGGATAACTCATTACAAGGGTAAGTGCCAAGTCATGACAGGTGAAATAGAAGAATTACAACAAAAGGCTTCTATAATGGGTGATGTAGGTCTTACCGTGGAGGTACAATAAGCTTTCATTTTCTAGTCAAAAAATCCCAATAGGGACTTTTGCAATTAAGTTTTTGGTCTATATTTGCCACCCCATACGGGAAGGCTGGCTGCGTAGCTCAACTGGATAGAGCATCTGACTACGGATCAGAAGGTTTGGGGTTCGAATCCCTACGCGGTCACAAAGAACCAGAAAAGCCCTGCAACGAAAGTTGCGGGGCTTTTTCATTTCCAAGCGCCCGAAGTTTACTTCAGGGCGTGGGGAAATGGAAAAGCCGCTGAGCAGCGATAGCTGCGCAGGGCTTGTTGGTTCGGAATTTGGAGCAAGAGGGATCTTTGCCGAAGGCAAAAATCCCCGAAGTTTACTTCAGGGCGTGGGGAAATGGAAAAGCCGCTGAGCAGCGATAGCTGCGCAGGGCTTGTTGGTTCGGAATTTGGAGCAAGAGGGATCTTTGCCGAAGGCAAAAATCCCCGAAGTTTACTTCAGGGCGTGGGGAAATGGAAAAGCCGCTGAGCAGCGATAGCTGCGCAGGGCTTGTTGGTTCGGAATTTGGAGCAAGAGGGATCTTTGCCGAAGGCAAAAATCCTACTTTATCAATCTCTGATATGGATAGGGTAGGCAGCGCTATACCTCCGCGTCCATCAAATCTGTCACCACGTGGTAACGAGGGTCCTCAATCGAACTTTGGATGTATTTATCAAAGGCAGGATTTGCTTTAATCAGAATGGCCTTGCATTCTGGGCTGAGGTGGGTCAAGACCACTTCTTTTCCGGCTGCCAAATATTTGTCAATCACTCGCTCAATGGCTTCAATACCACTGTGGTCACTCACTCTAGACTCGATGAAATCAATTTCCACCTTAGTAGGATCGTTTTTCACGTCAAACTTGGTCGCAAAGGATTGCACCGAACCGAAGAATAGTGGTCCCCAAATCTCATACACTTTCGTACCATCTTCTTTAATGCGCTTCCGGGCACGAATGCGAACGGCATTCTCCCAAGCAAATTTGAGGGCACTCATGATCACCCCGGAAATCACGGCAATGGCCAAATCTTGCCATACGGTGATGGCACTGACTGCAATCAATACAAAGGCATCAGCGACCGGGATCTTGCGCAAGATGCGGAAGCTCGACCACGCAAAGGTGCCGATCACGACCATGAACATCACACCGACCAAGGCGGCGATAGGAATGCGCTCGATGAGCGGGGCGCCGAACAGAATGAAGCTAAGCAACCCGAGGGCGGCAACCACACCAGATAATCGGCCACGGCCACCAGAATTCACGTTAATAATACTTTGACCGATCATAGCGCAACCGCCCATGCCGCCAAACAAACCGTTGATCAAATTCGCCGACCCTTGGGCGATACATTCGCGGTTTCCTGAACCACGGGTTTCGGTTAAATCATCGACCAAATTCAAGGTCATCAAGCTTTCTATCAAGCCAACGGCCGCCAACAAGAAGGCAGTACTGATCACCGTACCCCAATGTCCTTGCATGGTGTCGAAGAGGGTGAAGATATTCCATTGGAACTGTGGCAAACCGCCTTTTAGTCCCTCACCGCCACCGTCTCTAATGAACGATCCTACGGTGCTTACATCTAGGTCTAGGCCTATTGCAATGGCCGCTACCACGATGATTCCGGTCAATGCAGCGGGAACTACTTTAGTTACTTTCGGCAACAGCCACATGATGGCCATGGTCAACCCTACGAGTCCCATCATGGTATATAGCTCTGTACCGTCAATCCAAACCTTATGGCCGTTCACGTTATGGGTAAACATGCCTAATTGGCTCAAAAAGATTACGATGGCTAAACCATTGACAAATCCCATCATTACAGGATGGGGGATGAGGCGTACAAACTTTCCTAGACGGAACAATCCAGCGACTATTTGGATGGCCCCGACGAAGAGTAGGGTAATGAACAACCAAGAAAGACCTAACATCTCCATGCCCATGCCTTCACCAACGCTATTTCCTTCTTGGATCAAATGCACCATCACCACGGCCATGGCACCAGTGGCTCCGGAAATCATTCCTGGGCGTCCACCAAAGAGTGAGGTGATCAGTCCCATCATGAAGGCACCGTACAGACCCACGAGTGGGTCAATGCCTGCCACAAAGGCGAAAGCAACGGCTTCCGGCACGAGCGCCAAGGCTACGGTAAAACCAGATAGGATATCATTTTTTGGATTGCCAACGAAGTTGTTGAAGAGTCGTTTCATGGAAAGGGAGATCGTGTTGCAGCGGGCAAAAGTAAGGCCTTTAAAATGAATACGGGCGGCCCGCAGGGCCGCCCGTATTAAAGCTTTTCACAAATGATGAAGAAATTACTTCTGGTAACGCTCTCGAAGATCGTCCGTTAGAAGTTTAGTTTCCTTCAGGTCATTCTCATCGCCACGGTTGAAATCCAATCGTAACGAATTATTGAAATGATCGTCCGCTTTGTCAAACTCTCCAATCATAGTGTAGGCCATGATGAGGTTTTTGTATAAATCTGGAATGACTTTTTTATTGATACGCGCCTTTTTATTGTCCATATCGCCTTCCGCCAATGCAGCTTCCCAAGCGTCAATTGCGCTTTGTAGCTTCTCTCGAGCTTCATCTGGGCGGCTGATGAGCATATCATATCCTTGCTTGGCATCGTACATGGCGTTTTCTAGATCGTCAAATTCACCTTTTTTATTCTTCACATAGATGATTTCAACGTTGCGCTTCTGCTCTGTGGTGCCCAATTTATCGTTGATCAACCACTGAATGGTCCCCATATTCTCCTCCACAACCTTGGTTTGCAACTGGTCAATGTAGGTCTGTGCGTTCGTAGAAGGGTAGCTTCTTTCTTCCTCCGCTGAGGTAAAAGTTTTGTAATCCGAAATGGAGCTCGGCACCTCGTCAAAGATGATGCTGCCGTTTGGATGTACCGCACGGAGAGTCATGCTGTGACGGTAATCGATTTTCCAGAATGACTTGTAGTAGGTTGATTTCGCTTTGGTCTTAGAATCTACCTTCACGTATTCCTTTTTTTCTGCGATCGGATCATTATTCTCGAAACCAAAGAGGTGCACTTCGATGTTTACCCCATTTGGATCTTGGTCTAATCCTTCCACGCGGCAATAAGTGCTCGCGAGTTGGTCAGCATTGAATAGCTTTTGGTGGGTAACCTGACGCTTGTACGGTTTTGAAGGTGGGTAGTAAGGTGAAGGAGGGGCAGGTTTAGAGTTTTCCAATACCTGCTTCTCAATGATTTTACCCACGGAGCTTTTACTGTTCCAGTCCTCCAGTGCTTTTTCGTATTCTGCGTAGCGTTGGTCGTAGGCCGCTTTTGCTGCCACTTCCTTCTCTGGATATTCGGCTAAGGCTTGCTGGTATTCTTCCTCCGCTTTGGCCAATTCTGCATTGATCTCCGCTTCATAATCAAGAATCACGCTGCTGGTGTAGCCCATGCCTTCTTCGAGGTGGATGGTTGGGGGTTGGAGATAACTAACGGTGATGCGCTCTTTCTTCATGTTCTGCGCCATCGCAGCGAGAGAAAGTCCGAGCATCAAAAGTGTCGTGGTTTTCTTCATGGTGTGTTTTGTGTTTGAAAATCGAATATAAGAAGGAATATTGAGCAGGGGCCTATCCCCCCAATCAACTGCGGAAAACAAAAAAAGGCACCCGCGAACGAGTGCCTTCAATTTGTGAGTGGTGAGCGGACTAGTGGCCGCCCATTTGTTGCCTTTGTTCGGCGATTTTAGGATCAGCAATGAATTGGTCATACTCCATCAATTTGTCCAAATTCCCGTGCGGGAAGATCTCGACGATGCGGTTAGCCACCGTTTGGTTGATGGTATGGTCATGCGAACTGAAGACCATTGAGCCCTTGAAATCTCGCATTCCGTTGTTCAGTGCTTGAATACTTTCAAGGTCCAAGTGGTTGGTCGGCTCGTCCAAAAACAAGAGGTTGGCTTGCTGGAGCATCATGCGGCTCAGCATACAGCGCACCTTCTCCCCCCCAGAGAGAACTTTGGCACTTTTAAATACTTCTTCCCCTGAGAAGAGCATCTTGCCCAAGAAACCGCGTACGAATACCTCGTCCTTATTCTCCGGAGAGAATTCGCGCAACCAATCCATCAAGTTGTCGTCGGTCTCGAAGAATTCCGCGTTTTCGTTCGGTAGGTAGGCGTGCTTGATGGTTTGTCCGAAGGCGAAGGTTCCGGCACTTGGCTGTTTGTTTCCTGAGATGATCTCATAGAAGGCCGTCAGGGCACGGTGGTCGTCCGCCAACAGGGCAATCTTATCGCCTCGGTTCATTTTGAAGCTCAAGTTTTGGAATAAGAGGTCGCCTGAATCGTCGTGTGCGGCCAATCCTTCCACCTCGAGGATTTGATCGCCTGCTTCGCGTAATTGGTCGAAAATAATGGCCGGATACATACGTGAAGAGGCTTGAATCTCATCGATATTGATCTTGTCCAACATCTTCTTGCGTGAAGTCGCTTGCTTGCTTTTCGAGGCATTTGCGGCGAAACGAGAGATGAACTCTTGCAGTTCCTTGCGTTTGTCCTCAGCCTTCTTGTTGGCCGATTGGCGCTGACGCAACGCGAGTTGTGAGCTCTCGTACCAGAAGCTGTAGTTCCCGGTGTATTGCTTGATGCGTTTGAAGTCGATGTCGGCAATATGCGTACACACGGTATCGAGGAAGTGACGGTCGTGGCTTACGACGATCACGGTATTTCTAAAGTCAATCAAGAAGTCCTCCAACCAAGAGATGGTCTTCAGGTCCAAATCGTTGGTAGGCTCATCGAGGATGAGGATGTCCGGATTACCAAACAAAGCTTGGGCGAGAAGCACACGTACCTTTTTCGAACCTTCCAAGTCCTTCATCAGGCTGTAGTGCTCGTCGGCGTGGATGCCCAGACCGCTCAATAAGTTGGCCGCATCACTTTCCGCATTCCATCCGTCCATTTCCTCAAATTTCACTTCGAGGTCTGCGGCTACAAGGCCATCTTCCTCACTGAAATCCGGCTTCATGTAAATAGCATCCTTCTCTTGCATCAAATCCCACAAGGGCTTGTCGCCCTGAATCACGGTGTTCAATACCGTTTCCTCGTCAAAAGCAAAGTGGTTCTGCGAGAGGACAGACATGCGCTTGCCAGGCTCGAGAGATACACCCCCGGTGTTGGGGCTCACCTCGCCACTCAAAATTTTGAGGAAGGTAGATTTACCGGCGCCATTGGCACCAATAAGTCCATAACAGCGCTCGCCATGGAATTTTATGTTGACGTCTTCGAAAAGGACACGCTTCCCAAATTGAAGAGTGACATTATTTACGTTCAGCATGTTCGATGAATTTTGCCGCGAAGGTACGATGCACTTCCGGTTTACCCATGGGAAAGAACAAATGTTAGAAATTGATGTTAATTATCTTATAATGAATTAATTAACGAGGCGATTATGCAGATTCCAGTCTTCACATACAACTTTAGAAAGACCCTAGGCAAATATGCGCTATATGCGGCCATATTGAGTTTCGTCATTCATTTACTCTTGCACCTTTTGCGCCAATATATTCCTGGAGGTATGCAGGCCGGATTATTGGCAGATCCCATCAACGCCATTTATACACCATTCTCTATTTTGCTGGTGTACGAGGCATATTTGATGATTTATTACCTACGTCGAAGCACGACCTTATATATCGCGAAGCAATACGAAGTGATCGCTCTGATCTTGATTCGTGGGCTGTTCAAGGATATGGCGGTATTGGATTTAGGAATGACCAATTGGCAAACGATGCATAACCTCGAATTTGGGGTAGATATCCTTTCGGTCATTGCGGTTTTCCTTATGATCTTATCCTTCTACAAACTGAGCGGAACCTATAAGTATGCAGATTTTGAGGCGATGGAAGAGGAGGAAATTGGCCCCCAATTAAAACAATTCGTCAAAGCAAAGCACTACCTCTCACTAGGCCTATTTGTAGTGTTTATCGTCTTGGGATTGCAGAGCTTTATCGAATGGGTCATCCCGACCTTTCAGCACATTGAATCTGCCAATATGATTGCAGTCAACGATATTTTCTTTGAGCAGTTCTACAACTTTCTCATCATCTCGGATGTGTTGATTTTGCTCTTTTCACTGTTGTATACAGACAACTTCCCAGTGATCATTCGCAACTCCAGCTTTGTGATTTCAACGGTGCTCCTAAAGCTGAGTTTCACCGGTGAAGGCCTGTTGAGTCAAGCCCTGATCATCCTCGGCGTTGGGTTTGGGGTGCTGATGTTGGCCATACACAATAGATATAGGGCCCTGCAAAAGCTTAATTAACCTGAATGACTTTTACTCGGCTCGGTGTGGCTTCGTCGTTGATGTATAGATTCAATTTATACGTGCCATATTCAAAACCGAGACTCAAATCTGTTTCCAGCCCCGTACTAATAAAGGTTTGGGTTTGTGTGGTTTGATCGAGGCTACTGATGTTCCAATTTTGTACGCTAGATACCGAATAGAACCAACATCCGTATTGACAATTCCCGGAGATTTTTTCAATGACCAATTTTAAAGAGAGGCAATCGTTCGGTCTATTCGCCACCAAGCTATGGAAGTCCCATTCTGCATAGACACTATCGGTGGTGTTGAGCAAATTCAATCCGTTTAACCCGGTTTCAGGATAGTCGATGACCGTGCTTTGGGCTTGGTGAGTAGTGTTATCTATGTAATTCTGAATATGCTCGCCAAAGTTCGGTACGTTCACGGTGATGCCCATCGCGGCGTAACGGTCAACAATGTTTTGACGAATAGTCGTTGTATCGAGGAGTTTGGCGTGGGAAATTAATTCTGAGGCGAGGGATGTACTGTTTAAAACACCGTCGGTACGTAAATCCGTCACAAGATTCGCCATCAGATCTGAAAATTCACTCTCACTGCGGTATCCCTGAAGGATGGAAGTGATGGCAATAAGCACACCGTCTGCAGCGCTAGAGCTGGCGATACTCAATAGTTCGGCAGATGCTATATTAATCGTCGGATTGATATTAAAGATGTTCAAGATTTCCTGAAGGGCTTGCTGCTTGGCTTGTGTAAAGCTGCTGCCGTTGCTCACTAAGTATTCGACGCGGGCTTTTTCCAGGTGGGTGAGGGTATTGACATTGACCGCAGGCACCGAATTTACGTTGGCGACCGCGTTCAAGGTGATTTGTGCATTACTGGGAGAACCACACACCTCGTTGAAATAAAATCCATCTGCGCGCAAGGCAACATATGGAGAGGCGAGATTGGTCGATCCGAAAAGGAAGTACCCGGAATTGTCTAAGATTTGCGCGGTGTATGAGGTGCCCAATTGGTTCAAGTTGCTGTCCAGTACACTCAGAAGCACTGAGCTACCGTTCAAGAAGGGACCTTTCTGTGCGTGGCCCTCGACAGAGTATGAGGCACAAGGCGGACAATCTCCGCCGCAATCTATGCCTAATTCATTTCCGTTCTGAATACCGTCGTTACAAAAAGTAGGGGTGCCCGTCTCACACGATTGGAATAGTATGGCGATGCTAAAGACGAATATGTATTTTTTCATGGTTAGGTGCTTTATACCATTAACCATGGTTGGAACCCAAGGTTCACAACAGGTTTAAGAAATTCGCTTGTGGACGAGATAAAAGAATAATGGAGGAATAAAGCTTATGAGCATCATTCCTGGATAGCCAGTAGGCAGCTGTGGGCTTTCGTCGTGATGATCTAGTGCCACATAATCCTTATAAGGAAGGTAATGATGGTCGCTGTGGCGTGAGAGCTCGAAGAGGATAGCACGGCCCCATTGGTGATTAGAATTCCAACTGTGAGATGGGTTGACATCTTCATATCGAAAATTGCTCACCTTCGAGCGTGTCAAGCCATAATGTTCAATGTATTGTACAGTTTCAAGCATAATCCAGCCGGTCACTGAGGCACCCATAAAAGCAATCAACCCTACTGAGCCGAAGGTATTTGAAATCATTGCGAGCAGGCCAATTTGAGCGAATGTATACCATAGCATCTCGTTCTTTAGAATATTTCCCTTACTTCGTGAGGTTCCTATACGCCAGGCACTTAGGTAAGAGAATACAATGGACCTAAACCAAAATTGATAGACCCACTCGCCTCGACGCGCCGTAGACGGATCATTTTTCGTGCCGACATGTTTGTGATGTCCATAATTGTGCTCTAGGAAAAAGTGGGTATAGAGAGTAGTGGTTAAGAGGACTTTGGAAAAATTTTGGTCCATTTTATTCCGTTTATGGCCTAATTCATGTGCTACGTTAATGCCTATTACACCACATAACATGCCATAAGATAAAATTCTACCTACAAAGGTTGTGGTATCCATCTGGCCTTGTGTTTGTACCAACATCAAATAGCCCATCGCCAGCTGTATTGGTACACATAGGCGCAACACGAATCTATAAAAGGTGTCACTTACTTTCTCCTCTTTCGTTTCGAGTGAGAGGTTCGAATCGTCTGGCGAAAATAATAACTCCAATACGGGAATTAGAACAAAAGCCTCAAGTACTGGTAGGTAGGCTTTCCATCCGGTGCTGTGGAAACTGATATATGCCAAGGCGGGTAGGGTAAAAACAAAAAGGTATTTGAGTTTTCCCATGGGACTTCTTTTGTGGAAATATACTAAAAAGGGCCCGCATTGGCGGGCCCTAAAAATCTACAATTTTGTCTACGCTATTGGGAGACAAAGATTTTGGCGGCTTGTTTTGTTCCGTCCGTGTAGGTGATGCCTAGAACGAACCAACCGGTTGTAGGAAGACTGAAACGAGTTGAGGTTGCTTTATCGATGGTGCGACCCGCTTCATTGAAAATCTCAATTGTCGCGATCTTCTTGGTAGAATTTAGTGTTATGGTTTGCCCTACCGTTGCTGGATTTGGAAAGAGATGCAGGTGAGGAAGGGTTTCTACCTCCGGCACATCAAGGGTGAAGCAGGCATCAGCCGTCACGTATTGTCGCATGTTCCAAGTGACCTCACAAGGATTCATGTACCCCATTCCTGAATTCCAAGAGGCTATCATGGTCATCCATGGTTGATCGGTAACGATGGGCCCTCGCATGGCTCCACCTGCAATGGTAGTTTGAATAGGATCTCCATTGCCCATGCATATTCGCCTAGCTGCTGTATCTCCATTCCAAGCAGCCTCCATTAGACTGTGCAATAACCTTGTGCCTAGCCAATAATCCAAGGCATCGTGTTTGGTTACATAGACATTGAATTGAGATGAATCATTGTCGTAGGTATTTGTGGTGAAATGGGTAGCCCAGTAGATGTAGTTATTAACGGTATCGCCTCGAATGATGAAAAATTCTTTATTCGAATCTGGTACTCCCATGAAATTATACATGTCGATACAGGTTCGGGGGTCTGGCGTTTGGTCCCATTCTGAATAGGTCATTAAATACAATACATCATCCGGCATTGCGGCTAGGCCACTATCAGTTTGAGTAGCTATATCTACGGGCCAATCGTCAATGAACCCTATGAATGAGGCACCGGCGTCTGGCCAAGCAAAACGACCATTTTGACCCCATCCGTCGTTGATGTATTTCTTTAAACTTAACCAATTCGTTACGGCACCACCTTGGCTCATCCCATGAATACCCACTCGTGTGGTATCAATCATATTTGAGAATTGTTTAGCAGCCTGTCTGAGCAGGTGATAGGAACATCCATAATGGCTGGAACTGTTCCATTGCATGGTCACTGATACATAGCCGTTGCTGGCGACGAACTCACGGTAAAATTGGCTCTCACGCCAGTAAACGCTATCCGCCATAGTATTATTTGATGCACCAGGAAACCTGAAGACTGTAGGTTTTGGTGAGGCGATGCCCACTGGGTATGTGATAATGGCACGTACGGTATCCCGACATTCTATAGTTGAATCTGGTGCTAAGTAGAAAAACTGACTTTCTACTTGATAAGTACCAAAAGAGCCGTAGCTAGACGTGATTTTGGGAATAGGACCTTCATAGTCGAATTGGCCCCAACTCAAAAAGGGTAGAAAAAGAACCCCAAGCACCGTGAGGCACTTGAGGTTCAGGGTTGATATAGATAGCTTAAACATGGTTTTGCTTTATCTGGAGACAATGAATTCTCTTCGGATAATTCCCTTGCCAATGTCCATGGTCAGCCAGTAATTACCTGCTGGTAGACGGCTTATGTCGAGATCAATGCCATTTGAAGAGGTTGCTTGAGCGTTTGCACCTACGTCATTTCCAATAATATTATAAACGTGTAGGGTTTTCAAAGATTCCTCCGTCACTACCGCTTGATTGAATGCAATGTGGACGTAATCACTTGTTGCTGGGTTTGGACTAAGCGTAATGGTTGGCATGGGGAGATCGTCAATGCCTGTGTAATCTTTAAACACACGCACGTTGTGACAGAATCCGAAGGTATCTATGGCCGGGAATCCGAAGACGGAACCTGTTACTTGGAACCAGCTCGTCCAAAATCCGCTTTCAACTCCAACACTTGGCATATAATAGGTTGTATCACCTAAGGATGGAGTTCCAGAGAGCTTAATACAGGACATATTCGCCGAACCCGGATAAACTATTGAATCTGTGAGATCCCATGTCAACCATGATGGAACGGCTGTTGTATACAAGAAGGCAGATTGTACCGTTTGAACCAATAAACCACCAGACGGGAACGTATCCCCTAAGGCCGCCGTCATTGTGGCCTCAAATGGCTGGCCTACCACAGCACTGAGGTTCATCATGGGTTGTGTACTGTCACATGCAAACGATGGCATTTCACCATTGACCCAAAGTCCTGACCATTCAAGGGTAGGGTAGCCTAAGCCGGCCATCGAATGATGTACAGTGTCGGGAGAACAATTTTGGCCATAAGCCATGGCTCCGAACAAGAAGGAGCCTACGAGTAGTAGTTTTTTCATAACGAAATAGTTTTGATTAGTGTTAACTAATTTCTTCAATGCTATTTCGAAACTTGTTTCATTTTGACCTTTCTGAAAATCAAAGCATTGTATCTGGAATCGGGCGGTGCCCTCTAGTGGTTATTTACTATATTTAATGAGATAACAGAACATACCAACTTGACACGCTCACCGGATATTCAAATTGATTTTCTCAACAGGCTAAGGCAGTTGACCGTCAATCGGTGTCCTCATATGCCTGAGAATGCGGTCTTGTCAAAGTTTGTACAACCGGTCCAGCTCGATGCGGATTTCCAAAAAACCTTGAGCGTCTCCAGTACCTCGGGTATCTTCTTTATTCACAGCGGGATGGTTGGTGTGTTTCATGAATTTGAAGGTCAAAAACGCCTAAGCCACACTTACGATAAGTGCGATATTTTCTTCTCTAATGAGGTGCTCCTGGAACTGAATAAGCAGCGGACGTTTTGGAGAGTATTTAGCGATGCTGAGGTACTGTTCCTAAACCTGGGTGATCCAAGAATCCGGCAGGAATTTCCGATGTGGTTGCCCGATATACAAATGTTCATTAGTCTGTACAGTACCTACCAATACCAAGACTACATTAATGCCATGGGTTTGGACCGCAAGGCTTTCAGTATTCAGTGGCTCAAGGACCATCCGAATACTCTGAGCTTTATTCCACGAAGTGACTTGGCTGCCATGTTGAATATTTCGATGACTTCACTGAAGTCCTTTATCAAAACAGTGCTCTATGGTGAGTGAAGGACGCCATAGTATCGCGGTTCGTTTAAAGGAGATGACGGGAATGGATATGGTCCAATTCGGTTTTCTCGAATTCTCCGAATGCTTTGAAGGACCTTTCAACCTTGCGGCGGGCGAACGGCTTTGGGATTTCGGTGAAACCGAGGGATACCTGTGGTTTATAGAGGAAGGCTTTGGTTTTGATCGAATGCTTCTCGAGGACGGCAAGCGAATGTTGAATGGAATGATCGAACCGGGCATCTTCGTTTGTGACGAAAAGCACCTGATTTTTGGCGTGCCTGCAGTGAGCCAAGCAGTGATGAATACCCCAGCCACTGTATACCGCATCTCTTGTGACCGCTGGTTTGCCTTTCTTCAAGAACATGCGCCTATGGCCAGCGTGATTCACAACATCAACGCGCACTTTATCCAAATGCGAAAAGCACGGTTGCTAAAGATGAAGCATATGGACAAGCGTGCCTACTGGAACTACATAAAGCAACGCTTTCCTGGCGTTGAAGAGTATTGCACCCAAACCGAGATCGCGCACTATTTCGGTGTGAGCAAGAGCACTATGCACCGCATTATGAAGCAGGGCTAGTTGGGCGCCGTAGCATTTAAATACTTCGGCGTAAACCGCGCCATGGTGGCCTGCTCAAAATCATAGGCATAGCCGATCAAATTCCCTTCGTCCCACTTACGTCCCATAATACTTAGGCCCACGGGTAGGCCATATACTTGACCCATGGGAACTACGATATGCGGGTATCCTGAAATGGCCCAAGCATTGCCGCTATATACGCTAAAGTGGTCGCCGTTGATGTGGTCCGTTTTCCAAGCCGGTCCGCCTGCAGGCCCCACGATGGCATCCAGTTCTAAACTGTCCATGACCAGGTCAATGCCGCGGTCTTGACTGAGGTAGCGCGCTTTTTCCAGGGCCGCTTCATAGGCTTCACGCTTTTCCTCCGGTTTATAGTTTTCGGAGATTCTCAGTAGGTCGTGGTCGTGGTACGCCATTTCCATAGAATCTTCGATGATGGTACCATATAAAGCCAACATATCCTTGATGCCGGCACTGTTGTTATTCTCAAAATAGCCGTTCACGCCTTGTCGGTATTCGTACAACATCACTTCGTAGCTAGGACCGGACGCCTCATCTGCGATGGGATCTTCGAGGTATACGAGCTCTGCACCCTGCTCCTGAAGGTGGGTGAGCGCTTCTTCCCAGACCGTTTGAAGCAAGAAATTATCGTTCATGCCGCTGGAGTATACGCCTATTCTTTTGCCGTATAGGCTTGAGTTGTTTAAGAAGGTGGTGTAGTCAGTATGGGCTATGCGGTCGGCTTGGTTCGTCTTCCCGTCCATCTCGTCAACCGCGATCATCGTGCCTAATGATTTTGCTACATCGCTTACGGTGCGCGCCATGGGGCCTCCGGTATCTTGGGTATAGCTGATTGGGAAGATTCCGGTGCGGGAAATAAGTCCTACTGTAGGTTTGAGTCCGACGATCCCGTTGTTGTTGGAGGGGCAGGTGATGGATCCATTGGTTTCGGTTCCAATGGCCATCATGCACAAGTTCGCTGCCACTGCGGCACCTGAGCCCGAACTGGAGCCGCACGGATTTCTGCTGAGGTCGTACGGGTTTTTGCATTGCCCGCCGACAGGACTCCAGCCTGAGGAGGAAACGGTGCTATGAAAATTGGCCAATTCGCTCAGATTCGCCTTACCCAATACAATGGCCCCGGCATCGACCAGTTGCTGTGCCAGAGGGCTGGATTCGGACGGGTAGTTCTCGCGTAATGCATTTGTTCCTACTGTAGTAGGCATGCCCAAGTAATCGATATTGTCTTTTAAGAGTACGGGCACCCCGTGCAATGGGCCTACAAACTCTCCCGTTGCCGTATAGATGCTATCGAGTATATGTGCATCTTCCATTGCGTCTTCGTTCAAGGCTATCACGGCATTCAAATCTATTTCACCTCCGTTAGTTGCTTCGATACGGTCGAGATAAAATTGAACCGCAGCTGCGCTGGTTAGGCTACCGTTATTGTACAATCCGTGCAGTTCCTCGATGGTCATTTCATCCCGGATCAAGGTAGTGGTCTCAGCAGGCGGGGTACATTGAAACAATACTGCAGCGCCTGCAACCAAAAAAAGCTTCTTCATTAGTTAATGTGTTTGAAGTCTATCCCATAGACAGCGTCGAGGCCGCCAATGCAATAGTAGTGCCCTTGAATTTCGCTATTAATGAAGCTATTTCCTAATACCTTTTCTAATTCGAAAGGGTAGATGGTCGTTTCTGGGTCGTAGATGTGGTTGGTTTCGCCGAAGCTCGAAATGATCCCGGCACCGTAAATCTTGGTGGGGTCTTCACAAACGCCAAACTCGATGGTGAACCAATACAAGTTTTGTAATAGGCGAATGATATGGGACTTTTTCAAGTTGGCTACGCCGTGCTTGCCGAAATCTTCCATGAATTGGGCGTATTGCGGATCCAAGAGCAACGGAATATGGCCAAAGATGTCGTGAAACATGTCCGGCTCTTCAAGGTAGTCGAGCTCCTCCGGTTTGCGCAACCAAGTAGATGCAGGGAACTTCCGCTGCGCAAGTAGTTCGAAAAAGTCCTCTACGGGGATCAACCCTGGAACCACATGAATTCTCCAGCCTGTCGCTTCGGATAGAACAGCATTCAATTCGTCGTAATTCGGAATTTTGTCCGCATTCATCACCGGACGTAGCTGGTCCAGGCACGCCAAATATCCTGGATCCGCCTTATCGCTGAGGTTTTCTCTCTGACGCGAGTATAGGGCGTTCCATACCTGCCGGTCGGTGGCGGTGTAGGCGTTGTAATCTTGGACCATGATGTAGATGTGTTGTTGTCTTACAATCCTACTAACATTTTATGGAGGAATCAAGTTTTTTATGGGCCGATTCTCTTTGTATTTTAGGACAGTGCTAGGACATCGGGCCTAGTACCAAAGCTCAACGACAACCTTATGCGACACCTCCTCTTTTTCGCCGCCTTATTACCCTCGTTGCTCACCGCACAAAACCACCAGCAATTCTCTTTTGATGGACCGGTCATTCTCATTCATGGGGGTGCGGGCGGAATAGAGCGTAAGTATTATACCGATGAACAAATCGAAGAGTATGATTCTGCGCTGCAGGCTGTGCTCAAAGTTGGGTATGGTATGCTCACCAATGATGCAAATGGGATGGATGTGGTGGTCGAATGTCTAACCATGCTTGAGAATGATCCGCATTTCAATGCCGGTAAAGGAGCTGTATTTAATGATCAAGGTGAAGTAGAATTGGACGCTTCAGTTATGGATGGTGCAACCAAGATGGCGGGTGCTGTGGCTGGGCTGAAGCATATTAAGAACCCTGCGAAGTTAGCTCGGGCGGTGATGGAAGAAACATCACACGTCTTGCTCATTGGGGAAGGGGCAGAGGAGTTTGCTAAGACCCAGAACCATGAGTTTGTGGATAACGAATACTTTTTAACACCCAAGCGAAAAGAACAATACGAGCGTTGGGAGCAGATGAAAAAGAACGGCACCGTAGGGGTGGTGGTATTGGATTTACAAGGCAATCTGTATGCGGGTACTTCTACCGGTGGCATGATGGGTAAAAAATACGGTCGCGTTGGAGATGTGCCCATCATAGGCGCGGGAACCTATGCGGATAATAACGGTGCTGCGGTGAGTTGCACGGGCCATGGAGAATACTTCATCCGAAACAATGTCGCTTTCCAAGTCAATACGCGCATGCAATACCAGGGCATGAGCCTCGAGGAGAGTGCGAGTACGGTGATCTTTGGGGTGCTCAATGCAGAGGCGGGCAATGGCGGTTTGATCGCGTTGGATGCTGAAGGCAATGCTACTTGGACGTTTAATTCTAGTGGAATGTTCCGTGGAGCGGCTGGGGTTTTAGACGGTAGAAGGGCCCCAAGTTTCATGACTGAAATTTTTGGCGACCCTACTTGGCCAGAAGATTGTCACCCAAAACCTGAAGAATGAAAAAATTGATTGTATTGGCCCTGTTGCTGGGTATTTGGAGTGCTCAAGGGCAGGAGATTGTTCGTAAAGATGGTGAAGCCACTGGTGTGGATGCTGAGGTGAGGGATTTAGCCATTACCCCAGGATATGTAGGGAACCTAGAGGATTGGCGTTTTGGCCTTCATGGACACATGCTAGTGGTCAGTGAATTGAATCAGCCAGATTATCAGGGAGACGCCTTGCTATTTCTTTCTCCGCAGTTCACAGCGGGAAAAAGGTTAGGCGCGACCAATTATTTTTTCAGTGGCTCCATAGGTTTCGCTCAAGAAGAACTTGATGAGGGGTATTCCGCGGTCATTGGGACTTCTATACGCTGGGATGTGATGAATGTTGATTACCTCTTATTTCAACGTACCACTGGTTTAGAGTTTGAGTTAGAAGGTTATTTAGGGGCTTATCATATGCTGATGCCAAATCTCAGTATCTATGCTTCGTCACAAGTAGGGCGATTACTCTTATTAGATTTTACCACAGGGGTAGGTTATTGCAAGCCCAATACCTTTGAGGAACCCGCTTTGGTTATTAGGGTTGGTATTGGGCTAAACTTTGGGGGTGGAGTCTATTAATGTAATTCGACCGAATCAATCAATAGTTCAAATTCCTCGTTGCGCTTGTTGGCAATGAGGAAGGTGAATTCACAAATCTTTTCGTGATTGAAATTAGGCATGTTTAGCCTTCTTCCATGGCGCTCGGGATACATCTGGGCTATGGGAAATTCTATCGTTTGCCACTCGCCCGTCGTGCTGAAATCGTGTATGTAACTCTGGTAAGCCATGGGTTGGTGACGCACGCGGAACTGGTAGTTCTTGCCGTCGCCTTTGATACGTATGGAAATTTTGGTATTTGGGGCGATTGCGGTTGGGGGCAGGTTACACCGAATGGAAGTAAATCCGCCGTTATTGGCGAGGGAAACGGTTCCGGTGAATTTGCCGTGGCCTTCAGGGGTGAGGGCTAGTTGTCCGCGCGACAATCCACCCATTACCCCGTCGTTGATTATGAACCAGTTCGATAGGGAGCAATCCTTCGAAAAATCGAAGAGCACTGGGTTGCTAGACACCATCATGAGGCTGAAGAATAGGGCGCGCATGTACCTATAACCCCGTTGAAGGTCAATAGTTTAATTCAGGAACGTGAACCTTTTATGTGCAGTTTTATGGTTCTTTAAATCGAGCACGAGTAGGTGTTCAGTATTACCCCATTTCTTTAGGATTTGCGCCCCACTTGTTTTCTCCTACTTCGCTGTCAGTAAATAATAAGACAAGAAGCCAGATGTAGCCAATTATTGGAATTAATACGACAAGGTACATCCATCCACTTTTGCCTACGTCATGTAGACGTCTTACCAATACTGATAGTCCTGGAATAAATACAAATAGAGCATATATTCCATTGAAAATACCAGCAGTACCTAGAAGAGTATCTATTAGAAGTGCTACACAAGAAAAAAGAACATTAAATAGAATAAAATACCAGTATTCTGATCTTCATGCTCTGGATGAAAAATCCGCGTATTGACTAATTGCTTTTAAATACCATTTCATAGTTTCATTGGTTTTGATTACTTCATTTATGATTCAATGTGGTAATCACCGAATAAACGTGACAGGAGAATATTGTCTCCCCCAGCTGGTCGACTTTTTATTGAATTGTTCTACCGCTTTCCACTCGGAGTGAGACATTAAATAATCCACATAACAAGGTTCAGAAGCTCTGCGCCCTTTAATATTACCGCGAGTACCTAATGGAACGATGAGGCCAAATTCAGTGGTTCCTCTGGTCCGCGCAATATTCAAGCCTGAAACTGTAAAATCGTATCCAATGGAAGCTATAAAGTTCGGTGTATTTATTTGTAACGAGTATAATAATGCATCTTGATCAAGAGATCCATCTACTGCGTTTTGTGTAATTAAGTGACGTCTTCTATATCCAGCGAATACAGTTACGGCTCCCGCTATATTCGTACCGATACGCGTTTCATTATTCATTAGTGAAGACTGATATTCGAAGTTATGTCTTATGACGAAATAGCTGCTTTTAAGGTCTTCAACTAAACCTGTTTTTCCGTCGGAGAACGAAATTAAGGATACGTTAGAACTAAATTTTCTTGGCAGAATAGCTTCATCATCACCAAAAAATGTATACCCAGACAAGTTTGATAGATTAAAACATCCAGCGCCAGCGCTGAGCTTCCACATTCTATTACTTGGTAAATATTCCACATTGAATCCAATGTTGTTCGTAATAGTAAAGTAATCTGGTGAGTTATTGACGCGAGGGTTTATTATTGGTATCGAACTGATATAGCCGTAAAAAGGATCTAATTGGGATGAAAATGTTAGTTTACTCCAATCAATACTGAAGTTACGAGCACTTAGTCCCCAACCTCCTTGGTAACTAAAAATGCTTCTATTTCTCAGGGGTACTACCTTTTTAAACCCAACAGTAGCGGTTATGCCTGAATAAGTAAAATCACCTTCTCCGCTGGAGTTTGAAAAAGCTTGTAATGCAAACCCAGTTGCCTCATACCGATCAGAAGTAATAGGTAGTAGAACAGTTCCGTTATTCATGTGATATGCCGCAGAATAGGCATTTGGACCAGGTAAATTCCACCATTGTTGTCGGGAGAGAGTCATGGCTTGAATTTGATTTCCTGGAGCAATGCAGAAGGCTGGGTTTATCGAAACAGGATTATGATCGATCAACGTAAACGTGGCATCTTGAGCCATTAAAGAAAAAGACTCAAAAAGAATTAAGAGAAGTGATATAATCTTTTTCATTAGCGCAATAAAGTTAAGGTACCATAATCTTTAACTAAGCCATGTACGTTAGACTGACCTCGCCATCTAGTTCCATCGTCAAAAACCGCCTTAATCTTCCATGCATACACTCCCATAGGAAGATCTTCGCCGTCACCTAAATATTTACCATTCCATCCTTCTCCAGGTGAGAGATATTGAGGGTCTATTTTAGTGGAATGCCATACGAGCTCTCCCCACTTGTCATAAATCCATATTTCATAGGTCTGTAAACTATGACCTTTTGGTAGGAACAGGGCATCTTCTCCAACATAATCTAATCCTGGGGCAAAAGCATTAGGAACAACAAGATTTGCCGGCCATACCCAGAATTTCCTGCATATACTATCACTACATCCAAAACTATTCGTAACCGTTAAGCATGCCTCAATACTATCTAAACCCGTCGTTGATGGTTCAAAGGTCATCGTAGGGCTTTCTTCATTACTGGTCTGTCCATCAGAGAATGTCCAAGAGTACGTAATACTAGAATCTACAAATGAGGTTAGATTTTGGAAGAAACGGGTATTGATATTGACTCTATTGATATTAAAGTCTGCCACTGGAGTTGGATATACGTTAATGATTGTAATGCTAGAAGTGTCAGAACATCCACTGGTCATTGTGACTACACTAAATACATTATATGTCCCGTAGTTCTGGTATAAATGGCTGTAGGTGAATGGCGGGTTAGTTTGTATTGTACTAGTCCCGTCACCAAAGAACCATTCTACGTTCTGGATGGTATCTAGTTGTGGTGTATAATTCGAAGAATCTGTGAAGAACACCTCCAAAGGCTCACAGCCATCGATAGGGTTTATTGATGCCATGGCAGTAACACCGTCTCTCACTAAAATATTCCTGAAAAGTGAGTCCACACATCCGAATGGGCTTTCTGCAAATAAAGCAACTGTGTATATTCCTGGACTATTAAAGGTAAAAGTCGGGTTTGTTAAAGCAGAGGTATATACTCCGGGATTATTTACGTAATCAAAATCCCATGTGTATTGAACAGTATTCGATGATGAATTATTGAACGAATAAGTTTGAGGAACAGAACAGCTGTCACCTGCTATCATTGTGGGTGTGAAAGCGAGTTGTGGAAGATCAAAAACTAACACAACTTGACTCATGGAATCTATACAACCATAGTCTGAAGTTAGAACCAAATTAACTGTGTAGGTACCAGCAGATTGATATACATGTTTCGGTGAGAATAGATTCGAGGTGTTACCATCACCAAAATCCCATGATACTCCTACAATAGATCCAGAACTTATAGTAGATAAATTATTGAAATAAGTAGTATCGTTAAGACAAACATCATTTGCGGTAAAGTTCACTAATGGTGTTGGCTGAATGGTAATAGTGTCATATGCAATATCACTACAACCAATAGAGTTTGTCACGGTTAAAGAAACGACGTAGGTGCCTGCAGCTGAATATTGATGATTTACAGCAGGAAGTGTCGAGGAATTACCATCTCCAAAATCCCAAACTGTACCAGCAATAAATCCAGATGGAGTTGTTGAGTTACTTGCGAAACTCACTGGTAGATTTCTACAAACATTATTCTGTGCCGAAATGATCGCTGTTGGGGATGGTAAAACTGTAACAGTTTGATATGCTGTATCGTAGCTACATCCATTATTCACTAAAAATGCTACAGTATATGTGCCACTCTGGGTAAAAGTATATGTTGGGTTATTGACTGAACTACCAGGACCATTGCAACTATTTGTCGTTATATCCCAGTCAAAACACCAAGAGACATTGGTAGCATTAAAGCTTAGGTCTGTAAAGTTTACTTCAAGTGGAGCACAACCGCTGGATTTATCCAATTGGAAAGCCGCCTGTACAGTGTTTGGTTCAACATAAACAGGCAGGGTTAAGGTTGAGTCGCCACAGTCATTTATAGCCGTTACAGATACATAATAGGTGACCGGGTTAGCCGTGGTATTGGTAAATGTATGAGTCAGTTGACCAAATAGGTAAATGGACTGCCCCCCTGATGTTACGAGGGTTTTCAAAATACCTGCACTAGTTCCATCTCCGAAGTCTACAAATACAGAGTCGGCTTGTCCACGAACAAATCCATCAAGTTGTATGATTACATTTAATGGTGAACACCCTGAATCTGGTAAAATCACAAAATCAGCGACTGGAGGCGTCCTAATAATGATACTATCTTCTACATAGTCACTACCACAACAATTGAAGATCTCACGACTTAGATAATAAACGGTATCTGCAATATAGTTGGGCTGTAGTGTAGGTAATGGGCTTGGAAGCGAATTCCAGCTTTGGATGACCACCTTAGTGCCACCGTTGTACGCGTATAATTCGTAGTAGGAACTGTCCACAATACCGGTATCACTCTCAAACACATTAAACGTTGTAGGACCACAAAGCGCACTATCTGTGATTTCGAAAGTGTTCAGTGGTGGAGCATTAACGTAAATGTTAATTAAGGTGTCATCTTCACAACCATATTCAGTAGTCACCTTAAGTCTTAGAGTTTTTATTCCTGTTGATGCATAGGTGTGACTACCATTTTGAGTCACATAATCCACACTGCCATCATCGTCAAAATCCCATTCCCAATCAGTAATATTCCCGCCATAAGTCATGGTTGAACTATTGTCAAAGAAATTGAATGATTGATTCACACAGACGGTATCCACTCCACAATCTGTAATGGATATATCTGCTACTGGATAACTATGTATAGTAAGAGTATCATATACAGTAGTATCACAGCCCGCGAGTGTGGTTGTGGTGAGGCTCACGGTATAAATACCTGGAGTCGAATTGTAGTAGTTTATGTTTTGACCGAAAAGAGTATCTGTTCCTATTACCCATGTCCATTGTCCTACATTCAAGTTGTTTGTCGACGTTCCACTCAAAGGAATGGTATCGAATCCACAGAATGTCCCTATTGTATCTATTGCTGGTATCGCAAGAGGTAGGACGTAAACATTTTGTGTATATGAACTATCACAAGAGCTTGAGTCACTTGCGAACACTGTATGTATAATGCTATATGTGGCTAATCCACTTGTATTGTTATTTAAGAGAGTAGGCAGCGTTGGTGAATTCCCGACTAGAGTATTGCCAATTTGATTATTACTACTATCAAAGATTTCCCACACATGTAAACCTCCGTTCTGGCCTATTGAATCTAAAATTGGGTTGAATGCAGTACAGCCAGTATCCGACACTAGAGCAAAGTACGGATCAGGGTTTGGTAATGTGTAGACCAATAATGAATCTGAAGCACTTAAACACCCATACAATGAAGTTACTTCTAATACTACCCAAACAGAGTCTTCAGAATTTGATATGGTATAGTTCAGGTTATGTCTTCCGTTGAATGAGGTTACGGGGATGCCGTCGGTGGTGAATATGTTCCAGGTGTAGTTGTTGTTGCCGGAGAAGTGGTTTGCTTTGATGACGGAGGTGTCGATGG